>Ga0208321_1000005_pt1 | contig 629496 bp, 624 predicted proteins | sample June2015DPH_4_15_FD_184692 | JGI IMG/M metagenome (GOLD analysis project Ga0208321, IMG submission 184692) | Peatland microbial communities from SPRUCE experiment site at the Marcell Experimental Forest, Minnesota, USA - June2015DPH_4_150... | ecosystem: Environmental > Terrestrial > Soil >...
AACCACCGCCTAAGATCTTGCCGGACTTGACGACGTTGGGCAAGATCTTAGGCGGTGGTTTTCCTTTGGCTGCTTTTGCTGGTCGTGAGGATCTGATGCGGCTGATTGCTCCTTCTGGAAGGGTGTATCAGGCGGGCACGTTTAGTGGTAATCCGGTTAGTGTCTCGGCTGGTTTGGCTACGCTGAGGGTTCTGCGGGGCAGTAAGGGCTTCTATTCTGAGTTGGAGAAGAAGTGTGTGAAGCTTGTCTTGGGCCTGGAGTGTGTGGCGGGTGATTTGGGTTTGAGGGTGCAGGTTAATCGTGTGGGTTCGATGTTTCAGTTGTTCCTTGCGCAAGAGCCTGTTTATGATTATGCGAGTGCGAAGAAGTCTGACAGCAAGAGGTTTATGCTTATGCACAAGAGGCTGTTGGAGCTTGGCGTATTTGTTGCTCCTTCTCAGTTTGAAACGTGTTTTCTCTCGAGTGCGCATTCGATGGTGGATATCGATAAGACGGTTGATGCTTTTAGGGATTCTTTGTCGTATGCTATGCGTTGTGAAGGCTTAGAGGGTTGACCTGCGGTTTTGGGTTGAAAACACTGCATAAACGCACCTCCCCCCTCCTAGGCCGGTTTCTCGGGTCTTCGGATGTGAAATCCCGCGTGTGCTCATTGCAGGACTGGACATACCCAACGGTTGGGCTGAAAACACGCGAACTGTTGATACCCCCCTCCTAGGCCGTTTTTTCCGATCTTGGGCTGAGCGGCTTACCCGTTCGATGAGGGCCAATGAATGTTGGGTTGAAACCACGTGGACAGAGAGAGACGGCCCCTCCTCCCTCCCCTAGTCGGTTTTTCTGATCTTGATTTTCATTGTTTGTCTGTGTAGGTTTAGGAAAGCTAACTTGCGTTATCTGTATTTTGGGATGTTGTGACATCCGAACATTTGACCTCCCCCCTATTAGGTCGGTTTTTTGGTTTGGGTGTTCTTGAACGTTTTATGTAATTTGTGGTTGACTGGGGCTTGGGTTTAGCCTTTGATGATCTTGGGGTTGAATTTGGTGAGGTTCAAGTGTGCACGTGCTCTGGTCACTGGCGGAGCAGGTTTGGTAGGCGGTCGCATCGTTGTTCGTTGCAGTTCGGCGCAGCAAGGAGTCGTCGTGTTTGATATATTGTTAGGCTTGGAATAACCTTCTATTGACGGTTTCTGGTATTGTTGGAGTTGAATGCGTTGAGCGGCCGAAAGAGGTACGGTGTGACTCTGGTTGAGAATTGCGTTCGTAGATGTGGATATGTCTCTGAGAACTGGATCGAGGCGTTTTACTTGTGAGGTGGCCAGTCAACTTCAGGCTATGGGGCATGAAGTTGGAATCTTCACGTCTAGATTGAATACCCAGAAATGTTTCAGAAAGTGCCTATCTCTTCCTGTTGAGGTCGCTTCGAGTCGAAGTTCTTCCAAAGAGGAAAGCGCGAATTCGCTGAAGAGGGCGATCAGGAAGAGCGGAAAAAATGCGATAATCAATCTTGCTGAGCATTTTGGTTATGATATGATGGAGACCGATTTCGCTCTGAAGACGAGCGAAAAGATTGCGAGCATGGGATACGAAGCGGTTCTTTTTCAGTACCATGGGGAACATTGGCTTTTTCCAGTCTTCTATCACTTGAACCATGCGAAAGGCGCCGTGTATCTTAACATGGTTCCTCCGAGGCCTCGCCCGGAGGCTTTGCCTTTTCAGGAGTCGACTCTGGAACGAAGGATCGTGGACAGGCTGGTCAGTCTGCCTTTTGTCCGTAGGTTTGAGAAGGCAAGCCTCAGAAACGTGGGTTTGTTCATGACTCCGAGCGAGTTCCAGCTTCATCAAGCGATGGTGCAGGGTGTGGTTGGGCAAAAAAGGGCTGCTGTTGTTCCGTTGGGGGTTGATCATTCCGAGTTTTGTCCGTCGGGTGAAGAGGAGCCTTTTGCGCTTTATGTGGGGCGGATTCATCCTCATAAGTCTTTGGAACTGGCGATGATGTCTATGAAGAACATGAATTCGGACTATTCGCTGGTGGTTGCGGGAGATGTTGACGATGGTGACGTTCAGTATGTGGAGAGGCTTCTGAGTTTGGCTGAGGATTTGAAAATCTCGGAGCGGTTTGTACTGATTTTGCGTCCGTCAGAAGCGCAGATTGTTAGGTTGATGCAGTGTTGTTCGGTTTTTCTTTTTCCTAGTACGATAGATACTTTTGGGCTGGTGGTTCTTGAGGCTATGGCCTGTGGCAAGCCGGTTGTGGCATGTAATGGGGGTGGGGTTCCTGAGATAGTGGGTGATTCTGGTTTCTTGCTTGAGCCAAGGAGCGATCTTTGGCATGAGGCTGTGGCTAAGTTGCTGTCTGATCCTGGGCTCAGACGTCAGATGGGTCGGAAGGCATTAGTAAGATCTAGCGCTTTCTCTTGGGGAAAGACTGCGAAGCGATTCCTCGCCAGTTTGGATGGCATGCCGGCGCCGAATTAGGATGTGAGTTTTCGTGAAAGTGTTGCTTTGTTCCCAATTTTACGGTGACGGCGGTCGAGTTTTTCCTGCTGGGATATGTTTTCCCATAGGATTGGCATACATTGCATCAGTTCTCGATGATCATGATGTGAGGGTTTTTGATGCGAACGTGGTTGACGATCCCCCAGGAAAACTTTCGAAGTTGCTTGAAAGTGACGTGCCTGACATGGTCGGCATATCCTTGAGGAATGTCGATTTGTTGGATCCGCCCAATAACGACGTGAATTTCTACGGCCGCTTCAAAGCGATGATACGTCTCATCAGGGAAAAGGCTCCGTCTGCTAAGTTGGTCGTTGGCGGAGCGGGGTTTTCGATCTTTGCGGAACAGTTAATGGCCGAGAACAAGGAGATCGATTATGGTGTGGTTTCTAACGGTGAGATTGCGATAAGGGATCTCTTGAAGAATCTGGATCATCCTGAGAGAGTGAAGAACGTTTTCTTTCGAAGGGGGAAGCGGGTCGTTTTCTCGGGGGAAGGCGAGTTGACTGATTTTGACAGTTTGCCTGCTCCTTCGAGGCGCCTATTTGACATGTCTGAGTACCGGAAGACGCCCTTTTCGGTGGGTGTTCAGTCGAGGCGCGGCTGTGCGTTCAGGTGCATGTACTGTCCGGACCCCTTCTTGGGTGGGTACAAGTTGCGGGTGAGGTCTCCGAAGAGCGTTGTGGACGAAGTGGAAGCATTGGTGAATGATTATGGTGTTGAGTCTTTCTTTTTTGTTGATCCGATTTTCAATTATCCCACTGAGAATGCACGTGAAATATGCCGAGAGATGCGCAGGAGAGAATTGGACGTAGAATGGAATGCTTACTTTCGTGAAGATCTGTTGAACTCAGACTTTGTTACGGAAGCTGAAGACGCAGGTTGCAGGATCTTCGAATTTCACACTGATGGTGCCAGCGACCAAGCTTTGAGCCTGCTGAACAAGAATATGCGAGTCAAGGACATAGAGAAGACTATGGATCTGACTCGGTTTATGGAACGTGCAGGCGTGGGCTACAATTTCTTTTACGATCTGCCGAGCGGCAACGTTGAAAACATGCTGGCTCTCGCGAGTATGACAGGAAAAATCGTGTCTAAATGCAGAGAAAAACTTGCATACTTGACGCTGGACAGAATGCGCATTTATCCTCACACGGTGCTGTATGACCTTGCCTTGAAAGAGGGCAAGATTAGCAGGGGTACTAGTCTGTTGAATTCATTTTATTATACGTCTTCGATGTCGAAGATTCAAGAACTGTGCACGGAGCCCATGAAGACACTGTCCTACCTTCTAGCCAGCAAGAATTTTAAGGCGCGCCAGAAGCCATGCAGTTTTTGCTCTTGAGCAGCACGCTGGTTTCTAACTGAGTCTTGTTTGATGGAGCTAGGACTGGTTTCCAGAGCATGTTTGCGATAAGTTTCCTGGCTTGAGGAGCAAAGATTATGCCGAACCAGTTTTTGCTTACTTTTGATGTTGAGGATTTCATCAATGTTGAATCTTTGAGGGCCTTGAGCTCTATATTGAACTTGCTTGAGAAGTACGGTCTGAAAGCCGTTTTTTTTATAACCGGGCATATGGCCGAGAAACTTGCACTTCACCCGGAAATCACGCGTTCATTGATGGTTCATGAAATCGGATTTCATTCATCAGCACATTCGGTTCACCCGACGATTTTCGAGTACTGTGATGTTGAGAGGTATGAAGATGCCTATTACGCGTCGGTCAAGAGGGAGACATCTCACGTCGATCCATTGTCGGGGAAAATTGAGGAGGAAGGAGGGATTCTTGCACTTGGAAAGTTGTTTCCAAATAAGAACATACGCGCATATAGAGCACCAGGTTGTTGCTGTCCGCCGCCTAATCTAGAGGCGATGGCTGGATTGGGAATAAGATATGATTTTTCTTGGAGTGTTTCAAATGGTCTTGTTAATTACAAGGGGATTACTTTTTATCCCAAACCGATTTTTCGTGACTGTGACAATGCTCTTTTGGGAAGTGACGTTCAAATCATCAGCTGGTCGAGGCTGATCTGGTCGATCTTGACGCGAGAGATGACTGTTCTCGATTTTCATCCGCAGAGTCTTGTAGAAAAGGGCTTCTGGGATAGTGCATATCACATGGGTAACCCTCTGCAACTGAAAAGAACTTTGCTGAGGGATTCTAAGGAAATCCAGAGCAAGCTGGCGAAGTTGGAAGTGCTGCTGAAGAGGGTTCACAACTTGGAGAAAGTGGGAGTAATAGAGACTTCGCCAAACCTGATGAAATCAAAAACGTGTCTTGACACCACGAAGCTCGACATCGATGAGCTTGCAGACGATTTTTCTTATTGGCCTAAGACGTTTTTTGGTTACGAGCCGAAGTATCTTCGTTCTCAACTGTTAGAATTCTTTGAGCTTGACTAATAGGTGTAGGATCAAACTTGATTTCTGTTGTTATTCCAGCGCTGAACAGTGCAGCCACGATTTCAGGCACTCTTTCATCTGTTTTCTCGAATGAAACTGGTGGCGAAACGTTCGAGGTTCTTCTTGTTGATAATGGAAGCCGGGATGAAACGGTTGACATAGCGCGAAGGTTTCCTGTGAAGATATTCCACTGCGTAAGGAAAGGCATAGGGCCTCCGAGAAACTTGGGAATTCAGAAAGCCAAAGGCAATATTGTCATCTTCACGGACTCAGATTGCATAGTCGAAAAAGACTGGATCAAAAAGATATTCACTTTCTTCAACCTGCACCCGGAAGCTGATGGAGTCGGCGGACTAGTCTTCCCCTACGCTCAGAGTCAAAATAGAATTCAGGAATTGACGGGAAGGATCTTTGTTGAAGACCAAGGCTATCCCAGAGGCATCAAAAAAATTCAACTTGGTTCCTTGCGGGGACTCATCTTTGGCTCAAACAGCGCTTACAAGAGAAGTCAACTTGTGAAATCAGGGGGATTCATCGAACCGGGAGGTTCAAACTTGGAGCTTTCATTGAGACTTGTCGCCAATGGAAAGAACCTTTTTTTTGATCCTGATATAAAAGTGTTCCACGTTTTTTCCGACAGCCTAAAGGGTATCTTCAAGCAACAATTTAGGTGGGGAGCCCAATGGACACAGATGAAAAGAATACATCACCTCGATGGAGGAGCAAAGGAAATCGCTTATGCTTCTTACTCTTCTGTTCGATGGTTTCTTTATTTGTTTTCTCCTAGGGATTCAGAAAAAAAGCTCCTGCACTTTTTTCAGGTAGCAAGTTACGGTTTGGGTCGCGTCTACGGGTTTCATTCAGAATATTGAAACGATAAATCTAGATCGTGTGCGTAGAACAAGCATTTGAGCTATGCCGTTCATGTTGAGTATCTCTTTGCCATTGTGGAGATAGAGAAGATGGATGGGGTTTTGAGTCGTCTTTCAAATGAGGTACGGTACGGTGTTCTTTACTTGGGAAATTACTCTATTCTGAAACTTATCTCTCCAAGACCGGATTATGTTGAGGTGAGAGTTACCGAGGGATGTAATAGCAGGTGCATAACGTGTGGAGCTTGGAAGAATTCTAGAGAAGGTGAATTATCTACTGAGGAAATGATCGATGCTTTCAAGCAATTGAGAGAAATCGGAGTGAAATCCATTCGCATCTCGGGAGGAGAACCGTTAATTCGATCTGACATCGTAGAGTTGATAAAAGAGTGTAGACTGCTGAAATTTCAAGATGTGTATGTTGCGACAAATGGGCTTTTGCTTCCGCAGAAGGGTGAAGAGCTTGTTAAAGGCGGAGTAACCCATTTCGGTGTCTCATTGGACGGAATTGGAGAAACTAATGATGTGATTCGGGGAGTCACTGGAGGTTATGAGAGGGTGCTGGAAGGCATCAACGTAATAAAACGCTCTATGAAGAAAGTGGGGACCGATATTCCTATAACGGTTTTTACGACGTTGCTGAGGCAGAATGTTCGTGAGGTGCCACTACTCTTGAAGCTGTGTGAAGATATCGGCGTGAGCTGGTGTTTCAGTCTGCTGGATGGAAATCTTGATTTTTTTGAGGGAATCGATATTTCAGATTTAGTCATCAAAGATTGGAAGGTCATCGATGAGACTATAGATTATTTGAAGAAACTGTGGAATGAGAAGCCTTGGCTCGTTTATTCCGGACCACAGATTCTTGAATATGCCCGAAACTACCTGAAGGGGATAGAAAGGGACGATGATCTTCCATGCACTCTCGGGTACAAGGTCATCTCCCTCGGATCAAGAGGACAAGTTTATGCTGGATGCTATGTTTTCGAGCCCATCGGAAGCATAAGAGAGACAAGGCTCAGTAACATAGTGAAGTCTAAGGAATACAAAGCGCTTGCAGAAAAAATGTACCGAAGGGAATGCTCAGGCTGCACCTTCTTTTACGAAGACAACGTCTTAATTAGGCATATGTTTCCGAAAGCAGAGAGAATAAGAAGTTTAGTTAGAAGCAAATGAACATGGCTCCTACACGAACCCTTTTTTTAACGTTTGACGTAGAGGATTTCGTCAATGATAGATCGATCAAGGCTTTGCATCGCATTTTGGAGATATTGAATAAGAACGAACTTCAAGCCCTATTCTTCATCACAGGACACATGGCAGAAAAACTTGTTGGACACGAAGAGATTCTTGATCTTCTTCATGACCATCAAATAGGATATCATTCGTCAAGCCATTCGGTGAGACCGACAATCCTTGAATACACGGATGTGGAAGATTACGCTGAGGGCCGCTTGGAATCCATCAGAAGGGAAACTTCACACATAAATCCGCTGACAGGATCGATCGAAGGAAGAGGCGGAATACACAGTCTCCGCGAGTTGTTTCCTGATCAAAAAATTAGGGCCTTCAGGGCCCCTGATTATGGTTGGTCTCCACCGCATTTGCAGGCCTTGACTGATCTTGGAGTAGATTTCGACTTCTCCACAAGGCTATTTCCTGAACCCGCATCCTTTAGGGGTATCAACTTCTACCCGTATCCGATCTATCACTACTGGAACAGAATGGGCGTTTACCGCGCGCTGTTGATGGCGCTGCCGAGAAAGCGGACAATAGTGCTGAATTTCCATGATTGGTACTTTGTAAATGTGGATGCTTGGAATCGATGCTATGCGAATGGAAACCCTGAAGAGCTAACGATGACGAGGGCGCGAAGTCTGAGAAAAATGAGAAAGATGTTCTCTACATTCGAATCGTTCATTAGAAACGTCAAAGCGCTGAACAGAACGAATCTGATCGCAGTCACGCCGCAGTTTAGAGGTTTAGCAGACCATGCTCCAATCGACAGGGACCGCGTAATGAAACAATGCGACCAGATGGCTGAGTGGTGCAAGAGATACTATCACTACGAGCCTAGAAGTCTTCGGAAGCACTTTGAAGAGTTCTTTTTTGCGAATTGAAAGCGTGAAAACTAATATAAGAAGAAACATTATCCGATAATGGAGGCCCAGAACGATGCAGTTGACGACTCGTTTGAAAAGATCGAAGCAGATGATTCGTCTTGTGAGACCGCTGGAATTAACGTCGAGCGATCTGATATACCCAATTTTCGTCCGGGAGGACGGTAAGAGCTTTGAAATCCCGTCTTTGAAGGGGCAGCATTATCTTTCTCTGGAAGGCGCCGTCAAGACTTGTGGCAAAACAGTAGACTTAGGTATCCCCGCAGTGATGGTTTTCGGAGTGCTGAAGCAAAAGGATGCAGATGCCTCTTCTGCACTGAAGAAAGGCAATTTTCATGCAAAGATTTTCAGGAGGTTGAAGAAAGAGTTCGGTGATGATCTTGTCCTTATATCTAATGTGTGTTTGTGCGACTACACTGCAGACGAGTATTGCGTGTACAGCGAGAAAGGCAAGGTGTTGAATGAGAAAACCGCTGAAATGCTGGCTAAAATAGGGGTGGTTCATGCTGAGGCTGGTGCTGACGTGATTGCTCCTGCCGCGATGTGTGACGGTCAGGGTGCGCACATAAGATCAGCTTTGGACAAAGGAGGGTTTGAGGATGTGTCGGTCATGTCGTACATTAAAACTGACAGTTGCTTGTTCGAGCCTTTTTTTGAGGCTATGACCTTGTCGAAGACTCCTAGACATGGGATAGATTCAAGCAAGTTTAGAACAGACGTCATCAATGAGAAGATGTTCATGCGAAAAGTGGACCTTGACGTTAGCGAAGGTGCAGACATGGTAATAGTCAAACCTGCCGTGACAAATTTGGATCTTGTCAAGGGTGTTAAGGAGAGGTATCCGACTATTCCGCTCGCGGCCTACCAAGTCAGCGGCGAATATGCAATGATAAAGCTACTCAGTGAGCATGAGCATGTGGATGAGGGCACTCTGATTCTTGAGACTTTGAACTCGATCAAAAGAGCAGGAGCCGATATGATATTGACGTACTACGCCAAAGAAGTGGCGAAACTTCTGAGCAAGCAAAAGTAAGGAATCGCAAAATACCAATTCTTTGAACTGCGGCTTTACATTCTTTCAGGATCAGCCTGAATACTCAGAATCTTGAAGTCTTGTATTGATTAGGAATAAGCAAAGAGTAACTAGTCGGTCGAACCGTTTTAAGTTGCAAGCTCGAGTGTGGCGTTGTTTGAGCGGAGAGAAGTTAAGGGTCGCTGTTGTCGGACTGGGTAAGATGGGTATTCTGCACTCTTGCATTTTGAATGTTCTGCCTCAGGTAGAACTTTCGGCCTTGTGCGAGAAGAGTGGTATGACTCTTAGGCTATTGAAGAAAGTGTTTAATGGGGTCCGAATGGTTGATGACGTTCGGAAACTTGCTAATTTTGGTCTTGACGCGGTCTATGTGACGACGCCGATACCTTCTCATTATCCAGTTGTTAAGACTCTGTATTCAATGAACGTGGCTCGTAACGTGTTTGTCGAGAAGACCCTTGCGGCCACCTATGAGGAGGCGAAAGAACTCTGCGAGTTAGCCAACAATTCTGGGGGGATCAACATGGTTGGCTACCTGAGGAGGTTCTACGTTACATTCAGAAAGGCCAGGGATATGCTCTCTGAAGACGTGATAGGAGAACTATCTTCCTTCAGAGCCTATGCTTATTCGTCAGACTTTCTTGGCGCTGATTATGAAGCAGGAACGTCTGCCTCCAGAGGAGGTGTTCTTAGGGACTTGGGATGCCATGCCGTGGATTTGGCGCTATGGTTTTTTGGTGAACTGCGGGTTCGTTCGGCTAATTCAGCTTCTCCCGCTGGTCCTGACTTCGATGACTCAGTGAATTTTGAAGTTGAGAACTCTGGCGGTTTGAAGGGAGACTTTAGTGTATCGTGGCGTATGGAGAATTATCGCATGCCAGAGGCGGGACTGTCGATTACTGGTTCTGAAGGAACTTTGATGGTTAATGATGACAAAATAGAGCTTAATCTGAAAGATGGGAGAAAGTCCACGATGTATAGACATGATTTGGACGATAACGTTCCGTTTTGGTTAGCGCTGCCTGAATACTATCGTGAAGACCTGTGCTTTATCAAGTCAATTGGGGAGCGTGTCAAGGTAGAGCTTGATTTTCGCGCTGGTTCGAAGGTTGATGAAATCATCAGCCAGGTGGAAAAAGGAGCTGGTGCCAGTGGTCAGCAGTAGCAAAAAGGCTTTGCTTGTTGGGGACAACCCGTTCCATAACATAAGCCACTTGTCGCAGGACAGGATGAGAGCCCGAGACGAATCGGTTACTAAGCCAGAGCATGCAGCAAGCCTAGTGTTGATGTCTCTTGATAACGGGGCAAACGGGTTTATGTTTTCAGTTAGCGAAGAGACGCTTTCAATCTTGAAAGTGATCCACGAAAAGGGCGAGACTGAACGCCTGAGCCTCTATCCAATCGTACCATACGCATACGAATACGTGCAGCTGGCTACGCAGTCCGGCGGGATTCCTGGCCTAGCTAAAAGATTTGCGAAGCAGATAGTGCTGTCAGGGAACCTTGGTGCGCTTGCGACAGGTTTCAAGGGCGTGGTGTGGACTGACCCGGTTTCTCTGATGAAGACTTACTTGACGTATGAAGTGAGCAGGATAAGGTCTTCAGCAGGTAAAAAGGCGAACATCGCTTCTGTGGTGCTTCATGAGATAGTCACCGACTTGGCCCTAGCCCTTAATCTAGACTGGTTCTTCAAAGCATACGTAGATTTCGTTTCCAAAACGGGAGCCACGCCAGGCTTCAACACTTGCAACTTCGCATATCTACTTGACAAGTTTGACAAGTGGGACATCGACCCATGCAAGACGGTTATCGCATCACCGTTTAACAAAGTGGGTTTTCAGATGAATCCGTCGAAGACAGCCTGCGAGGAGGCCCTGAAGAAGTGCCAAGGACCAGTGCTGATAGGAATAAGCATTCTGGCCGCTGGATACTTGAAACTTGAAGAGGCTGTTGACTACATAGCTGCTCTGCCTAACGTAAAGGGCGTTGCCGCAGGCGTTTCAAAGGAGAAGCACGCGCAGGAAACGTTCAGGCTTCTCGATCAAAGGTTGAGAGTGAAGCAAGCTACACACGATCGAGTAAGTGTTGATTTCAGTAGTGATTCCAACATTGAATAGTGCACGCTGGTTCCAAAGGCAAGATCCTATCTTGCAGAGGCTACTCTGAACTAGGTGATTTTGGTATACGCTATTTTCTCAAGTCTGTTCAAAAAGAGATTTGCCGTTTGGTCACAACCTGAAGACAGAGCCCTGTTAGAAGGGCAGATGCTGGTTCAGAAAGGACTGGTCTGAAGGAAAAGAATATGCCGAAGAAGCGCCCTCAGGTTTTCTTAACGTTTGACGTTGAAGGTCCAGCACCACACGAAGATGTCTTGGACCAAAGAACGCAATTCATTATAATGGTAATCTTGAGAAAGCTTAGGAGAAACAGGCTGAGAGGACTGTTCTTTCTTCCTGGAAGCGTGGCTTGCGCCGTTCAAAAACATCCTGAACTCTTGGAGGCTTTGCAGTCGCATGAGATAGGATACCACTCTTCAACTCATTCGACGAGACCGCTCATTTTTGAGTTTACAGATATTCCAGACTACAACGCAGCCATTGCAGTCTCAATTGAGAAGGAAACCCAACTTTCCCGTTCAAGCGTAGCAAAAAATGTTCAAGGAAAAGGACTTTTGGCCTTTCAAGAGATGTTGCCGGAATGGAACATAGTCTCATTCAGAGCACCGTTTATGTGTTGGTCTCCTCCGCATCTTGAGGCGCTGCAGTCACTCGGGATATCTTATGACTTCTCTTCATCAGTGACCGATCGGCCGTTCTACTATAGAGGCGTAATGTTCTATCCGCCTCCGATGCCCCTCGATGGAATCCCAAACATGGTGGGTTTCTGGGGGGAAAGTGCATCGAATCCACATAAGGGGGCGTTTAAACTGAACCTGACCCTTTCAAGAATCCTCAGAGGTTCTTGCACGGTTTTATCATTGCATCCGGCCCGACTTGTCTTCAAGACTCGAAGGAACTACTTGAAAAAGGATTCAAAGAACATCGAACGCGGGTCTTTAGACGTTGCGATAAGGCTATGTGTAATTGAACTTCTGTTCAGACAGCTTAACATCTTGCAAAGAATGAAACTAATCGAAGTCACTCCTTCACTGAAAATAGAGAAAGAAACCATTCCAGAATTTGACCCAAGAATGACATACAATCGAAGCGTCTACGCTGCAAGAAAACTCTTTCGTTACAATCCAAGATTCTTGTACTCGCACTTCAAGAAATTCTTCGATTTGAGCGACTATGGAAATAGCTTTGAGAGGGAGCGCGCGAACGTTGAAAACCTGAGTCAGTCTCAAATTCTCGAGGGAGTACGAAAACAAGTAGAACTGAGGCTTTCGCAGAAGTACAATGTCAAGCGGGTTATGTCACAGGCAATTAGCAGGATAGCGGTGAAGATTGAAACACCGTTTTCGATAATTAGTGGTCCGAAACACATAGTCTCATCGCCAACCAATGTCAGCCTGGACCTAGGAAAGGACGAGAGAGGACGAGACATAGCCTCATGTCTTCAAACATATGTAGCATTGCTGCAGAAACGAGGAGTCAAACTCCACACATTGATCGTACTTGGCTCAAGGGCGAAGGGGCGAGGACAACCACAAAGTGATGTCGATGTGACCATCATCGCCAGCAACCTGCCGGGGAAAAGCACATCCGAATTCACGAATTTTGCACAAAAAATAATGAACCTAAGAAGGGAGTTGTTGTTGTCTGATTTTCCATTATTGTTCGGTGTGCAACAGAGTTCATGCTGTTCCAAGACAGAGTTCATACAGTGGCTAAAAGAATTCAGAGTTATCGCACTAGATGCAGTATACTACGGCAAAGTGATATATGATGATGGTTTCTGGAAAGAAGTAAGGCGTACTTTCGAAAAAATAGATAAAGAGTATCATCTGAATAGGACGGAACTCCCTAAACTCTTGTACTTACTGTAATTTAGGCGGGCTCATACAACGAGAAAGCAAATATTACTGGTCTGTTTCATAGCGTCGGTGGATCAGGCAATACAGCACGCGCGGAAATAGAAAAGACGTCGCTCTTTCGGTTTTTTTGTGGAGTCTGGATTGACCTTACGAGGAAATGCAATTCTGAATGTGGGCAGAAAATGGTAGAGCTTTTGATGTTGCTTTTTTTCCTACTGTTCACGCTTTTTGTCGGAATTTACGGGATTTACTTTGTCTGTGTTAGGGTGTGGGCGAAAAAACCATGGGGACTAGCGATTGATAACAACTTCCAACCCAAGGTGTCAATTCTCATTCCAGTTCACAACGAAGAAAAAACTATAGTGGATAAGTTGAAAAACATCAAGAGCGTCATATATCCTAAAGAAAACATTGAAATAATTGTAACCGACGACGCTTCCGATGATGATACTCTGCAGAGGGTGAAAAGTTTCGTTGAGCTCAACCAAGACCTCATCATCAAAGTTGTCGAACATAATCTTAGGACGGGCAAATCAGTTGCTTTGAACAGGGCTTTGCCTTTCTCTTCAAACGACGTGGTCATAGTTTCTGACGCAGACACCCAGTGGCCTGAGGATATGCTTCAGAAAATGCTGCCTTATCTTATGGACTCGAAAGTCGGGGCAGTAACGTGCGGAGGGATAAACAGGAACATGGATGAAACTTGGGTGACAAAGGGTGAAGACACCTACCTGCATTTTACTAACTTGATAAGGCTCGGCGAATCGAAACTTCATTCGACCATAAGGTTTGAAGGAGGTTTCTGTGCTTTCAAAAAGAACGCTTTTGACAAGTTTGATGCGGAAACTGGCTCTGATGATTCTGGCACGGCCTTGGAAGTCGTTCAACAAGGTCACAGGGCAATAATGGTGCCTGACGCCCTTTTCTACACCGCTTTTCCAACTCGTTTCCGCGACAAGTTAAAGACCAAAACGCGCCGCGCAACTCAACTCATAAGTCTGTGGGCAAAATGCTTTAAGCTTCTGATCAAGAAACGGCTTCTTCTTCCCAAGAGAATCGCCATCCCCGAAATGTTATTGTTCATTTTCAGCCCAGTGATTCTTATAGGCTTGATCATAACAGCAATATCAGCGATTCTTCTTTCTCCGTTCTCACTTTTCAGCCTTAGCATTCTTGCAGTTAGCGGTTGCCTTCTGGTTTTCGCTCGAAGAGCATTCGTTGAGGTTATTATTGATAATTTGGTACTATTCTACGCGTTGACATCTCTGGTGCGGGGAAGACGTTACACTGCTTGGGAAAAATCGCCATCTTAGATTTGTGAAGCGCGCGCGAGTGCTTGGTTAGGATCTAGGATTTTCGCCTGCAGAAGGTACCCGGACGCTCATCGGTTAATGCACAAGGAAGGCCTTCTTCAACGAATAGACGTTCGGAGGCAAGATGTTGAGCAAGCAAGACTTCAAGGTTGCGGTCGTCGGTTTGGGCAAAATGAGTCTAGTGCATGCTAGCGTGCTAAATGTCTTGCCTAGCGCGCGCTAAATCCAATGTCGTAGGTGCCTAGCAAAACCATGTCAAGTCTAAGAGTGGCTTTGGTGTCTGAGGAATTTCCACCATTCGTTGTCGGCGGTATCGGAAGTCACTGCTACGACTTGGCATACAGCTTGTCTAGAAAGGGAGTCGAAACAAGAGTAATCTGTGGCTCTACTGATAAGTCCATCCAGAGGAAGGAGCTTAATCGTTTTCTGGAAGTGATAAGCTTGCCATGCCTGGATCTCCCCCCGCGTTTCATTTGGTTTCAACTGTTCAACCAGCGGAAGTTGTATGACCTAACTTCTGATTGTAATGTTGTCCACGGGGTTAATCCTACTGCGTCTGCGTTATTAGCCCTGCGCAAAAGGCACCCTAAGAAGGCATTAATAGTGACTCATCATTTGAACGAACTGCAGAACCTGAAAACGTATATGCGAATGCTAACATGGAAACCCGTTCTAGGGGACCTGGCAATAAACGTTTTTTCGTATCCTTTGAACGAGGCCCTTGAGAGAATTTGGTTTCGTAGTGCTGACCAGATAATTGTACCTGGTTACTCGACATTGGAGTTCATGAAAAAAGTTTACCCAAGCAAGTATTTAGAAAAAACCTCAGTGATATACAATGGAATAGACTTTGGAAAAATAGAGTCGTTGACTTGCAATGAAAAGAATCTTGATCACTCAGAACTTTCAATCATGTGTTTTGGTAGGTTGGTGTCACACAAAGGCGTTCTCCAATTTTTGCGTCACAGCAAAACCATCTTTTCCGATTTTCCTGAAGCCCGTCTTAGAATCTTTGGAAGTGGTCCACTGTATAGTTCACTGATGGCGACAATATTGAGAGAGGATTTGTCCAAAAACGTCACTGTGATGGGGCATGTTCCGTACGGGGAGCTTATAAAGAACATAAATCGCTCATCAGTCATTGTACTTCCCACCTTTCTAGAAATCGGCCCCTTCATCGCAGCACTAGAAGCTATGGCATGCAAGAAGCCTGTTGTCTTGTTTGATATGCCGTTCAATCGAGAGTTCATAAGAGATACGGAAACCGGTGTCATGGCAAGAGCCGGTGATATGGATGATCTGGTCCGCAAAACAGAATCGCTTCTTTCGGACAGCCGCCTGCGAGCTAGAATCGGAAACAACGCGTTTGAATATGTGAAGAAGCATCACAATTGGGACGATTTGGCAGACGAATACATCACTATGTACGAAGGGGCTTTACGATCATAGACAAGGAAGCTGCGAGAAAACTTTTCATAGCAATACTGGAACAGGAGAAAAATCAGAGTTGTCCAAGAGCAAGATGGACATGATAGCGCGCGCTTGAACCCAAGAATGTCGGAGAGCTCGGAAAAGCCATTTCTGTTTTGCTTGGAGATAAGAAATTACGGGAGAAACTTGGGAAAAACGTCTATTCAAAGATAATGAGAGACCACAACTGGAGTGACGTCATCAAGAAGTGCATCCAAGTCTACAGAAATGTCGTTGAAACAAGAAGCTAACGGAGCTGCTTAAAGGATGAAGAAAAGCCATTTGATCTGCTTTACCGGCGTTGATGGTTCGGGCAAGACTACCCATGCAAAATCTCTACTGGACTACTTAGAAACCAAAGGTTATGCCTGCAAGTACGTGTGGGGAGCATCTCGACCGGTCTTCTCTTATGCTTTCTTGGTATTTGCAAGATCACTCGGCTATTGGAAAAAGACCACGAAAAATGTTTACACAGATCCATTGGCGTACGCTCCACGAGAACTTGCTGAAAAGCTGGGAAAATTCTGGCGACTTACCGTTTTCATTGACTTCCAGATAAAAACGTTGGTCAAGACAAGACCACACCTGGTCCTTGGAAAGATCGTAGTTTTGGACAGATATTTCTACGATCTGATAATGGACCTCGGCGTTAGCAAGACATCATCAGAAGGCTTCATCCGAAGAATCTCGGAAACCCTGCCCAGACCGCAAATGACTTTCTTGTTTGATGCACCTCCGAGCTTGACAGCCCAAAGACGCGGTTTCTCGTTGCAAGATCTTCAAGCAAAAAGAGAGATGTTCCTGCAAATGGGACAACGATTTCAATTTTACATCGTAGACTCATCGCAAGATTTCAAGGTAAACCAACAAAGAATCCGAGATTTGATCTTAGCAGAAATCGAGAAAGACTCGCGTTGATTTGAGCAAAGCAGGTTCTAGATGAAGATCAGCCTTATTTGCGAAGGTTTGCATGACCACACAATAGTGGCCCAACCTTGGAAGCATGTTATTGAACTAGCTTCCCGCATGGAGAAACTCGGAATCGACGTAGAGATAGTTTCTGACAAACTGCCTGGAAAAGAGGAGAGCAAAGAAATTAACTCTGTCCCGATCAAAAGAGTAAACAAGAAAGGCTTGTTTCTCGATACAAAAGCGCTCGCGAAATTGCTGGATCAAGAAAAGCCTAACATAGTGAACTGGCATTGTAGTGACGTTTGGTCTTCTTTCTACTTCTGGCGCCTAAGAAAAAAAACAGATTTCAACATGGTATGGACGTTGCATTCTGGGCCGGTGACACTCAACGAGGTTAAGAACCTGAGTTTTCAGGACATTTTACAATTGCATAAGTTCTGGAACAATTTTGTAAGCGCATATTTTCCCAAGACGCTGATACGATGCTGGTCTAGTGTTCCTTCAATAAAACACATTATCACACTGAGCAAACGCACGGCGAACAGATTGGTCAGCTTTGGCATAGCCCACCAGAAGATCACCTGCATACCCTCAGGCGTGGATGTTGATGTTTTCAAGCCTTCAATGGAATCATATGAGGATGACAGTAGTATTCTCTATTTTGGACCACTTTCTAGTTTCCGAGGGATTGATGTTCTGCTTGCAGCATACGCCGAAATTCGAAAGAGGTTTACTCCCGCTCGGTTGGTGATTTTGGCACGAGGTGCGAAGCCTGATAGAAATTGGCTCAAGAAAACTGAATCCGTGGCAAATCTGGAAATTGTTTGGGGAACACTCAACCAAGAAGAGGTCATCAGATACGTGCAAAGATCTTCTGTTGTTGCATTGCCCTTCAAGTTTTGGCCTCAGATCGAGTGTCCATCAACGATTCTCGAGGCAATGTCGATGGGAAAAGCGGTGGTTACAACTTCTATAGGAGGACTTCAAGAAATAGTCCAAAACGGCGAAAACGGGCTGGTAATTCCTCCTAACGATTCGAAGAAACTTGCCAATGTGATCTTAGACCTTCTGAAGAGACCTGAAGTCCGTGATAAAATGGGGAAAAGAGCCCGTCAACACGTTGAGCATTTCTACGATTGGCGAATAATCACAGGAAATACAATGAAGGTTTTATCAAAATATGCCGAATGATGGGATAACCATTTGGAGAAGCCTCTAGTAACCGTTGGTATTCCAGTTAGGAATTGCGAAAAAACCATTGGCGAGACTTTGGATAGCATTATCAATCAGGACTATCCGATGGAGCAAATAGAAGTAGTCGTTGTTGACGATGGTTGCACAGATAAAACAATTCCGTTAATTCAAGGCAAACTTGAATTTTCAAAACTCAGGAGTAGAATTTTCGCCACTGGCGGTAAGGGACTGGGCGAGTCTAGGCAGATAATTGTGGAAAATGCTCATGGTAAGTACATAGCTTGGGTCGACGGGGACATAACGCTATTTCCAGATTTCCTTGCCGTCCAAGTAGGCTTCATGGAAAGAAATCCCCAAGTCTGGAAGGCAAGAGGAAGGTGGGAGCCGCATAAAGCAGAGAATTTGGCTGAGGAATTGGAGAACATGACACTTGTTCGATACGAGTCGAAACATAGTGGCAAAGGTCGCGTGAGTCAAAAACTGGTCGGCATAGGCGGATCAGTTTGTCGGACGGAGCCGCTGAGGAATTCAGGAGGATTCGACAGGGCCATTTTCGGTGCAGGAGAAGACATAGATGTGGGGGCCACGATGATGGAGAAAGGTTGGCTCATGAGCTTCACGACGGCAAGATTCTATCACAAATCTGGCACTACTTGGAGGATTCTGTGGAGAAGGTACTTCTGGTATGGTTATGGAAGCCATTACGTCAAACATAAACACGAGGGCTTTATTGATGTTTGGACTAGGACAGCTCCGGTCGCTTTTTTCTCTGGGTTCTTGCAGGCCAAAAGAGTCAACGAAGTGGCTCATCACAAGAAATCGTTGCTGCTTCCATTACAGTATGTATACAAACAGACTGCTTGGCTTTCAGGTTTTGTCCGGGCGCATCTAGATGGATATGGACATGATAAGCCATATGGTCAAACCGACGGTAAGAATCAATGAGAACAATGAAGAAATCGTTCATAATGACAGTTGACGTGGATCCCCCGCCACCGTCGGCGCCCAATCTTGATATTAAGAAAGGAACAACTGACATTTTGAGACTGTTTCAGGAGTGTAGGATCCCTGCCACATTTTTCGTACCTGCAAGTGTTGCATTGGCGTTCCCTGAACTGATTCGAGAAATAAAAAGCGAGGGCCATGAGATAGCGTGCCACGGTCTCGAACACGATGCAAATGAGGCTATTTCAAGTCTTGATGAACAATACCGTACGATAAGAAGGGCCACAGAGGATATCGAAAGTGTAGCTGGTTTCAGGCCAATCGGATATCGAGCGCCGCTCTTCAGGTCGAATGCAAATTGTCGAATAGCCCTGCGACGGAACAACTATGTCTACGATTCTTCCATGGTCTGCTCCCCATTGTTTGGAAATCCTAAAACTTGTCAACTATCAAAGCCCTTTTTCTTTTTTGGCTCTGATCAGCATGCAAAACGCAACTTGCTTGAAATCCCTGTTTCCGTGAATCCCCTTCTGCCTTTTCCGTTGGGTGGTGCCTACATGCGGATTTTCGGGGTTAGATGGACTGAGGCAGGAATTAGAGCGAATTCAATATTTAATTCTCCAATAGTGTTCTATGTTCATCCTAAGGATGTAATCTACAGAACGGGGGGCCTTTCCTGGTATTCGTACAAAAACACGGCCAAAGGCATGAAAACATTGATGGATATAATTCTGTATGGTAAGAGAATCGGGGCAAAATTCATGAAGGCCAATGAGCTTGCAGAACTCTATCTCGGCACAAGTGGAAATGTGTAATGATTTCTTCTTGCGTGGCCACCCATGCAACGAGTTCGTTTACATTTTACTCTCTTGGCATTAATGATTCGAGATTGTGAGGAGAAATGATCCAGTGAAGTCGAACAGTGCCACCGTTAGCGTAGACCTGCCGATAATCCTGTTGGTTCAGGCAACTTTCTTGCTGGCGACGTTCTTCAACGTAATACTGCTAAGACAGTTGCTAGGACTCGTATTGCTGACCTTTGTTTCCGGATTTTTGATTCTTCGACTAATGAAGTTGGATCGAAGACTTGGCCTTGTCAACACGGTCCTCCTGTCTGTTGGTCTAAGCGTATCTTTTGACATGTTTCTTGGACTTATTGCTAATTTTCTGCTTCCTCTGGCGGGAATTGGCAGACCGCTGGACGAGTTCCCTATTCTGGTAGTTTTCAATCTCTCGTTGGTCCTAATTCTTCTCGGATCGGCACTGCGTGAGAGGAAGTTGGGATTTGATCTAAAAAGCATATTCTCAGTGCGTGTTCTTCTCTTTGCTGTTCTCTTGCCAGCGTTAAGTATCGTCGGTTCCATCTATGCTGCCACATCAAATAATGGGTCACTCTTGCTTGCTTTGGATCTCGCGGTCATTGTTGTCCTCTCTTTAAGCGTTCTTTCTAGAACAAAAGTCTCGAAATTCTTTGCCTTGATAATTATTGTCATTGCTATAGCCCTTCTCTTCCGTGGGTTTTTCCTTAGTCACTACTTCTGGGGATACGATGAATTTGACGAGTACTACGTTTTCAGGCATTTGAATGCTAGCGGTTATTGGAATCAGAGCCTCAATTGGTCACAGAATATTGAATTATTGAAGGCTAACGGCATGTTGAGTGTAACCATACTGCCACAAGTATACTCTCAAATGCTGGGGATAGATCCCACTTCGACTTTCAAGCTTCTCTATCCATTAATTGCAGCCTTCATTATTTTGGCATTGTACAGTTTGTACTGTACCCAGATTAACAAGAAAGAGGCTCTTCTGAGTGTATTTTTCTCTGTGTCGGTGTTTGTCGGACTGGGTGGCAACTTGTTGGGCCCAGATAAGCAGACAGTTGCCATGTTATTCTACTTACTGATATTCCTCTTGTTTTTTAGCAAAGAATTGGCTTCATGGGAGAAGTATATTTTGCTCGTCATATTCGGTGCATCTATCGTTGTTTCGCATTACTCGCTTTCTTACATACTTATTTTCCTGATTTTCTCGGTGTGGTTCGCGACCTTTGTCTTGAAGAAAGACAACAGAAGAATATCCCTAACCGTGTGTATTCTGTTTCTTGTTATGGCATTTTCATGGTACATTTTCGTTTCCGGTTCAGGCCCTTTTGATGATTTTGTAAAGTTTGGGAACAATATATCTTCGAACTTTGCAACTGATTTCTTCAACGCAGGTTCCAGAAGTTCTACAGTCTTATCTGGGCTTGGTTTGGGGTCTGCTACGTCTTTTCTCCATCAAATTGGAAGGTACATTTTCTACGGTACAGAAGCTCTAATAGGTCTTGGTTTATTAGCAGTCATTATCCAAAGAAAAAAGGTCAAGCTTGACCCAGAATTCGTGGCGTTAATGATTATCAATTTCGTAATGCTTGTCATGACTATTGTTGTGCCAATGTTGGCTAGTTCTTTTCGCGAGGAAAGATTCTACGAGGTTGCCGTTCTTTTCTTGTCTCCACTGGCTATCCTAGGCATTAAGGCAGTTTCCGAAATCGGACAGAAGCTGTGGAGACGATCCACATTTCTCAGTCTAGCCTTGATCGTTCTCATAGTCTTCTTCATGTTTCAGTCAGAATTTGTTTATGCAATAACTAGAGACGTTACTTGGACGGTTGAAATGGGCATGTACAATTCTGACAAACTTTCGCTGTACAGCCAAATTGTGTTGCCAGGAGACGTCGTTGGTGGGCAATGGCTGAGCAACTACAGAGCTGCCGGCGGGAAATCGATTGTGTTTAGTGATGCCTCTTTAGACTCTCACGTTCTAACAGCATTTTGCTCCTTGGATAGAGAAAACATTCAAGTACTGTCTAATACGACAGCGCGCGCGTCTAATACGACATCTGGCCTGCAATCTGGGTCATATATCTATTTGGGGTGGATGAACATTCATCTGGGAATCGTGAATGGGCAATTCTACCAGTATAAAACGACAGACATCTCGGCCTTGCTCAATAGCACTAACCTAGTGTATTCTAATGGTTATTCTGAAGTCTATCAAAGTCCGTGAAGTTTTGATCGGTGGTCGGCAACCTGCACAAATTCTGACGCTGCGCAGGCAAAACATGCCTTGTTTGGCATCCTGGCAATCATTACATTCAGCAGAGAATCCACGTTGCGTTTCGGGAAAGCCCCTACTCTGGCGATTAATATTTGGGACTGATTGTTATAATACCATTCGCTGGTTGCGTCGTCTGGCTATGTCGTTGATGAGTATTGAGTGGCGATGTTTTCATCACCTCGATATATGTTCCTTATCTCTTGAAAGTGATCTCATATAGCAAAGGAAATCCGAAGAAGGGCGTTCATGGTTGAAGACAATCAATCTTGGGTTGATCGGATTAGGTGAAATGGGCAAGATTCATCTCCGCAACTGTATCTATTTAAAGGGAGCTAGACTCATGGCTGTATCTGACGTCTCGGCTAAATCGCTGCGCGTCGCCAAGAGTGCAGGGATTAAGGATGTGTATTCAGATTACAACAAATTGTTTGATGATCCGAGGATCGACGCTGTCATAATCTCGCTGCCGACTTTTCTTCATGCACCGGTTGCGATAAAGGCAGCAGAGTGTGGAAAGCACATACTTGTCGAAAAACCATTGGCTAGAAACTCCAACGAGGGGGAGAGCATCACATCGGCTGCAAGGAGACATGGAGTGAAACTGATGGTAGGTTATCCTTTGAGGTTTATGCCGCAGTTTGTTAGTCTGAAGAGATCCTTGGAATCTGGAATACTAGGTGACGTACAGATCGCGGCAGCTGGTACGATTAGCAGTGGTCCCTTCTTTCATAGAACTGAACATGGTACACCTCGACCCGTGCCTTCTTGGTGGTTTGACAAGGCACTCACTGGAGGAGGCGCACTCATAGATCTGGGTTCTCACCTTGTTGATATTCTGACTTGGTTTTTCGGTGACGTAGCTAGTATTCGAAGTCAGCTTGGTCATAGGTTCAATATGGATTTCGAAGACTACGCAATTTGCGTAATGAAATTCAAAAGCGGAATCGTTGCAACGTTGGATGTAGGCTGGTTTGCGGAATATCACAGAGTCCAAGTGGACGTCTATGGAACCGTCTCACACGCTCATGCAAGTTCCAAGTCTCAGACCTTTATTGACCACGTAATGAAACTGACTAGCAGACGGGCGAGAAATGTTTCCTCTGGGTTCTACCAAGAACTTCAGCATTTTGTCACGTGTCTCTCTAAGGATATCAGTCCGACTCCTTCAGGGCAACAGGGGCTTCAGAACCTTAGAATCATCGAGGCTGCCTACGAGAACACTTTCTAATTGGAAGGATGGTGTTATTGATGAGTCTGGTGAGTCTAGTCAAATTACGTACTGATACGATGTCATTGCAGCAGTCGATTCAAGAGTCTCTAGACCTGATCCAATTTCATTTTGATGCCAGAGCAAACAAGATTGTAATAAAACCGAACTTATGCTATTATTGGGATTCTTCGACTGGGGAGACGACTGACCAAAAGCTCGTTGGCGCATTGATTGATGTCCTAAGGAAAAACCTGAATGAGAGTGTTGACATTTCAATCGTTGAGTCCGATGCTTCAGCAATGAGGTGCAAATACGCGTTCAGAATGTTGGGCTATGAAAAAATGGCTGACGATAAGAAGGTTAAACTGGTTAATCTGACCAACGACAACGCAGAGAGCACGAACATTACTGTTCGCAACATGAGTTTTCGGGTTTCCTTGCCGCACTCTATCGCTGAAGCAGACCTTTTCATAAACGTTCCCAAAATGAAGTATATGGCGGGGACAAAGTTTTCAGGATCTCTCAAAAACATATTCGGCTGCAATCCATACCCAAAGAAATACCGGTATCACAGATGGCTTGATGAGATGATAGTAGGGTTAAACAAAGTAATGAAACCTGATCTTTGCCTTATGGATGGACTAGTAGTCAGGGGGATACAGCCTCAAAAACTTGGTCTCTTGATGGCAAGTACAGATCCAGTGGCCCTTGATTCTTGTGCCGCAAGAATAGCGGGATTTAACCCGCATTCCATACGCCACATTTGCTTAGCTTCTTCTGAAGGAATTGGAAGTTTGAAATACGTCAATGTGGGAGAGCATTTGAGTAAATTCGCCGACTCATTTCCGAAAAAAGACGCGAGATACAAGACGTGGGAATTCATTGCTAAAACATATAGCCGTTTAGCGGCAAGACTCGGCTAGATGTGGCGCCCATCCGCGCGCCTACCAAGAGAGAGATATGCGACTCACCTATTACAAATAGAAGACGAATTTAGGAACACGCATGCGCGCTAACAATAGAACATAAAATAGAGAAACTAAACGAGCTGGTGGCAAATGGGTAGGTTTCTGTCCATCTTAACTGACATTTTGTGGACGCAGATCGTTTCGAAGTTTAAACCTTCTGAAGGACTAGTACAAGTCGGCGAATACACTTATGGGCATCCTCGTATACTCTCTTATAGCTCGGCAAGTAAAATTACAATTGGCAAATTCTGTTCCATCGCCGAAGAGGTAATAATAATAGGGGCGGGTGGTGCACACCATCGATACTGGACAGTTGCGAATTTTCCTCTTGAAATCAGGTTCGCGAAACGTGAACATAGAAATGAAATGCACGAATCCAATATTGGAAATGATGTCTGGATTGGCACTAGGGCGACTATCCTCGGCGGTGTGCGAATTGGAGATGGAGCAATTGTTGGCGCTGGCTCGATCGTTACGAAAGATGTTCCTCCTTACGCAATAGTTGCTGGAGTCCCTGCCAAACTGGTGAGATACCGGTTTAGGGACGAACAAATCAATGAACTGCTAAAGATAAAGTGGTGGAATTGGCCCTTGGAGAAAATAGTCAAAAACATAGACTATTTTGAAAACATTGACGAGTTTATAGCGAAGTTTTCTAACCCAGAAAAGTCGAAGAAATGAGTGCTAGCGCGCGCGTTACTGTCCTTAAAAAACACTTAGTTGACTTGTTTTGAGCTGAAAGAGCATGGTATGTGTACTCGGTCTCAAAATGATGCCGGTCTCCATAGTTATTCCTACACGAAATAGAGATGAAGACTTGGAGGAATCGTTGGCTTCTATTAGAAAGCAAACAATACTTCCGATAGAGATCATCGTAGTGGATGATAGTGATAACCTCAGAACGAGGAATCTAGTTGAACAACTGGGCAAAGATTTCTTCCATCAAGGAATTCTTTTGAAATACCTGCGTGGAAACGAACAAAATAGGAGTATTAGTGCCGCCCGAAATCTAGGTGCTAAAGAATCAACCGGAGAAGTAACATTCTTCATAGATGACGATGTAATACTTGACAACAGATACATCGAAAAGATTCTAGAAGTTTACAATGAATATCCCGATGCTCTTGGGGTACAAGGAGATATGGTGCTGCCGCCGGGCGCTAGAAGAAATTCCGTTTTGGGGAATGCACTGGACAAAGTACTCTTTCAGCCTCACTCTGAAAAAGACAGTTGTAAGGTGCATGCAGCAGGAATGAGCTTTCCAAGCCCCCTGACTAGAATAATCAGAAGCCAATGGCTCACGGGGACTCAGTCAAGTTACAAAAGAGAAGTACTGAAGGATTTCAAATGGGACACTAACCTGAAGGGATATTCACTTTGCGAAGATATGGACATTTCATATCGAATACAAAAATGTCACCCCGACTCTTTGTATGCAACTCCTCATGCACGGGTACTTCACAAGTTTTCTCCAGTTGCCAGAATAGATACAAGAGAACTGATTTATGTAGGGGTCGCTTATCCAACTTACATATTTTTCAAAGACATGAAACAGACACCTTTAAACATGATGATTTTTGTTTGGGGCATTTTTTTTGGCAGGTTTGTGTCGATGCTTCTTGAAAAAGATCATCGATCTATTTTGTTTTTGACACGTGCGCACTTGAGTCTGCTTAGAAATCTTGAATGCGTCAAGAAGGGGAATTTTGCGTTCTTGCAAACGACTGCCAAAAAGAGAGCGCACAGTGGTCTATAGAGGTTCGCGCGCGTTAATTGTGGCTTGACGGGTTTCTGGAAGCAAAAACCAACGATAATTCAGTCTCAGTCTCGTCAACATGCACTATTTTGTATCCATCACGTTTTAGTATCCCTAGTATTGGTTGTTTTGAGCCGTGCACTTCAAGAATTACGTTTTGTACTTGACTTATGACGCCTGTTTCATGAAGATGTGGAAGAAGTTGGTGTTCTGCGCCTTCACAATCCAACTTTAGCAATTCAACATTGCCAATATCTCTAATTACATCAGCCAACGATACAACAACTACATTCTGAATTACAGCTTCAAAGCCTCTGTCATCCAAGGAAGACCCACCTGGGTGATTAGGGTTACAAAAAAACTTTGCTTCTCCCTTTTTTATGCCTACCCCACAATTGTGTACTTCAACAGTGTTCTCTAAATGGTTAAGTTTTACGTTGTCGATGGCGTATTGGTAGAGTTGACAGACAGGTTCAAAAGCTACTACGCGTTTTGCCCCTTGAGAAGCAAAATATACGGCGGTATCTCCTATAAACGCGCCTACGTCTACCACTGTACCGGAAGCTTTAATGTGCCTGTAACATTGGTCACGGTACACTTCTAGCAACTCATATATTCCATGGGGAAAAGGAATATGAAAAACGCGGTCTTCAATATCCATGCATATTTTGCCGTTTACGTTGCGAAAAACGTAGTTTTCTCTGTTAGGAAAATAAAGCATATCAAGCGCAGAATATGGAAAATGCCTGAGAGAAAAATCCAAGTTTAAGTCTTTAAGCGTACATTTTCCCCATTGAACTACAAAGTCTTCATGGTGTCTACACCAAAAACCAACTCTGCCAAAACGTTGAGAACAAAAAAGTTTTCTTGCTGGATTTACCGTTGCAAAGTAAGGAGCAAAATCATCTATAAGGTGAATATCCATGTCAACAAGTCAGAGAGATGACGATTTAAACCTATTTCTATGCCAACTACAATTTTTTTCAAGCCTTAGATTCTACCGCTATAGCATTCTATGTGATTTGCCAAGGGCATCTTCCCATGGAGAAAGAAGGAAAAGATTGAGGAAAATCGAGACGGCAAATGAGCAATCATTAGCATATGCTAATTGCCTACTAGCCTTCGTCTTACAGTTAATAAGGCGCAACTGTGAAAGGGATTAGTCGTCACCAAATCCACTAAGCGCGCGCTAGGCTAGTCCGTCTGTCAGGTTGAGAACATCATGACGGGGGTAGTTGCTATGCCTGAAGGATCGCCGCTTTGGATCCTGAAGTAATATGTTGTCCCAGGTGTTAGTCCCGTCAACGTTATGGCGTGGTTGGTTACGGTTACTGAGTTGCTGGCGATGAAACCTGTTGTGTGGGTATTCTGCCAGTAAGGAAATCCTGTTGAAATCTGGTCTGTGGCATTAAGTTGAGACCAAACGAAAAGTTGAGACGAATTGTATTCAACGGTGCTGTTTGCCGCTGAACTCGTAGTCCATGAAATCTGTTCTGAAGTGCTATTCAGAGCCTGCGTGGCAATATTAGTCAATGCAAATGTTTGCGGAAGATTTAGAGCATTCAAATATGGCCTTACGTCAAGGTTGCCTGAATTTGGATTAGCTCCTGGGCCGCCATACTCGTTGATAGCCCATCCGTCTGCACCACTAGCTAAAAGAGTGCTTACAACACTCGTAACGTTAGAAACTGTAAGATTATAGCCAAATTCAGCACCACCATCTTCGATGCAGGGAACTATCGGGATTATTCCGTGAGTACCGCCTAATGTGTAGGTTTGCCAAGCTTGCATATAGGATTGAAAGTTGCTTATATCAGATGATGTTACTATGCCGTAATTGTTGGGATATAACATGGGCATGACAAACTGGATAGAACCTTGCTTTATCCAAGCTGCTGCATCTTGCCCCTGATTATAATTCTGATAGTCTGGAGACCTATTGAAGATGGTATGGCATGTGGTACCGAATTTAAGGTTCGGGTTTATGGCAAGAGCCCACTGGGTTATATTCTTGACAAACGTATCGATAAGCTGGGTTCGCCACTCCAAGAATTGCGTGTAATATATTCCTGTTCCTGCTTGAGCAACTGGAACAACATCACTAAGCCACTGTTGATATGTCAAGCCCACACCAAGCCCTGTATCAGATTGGAATTGTGCAAAGTCATAATTGCCAAGCGGCATCAACACATCGGGCCATCTTGTGTAATCAAACACTATGCCGTCTATGCTGTAGTTGCTGACTAATTCACTAATCAAGTTGTGAACGAGTGTTACGCTCGCTGGATTTGCAATGTCGAGCCATCCGCCGTTTTCGCTAGGAGCCGGATCAAATTCTTGTAAAGCACTTATGTTCTCATTGTAAGGAATGTACCAGCAGTCTCTGTCGATGCCATCTAGATTGTATGCTTTAATCATAGTAGCGAAATGAGCGTAAACCTGTATTCCCTGAGCGTGGAAGGCATTGATGGCTTGAGTGAAGTTAATAGCTGGAGAAACTGCAGTCCAAGGGACAACCACACTTTGATAAGAGGTTTCATAGTTACTTATCACACCCATATCCACAAAGTTGACTCCGTAAGATGCTAATGTGCTTGCCATAAGTGGCCAGTTCGCGTAGGGCATGTCTGTCCAACTCCCAACCAATACGCCTCTCCACTGACTTTCAGCAGCCGCGTGCGGCAGGGCGAGTATGCGCCCGCTTGAGGGAATATTTATGGATTGATTTAGACTCAAAGCTTGGCCAGCAAGCAGGACAGACAGCATTATTATTGCTAGGACGCTCGGGGTTTTCATCGACACGCTATTAGGACTACCTAACCGCATATAGGTATTTCCCTCAGGTAGCTTGAACGTGTATCGCAATACTTAATAAACCATTCTGTCCACCTGTAGAACACAAAAACACACTACGGTACGGCTACAACCAATCGACTTAAAACGCGCCACGCGCGCTAGGAATGGTGATATTGTTGAACGTGCTTTATCTTTCCTGTGTTCCTTGGGGATTTCTATGGTCGAGACCGCAGCAGATACCTTCACGACTTGTGGAAAGAGGTGGCATCAACATCTTGTACGTTCAGGATCCGATTTATCTGCTTCCGCAGTCTTTGATAGCGAGCTGTAGACGAAAGGATGTTTTTCTGAGAAAGAAAGTCAAGGATAATCTATCGGTCACAAACCTATTCCTCCCTGAATTCTCTGGAAGACTCAAGTTTCTTAAAGAAAAATATGGTTCAATAGTCCTTCGGTCGCTTCTCAAATATCTCAATTTCAAGCCAGAAGTTGCCATTTTCTATTCTTTTTCATACGTTTTCCTTTTGCCGAGTCTGAATTCGATGAACATAAAAATCTTTTACGATTGCCCCGACGACTTTTCAGCTTTCTATTCTGGGGTTCGTGCGTTAGAAGCTCTAAGAACCGAGGAGAATCTAATCGCGGATTCTTCCGTCGTAACTGCAGTATCCAAAGTCCTTTACAAGAGAATTTCGAAAATCAACAGCCATTGCCTCTACGTCCCTAATGGAGTAGACTTTGACCACTTTCACAAAGCCAGGTGGTTGACCGACAAACCTCAGGAAATAAGTCACCTCCCACATCCAATAGTAGGGTTCATAGGCAGCGTTAGAGACTGGATAAATATCGAGCTAATATGCAAACTAGCTCAATCACACCCAGAATATTCCATCCTCCTCATTGGTCCAGTGGCTTTTGGTCTGGAAGAACTCCAAAAGTATCCAAACATAACAATGCTTGGAGCAAGGAAGTACGAGTCTCTTCCAAGCTACCTGTCCTGCATAGATGTATGCCTAATTCCATTCAAGATAAATAAATTAACATCATCTTCAAACCCAATAAAGATGTATGAATACTTGGCTACAGGGAAACCTGTCGTATCGACTCCATTGCCAGAGGTATGCGACAACGTCTCCGAACTGGTCTACATTGCAAAAGATGATGAAGATTTCATAAGAAAAGTAGAAGAGGCAGTCGACGAGACCAAGAAACCTGAGAACAAGACAATGGTTGCAAAAAGAATCAGGTTTGCACAAGATAACTCTTGGGAAAAGCGAGTTGACGTATTCGAAAGACTACTCAGGCAGACTTTGCAATCTCACTGAATTAGCCCGCGCGCTGGCTATCGTTATTCCGCATTCTGAAGTGCGTCTTAGCCAGCGCTGGAAACTCAAAAAACTCGTTCGGAATCCGTAAAAAGGCACGCGCTAATCAGGCATTTGGTGGTTCAGGGCAATGAAGATAAGGATTTTGTTCCACGGCGGTAGAGGCTACGGCTTTGCACAAGACATGTACGATTACGTTTTCAAACCGCTAGGTGCAAAGCAATGCACGCTTGGCACGAGTACGTTACGGTATTCACTTGAAGCATTGACAAATGAATTTGACGTGATTTGGTGCGACGAAGAAGAGGGCGTTCAAGCCTTAATGCTTTATCTTATGCGTTATTCTGCAAGCGTTAACAGGAATTTTAGAAGAATTTACAGAAGTTCCGAAGCAAAAATCATTTCTCGACTTCATTACACAGACGTAGAAAAGATTCTTGATCTGTTCGGGTGGAAAATCCTTACAGCCTTGAAGTTTTGCGATCAGCCCTTATGCGTGTCCGAATACAGCAGAAGAGAAATCACGCGGTTGTTGCCGTTCTACAAAAAAAGCGTAAAAATCGTGCATAACGGTGTCGACACGTCAATCTACAGACCGAATTCTAGACTGAGAGAGAACAACCTGATTTCCTACTTAGCATTCACAAGCAGACGAAAAAGGCTTCACCTGCTGATAGAAGCCATGAAGTATTTACCAGACTGGAAGCTGATAGTCGGAGGCGGACCCAGATTGCATGAAAATGTGGACAGGGAAGATCCCTCCATACCGATTGAACATCAAGATAATTGGCAATATTGGATTTGGTGTCATAAACTGAGCGAACCGTACAAGAATAGGGTTGAATGGTGTGGAAATTTATCTATTGCAGATAAAATACGCATGTATCAACGCTCGACCGTTTTTTGTCTACCATCCAGAATGGAAGCCTGGGGAGTAGTCCTGCTAGAATCCATGTCGTGCGGAACTCCTGTAGTAGCGTGTAATGTTGGAGGAATACCAGAATTCGTTCCTAAACCTCAACTTTTATCAAGCGATCCCACTCCAGAAGAAATCGCTGAGAACATTGTAAATGTATCGAGGCATCCTGAATGGAATGATATCAACAGGAAGATAGCTGAGAATTATGATTGGAACGTGGTAAGAAAAGAAGTTGAGAACGTAATTTCTTGAAATATTTAACTTGCGACTTGCGCGCGCTGAAAAGACTGGAGCAAGGAAGTGTAAACATGAAGACTGCAATTGTTCTTGGAACCAGACCGGAAATAATAAAGTTCTCCCCGATTATCCGCGAATGCACCCGGTTGGGTCAAGACTTCTTCATCCTCCACACGGGGCAGCACTACTCTTACAACATGGACAAAGTCTTCTTCGAACAACTCGAGCTGCCCGAAGCCAAGCATAACCTTGACGTAGGCTCTGGAACCCACGCAGAACAGACAGGAAAGATGCTCATTGGCATAGAACGCGTCCTCCTCAAAGAAAAACCAGACATAGTCTTGGTTGAGGGCGACACCAACACCGTTCTTGCAGGAGCTTTAGCCGCGGTGAAACTGGGCATTAAGGTTGGGCACGTGGAGGCTGGTTTAAGAAGTTATGATAGACAGATGCCTGAAGAAATCAACAGAATCTTGGCAGATCACTGCTCAGACCTGCTATTTGCACCTACCTCAGCGTCAAAGAGCACATTACTAAGCGAGGGAATCCCAGAAGACAAGATTTTCGTCACCGGAAACACGATTGTCGATGCCGTCTACCAAAACATGGACATAGCAAAGAAAAAAATAGGCCAAAACAAAGCATTAGGCGTGGACTCATGCAGCTACTTCCTCGTCACTCTGCATCGCCAAGAAAACGTCGACAACGCCCAAAGATTCCAGAATATCCTGAAAGGCATCCAAATGGTCCAGGAACAGTTTGGTCTTCCCATCATCTACCCGATTCACCCCCGAGCCAAGAAAATGCTGAAAAAGTTTGAGCTAAAAACAAAAGGCATCACGATGACTAAACCTCTTGATTACCTCAACTTCCTCCGCCTTGAAAGCAACGCAAAGCTCATTCTAACAGACTCCGGCGGAGTACAAGAAGAAGCCTGCATTCTACGCGTGCCGTGCGTGACGCTCCGAGACAACACAGAACGACCAGAAACCCTCAAAGTTGGAGCCAACGTGCTGGCAGGCACAGATCCCAAAACCATAACCAAAAAAGTCCAAATGATGTTGAAAATAAAGAAGCAATGGAAAAACCCGTTCGGCAACGGAAAAGCTGCGCAGAGAATAGTTAAAATACTAAGAGAAAAAAACGTCTGAACCAGACCCCCTCTTGGAGCGTTGCGGGTTGATCCTATTTAACTCGAATTCAGCCAAAAACAGATATGCAGCAAGCGTGCCGTAGACAGGTTACAACCCCCTTGAGCAAGCCTTGAACGAGTGGAAAGCGCGTGCGCTATGAGATGGGCAAGACCTCGGCCACTGGAAGCTTCCAGCTACTCATAGGCGTAGCCACTTCCACCATAATAATGGCCGTCGGAACTGTAATCTTGACGAGGCTCTTGGGGCAGGCAAATTACGGCCTGTACGCGTTGGCTTATGCTCCCAGCGTTATGATAAACCTGTTCCGAGACTGGGAGGGTCAACAGCGCGATAACGCGATACGTGGCTAGGCTTCGAGCGCGCGCGGCTCATCAGGAGAGAATTAAGTTTATTTTAGAAGCCCTAGAAATTCTTCTTTTGTCAAACCTGCCTCTGATATGATCTCAATCAATAATCCTCTTTTTATCTCTTTATGTTTTGGAACAGGCACTATGTGTTCGTTTTTTATGAGGATTAGATGGCTTCCTTTTTGTCGTGCAACCTGAAAACCAGCACTTGTGAGGGCTTTTACAACTTCACGCCAAGAGAGTAGAGGGAGCTTCGACAATTACTTCAGCCTTTTCTCCTTTGATCTTGCTGCCCAAAAGTTTTGCTTTAACTTCTAAGTAGCCTTCTATGGCTTCCTTGATGTTTTTTAAGGCTTCTTCCCTTGTTTCGCCTTGAGTGGCGACTGGGAGCTCCCCACATTTAACTATGAAGCCGCCTTCCTCTGCAGGTTCCAAGAAGACGGTGAACTTGCGAGCAACCATGAAATCGCCGACAACATAATATTCGTGACAACAATATGAACCTATCTGCAACCTATGTCTGAGCGCGCGCTAGATTCGGACCCCCATTTGAACAGACTTAGAAAGGATTGAAAGCCATGGAAAAAACGTTACAGATGGGCAAGACCTCGGCTACAGGAAGCTTTCAGCTACTCATAGGCGTAGCCACGTCGACCATAATCATGGCAGTAGGAGCCATAATTCTAGGCAGGTTCCTTGGGGCCGACGGATATGGGCTTTATGGCATCGTCGTCATTCCAGCGACGCTGATAAACTTGTTCAGAGACTGGGGCATAAACTCAGCGATAACCAAGTACGTCGCCAGCCTCAGAGTCACGAATAGGACTGAAGAAATACACGATGTCATAGTCGCCGGGCTCATCTTCGAAGTCGCATCCGGCCTTGCACTTTCATTCCTCTCGCTTGCTCTAGCAAGCTTCATCGCCTCAACAGTCTTCCACAGGCCAGAATCCGCAGTCTTCATAGCGATAATCTCAGTCTCGATAATTTCAGGATCACTGCTGGCGGCTTCGCAAGCCGTCTTCATAGGCTTCGAAAGGTGGAAACTCAACAGCTTCACCGTCATCTGCCAAGCGATAGTAAAAACTGTAATCGGCCCTGTACTAATCTTCTTGGGCTACAGCGTCCTCGGAGCAGTCATCGGCTACACTGTGGGCTTCATAGCCGCAGGCATCATCGGCCTGGCGACCTTCTACTTCATCCTGTTCAGACCACTGAGAAAAAAGGCGACAGGCAACTCCAGCATCACCAAAACGCTCAAGGAGATGCTAAGATACGGAGTGCCGCTTTCAATAGCCTCCATACTGGGCGGCATCCTAGGACAATTCTACTCTTTTATCGTGGTGCCCCTGACCAGCAACACCCTGTATGGCAATTATATAACGGCATTAAACTTCACCACGCTTTTAACCTTCCTCACAATCCCAATAGCGACAGTGCTGTTTCCAGCCTTCGCGAAACTTGACCCGAAGAAAGAGCATGAGCTAGTAAAAACCGTCTATGCAGCCTCAATCAAATACACGTCCATACTGCTCGTACCGGCAACGATGGCAATGATGGCCCTATCAGGCCCAATGATCGGCACGCTCTACGGAGAAAAATATGTCTACGGACCCTTCTTCCTAACCATATTTGTGATAGGAAACCTGTTCACAGTCTTCGGAAGCCTAAGCGCAGGCGGCCTCCTAACAGGCCTGGGACAGACGAGAATACCTATGACACAGAGCATAATAACAGTGGCCATCGGCCTTCCCCTGGGCGTCATCCTCATCGGCATGTTCCAGATAACAGGGCTCATAGTTGCAAGCGTTATCGCTGGACTGCCAAGCATGTTCTGGGGCCTCTACTGGATATGGAAGCACTACGAGGCCAAAGCAGATTTTCAATCCTCCGCGAAGATCCTTGCCGCATCCGCAATCGCAGCTGTCGCGGCTTACTTGCCAACGGTTTTCCTGAACACGGCCAACTGGATAAAGCTCATAATCGGTCTAGTAATCTTCCTAACTGTCTACGTATTCGGCGCACCGCTCATCGGCGCAATCTGCCAAGACGACATAACCAACCTTAGATCCATGTTCTCCAGCATGGGCATAGTGTCAAAAATCATGAACCTCCCACTAACCGCTGCGGAAAAAGCAGCAAGCATCAGATCAGGAAACAAAAAAACAGGCGAGAAGCCTTAATATCGTCGTTTCTCTATGGCGTAGACCTGCGCTTCTGGCAAGTGGATCACGTTGGCTCATCAAAAACCCAGCTTGTTAACCCGAGTAGCTAGTTTGTTAACTCGGGTAGCCGCGTTTCTGTGCGCCCGGAAGAAGGCGCTTATGCTCATAGCAGTCGTTGCGGGCATAACGTTGATCGTCAGCGGCCTCGTGGCCATAATGTTGGACGGCAACAGCCCCCTCAGACTCCCAAGCGTCGGCTACATTCACACCATAGGCTTGAAAGCTTACTGGGACCCAACTTTACAGAACGAAACAAGACAAATCAACTGGGGTACCATCTACCCAGGCTCAACAAACAACGTATCATTCTACCTGCAGAGCACCAGCAACGTCCCAACAACCTTGCAGATGACGGTCGCAAACTGGGCTTACAAGAACGCAAACGACACAATCATCTGGGGACCAGCAGACACCTCGCCTTACATGAACCTGACTTGCAACTGCGAAAACGAGACACTGGCAAGCAATCAGACCATCACAGCGACGCTGACGCTCACGATAGACAGCTCACAGGAGTTCCTCGCATATCTGATAAACAGCAACATACAACAATTCTCCATGGACATAACCCTACAAGCAAACGAAAAATAACCCCAGCGCTGCGCCATCATAGCGGAATCAGGTAGAACAGCTTTCTCAGAATAACACTCCTGACCGCAATGCTGAAATGCGTTAAGTTTAAATCAGCTTTCACGAAGAAGTATGCTGTTATGAACAGAAATCTTGACACAGGCCTCGGAATCGTCAGAGTAGTCGGTGAAGCCCTTTTCCTGTACGGGCTGCTCGGCTGGATCTACGGAGTGCTAATTCAGATAACACATCCCGAGTTTCTGGAAACGGCTCTAAGTCACCTCATACCTTGGATCAGAGTAGACACATTCTCAGTCATGTCTTTCATCATTAGCATCATAGGCTTCTTCATTTGGAGACTGACCAAAGAGACAGCCAAACAACGTTAAATTAAGCGCGCCCGGTTCTTGGCAACCATTCGGACCCTTTTGCCTCCTTGGGCTTCGTTGCTGCAAGCGTGCAGTCACAAGTGTTTAAACGAAAGCCCACGATCAAACAAATTCGGAGGCGTCCAATTGCCAACAACCCAGCGTAGCTTTGCAAAGATGAAAAAGCGTCTGCGAACTCGAACAGGACCCGAGCAGGCACGATTGGCGGGGACACTGCAGTTTTCAACATATTATCCATTTCGAAACAACCGCTTTAATTCCCCACGCCTTTTTTCATCGGTGACAGGAAAGGAGTACTCGTTGACACATTCAATGGCCGCTGACTCGATAAAGCATTTCAAGGATCAGATGATAATGTTCTATAATTATCTTCCATCCAACTTATATACCTCGGTCAAATTTTGTAATCGGCAAGATAGGAGAAGGGTATGCTCCGTTCCCCAGTAGTAAGCATCGTCATTCCGGCGTTCAACGAAGAGAAGACCATAGGGAACGTCATCGAAGACACGGCCACGGTGATGGACAGCCTGAACATGCCCTACGAGATCATCGTCGTAGACGACGGCTCAACGGACAACACGAGAAGAGTGGCCGCGGCCTACAAGGCCACAGTATTATCAAACGAGAAAAACCGCGGAAAAGGCAACGCTGAAAGAAAAGGGTTCCAGCATGCGCAGGGCGACATAATCGTCACCATCGACGCTGACGGAGCACACAAGCCTAAGGAAATAAGCAACCTGATCACGCCCTTGCTCAACGGCACGGACATCACGGCCGGCTCAAGATTCTTAGGCCGCGGAAAGTATGGAACGCCGAAGCTGAACCTTCTGGGAAACCTCATGTTCAACATGTCAATCATGCTGTTGACGCGCAAATCCATCACAGACAGCCAAACAGGCTTCAGAGCCATGAAAAAAGAAGTCCTGAAAAAACTCAACCTACAATCACAGGGCTACGACATAGAAACCGAAATCACCGTGAAAAGCCTCAAAAACGGCTTCAAATTCAAAGAAGAACCAATAACCGTCAACAGAAGAGAACACGACATATCAAAAGTAAAAACACTATCAGACGGAATAAAAATCCTCAAAGCCATACTCATAGCCAACGCATCAAAAATCGAACAATAACAAAACAATGCTCCTGGAACATGCTTCTATCAGCCTCCGCAAACCCACGAACAACACCATTTCTCGACTTGCCCAGCCTAAGACACCCTCTCGCTGGCGCTTCTTTCCAAACATGCTTCGAACCGAAAAGAACACGCATTCAACCTGGCCACGAAAGGCAAGAACGAAAGACAAAAAGGCAGGCCCAACCGAACTCGAAAGCACACGAAGACCCAACTTACAAGAACCACAGGTTGAAGCAACCCAACCCCGCACACAACCAAAGCTTGCACAAGAGACATACGACTAAACACCAAAAAACCTACCTATGAGGGGGGAGGCCAAATATTCGCGTGTTTTCAACCCAACATTTTACGGTCCTCATCGATAATGTAAGCCGCGGAGCAAGATCGGAAAAACCTACCTAGGAGGGGGGAGGTGCGTTTATGACGTGTTTTCAGCCCTAAACCGCAGGTCAACCCTCTTTAATCCTCAAAGCCCGCAGTCAAAAGAAAAGAAACCTTAAATGCAAACCGCATGATCTCAAAATGGATGTCCAAAGAAGAAGCCCCAACCGAGGCAACAACCGAAGAGCCAACATACGAACAGCCAACCATCACAGAAGCCCCAGCTGAGCAACAAACAGCAGAGGAGCGAGAATTGAACCCCAAACTAATAAGGATAAACATCACACGCACCGTAGCCATAGGCATAGCCTTCCTCATCCCAGGAATACTCGCACTGGCCTTCTCGATCAGGGCAAACTCGCAGGTCCTCGCCTTCATAGGCCTAGGCCTAACACTCTGGGGAGCCGTTTTCTTGCTCATCACGCCCGTAGAATATGTCAAAGCTGACCTGGTCACGGCAACCGCAGCCCCATCATACGAAACCATCGAGCGAATACTCAAAGATTTGAAGCCAAAGGGCAACGGCATCTACATACCGCCCTACCCAAAAGACGCTTATCTGCCAGAACACCTCAAAGGCCTAAAAGAATCAGTAGTCTTCATCCCAACAGCAACCACAACAGCGACAACGCCATCTATAGAAGAAATCGCCCAAAGCAAATTCCTCCTGCAAAACCCGAAGGGCATATGCATCACCTCGCCCGGCCTAGGCTTGCTGACACAGTTTGAAAAAGAAATCAGAACCAGCCTAACAAGAATCGGACTGGAAGAACTATGCGAAACACTGCCACAGCTAATACTCGAAAACTTCCAACTCGCAAAAGAAATCGAAATGAGACCGGAAAAAGACCAAGTGCAAATACGAATAGTAGATTCGATATACATGAGCCTCTACCGCAAACCAAACCTAAAAAGCATAGAAACACTGGGGTGCCCACTCATAAGCGCCATTGCGAGCGCAATCGCAAAAACCACAGGCAAACCCGTCACAATACAAAAGTTGAACGCAAACCCAGACACAAAAACCATAGAGGCCACATACCGCATATTAGAAGGCTAAAACCATGCACTTTCCTCTTTCAATTTCAGACATAAGCCTATGGCTAGCCGTCACAGCCATCATACTACTGATCACTTCAGAGTTACTATCAAGCTCAACAAAATACTCAAGAAACCTCATCATAGAAAAAAAACGCCTGAGACTAATAGCACTCGCCTTGGGCGTAGGATTCATGATCACCGTCATCATGCGCATCCTTTAGACCTTCTAGCGTACGAAGGGATCAGCACAGCCGTCCCATTCAATCCAAGCAATGCCACACTAAAACGAAGAGTTATACTTCGAAAAACAGTCGATGAAAAAAAGGCGGTTGACGATGCTAATGGCCAGATCCGTTCAGGATCGAACTCCGCCCGCGTTCTAGGAGGCTGAACTCGCTGATACGGGGCTGACGTGCCTGTGCTATTGTGTTCCCGTTATGGTCGTGTTGAAGTTGAAGGTTGTGATGCCGGTGATGCTTGATGAAACGTTAAGAGTGAGCACGGCTGAGACAATTGAGCTGGCAGTTAACACGTAGTTTTCCCTGTTCCACGTCAAAGTCATGTAGCTTGAAGCATTTGAAGGGTTCCAACTGGTAGTCGTCATGTTCAGAGTCACGCTGGCGCTGCCCTCATTCTTCACGTAAACGGTCTGAGTCGCGTTGGCGCCTGGGCTTAAGGTTCCCCAGGCAATATTGGAAACGGCGTTCGTGCAGTTGCTGTCATTGTACACTCCTATTTGTACCGTGGGCGGCGGAGGAGGCGGCGGGTATGATAAGCTGCCGTTATTGGAAAACATGTGAGACGCGCTCAGCGCGCCGAAGACGGCCGCGATGACGCCGATGGCTGCTACGGCTAAGACTAGACTGTATTTTGTTTTGGTTAATGCCATGTTTTTGCACCGAGGAAGAAGGGAATCGTAAGTCTTAATAAACCTTATTGTCTACGTAAACAACACAAATACACATCACAGAGCATACACCCAAACAAAAAGCACGCGCATAACACTCAAAGGTTCTCCAAAACTGTACAACAAGCCCGAAGCTGAGCCTGAATATTGATTCGAGCTTCATAAGAGATTTAACAACACGTGGCCCAACTCTAACGTTGACTTCGAAAAGATTCAATGAGTGAACCGACAGATGAAAAACAGAATAGTCTCCTTAATTCTCTTGCCACTAGCAATAGTGCTCTGGATGATCGGATGGAGCATGCTGTTAGCAGCCTTCAACAAGGAACAAAAACGCCGACCAGACCGCTGCGAAGCAACGCCAAGAAAAGACCTAATCACCATAACGCCCATGATACTCGAAGAAATCGAAGCATGACGCGCGCTAAGTCAACCCACTCGAGTTCATGCACCAATCAGAATATTGAGCGCACCAATGAACACTGTAAGGATCGTTAGAATCGTACACAGTTGTGGACTGTTGTGCCATCCACAGGCTCCATCGATTGCCAGTAAGCAGGCGCGTTGAATGAAAAGTTGTGGTTGGAACGTTGAACCAGTTGTTGGTCGACGTGCACACTTCGCAGAATTCTCCGGTCCGCTCTGCTGATTGTAACTGTATGTTTGCCTGTGAAAGCAGGTTCCATCGACTATTCCACCAGATCCAGGAGCTCCAGCTGCCACTTCTCTGATAACTAATCGCAAAATAGTAACTGTGGCCTACTGTCAGCGGGTATTGATTGTAGAAGCGCCAATCGTTATGTTCCGTATCGTATTCGGTCACGTATTGCGTATCAGGCTTCCAGCTTACTTCGGACCAGCCGACCTGTATCCACTTGGTGTGATTTGAACTATAAACCATGATCCAAGCATAGAAAAACTCACTGTGGCTCTGGTCGTGGGGCACGCTTGGGTTTGTGACGCTGATTTCTGCACACACTCCCTGGCTTTCTCCGTAGCTGGTTTCGGCCCCGAGAAACTTGTAGGACCACGTGGCAGAAACGCTTGATGGTTCAGAAGGCGTAGAAGCGCTTGGCCACGTCTCGGCAGTTGCGTTAAACGCCGAGAATATAGTAAGTGCGATCAGCATGGCGAACAATAAACCAGTAGCATCAATCTTGACTCTCATTTTTGTTGACCCCAACTTGATGGTTCCGAGGGTGAATTCTGCCTGACCTCTTGCGATTTGGAAATCGCGCGCTATGCAGGCCTTCTACTATTCAAGTGCAGGGCAAGTTGGAATCTTCTAGTTGACTGTCCATCCGTCTGGTTGGTTGTATCGGACGGTTGGGCCTTCGCATAGCAAGGCATTCACGAGTTCCAAGAATTGTCTGCTTGAGGGTTTCTTTCCTATTTGTCCAGCACCTCGAAAAAGAAGATTCGCAAATCTTAATATAAGAGAAATTGCGGAAACCCCAATATTACAAAAACCGATATATTCTGATTCCTGACTTGTGCAGCACGCGAGATACAGCGATCACCGCGTTGCGCGATCGATATGAGAGAACTTGAGGACTTTTTTCAGCTGCTTATGATGAGAACGTTGAAAGGAAGAGAAGGCGCGCTTCTATTGAACGATTTCCTTGTCTGGGTCCACTATCGTTTCAATATCATTCTGTTCAATAGATTTGTCCAGGACAGTGTTGCAGTAGGGGCAGACGTTTACGAGCTTGGCTTTTCCCCCGGGGAAGTCCAGCATGACTAATGGTTTGCTGAAGACTTTTTTGCAGGAGGGACAAGATATGAGTATATTGCGTCCGTTTGTCTCTATTTGTTTAGCGATTTTTTTTGCGACTTTTTTGTCGACTTTCTCTTCGGGTTTCGGAGCATGTTTGTCGCTGTTGTCCTTCTTTAGAAAGCCTGAGGCCAAGGCTACCGCGCTCAAGGCGATGGAGACAAATTGAGTAGCATAGAGCAACCGTGCGTAGGTCCAATAGGGTGTTGCCCATTTGTTGCTGAACTGTAGTCCATAATCATACAGCGTTTTGTTGACGATTGTATCGATGGTTCTTTGGGAAAACATGACGAGAGCAGAGCTGACTAGCCATACGAGAAGAACGATTCTTTGGAACCAAGGGCCTTGGAGAAAGGGCTTCAGATTCATGCTCTCATCTAGGGAACTTGATATTGAGTATAGAGAAAAACGTTATGAACGAAGAATATAGAGGCAGAAACCATCAAAGGCAATAAAATGCAAAGTATGAATACGATGAAACCTAGCGCCTTTTTTGATTCAGGAGACTATTCGGGGTCGCGCGCGTTCTTTTCAGTAGGAGTCGTTTCCTTGGTGTATCGTGATCCATTGGCTGAGGCAGTACGCCTTCTTCATGGCGTTGTTTGCGTTTTCTATTATTGACAGGGCTAGTTGTTCGTCTGGTTTCTTGCGACGTTTCCATTTCATCATTTTCACATTCGCCTCCTGTTAATATTGTGTCGTAAGTTATAATATACTTGATTCTTGACCTAGAATACTACGGCATCTGACATATTTTGACGCGTGAAACGTTACCCTGCTAACTGCCAGAGATTGCGCAAACAACAGGTACCCATAAGCGTCAAATTACGTGGAATCAGTCACGGCTCGCTGAGGCATTGTCTCGTCCTTGCGCGTGCGCCTGGGGGTTATTTGTCTGGTGCCCGTAGGGGGTGTTCTCGGGTCCTTGCTTCATCGTTGAGGGCTTACCCAAATGTTGGGTTGAAATCACGTGGACAGAGAGAGACGGCCCTCCTCCCTCCCCTGGTCGGTTTTTCTGATCTTGATTTTCATTGTTTGTCTGTGTGGGTTTAGGAAATTTGGCGTGTGTTATCTGTATTTTGGGATGTTGTAACATCCGAACATTTGACCTCCCCCTCCTAGGTCGGTTTTTCGTGTTCTTCCTGAATTCTTGTGGTTCTTCTGGAAGGATTTCTGCGTGTCAATCGCGTGTTGATCCGATGGTTGCCACGCGGGTATCTCTGAATAGAGCGCGCGCTGTTTGTGCTGTTTTTATTCGTGTGTTCGTGGGAGAATTGTGTCGCTGGGCTCTTGAAGGATTAGCAAGGTGGATGTTTCGCGTGCGTTGGCCATGGTTGGATATGGTTGCCAATCTATTTTAGAAACAGTAGTAAATGAAAAGTCTTTTATTCATCTGTTTTACAGACATTGGAAGCTAGGCGTCGAAACAGCATACTTTGAATAGATGGTGTGGTTGTATGAGTAGCAAAAATGGTTTTTTGGTTTCTGGAGCTGGACTCATAAGGTTGAGGTTGAAGGCTGATAGGTTGAAAGAAGTTTCTCTGAACGATCTTTCTTGGACCCTTGAAGAGCAGAATCTCGAATGCTGACTTGGCCATATGTCGGATTAGTCTGTGCGCTCCTCATCGTCTATGCTTGGTCATTCTACAATCTGCCTATTTTGGTGGCAGGCGTGAAGAGCCTGAGGCAGAGCAAGCAGAAGCCCGGCAGAAAGCCTGCTGAAAGAGGGGCTCTTCCAGTCTTTTCAATTATTGTGCCAGTTAAGAATGAGGAAAAAGTTGTGGGCAGATTGCTGAATGCCTTGTCTGAGTTGAGTTATCCTGCTGGCAAGAAGGAAATAATCATCGTTGAGGACGGTTCAACCGACAGGAGCGTTGATGTGTGCGAAGCCTTTGCTAGAGAACAGAGGCTGAACATGAGAGTTGTTCAGAGAGGGTTTTCTGACGGTAAGCCTTCCGCTTTGAATAGTGGCATCGCATATGCGAAGGGCGATATAGTCGGGGTTTTTGATGCAGACAGTGTTCCTGCGAGCGATGCTTTGTTGAACGTGTGCAAGTATTTCGAGGATCCGCAAGTGGCGGCGGTTCAGGGTCGAACGCTGTCGATTAATTCTGAAGAAAACATGCTGACCAGGATCATTTCGCGGGAGGAGGACGTCTGGTGTGAAGCATATTTGCGCGGCAAGGACGCTCTCAACTTGTTTGTGCACCTGAAGGGAAGCTGCCAGTTCATCAGGCGAGACGTTCTGAAACAAGTGGAAGGCTTCGATGAGAATGCCCTATCTGAGGATATGGAGCTTTCGGCGAAGGCAACTGAAAAAGGCTACAGGATCAAGTATGCTCCAGACGTGAGATCTTGGCAGGAGAGCCCATGTGACCTGAAGCAGCTGTTCAGGCAGCGTGCGCGTTGGTTTAGGGGAACCATCGAAGTCGCTCTGAAATATGGCCGATTGATGGCGAAGCCGAGCAGAAAGAGCCTTGATGCTGAGGTCACTCTTTTTGGACCTTTTGTTTTGATTGCGTCATTGTTGGCGTACGTTGCGGCTTCCTACGTGACGTTCATGCCTTTTCCGCTGGGTGCTTTGTTGCAGATCATGGCAGAGTTGACGGCGTTGGGCGCAACCTTCATTATGTTTCTTTGCGGTTTGGCTTTGATTTACTCTTCGAAGCCGAGGAAAGTCACGAGTGTGCTGTGGTTGCCATTCATCTATTTCTATTGGAGCGTGCAGGCGCTCATTGCCTCTTATGCCGTTGTTCTGATGGTGTTGCGTAGACCTCGAATTTGGTCAAAGACGGAAAAGAGAGGACTGACGACTACTAATGCGGATGGAAAGGTGACGAATTGACAGAAACCGTGATTGCTACTTCCTTGCGAAGTAATCTCGTAACAAGTGGATTTTGGGTGAAGATGAGATGACAGGCAATGATGCAGTAGACAAGTTCGCGTTGAGGGGAACAACAACCATTGGTGTTGTCTGCAAAGATGGGGTAATATTGGCCTCAGACACACGCGTAAGCATGGGCTTCTTTGTGGCTCACAAGCATGGGAAAAAAGTCTACAAGATTGATGATCACCTTGCCATGACCGTTGCTGGAACGATGGCCGACGATCAGAGAGTTGTGGACATTCTGACCTCGAATGCTCAGTTATATAAAATAAGCAACGGCAGGCCCATGTCCGTGGGTTCAGCTGCGAGGTTTGTCGCAAATCTGCTGTTCTCAAACAGGTATGTACCGCTGGAAACCGAAGCCCTCGTGGGAGGATTGGACGATTCTGGGCCTCACGTGTTCCGGTTGGATCCATTCGGCACTCTGATCGAGGAAAAATGTGTTTCGACAGGTTCAGGCTCACCTGTGGCTTACGGCGTGCTTGATGACAAATACAAGGAAGACGTTGCGGTGGAAGAGCTGCTGCCCGTGATAGTCAAGGCCGTAGGAGCTGCGATGAAACGCAATTCTGCGACAGGAGACAGCTTCAACATATCCGTAATCGACAAGAAAGGTTACCGCGAATTGACTGAAAAAGAAAAGAAGAAGCTCTCGGCGAACCAGGGAAGTTAACCTTGTGGCGCAGAACCATGAGCGCGCGCTTTCTCTAGAAGAGCTCTTTCAGTTTTGTCTTCTAGAATTGTCTTCTAGAAGTAACTCTTATAAACGTTCTAGACATAACCGTGACGAGAGGGGGAGCCTGGTAGACGGTAAGGTTGTGTTCAGTGTTGAGTTTTGAGGCGTCGGTCGGGGTCAGTTTGGGTGCGCTGGCTCGGCTGAGGTCGTTGGCTGTCAGGCGCGGTGTTTGGTTTAGGGTTTTGAGCAGGCTTGATCGGGGGCTGGTTGATTTGACGTTGAGAATGTTGCACAGCATACGGAGCAGAACTTTGGCGACAACGCTTTGGTCGATAATGCAGAGGCTAGTGGAGGCTTTGGAGGGCAAGGTCAGCTGTATGATGCGTCGAATTGGCGGTCCGCTTGCAGAGAAGATGAGTCTAATCGCTCAAGGATGGGGTAACAAGTCCGCCCGTGAATGGGCGAAAGACCCTGGTTTTATACGGTATTTGACTATATTGAGTATGAACGCGCCTTCATTGTAGGGTGTGACCACGATTTATATTAGCTGTGCTGGAGAAATTCTGCTGCGCAGACCAGGAAAATGGTTGAAGGCTGATAAGAAGGGCTCAGAATCGAAGTTGAATCTTTGATGTGGATCAGTCATGGTTGATCGTAAGAAAGTTCTCGTTACCGGCGGGGCGGGCTTCATAGGAAGTCATGTTGTTGAGGGGCTCGTTGGCGCGGGATGTAGAGTCACGGTGTTGGACAATCTGTCGACTGGAAAACTGGGTAACATCGATGAGTTTTTGCGGGCAGGTGGGGCCCGTTTTGTTGAGGGGGACGTTTTGGACTTGAAGGTTGTTGAAGAGTGTGTTGACGGAGTTGACGCTGTGATTCATTTCGCAGGCGTCGCGAGTGTGCCTCTCTCGGTTGAGAATCCTGCTTTAACGTATAAGACGAACGCGGGTGGGACTCTGAACCTGCTGAATTCGTGTGTCCGCGCGAAGGTAGGAAGGTTCGTTTTCGCTTCTTCGTGCGCCGTGTACGGTGAACCTAGGCGGTTGCCAGTGAAAGAGACTTATGCGACGCGTCCTGTTTCGCCTTATGCGATTTCTAAGGTGCAGGCTGAGCGCCACTGCGTTGATTTTCAAGAGAAGAAAGCGTTGAAGACCGTGATTTTGCGGTTGTTCAACGTTTATGGGCCTCGGCAGGCTGCGAGCGAGTACGCCGGGGTCATAACGAGTTTTGTTGATCGTGTCAGGCGGGGGCTTCCGCTGGTCGTGTACGGTGATGGTACTCAGACTCGCGATTTCATTCACGTTCGTGATGTTGTCGATGCTTTTCTCAGAGTTTTGGAGGTTAAGAAGGCTGAGGGTCGCGTGTTCAACATTGGTTCTGGCAAGCGTGTTTCGGTGAACGAGCTTGCGAAGCAGGTTCTGGAGTTGGCCGACTTGGACTTGCCGATTGTTTACAAGAAGCCGAGGGAGGGCGACTTGAGGCACATGTTTGCGGATGTTTCGAAGGCTATACGCTTGTTGGGTTACGGTGCAAAGGTGCCGTTGGAAGATGGGCTTCGAACCGTGTTCGGATCGTCGACGACGACTTCGGACGAGACCGAAAGGTTTCGTCAAGACTGAGCGCGTGGGATGATGCGTTTGCGGTTCAACGTCTTGTTGACGGAAAGCCAAGCCTTGTCGGCGTGTTTTGAAGGTTACTGCGGTCGACCGAGAGTTTTATGACTGGCCTTGAATGGTTGTTCAAGTTGCCCGCTAAATCTAGGGTTTTTCCTTTCTTGGCTTTTCTCGTACCGTTGGTTGTGCGTGCTATCCCTGAGGTCTTGATGGGCCGTTTCGTGGTGGGGTTTGATACGCTTGCCTATTATGTTCCGAACACTCTTGTTTGGTTGAGAGGCGGCGTGGGATTCTGGAGTTTTTTGGCGGTGGCCCCGTTTTTCTACGTGTTGCTGATGGGGTTAACTTCATTTGGTGTTCCGATTGTTCTGTCGCTGAAGGTCATGTCTCCGTTGCTTCTTGGTTTTCTAGGGGTTGCTGTTTATTTTTACGCGGCCAAGACGTTGTCTTGGTCTCCTAAGAAGAGTCTGCTTGTTGTTCTTTTTTCGACTCTGTATTTCGTGGCTTTGCGCGTGTCTTGGGACATGCTTCGAAGCGAGCTCGCGTTGATCTTCTTGTTTGCAACGTTGATTCTGCTTGAAAGAGATGGAAGGCCTCGCAGGAATGGAGTGCTGCTCGCGTTGGCCATGCTGTCGGTGGTCTTTGCCGAGCAGCTCGTTGCCGTTGTCATGTTTGCCATCGTTTTGGTCACGGTCACGCATCTATGGCTTAGCAAGAAAACGCGTGCCGCAGGCATGATCGTTGCCAGTACTGTTCCAGCGGCGCTGCTTTTTTCGACGATAGTTTATGCAAATTACGCGACGATTTCGAGTTTCTCGGTGCTAGCTGGTCTTCCGGGGCAGAGCTCGGCGGGCTGGATGACGTTGTTTGGGTTTGCTTCTTACTCTGGCTTAGTGGTTAACACTTTGGGTTTTCTTGTTTTTTGTTACCTGCCTCTGATGCCACTGTTGTTGCTGGGTGCCAGGCGGTTCGGGAAGAATCTTCAGTTGAGTGCTTGGGTTTCTTGGGTATTGATCGCGCTCTTGTTGGTTATGATCAGTCCAGACGCTTCCTTTAGCGTTCTTCCCTACCGTTGGATACTGTTTCTTACGTATCCTTTGGCTTTCTTTGCAGCAGATGCGTTTGCAGGCCTCAAGCTGAAGTCGTACAAGGTGGGCGTTGGCTTGGTCTTGGCGGCTTTGAGTCTGAGTCTTATTTTCTTGCCGAACAGTCTGGCGTTTCCGTACTTTGGCTTGTTCCCATTTTACGTGCCAACGTCAATGTTGCAGAACACCGTGTCGCTGAGTGATTGCCAAGCCACTGTAAACGCCTTAAACTGGGCAAAAACCAGTATGAACAACGACTCGCGGTTGCTTGTTCATGATGCCTTTTATGGTTGGGCCACATTAACCCTTAATCGCGACCAGTTGCTTGCTTATGGCTATGCCAATCCTGCCGCGTACGCGCAGGGTTTGGTAGAAAATGGTTCAAAGTGTCAGCTGTATTTGATTTGGTGGGTTAACGGCAGCGGGTGGAACGGTCAGCCCACCGTCTCTTCTGCTTTCAGAGAAGTCTACGCAAGCGGGAAGATAGCGGTTTACGAGTATGACCCGAACACGGTTGCTACCGTTTCTGTTTCCGCGGATTTGGCGCCTTAACTCTTGGATCTTTCTTCGAAGGCAGGCTTCGGTGAGGTTTGATGAAAGTTAAGGAGTTTGCTAAGGCGCTTTCTTCAAGGGTCAAAAGGTATGTTAGAGAGAACTGGGGTGCTCCGTTCATCTTGGGGTTTATGCTGCTCTTGGTTGTTGCGGCTGTTTCTTTGACGAGAGGCTTAAATGCGTTGGCCGATGAGGTATCCCTTTATGCGTACTTTGCTCTGGTTGCTGGGGTTGTTTTGCAGCTCGTCTGCTTTCTCAAGTTTCGTGAAAAGGGCGGCGAATAGGACCAATGAGTGAGGTTGAGCTTTCGTTTGTTTTGCCCGCTTACAATGAGGGGGACTCTATAGAGTGTGCTCTTGACAAGCTGGACCGTGTTGTGAAGGACACGAGGCTGCGTTATGAGATTGTTGTGGTTGACGACGGGAGCATAGATGACACGCGTGCGAAGGCGATTAAGTACGCTAACGGAAACGGGCACGTGAGGTGGGTGGGCTACGACAAGAATATGGGGAAAGGGTACGCGATTAAACAGGGCTTTGCGCAGGCTACTGGGGACGCTGTGGTTTTTTTGGACAGTGACATGGAGATTGATTTGGACAGGGTTTCAAGTTATGTCGAAGCCTTGCGTCGGGGAGACATTGTCATCGCTTCTAAGTGGCATCCTGAATCGGTTGTGGAGATTCCTCTGGTACGTAGGATTCTTAGCCATGGGTTTAGCGCGTTGGTTAGGATGTTAACTGGCGTTAAGTCGCGAGATACCCAGACGGGGCTTAAGGCTATCAGGAGGAAAGCATTTGAAGACGTTTTTCCGAGGTTGGCTGTTAAACGGTATGCTTTCGACGTTGAGTTGTTGGCTGTGGCAAATCTTTATGGTTTGAGGGTTGTGGAGATGCCTGTTAACATTCGGATGCGGGCTTTGTTTAGTCTCACCGAAGTCTGGAAGATGTTTCTTGATTTGCTCGGAATTACGTATAGGCTCAGAGTGCTTCGGTGGTACCAGCGAGCATCTGTTGCAGCGAGCAAATATTAGCAAGCTTGGTAACATGAACAGCGCGCGCTTGAACCGATGACGTTGGCGCAGTTAGGGCAGTTTTGCTTTGACGGAAGGGCTGCTGGCGAATAGGATGAGTGAGCGCGCGCGGGAATCGCTTGTGCTAACTAGAGCATACGGATAGAAATGCTTGAGAGCCCGGTTGTTTCGATTATAATTCCCTGCAAAGAGATAGATGATTATGCAAAAGAATGCGTTAAGCATTGCAGACAACTGGATTATGGGAGCTATGAGATCATCTTGCTTCCTGACGACGCGCTCGAAAAGATGGATGGAGTTAGAGTCATTCCCACTGGTCCTGTGACTCCTGGGGCGAAGAGAAACATTGGGGTTGTGAATTCCAGTGGTGAAGTTTGCGCGTTCATAGATTCCGATGCTTATCCGAGAGGGGATTGGCTTAGCAACGCTGTCACGTACTTTGACGATCCGCAGGTTGCTGCTGTTGGCGGCCCGGGGTTGACGCCTGAGGAGGATGGTTTCATGCAGAGAGCCAGTGGTTATGTTCTCTCCTCTTTTATGGTTGGTAGCATATCGAGCAGGTACAAGACTATGCGAGTCTCTGAGTCAGATGATATTCACTCCTGTAATTTCGTTGCTCGGAAAGCAGTGGTGAACGAGGTTGGAGGCTGGAACGAGAAGTATTGGCCTGGGGAAGATACTTTGATGTGTTTGGCGATTAAGAAGCTTGGGAAAAAGCTGATTGAGTCATCCGATGTAGTTGTTTATCATCATCGGCGGTCTCTTTTCAGACCTCATCTGAAGCAGGTGTCGAAGTTCGGTGAACACAGGGGTTTATTCGCGAAAAAGTTTCCAGAGAACTCTTTGAAGCTGACTTATTTCTTTCCATCTCTGCTTGTGTTTTCACTTCTCGTTGGCATAGTGCTTTCTCTGTTTTTTCCGTTCTTTGCCTATGTTGTGCTGTTTGGTGTGGTGGTGTATCTTATTTCCAGCTTAATTGCTGCAGCGCTCCAAGTGAGAAACGTGAAGTTGCTGCTTTCAGTCTGGTCTGGCATAATCGTAACACACATAGTATATGGCTCCTTCTTTTTGTCAGGTTTAGCGAAGCGTGATTTGAAACGGTGAAAATCAGCATTTCCTATCCGCCAATCATTTCGAAGAAAGGCGTCCCGCTTCTATCGCAAAATAGGCAATTCCAGTATTTTCAATCGCCCACGTACATTTATCCTGTTGTTCCAGCGTATGCTGCAACTTTGTTGGCGAACGCGGGTTATGACGTGGTTTGGGATGATGGCATTGCAGAGGAAGAAACTTACAGCCAATGGCTAAACGATTTGGAGCGAACCAATCCGGATGTTATCCTGATTGAAACTAAAACTCCAGTGGTAAGGAAGCATTGGTCCATGATTGGCGACATAAAAAAAGTTCTTCCCAATTCGAAAGTTGTCTTGGTAGGCGATCATGTTACTGCGTTACCTCAGGAATCGATGGAGCAGAGCAAGGTTGATTTTGTTCTCACGGGTGGCGACTATGACTTCCTGTTGTTGAACTTGGTTAATTTCTTAAATGGCAAGACGAAACAGTTTGAATCTGGGATTTGGTACCGAGAAAACGGAAACATAAAGAATACTGGGCAGTTCAAGTTGAACCGTAGCTTGGATGATTTGCCACATATTAATCGTGACTTGACTAAGTGGCAGCTTTACAACGAACGAAACGGCAACTTCAAAGTTACCCCAGGTGCCTACACTATGGCAGGTCGCGACTGTTGGTGGAGGAAAGACGGCGGCTGCACTTTTTGCTCATGGCCCACCTTGTATCCCACTTTCCGAGCCATGAAGCCTGAACGATTAGCAGACGAGATTGGATTGTTAATTGAAAATTACGACGTTAAGTCAGTGTTTGATGACACTGGCTGTTTTCCAGCGGGAGAATGGCTTAGACGCTTCGCCAACCTGATGATAGAACGAGGATACAACAAAAAAGTCCAGTTTAGCTGCAATATGCGATTTGGAGCACTAACGCGGGACGATTATCGGTTAATGAAGAAGGCAGGTTTCCGAATGCTTCTTTTCGGTGTGGAATCTAGTAGTCAAACTACGCTTGATCGGTTGAATAAGGGTACGACTGTTGAAGGCATCATCAACGAGTGTAGAGTATCGCGGGAAGAAGGTTTGGAGCCGCACATAACGATTATGGTTGGTTATCCTTGGGAGAAACGCGGGAACGCGTTGAGCACGTTGAGCCTTGCGAGGATGTTGATGGAGAAAGGTTGGGCTGTTACTCTTCAGTCTACGATTGTCATTCCGTATCCAGGGACTAAATTATACGCCGAAGCGTTGGAGAACGGATGGTTCCGGATTGATCCGAAGGATTATGACCGTTTTGACATGAAAGAACCTGTCTTAAGTACGCTGGATATGACGCCTGAGGAAGTGATGAAGATTTGTGACGAAATATACAAGGTGTTCTTGTCCCCGAAGTATATGCTTAAACAATTAGTTCGGATACGCTCTTTGAGAGACGTTAAGTACTCTATTAAGGGCGCTACAAAAGTTTTGGGGCACGTGAAGGATTTTGCAAAAAGCAAGTAATCTTGCACAGAAAACCGTCGTTTACTCTGCAGAAGTAAAAAACGATCCCATGGTTTCCGTGATCATAACCACAAAAAACGAAGAAAAAAACATTGAAAACTCTTTACGATCCATAAAAGCTCAAACTTTTAAAAACGTTGAATTAATCGTGGTTGATAATTTCTCGGAAGACAAAACTGTCGAGATTGCCAAAAAGAATGGCGCAAAAGTTTACTCAAAGGGACCAGAAAGGTCTTCACAAAGGAATTATGGAGCTCAAGTTTCCAGCGGTGCGTATCTGCTTTATTTAGATGCTGACATGATTTTGAGCCCAACTGTAATAGAAGAATGCTTGGAAAAGTGTGAACGCGATAGAGTTGATGCGCTTTATGTTCCGGAGCGAATAGTGGGAGAAGGCTTTTGGATAAAGGTTAGAGATTTTGAGAGAAGCTTCTACACTGGAACAGTCATAGACGCGGTAAGATTTGTTCGAAAAGATTTATTCGAGAGAGTGGAAGGATTTGACCAAAGTCTTGTCGGTCCTGAAGACTGGGACTTCGACAGAAGAATAAGGAAAATCGGTCGAACTGGAATAATTAATACGGCCCTTTATCACAATGAAGGCAATTTCAACATGAAAAGGTATCTGAAAAAGAAAAATTACTATTCCAACGGGATCAAGAATTACGTTCGGAAATGGGGCACTAATGATTCGGAAACTATGAAACAGACAGGTGCGCGGTACAGGTTGATGGGTGTTTTTGTTGAAAAAGGCAAATGGAAAAAGCTGATAAGACACCCGCTATTCACAATTGCGATGTACGGTTTGCGACTTAGAGTGGCGTTGACATATCGTCTAAGCAGAACCTGAGCTTTTGCGTAAGTCAAAGTTCATTGCTGTTATTACTGAAAAATTATGGTTTTAACATATGACCAAGAAACCTCTAGGAGTGTTAATGATATCGCCTTTTTTTAGCCCTAATATTGGCGGTGTTGAGACGCATTTGGATGATTTGTGTGCGTATCTTCAAAAGAGAGGGCACAGGGTATTTGTGATCACATATCAACCTTTAACGACAAGGGTTAGAGCTCCAAGGTTCGAGAGCAGGCAAAATTTAGCAGTTCGAAGGATAGATTGGCTTGGCTATGACTTGTTTCATAGGCTGGAGCCATATCCTTTGTTAGAGTTCATTTACTTGACACCAATGCTACTAATGTATTCTTTGTTATTTTTATTCAGATACAGGAATGATGTGGATGTTATTCATGCTCACGGTCTTAACGCAGCGTTCGTGACCAACATGTTGGCTGGACTGTTTAGGAAAAGGGCTGTTGTTAGTATTCACGCGATATACAATTTATCCGAAAGGCCTATGCTCGCTAGATTAATGAAAATTAGTTTATTTTCGTTTGATACGATATTGACATTGGCTAATAGATCAAAGATGGAGTTGTTAAAGATAGGGTTGGATGACAACAGGCTTAAAGTTTTTACGTATTGGGTTGATCAGGCAGTTTTCAAACCTGTGAGCGTCGTTGAGTGCAGGAGAAAACTTGCTCTGAACGGTAAATTTGTGGTTTTCTTCGTAGGAAGGCTCTTAGAGATAAAAGGCGTCAAAGTACTTATCGAAGTTGCTAGTAGACTTGCTGACTCGACAAATATCTTTTTTGTGTTTATTGGCGACGGTCCTCTGGCGAATGAAGTTAAGGCAGCATCTGACAGGGTTGGGAATATACTTTACGTGGGAAAAGTTGACAATAAAGAATTACCTCCATATTATAATGCTGCAGACGTGGTTATCCTGCCTTCGATTTATGAGGAGGGTTTCGGTCGAGTTATCTTAGAGTCTTTGTCTTGCGGGATTCCTGTCATAGCTTCAAATAGAGGAGGGGTTCCTGAAGCTTTAGATCAGTCAGTCGGGATACTTGTAGAACCTAAAATCGATGAAATCCAACGGACGATAGAAAGTCTGTATGAGCATCCAGAGAAACTTGCGAATTTAAGGAGAAACTGCCGGGAATATGCTGAGAAGAGATTTAGCGAGAATAATGCAAAGGCAATAGAAAATGCTTATGGCGATCGATTAGATGGAAAAAGAGTATTATGAAAGATACTGGAAAAAAGAAACTTTGGACGAACAAGGTTTCGTGAATGCCCCGCCTAAGCATAGTGACCATGAGATAAGTAAGACAATGGACATTTTAAGACCCTATGTTAGTGGATGTGTGCTGGATGTCGGATGCGGAGACGGGTTTGTCACTCGTGCGATAAGCAAATTACCAGGCGTTATGGAAGTACATGGCGTAGACATCTCCGATACGGCAATACGTGTTGCCAAATCGAAATATCCACATATAGATTTTAAAGTAGGCCAGGTCGCAAATTTACCATTTGAGCGTAATTACTTTGACGTCGTAGTTGCAATAGAATTGATCGAGCATATATATGACACCGAGCAGATGTTTAGAGAATTTTCAAGAGTTCTTAAAGATGCTGGGCATCTTATTATTACAACGACCGATTTCAATTTGCCTAAGAAAGTAATAATAGCCTTATTTTTTTGGAATAGATATTTCTATCCAACTAATCCCCATATCAGGTTCTTTTCCAAAAAATCCTTGGAAACGATGCTAATTAAGTTTGGTTTTAGAAGAGTTGCATATAGATGGAATGGTAGCTATTTCGGCATGATGCCTAAAGGACAAATAATGATAGCAAAGAAGACGAAATTTTCTGTGAGCGCGCGGTAGTTGTCACAAATAAAAAGCAGTCGGATTCGATGAAGACCGAGGTGACTTTGCACATCATAGCTAATGCTGCCTTCGGCAGAGGTTTAAGCGGTGGTGATCGGATATTTATAGAGTGCGCGAAGAGATGGGCTAAGTCTGGTCATAATCTCTCTGTTTATGTTTGCGAAGAAGGATATGAGATGTGTCAGCGTAATGGGTTACAGAATGTTAAGTATGTCCTATGGCCTGCTGCATTCTACAAGAATTTTGGTTTCGCAGTTTTCTATTTGTCTAGGACGGTCAAAGGGATTATCAGAGCTCTAAAAATGGATATTTCAAAAGCTTCTGAGGGAACGGTGGTTTATTCCGCTTCTGATTTTTGGCCTGACTCTCTGCCGGCTTGGATTTTGAAGATAAGGTTTAGGAAGGCGAAGTGGGTTGCAAGTTTTAATCTTTTTGCTCCTAGTCCTTTTAATGACGAGTCTCCATACAGGGGGCGACGGAAACTGCGTGGTTTGTTTTATTATTTGTCTCAGTCGCCTTCGTATGCGCTTATCCGAAGATACGCGGATATGGTTTGGGTGACAAGCGAGCCTGATAGATGGAGATTTGTTGATAGTCGATTGTTGCCGAATAGCGTTATAGCGGTGCGCGGTGGTGTTGATGTTAAAACGCCTGCTTCCATACCTGAACCTGCGGAGAAGAGGTTTGATGTCGTATTTATCGGACGTTTTCATCCTCAGAAGGGAGTCCTAGAGCTGATAGACATCTGGAAATACGTCTGTGGCAGAAAGAAGGATGCTAAATTGGCAATGATTGGCGTTGGCGATCTTGAAGGAGAAGTGGTGAGGAAAATTAGAAGTTATGGATTGGAGAACAACATTGTTCTTTTGGGTTTCAAGGATGGTGTTGAAAAGTTTAGGATATTTAAGGACAGTAAAGTGGTCGTGCACCCAGCGACTTACGATAGCGGCGGAATGGCCGCGTGCGAAGCTATGGCCTGCGGGTTGCCAGGCGTAAGTTTTGACCTTCTAGCACTGAGGACTTACTATCCGAAAGGAATGCTCAAGACTCCCTGCTTTGATTTAGAGGCGTTTGCAGAAAACATATTGAAATTGCTCAACGATGAAAAACTTTACGAAAAGACCGCCAAGGCCGCGCTGGACTGGGCCCAGGAATGGGACTGGGACAAAAGAGCGGAATTTCTTCTGGAGAGAATAAGTGATTGTTTACAGCACTAGACGCCATGAGGGCCATATGCAAATGCGAATAGGCATCGATGTGAGGAGAATGCATGGTCAAAGAACTGGTGTGGGCGTTTATATTACTAGTTTGGTTAAGACCTTAACTGAAATAGATGAGAAAGACACCTTCTGCTTTTTTTTCAAGGGTGTAAAGTTGTTCTCGCCACTAGATGCATTGGTTAAGGAATTGTTTTGGAAGCAACTAATATTGCCAATCATATTGTGGGTCAGAAAAATAGATGTTTTCTTTTGTCCTAATCCACCTGTTCCGTTTTTTGCACTTTGCCCAACGGTCGTAACAATACATGATGTAGAAGTTCCCCCTAAGAGTGAATGGTTAAACCGTATCTGGTTCGTTCTATATCACTTTACGGCTGGAAAAGCTGCAAAAATAATTGTTCCTTCTTTAAATACGGCGAAGGATGTAATGAGGATATTGCACGTTCCTGAGGAAAAGATAGTAGTAGTCTATGATGGCGTTGAGCATGAAAAGTTCAAACCTCTTGATCGTGAGGGCGCCAAGAAATATGTAAAAAGTAAATACGGGATAAATAATGCGTTTATTCTAAGCGTGGTCGGCACATTTATACCAAGAAAAAACGTGCTACGGCTACTCTATGCTTATCACAAGTTGCCGGACGATACGAAATCGCGATATAAGCTTGTTATCATAGGCAAAAGGAAAGGTCCATTATATAATGAAGCTTTGGAAACCATAACTCGCCTAAATTTAGAAGAAAGAGTTATTTTAACAGGTTATGTCTCTCAAGAAGATTTGCCCTTGCTTTACAATAGTGCGAGCCTATTTGTTTTCCTATCGCTATACGAAGGGTTTGGTCTAACTCCTTTAGAGGCAATGGCTTGTGGCACACCAGTCATCGCTTCGAGGACATCTTCGCTTCCAGAAGTTATTAATGATGCTGGGATGATGGTTAATCCATATAATGTTTATGAAGCGTCAAGGGTCATTTTGGAGGGACTCACGGATGAGCCTCTTAGAGAGAAACTAAAGAAAAATGGTGTTAAGAGAGCCCATTTGTTTTCGTGGGAAAAGTCGGCGGCCTCTCTTTTAACCGTCTTGGAAGCCCTAGTGAAAAATCGGATGAAAACAAATGAGATTAGCTCGCGGGCTACAACTTAAAATTTCGTACGACAAGATTTATTCGGCTCAGATATTTAGCGAGCCAGAATACTATTACCGTTGGATTATTGACTTAATCAGGCCAAAAGTTGACGAAAAACTTTTAGACGTAGCTTGTGGTGCAGGCCATCTTTTGAAGGCGTCCGAACGGAGAGGTTTAGTTCCGACAGGTCTCGATTTCTCAAACGTAGCCTTGCATTTGACGAAAGAAAATACGTCGGCATCAGAGGTTGTTTTAGGGGTTGGAGAGAAACTGCCATTTCAAAATAAAAGTTTTGATTATGTCACTTGTCTTGGTAGTTTGGAACACTTTTTACATCCTGAAGTCGCAATAAGAGAAATAAGTCGAGTCCTGAAAACTAACGGGCTATCAATTATAGTATTACCCAACGCTTATTTCATCAAGGATATTTACATGGTATGGCGAAAAGGATCTTTTCCTGGCTATGGTCAACCACTTGATAGGTACAATACACTTCGAGAATGGATTACTATCCTAGAAAATAATAAATTAAAAGTTTTGAATACCTTCAAGTATAATCCCAAATGGCGCATAGAAAGTTTCGACTATCTAGTTTATAGAATATTTAGACCGTTTATACCTCTCAATTTATCCTATTGCTTTGTATTTATCTGCAAATCAGGTCAAATGCCCGAAATAGGCAGACCGTATATGATAAAGGAAGATGAGCATCAAGCACACCGAATCAAGCCGTACGCTTACGAACGATAGATTGAAAATCCAAATGATAAAAAGGATTTATAGAGAAATGATTTTCAAATTGAAAAATGTGCAGAGAACGCTCTGATGGTATTAGACGAAGCCCGGAACAACTACAAGAATATAATGTCCAAAAGGGGCCGGTTGACAATGTCGTTGCAAGATATATGCAAGAATGCGCTGAACTACAAATCGCGATTATCGACATACGCGCGCGCTACGCTTGATGAGAAAATAGGAAATGTATCCACTTTTGTTCCATTAACCTACATTGATATAATCAGAAGAAACCTTTGGAAATCAGCAAATCTCATCCTTGACGTAGGGTGTGGGCGTGGCCTACCTATGAAAGTAATGAACAGACAAAAGAAGTTCTACAGCGTGGGGGTAGACTTGTTCATGCCATATCTTAAAGAAGCAAAAAAGGAGAGAATCCACGATGAGTACGTATTATGTGATGTCTGTTGCCTGCCCTTCCGAGAAAAATCATTCGATGTTGCCCTATGCCTTGAAGTAATAGACCATCTTTCAAAAAACGACGGAAGAAAGTTGCTTAAAGAGTTAGAACAAGTTGCTAGTGCCCAAATAATAATGTCCGCCCATGTTGGGTTTCACCCGCTGGTAGAAGGTATCGACGATAATCCACTACAAGTTCATAAGTCGGGCTGGATGCCAAAAGAGTTTAAAAGCCTAGGGTTTAAAGTTAGAGGGCAAGGTTTTCGTTACGTGTATCGGAGTGCCGCAGGAGCCTTCATTTCGGTGCCGAGAAAATTATTGTCCTATACTATCTCCTATTTGTTAGTACCTTGTACTTACTTCACGCCAGATTTAGCTGCTCACATGGTATGTGTCAAAACGAGAAATGAATAGTGAGTTATTTTGCCAGGATTTACGGATGAACTTCTTAGAGAGAAACTAAAGAAAAACCGCTTATACATGAATTTGCTGAACCACAAAATCGTGATCATCAATATCTTATTCATTCTGGCAGTCAGCGGAGTCTCTGCATTATGGTTTGGTCGAGGTAGCTTAATCATCGCTGACGACTTTCAGTTTGCCCCAAACAGCGTCCAAGAATTCTTAAGGTCTTTTTACATGTGGACTTCCTTTTCTTTAGGAAGCGAAAATACAAGAACTCAGCCAGCTATTCTTGGGCATGCGCTGAAGGCGGCAATGGAGGTCGCTGGGCTTTCACTTGCAATGGCTGAAGAAATTTGGTTCTTTCTCTTTTTTGCATTAAGCGGTTTATCGATGTATTTTCTTATCACCGTAGTGATGAAAGGTAAACGTAAACATTTGGCAGGTTTGATAGGAGCATTATTCTATATGTTTAACCCCTATGTAGCAATCTCCATTACAACTTTCACATTCAATTGGTTCTTCTACACATCCATTCCATTAATAATGGGGCTTTACATTAAGGGCATTGATGAGGAGAAAGGTCTGAAATATGCCTTCCTAACATGTATCATTTGGTCAATAACAGTAACGATCAACTATGTTCGTCCATCCTTCATAGTGCTGAGCTGGGCACCTTTGATTTTATACTTGATTTTTCACATTTTAATAAGCAGAAATAGAAAGGCGACTACAACTTCCCTACGCTTTACAGGCATTTTGCTTGCATTATGGCTTCCATTGAACTTCTATTGGATACTTCCAATGGTATCAACCGCTGGGAACATTATAACAGGGACTCTCGGAGCGTATGCTTCTGTTGGAGTTACCCGCATTAGCCAATACACACTCACTAGTGCTTCCTTAGATGAGCTTATGAGATTATTAGGTTGGTGGGCATTTCAATTAAGCTATAGAGGTTACCCATATTACTATTGGGCTCCACCATACAATACACCTATTTTCGTCTTCATAGGCTTCCTTATACCCGTCTTGGCGTTTGCCAGTTTGCTGTTCAGAAATAGAAATAAGTTTGTATTCTTCTTCTCAATTATGACACTTTTAGCATTATTCCTTGCTAGTGGAGTCAACTTTCCGTTTGGCAGTATCAACACATGGCTCGTGACGCATATCCCTTTTGTCCTTAGCATCATTCCTAGACCGTTTCAGGACATTACTCCCTACGTGGTTCTTGGATATGCATTCCTTATAGGCTACGTTATATCAACTCTTTACGCCCATCTGTGTAAACCGATTTTCAAATTTGGAAAACGCGCGATTCATAATTTTCTCAGTGGCCGTGTTCTCAGGTTTGTGCCTGTTGTTGTCATTCTATTCCTCATCGTTGGACTGTACGCGTTTCCCCTCTGGACAGGGCAGGTGATACAACCAGGAAACGAGTACTTGGCATCCAACCGGTATGAAATACCAAGTTATTATTATGAAGCGGCTGATTGGCTTAATATGCAAAAAGACAGTTTTAACATCTTTCAGTTACCGTATTCCATCGAAGGCTATGCCACATATGTGTGGGGCAACCAAAGCTTCAGCGGTATGGACCCCACGCCGTTCCTTCTAAGTAGGCCCGTGATATCCGGTTCCTCCGGCGACGGTATTGGGATGTTCCTAGCGGAATCCTTCGTCAGCAATTCTACTGCTGATACATTCGCTAAAATGCTAGCTCTGATGAACGTCAAATACGTTCTCTTTCAAAAAGATGCCAATTGGAATTATCTCCAGGGAAATCCTGTCAGCTACATGTCGGTTGGGACCTCCTTAAATCAACTTGAGGCCCTCTTAAACTCAACGACAGGTCTCACACTAGAGAAATCGTTCGGAGAACTCGATTTCTATAGAAACACGTACTGGAAACCACTATTAGTCTACGCTGGAACTGACAACATTCTAGTCAACGGCAGTGCAACTCAGTTAATGCAGACTCTTGAAAATGACGATGTTAACTACAGTGAATGCGTTGCTTCATTATTAGATCAGCTTAGCACCGAGCAACTCTCAGCGGTTCCTGTGAATACAATCTTCGTCAATGGTAATAGCTATTTAGACTTGCTCCTGTCCAAACTTGGAGACTACGTCATTACTATTCCTGAACAAGCGTCTCTTTCTATCAACGACGGAAACGCTGTTGTGAGCGCCAATTTTTCTGCAGGCAGCACCGAATTATACACATTGTGGGTTGAAGTGCCTCCGTCGCTTCAGTCTGGTAAAGTTTCTGCAAGCGTAGATGACTCATTAATTGTCAGCGATCTCGGACTGCCAGTCAACGATGTCTCTTCATCCTCTTGGACAGATTTGGGAGGCTCCCGTCTGACTGAAGGAAACCATGTGATTACTTTGAACATTACAGATGTAGACTCTGTTCCTGAAGAAATCGCAGTTATCCCACAACAAGCCTTCAACTCAGCCTATAATGCGCTGTCTAGCGCACTACTCGATGGAAGAGTCGTTTATCAATTAGAGCCTCAACCACTATTTACGGCTAGGTACTACCCTGGTTGGAAGGGCGTAATAAGTACCAATGGACAGGGAGACCCAGACATGCTAATCTTTCCATCTCCCAGTGACTGCCCATACATTAACACTTTTCCGCCACAGAGTCCAGCAGGTTGGAGTGCATATAATTCAACGTTAGTCTACATCACAACGGATGCTTCTGCATTAACAATCAACTCCGTCTTGATTGACGGAATTCAAACCAGTGCTGTCGCTTGGTGGGAGACTGGCGCGGCTTGGTCAACTTATTCGGTATCCATACCACCGAACCAGAGAGCGATATTGCAAATAGGAGGCAATCCTAACGCTGTCACTTTGCAAACAAACATCGGCACGATAACTCTTCCAGTATATGATGGGGAAAGTGATCCGCCAATCGTCAAATCGCCACCAGAAACGTCAGCATTTGTTCCCAAAGCCGCAAATTATCTATTAGCCATAGAGGTCGCAACAGGATACGGCTACGGAAACTTCTCAACAAGAATTGATAACCAAACCTTTAGCCTCGATGCCAATTCTCAAGAGCAAGGTCCAGTTTTCACTTACGAATACATCGGGCCAGTCAATCTAACAGTTGGCTACCACGCAATATCAATATCAGGAGAAAACACCACCATACCAGTCTATGACGGATTGGCAAACCCTGTGAATTGGACATCCACGTTCACAAACCAATCATACGCCGCCAGATATTACGCTGGTTGGCAAGCGGTCGTGACAACCGACGGAACGGAGGCACAAGACACGATAAGTTTTCCCTCATTGGATCAGTGCCCATACACATTTCCGTCAATTTCTCCATCCGGCTGGCACGCGTACAACTCAACCTTGGTGTACTTAACCACCGGCAACGATCCGCTTCGTATAGACGGAATTCTGGGTGACGGAAAAATAGTAACAGACATCACAGGAGTTTGGTGGGAAACAGGCTGGATGGGAATGGGCACAAATCCGGTCACGTACCCGATAATAATACCGCCAAACCAAAGGGCCATCATACAAATAGATCATAAAGCCGACAATGTTACCCTTGAAACCAACCCTCCACAAATAAACAGCATGCTACTCTACTCTTTAGAGAGCGGCGAGTCCTTTGTAAGCGCAGATAATCTGCTCTCTCCTGGCCAGACAAACGTCACCTCAATCTCCTACGAAGAAATCAACCCGACCCAATACACTGTTCACGTTAACGCGTCGGAACCATTCTACCTTGTTTTCAGCGAAACCTACGACAACGACTGGGTCGCAAGCATTAGCGGACAACAAATACCCGGCCAGTATCATTTCACAGCTAACGGCTACGCCAACGGCTGGTACATCAACAGAACAGGCGCATACACAATAACCTTAGAATACTGGCCCCAAAATCTATTCTACATAGGCGGCGCCATATCCGTAACCGCGTTTATTTTATGCATGGTGTATGTAAGCAAAGACAAAATCAAAATCACGTACAAAAAATATGCCAAGAAAAAACAAGTATCTACAGTGAACGCTTCTTAAAGATGAACGTAGCAAATTCTCGAACTGAGCAAAATTAATCCATCGCCATTAAACGAGGACAAGAGCATTACTCAGATAGATGGTTAGGTCTGTATGAATATGACGAATATAAGAAGTGGCTGTTCCGGAAAGTTGTGATTCCCATTGTTAAAAAGCATGTTCCAAGAGGCGTCGTGCTCGAAATTGGCTGTTCAAAGGGCTATTTGTTGAAAGAGCTCGAGGAGCACGGCTATGAGGCGATAGGCATAGACATGTCCTCCTCGGCGCTTAGACATTCCCGCTCTTTGGACTGTGGTCATTCTCTTAACGTAATCAGAGCAGATGGAGAGAACCCGCCTATAACAAAGGAAAGCACGCATGCCGTCTTAGCAATCAACACACTAGAACATCTTCCAAACCCCGAAACCGTAATCCAGGCAAGCCAGCGTGTACTGAAGTCACACGGGTTATTTCTAGCAATAACCCCAAACAAAGATAGCGCCTTAGCGAAGATAGCAAAAAGAATTGTGCCCTATACGGCATTAAAGAATCCTTACCACGTGAGTTTGATGAACAAAGATATTTTGATTGGCTACATCAAGGAAGCTGGCTTTAAATATGCGAAAGTCACCCCATTCCATAATGGCTTCTTCGGGTGACCTCTCTTAAGAAATTTCGGTGGCTTCATACCCTTATCTTACCAAGTTAGTGCCCCACACTTGCACCATCTGATAGTGGTAGCCATAAAGTAAGCGCGCGCGAATAACCTGGGCTTTACTAGAATCACTGGCACTTTACATGGATTCAAATCACTACCTCTCACAGTAAACTGTCCGAACAACAATCAATCACGATGTTCGTTTTGATGAAAACCACGTAATCGTTCTCGTAAGCCCTTCTTCAAAGCTTATTTCTTGCTTCCACCCTACGAGCTTTTCTAGTTTGCTGGTATTTGGGCATCTTCTTTTCGGGTCGTCTCTTGGCAAAGGATGGAACTCGAAAGAGGAATTACATTTTGTCATTTCTTTGATTTTCTTTGCAAGCTCTAAGATAGTCACTTCTTGAGAACTTCCAACGTTTACAACCTCTCCCTTCGCCTCATCGTTGGTAGTCAACAACACCAAAGCAGTCACAGTGTCAGTTATGTAACAAAATGATCTGGTCTGTTTTCCATCACCATAGACAGTCATGGGCTCATCAGCCAAAGCCTGCATGATAAAACGCGACATAGCTCTCCCATAGAGTCCATCCTCTCTCAAACGCGGACCATACGAATTAAAAATCCTCGGAATCCTCACGTCCAACCCATACTGCTTACCGTAAGCCGTAAACAGAGCTTCGGCAAACCTCTTTCCCTCGTCGTAGCACGACCTAGGCCCGATCGGGTTAACCCTTCCCCAGTAACTCTCAGGCGTCGGCACAACCTCGGCGTCGCCGTACACCTCTGAAGTCGAGGCAAACAGAACAGTAGCGTCGTTCTTCCTCGCCAACTCAGCCACGTTAGCGCTGCCGAAAGAACTCGCCTGAAGCGTTTCGATCGGATGCGTCTGATACTCTTCAGGAGACGCATGGGCAGCCATATGAAAAATGAAATCAAACTTGTCCTTGCTCTGGAAGGTGCACGCGTCGCCTTGTAACAGTTTGAATTTCGGGTTTCTTATCAAGTGGTCAACGTTTCCTTTTCTTCCAGTTGAAAAATCATCCACAGCTGTGACTTCAGCACCAAAACTGGCCAGCAAATCGCAGAGCCAACTTCCAATAAACCCTGCTCCCCCAGTGATCAACAGTTTTTTTCCTGCGAAACCGTCTTTTTTCACGACGTTTCCTATTCTCGCAATGCCTTCAAGAATTATGTCATCTATCAACTGCTGGGCCCTCTGCAAAAATGCCTGTACGACAAGGCTAAAGCGTCCCAGTATCTTTCAGGGCTGCCTATGTCCAGGTGCGCAAAGCTTCTGTCCAGCTTGACTGCGTGAACGTTTAAGCCCCAATCAATAAGCTTCTGAATCGCGTCTGTCAACTGGATTTCCCCGTTTCTTCCAGGTTGGGTCGCCTCTAACGCCCTAAAAATGACTGGGTGGAAAACATACATGGCCATGATCGCCAAGTTCGTCGGAGGCTTCTCGGGCTTCTCGACGGCGGCCTTAACCTTGAAGATCCCAGTTTCCACCTCGTCACCTTCAATGATTCCGTACTGCTTAGGATTCTCAATCTCCAGCACGATGAAGGCTGCGTCAGAGTCAAACCGTTCGTGCGCGCTGAGCAGCTTCTTGATGTAATCCATATCCTTCGATATTATGCAGCTGTCACCGGCGTGCACCAGGCACCCCTCGTTCTGCACAAAAGGGCGAGCCATCAAAACCGCATCGCCAAACCCCTTGGGCTCAGGCTGGTTCACCCACATGATAGTTGAAGTCTTAAGCTTCTCATAAAAAGACTCCAGATCCGTAGCTTGGCCATTTCTACCCATCCCTTCAAGAGTCCTGACACAATCGGCATCGGGAGTGAAGTGGTCTTCTATACCCCGTTTTCCTCTGCCGACAACATAGCAAAACTCCCGAAGCCCAGCATCATACAACTGTTCAAAAACCACCTGCACCACAGGCTTCACCACTACATCATTATCGGCTGTTCTAGAAAAAATCGGGAGCATCTCCTTAGGCTGCTCCTTAGTCGCTGGAAACAATCGCGTTCCCGAACCCGCAGCCGGAACCACAACCTTGCGAATAATCAAACGCCCTTCACCTTTCTTCCCTTTCTGATGTAACCCATATATGTTTAATGCGAAGATAAACTGAATTGTCACACTGACTTGGAGAAAGGTTGACTTGAGAAAACCACACATATCTGTTATTGGAATAGGTTACGTTGGCCTGTGTACAGCGGTGGGATTCGCGAGCAGAGGATACGACGTCATCGCTTCAACTCATGACGCTGAAAAAGCAGGCAAAATAAACAAGGGAATTCCACCATTTCATGAACCCAACCTCCAAAAAATGCTTAAACATGCCATTCAAAAAGAGCGGCTCAAATGCTTAATCAATCAAACAGAAAAAGCCGTTCTTGAAACAAACCTAACGTTTAACGCTGTAGGAACCCCTAGCAGACCAGACGGCAGCATAGACCTCCAATTCATAGAAACATCATCATATGACATGGGAAAAGCACTCAGCAAAAAGAGGACGTACCACGTGGTGGTAATAAAAAGCACCGTTGTACCAGGAACAACACAGAACCTAGTCAAACCAATCCTTGAAAAGGAATCAAAAAAAGAATGCGGTTTAGACTTTGGCTTATGTATGAACCCTGAATTTCTACGCCAAGGCTCCGCGTTTGAAGACACAATCAACCCGGACCGAATAGTCATAGGTGAACACGACAAAAAATCCGGCGACTCCCTAGAAAATCTGTACAAAGACTTCTACGGCCAAAACACGCCCCCAACAATCAGAACCACCCTCTCAACAGCCGAACTAATAAAATACGCCAGCAACTCTATGCTTGCCACCAAAATCAGCTTCATCAACATGATAGCCAACCTATGCGAAAGAATCCCAGATGCCGACGTAAAAACCGTGGGCACCGCCATGGGCCTAGACAAACGAATCGGCCCCCTGTTCCTAAACGCCGGCTTAGGCTACGGCGGCTCATGCTTCCCCAAAGACGTGAAAGCCCTAATAGCATACTCAAAAAACATAGGTTATAACCCTCAACTCCTAGAAGCCGTTGAAAACGTAAACGAAACCCAACCGCTAAGAGCAGCCCAGTTCTGCAAAGAACAACTCGGCACCCTCAAAGATAAACACATAGCAATCTTGGGATTAGCATTCAAACCAGACACGGACGACATGAGAGAAGCACGAGTTATACCGATAATAAACAAACTCATAAAAGAAGGTGCAAACGTAACGGCCTACGACCCCGTCGCAATGCCCGTAGCAAAAACAATCTTCAAAACCAAAATCCGATACGCCACATCAGCGACCGAATGCCTCAGAAACACGGACTGCTGCATAATCGTAACAGAATGGGACGAATTCAAAAAACTCAAACCCGAAGACTTCACCAAAAACATGCGACAGCCCATCCTCATTGATGGAAGAAGAATCTACAACCCAGGAGAATTCAGCAGAAAACTCAAATTTGCAGCCATAGGACTCGGAAGCAGACCAAAGCGTGTAAACTAGATATGTAAAAGAGCGTCGGTGGCTATTTGGACGCGTTGGAAACTCACTTTTGCACTTCAACAGTTATCTTATAGTCTGTTACATTGCTAGTCTGTAGTATAATGTGCCAGTTCTGGTCAGATCCTAGAGCGCCGATCGACACTTCAAGGCGTTTTATATTAAGCATAGTAGATGTACCGCCGGAAACAGAGTAGCTTGTTTTCTGGTAGACAGATAGTGTATCTTCGGTGTAAGTCTGGGACGGAGATTGTATCGTAACATTTATGCTTCCGATTCCTTGCCAAGACAGCGTGGCTATGAAGTCGGTCGTACCCTTTGGTAAAGCAGCAAGAAGGTTTGAGGAAAAGTCTGGGCTTTGTTGATAGTCAGCTTGGATTTCCGTTGCGGAAAGGGCGCGGTTGTAGATTTGAACTTCGTCGATGATACCTGCACCATAACCTCCCCAAGTGTTTTCAGCGATAGTTGCGACAGTCGTGTCCCAACCTATCGAACCCGAGTGTGTGGCAGTAGCAGCGAGTTGCCCGTTGACGTAAAGGTTCATTGTTGTACCGTCAAATGTTGCTGCAATATAATTCCATGCGCCATAGGTTATAGCAATGGACGACACAATTTCATATTGAGTTCCTGAAATCGTCAAAATGAAGGTCGGGTATGGGTTAGATGGGGTATTTTGACAGTATCTTAGGGTGCAAATGGGATAATTCTTTGAATATATCGTGTCGCCAGTAACACTGGTCGGGTTTATCCATGCTGTAATCGTTATGTTCGCGGGTTTCAGGCTCGCTGAATCTGGAATTTGCACGTAATTGTGTGAACCGTCAAACTGTAGAGCATTGCCATATTTTCCAGTCACCCAGCTCGGCGGCGGGCTACCTTGAAGTATGCCGTTGTTTCCGTTTGTGGTGTTGTCGCTGGCTACTGCTCCGCTTGTTTCGTCGAATCGCCACCAGCCCACGAGCCCTGGATGAGCGTCCAGAACGGCGGCTTCGGACACTTTGCCGCCTTGCCATAGTATGGCTAAGCCTGCTATCAAGACTGCGCATATGACGACAGTTGCTAGAACTAGTCTCTTTCTCTTTGTTAATGTCAATTTACTTTTCATCGTTTTTCACCTCCATCCACGTCGTGTCACGCGTAGCATTAGTATAGGTGACCGTAAACTCCGCGTCCAACTCAGACTACCCCCAGCCACGCAGCGTCGTAGGCCGTTAACTGCAGGGGAACCAGGCTGACCTCCACCACGTATGTTCCCGCAGCTTTTGGAACAGTCCAGGCAAAGCTGTACTCGCTAAATCCAGACTTCGCTTTTATTTTGTCAAAGTCAAAGTAGCCGTAGCCTCCTGGACCCGTGACGGTCAGCGTCAGAGTAGAAATCACAGACGAGCTCAACTTGTTGAGCACACTCACGTCAAAGATTATCGACTGCCCACGCGTGTACGTCGCCTTGTCTGGGTCCACACTCAACATGAGGTACAGGTAGTTCCGCGGAGACACCTCCCGCACCATCTGATACCAAACGAACGAATTCTGGTCCGTGAAGAGATAGCACGACACACCGTCGTCACCGACGAAAATCTGCGGACAAGCCTCGTCACCCGTTATAATGGGAGAATTGGAACACTCAACGTACCCGCTCGTCACACTCGTCGAAACGAACGCAAATACCTCCCAAGGCGGCGAGTTCGTGGGTTCAGCCTCGCATAGAAGCCAGTAGTACCCATCCCGGTACATGACCGTCGGAAACGCCATGTGCTCCAAAGTCGTCGTCGACATGACTGCCGTGTCAGGCTGAGACGCGAGGCCAGTGATAGAAGTCGAGCTCCTGGCCTCTAGCGACCAAGCACCGCCTGCGTTATTGCCGTTCGCCCAGAAGAGGTACCACCTTGCATCATTAGGATTCAACCAGATGAAGGGGTTAGTCCAATTGTCATTGGGAGCGGTCAAAACCGTCTCGGCAAAAGTGAAACTCATGCCGTCAGTGCTGCTCCAACGTTCAACATCCTTCAGGGTTACGTTGTTGACAAACATCTGGAAAGTCCCTCCGACCAGTGCGACTGAACATGCGACGTAGCCGTCTGGACCCATAATCGGGTTTCCAGAATACGGTGTCCAAGGACCACCGATCCCATCTGCGTAGTACAACCTCACTCGTCCCGTCCCCCCGAAGCCCGCCGGCGGGTCCGTGTCATAAGCCAGGTACGTGCGAACGGCTCCGTCAATCGTCAGGCCACACTTCACGATGTTGGTGGTGTGCACCACGTCGAAGCCGTGTTGACCCGATGGGTTACCGACAATCGGATTAGACGGCTGGGACATGCTGAACCACGGGAGCGACGTCGTCAAAGTCTGAACGCCCGACGACCCCCAATGATCCAAAGTGTCGTTTGCAAACCATTCGTAACCTACAACGAGCCCAACCGTACTGCTCAACGTTTTCGTCGCGTACGCCGAAACCAGACTTCCACTGACGGCCACGGCTGAATCGTTGACCCACGCGCCCGTGTTGTTTGTGCTGAAAATATACTTGGAAAGACCAGAAGAACCCATTATTTGACAGGAAAAAGTGCACGAAGCCCCCGCCTGCGTCGTGCTCACCAGCATGTTCGTAAAAGCCAGACCCGGACCGATCGGGCCCGTATCATTCGCCACAACATCGTCAACGTAGTTGCTGTAAGCAGTAGAGGCAAAAAAGTTCCAGGCTCCAGCTTCAAAGTAGTTGGCAACCGCATCGTCGTTCGTCAAGCCCGTCGCATCAACAGTGTCCACGCCGTTAACGTACATCCGCGAAAAACCAGTTCCAGAACCAGCCGAAAACACGACTTCCACGCAGTACCAAGTGTTAGCTGCAATCGTGACACCGCTCGCCTCCACGAACTGTTCAGTTTCCCCACCGCTGTTCGTGTGATACCCCAAACTCCACTCATACGTGCCACTGTTATTGTAGATGCACCCATCTGCCAGAGCGAGCGTGGGTTCCTCTGGTCCATCCTCAATCATAGGACCAATTCTAATCCTGTTCCCCGACGCGGGCAAAGCGGTGACGTAGGCGTAACAGCGCACATACAAGGTCGCATAGTTTGTTACCAAAGTTTCGTACGCGGCGGACCAGCCTACCGCCCCCAAAACCGTCCCCCTCATAGCGTAAGTACCATTACTCTTAACAGAAGACTGCACAACCGGCGCAGTCGCAAGACCACCTCCCGCATAGGTCGTGCCAGTCCACGCGCTGAAGTCGCCCGACTCGAAACCATTGCTAAACAAAACTGTATCTGGCTCCGCGTGTGCAGGCGGGTAAAAGCTCAGCTGAAGAACCAACGTGCCCAACAAGAACAATGCAAGAAAAACCCCAGAGACCTTCACCCGTTCCATGAAATCACCTTCAATACAACGACTTAACCTCTCTCCCCGACACACATAAATACGTTACTGCACGAACCGAAACATCACCTCATCTTCACTGCAGACACCGCGCGCTTGCTCCAGTTCTCCAGTATCCAATTCAAGCCACCTCCAACCATGCGGCGTCGTAAGCCGTCAACCGCGATGGAACCAGACCCGCTTCCACCACGTAGGTTCCAGCCAAGGCCGGAACGTTCCAAGTGAAACTGCACTCGCCCACCGCATCAGCCTTCACGTTTATGCTCTGAAAGTCAAAATAGTAGTAATCGCCCGGACCAGTAATGGTCAAAGTCAAAGTAGAGTTTAGGGGAGGATCCAACTGGTTAAGCACGTCCACTCTAAGGGTTACGGGCTGGTTCCGCGTGTACGTGCTTTGGTTCGGATCTACAGTCAAGAGGAGGTGCACCGTCTGACTCGTCGAACTCGTCAGAGTGAACTGTCCGGTGCCTGTATCTTCCCTGGCACGCTTCACAACAACATAATACCTTCCGGAAAGAGCAGAAGTATAGGTTATGTTCTCAAAACCCCCGGCTACAGTCTTCGTGCTATTCGCGAGGATCACAGGCTCACCGTAAGCGTTCCCTGTCGTGTTATACAGGTACAGGTCGTAGTCTGCCCCGGATGGGACGCTAAGCGTGAAATTGTATTTGAGACCCGAAACAAGCTGGACGTTCCTCGCCCACGCGAGTCTTTGACCGAGCACCGAAATATTGCCTGGGGATGGCGGCATACCCAAAGTGTCTGACACGGTCGTTCCGATTCGGTACGTCTTCAAGACGGCGTCCGCTGCCGCATCGAGGTTCAGTCTTCCATATCCTTCGTGCACGTCTTTGCCTCCCAGGTCGAGGGTTGGAGATGTTGATGAAGAGCCCGCTTCTCGAAGGTTGGGGTAGGTCTCAGTGGCTGTCATCAAAAGAATCATTTTCGGCTGCAAGGCTTGACTTCTTGTCCACTGCCAGTTGGCGTATCCTCCCATCGCTTGGACTATGATGGCTGCAGCGCCCGCGACCACCGGTGTCGCCATAGACGTTCCCTGCATAGGAGCCGAATCGTTGGCCTGCACGTCCGACCACTGCCCCTCTGCATCATTATAGTTCGAGTCCACGCTGAATAATGGCACAGCATAGAAGCTGCCTCCCGGAGCAGTGATGTCAGGCTTCGCAGTCACACCTCCGCCTTCATGTGAGACCCCGCCTTGGCTACTGTAGCTGGCTACGTTGTCAAACTGGTTCATAGCCGCTACGGTGATGACTTCATCCACTGAGCCTGGAGTATAAATGTAGTTGCCACCCGACCCACTATTTCCTGCTGCAACAATCGTGGTTACTCCGCTATTAACCAAGTTCACTAAGGCCAAGTCCACCGAGCTCACTTCAGAACTAAAGCCCAGGCTCATGCTTGCAACGGTTATGTGATAGGTCACTCTGTTCGAGATTATCCAGTTAATGCCGCTGACCAGCCCATTTGATGTTCCTGACCCCGCGGAATCCAACACCTTAACTCCGACCAGCTTCGATTGCGGAGCTATGCCTGTCCAAGCCGAGAACCCGTCTGACGGCGGCATGTAGGGCCACGACATGTTGAATGCTACGTAAAGATTTGCCGTTCCCGCTGTCAATCCCATCAGCACATGGTACATATCGTAACCACCTGAAGGAGTTGAGGCTACGTTGTAGGTCAGCGAGTAAAACGTGTTCTGGTTCGGAGTGTTCACCGAAGCCAATTCAGACCAAGACCCAGTGCTAAGGGTTTTGCCGCCATAGTAAAGATAGAGCGCCGAAAGTCTAGCTGTGCCAGTCCGCGCCCATTTCACACTGATTGTTATGGTACCTGTCTTGTTGACCATCATGCCGCTTATGTAGTATCTGCCAGTGCTCGACACTGATCCTAGGTTAGCTCCCCACGTGGTGAGGGCATTTCCTGAAGCACCCACGCTAAAGAAGCCGTCCCCCGCAGCCAACCCAGCACAGTGTGAGCCGTGTCCTTCGTCATCGTAGGGGGATGTTTGGCCGTTTATCTGATCATTCCATCCGACTATCTTGTCTGAAAAGTTTTGGTTGCCGTATCCAGGCGAGAAGTCGATGTGAGAGGCGTCTATCCCCGTGTCCAAAACCGCAATCGACGAGTTCGAGTCTCCCTGCAGCCCCAGAATGTTCCACACGTAGGGTCTAGCACCCACCTGCGTTGCTGCGTAAGCCAAACTTGCATTACAGACAGCTTCCTTCTCGACCAGCAGCACATCGGGGCACTGCTCGGCGAAAACATCAACATCATCGTACGGTATTCGCCCACCGAACCCGTATATGGCGTACGTCCAAGGAGAAGTGGTCAGGTATCCACCCGACGAAAGGAAGACGTCCGCGTCATGAACCGTCGGTTCAGCCTTCAACATGACAGTAACGTTCACGTACTCCTGAGCCGTGCCATTGCCTAGTCTATCAGCGATTTCCTGTTCGAGACCATCCTCAACACCGTCATGATTCTTATCAACATCCGCTGGAACACGCATAATCGGAGTGTACACAGCAGGAGAGTGAACGACAGCAGGCGAGCTGACCAGCATATTCTTCAAAGAAACAACCGAGACAAGCAACACACAAGAAATCAGCAAGACTACCAAACGACGCCTGTTCAAGCCTTCCCTCTTCTCATCTTACTCTTTCCAAGAGTCATACATAAACCTGATTTCGAACATGAGGTAACAAGCCCCATCCTACGACGATTATCCAAACGAGAGTCTGGAACCAAAAGACCAGCGCGCGCTGACCACACAGTACATATTTCAGTAGCGCGCGATAGGTGATTTTGGCAACAGCCTAGCCCGTGAACCAGTTCCGCTCAGATTGTCAACCTCGATGAGGGGGGCAATACCGCTTTCTGTTGCAGACCGTCAACAATCCTTTGGGCGTTCTGAACGCGCTGCGCGTCTTAGTGAGGAACGGTTTGTTTTAATAATCAAGATTCGGACTTCATAACCCATTTATCCACACTTGAGCACCGTTATTCAAAGCTACGAAGGTTGAAACCGTGTCAATCGAAAAACTCAGTGTGGAAACTAAAAGAGAACTCGAAGAGATGATAACAAACCAGTTGTCCAGCATCGGAGAAAACATGACTGTCGTCTGCGCCGACGTGCCGATAAACGACAAAGCAAGGCTAGACATACTGTGCCACGACGACAACGGACAGCTCGCCATCATCCAAATCAGCACAAGCGAGGATGACACAATGCTGCTTCACGGGTTGCAGAGCATGGACTACGTTGACAAGTTCAAGTCGTTCCTCAAGGCCACCTACAACAAACACAAGATAGACGACCAAGAAAAGCCCAGAATGATACTCATCGCCCCCAGCTTCTCAAACGCGGTCCGCAACGCGGCGGAAAGCATGAAGGGAATGAGCATTGACCTCTACGAGTGGGAGTACCTCAAACTGGGAGACCAGAAGCTTCTTCACTTCCAGCGCATGTTCGGTCCAAAAACCCCCGAAAAGCCCAAGGAGATAAAGGAACCAGAGAGAAAACACGAACAAAAACCCAAGAAGAAGGAGCAGTCAACAACTGAGAATCAGGAGCAACCCAAGGAAACCGAAGTACCCCCAGAGCCCCCAAACGAAGAACCCCCGAAACCAGAGTTCGTCACACCCGAAGAGGAAAAACAGAAGAGAAGGAAGTTTTTCTAGAACCATCATCCCTTCCACGACCCGGGCAACACGCCGAGGCAAGAACCAACATAGCGCGCGCTTTTCTTCCAAGACGGCCTGAATCGGTTGTCCCAGCGCCTCGTCGCTTTCGTGTTGAACGCAAAGCAGATATGCAAGCTCTCGCCACACATTTTCTGTGCGCTTTGCGAGAAGGTTTGAACATAGGAAAAAGTTTGTTTTGGCCTTAATCTTAGCCGTGCTGTTGTCTTTCTGTGCGCATGAACTGCTTTTTCAGAAGTCATCTGTTCCAGGAGCTTCCGCGGTTGAAACAGGAGCAAACATCGGTGTGTACTGGGATGTAATCTGCACGCAGTTGGTCTCCTCGATAAACTGGGGAAACCTGACTGCAGGAGGCACGGGAGAAGCCGTGGTCTACGTGAGGAACGAAGGGAACCAAACGCTAGCCTTGAACTTGACATCCATGAACTGGACTCCTGCGAATGCTTCCCAATGGCTAACTTTTTCGTGGAATTACTCGAACAACTTGATAGAAGCGGGTAAAGTTCTCACGGTTAACCCGACACTGCACGTTGCGTCTCCATTCGGGGGAGGTTTCTCCAGCTTCGCATTTGACATACTCTTTGGAGGACAGGAGATCTTGCCAACGTACAATGTTACAATCAATGCTTATTGTGAAACCGAGGCCGCAGGTGTCCCTGTTGCTGTTGCCGAAGACGGGTCATCGACCGGTTTCAACACGACTTACACCTTCACTGGGCTCACTGGAACTCACATTTTCACGGTTCCAAGCGCTGATGCGAATGGTCATCCTTTTAAAAACTGGAACACTGGCCAAACGACCACGACGATAACTGTTTCATCTGCTGGAAACTACACAGCATATTATCAAGCTGCTCTTCCCAGCAACTACACAGTCAGCTTCTTGGAAACGAAGTTACCTTCACAAGCCCAGTGGTGGGTCGACCTGAAAGGTGACAACCAGTCCTCAACCTCGAACGTGATAAACTTCTCTCTGCCAAACGGGACGTACACCTACAGCACCGGTGCGTCCGGTTACACCCCTTCTGCGTCGAAAGGGCTTGTTACCGTGAACGGCACAAACACGAACGAACAAGTGACATTCAGCGCGCGCCCTATCATTCCAGAGTTTCCATCACTGATTGTTCTGCTACCATTCATGATAGCAACACTACTAGCAGTCATAATCTACAGAAAGAAGAGTATGAGAACAAGGCAAGACTAGACAAAACTTGCAGAAAACGCAACAAAGACAGAAATCGCGCGCGTTGGTCGGTTGATCGATTGGTTCATTGATTGATTGATTTGTATGTGTGTGTTGATTGGTTGGTTGATTGATTGACGGTAAAGTGCGTGGCGTCCTTCAGAGTAAAGTGCGGTAAAATGCGGTAAATGCGGTAAATTCCAGGGCCTAGGGACGTGTATGGGAAAGGCACGATGTATCTGACGTGTCGTGGCTTCTGGTTTTCCATTTACTCGAAAAACAGCGAAGTCTTAAAAGTCCGTAGCAGGTAGCATAAACTTGCTAAATCGTGTTGAGGTCGGGCGGAATGAAAGTTATGATCGTCTATGACTCGGTTTCGGCTATGAAGTTGACGGCGAAGGTCGCTGAAACCATTGGCGGGGTCCTGAAGGAAAAAGCAATCGAGGTTGACTCCTTCTCCGTTAAAGATGTTGACCGGGCAGCCGTAAAAAATTATGATTGTCTGATCGCTGGTGCACCAACGATGGCTTTCAGAGCGTCAAGGGGAATAATGCAGTTCCTCAACAGTTTCTCAGACAACGAGTTCTCCGGAAAGCTGGGAGCTGCCTTTGACACGCAACTTCAATCTAGGCTCAGCGGAAACGCGGCCGAAGGCATAATGAAGAAACTCAAGAAACTCGGCTTCCAGATAATCACACCTCCGCTAGTAACCTACGTGACAGGCAAGACGAATGAGCAACAGCTGAAAGAAGGAGAACCAGAAAAAACGAGGAATTGGGCACAAGAAATCGCCAAAACACTTTCAAAGTAGAAATCAAAGACTCGATAACTCAGCCCGCATAAAGCAAAAACGATTGACAGAAAAATAGCCAACGCTTTGTGATCAGTTCTTTCGTGCACGCCTTTTTTTCTGCGCACGTTTACTATGAAGGTTAGTCGCCCTGGACAGTTTGGAGCTTCTTTTCGCTTGTCTTCTTCTATGCTCCTTTCTCTTGACCTTGACCTTTGTCTTTTTGTTTTTTGCTTTTCGACTTGCTTTTCGACTTGCTTTTCGACTTGCTGTTCTGGTTCTGCTTTGTTTGTGCATTTTGGCCTTCTTCTTTTTTCTAGGTTGACCATGCTTATGCGGGGGTTCCGTTACTGTCTTCTCCTTGCGTTCCACATCCTGCTTGTTTTGGTCAGGTTGCTCAGGGGGTTTTCCTGGGGCCCTGTCTGCTTGAATCACATCCATCAACACTCTTGCCAATTTTATCAGTGAAGCATCGCGCGTTTTCTCTCCACTTGGGCCTCGTCCTTTTTCGAGTTCTTCGGCAAATTCTTTGAGAGCCTTGGTCGCGGCTTCTCCACTCAAAGTTGGGGTTGCGGCCGGTATGTTGAGGGCATTATCAGGTGGGGCTGGAACAGAATTTTGAGGGATAGCCTGAACTGGCGGCTGGCTAGAGATTTGACTCTGCGTTTGAGTTGGGGTCTCAATCGGGGCTTTGATTTCAATTGGGGCTTGAGCTTGAATTGGGGCCTGAGTTGGGGTTGCGGCCGGTATGTTGAGGGCATTATCAGGTGGGGCTGGAACAGAATTTTGAGGGATAGCCTGAACTGGCGGCTGGCTAGAGATTTGACTCTGCGTTTGAGTTGGGATCTCAACAGGGTTTAGGGTTGGATCTTCGATTTTGGTTCGGGAGACGGAAGCTGGAGATTCAACGGAAGTCTGCGGTATTTTCCGTGTGACAGGGGGCGTTCGGCGACCTTTTATTACCAATAAATAGTAGAAAATGACCATCGCCGCTGTCAAAAGGGTGAGCGAAAAGAGCGTGAGCGTCTGAAAGTCCACCATAAATCATGCTTGTGACCCATCCCATGAATACATTATGAAGCAACATTCAATACGCAGAATCAGATTTTGCAAACACTATTGATTCAACAGAGACCCAACATATAAACGCCCGTAATCGTGCACTGTCCTACACGAGGCTTTGTCCAAAATCCCTGCAGACCACGGACACATCTCTTCCATCCACTTTGCCGTCACCGTTGATGTCGCAGATCGGGTTCCATATCAAAGGTGCTGAGCATCCTGGGTAAGCGCCGAAAGACCGTGCGACTACTACTATATCTCTACCATCAACCTTACCATCATGATTCAAGTCTGTTGGGAAACTGTCCAACCCTTCAAAAAGGATGTTGAAACCAAAAGTGGTGTTCCCCGCCTGCGGAGACACGCTCAGCATCAGTATGACCTCAGCAACTTGAACGGGCATCAGTTTAAGGTCCCAATGATTCCACGAGAATCCCAGATAGCTGCCTGCATTAACGGGAGTCCAGTTCATACCTGCAAGGACCAGAACGAGCGGAGAAGCTCCCTCATTTCGAACGTACACCACAACATTCTTGGCCCAGCCAGGCCACAACAAGCCCCAATAAACAGAAGTCACTGGCCGGCTGCACCCCACGTCAGAATACACCGCGACCGAGCCTGACGAAGCTACAACTGAAAAATCACCCACCGGCCCACGGAGCACAACAAGCTCTACCAGCACAAGAACCAACGAAGCGCTGGCTGCAACGACAACCGGAATTCTCCGCTTCATGAACCATTTCTCAGAAAATGCTATCCATGCCAAGATATGAGCATTATGGTCACAAACGACTCTGCACGTTGTTCCGAGGCCGATGAGAAGTCAACGGCATTTTCAAAAAGAGCGAATGCCAAAAGCTAAGGCGCGCGTGCCTTTTCGGTCCTTCCTTGAATACATTGTGGGAACCAATCCGCCCAGTGATTTATGGCATGAGAGAATCCATGAAAAAACCGTTTTTCTTTTCACATTTTGAATATCTCGATAGACGATAGAGTACCTACAGGAAAGAAGCAGGCAAAGCCTAGCGACATGATGCTGCGTAGGGTCAAAGCGTGTGCTGCTTCTGCCAGAGTCAGAACGGTTTCGTAGTGAGTGAAATGCTGATCAATTGGATTGAACTGTACCCGGGCACTACTCATTTTTCGGTTTGTCTTCTGTTTTTTGACGTGTAACCGTTGCATTCGTCATTACGGATATCTCTTCGAGGAGTACTCGAAACTCGCTCAGCTCGTCTTCTTCGTCTTTCTTCACGGCAAGAGCTGTTGTCATCACTTGTTCCTCCTCCAGTTTTTTGCTTGGCTCAACTTCCATTCTCGGGGTTTCATTCTGAATCGGTTTCTGCTGAGTGATTGGGACTTCGGGTTCGGAGGGTCTGTGCAACCTCTGCATGACCAAATGAAGTTCGAAGGCTATCGAGGTTAGGATGATGAACCACCCCATTGAGAATACGACTGCAACTGTCGTCCAGTATGGAGTAGCCCATTGTGTGCTGAACTGAAGACCATAACTGTAGAGGTCATGATTAATGATGTGGTCTATACTTAGAGTGGCAAGCATGGAGACTAGAGATGCACCTGCCATTAGTATCAAGATTAGCGAAATCTTGTCGTCAATGTGAGTCCTCATCTCTAGAGACTCCGATAATTGGAAGGGGCGAAAAAGGGCATTTAACTTTACGTTTCTTGAATAAAGAGTTCAAATACACGCTTAGCATATGGCACAGTCGCACATTTGGAGCAATGGAGGAATTCAATAGCGGGCGCGCGCTACTGGAGGAGGCTATTCAGACGTGAGAATTGCCGTCAGCCACAGACATTTGATAGACGTTCTATTTCCGAAGATGCCCTCCTACATACACTCTGCATATTAGCGCGCGGAAATCGGCAAAACATATTATCCCCTTCGTCCTCGTTTGCAATTGATGCTGGGCATGGTTCAATGGAACCCGTTAAGTACAAGGTAACTTGGAAAACCATCATTCTACCGCTGATAGGCCTAGCTGCCTTCTTCATTTACGTGTACATCTTCAACGTTGACATTCAAGAGATAATCGTCAAAGTCCAGCAGATCAACCTGAATTTTTATGTGATCGCGGCAGTATTGTCCCTGCTGGATACTCTGTTCTTCGCCTTGGCATGGCATTCTTTGCTCAGTTTTCTTTCCGTGAAGGTCTCAAGATTTAGGTCGTTTCTCTTCGTGTGGGTGGGGATATTTGTCGACACGCTAATTCCTGCCGAGTCAGTAAGCGGAGAAATTACCAAAATCTATCTGGTAAACAAGGAGCAAAATGGAACAGCCGGAAAGGCCACCGGCTCAATAGTTGCACATCGACTGATTGGAATGTTCATAAACATCTCTACCCTGTTCGTGGGAGCAGCCTTACTGCTTGTTGAAGGGCGACTCTATGGAATCATCCTAACTTTGGTGCTCTTTCTCATAATCGTAACATCGCTTCTTCTGGCGCTGACTCTGCTCCTATGCGTCAAGGAGAAGTGGACATTGGGGTTAGTGGATGCAGTGATCAGGTTCGCAGAATACATAACTAGAGGCCATTGGAAGTTGTCGAGACTCAGAGACGAGGCAAAGGAAGAAGCGAAGGCGTTTCACGGGGCAATGAGAGAATACGCCCATGCCCCAAGAACATTGCTGCAAGCCTCTCTCTTTTCAGTCACGTCATGGATACTCACGCTGGCTGTTCTCTATTTTACGTTCCTGTCAATAGGATATCCTCAGATAACCTGGAGCGCGATACTCGTGGTCTCTGCGATCTTCATGGCTGTGAAATCCATACCCATAGGAGTCCCATTTGAAGTGGGCTTGCCCGAGATCACTCTTACAACTCTGTTGTACTTTTTTGTTCGACCATGGGCAGGTACAGATTTGATCGCTTGGCAAATAAGCGCAACCGCAACAATCCTAATGCGCCTTTTAACTCTGTGGCTGAGGTTTTTCATAGGCTTCGCGGCACAACAGTGGATAGGGATAAAAACAATTTCCCCGAATGCAGAGAGCCAAGCAAGGCTTTGATAGACTGCCCATCTCAAGCCGAGTCCACACTGATCGATCACGCGCTAAGTACTGTTTTTTGGGACAAAATCCAAATACTATCTTCACTGACAAACTCTTTAGGCGAACCACGCCTTTGACAACGCTCAGAATAGTTGGCGATGGAAGACCGGAGAGGTAACACGATGACTGAACACACGATGCTTATCACAGGTGGAGCTGGCTTCATAGGCAGCCACCTGGCCGAAGCACTGTTAAACGAGGGATACAAAGTAGTGATACTTGACAACTTCTCCAACGGAAAAACCGAAAACATACAACAACTGTTGGAAAATCCTTCGCTGACCCTGGTCAAGGAGGACTTGAAGAAGCCGAAGAAACTATTGCCTATCGTAAGAGCCTCAGGCATGATATTCCACTTGGCTGCGAACCCTGAGGTGAAGATAGGTGAGACCGAGCCTGAGAGGCATTTTGAAGAGAATATCTTAGCAACTTTCAACGTGCTCGAGGCTGTGAGGAAAAGCGAAAAACCAAAGATCATAGTCTTCGCTTCGACATCCACCGTGTACGGGGAAGCCGAACAGGTGCCGACGCGTGAGGATTATGGACCGCTTATACCCATCTCAACCTACGGAGCATCAAAGCTCGCCTGTGAAGCCCTCATCACAAGCTACGCGTACACGTTCAATCATCGAGCGTTAATCCTGCGGCTCGCAAACGTAATAGGCCCAAGATCGAACCACGGAGTCATAATTGACTTCATCAAGAAAATCAGCGCTAACCCTAAAGAACTTGAGATACTCGGCGATGGGAAACAGGAGAAATCCTACATGCACTTGTCCGACTGCATCGATGCGATCATGCATCTGACCTGGGCCTTCTCGAAGGGCAAAGAAAGAGTCGAAATCTTCAACGTGGGCTCCGACGACAAAGTCACCGTCGCACAAATCGCCAAAATCGTCTCTGAAGAAATGAAAACGCCCGACGTTGAGTACAAGTTCACCGGAGGAGTCGACGGCGGAAGAGGATGGAAAGGCGACGTCAAAACCATGCAGCTATCCATAGACAAACTGATCAAAACTGGATGGAAACCGAAACAATCAAGCAAACAGGCCGTAAGACTGGCCGCAAAGGCACTCATCCAAGAAAACAAAGCGGCTGAGCAGCCCCGAAGTCGACTCACGGAATGATTTTGAAGAAACAAAAAAATAGTAGCCTACCCGACGAATGCTCTGCCACCTGATTTGACGGTAGAACAATCGTAAAAAAAAAGAAAACTGGAAAAACACGGTTAATGATCATTGAACATGCGGGGAAGCCTGGCTTTGATGATGACAACTGGAAGAGCAAGTACAACTGTCCATGCCTCCCAATTCCGTTTCAGCGTCTGCCCCACTCTACGTTAAGGACTAATGTCAAACGGACGGTGGTTCAAGCCCGACTAAACGCTTTGAACGCTCTTTCAAAGTTCAACAAAGCATCACACTCTCCATTCAGGCACGTGAAAACCCGTGCCTACCGAGACCAAAAAAACTACCTAGGAGGGGGGGGATCAACTGTTCGCGTGTTTTTAACCCAACAGTTGGGTAGATCCAGTCCAGCCATCAGCCGACACGAGGCTTCATGCTGGAAACCCAAAAAATAGCCTAGGAGGGGGGCGGTGCGTTTTTGGCGTGTTTTCAGCCCTAAACCGCAGGTCGTTAGTCGAAGCCTTCACTCACATTACACGTGAAGTTGACGCCTGCACTCCTCGCTTGCGAATGGATCGGAGAATGTGGTCTGGCCTTACCTCTTAGTCAGCTGCTTCCTCAACAATTCTTCAGCCAGTCTGACCGCTTTGGGCAGCTGTTCAGTCAGTGTTCCGCCGCCTTGTGCAAAGTTAGTTTTCCCCCCGCCTCCACCGCTTATGATTGCAGATGCTTCTCTGACTATGACGTTTGCCTTCACACCTTTCTCGACGGCGGCTTTTCCAGCCATCACCATTATCTTGGCGTTCTTGGCGTCTGACCCGTAAAAGATCGTGACGGCCAGATCGTTTCTACTGATTATCTCATTCGCCGTGCGGACCATCCTGTCAACATCAACTGACCCTTCAAAACCGCGCTTCACAAGCCTGACTCCACCCATTTCCACACCGCACTCAACGTCGGCCTTAGCATCCAAAACCGCGCTCTCGCGAGCCGCCAACTCCTTGATGAGCCTTCTTCTCTCAACATTAGCCTCTTTCAACTCACGCATCGTCTTATCAGCCGTCGTGTCCAACTTCCCCAACGGCGCGTTCAGAGTCGCCGAAAGCCTCCAAAGCAAGCTCTCACTCTGCTGAACAACCTTCAACCCCGAAAGACCGACCGAATAGACGAGCCTTTCAACGCCGTCCTGAACTCTTTCCGAATGAACTATCTTGAGGAAACCGATTTCACCCGTGCTCTTCAAATGAGTCCCAGCACATGCTTCCACATCCCAATCACCAGCCCTGACAACGCGGATTTCCTTGCCAGGCACCGCCCCACCCTGATAAAGCCGGAAGCCATAAAGGCTCTCCGCCTCATTCCGAGGCAGCCAAGCAGTCTCAACCGGGATGTTTCGAAAAATCGCCTCATTCGCCAAAGTCTCAATCTTCTGCGTCTCCTCCAACGACAACCGACGATAATGCGAAATGTCCAGCCTAGAACTTTCAACGCCCTTCTGAGTCCCATACTGCCAAACATGCCATCCGAGTACGCGTCTAGCCGCCCCGCCGACAACATGAGTCGCCGTGTGATTCTTCATTAGACCGTACCGCTTATCCCAATCGATAAAGCCTTTGACGACGCTGCCCTCTTTCAGAGCACACTTGTCTTTCAACCGGTGAACCACAATCTTACCTACCTTCTGAACGTCAACGACGTCAACCCTACTGTCGCCACTGAACACCAGATAGCCGCCGTCTGCCGGCTGGCCCCCGCCTTCCGGGAAGAAGCAGCTTCTATCAAGAACTACATACTCATCCTTCAAGGCTTTGAGAACCTTTGCATCAAACTCTCTCATGTACTGATCCTCATAGTAGAGAAGCCTGGTTTCTGGAAGGCCCGCGACTGCGTTCTTAAGCCATTCGTCTTTCGCCGCAGTCTCTTCTTCCTCTGCTGGTTTAGAGACCTGCATGTGCCGTTGTGCAATCAACGCGTAGAAGTCATCAGGAACCTCAACCTTCAAGCCTTCAACTTCGGCCGTCTGCTTGACGATCTCAGGCGGCAACCCGTGAGAATCATACAGCTCAGTGAGGGTTTCAACGGGAATCCGCGTCTTCTTCTCTGCCTTCAACTCTGCAGAGATGCGCTTCACCATTCCTTCACCCCTTTTGATCGTCTCTAGGAACTTTTCCTCTTCGACCCTAAGCATATCCATGATTTCTTTTCGCATCTCATCCAGACGCGGATAATCCTCGGACCAGAAGTCAATCTGCATGTCCACGATGTCGTAAAGCTCGTCTTGGATTTCGAGAATCTTCAGCAGCCTATAGATTCGTCTATAGAGTAGCCGCGCCAAGTATCCTTCCTGAATATTCGAGGGAACCACGCCCTCCGAGAGTATGAAGCTCAAACATTTCGTATGATCCGCAACCGCGAAGACATTCTCGATGGGAATCAGAAATCGGTCTAGTTCCTGAACGCTCATTCCGACGAGATCAGCCTCCTTCTTCCTAGTCTCAAGCCTACTGGCTGTTTTGTCAAGGCTAACCAAACCCGAAACTCTGGCTATTCTCGCCAACAGTTTATCGTCTATTCTTGCCATGCCAGCCATCTTGAAAATTCGGTTGAGCAAGTCACCGTAGATCGCGTGAAAACCGCTCGGAACCCCCTGAGAAACCCAAGCATAGCGATCTATCCCGTAGCCCGTGTCCACCGTTCTTATTGGCAACTTAACAAACTTGTTATCAACAACCTTGTACTGCATGAAAACAAGCGTGGCCACTTCCATGCCTCGTATGAGGCATTCCACGTCCGGACCCGCGTTGCCGCCTCCAACCCACACATCCTCCTTGTAGGTGATCTCATCAGACTTGACGCCTAGGTCCTTCGTCACCCAATCGTGATGGTACCTGACCGTCTGATCTTTCCAGTAGACCTCCTTGTCAGGATAATTGAACGCATGAGCTCCACCCATCTCAAAAATCGTCAAATGTCTTCCAAAGGTCGGTCCCGTGTTAGCGATGTCCACCATGCGGATGCAGGGCTGCGAGATTACGAGAGGGTTCGCCGGCGGAGGCGCGATGCCCTCTGTAACGTAGGGTTGGAAGTCTATTATGCTCGCATGCGTCAAGTAAACGTCGTCCCGCCATCTTGCCACGACAGGATAAGGCCTGATGCGAGTATGACCATGCTTTTCGAAGTAGGATAGGAAGGCCTCGCGCATTTCGCGTAGGTTGTAGCTCTTCCTCGTCGGCGGAGCTCCTATGAAAGTGTAACTTGCGCAACCCTCTGAATTTGCCTCTCCGCAGGTCTCCTGATCTGAGTTCTGGGTCCAAAAGTATGTTCCACACTTAGGGCAGAGCTTCCTCACGTAGCCCACTTCCTTGAAGAATGGAAGACTGTACTCTCCTGCGGGAAACTTCAACAATTCTAAGCACTCCAGCTGCATGAACCTTGAGTTTTCAAAAGATTAACTAGCTGCGCCAATTTAAACCATTTCGCCAGTCTCATCGTACGTTTCTTCGAAGTACCCAGCCACCTTCCTGGCCACGAAACCGTCGATGAAGCATTACACAACGAATAGAACAATCACAGCGACTATGCCAGGCACAGCCAAGTTCACCAGATTAGCTGGAACATGAACGATAATCAAAGCGATGAACAAGACAAAACCCTGACCCAGCAGACTTTTCCAGTCCGTCCTTGTTTGCGTATGCCAGATTTCATCAGTCAGGGCCGCATTAAGCCAGGCAATGATAAAAAGAAGAATCACAAAACCGATTATCAACCCGATAATGTATCCGACAGGCACCAGAAAAGCAAGAAGAAAAACTCAAACAATCACCAGAACTAGGAAAATCACAGAGAACACTATACCCTGCCCAAAAATACTTCAACACGTCGCTCTTCCAAGAAATCTGCGGCTCTTCATGCTCCCATCTGCATCAAACAATAGCGTGGCAATAGGATTATATTTGATTTATGCAAATCAGGCGCATCCAGATGCACTTCTGATTCAAGAGGAAACCGGAACTTCACGTTCTTCTGTTTTCCTATCTTGAAGCCAGAGCAGTTTCGCTCATTCAGGTCCTCGCCAAACGTGGAATCGCAAGTTTGATTTAATCCATTTTGATTAAGAGAGTGACGATGCTTGCTGTGGCAGGGAGGTGAACGGTCACGGACGAAATACTTGAACTCTACTTGCTGAACATCCTCCTCACTCTAGGGATGTTTACCGTCCTAATCTTCCGCGCATGGATTGAACTCAAAAATTACCGTATGATGTGGAGAGAACTCGAATGGAAAAGAACGTACCAGACCATGGGGCGAGTGTTGAAAGCCGAGAAGGACATGTTCTCAAAGATGGAGGGTGGCGACGAGCTGTACCAACTGCTCTGCGAAATCTTCAACGTATCAGAGAATTAACTCATGGCGAATGCCAGACGCCCGTGGGTTCTTTGATCGTAACGTGATGTTTTTCCATTCCATACCGCCTAAAAGGCTTCGTCAAGTGCCTCTGAGACCTAGTTGCAGTTATGTAAAGACCCTTTTTTAAGGCGCGCTCCAGCCGCGTCTCAACCTTCTCAAGGTCCCTGTACAGTGAACCGCATTTTTCACACTTGAACCCCTTGTCCTTCCCCATTGACTTCAGTCTTTTCCCACATATACTACACGTCGGATTCTGGACTGCCATTTTCTCTGCGAGCTCCAACACGCGGATCTTCTCAAGATTTACGGTTAAAGGTCTTCTGCGCCTAGAAACTCGCACGGCGCCATAGACCCTAACCACGTCACCGACGATCAACTCTCTGGCAACGCGACGAAGATTGCCAGTGGGTTCGTAGGCTGCACAGTCAACTTGTCCAGTCTGGTCGCTGATCGAGAAGATGACATGCCTCGTCGGAACGATCCTTGGACCTGCATACACCTTTCCTCTAACGATCACAGAACTGTACGGAACCATTTGACTTAGGCTCTTGACCGGCCTCAAATGTGCGTCGGTTCCCTGGTTTGTCCTGAAGATCATCCATCTCTCAACAGGCTCGAAGGACTTTATCATATCGAACGCTTTTTTCACGATCTCTGCCGTCTCGCCTCTGACTCCCAAAAGGATAGGGTCAGGCCCCCTGGGCGTAATGATAACTCGGTTCTTCTCCAGATCAACGTTGTTGAAAGTGTAAGGCGCACTCGCTCTGTCCATCTCGAAGATTGAGGCTTCATCCACCCTTCTCTTCGACCCACAGTTCTCTGGGCTACGGTACGCGAGTATTTCATACGTGCAGTCTCCTTGGAGGTTTTCTCCAACAGCAGCCAGGCTCCCTATAATTCCACGTCCGCTCTTGAAGCCCACGGCTTCAGCCCCAAACCTGTTCACGAGTCTGACTGCATCCTTGAGGCTTACGACTTGGCTGATCGTTTTCTTCGCGAAGGCTCCTACCTCGCTCGGAATTCTCGGCCCACGGAAGAAGACTATCCCAGGTTCTGTCCCTTCACTGTCCAGATCTGAACAGTTCTCAACAGTGCTAATGACAATGTCCTTAATCCTGTTGTCAACGTTTTTGTTGTACCGAATTCTCAGACATAAGGCTCCATTTCCCCTCGTCTTCCACGGCACGTTGGGGTTCAGCCTGATCAAATTCGGGTAATCTATGAATCTGGCACCTAAGCCTTCGAGTTTCTCGACTAAAAGAGCAGCAACGTACGTTGTGCATCCCTTTCTAACTGAATCTGTGTCGTCTAAGCCGATGTGCATCGTGTTTTCAGTCATTCGGCGCAACTCGTTCTTCAAAAACATTATAGATTGGAACAGAATGCTATAGAGTTATTCATTCTTGTCAACAGAAGATATAACTCTCTCAAACGAACAAGCCGAATTGAAATACGGGAAGTAGCTAATTGAAAGGAACAAAAAAAGAAGGTTATGTGTTATTTACGAGCTTCTTCAACCACGATCATCGTCAGCGTTGATCTTACCTTGTCAAGTCGCCTAACTCGCCACGTCACGGTTTCCTTGAGTCTGTCCATGGTATCTGCTTTCACTCTGGCTATAATGTCGTAGACTCCGTAGACGGCGAAGGCTTCATCTACGCCTTCCACTTTTTTCAATTCCTTCAGTACGTCAGCCTCTGAACCAATTTCGGTGTTTATTAACACGAAAGCTGTTGGCATTTGAATCTCCAATGTATTGTTTGTTCTCAGCATTAAAAGATTTTGCTACAACAACCATTCAATTCTCTATTCGACAGGTTCCTGAGACCCAGAACGTGATCAGCATTCGTATAACGCATAGTTTTATCTTGACCTGAACATACTAGGCTTTCGGATTCAATATGGCAAATCAAAGCGTGAAAAACCCCATGACGAGTCGAGAGATGCGGGCGTTGGAGCTCAACGCGGAATACTTCGGCGTCTCAAGGCTTCAGTTGATGGAGAACGCGGGGCACCACGTAGCATTGGAAGTTGCCTCAAGGTTTAAGCCAGATAAATCTGTCGCAGTTTTCTGTGGTCTAGGCGGAAATGGCGGCGATGGGTTCGTTGCCGCGAGACACCTGTTCTCTCTAGGTTTCAAAGTTGCGATAGTCCTCGCAGGCAAGACTCAAGACGTCTCAGAAAGAGCAGCTTTAGAGAATCTCACGGCGATTCAATGCCTGAAGGACAGGATGAAGATCTACGAGGCCTATGACAGCACTCTGATACCGGAAATGAGTGCCGAAATAATAGTTGATGCCCTGCTAGGAACAGGCACACGGGGAAGCCTGCGGCCGCCTATCATGCAGCTGGTCAAGCAAATCAACAGGGCGAATGCCTTTCGAGTCGCGATAGACGTGCCCACGGGCGTTGATGCAGACACGGGTGAAATCTTCGGTGACGCAGTGAAGGCAGATCTGACCATAACGTTTCACAGGACGAAAAGTGGGCTCGAAAAGGCAAAGAAGTACGTGGGCGAACTCGCCGTGAAAGACATCGGGCTACCAAAACAATTCGAGGAATTCGCAGGCCCTGGTGACGTCTCACTAGCTGCAAAACCCAGGCCACCAGAATCCCACAAGGGAGACTTCGGCCGCCTATTGGTAGTTGGCGGAAGCGACATATACTCTGGGGCTCCTGCGCTGGTGGCGCTCGGGGCGATGCGAACAGGGGTTGACTTGGTCTACGTTGCTGCCCCAAGAAGAACGGCACTTGCAATCTCTTCCATGTCGCCTGATCTGATCACCATCAAGCTTGAAGGGGAACATCTTAGCCCAGACAATATTCGCATTTTGAAGACTTACTTCGAAATGGTTGACGCCGTCGCCGCAGGACCTGGTCTAGGCTTGGAACAGGAAACCGTTAGAGCGGTCCAAGCATTGATTGAGCTTGCTGTCGGTCTTAAGAAACCGTTGCTCTTGGATGCAGATGGTTTGAAAGCATTTGCCAAATCCAATAGAAAGCTAAACGCTCCTTTTGTGCTGACGCCGCACGCTGGGGAATATGCTATACTGACAGGCAGGAAGACACCACAAGATCTTCAGGCGAGAATCAAGGATGTTCAGAGAACCGCGGCGGAGCTTGGCGCGGTCATTCTGCTGAAAGGAGCAGTTGACATAATCTCTGATGGAAAGCGGTTCAAGGTTAATTTTTCAGGTAATCCGGGCATGACTGTAGGCGGAACCGGCGACGTGCTTTCTGGAATTGTTGGCGCCTTCTTGGCTCAGAAGGTTGATCCGTTTGAGTCAGCCGTAGCCGGCGCCTTCATCAATGGTGCCGCTGGAGACTTCGCCTATGAACGGAGGGGCTACCACCTCGTTGCCACAGATCTCATTGAATGGATTCCGAAAGTCATGAACGATCCCATGAGTCACTTGAAGGTGCAAAGGGCGGGTGCAAGATCGAGTTAGAATCACCATCTATCAGGCGGGTCAATGTGATCCCAGAAAATGCACCGCTCTCAAACTTGCCCATCATGGACTGATTCGCCTAGTCAGCCAGATCAGGTTCTTGCCAAAACGAGCCATCGTGCTTAACCCATTCTCCGAGATTGCCTTCTCTCCCGCTGACAGGCAGCGCGTCCAGGATTTCGGCCTGGTAGCGCTGGACTTTAGCTGGGAACGAACTGAAAATGTGCTACCGAAGCACGTGCGTGGGACATCCCGATGCCTCCCCATCCTAGTTGCTGGAAACCCTGTCAATTACGGTAAGCCTACCAAGCTCAGCACGGTTGAAGCTTTGGCCGCGGCTCTTTACATTTTAGGGTTCAAAGCAGGCGCTGCCGAACTGCTATCAATCTTCAAATGGGGACACACTTTTCTAGACCTGAACCATGAGAGACTTGAAGCGTATTCAACTGCTAAAAACAGCACTGAGATCATAGCCCTCCAAAAAAATGCGCTCGTCCAGCGCGCGGACCGGAAAGCTTTGGACAGCTATTAAATGCTTTGCAACCATATCTCTTGCATCGGCGACAGGAAGAGGGGCAGTCATAATGGTGGAGAAATTCAAAGTAGACCGAGCTGAGATCGTGCTGGTTCAGGGGGACATTACAAGCGTAGATGCTGATGCTATAGTGAATGCGGCAAATTCGACGCTTATGGGCGGGGGAGGCGTGGATGGGGCCATCCACACTAGAGGGGGACCTAGAATACTTGAAGAATGTAAACATATAAGGGCTACGCGATGGCCGAATGGTCTTCCAACAGGCAAGGCTGTCGTGACTTCTGGCGGCAACCTTAGGGCTAGGCACGTTATACACACGGTTGGACCGATCTGGCGCGGAGGCACTTCTGGTGAACCTGAACTGCTGAAACAAGCCTATCAGAACTCTTTGAGACTTGCCGTTGCCGAAGGGTTGAAAACCGTCGCATTTCCATCGATAAGCACGGGCGCTTATGGGTATCCGATCGAGAAAGCTGGCGAAGTGGCCATTGTTGCCGTGAAAGAATTCCTGAATAACGAAGATGGACTCGACAGAATAGTGTTCGTGTTGTTCACGAAGCACGATTTAAGCGTCTATAGAGAGAAAGCGAAAAAGGCTCTGAGTCAAGCCTAAACATGCCTATTGTGCCCACGCGTGCTATTGCGTTACCTTTCTCTTCTGAGAAAGTCACCTATGTCCACAATATTCTTCACGGCAATCTTGCTTTGGTCTTGGGTGTCCAAGTAGCGAAGTATCCTGCCGAAACCCAGGCAGTTGCCATGTTCGTTGAGGATCAGCGTGTAGTCGCCTTTTCTTCCTGGTCCTGACGTTCGAGTTATGCCTCGTTTGAATACATCTCGTCCGCAGATGAAGAGCCACTCGCTCTTCTTGTCGACTACTATTCTGTTTGCGTCTGTCTGTGCGATCATCGCCAACAGGTTGAAGCTCGGGAAAAACGTGTCATTCTCCTCTTTTCCCAGGTAGGTTCCCGCATAGAGGAAGTCCTTCCTGATGAGCCTTTTGAGCTTCCTGTCGAGGAGGAAGTATCTGCCGTCTTTCTTGACTATCAGATCTCGATCCAAACTCACGCTTGCGTTGAATTTGCTTATGAAATCGTTTATTTGCCTCATCTTCGATTCACCTGCTTTCTGAGTTTGCAAACAAAGAAACCCTGAGTTTTTCCGGGCCAGATTCTTCTGCAGTTTTCGACTGAACCGTCCAGTTTTCTTCCGAAAACCTTTGTCAACCCCTTCTCTCCATAGCAGTCAATATTCTCTGTCTGGAGACCCAAGTTTGCTATTGCCCAATCTATGTTCAATTCATCCTCTTCGGGTTCCAGCGAGCATGTCGCGTAAACTATTTCGCCGTGTTCTTGGAGAACTTTCTTCGCTTCAATTAGGATTTCTCTTTGCAGCTTCGCGTTGTTCTCAACATTTTCTATCGTTCTTCTGCTGAACCATTCCTCATCGGTTGCAAAGTTGCCTGAGCACGGCATGTCCAAGAGTATTCGGTCGAACTTCAAATTGAGTCGCCGACATAGCCTTGCATCCTGATTATAAACTATGGTGTTTCTAACTAGGCATCTCTCCAGATGGTTTGACAGGGCTGCCAGTCTTCGCTTCTCAATGTCCAAGGCAATTATCACACCTGTGTTACACATCAAATCAGCTAATTGGACAGTCTTTCCACCAGGAGCCGCACACGCATCCAGAACAAGTTTATCCTTTAACTCGCTGAAAAGCATGACAGGTATCTGGGCAGCTGCCTCCTGAATTGAGTAGAAGCCCAAGAGGTACTCTGTCATCGCGCCTACTGAAAAGTCTGATTCTGATATCCAGTAGCCGCCTTCAAGGAACGGAATCTTCTGAAGTTGTACGCCTCGAGATTCGAGCCTTTCCTTGATTTCGGTCCTTTCAGCGTTCATGCAGTTGATTCTGATAGCTTGCTTGAGTTCGACAGGCTCATATCTCCAGCCCAGTTGGCGGTATCGGTTTACGAAGAATTCCTTGCCAGACATCAACCTGACATAATAAGCCTTTTCATAAAAAGATGACGTTCGAAAAAGGTCACTTGCTCAGCCTTCGTGCGAACCATTTTCGGATTTCTTCCGCGAGAATCACGATGCATGCTAGAAACACTAGAAAAGCCCATTGCACAGGTCCTATTGCCGTCGTGCCAAAGAATGGCTGCAAAACTGGCACATAAATAAGCGCGGACAGGATTGAGATTTGGGCGAGTATGCCGAGCCAGATCCACCTGTTGCTTCTGGGGCTCGTTTTGAAGAGGGAGACCTTGTGTGTTCGGCAAGCAAGAACGTTGCCAACCTGAGCCACGACTATGCCTGCAAAGGTCATCGTGACGCCTATCGAATATGCTGGGCTTCCTGTGAAACTTTTGAGGGCGGCTCCTTGCATTCCTAGATGCCACCCACCTTGAGACCATGCGGTGAGACAGCCGTACATCGCTCCGGCCGAGATGATTAGTCCCACATACAGTGAACGCAGGAACACTCCTCCGCTGAATATTCTCTCTTTGACGCTTCGGGGTGGCTCCTGCATTATGCCCTGTTCTACTGGTTCACGGCTCAATGCGAGAGATGGGATGACATCTATAGCCAAGTCTATAGCTAAGACCTGGGCGACCAATAGAGGAAGAGGTAATCCTAGCGTTGCGTAGAGTACGTAAGGGATAAGCTCTGCCCAATTGTGCGAGAAAACGTAGATTATGAATTTTCTCAGGTTCTCATAGATTGCGCGTCCAGATTCGATTGCCTTGACTATTGAAGCAAAGCTGTCGTCCAGCAATATCATGTCTGCGGCTTCTCGGGCGACGTCTGTTCCAGAGGCGCCCATCGCCACTCCGATGTCTGCTTCCTTAAGCGACGGAGCATCGTTGGCACCGTCCCCTGTGACGGCGACGACTTCACCGCTCTCTTTAAGCACTTTAACTATTCGAAGCTTCTGCTCGGGCGAAACCCTTGCAAATATGATGTCTCCTTTCTTGACCTCTTCCACGATTTCATGATCACTCCTTGTTTCTAGGTCTACGCCTCGTATTATTCGGCAATTTGCTTCGGCTACCATGCCAACTTCTGCAGCGATGGCTTGGGCGGTTGGGCCGTAATCGCCAGTGATAATCACGGTTCTTATTCCAGCTTCCTTCGCTAGCCTCACCGCTTCCTCAACTTCTGGACGTGCAGGGTCTCTCATGGCTGCAAGTCCGACTAGAATCATGTTCTTCTCGACGTTTTTGCCCTTGGACCACTGCGTTTCGGTTAACTCTCTGTATGCTATGGCTACTACGCGCAGGCCTTCTCCTGCAAACTCGCGGATCTTTTCTTCAACTGAACATAGATATTGTCCGGCCAAATCTGCGGTCTCTCCGTCGACGGCTATCTTGTCACATATAGAGAGGACGCTTCTCGGGGCGCCTTTGGTGTAGACAAGAAACTGATGCCCGTTCTTGTGGATGGTCGTCATCCTTTTTCTTTTCGAGTCAAAGGGCCTGACGTCGACGATGGGCTTCTGGGCAAGCACGCTCTGAACGTTGAGCCCATATTTCATAGCGGCGACAAGCATGGCGCCGTCGGTGGGATCTCCTACGATGTCCCATGATCTGTGCCTGTCTGAAGGCGGTTCGACTTTCGCGCTGTTGCAGAGAGCTGAGATCTCAAGAAGCTTTTCAATCGTTTGCGATTCATGTTTTTCAATCGTCTTGCCATTGTTGGTGAATGCGCCGTCCGGCGCATATCCCGCTCCTGAAACTTCTACGACTTTGTTGTTAACCCATATTTTCTTGACGGTCATTTCACCCTTGGTGATCGTTCCGGTCTTGTCAGTGCATATCACGGTCACGCTTCCGAGTGTCTGGACCGCGGACAATCTTTTTACGAGAACGTTCTCTTTGACCATTTTTAGCACATTTATGGCGAGGGCGCTTGACACGGTGACCTGCAAGCCTTCAGGGACTAGGGCCACCATCACGCCTATCATGAATAGTATGGCGCCTATGAGACTTAGTTTGAGCCAAACGAGACTTGCGGCAAAAAAAATCGTTCCCACCGTGATGGCCAGTATGAAATCATACCTTGCCGTGTACGCAATTTCCTTTTGCAGCGGGCTTGGTTCTTCTCGAATTCCTTGGGTTAGTCCGGCAATCTCCCCGAACTTGGTGCCCATGCCTGTCTTGATCACGACTGCTTTGCCTTGCCCTTTGGCCACGCTTGTGCTCATTAGAACAAGGTTTGGCGCATCCAAGTAATTGCTATCTTCAATCTTCTCGGCCTTGGCAGTTCGTGGCTGCGGTTCAGATTCGCCTGTCAGGGGGACGTTGTTTGTCCACAGTTCGAAGGCTTCGATCAGTCGGCCGTCAGCTGGGACTCGATCGCCCTCTTCAAGCACTATGATGTCGCCCGGAACCAGATCTTTGACGAATATCTTCTGCAGTTCTCCGTCCCGGACGACCTTGGCGTACTCGGGCATCCAGCTTTTCAGGGTCTCCATGGCTTTTTCGGCCCGCCATTCTTGGAAAAGACTGAAGAAAGTGTTGATAAGAACTACGACCAGGATGATGAAGCTGAGTTCCCACATGCCAGGATCATTTTGCCACGCGCCGCCGATGGCCGCAAGCAGACTCGCGAAAAGCAACAGAACACTGAACAGGTCTTTGAGGTGACCCAGAAACTTGTAAGTGATAGGCACGCCTTTCTTTTCAACAAGCATGTTTGGACCGTATTTTTCAAGTCTCCTTCTAGCTTCTTCCTTGGTTAATCCGTTCAGGGTAGTCTCAAAAGTCTCGAAAACTCCGCTTACAGGCAGGTTCACGGCATCCTTCAAGGGAATCCCTTCTGTTCAAAATCTGAGGCTAATACAGGCGCTAGTATCCTTGAGAGAGGATTTCTCGAATCATGCTCTCTGCTGAGAAAGCGATATCCCGTGCCGTGATGAGCAATGGTTTTTGGAGATCGTGCATTCGAATCATCCGTGCAAAACATGCGCCGTTTGTAAGCCTGCTCAGTTTTGAGCATGGCATCAACGTTTTGCTGCTAGCAATGAGAAAGGCTCGGATTTAAACCAATCGGCTCGCCCGGCACACTCCGACTCGGACAAACCTTAAATTATGAAATGCCAGACCATAAATGATGATCAGATGGTTCAGGAGTACGCTTTTGTCATGATGACTAAGGAGAAATGGTGGAACAGGTTTATTTCGGATCATCACGAAGGAAAGAGGATGCAGTCCTACGTTCAGAAAGGCTTGGCCCCGCCCAAGAACATATCACAAATCCTATTCTATGTGAGCAAGCCTATCGGCGAAATCGCTGGCTATGCCGAGTTCGTTCAGAGAACAATCGGCGAGCCTATGGAAGTATGGGGAAAGCATGGAGAAGAATCAGTCATGAGGTCCGAACGGGAATACCGAGAATTCCTCGGAGAGCAACGTCAAGTCTCATTCATCAGATTTCAAGACCTGGTTGAAGCAAGGCATGGGTTGCCACTTGTTAATGTTCTCGCGATACTGGGCATGAGAAGACTATCCCGAAAAGGCTTTTATATTGACAAAGAAACTGCGGAGAAAATGGTTTCGTACATGGACCGATAATATATTGAATCGGCAAATTGCAGGGAAATAGGGTTCACATCAAGCTTTTAGGATCCTGATAGCACGTGTCTAGGAGCCCTCTTCCTGTTTCAAGAAGGTTCGAATCTATTCTGTGCGTTTTGCCAGCGTGTTTCGAAGCTATCAGAGTTTCTGATCGTGCGCAGGCATTCTAAAAACGTTCGGCAAAAAGTTAATAGGTCGCATTTTTCATTTCCATGTAGCTCGCCTTTGGACAGTGGAAATTGGAATGTTGCGAAAAGTCACTAATGCATTGCACACTCATGGACGCCGTGTTACGCTGAGGAAGGCCTGATTATGGGACGCTACAGACAGGTCGACGAAATCGTTAAACTGATGGAAAATCCGAAGATAGTTAGGAACGCAAGTATTATAGCACATGTTGATCATGGGAAGACAACGCTTTCAGACAGTCTTCTGGCTGCTGCAGGCATAATAAGTGAGAAAACAGCAGGTCAAAAACTGTTTTTGGACTCGTGGGAACTTGAGCAGAAGAGGCAGATGACCGTTTTCGCCTCAAACATAAGTCTGATCCACTCGTTCAAGGACACGGATTATCTCATAAACTTGATCGACACTCCTGGTCACATCGACTTCAGCGGGGCAGTCACCCGGAGCCTTCGCGCAGTGGACGGTGCACTTGTGGTCGTGGACGCTGTTGAGGGTCCTATGACTCAGACGGAGACGGTTCTGATGCAAGCCCTGCGTGAAAGGGTCAAACCCATCCTTTTCATAAACAAGGTTGACAGACTCATCAAAGAGATAAGACTGACTCCAGAGGAGATTCAACGCAGATTTGCCAAAGTTATTCTCAGGATAAACAACCTAATCGAGAAGTACGCCCCTCCCGAGCATAAGAAGGACTGGCAGGTTTCAGTTGAAAGTGGGCGTGTGGCATTTGGTTCAGCACTCCATAAGTGGGGCTTAAACTTACCCCACATGAAGGCCAAGGGCGTTACGTTCAAAGAGATTATCGATGCTTACACTGGGGAGTATGAGGAAGTCGGAAGAAAGGTTGATGCTTTGAGCAAGAAGGCTCCGTTGCATGAACCTGTGCTGGACATGTTCGTTGAGCACTTGCCTAACCCGTATGAAGCGCAACCTTATAGGCAGAGCCAGATCTGGCCCGGTGACCCGGACAGCCAGGTCGGTAAGGCGATGGCTAAGGTTGATCCGAAAGGGCCAGTTCTCATGTGTGTGACGACGATTGAGGTTGATCCGCACAGCGGCGTTATCGCCATCGGCCGCGTCTTCAGCGGAACCGTTGAAAAAGGGAAGACCGTTGGCCTGGTAAACAGTCATCAGAAGGGACTGATTCAGCAAGTCTACATGAGTATGGCTGCAGACCGGGAAATTATTGACAGGGTTCCAGCCGGAAACATTGCCGCAGTCTCGGGACTCCCAGCGATACACGTGGGCGAAACGGTTGCCGAGGCAGATGTGGAGACGCAGGCGTTTGAGGGGTTAAGGTATGTTTCTGATCCAGTGGTCACCGTGGCTGTTGAGCCGGCTGATGTTAAGGACCTTCCTCTCTTCGATAAGGTCATGCATAGGCTGACAACAGAAGATCCGAATCTGCACTTCTCAATCAATAAGGAAAGCGGCGAATACCTTCTCAGCGGTATGGGTGAGCTTCACCTTGAGATCACGGCTTACAGAATGCAGGAAGCAGGTTTGAAGGTAAAAACCAGCAAGCCGATCGTGATCTATCGTGAAACTGTTAGTCATGACTACAAGGGTCCGGCAATAATGGGGAAGAGTCCGAACAAGCACAATAAACTCTGGGTCACGATGGAGAAGCTGCCGGACGAAATCATCGAAGCGATGAGGTCGGAGAAGATTTCGGAAATGCAGACTCGTGAAGAGAGACAGAAAACCCTGAAGGGATTTGGCTGGGCAACAGAGGACGCGCGTAATGTTGTTGCAGTCGAGGGAAACAACCTGTTGGTGAACAGGATTAAGGGAAGGCAGTACGTTGACGAAATAATGGATCACGTAAAATCCGGTTTCCGAGAGGCCATGTTCACTTCGGTGCTTGCAAAAGAGCCAGCTTACGGGTTGAAGGTAAACTTGGAGGACGTTACGGTTCACGAAGACCCAGTGCACAGAGGCCCAGCGCAGATATTGCCCATGACTTGGCGTCCGATCTGGTGTGCATTCCTCTTGAGTGACCCGAAACTCCTGGAGCCGTTGATAAGCTTTGAATGCAAGGTTCCGAACGAGTTCGTTAGCGGCGTCATAGCCATAGTTCAGAAACGCAGAGGCAAAATCTTGGACATGGTAAACGAGGAAGACATGATTATTGTCAAGGCCGAAATGCCTGTTTCCGAATCATTCGGGCTTGCGGAGGAATTGCGATCGTCAACGCAGGGCAGAGCCTTCTGGGCTACACAGTTTAGCCGCTGGTCTCCGGTTCCAGAACAGATGCAGGCGGAAATCATAAAGCAGATACGTGAACGCCGCGGGCTGAACCCAGTGCCGCCTAGAGCTGAGGAATTCTTCGAAGATGCGTAAACTCAAAGCTTTCTTCAACATCCCCGTTTTGTAACGTTTTCCTCGATCTTGAGGTTTTTGGAAAAGCTTTTTTGATTCTGAGGAGTATGGCCCTTTGAGGAGTAAAAGTGATCGTTGGCGTTTGTGGCAGTCCAAGAAATCAAGCCACGGAATATGTTTTGAAAAAAGCCTTAGCGATGCTTGAGGAATCCGGTTTCGAAACATGTTTCTTTACCGTCAGAGGCAAAAAACTTGGCTTCTGCACTCACTGCGACTATTGCCTGAAAAACAAAGGGTGCGTTATCAACGATGACATGGAAGAAGTCTACGACCTGTTCAGTAAAGCCGAAGGAATTGTCATTGCGACTCCTGTGTATAACGGCGGGCTCAGTGCCCAAGTCAAATCAGTCATGGACAGATGCAGAGCCTTGGTTGTGGGTGATCGTGATTTTTTTAGGCAAAAAATTGGGATGGCCATTGCGGTTGGAGGCGATAGAATGGGCGGGCAGGAACAGGCGATACAGCAGATCCTGACTTTCTACATCATAAACGGGATGGTACCCGTTAGCGGCGGCTTCTTCGGGGCCAATCTTGGAGCGACTTTTTGGTCAAAGGACACTCTGGCAGGAGTGAGAGAGGACGAGGAAGGGTTCAGAAGCCTGAAAAAAACGGTAAAAAGATTCGCCAGGTGCATGAGGAAGCCTGAACCTGAAGAGAAGGGTTGAGGATCTTTCTTGATGAATGAAGCAGAAAAATCGACCAAGAAAAGGAAGGTTGCGTGGGGCATCACCGGCAGTGGAGATAAACTGCAAGAAACGGTGGAAATCATGAGTGAGATCAAGAAGCAGTATGAGAACGTTGTCAGCATCGAAGTGTATCTTTCTAAGGCAGGCGAACAGGTTGTCAAGTACTACAAGCTTGATGACTGTTTGAAGAGCAACTTCGGAAGAGTCACGGTTGAGGTCGACTCCAATTCGCCGTTTCTAGCTGGTTGGCTCGAAACGCAGAAGTATGAATTCCTGCTTGTTGCCCCAGCTACCTCGAACACTGTGGCGAAGATCTCGAATGGAATAGCTGATACCTTACTTTCGAACGCGTCAATCATGGCCCTAAAGGCGTTAGTCCCTGTTTACATTATGCCCTGTGACTACAAAGAAGGGTTAATTCATACCAAGCTTCCTGGCGGTCAAGACATTACGCTGAAGGTTAGGAAAGAAGATGTTGCGAACGTGAGGAAACTAGAGGCTATGGAAAACGTGTCTCTGATCGAAAAGCCTCAGGACATTCGAAGGGTTTTCAGAAAGCATTTTGAAAATGTTTGATTTGGCGCAAGCGGTTCCTTTCCGCATCCTAGGCTGGTTTTTTGGGTTTCCAGCATGAAGTCTCGTGTGTGCTGATGGCATGACCTGCCCAAATGTTGGGTTGAAATCACGTGGACAGAGAGAGACGGCCTCCCCTCCCTCCCCCGGTCGGTTTTTCTGACCTTGATTTTCACTGTTTGTCTGTGTGGATTTAGGAAATTTGGCGTGTGTTATCTGTATTTTGGGATGTTGTAACATCCGAACATTTGACCTCCCCCCTCCTAGGTAGGTTTTTTCGGCGTTCGTGAGTCGATCTTCAAGCGTAGGTTGGTTGTGCGAGTGAAAGTTTTGGCGATGGCTCTGTTCAACCTTGGTTTGACTCTGTGTTCCGCGCAAGCGGGTTCTGTTAAGCGCGCGCTGAACCTGAAGATGATTTGATGCTCTTTAAAATCTTTGCAGCCACGGCTTTGCCTTGGATCCTGCAGTTTCCTCTGATTTTGAAGTTGAAAGAGACCAACGTAACCCGATCTCGGGTCCGATTCCAGATTTGAAGCTTAGTTCTGAAGCAAAGTTAGCGTATATGCTTTGGTGCAGTCGCCGGTATTTGGACCCAAATGGGTTCAAGTCCAATACCTCCTCTTTGGCTGTTTTTGCAAAGGCTTTATTGGCGCGCGCTTCATTACCTCAAATCAACCCTATACAGCGCGCGCAAAAATAACGACTGGAGGTAGTCCAAACTGAAAGCGAAACTTGGATTACGAATAATTGTCGGTGGTCCCCCAAACTCCGGAAAAAGCACATTTGCCGTCAGCATAGCAATGGCGTTGCGCTCATTTGGCGTTGATGTGTTCGTAAAAGACCTTGATCTTGCGTCTGAGACGGTCAAATATATCATTGGAGAAGAAAGCTGGGAAAAACGATCTAAGGCCAAAAAGGAATGGACAACTTCACTTGCTGAGGAAGCTGCGAAACAATTCAAGGACGCCTCGAATGAACATGACGTAGTAATAGGGGATGCACCAGGAAGGATAACCGAGATCACGCGTATAATCTCCCGAGAAGCTTCTCATAGTTTTATCTGCTGCAGAGATGATTGCAAAGATGAGATTGAAAAATGGCAGACCTTTTTTGAATCGTTGAAGAAAGAAGTGATTGTCATTGCGACTTCGAAGCTAAGCGGCACAGAAAGCATGTCAGTCAACGAGATAATAAAGGCAACCGTCATCGATTTGAACAGGAAACCAAAATCCGAGGGAATTGTCAAAGCAATAGCTTGGCACATTAAACTAAAACTCAAGATCTAGGTGTCGCGCAGCTCCTTTATAGCTGAATCAATTTCTTTGACGTTGTCTTTGTCATTGCTGAATCTGACAATAGCCGAAAATTCCAACTCTTTCCCGGTCTTTCTTAAGGCTTCGAGGGCTTCACTTTGATCCTTAAGTCCGTATCTTTTCAGATCATTGAAAACATTTATGGAGTCCAAATCTCCTTCAGGTTCTAGATAGACATCAAAACCTTTGTGTTTTAGCTTCTCGACAATGGTGAGTATTCGCAAGTATTCTTTTTTGGAGTCTACTTTGCCGAAATGACGCGAGACCGCAATCCGCGCTGGTTCGAGACTATCAACAGACTCGGTATAGCTTAGCGAAGTATTATCATATGTAGCGTCAAAAACATGGACATCAGCTATTGTCTTATCATACTCGATAGAGAACCTAAGCGTGTGCGCAAGGTCCCTCATTGCATCTATTGTAAAATTGTAGAGACTCTTGGTTAGTATTAGCTCAATTTGACCGTGGTCGATTGCCCAAATGCAATTAACCTTATCGCCTGGCGAGAAGAATTTCTTAGGCAAGTATAGTATGGGTGAATTGCCTCCCCTACTAACACGCGCGCATACTTTCTCCTTCAAAGATGATTCTTTAAGGGATGCTCGCCCTTTCAAGAGGGAAGACAATTTTACACTACCTCAATGCACTATTCACTATCACTACTAAACGGTAGTGATAGCAACTTATAAACATTCTGTTCTTGGGTTCTGTCATCCGAAAGAATGGATCTGCATGGCTTTGGGTGTTGGTCTCTACGGACCCGTACGTAAAAGGGTTCGAGTCCAATTCCTCGTCTGGAATATGATAGGGCCGCCGGGATTTGGACCCAAATGGGTTCAAGTCCTTAATTCATAGCGCGCGCGAGCTGGCTCCAGGCCATCTCGCAGGTCAACCCGCTCACGTATGAAGTGAATGCCCTTCGAGGCTTGATGATCGTCGATGGAAGCAGCAGCTACGGCATCGGCTTTAGCACCCGCTTTGATCTGCTTGTGCTGTTCGCTGGTATGATAGCACTAGTTATAATCGGATCGAGAGTTTATCCCAAAGGGGTCGTATAGTTACCCTCAAGAACGCGGACTATAGTACTGTAATTAATCCAGACCAAAACGTAGGGAACAGTGACGGTTGCGGAACACGGCCAAAGAAGCTCCAAACCAACAATCAAAAAAGCCAAGTCTGATAGATATATTTTGTGAGATGCAATTCACATGAAATATGGCTACAACATTCGTGCAGTGCACTCCTATCCAGAAATCAAGGCTCTAGCTTTACAGGCAGAAGAGTACGGGTTCGACTCTGTCCACGTCCCCGATCACCTAATCGGGTTTGACCCAGAAAGAAAACAACCCGTTCTTGAAGCTATTGCTCTCATGAGTGCCATCGCTGTCGAAACACAAAAAGTGAAGATAGGGCACGTCGTGTTAGCCAATTCTTTCCGCAACCCCGCCTTAACAGCCAAGATCATTTCTACACTCGACAACATCTCCAACGGTCGCACTCTGTTGTGGATTGGCGCAGGCTGGTACGAGGACGAGTACAAGGCTTACGGCTACCCTTTTCCCTCGGCCAAGGAACGCGTGGATCAACTTGAAGAATCTTTGACAATTTTCAAGAGACTCTTCACAGAAGATGTAACCACCTTCGAGGGGAAATTCTGGAAGCTTGAAAACTGCAAGAACTTCCCAAAACCAATCCAGAAACCTTGGCCGCAAATTGTCATTGGCGGAAAACAAAACAGACTCGTCACCATTGCCTGTCGTGATGGAGACGGCATAAACCTTCCTCACCACGGCCTCGACGAATTGGAAGAGAGAACCCGCTTCATTGCTTCAAAGCTTAAGAAATACAACAGGGACCCAGAGAGATTTGAAATCTCCGCTTTCAACCTTATTACCCTTGTCGACAACGAGGAAGAGCTGAACGAAGCCATCCGCCAGATTATCGAACGAGCCAAGCAAGAGAACGAGGAACTTAGCAGAGAACAAATCCTCAGAAACAGTTTCATCGGCTACGTTGAAGATGTCAAAGCAAAAATCAGACGCGCAGAAGACTTGGGCGTGAGAAAAATGGTCATAGTCGTCCACGGGAGCCCCTCAGTCAAAGACCCCATGAAGCTTTTCCACGATGAGCTTATGTAATACCCATTCCAACGGGAACGCGTGCGCTTTAAAGATTCTCTCTTGCCGGGAAACCCATGGAAACACGCGTGAGGACGATCTGAGATCGGTCGAAACATATTTCTGCATGAAGAAAGGTCGTGTTCTTCTAGCTACATCAATAGTAATGTTGGCAACAGGTTTTCTATTGTCGATCGATTAGAATAGGGATAATAATCTGGGAAGGACAGAAGTTGAGTCTGCCAACTAGAAGGAAACCCAAAATTGCGATATTCGATGTCGAAGGAGTGCTGATTCCTGAGAATCGGTATCTGTTTTTTGAGGTGGGGAGAAGTCTTGGCTTCCTGAAGTCCTTAAGATTACTCTTCTACGGAATTCTCTACTGGTTGGGCATAGCCTCGCTGAAATCAACGATGAAACATGTCTTCAGGCCTCTTAAGGGCTTCAGAATTGACGAGCTCCTGCAGATTTTCAGGCAGATACCGCTGGTTCCTGGAATGAAACTAGTTTTTGAGAAAATCAGGAGTGATGGCTGCAGAACTGCGTTGATAAGCTCTGGGCTTCCCACTCTTGTCGTGAAGGACTTGGCGTTGACGCTCAACGCGGACAAAGCCTTCGGTTTTGAATTGGAAGTGAGAAATGGTGTATTCACGGGAGAAATCTGGGGCGACGTGATTGAACGCGACGGGAAGTTGTTGGTTCTGAGAAAGCTCCTGCAAACTGAGAAGCTGACAGCTAAGGATTGCGTTGTGATTGCGGATGATCGCAACAATGCGTCCATAATGCTTCCGGAGGCGCTGAAGATCGGCTACAACCCTGATTTTGCAGTCCGAATGAAGGCAGACCACGTGGTTGTTGGTCGCCCGCACGAAATCCTTTCTTTGATGAATAGTGAAACTATATTGAACCGAAATCTACCCACCAAGAATCAAGTTCTTCGAGAGACAATCCACGCGTGCGGCTTCGCGGTGCCTCTTCTTTCGGGAATTGTCGGTCTCTACCCTACTGTTCTTCTAATTCTACTCATAACTTCACTGTATATGCTCTCTGAGTTGTTGATGATGGAAAGGAAGACTCTGCCCATAGTTTCCTTGATAACTCGACATGCCGCGACATCAGAAGAAATCTATGGCTTTCGCACTTCACCAATATTCTTTGCTTTCGGAATACTGCTCACGTTGTTGTTCTTTCCGCGTCAAGCAAGTGGCGCCGCTATCGCAGCATTTGCGCTAGGCGACAGCACAGCCTCAATCTTCGGAGGAATGCTCGGAAGAAAAACGCTTCCTTACAACAAAGGCAAAACCTTGGAAGGCTCACTAATCGGCTTCCTCTTTGCATTCTTGGCCGCCGCTTTCTTTGTGAATCCCATTGCGGCCCTTCTAGGGGCAGCGGTGGCCATGTTGATTGAGAGCATGCCGCTACCGTTGAACGATAATCTGCTCGTGCCCTTAATCACGGGATTTGTACTTACGCTAGCAGTCTAAGCGCGCGCTCATACGCCCGTCGGGATTTGGACCCAAATGGGTTCAAGTCCCACTCGTTTTGAACCTGAATTATGGTGCGGTCGCCGGGATTTGAACCCGGGATCACAAGCTTGGAGGGCTTGTGTCCTAAACCAGACTAGACGACGACCGCATTCATTCTTTGATTCTGAGGCTGATTCTTTCCTTTCTGAGTCATTGACTATTAGGCTTTGGGTCATTGGATTCGTTGGTAAATTGGTCTTTGGTCTATTGATGTCTAGGCTTAGGATTCTATTCGCATCATTCAGAGAGATTTGATGATAGTGGAATTTAGGCTTTCCGTCCTCCATTCTGTCATAGTGTCTAATCCTTGCATACTTTCCCTTATTCAAGACTTGTAGATATCCAACACATTCGCATACTGGACACTTTCCCTTTGCCATTCTTTCACCTCCCTTAAGGTTTCATTGACCCATGGCCTTAGGGACACTTAGTTAAAAGGATCAGTACCAAAATTCTCTATAAGGTGTATAAAGCATATCTACTCTAAGATTTGGAAATGTGCGATATAATGCTTTTCAAAGACAGTGATCTTGTTCCCGATACATCACATAAGCAGTGATAATAACACATCTATAACATGGAGGTTAAGAATAGCTTTCTTTTCTGTTGTATTGTTTCTTTATTCCTTCTCTTCAGAGTATTCTTAGGGAATGTTAAGTAATTGGTCAATGATAAACACCATACTATCAGCTCAGAAGGCTAATGATTAGGTCATTGGCAGATAGGGTGAGACTCCCAAGTTTACTAGGGTAATAAAATCAGGAGGATCAAGATACCACACAATAGAGATATTCTGGACTTAGTGTTTAGTCTCTGGTGTTTTAAAGAGTTTGTACTTGGTTTGGTGAGACTGAGGTGGGGAAGTTTGGGGTTTTCTGGTTTTCGGCATACTTTAAGCTTGTAAGGTGTACTCAGTAATCATTAGTGCAAGGGACTAGAGAGTATGAGCGAAATAATAGGAGCAATTTATCCCGTCCCGAGGGAGTTTGTTGATCGTCTATTTGATGGGAAGACTAAAGTTTTCGTTAAATACGTGGTACACAATACTACGAAATTGGCTCCAAGACATAAGGTGATATTCTACGCCTCTCATGGATCAAAGAAATTGGTGGGAGAAGGCACAGTGGAAAAAGTTGAGTTTCTCAGTCCTGAAGCTGTCTTTGCAAAATACAAAGAACGACTGTTTCTAAATGAGAGCGAATTCTATGCCTATGTTGGAAGGTCGTTATCACGGACTCGTTCAAAGATGATGTTGACATTAGTTCTGAAAAAGTTGCATAAGTTTGCCCAGCCTGTGGGTTACAGTAGACCGATAACGATGGCTGGACAATATCTAGGGATTAATGAATACGACTCTCTAATTGGAAAGTACAAATGATGAAGCTGGGGCTTTGAGAAAGTCTTAACTGAAAATGGCTTGTCAGTGTATCTAGTATGGATAGAATGGCCTCATTAGAGAGAACTAAAGTTCTAGTTGAGAAATATGCCGAATTGGAGAAAGAAGGGCGAATCGGTAAGTATAACGAAGAGATGACTAAGAAGGATTTTATTCTTCCTTTATTCGATGCTTTGGGCTGGAATACTGTTGATTCGAGAGAAGTTAGTGCCGAGGAGAGAGTGTCTAAACAAAGGGTGGATTATGGTTTTAGGATAAATGGCATTCCGAAATTCTTTCTAGAAGCAAAATCGCTAAAGGAAGACTTGGACAATCGCAAGTTCATTGATCAAGCAATAAACTATTCTTGGCTCAAAGGTTGCACTTGGGCTGTTCTCACTAATTTTGAGAGTGTGGTAGTTTTCAATGCTGAACTAAAAACTGAGCATCCTTGGCAAAGTCAGCTCAAGAGAATTCATTGTCGTGAGTTTTTGGAGCATTTTGATGAGCTTTGGCTTTTGTCAAGGGAGAGCTTTGAGCAAGGTCTAATCGACAAGGAAGCAGAAAAATGGGGTAAGAAAGCTAAGAAAACCAGCGTTGACAAACAGCTCTTGACTGATTTCACAAGATTTAGGGAATTGCTTTCTAGGAATATTACGAAACGTAACCAAAGCAAGAATCTGACAGAAGAGGAATTGGACGAGTCAATTCAACGGATTTTAGACAGGTTAATCTTTATCAGGAATTGTGAAGATAGAGAGCTTGAAGCAAGAACACTCATTTCGAATTTAAGGGAATGGGAAAGCAAAGGCAGAGGACATTTAATAAAAAGCCTCAGAGAAGTCTTTGCTTATTTTGACACGGCATACAACAGCAAGATATTCGCTAACCATTTATGCGACAATCTGGAAATTGACAATGACGTTTTGCACGAAATAATAGAAGGACTCTATCACACAAGAGACAACTTTGTTTTCTATGATTTTTCGGCTATTGACGCAGATGTTCTGGGGACAATTTATGAACAGTATCTGAGTCACATTTTGAAGAAAACTGAGAAAAGGGCAACACTTACCGAAAACCATGTTCACAAGAAAGAACAAGGAATTTACTATACTCCAACATACATAGTTGATTACATAGTCAGGAATGCTCTAGGAGAACTGCTCGAAAAGAAGAATGTCAATATCGAAAAAATAAGAGTGTTAGACCCCGCTTGCGGTTCTGGGAGTTTCTTGATTAAGGCTTTTGATGTTCTAAATGAACATTATCAACAGAACGATAAAGATTACAGCCAAACACAACTTGACTCCAAAACTGGCACAACGTTCACAAGAAAAGTGAAGATTCTCCAAGACAATATTTTCGGTGTAGATTTAGACAAACAAGCTGTAGAGATTACACAACTCAATCTTTTGTTGAAAATTGCGGAAAAGGGTCATCGTTTACCATTGTTGGAAAGAAACATAAGATGTGGAAATTCATTGATAGATGATGAGAAGCTAGCACATGATAAAGCTTTCAAATGGGAGGAGCAATTCAACGAGATCATGAGAGAAGGCGGGTTTGATGTTGTAATTGGGAATCCGCCTTATGTTCGGCAAGAGGAATTGAGTGAAATAAAGCCTTACCTTGAAGCAAACTACGAAACCTATCAAGGAACGGCAGATTTGTTTGTGTATTTCTTCGAAAAAGAATTGAAAATACTGAAAGAAGACGGTTATTTTGGCATGATTGTTTCCAACAAATGGCTTCGGGCGGGCTATGGAAAGGGTCTTAGGAAATTGCTGACTGGGTTTTGGATTGAAGAGTTCATTGATTTTGGAGGTCTGAGGGTATTTGCCGATGCAACAATCTATCCATGTATTATTATCATAAGAAAAATCAAGAAGCCGAATCCGAAAATTAGAATTTGTAAGATAGAAACATTGGAATTTGGTTCGCTTGCGGAATATGTAGGAAACAACTCTTTTTTCATTGACCAAGACGGGCTAAGTGAAAATGAATGGAACATCCAAAAGACAGAAGCAAATGAGTTACTTAAGAAACTAAGAACTAGTGGGCTACGACTTGAAGAATATGTTGGGGCTAAGATATGCTATGGGATAAAGACAGGTCTAAACGAAGCATTCATAATAGATGAGAAAGAGAAGGAAGAATTGATATTTGATGATTCAAGAAATGAGGAGCTAATCAAACCATTCTTGACTGGAGCAGAATGTAAACGGTACGTGGTGAAATCCAGGAAGAATTACATCATTCTTACGAAAATTGGCGTAGAAGTGGAGAAATATCCTGCTATATACAAGCACTTGGGTGATTTTCGAGAGGCTCTTGAAAAGAGATGGGACAAAGGGAACTATTGGTATGAACTTAGGGCGTGCTCTTATTACGATTTATTCGATCGACCGAAGATTGTATGGGGGAATCTTGCTACAAGGTCTTCTTTTTCACTAGATGAAAAGAACGGATTTTATGTTAATGCTCCAGCATGTATTCTGGCAACTAAATCTAAATACGTTTTGGGTATCTTAAATTCTAAACTAATGTCCTATTTCTTGAAATCTATATGTGCAGAAAGGCAAGGTAACTTCATCGAGCAAAAACCAGTTTATGTTTCACAGGTTCCAATCAAAAAACCGACAAGAGAGCAAGAAATTGAGATAACTCAACATGTGGAGAAAATGCTTCAACTGAATGAAAAGTTGTTCCAGATTGGCGATAAACTAACAGATGAAAGAACAGTAATAGAAGACGAAATAAAGAAAACTGATTCGGAAATTGACGAGCTGGTTTACAAGATTTATGGAATAACGAAAGACGAAAAGGAAATCGTTGAAGACAGCCTGAAGTAACCTAGCTCTGGGTTGAACTAGTATGCCTTCAAAACTGACGAACTTTCTTCAAGAAGACATGGACTATCAATTGAACTATCAGCTGGATCAGCTACGCATCGGATTCTATACGAAGAAGGAGAAGACTCATGGAGACGTTAGATTTGACAACTATGCATATTCTAGAAAGAGAAGCATTTTTCTAATCTGGGAATTGGAAATAGAGAATGCAGAAGAAATGTGCATCAATAATGTTGAGAAAGTCCAGAAGATATTAAGTCACAAATGGTATCCTTATGTACATATGTTTCACGTTTTCTCTCCATCTTGTGAGGGCTACAAAGAATCATGTGAGAAAATGGCTAACAGGCTGAAAAAGAAAAATGAAATCAGGTTCACATACAAACAGTTTGACATTGATATTCCATATGACGAATTTCTAAAAATGGAAAATCTGTTCCAGAAAAACCCCAAGCTGGGAGAACGAAAATTTGGAAGAAGACTAAGAGTGCACCTCGGAAAAATAGTCAGACAAAGCATTGCAATGTTTACGGGCTAGATAAGCATCAAAATTGTTTAGAGGAAGGAAATAAAATGAAAGATTGGGAGAAACTGTTGAAAGAAGCTGGTCATACACTGGAAGATGTTGACAAAGCTTTCACCTCAAAAATTGAGGAATTGAAAGGGAAGGGAACCGTGAAAGAGAAACGACCACTAGGCGGACACATAGAAACAGATGTAGGAAAGTTCGTTCCAATGAGAGCGAGTGATTATCCTTTGAAGATGTATGTTTTTCAAGAAATGAGCAAAGGACAATACGTTAGAATCGGATACTATGTTGTATCTTTAAAGAAGCTTAAGAAAGAGGGGAGGTTGCAAATAGTCTGGGGACAATCTAACCCAACTTTTCCGAAGAAAGATTTCTTCATGCTGTTGAGAAAGGCTCAGGATGAGGGAATAATAGACATGTACAAACAATGATGCGGTGCAATCTTGAGTATAGGAGCTTCAGCCTTTGCAATGGTTTAATGAACTCCCTAGAAGTTTTTCATCGTAGTTCGTTCACTATTATTGGCTCACAAAATCTTTAATCTGCACAACGATGAAAAACTTCTATGAACCCTCTGAATCTTAGGGTTTTGCGGTTTTTGGTGTAACAGTGTCCTTCCAGGTGTATTCATCACGTGATGGATACTACTCCTTGAATTTCACATATAGTGCCCAAGCAATTTCATAACTCATTTGATTGAACACTTCGATGGATCTTTTCAAGTATTGAGAAGTAACATGAAGAGGAACATCAGCTCCTTTATATCCAGTTTTGGATCTATAGGTTGTGTTCGGCATCCCCTCAGTATGTACAAGAATGTTTCTTCGGCAGAATCGCTCTTTGAACTCATTCCAGTTGGCATATTTGGGAAGATCAACATTGAATTTCTCTTCAAAAAGCTTTTCAACTGCCATAATGTCTTGGTTGATGATGGAATCTATCTCTTTTTTGATCATGTGGTCCTTAACGCTTTCGTATTTTCCTAATTTCAAAATCTCTTCAAAGTTAATAGTTTTTTGGCAAGTCATTAGTAGTTCAGGTTTCTTCTCGAGCGTGATCTTTAGGACTTTGCCCAAGAAGTTCTCGAACTTGGTCACCAAGTAAACCAAGCTCATATCTCGAATGAATTCGTTAGTATGAAAAGGAAATCCCTTTGTTTCCATCATTTGTATTAAGAGTTTTGTTGCCTTCTCATCTAGTTCGAACTCTTTGCTGCTACCTCCTTTCCTTCTTGTGGCAGTTTCAAGTTCTGACCATGCATTCTCTAAGGTTGTTCTGGATTTCACATCAAGCTTCTTGGCCTTTCTCTTGAGAGTCTTCGTTTGCTTGACCACGATATTCTCAATAATTTTGGGCAGCTTTCTATTCAGAAAATCAAGATATATCAGGTCGTATTTCAGGAAAAAGTAGGGCAGGGTATATGACCCCATATTACCTGTCTTTCGTTGTTCCTTTTTCATAGTCTCCTATCGCCTAGAAAAAGCATTTAATCTTTCGCTTCTTCGTTCACGTGATTCTAGAAGTTCCATGAAAAACCTCTGGAGAGTCCCTGAAAACTTTGAAGGATGCTCGTTTTTGTCGCCCCTGAAATCTCCATTCATTCAAGAAAAAGTCCAAGCTTGGACAGGTAGTACAGTGAAAATTTCTATGGACTCACTGAAGCCATTGAAAACAGTCAAAGACTAAAATAACCAAGAAGAGTAAGTCCTTAACTATGTCCAACAAGATAACTCCAAGCTTGGATTCAATCACAATCAGAGCTAAATATCTTCTTAAGAATGTGGATATTGAAGACCTTAAAGCAAAACTTCTCCAAGCTATTGAACCAGAACACTTCTGGAAAATCCAATCAAGGATGGGTGAAGCAATTACTGTTATATATTTTCTAGAACCTGAGTGGGGAAAAAATATTATGAACGCAAGATCAGGAATTCCGGTGTTTTTTTCTGCAGTTATAGTAGAGCATTTTGATGACAGCATCCTTTTGGAAGCTGAATGCAGACCAGCAATGTGGTATAAGATTGCCACTCTTCATATTGAGGAATTTACAAATAATCAAGTTCAAGAGGCTCAAATAGAGTGCAGAGCCTTTGTAAAGAGGGTTATGAGTATTCTCAAAGGAAAGGAAGTTGAACCTGTCTCTGTGTATCCAATTATAGCTAGAACAGAAATTAAGAGTAGACTTCTAAATCTTGGACTGAAGGGAATTGTTGCTCATTTGGTTGATGCAGATAGACACATTGTTCAAGACAACTTTGTTGAGTCAATGACTTGTAGTAGGACTGCATTTGAGAAAATGGTTGATTGGCAGATGAAAAAGAGAGGTCTTGAACAAACTAACAACTACAAGAACAACCTCGAGAGACTCAAAGCCAAAGGTTTTGTTGATGCTGACACTACACAATTGCTTCAGAGCTATTATCACTGCCTTTCTACTCTAGGAGTACATGAAAAGGGAACACCACCAGGATTCTATGAAGCTCAAATGGGATATGGAATCACTTTAATTATCCTTGACTACTTCGCCAATAAACTGCCATAGTAGTGGATAGAAATCTCTGACGTATGATTTCAAGGGAATCCATGAAGTTCGCAAACAAAGAAAATAGGAAAATTACGGTTGTGGATGAGCAAATCATTAGTACAAGAGGAGAGCAGATCATTGTTGACACAGTAAAGAGTCTCTACTCAACCACAAAATTCACTTCAACTTTCTTTCAATGTTGCTCAAGACATCAAATAACCTTTTCAATTCTTCTTCGAGGCTTCTAATTCTAGAGATCAATGATGCAATGTTCATATTCAAACCTTTGACACCCCAGTCAGGATCATCCATTGCACCCATTTGACCTTTCAGACTGTCTATGCTATCCTTCAGGTTATCTATAGAATCTTTCAGATCTTTCATAGCCATCTATTACACCTCCTTTTTTTTACCTTCATGAATGAAAATGCGAAGACCTTAAGTAGAATTGATAATATAACCGCTTCGCATGAAGAAAAAGGAAAGTGTTAGTAGTATCTTGTCAAAGGAAGCTGAAGAAAACTTACATGAAATCAAGAGCTTGGCAAGACTAATAGCTGGACACGTTGCAATTCAGGAAATAGAAAAACTAGTTTCGACAAATGAAAGAAAGGCAATTTGGTTCTTATGTTCTGGAAAGCTAACAAGGGAACATATTGTCTCACAATCTGGTATTTCTTTAAGAACAGTGACATCTTTCATTGACATGGCAAAGACGCTTGGCTTACTGGAAGAAGAGATGGAAAAAGGAGGACATCCTAGAAGAGTAATAGACTATGCTCCTTCAGAATGGAAAGAATTCGTAAAAATGAAAAAGAAACCTTCAGAACCAAAACCTTCTACTCCAACGACCTAGAGATCCTCATTTTCCATCCATGATTTCCTTGCAGACAATCTCTTTTGACTTTTTCCCAGATTTCACTTGCCTGATTTTTTCGTATAATTGATAAGTGGTCGCAAGAGTAATTCCATGCTTTCTTCCAGCTTCCACAATGTTCTTGGCAAAAGGTATCCCTCTATCTTTAATGTCCTTGTCAGCATAGTGATTAAACAAGACCAAAAGGTTTGGTACATCCCTATCTTTCTGTAATTCTTCTAACTGATATTGTATCAGTTGCCTAATCTCTTCCATTGAACAAGCTCCATTCGCACCAGCAACTTCCACAGCACCTAGAAAACTGTCCTTCATCAGTTCAAAATCAGCATAAGCTCCTTTCGGTAGTGGTTTAACATTGAAGCCCAACCATCGAAAAGTAAACATGGCTGGTTCTTCGAGAAGGATAGTCTTCAAATACAGTAGTTCCTCGAATCTTTCATACTCGTATAATTCCTTGTCAAGCTCCTCTTTTTGTGTCAAGTGTTGTTGTTTATTGGGAAGTGCGTACTTCTCTATCCACTTAGGCTTCTTGGTTGTATGGACTATCTGTTCTATTATCTCTCTAGGAGCATAGACTCTCATTTGTTGGTTTTCATAGACTATTACAATTCGTTCCTTTCTGATTAGTGAGTCTAGTATTTCTCTGCTCCTATGAGTACTTATGGAAAATTTGTCAGCAACATCCTTCACAGAGCCGAACTTATACTCTTCGAGTGCCTTATCCACAAGAAATTGGAAAACTGTATCTGGTGATGCCATCTCTCCTTGCATCGTCTTTTCACTCTGAAGGGTTATATCTGCTCAAATGAATAAGAATTGCTGTAGTGAGACTCAATGAGTTCGAAAAAGAAATCCACTTATGGAGATCAAACTTCAAAGATCAGAAGTGACATTGAAGATCTAAAATTCAAAATGGATGCTATCCTTTCTGCCATGGTTCTGCCTCATCTTGGCAAAAACAAATTGGAAATCACTAAAAATATCAATGCCAAAGTCAAAAGTGAACTGGGTCGAAACATTTGGAACTCGATCAATGGTGAAAGAAGCTTAGCAGAGATTGGGAAGAGAGTGAAAAGGAAGCCTCAGGTTATTTTAAAATATGTAAAAAGATGGGAACAAGAAATCCCTCCTCTGGTATACGCTAGTAGAATCAAAGATAATTCCAAGATCTACAAGAGAATATTCGATATTGACTTGAGGAAGTTCAAAACAGAACCGAGTGCTGAGAAAGCTGATACAGAGTCTAGTATTGTGGAAACTCAGACTGATACAGATCAAGCCGTCTCATGAGTCCAAAATCTTATATTTGGTTAGGTTGATCTGAGGAATGAGATTTTCACATGTGTGACGAGACTGTCAAAGAACCTGAATTTTTTGTTGAAAAAGAGGAAAAGGGCTTCATAACCTATCGGTTGTATGCGAATGTATGTACTGCTGTATTAATGGGTCGAGGAAATCTGATGAAGATCTCTTCAAATCCAAAAGGGATGGGATTCGGAACAAAAATGTTAGAATACGTTGAAGAAAAAGCCAAGGAAGAAGGGCTGCCGAAGGTCACGGTTTCAGCAATTGCAGATGATCACAGAGTCAAGCATTTTTTTGAGAAAAATCATTACAAGCTAACACCAGACCGTGAGGTTGCAGGAGAGTCTGAAGGAGAAAAGGACTTAGTAAAGTAGAACAATTCTTATCACTCCTTTAGGACAGTTTGACAATGTAGTGAAATTGGTGCACTTAGTATACGTATAAAGAAAAGCAGATGATTTCTAAGCTTTAGAAATTCTAATAGATGTAATTAGATACCATACACACACCCACACACATGCCCCTTGGAGGGCTTGTGTCCTAAACCAGACTAGACGACGACCGCCCGGAGTTTTGGCATTAGATTAGAGAAGTCATCTAGATAAGATTTCTTAAGCAATGTTACTGTTGCGGTTTTTGATCGGGTTTGAAGAGACTCTTCTCATGCTTCGGCTTAGGCTTGAAACTTCCATGGTACGTTGGCATTGAGCTTCTTTTTCGTTCCACATTCTTGATTCGAGCGTACAGCTTCGACACTTTAGTCTTGGACGGTATTCGGGGCTTTTGAAATCTAACTGGTACAGGCGTGAAGGGCTTATCAATCTGCATACTTGCCTTTTTCTTGGCTGAGCGATGCGTTTGGACGATTCTAACTCTTTTGAAGACAACGTAGCCTTCTTTTAGGTTCACTTCGTGCGCTTCCCAACCGGCATCTAGCCAAGCGCGTGCATGCATGTGACCAGGTGTGTTTTCCCACCATTTTTCATTTTTGTAAGCTTCCAATGGCAAATTATCGCCGATGATTCCGTCGATGCGGGCGAAGCTAAGCTTAGCCGTGTCGGTGAAGGCTCCCCTGAACTTCAAGTAGCTTCCAAGTCCAGAGTACTTCGAGGCGGTTCTAGGTGCCACAATGCGCCTCGCGCAGTTTAGGCACAGCAACTTGGTTGGGTCTCCGGTGGCAACGTCTGGCACCATGCAGTCCCTACAATAGAGCTTCCCGCATCTTTGGCATCGCCTCAGCCGGGTTAACGAAAGAACCCTCTTGCATAATCCACACTGGTCTTTGTACGGCATTTCAGATCACTAACATTGTCTTGGATCCTATTCGTTTAATCATTGGGGAGCTTTTGATATAAACTTCTCCGAACTTCATTTTGAAGTCGCTGACAAGTTCTCTCTATATCCAGCCCTGTCTCCAGCTGACGAACGGTTTTTCCCGTCCGTGAGTATACGCATGAGAAGGCCGACGTATGCCATGCGATAGGAATGCAAGTTTCATCCCATTTGTGGAAAGCTTGACCTATGGATGAATGAAAATGTTTGAAAAGAAAATGAGGAAGTGTTGAGGGCTCAGCCTTTTACGACGGCTAGTGGAACGAACCTAGCGACCTTTGTAGCGATTCCGACTCTGTCGCTGACTTCGGCAACGGCGTCTACGTTCTTGTACGCGGCGTCAGCTTCCTCAGCTAGGACGATTGAGCTTGCAGCTCTGACGTATATTCCCCGTTGTTCCAAAGCGCGTTTGATATCTGCGCCCCAATAGTTTCTTTTGGCAGCGGTTCTGCTCATCATTCTGCCGGCGCCATGGGCGGTTGAGCCGAAGCTTAGCTCCATCGCTTTTTGTGTGCCGACCAGTAGCCACGAGCTTGTTCCCATGCTGCCTGGGATGAGCACGGGTTGGCCGGCAGAACTGTAATCAGGCGGGATTTCAGGGTTTCCAGGCGGAAAAGCTCTAGTTGCGCCTTTTCGATGAACCCAAACCTTTTTTCTTTGGCCATCTACATTGTGGTCTTCGATCTTGGCGATGTTATGTGCTACGTCGTAGACCAGCTTGAGTCCGAACTTTTCAGGGTCTTCTTTGAAGGTCTGTTTGAAACTTTGCCTGACCCAGTGCATGATGGCTTGACGGTTTGCGAAGGCATAGTTGACTGCGCATGCCATGGCCTGATAATAGTCCTGTGCTTCAACGCTCTTGCCTGGAGCACATGCGAGTTCGCGGTCGGGCAGAACAATCTTGTATTTGCTAATGGCTCTTTCCATGACGCGGAGATAGTCTGAACATATTTGATGTCCGAAGCCTCTGGAGCCACAGTGGATCATCGTCGTCACTTGGCCTTCATGAGTGATGCCGAAAACTTTTGCCGTTCTAGTGTCGACTATCTTGTCCACTTTTTGGATTTCTAAGAAATGGTTCCCTGAACCCAGTGTGCCGATCTGTTGTAGTCCCCTGCTTTTCGCGGTCGCTGAAACTTTGTCTGGGTTGGCGTTTTTCATGCATCCTCGTTCCTCACAGTGTTCCGCGTCTTCTTGCCAGCCTAAACCTTGTTCGATGGCCCATCCGACGCCATCTGTTACTGTCCTTTCGAGCTCGTTGAGTGTTACTCTTAAGTCAGTTCTTCGGCTTCCAAGTCCGCACGGCACATTTTCGAAGATCGTGTTTGTCAGAACCGAAAGCTTCGGCCTGATGTCGTCTTCTGAAAGATTGGTAGTCAGTAAACGCACGCCACAGTTTATGTCGTAGCCGACTCCCCCAGGGCTGATTACTCCTTCGTCATGATCTGTTGCCGCTACGCCGCCGATTGGAAAGCCGTATCCTTCATGTCCATCCGGTAGGGTAATCGCATACTTGTAAATCCCCGGCAGATGAGCCACGTTCGTGCACTGTTCGAGAGTCCTGTCCGTCTGCATCTTCTCTAACAGGTTCTTATCGGCAAAAACCATGCCTGGCACACGCATGCCCGATTTGTACTTTGGAATGCACCAAGAATACTCATCCAGCTTCTCAAGAGGCACTCTTTCTGTTGGCCTTCGGCTTTCTTCTTCTCCCATGTTATTCGCCTATCAAAGAGAGTGTTTGGACGAAAATATAAGCAATTTTGGTGTCTAGACCAAAACTCTTCTTTCAAGCGGCTCCAGATTTTTCGACGAAGTCGACAACGCCCTGCACGCTGTTGGACAGCACAGTTTCACCTAGAACAGGATGAATCTTAACATAATTCAAAGCTCGCCGAAGCGAATCATCCTTCTCGATTATGCGGTCAGATATGGCGGCCAATCCATCGCCTCTGTTTAATCCCTGCTTTGCGATTTCGGCCCAAAGTTTAAGTTGGCGCACGTAAGCATTCAGCTTCTCGACCCCGTTGGCGGCTTTGCCGAAGTGACTGTAGTATAGGCTTCTAGGCTTCAGACTGATCAGCTTGTCCAAAGAGGCGAGGGCAACGTCCAAACGTAGGGGCGGTGGTGTTGTAGGCACGATAACGTTTATTTCATTGAGGTAAATTCCAGCCGCGTCTCCGGGGAAAATTCCATCACTGGATTTTTCATAGTAGCTTTGATGATGTGAAGCATGTCCAAGCGTTTCGACAACCTTCAGCTCGACTCCATCTCCGAGGTCAAAGGTCATACCATCTGACGCGTTGAGGATCCTATCTTCCGGAACGGGTTCGGGTTCACCGTACAATTTGGTTATGCTTCCGAGAACGAGCTTTGACTGCTCCCAGAGTTTTTGCGGATGGATCAGATGAGATGCACCCCTCGGATGGACAATCACCTTTGCATCAGGCAAGTATTTCAGAAGGGTACCCACGCCTCCAGCATGGTCCAAGTGGACATGCGAAACAGCGACATAGGCAACTTCTGCGGGTTCTACCTTCAGTTTCTTGAGGCCGGACAGCAAGTTGGGCACAGAGGAGGCTGGACCCGTTTCAACGATTGCAACCTTTTTTCCACTGAGCACGTAGCTGGCGATGAAATTCTTCATTCCAGCAGTTTCTGCATCGATCAAGTCAATGTGCTCATCAAGCCTCGTTACGCTCATGTGTACACCAAGGTTCTTCTCAAGCGAATCTTAACGTCAGTGCCAAATGTTTTAAGGGTTTTCATCGTGAACATTTAAGCGGACGAACGTATACACATTTTTGAGGATTGCTTGTGCTTTTGCGAATTAGTCGAGAGCTCACGTCAGAGGAAGTCTTGGAGAAGATTAGGACTTTTGAAAAAAAATTCGGGATGAGTTTCAACGAGTTCGAAGAACTCTTCCGAAGGAGGAAAATGGGTGCTAGCTCTGCGAGAGCATATTCTGAATGGGCACAACTCGTTGACAGCTACAAGGGCTATGTTGAGGATGGAGAACTGGATTACACGGCTGAAGAGGTCAAGGATTTCAAGCCTGAACAGACCGCTTTGTTGACGCCGAAAAGGATAGAATTGTTGTGCCAGCTTGCGGTACTGAGGGTGGAGTCGATTAATGATTTGGCCCAAAAAGTGAAGCGCAACGTAAAGAACGTGTATGAAGACTTGAAGGTGTTAAACATGTTCGGCTTCGTTAAGCTGAACAAAAGGAAAAAAAGGGCATTGATCCCAGAAACGCTCGTCAAGGAAATAGCATTTATAGTCCGCTGAGCGTGGCTGCTCAAACGTCGAGGATGAACTTCAATGTTACCCTGCCGGGCTCTCGGATAATTTCCATTCTGTGATAGGTCACGGCCTTCACACCTACCTTCTGCAGATGCTTCTTCGGGTCGAATTTTTCACCCCAGATTCTGGCTCGAAGCTTGAAGCCGTCGGCAGTTCTGGTCAATTCTATGATGTTAAATTTTGAGAATAGCAGCCCCTCGATGTCAAACTTTACTAGCAAAGCCTCAAGCCAACCGTAAAGAAGTGCATACTCGTCCCAAGCTTCGACTTCAACGCTGTCTTGGATTTCAGGTTCTACCTGGCTTACGTCAGTCATCACTTCAAACGAGGCAAGAGCCGCATTTTCAAAAGCATCAATTAGGCTTTTGCCATACGCAGCTACGTAGGCGTCTGCGGTGTGCTCCAAAAACTCGAACCGCTTATTATCATTATTGAAGTCGATCATACAGTAGTAGTAGCCTGTCTTTTCTTAAAATGATTCTGTCTGACTGATTAGCTTGACACTGCGCGCATCGAATGATCTTGATCTGAAAAATGCAGGATCAGTTTAGGCTTAAGTTAGATCCAGCAGGATTTCGATGGATGTTCGAACGAAATCTGTACATTTTTCTTCGAAGACTTTTGCCTTGCTGGCTTTTTCCCGTTCATCAGAATTCGAAAGGTCATAGTGAATCAGCTCCCTGCAAAAGACGGTTCCATGTTGAAGCTCAAACCGCTTGAAAAGTTCCTGCGAAAGCTTGTAGCATTGAAGTCTTTCTTCAGCAGAAGGCTCGTTCGTCCCGTATTTTGTTCCAATTGCCATCACACCTCCGGTCAGAGCACCGCAGACAGAACCGCAGCGTCCTATTCCGCCGCCAAACCCAGTGGCAATCTTTGGAATCAACATGTTTTTGCTGTTCCAATGTTCAAACATCGTTAGCAGAACACTCTGAGCGCAATTGTATCCTTCCAAGAAACGGTTCACTGCCTTTTCGCTAAGCATTTTCTTGTCAGTCAACGTTTCTCCCTGCTGAGAATGGGTCAGAGGCTTTTCGGAATCTGCTGAATCACAGCGACCAACAACTTCACTGTGTTCTCAACATCCTCCAAATTAAGCATGGATGTTGGGCTGTGGATGTAGCGTGTTGGAACAGATATTGCGCCGCTGGGAACACCTTCTCTTGTGAGCAGTATGCGCGCTGCATCCGTCGATCCTCCCATTAGTGTTTCAAGTTGGTACGGGATCTTGTTCTGCTCCGCTGTATTGACCAGGAGTCGAAGGATCCTCGGCGGGACAATCATTCCTGCGTCCGCAACTGTCAGTGCTGGTCCCTTGCCCATCTTTATCGGTGCTTCAACTTCCTTAACTCCAGGCGTGTCGCCTGCCACAGTTACGTCGAGTGCTAAGCCAACATCTGGGGATATACCAAAGGCTGATGTTGCCGCTCCTCTTGAACCAGCTTCTTCTTGAACCGTTCCAACCGCGTATACGGAACATTCAGTTTTCTTGAGTCGCTTCAGCGTCTCAATCATGATGGCACAGCCGATACGGTCATCGAGTGCTTTGCCAATAACAACATTCTTTCCGATTCTTGCGAATCTAACATCAAAACTAGCGGTGTCTCCGATTTTCACGCCCATTTTCTGAGCCTCTTCTAGGCTTTTTGCTCCAACATCTATGAAAAGCTCGTCATAACTGATCACTTTCTGGCGCTCCTCAATCTTCTGTATGTGGGGCGGCCTGGAGCCTATGATTCCATGAAGAGGGCCCTTCTCTGCATGAACTATGACTTTCTGGGCAGGAAGAATGCGATCATCTATCCCACCGACCTTTACGAAGTACAGGAAGCCTTCCTTCGTGATGGTCTTCACGAGTAGGCCTATTTCATCCATGTGTGCCGCAAGCATGACTTTGCGCGCGTGTTTTTTGCCTTCCCTTATTCCTATGACGTTTCCGAGCTTGTCCTCTTTGACTTCGTCCACGCAAGGCTTCAAGTATTTCTTCATCAAGCCTGCAATTTCTTCTTCTCTTCCCGTCACACCGCAAGCGTTCGAGAGGTCCTCCGAAATTTCGACGAGTGTCATCATCAATTCCTCGCAGGGAAATTCAAAATCACTGCACTTCGTATTAAACAATTGCGGTTCAAAACTGCATCTGTTTGCAGAACCTGAAACAGAAAATGCCCCGCAAAGACTATACTCAAAGCTTTTCTTTAGAGCCTTGAACCACTAGGTGTGGTCAAATGCGAAAAAGCCTGAAGTTGAGTCTCGCTGCTGTCTTTGGAGCATTACATGCGGTCCTGTACTTCGTCTCATTCGGTTTGTGGCGAAATTGGGGAATCTACCTAGAATCCATTGAAGGGATAACGTTGGGTCCCGGCGTTGGTTCCTTAGCGGCTTTTTTGGGCAGTTTGACTGGTCGAATAATCAGACCAGACCCTCTTTGGATGTTCGGTTTAATCGCTGAACCTTTTAGCGTCATGACAGCGGGATTCTTGAGTAAAGGCAAATGGAAGCCCGTTCTCGCGGCAAATGCAGCAATGTTGTCGGCATACTTTGTTCATCCATTCGGAAGACTCCTTCCTATATGGACAATCCTAGACGTTTTACTAGCACTCTTCATCATATATCCCACCGCAAAATTCAGCGTATACTTCTCGGAAGGCAACGTTAAGCGGTTGTCGATAGCCTTAGTCTTGGTGTCTTTCGTGAGTATAGCAACGGATTCACTTGTGAGAATTTTCTTACTCATTCCTTGCGGCTTGTACAACTTGTTTTTCGAAAGTTTTGAAAGCCTCTATTTAGTCTTTACTGGAGCTGCTATCAGTTCGTACATTGAGGATTTCATCGTCGTGATTGTGTCTTTTCTGGTCGGCGTACCCCTGCTCATCGCTATTCTGAGGCTCAATTTATTAGAGGGTAGGACAACGACAGAGGAATAGGAGAAGACGAGGGAAGACTGTATCGTCAGTGTACGTCCTAGGATTAGTAGACACCATCCAGCATGCGGCACCTCTATATTACCAGGTTCAAACTTTCTTTTGAAGACACTTAAATCAAAGTTCAACTTAGTGCTTACAAAGCCGTTCGGATGATTTTCAATGTTCCAACGATTCGAGATCAACGACGAACAACACAATTCTTAAGCGTTCCCCAAAAGTATTACAATAAACAGAGGCTTTGAGTTGCCAGAACAACAGTTCAAAAAAGTCGGAGTGTTCAAATGTGGCAATATTGCATCCTCACCGCTTTTCGAACTCCTCTTGGACGAACTAGCCGACAGGCAAGATATCAAAACTCGCTCGGTGACTACTGGTTCGAAGATGGCGGTTGAGGATATCGAAGAGGCTTTGCCCAAAATCCTTGAGTTTCATCCTGATCTTTTAGTTTTCATATCTCCTAATCCAGCCATACCTGGTCCAACAAGGGTCAGAGAAAAATTCTCAAGCTGCGGCGTGCCCTGTGTGGTGATTTCGGATGCTCCGGCAAAACGTGTCAAAGCAGAGCTTGAAAAACAATGCTTGGGCTACATAATCATTATGGGCGACCCCCTGATTGGGGCACGAAGAGAATTCTTAGATCCCACGGAGATGGCGATTTTTAATTCCAACGTCATCAAGGTGCTCGCAATCACAGGTGTATTCCGGATAATTCATCAAGAAATCGATAAGCTGATAGACGCAATCAAGACAGGCACGTCTCTGCTCTTGCCTAAATTGATAGTTGACGTAAACGTTATTCGAGACCGGTCTGACTTCGAAAACCCCTACGCACGGGCGAAAGCTATGGCGGCCTATGAACTCACCGAGAAAATTGCCGAGATCAACTTGCAGGCATGTTTCGTTGAGAAAGAAAGTGCCAAGTATGTCCCGCTTGTGGCTTGTGCACATGAAATAGCTCAGGTAGCCGCTAGACTGGCAGAGGAAGCTAGAGAGATCGAAAAATGTGGCGACACGCTAGTAAGGAAACCTCACTCAAAAGAGGGCAAACTAAAGATCAAAACTAGACTAATGACAGCCCCAATTCTTGATGAAGAGTTTTACGGGAAAACTGCCTGAAGAGGCCTCCTGGTTTATGAGAGAACAGGGTTTTGCCTTTTCTTCTTGGACAGCTTTTGCAACAGATTCATGGCGTTCGGCTCTTCGATCACGTCTCTCGTTATGATTATTTCTGCCTTTTCAGCGGCTTCAAATAGCTCTTGGCCTCTTTTCGTGCGAACCACCGTAAATGTCCAATTGTTCATTCCCAATCCTCCAACGGAAATATCAGCCAGCTCAGAGCTAAAGTCACTGCAACACTTGCAGTTTTCACGAGCGTATTGCTTTATTTCTGAAAGCGGAATTGCACAGGCGCCTGAGTTTGTCGTAACAAGCATCTTTCCTTTAATGTTCATCTTTCTGACACTATCAGGTCTGACACCAAGTGTTTCATGGATATATTTTTCCATAAGCCCTTCATAGGTGAAGCATTCAGAACACATGAGCCCAATCAGATACTTCAAAGGGGTTGTAAGCCTCTTCAAGCCAGCCCTTTGAATCCCTCTGATAGCCTGGATATGGCACGGTGTGCCCACAAACGCTACGCTTGTTTTCTTTTGCTTGATGGCCTCATTCAAGGCAAGGAGATTCGGAGAGCAGAAGTATCTTGATCCCGAGCATTCTAAGATCTCCGTTGAGGTTGTAGCCAATTTCGGAATTGGCAGAAAAGGCTTTTCCATGCCGACCCCAGAAACAACTGCACCATCAATCAACTTGTTTTCCAAGGCGAACAACAATAACGCGGTCACGACCCCGCCATCCTGAGAAGCGCCAAGTATTCCACTATCTCTTGCTTGGGCCACGGAGAGTCTAAGATGGATTCCGAAATCTTCTTCAGAGTTTCTCTCTCTGCCGAATACATACCTTTCCAATTGGGTCTGAGACTGTCCATAACGTGGACAGACTCTTGCACAGATACCACAGATTTTACAATCCTTGATCAATACAGGCTTGTCCTTGTCGTATTCCAGACAGTCAAAGGGGCATACGGCAACGCATGCACCACAACCTACACATTTCTCAGTGTTGACAACTTCTGCGCCTAACGATTCCTCGAAGCTGATTTTACTAAAACTCTCCGTGACTGCCATCAAGAGAAAAGAAATATGCAACATTAATAAGTCTAAGCTATCGAGGTAGTAATTTGAGAAGCATCAGAGGGACATCTAGATGAACATTGTTCAAATAATTGGAATCAAGGAGTTGCCAATCATAAAGACGGGCGACAACTTGGGCGAGCTTATTTGTGAAGCTTCTAGAAGACAAGGCACCCCAATTCAAGACGGCGATATACTAGTGGTCACTCACGTGGTCGTTTCCAGGGCTGAAGGAGCAGTAGTTAATCTTGAGACTATTGTACCATCTGAATTTGCGAAAAACATAGCGAAACAGTATGAAAAGGATCCTGCTGTCGTTGAAGTCGTTCTTCGAGAAACAAAATCCATAAGACGCATGGCAGATGGCAATCTGATCACGGAGAGCAAACATGGGTTTACCTGTGCAAACTCCGGTGTTGACAAGTCCAATGTTCCAGGTGGAAAAACCGTGGCTCTATTGCCACATAATCCTGACGCCTCGGCTCAAAACATCAGAAAGGATGTAGCGAGATTGACGGGTTGTAACGTCGCCGTCATAATTTCCGATACACACGGACGACCGCTCAGACAGGGCCAGATAAACGTGGCAATAGGAGTGGCCGGCATAACCCCGATCAGAGACAGAAGAGGGGAAAAAGACCTTTTCGGATACGTCTTAAAGGTGAAACAAACCGCAGTTGCTGATGAACTTGCTTCAGCCGCTGAACTAGTAATCGGGCAGGCAGATGAGGGCATCCCTGTCGCCATAATACGCGGGTATCCATATTCAGGATCTGAAAACGCAACAGTTAATGATCTGATTATGCCCAGAGAGAAAGACCTGTTTCGATGAAAATCCACAGAAATGCCAATCGTACCTTGTCGCAAAAATCAAACCGAATCGATTCAATATCGTGAAACAATGTACGGAGGCGATCATCATGGATGCGAAATGTGACCTCAAAACGTTTGAAAAAAGGATTGAGGAAGAAGGACTCGTCTGGGAGATGAAAGGAGAATTGGACAGGGCATTGCAAGCCTACGATCGGCTCTTAACAGACGTAGAAGCAATTCCTTTTGGAAGTCAACAGGAAGTTAACGAAAAGAACGCCGTTATTTCATATTTGATTCTTCGAAAAGCTGGAGTCCTAATGCAGAAGGGAGAGTTGGAATCAGGCGAACAGCTAATGCAGAAAGCCTTGCACCATGCAGAGATGTCAGACAATACAACCGCTGTCGGCAGAGCAAAACTCGGACTGGGTGTCTTCTATGGCACCACAAACAGATTCGAGGAAAGTGAAAAGTTGCTGACAGAAGCTCTGAAATCATTCAACCGAGGCGATGATTATGACAGCAAACAAGGTGCCGGTTGGGCTCTACTGAATCTGGGTGGAGTATTCATCAAACAGGGGAAATTGAGTCAAGCCCAAGAGAAACTGGATGAAGCTATTAGATCGTTGAAGTCTATTGAGAATTGGGTAGGTGTCGCTTCGGCTTTTGAATTGAAGGCCAAATATGATGCTGCTAGAGGCGCTGATGCTCTGGCTAAAGAAGACCTGCAGAACGCGATTCTGTTTTATGAAAAACAGGGCATGAAGGAGAAGGCTGATTCCCTGAGGAAAAGCACGAAGAACGTGAGCAATCACGGTCAATGATAGAAGGCTACGCCCAAGTGCTGATGAACCCTGATTTGTTCGTCGATGAAGGATTTAAGGGATTGTTACAGAATCGAATGCTGAGTGAAAATGCTTAAGAAAGATGCAGAACTCTTGGAATCAGGGTTTGATCATGTCACAGAGCGGACTGGAGTCGAAATCTGCTGCGAGCGAGAGGCTTGAAATTGTCGGTTATGACGACAAGAACAAGTTCTTCACAGTCAAGTCGCCGACGGGGAATACGCTTCAGATTTTGGATACCTATGCCGAAATGTTTACCATGTGGGCGGGCAGAGTGCTCATAACTGCTGACAGCGAGAGATGGGCGTTAACTGCCGCACGAACCGCAACGGGCTTGGCAACGAGCGTCATAATGTCTCCCGCAGAGGCTGGAATAGAAGGTGTCGTACCAGCAAATGCGACCCCGGATGGTCGAACGGGCGTTTTGATTCAGATCTACAATCGTAACAGGTTTGAACTGAAGAGTCAAATGATACTTCGCATCGGTCAGTGCATCATGACTTGTCCGACAGCCTCGGCCTTCGATGCGATGCTGGATGCGAAAAGAAGACTGAAAGTGGGTAGAAGCATACGTCTATTCGGCGACGGCTTCCAGAAAAAAGTCCTTGTCGGAGCTAGAAAAGCATGGAAGATCCCTGTTATGGAAGGCGCCTTCATAGTAGAAGATTCGTTCGGCGCTTCTGAAGCCATTGCAGGCGGGAACTTCCTCATATTGGCTAGGGAAAAGTCTTCAGGATTGAAAGCAGCAGAGGAGGCTGTCGAATCTATAAGAGCCAAGGCACGTGAGGTGATTATGCCGTTTCCCGATGGAATCTGCCGTTCAGGGTCGAAGGCTGGCTCGCTAAAGTATAAGCTTAAGGCGTCTACAAATCATCCTTTCTGTCCAACGTTGAAAGCCCTCGTGCCCGACACACAGGTTCCCGAAAATGTGAACTGCGTCTATGAGATCGTCATCAACGGACTAAGCGTTGATGCCGTCAAAAGAGCCATGACAGCGGGCCTTCAGGCTGCGGCAAGCGTTCCCGGCGTTGTGAGAATTTCTGCAGGCAATTACGGCGGCAAAATCGGACCGTTCAAAGCATTTCTAAAAGACACTCTGAGTTCAGCTTAGCTCCCTTCCCAAATCATTTATTTGATTCCTCATAATGTAACCTTAAACTATAATGGACGATCGTGAGTTCAGTTGAGCGCTCCCAAGAAGACTTCGCTGGAACTGTTCAGGTTGAGGAAGACGTTGAATACGCTAGCGACCAAAGAAGGTCGGGGAACGGAGCTAGTTTCAGTGTACGTTCCCCCTGGCAAACAGATAAGCGACGTCTTGAACACACTCAGGGACGAGTACGGCACTGCGTCGAACATAAAGTCTACCACCACTCGCAAGAACGTGATGGACGCGATCGTCAAGGTTCAGCAGAGGCTCAAGCTCTTCAAGGAGCCGCCGGAAAACGGCCTTGTAATATTCTGCGGTGCCATCCCACAAAACGGTCCTGGAAGCGAGAGAATCGAGACTTACGTGATCGTGCCGCCTGAACCGATACACATATACCTGTACAGGTGCGACGCGCGCTTTCACACTGAGTACCTGCAGGAGATGCTCAGAGAAAAAGAGACGTACGGCATACTTCTCATAGATGCTTCGGAGGCCACTCTGGCCACGCTTCAGGGCAGAAGGCTCGAAATAGTGTTGAATTTGACTTCAGGAGTGCCTGGAAAGACGCGTGCAGGTGGACAGTCAGCGCGAAGATATGAGCGGCTCAGGGACATGAGGCTTCAAGAATATTTTACTCGTGTGGGGCACCATGCGAATGAGATTTTTCTTCCGATTGAGAACCTCAAAGGTTTGATCTTAGGCGGTCCTGGCCCTACGAAGTATGATTTTGAGAAGGGCGACTATTTGAATTACATGTTGAAGGACAGGATCTTGGACGTGATCGACACTTCGTACGTGGAGGAGCAGGGTGTGAAGGAAATCGTCGACAAGGCTCCTGAAATAATGCGGAAAATACGTTATATTGAGGAGAAGAAGCTGATTCAGCAGTTTCTCTACGAGATTGGGCATGACACGGGGATGGTGACGTACGGCGAGGAAGAGGTTAGAAGAGCTTTGGAAAGAGGAGCTGTCAGAATACTGCTGCTTTCAGACGAGTTGGACAAGGTGCGAGTGACGTTGAAATGCAACGCGTGTGGATTTCAGGAGCAGCAAACGTTGAAGACACAGATGCTCATAGGCCTCGAGCAGAGTCTAGCAGGGAAACCCTGCCCAAAATGCAAAGCGCCGGCACTATTGGTGGCAGAGACCCAAGACGTGATCGAAGACTTCGCACAGCTGGCCGAGTACACGAACGCAGAAGTCGAGATCATATCCAGCGAAAGCGAAGAGGGCCAGATGCTAAAAAACTCCTTCGGCGGAATTGCAGCCATACTTCGCTTCAAAACCCAAGGCTAAACTCTTAAGCCGAGCAAGACCCTCTCAGCATCACCTTTTTTTGCGCCCTTTACGAGCAACTTCTTCCGTCTGGAAGAAAAACCTGAGGTGATCTCGACCTTCTTGCGAAAAAGTTTAGAAAGCTCTCTCGTTATTTCCCTGTTGGCTTTGCCTTTGGCTGGTTCTTCCTGACAGAAGACGACGATTTCGTCCTTGTCAACGATGATTCTGAGGGTTTTACTCCTTGGTTTCACGTAGACCTCGAGGATCAAACCGTCCTTTGTCTCGATGGCTTTCATGCTGTTCACCTGAATGATTAGCTCATTTATGAAGTGACTCAGAGGTATGCTGATACAGAAAAAGATAAGGGTAAACCTGATCTAGGATGCATAGGCGTTATCGATGAAGCATTATTCAGCCTATTTGGACTGGTATGGTCAGGTTGAGAAGGCAAAGTACGATTTCAGATCGAGTGGCTTGACACATTTTATCTACAAGCTGAATCTAGGTGATGTTGACCTGAGCGTCAACTATACCTGCGGCAACCCTGAGACTGCTAAGTTGCTGGCTAAAAGATACGAGGTGAAACCTGAGAACGTTTTTATTTCAAGCGAAGGCGCGTCAGGTCAGAACGCTCGGACAATCAGAGTTCTGGCAGAACGAAACGTGAAGAAAAAAGAGGCCATCGTGGAATATCCGACTTACGAGCCGTTGTTAAGACAGGTTCAAGAGCACTTCCTCAAGGTGAAAAGGCTGGAAAGAAGGCCTGAGGAATCGTACGGACTCGATGCTGACCTGCTTCGGAAAACTGCTTCACGGGAAACAGGGCTACTCGTGTTGACCAACCCGCATGCGCCGAGCGGGGCGACTTCAGGCCGAGATGAGCTGAAGGCGATATGCGACGTGGCAGATGAATATGATTTTTTTGTCATTTGCGACGAAATATACGCGGAATTCGACCGAAATTCTGTGCCCACGGTTTTCTCGGTCGCCCCGAAGCACGGGATAGTCACGACGAGCTTCACGAAAGCATACGGTCTCGGCGGCCTGAAGCTCGGGACAGCATTAGCCAGCGAGGACATTGTGAAAGAACTCTATTCGGACGTGTTGAACACAGTTGGCAACAGCTCCAACTTGGTCCAATTGGTTGCAGCGGAACTGCTGGACAGATGCAGAGAAAAGATGGAAGAGCATAAGCAAAAGTGGGTCAGACTGAAACGACAGACTGAAGAATTGCTGAAACACAAGGGACTCGAGTATTTCCCGAACAGGGTCAGCGTTACTTATTGGGTGGATCTTCCGATAACTGACACTAACAAGTGGATAAATGACTATGCACTTCCCAAGTATGGCTTGGCGCCTGTACCAGGTGCATTCTTCCTTTTCAAGAATGGGTATGAACTCGCAAAATCAAAGATGATCAGAATCGGCCTTGGCAACATAAATCCAGATGGTCCGAACCTCACAATGGCCTTCGACGCACTGGAAAAAGCCATCAAGACTTGGCCTGCGAAGAAACGCTGATTTCAACGTGCTGAGAGGTTTCTTTTTCTGCAGTGAGCTCGACGCTAGTGCGTGGTCACTTTCATAAACTCGCGTCTGTCAAGCCATTCCAGAATTACTGCGAAAGTTCCGCAGAAGAGGATGGTAAACAGAATGAAAACTATCTTGTTAGGCCACGATAAGTTTGGTGCACGAAGCAGGAGAAAACCTGAAATGGCAGCTAGTAGGTACAAAAGGTTTTCGATTTGTTTCTTGGGCATGGTTTCTTTCCTATCACATTATCCACTGGTTTACTATGTAGCCCTTTCTATAGTTGTCCCTCAGTAATGGGCAGTTTTTCTTTGGCCATTTGAGCGAAAATGAATGGAGTGCGCAAAAAATGAATCCAAGATTCTGATTCTGGCTTCTCAAGACAAATATGCAGAAGTAGCTATTCGCGAATAGGCGTGTCATTTGAAAACTGGTAATAAGCAGAGCAAAGAAGCCAAGAACTCTGGCTCATTAAGAAGCAAATTGAAGGAAGCGAAAATCGAGGCCCAGAAGCCGCTTTACCTGGTTCGATACGAATAAACGAGAAAACGGGAAAGCTTCGCTTCGGACCTGATTAGCGCATTCGTGGCTGTCGAGCAGGGCAGCCATGCGTATAGAGCATACGTCATGCTAAGCGTGCTGCATTTGACATTTTGGTCCAAACCTGTGGGGAGGTTTTGGGACGAAACCATCTTTTCCGGCGGGCCCCTCGTAATTCTTTGACGCCTGTGATGTTGCAGTAAATATCTTTATTATGCAGGGTTCACAAAAAGGATTCGCGAGCACACCAACGAGTGTGCGTATATTCGAGGTCACGAGAATAGGGGTTTACTTCAGCATGAGTGACGAGCAAACTTTGAAAGGCAAAGTTAAGGTCGGGGACAAGGCTCCGGATTTTACGCTTCCAGACCAGTCTGGGGCGATGGTGAACCTAAGAGATTATGTTGGCAGCAAGATTATCGTGTTGTATTTCTATCCCAAGGACTTCTCAAGGGGATGCACGGCTGAAGCCTGCGCTTTCAGAGACAGTTATGACGTGTTAGTGGAGGCAGGCGCGCAGGTATTGGGGATAAGCTCGCAGTCTGTCGATTCTCATAACAGGTTTGCACTGGTGAACACGCTGCCCTTCGTTCTCTTAAGCGACGAGAGTGGAAAGGTCAGGAAACTCTATGGGGTCCCATCGACTCTGGGGATTCTTTCAGGCAGGGTGACGTACATCATCGACAGGAAAGGAATAGTCAGACACGTGTTTTCTTCACAGCTCAACGCCACCAAACACGTAGAAGAAGCCCTCAGGATCGTAAAAGAGATCAGTAAAGAGTAGAACAAGCGACAGTCGAGTCTAATTATATGAGATTTCTTGAAGGCGCGCTTTTTGTCTTAGCGTCCTACACTTCGTTGAGAAGGCTTTTGAGTTTTAATATACATGTTAGCCCTCCTTCAGAAATGAAGAACGAATCCAAGAGGCCAGAATCTATGAGCGCGGGCAGTGGGCTCGAAGGAATAAGGGTTCTCCATGGTTCACTGCGACAATCACGTCGGAAGCAAACAGGAAAAACTTATTAGAATATACAAGGCTCTGATCTTTCTGGAGAGTTGTGGAAACAGTTTCTGCAAAGTAAGCCGAGGTCATTGGACAATTGGAGAGTGTGAAAGGGTTGAAGAGTAAATGGTTCTTTGCGGCAGTTTTGACCATTTTCTTCGTTGCATTTGTCACGACGCAGGTTCTCGAAGCAGGGGCGGCAACTACTCGCAACTTCACGTTGTATGGTTCCTTTCAAGGCGGATGGGGTTTCACCGCCAACAACATAACCCGTCCCGGTCCAACAATCGTGGTCGAGCAGGGAGACACCGTAAACCTTACCCTCATCAGCAACGACGGAAATACACATCAATTTTTCGTTAGCTATACGAACGCTACAACGATTGGCTCAGGCGATCCACAGTCGCTGGCCTTTTCAGGCACAGTGTATTATTCCTTCAACGCCACCAATACGGTTGGAACCTACGAATATCGCTGTGCCTATCACCCAGATGTGATGTGGGGATACTTCCGAGTCGTCCCTACCGGCACAATTCCAGAATTCCAGCCCCTAGCGATGCTGTCACTATTGATTGTGGGTATCGGAATCGCTACTCTAGCCCGCAAAAGAAGACGACAAATCTAACAACGATCCCTTTTTTCTGATTAGCTGATGCAATCAGCAGGTGATCAAAACGAAGCATAAGAACCTTTTGAGTTATGTTCTCGAAACCCGTTCTTTTATTGCTAAAAAAGTGTTGACCTTGCAGAACCCGACCGGAATTAGGAGTAGATCGGTGGGTACCCGCATAAATTTTTATTCCATTCGGATTTGAAGTGTTTCATCCGGATCTTCCACTGCCGACTATGCCTACGACCTTTGTTTTCTCTCCCCTTGACCTGCATGAACTGATTCTCACAAGGATAAAATCCCTGTCTAACAATCACCATGAGCCTCTGAAGGAAAACTGTTTTGTTGATACGGAAGTATGTTGGTGTTGAGAATGATGGGTTACCTGCCATTTTGAATGTGGAGGCTCCCAAAACGCGATAGGCCTCTGCCGGTTTTTCTCTCGCGGGTGTTCAATATGAATTTTCGGACGCGGGCTATTGGTTGGTGAGTTTTTCTTCGATTATCTTGTCTACGTTTTGAAAAAGCTCTCTTGCTGTTCCGTTGTTTTCTATTCTGAGGTCTGCGAGTTTGCAGGCCTCTGTGAGTTGGAAGATTTCTTCCTCGACTTCATCTTGGTCTAGGAATTCTTTCCAGGTTTTCGGGTCTCTGGGCTCTGCCCTCTTTGCGAGTCGTTGAAACCTTGTTTTCTTGTTACCCGTGACGCATATGAGAAGGAAATTGTCATGAAAGTTCTTTCTGAGGGTTGTAACGTCTGTCGGTGCGCGAATTCCAGTGATGAGTACTCTATCCATGTTCGCATGTTTTATTTTTCTAATCGTTTCTTCGATGAAGTAGGTATTTCCGAATTGTTCATAGCGCTTCTGGGTGATTTTCTGGAGGTTTTCCCTTGTCGCGGGCAAGCCTTCGTTTCTGGCTATTTCTCTGGCTATGTCCCCGATGGAAATTGTTGGTATTGAAAGTCTGTTCGAAATGTACATGATTACTGTGTCCTTGCCGCTTCCGATCTGGCCGACTGCGCCTATGATTTTCAACTCAAATCATGCCTCCTTCATGTGATCCCTCAGAAAACAAGCTTAACCAAGAGACTAGCGCGCTCTGTTCAGTACACGCTACTACTAGAAAGGCTTTTTTGTTAATACCCCTAATGCCTAATTCTGCACACAAACGAGGTTTGGCGTTGACTTCGAAAGTCGCTATGGTTGAATTCGACGGAGTCGATTTAGCTCCTTTCAAGCGGGCACTCGACCTAATCGGCGGAATAGACGACCTGAATACTCTTGGGCGACCTGTCGTGATAAAGGTTGGCGTGTTCAGTCATAAGGCAGAGAACCATGCATCCATAGGCCTGGTTGGCGCAATCATCGATAGTTTCAACAGAGCGCCAAAGATTTTTGTGGCTGAATCCGACAATTACAAAGGCACTGGTTCCGAGCGACTTCAGATCTGGAAGAAACTTTACACTGATCGAGTCGTCCCCTTCAACCTTTCAGATGATTCAGAAGTCAGAAAAGTGAAGATTGCCAACGAAGAAATGAATTTGTCGCACATGCTATTCAAACCCAACGTCTTTGTTGACACGCATATACTTCGATCCTTCGAAAGCGGAAGCGTCCTCAAAAACCTCTTCGGGTGCATTATGGATTCGAAACGCCAGAAATATCACAAGGTCCTTCCTAAGCTGCTCGCGGATGTTTATGAGGCAATAGGCGGGATAGACCTTGCCGTGCTCGATGGAACATACTTCTGGCGCGGGGCAGGTGATGCTCCTGTGCGGATGAACACTATACTTGTGGGAAGAGACGCGGTTGCTGTGGAAACAGTTGGAGCGACTCTTGCGGGTCTTGACCCTCAAAAGATGCCAGTGATACAAGAATTTGCGAAGAGAGGCCTTGGAGAAGGCAACATGGAGAATATTGAAGTTCGGGGGGCTTCTTTTGAAAAGCTTCATGAGAAATTTACGTCCGCTCAAACGACCCAGAAAAGACGACGCGCACAGAGCAGTGGTCCTCAAACCTGGGGCGGCCACGCGAATCATGCATTTAAAACTCTAATCAGCGACGGATTCTTTGAGCCACCCAATAAGAGAACTATAGACGAAGTAGCTAAAGCCCTAGAAGCCCGTGGTCTTTCAACCAAAGGCAGAGAGAACAAGATTCTGGATTCTCTTGCCAGAAGAGTAAGAAAAGGGGTCTTGAAAAAAACCAAGAACTCGGACGGATGGGTCTACTGGACAGAATAGCCCCGAGTCCCATCGCATTAACGCTGCGAATACCGAAAAACCCTGCCTGCAGCTTGGTCTCGTGCGCTTCCTCGCTAATCGCACGTTTATATAACCATTTCACAACGTTAGACGTTTAGTGGAAAAACATGCCACGACTTGTTCTGGATGGAATGTTCGTGCCCAACGTTACCCCCTTCACTCGAATCGGACAACTTGACATCAAGGCGCTCAGAGCATGCGTCCAATTCTGGTTGGAAGGAGGAGTCTCAGGGTTGGTGCCATGCGGCAGCAACGGCGAAGCTCCCTACCTTTCCAGCCAAGAGAGGATTAAGACAATCGAAACCGTCGTAGACGAGGTCAACGGAAAGGTTCCCGTGATAGCTGGAACGGGCAGTATGTGCACGCAAGAGACAATTGCATTCACGAAGGATGCTGCTAACCTAGGTGTCGACGCCGCACTCGTCATAACACCATTCTACTTCAAACTCTCAAACAAGGAAATCAGTGAACACTATAGAACCGTCTCAGAAAACGTCGACATCCCCATCGTCCTGTACAGCGTTCCAAAGTTCACCAGCGTCTCTCTGGAACCAGCCCTCATTCAAGAAATTGCGACAGAAAATGAAAAGATAATCGGCGTGAAAGACAGTAGCGGGAACATCGGCACAATAACAGAAACCGTGAGACTGATCGGTAACAGGATTTCAGTTTTGGCGGGAACGGCTGACGTAACGTTGTCCACTCTGCTTACGGGAGGAAGAGGCGCAGTGCTGGCGGTCGCAAACGTCTTCCCCACCCTGTGCAGCCACCTCTACGCTGCTTTCAAGAGCAAACGGTACGAGGAGGCAAGTAGACTGCAAAACCGCCTATCCTACGCAAACGAGGTGCTCGTGAAAAGGTTCAATCAAATCTCAGCCATCAAAGAGGCTATGAAGCTGCAGGGACTGGAAGGCGGATACCCTCGAAAGCCAGCATTACCGTTGGACGCTGAAGATAGGAAGATCCTTGAAAGCCTTCTGAAGCAAGTAGATCAACCCGTCTAATCACACGAGCCTTCAGAGCTTCCAAAGAAAGCGCGCTATCAACTGATCGGAGTCATTTTTTCTTTTCTGCTATGACGCCTTTGTAGCTTCGGATGTTCTCTTCGCAAATATTGTGTTTCCATTCGCATATGCCGTTGACTATCTCCCCAAGATAATACTCAAATTCCTCGTTAGTTATCTCGCTGGAGCATTCAACCTTGTAAACAATATCTCCTTTGCTTCTGCTCGCAGTTATAGAAACCAGAATGCCATTCTGCTTCATGTTTGGTCAGATTCATTCTTGGATAAATAGTCCATTTAAGCTCTTTGCAGAATCAATTTGATCTTGGAAACTTGGGTTCTGTACCCGTGCTAGGCGCTCGCCAGAATGAGAAACTCATGAGCGCGCTCATGGTGAAATAATATGTGGAGGGCAAATTTTAAGAATGGTTTTTGACTACAGATTGATTCATGAACTATAAGGAAAGACAGGAAATAATCGCTAAATCGCCGATTTCTTTTCCGTATCTGAGGCGTTTCAATGCCGCTGCCGGTGTTCTACATCTTGTGCAAGGAATCTTGATGCTGGCTCTGGGCTTTTTGCTGAACTGGCCCTTGAAACTATACACGTTCTATCTGAAAGCCGGCCCTCTTCCTTGGTCGCCTAGCATTCAGTCTCTTTTCTCATTCAACAATCTAGGAGTCATCCTAGCCTCTTTCCCGCTGATTTCTGCCGTGGCGCATTTCACGATTGCCTATCCAAAGAATAAGGATTATAACGAGAACCTGAAAAAGGGAATGAATCCCTACCGCTGGTACGAGTACGCCTTCTCAAGCTCCATAATGATAGTTTTAATATCTACGTTCGTTGGCATTCTGGATTTCTGGTCGCTCACGATGATTTTCGTGTTGAACGCGATGATGATAATGTTCGGCTACGAGATGGAGTTGTTGAATCAGAAAACCGAGAAGACGAACTGGTCGCCCTTCACACTTGGCTGTATTTCCGGCGGACTACCCTGGGTCGTCCTCTACGCTTACTTCATAGGTGCCCTCAGTTCCTCAAGCGTTGCTCCGCCAACCTTCGTGTACTTCATAATCTTCATCTACTTCATCCTCTTCATGGTCTTCGCAGTCAACATGGTTCTGCAGTACAAAGGCGTGGGGCGCTGGAAAGACTACTTGTACGGCGAAAGAACGTACATAGTGCTAAGTTTCGTGGCGAAAACACTTCTGGCTTGGCTAGTGTTCTCCGGCGTATTCATGCCCCACTAGACACGCATAAAACAACTCCCCTTTTCTTCGTGCGCGCGCTATGTGCTTTTTCAGAAAGAGGTCAATCCGAGCAGCTCGATGGTCTTGTTCCACAACCTTTCTTGAAGTTCCTGATCATACGATATCAGGTTTGTTTTCGTTTCTTTTTTCTTTGCGAAGCATTTTCCAGTTACGTTTTTCACTTCGTCTGAGGACGCGAGGTAAACTGAGGTTTCTGCTCCTCTTTTTGCGCTGATCTGCATCGGGCGCACGAGTTTGAACGCGATCGATTGACGGAGACTTCCACCGCCTTTTCCGAGGTTGGTGGCCACGAAGCCTGGCAGCACAGCGTTAACGGTGATGCCTGTGCCTTCTAGGCGTCTTGCTAGCATGTAGGTGAACATTATAAGCATCAGCTTGGCGTTCGAGTATACCTTCATTCCGCCATAGCCCTTTTCGCTTTGAAGATCATCCAAGTCCACCTTACCAGACTTGTGAAGACCAGAACTGACGTTGATTATTCTTGATGGTGCGCTGGACTTGAGAAGTGGCAGCAGCTCGTGAGTGAGGAGGAAAGGTCCAAGGTAATCGACTGCTAACGTCCTCTCAAAACCATGATGCGTCGTCTGCCGCTTGAAGAACACGGCCCCCGCATTGTTAATTAAAACGTCAAGTCGATCATACTTGCTTGTGAACGTTTTCGCAAAGTTTCGTATTGATTCCTTTGACGACACGTCGCAAATCATCATATCAGTCGCGTTGTTGCCCGTCTTGTCAACTATCTCGTTTCGGGCCTTCTGTCCCCGCTCTTGATTCCTGACCGCCATGACAACCGTGGCGCCCATGTTTGCCAACGCCAGAGCGGTTTCCCTTCCGATCCCCGAGTTGCTTCCAGTCACAACGCATATCTTTCCCTTCATCTAAAACATCCTCGCCAGCGTTTCCACGACGAACTCGTGTTTCAGGTTCGTGCCTATCAAGTCAAGTGGTCTCTCAAAAACCTATGCCTCGGCGTTCTATTTCAAACTGGTAATTTGCGCGCGTTCCCGATAGTCTGAAAAGGACTGATTCGCACGCGCGGCAGATCGAGACGATCGACCTTCAAACCTACGAAATCAAAACTGAGAACAATGAAATACTTGTGAGCATCTGAAGCGCGCGTTGACAAGCTGGCCGTTCAGTGTGTCGATCGCTGAGCAAAGCATTTGAAGAGACTTGTATATACTGTACGTTGAGCCATGAACGCCAACGATTCCTACGTTTTTCACACCGATTACGACGAAATTCTAAAGCAAGTGCGCGAGGTCAAAGACGTGGATGCGGACTTTGAGAAGAGAGCGCGTGCTCTTGTCAAGGCTTTGCAGGGCATTTGTATCCAACTGGAACCCATCATGAACAAACAGTCGTGTCAGCAGGATGAGATAGTGCTTTGGAGAAACTACCAACAATTACAGGAAGAAAAACTTTCCATCCTAGACTTGTCACATGAATGGGACCATCTGGAAGAAACTGCGAAAAGACTCAACTCAGAACTTGCTTCTCAAATCCATGATGCAATTGAGGAATTGGTTGAACATGTCAGTGTTCTAGCGGAAACCCACAGAGCCCACATAGATATACTTGAAATTCAAAGCTCGCGTGGGCTAAACTTGATGACTCTAGTAGCATCCGTAGTCGTCTCGTACTTGGCCTTCTGGTACTTTTTCGCGCGTGATTTCATCCAGAACTTGGTTTTCCCCAACGGGCTAAGCCCTGACGTGAACTACATCATCACGCTTCTATCGTTAGTTCCCATTTTCGCAATCATTTTCTGGGGATGGCGAAAGCGAATCAAAAAATAAGTGACGCCCTGTATCTTCCCCTCAGCGCAAGATCGAATAGCGCGCGCTTGTTCATTTCAACTTCACTTCCAATGGGTCATGCTTCAGCTACGACTCTTGCAGAGCAAATTGAGGCTACAGTAAATGCTGGGGCAAATATGCCAAGTAATAATCTAGCAGAAGAATCCGCACGAACTGATGCGCGCGCTCAATTCACCATAAAAATGATGGTGGACCGGTGGGGATTTGAACCCCAGACCTCCTGAGTGCAAGTCAGGCGTTCATACCAACTGAACTACCGGCCCGCATCGCCTCTTTCGGGAAAGAACGGGCAGTAAGAAATTTAGAGCTTTCGGTCGCGTCTCGTTGAGCATTTATTCCCGGGATTGATACAGAGAACTGTTCAAGTATTCATGTTAAAGGCCTGCAAAGCCAGCGGCCGACACGTGTCTTGAGCGGTCCACACCTGCCGGACGGGAGTAACCATCATAGTTGTAGCGCCGTCTTTTGGGTCACTCTGTCCTTTGCTCGCATCTGCGTCAAGGGGATGCACGAATGGTCAGCAAGTGTGTCTAGACATTTTTTGAGACTGTAAGGACTAGAGTTTTTGTTTGTTCATCGTTTGCAACTTGTATCAGCAGCCATTCCGTCAGCTTTGGGCATTCATTTGGGTTGCAGTGGAGGTGGCTTTCTTTTATCGGGTTCCAAAACAGGCATTTGAAGCATGGGATGTCGATGAAGTTGTCACAGTTGGAGTTCAAGCCGCATCGTGAAACACAAGAACGGTCGAATTACTTATGATTTATGAACCAGTGTGAATAATAAAACTTAATGATTCCGTCTAAGGATTGCTGCTCTCAAAAGAAACCTATGATGAAGAAGGTTGTGTGAAGAATAAGCACAGATGCTTGCGCCTGGTTCTTGACGTTGAGATTCGATCGTATGGGCATCGAGAACGACAATTGAGTGAGTCTAACTTTTCCTGCCTTTCTTTTCATTCTCGGCTTCTGGAATGTCGGCTGCTCCGATTTTGCTTTTGAACTTTTCGATTAGCCTTTTCATCCTCTGCTTCCTTTCTTCTTCAAGTTTTCCGTGCATGACAAGATACTTGTCGTCTTCAGGCGGCGGAATCTCTTCAGCATATGGCCATTTGACGGAGATCTCAGTGCCGCCCTCTCTTTCCTTAAAAAAGAATTCGATCTCAAAATTCTTTCCCACCCATCCCGGACTATACTGCACCAGCAAATAATGGGGAAAAACCTCCTTTCTCAAGGTCACGTTCTTGAGGCCGACTTCACTCAAAGCCTCTTGAACAAGAGCAGAACACTCTTCCACCGGTTTGCCGAGTAGATACCTCCCTTCCAAGAATTTCAGCAGCATTCTCGCATTACTCCCGGAATGTATTCTCGGCCTTCTTGTCATAAGCCTTGTTCTAGATTATTTCCTTTGACGTCAGGGCTTCTCTTATGGTGCAAGCTTTGGATGGATCAACCGTGCGTCCAATCTAATGTTCTGTCTGTTTTACTATTTCGTGAAAGCATCACACCTGCGACACCGATCAAAAATAGCATCAGCCAGAGTAAAAATACAACCCAGTCCGCAGCGACAGAGAAGAGACTTTCAAACATGTTTGATCAAGAATAACTTTCGCTTGCTCACCTAAAAACCGAGTTTCCTGCTTCACAATAAGAATATGACAGTGCATATTTTGAAAAACGACATATTACGAAAGCCCAAGGTGCGCTTAGGCTCTTCGACACGTAAAAAGATTCAAAGTGGAGGCAACATTAGCACAGTCCACAGGTTGTTGTCCTATTTACAATGAATTATAAGAAAAATAGAATGGATGATTCTTTAGAATGAAGCGGTTAGCTTAATCTAGAATCTTCTGGTAGTGTTTCTTTTCTTCGACCAGCAATCTCGGCAGTAAACTGGCCTACTCGGGTCAGGCTTGAATGGGACTTCACATTCTTTTCCGCATTCAGCGCAAACTGCCTTATGCATTTCTCTATTTTCCATCTCTCGTTTCAACTCCTTGTACGCTCTATGCAAGAATCGCTTCCTGCACGACGGATTTAACGGATGGGCATGTCGCTTATAAAACTTATTATCATCGTATCTGATACGCCGATTTCAGCGGTCCCCAAACTTTTTACTCTACACATTGCCTACTGTAGACCGGAGAACATGTCAGAGTCCATGACAGCTAGGTTCGTAATCCAAAAACACGCCGCAACCCATCTGCACTACGATTTCAGATTGGAAATGGACGGCGTTCTCAAGAGCTGGGCAATCCCGAAGGAGCCGCCCACAGAACCTGGAGTGAAAAGGCTCGCAGTGCAGGTCGAAGACCATGAACTCAGCTACATTAATTTTGAGGGAATAATCCCCGAGGGCGAGTACGGCGCTGGGAAAGTGGAACTTTGGGACAAGGGCAACTACACGCTTAAGCATAGAAGCCCGAACAAAATAATGTTTACACTCCACGGCGACAAGCTAAACGGCGACTACACCGTACTGAGATTTAAGCAAGACAAAAACTGGCTCTTCTTCAAGAACAAAACCGCTGAGAAACCTTGAGTGTCGACCGCGCTTGAGAAAGCGGAAAAAGGCAAAATAGAAACTCGTCAAGTCTTAAAAGCGAGTTCATGCTAGAGTCTGCATTAGGTTTTCAACATGCTCGAATTCAAGACAATCAAAATTGAAACGCCCAAAGACTGCAATGTGATACTGGGCATGGCCCACTTCATAAAAGCAGTTGAAGACCTATATGAGGCGCTTGTGAACGCTGTTCCGAACATACGATTTGGCATAGGCTTCTGCGAAAGTTCAGGTCCATGCCTGGTCAGATACGAAGGAAACGACGGAGAACTGAGACAACTGGCAAAAGACAAGGCGTTCAAGATCGCCTGCGGCCACAGCTTCATAATTTTCCTCAAGAACGCGTATCCCATAAACGTTCTAGACAAAATCAAGGAAATACCCGAAACCTGCACAGTCTATGCCGCGACAGCAAACCCACTGGAAATAATCATAGCAGAAACTGAGCAGGGACGAGGAATCATAGGCGTCATCGACGGGCTAAAAAGCAAGGGAATAGAAACTGAAGAAGACATCAAGGCCAGAAGACAGTTTCTCCGAAAAATAGGCTACAAGCTTGGCTGAGCAATATCAAGACTATTCCAATTCACGTAGAAAGCCTTGAGGCGACGGTACTTTTCAAGACTTTCAAGGAAAGAGCAAATCGGCAGGGTGAAAGGCGTTAGGCAATCCGCGTGAGGGGGCCTGATATTGAACCGCGTTTTGAAAGGATCGATCTAACGGGTGATCTTGCGCCTTTTTTTATCTATTCATGGCCAGTTCTTGTTGCAGTTCAAAAGGAACTTCTTCTTTCATTCTGTAGGCAGCATATTCAACTAGCTGCTTAAACTGTTTCGGAGCCAGAACATGATTTGCTCTTGACAGAATTTCGAGGCATATTTCTTTGAAAACAAGATCGGCACAACCCTTCTTTGCGTCATCAACTAATTCTTTGCAAGCTTCAAGAATTTCTTCGCTCAAAGCCATTTCACCCTGCAAACTCAACTAGGCCTGCAAACATTAAAACACTTATGAATCTGAAAACAGAATCAAAAATATCGTTCAGTCTCATGAGAGGTTGACCCTGTTGAATACGAAAATGAACGCCACGCTTCGTTTCATCGGAGTTGTAGAAAAAGAGGGAAAAACAGAGGCCCGCATACGCATTTTCGAAGACTACTGCGCAGGGCTCAAGGGCATCGAAGAATACTCGGACCTAATAATCCTCTACTGGTCTCATTTGAGAGATAACGAGAAGGAAAGACGGACCCTACTCGTTACGCCGAAGAGGCATGCCTTCAACGTTGAAAAGGGAGTCTTCGCCTGCAGGAGTCCATCCCGACCGAATCCAATAGCCCTCTGCGTAACACGGCTTCTTAAAGCTGAAAGATGCATCCTTACAGTAAAGGGACTCGATGCATTCGAAGCCTCACCGATAATCGACATCAAACCATACCTCCCAAGAGCCGACCTCTTCCCAAACGCCCAAGCTCCAGCATGGACCGAAGAAGGACCACCAACGTAGGCGGAAGCCCTGAGAAATAAGACCTAATCACCTGTTACGGCCTGCCAAAGCACGGAAAATTGCGCTTTATGGTACGTTAAGAATCCAATAGAAAACTGCACTCTACAAACTGCTATGTTTCGGGCTAGAATAGTGCTCTCACTAATCCTGACTTTGCAATCGGCGCGCTAGATGTTGTAGCTTGGTGATTTTTGGCGCAATGATGAGCCTGCAGTATGCTTGTTCGGGGTGGCGTTTGAAGTAGTCTTTGTGGTAATCCTCGGCCTTGTAGAAGGCCTTAAATGGTTCTATCTTTGCTACTATAGGCGCATCCCAGATTTTTTCCTCAGTTAGTTCCTTGATCACCTGCTCGGCAGTTGCTTTCTGTTGGTCGCTATTATAAAATATGACTGACCGGTACTGAGTGCCGACATCGGGACCTTGGCGGTTCAGCGTTGTCGGATCGTGGGTCGAAAATAGGATTTCTAGGAGGTCTTTGAAAGAAATCACATCAGGATCGAAGGTAATCTGCACGACTTCGGCATGTCCTGTGGTCCCAGTGGAAACCTGTTCATAGGTCGGATTCGCGACTGCGCCGCCAGAGTAGCCTGACTCGACTTTTTCCACGCCTTTCAGTGCGGTGAAAACAGCTTCGGTGCACCAGAAACAGCCCCCGCCAAGAGTTGCCAGTTCTCTTCGTGTGGAAGGAGCGGTTTTGGACTGTTCTTGGCCCATGGAATTAGTTCAATCCGCATGCTGTTAATAAGCCTAGTCTATTGATCGCGAACTCGGTCAAGGGCACGTGAAAATCCCATTTTGACGAAAGTGCAAAACAGCCATTAGGAGTCTTAAGCTCCAGCAAACCGAGCCGTAGGCCATTGCATTTAAGTACTCAATTGAAGATTAGACCATGATGCCCAACGTGGAGGGTCGTCAAACTCGGAACAGACTCGAAAATCATCGTTACAACCGCTCTCATATACACCAACGGTGAAGTCCATTTAGGACACATAACGTCGACCTATCTACCCGCGGACATTTTTGTCCGGTTTCACCGCCTCAAAGGGGATCACATCGTACATGTGGGTGCCACGGACGACTTCGGAACTCCCATCTTGGTGGAAGCCGAAAGAAGAGGAATGAACCCGGAAGAATTCGTGGCTCACTGGAACCAAACTGACTACAAGGACTATGCTGACCTCGGGATATCGTTTGACATATTCTATAAGACAAGCTCAGAGGAAAACATAGAGCTTACGCAACACTTCTTCAGAAGACTGTACGACAAAGGCTGCATCTATAAACGAGTCGTCCAGCAGCCTTACTGCGAAACCTGCAAGAAGTTCTTGCCAGACCGTTACGTGAAGGGAACATGCCCGAAATGCGGCGCTGTGGATCAGTATTCTGACGGTTGCGAGCAATGTGGACGAACCTTTGAGCCAGGCGAAATTTTCGATCCTCACTGCGCTATTTGCGGTTCAAAGCCCGTGAGCAAGGAGAGCGAACACTATTTTTTCAAGCTTACAGAATTCTCAGGCGCACTAGAGAAATGGTTAACGGAAAACAAGAATCTGCAGGCAGAAGTCAAGAACTACGTGCTTAACTGGATAAGAGAAGGTCTGCGTGACTGGGACATAAGTCGCGACATCTCTTGGGGTGTCCCTGTCCCGCTTCCGGAAGCCGTGGGAAAAGTGTTCTACGTTTGGTTTGACAACCACATAGCCTACCTCTCAACTGCACTCAAATACTTTGCAGAAAGGGGAATGGACGGGAAGGAAGAGTGGAACACGTCGAGAATCTACCATTTCATAGGTAAGGACATAGTCTATCACCATTACTTGTTCTTGCCGGCCATGCGACTGGGAGTCGGAGAATACAAGCTCCCAGACTTCATTCCGACCAGGGGCTACTTTCTGCTCGAAGGAAAAAAGTTTTCAAAGAGCCGAGGCTGGTACGTGAGTCTACGTGAATTTCTTAACAGGTTTCCAGCCGACTACCTCAGATTCTATTTGGCTGCAATCACTCCCTATAGTCAACTCGACGTAAATTTCAGCTGGGAAGATTTCAAGAACAGAATAAACAACGAACTCATAGCCAACGTCGGAAACTTCATCCATCGAACGCTCACTTTCATATGGACAAACTATGAAGGAGAAGTTTCGAAGCCCGAAGCTTATGATGACCTCGATAACGAGTTCAAAGAGAACATTCAGAAGATAGCCGCGAACGTGGCCGTGGAAATCGAAAACAATGAGCTGAGCCGGGGCCTGAAAACAATAATGGAATTCTCCACGGTCTGCAATCAATACTTCCAAAGAAATCAACCATGGAAAGACAAAGCCAAGGCCAAGACTTGCCTGTACCTCTGTGCCAATGCTGTAAGAACCCTGGCGATTCTGCTTGAACCCTACATACCGTTTTCTGCAGACGGGCTCTGGCAACAACTGAATCTAGACGGTTCAGTTCATAAACAAGACTGGGATTCAGCCTCGAGACTATCGATGCCTGAAGGGCACAGAATTAATCAGCCAAAAGTGCTTTTTCAAAAGATACAAGCCGAAGAAATCGATCGACTGAGATCTCAAGAATCCAGTCCTAAACGGCCTGAGCCAACAGTTCTGCGACGTCCATAATCTGAAGCTTGCCTTCTAACCCTGTTGTTTTGACGGCATCTTCGAACGTCAACAGGCAGTAGGGGCAGGCTACAGCCAGGATTTCTGCTCCAGCTTCACCAGCGTCTTTGACGCGGGTTTCTGCCAGTCGCTCGCCCGGTATGTCGACCCACATTCTTCCACCTCCTCCCTCGCAGCAGACGCTTCTTGCTCTAGAACGGTCAAACTCTAGCAGTTTGACGCCTGGAACACTTTCAATGGCTTTCCGCGGCTCGTCGTAGATGCCGTTCTGCTTGCCCAAGAAGCATGGATCATGATAAATCACTTTCTTATCCAACCGATTTGAAAAGACAAGTTTTCCTGTTTCGATGAGCTTGGCAAGCAATTGCGTGTGATGCTGGACCTCAAAGCTTGTCTGATTGTACCTGTTCTTGAAGGCATGGTAACCGTGCGGGCAGTTTGTCACCGTTTGCTTCACGTTGTACTTGTTGAAGGCCTTCATGTTTTCCTCGACGAGAAAGTCGAATAAGCCTTTTTCGCCCATGCCGTAGACTTCGCTTCCGCAACAGTTCTCTTCATCGCCCAAGACTCCGAAGTTTAGGCCTGCCTTCTCGAAGCATTTCACGAGGCTCTTGGGCACGTTCTGTACTCTCGGGTCATAGGCTGAGGTACAGCCCACGAAGAATAGAGTGTCTGCGCCTTGGCTCACGTGTTTAACGTTCAGGCCTTGGCTCCATTCTGACCGTTTGTTGCGCATTCTTCCCCATGGGTTGCCGTTCTTGAAGATGCTTTCTAAAGCGTCGCGTATGGTCGGGGCGATCTGTCCTTCTTCCACGGCCATGCCGCGAATGTCAATTAAAAACTCGTATGGGTTGAGATCCTTTGGGCATCGCACACCGCATGTGGAGCATGTTGTGCAGCTCCAGAGCTCATTCTGCGGATGCACAGACAGCTTGCCGAACGTTGCGACTTCGCGCATGTACTTCCTGACGTTCAAGTTGGCCTTCTTGGCTACCGGGCAGCTTCCAGTGCAGGTTCCGCATTGGATGCATTCGAGAAGCTTATGCTTCTGGGTAAGCTCCTGAGCATTCATTCTTTTGTCATCACTTTTTGTTGAAAAAGGAGCATAAGGTTATTAAAGCGTTTTCCCGTGAATCAATTAAAACATATCATCGAAGTCGGAGACCGCTGTTCATGGAGAAGAAACAGCCCAGGATCGGAATTTTCGTCTGCGAGTGCGGCGGCAATATAGGCGAGGTTGTGGATGTCAAGGCCGTCGTGGACGCAGTCAAGAATTGGCCCGACGTTGCGGTTGCAAAATTTCAGAAGTATCTATGCTCCAAACCCGCTCAAGACATCATAGTGGATTCCATCAAGAAGGAGAACTTGGATCGAGTCGTGGTTGCAAGCTGCACGCCGCGCATGCACTTACCGACTTTTCAGAGTGTCGTCGAGCGGGCAGGCCTGAACCCGTTCATGCTTGAGTTTGTGAACATCAGGGAGCAAGATTCATGGATTCTTGGTCCTCATCCTTCGGCTGAGGCCACAAAGAAGGCCATAAGCCTGATCCACGGCGGCTATGAACGCAGTCGCGAGCTTGAGCCTCTGCAGATCGTCAGCGAGAAGGGTTCCAGAGAGATTCTGATCGTCGGCGGTGGGATCGCAGGAATAACCTCTGCTTTAGAACTTGGATACCTGGGCTACAAGGTTCACTTGGTTGAGCGCAAGCCCAGCATAGGCGGGAACATGGCGAAACTCACAAAAGTGTTTCCCACGTTGGACTGCGCACAATGCATTCTTACTCCCAGAATGGCTGAAGTTGGAAGAAACCCGAACGTAGCGCTTTATACTTACGCCGAGGTTCAAGAAGTCAGCGGTCGTCCTGGAAACTACGACGTCAAAGTGTTCATGAAACCTCGCGGAGTAGACCTCCAGAAATGCCGAAACTGCGGTGTCTGCGCCAAAGTTTGCCCGGTCATCGTTCCAGACGAGTTCAACGAGGGTCTAGCAACGCGAAAAGCGGCATACCAAGAATTTCCGCAGGCCGTTCCATCAGCATACACGATTGACTTTCAAGCCTGCACAAAATGCAGAAAATGCGAGCAGCTCTGCCCCGCTAAAGCAATATCGATCGACGATAAGGGTTTAACATTGGATCTCCACGTGGGCGGGATCATCATGGCTACGGGCTACCAGCTGTATGATGCCAAGCGGTTGGAGACTTACGGTTATGGCACATACAAAGATGTGATTACGATGATGGAGCTGGAGCGGCTTGTTTCTGCAACAGGCCCGACGGGCGGGTTCGTGAAGCGGGCAGACGGCACGGATGTTAAGCGAATGGCGATCGTGCTTTGTGCGGGTTCGCGCGACAAGAATTACATTCCATATTGCAGTAGGATCTGCTGCATGTATGCTTTGAAGCAGGCCTTTGTGTTGAAGAAGATGCTGGGTATCGATGTTGCCGTTTACTACACGGATATTCGTGCCACGGGCAAAGGTTATGAGGATCTGTACTGGCGCGACCAGGAAGCCGGCGTCAGCTTCATTCGTGGCAAAGTGGCTGAGGTCTACAAGGACGCGAAGACGAATAAGCTGGTCGTCGTGGCGGAGGATTCGCTGTCAGGCGAGTTGACTGATGACGAGTTTGATCTCGTGGGCCTTGCAACGCCGATGGTTGCACCTTCCGGTCTGAAAGAACTCGCAGACAAGATGAAGGTTGCCACGGGAGAGGACGGTTTCATCACAGAGAAGCACCCGAAACTTGACCCTGTGGACTCGCTCGTCACGGGAATATTCGCGTGCGGCTGCGCCTTGAGTCCCAAAGACGTGCGGGATACAGTCTCTGACGGCTTGGGCGCGTCGGCCAAAGCTGCGCTGTTCCTGAAAAGCGACTACGTTACGACTAGCCCAGAGAAGGCATATGTTCTCGCTGACCTATGCAACGGTTGTCAGGCATGTGTGTCCATTTGTCCTGTGAATGCCATTAGCATGCAGGACGGAAAGGCCGTGATTAATCCTTTCATGTGCACGGGCTGCGGTGCATGCATTCCAGTCTGTCCTCAAGAGGCAATCGACTTCAAAAATTCGACGCTGAAGCAGGTTCTGGCCCAGATGCGTGGAGTACTTACGGACAAAGATCCGGGGGAAATCAGGGTTCTGGCATTCGTCGACAAGAACATAGGCTATACAGGCATGGACTTCTTGGGTTTGGATAGAACCAAGTATCCTGAAAACATCAGAATCGTGCCGGTACCAACAACTGCAATTCTCGGCAAGAAGCTCATCCTGAGCGCTTTCGCTTACGGAGGGGACGGCGTGCTAGTGATAGAGGGCAGCGAACAGATTGATGAGCATTTCACGAAGAAGCGCATGATCGACATGGGAAAGGAACTTGCGCAATACGGCATCGAGAACATGAGGGTACGCTACAGTTACGTGCCATTGCCTGTCTACAAGAAGGCCGCTGAGCTATTCACGATGTTCACGGACAGAATCAAGAAGTTCGGACCCGTGGCCGAAGAGAAGAGAAGCAGCATCAGACAAAAACTGCAAATCTAGGTATCACAAAGCGCGACGCTTGACTTTTTCCTTTTTTACCAAGTCATTTTCGGGTTCGAACTGCCAGTTCATTATGGGCAGAGAAAATTCAGATGCTGATTCAGATCCAAAGAAAAGAAGGGAAAGCTAACAGCAAAGCATGGAGCAGTCTTTCGCGCGCTTGACTACAACCGATTTTCCACTGCTGACACAGACGACTTCGCAACTCTTGAGAACTGCTCTGTTCTTGTCTGAAATGAAGACTGTATCCATCGCTTTGTAAACAATCTTCGTATCTTTTGCAAGAAGAATGTCCAAATTGTCGGCTTGATTCTGAAAAGCGAATAATAGGCTCTCCTCACCATAGGAACATCGACAGGAATGTATTCTCCCATTTTTGGAAAACCTGTCAAGTAATTCCTCGGCTTTGGCCATAAGCGCCCGACGATCAGCATAGCCGGCTTCTGCTAGGTCTTCTGAACTAGCCGGTTTCAAGTTTTGCCCTGTCATTTCCGTGTTCCCTAACATTACGAAGGGCTCGTGTATTTCTTTTTCAACTGGTTTGCCGACGGCGCCTTCTTTTGTCTCGACTATCGTGTCCAAGAGCAGCTTGGCGTGACCATCGAATATGTAACCGTTCACCTGATCATGCATGATTACGGGAATGGCTAAGGTGTTCTTGCCGATTTCTACGATGCCCTTTTCTGTTTGCCACAGCTTTGTGTCTTCAGCTGTCTTCGAAATCGCATTGTCGAGATGATAGTTCTGCCACATCATTCTCGGTTTCCCCTTTCAAGAAATCTTGTGACTCGACCAGCCATCTTGTATGCGACCCTGCCGGGCATTGTGATTAGATAGCGACCTCTCACTTTTTCTTGCACTACTAGCCCTACCTCTTCGAGCACTTTGAGATGGCTTGAAAGCGTGCTCGTGGTGATTTCTGAGAGTTTCTCCTGAAGCTCGTTGATGTACTTTCCCCCGCTCATGAGTTCTTTCAATATCCTCAGCCTATGTTCCTGTCCCAGAGCGCTCATGGCTTCAGCTGCTTTCGGAAAACTGAATTGCGTCTCCTCCTCTTCTCTCAGGGGTGGTTCCCCTCCTTTGGTGATTCTGACGCCTCTTGGGCCGATGAAGATGCATTTTTCAAGCTCGCCATGTATGCCCTCGGCGACTCCTTCCATGACATCTTCAACGTAGTCATGTACGTGATCACCTACGTCAATGTGTATCCCACGTCTTCTTTCTCGTTCCTTCCCCACTATTTCTCCGAGCTGTTCTTTCAGACCTGCCATTTCTTCCTTGAGTTTTTTCAATTCTTCTTTCACATCTTCAGACAATTCGATTTTCAGCCTCCATAACTCGACATTAGCCGTTTTTGGTTCGATAAACACCAAATAGAAAACGGTGTATATAAAATTTGCTGTCTACGCGCCGCAGTATATGTCTAACGTGTCAAATAGATAATCAAGGGCATCATTGGAATTTGTCTCTTCAAGATCTGCTCAGAAAGGCTTTTGAAAACCTATTAGCATTCGTGAGATTTAAACGCAAGTATCCTTTGTCTGCTCTCGTCAGTTCAAGAACTCTGAGACATCATCGACGGTTTTTCTAGGTCTGGGTGTCGGAGACTCTGCTGGCCAACCGAGGGTTACTGCGGCGACTAGTGTCCATGGTTTGCCGAGATGCTTGCTAAGCGCTTTTGTCGCGTAGTAGATGTCACAGATCCACAGTGAACCCAGTCCGAGGCTGTAGGCTTTCAGGAGCATATTCTGAATTGCGGCTGACACGCTCTGCAAAGAGGATTCTTCCAAAAGCTTGCTGTCGTTCGAGTTCCAGACTATGATCAAGACGGGCGCCTCATCCATAATCTTGCAAGAGCTAAATGATGATCCCATATGTGCCATGCCGATCTTGGCTGAAAGCTTCTCCAGTTCAGCACGAAAAAGCGTTGTGAGTTTCCTCTTGGCATCACCTTCAAGCACGGTGAAACGCCACTGCTGACCGTTCTTGGCCGATGGCGCCCACGTTCCTGCCTCCAGAACCTGGCGAACGAGCTCCGCCGGAACAAGCTTATCCGTGTACTTCCGAACGCTCCGCCGTCCCTTTATGGCCTCATCAACTTCCATAAACACTACCTACGTAACCCTCGATTTCTCTTCTTCATAAAAGTTCCGTCTTGCTGTGTTTGGCGCGCGTTAAAAGCCAAGCGCGCCGGTCAAGGTGTTCTGTAGACGAATTTGGAAGCACGTAAGCTCGTTAATCTCGCCTGTTGGCTATGTCAAAACACGGTGTGATGAGCAAAAGTTATATGAAATTGTTCGTGAGAGAACCTCGGTGTTCAGGAGAGTCTAGAGAACTTGGACGTACTGGTCTGCGTTAAACATGTTCCTGAAACGGCGGAGGCTGAACTGAAAATCGATTCAACGGGAAAAACCATCGAGAGAACCGGGTTGGTCTATGACATTAATGAGTGGGATGACTATGCGCTCGAAGAGGCTGTGAGGATAAAGGAGAAACAGGGTGGGACGGTCACGGCCATAACCGTGGGCGGAGACGATTCTGATAGCACGCTGAGAAAATGTCTGGCGCGCGGGGCCGACAAGGCGATAAGGCTTGCTGACCCCAAATTTGAGGGTTCAGACAGCTACGCCATCGCGAAGATCCTTCATTCAGCCATTAAAACGTTGCATTTCGACCTGATACTCTGCGGTGTGCAATCAGGCGACGGCGGATATGCTATGGTTGGGCCAATCCTTGCCGAGATGCTTAACATTCCGCATGCGACGATGGTTAAGAAAATAGAGCTTCTGACAGGTTCAGCAAAGGTTAACCGTGAACTCGAAGGTGGCCTGGAAGAACAGATAGAAATCAGGCTCCCCGCATTGTTCGCGGTTCAGACTGGCATAAACGAGCCGAGGTACGTTTCAATAATGGGAATACGCAAGGCCATGCAGAAAGAAATAAGACTCATGAGCCTCGCGGACACGGGACTGACTGAGAACGACGTTGGCGCTTCAGGCTCTTGGATAAGACTGGAGAAGCTGTATATCCCGCCGGTTGAGAAGCAGGCTGAGTTTCTCAAGGGAAACCCGGACGAGATCGCGGCCAAGATTACCGAGCTTCTCAAGTCAAGGGGGCTGCTCTGATGGCGGAGATTCTTGTTCTGGCTGAGCACCGACAGGGACAGATGCGAGACATAACGTACGAGATGCTCACCAAAGCCAGAGAACTCGTTGAGAAGACAGATGCAAAACTGACGGTTGCAATACTGGGTTACAAGGTCAAGGAACTCGCACGGCCTCTGGCGGAGTATGCGAGCACGGTCATAGTCGTTGAAGATCAGAAGCTCGAGAATTTCAACTCTGAAGCCTACAGGAAAATTCTTTCAAAATTGATCGCTGAGCGCAAACCATCATTGATCATGGTCGGACACACGAGCTACGGAATTGATTTGGCTCCGCGACTAGCGGCTGCACTAAACCTGCCGTTGGCAACGGACTGCATCGACTTTTCATTCGAGAGCGACGCATTCACGGTTACCCGCCAGATGTTCGGGGGCAAGGTAAACGTCAAGGCTGTCGCTAGAAAAGCCGACACCTACATAGTGACCATACGCCAAGCGGCATTCACGGCGGCTAAACCCGCAACCCCCGCAAACGGGCAAATCGTCGATGTACCCTCACCGCTGACAGAAGAGATAACTGAAAAACGCTTCATACAATATGTTCTGCCTCCGCCGGGCGGGGTGGACATAACAGCCGCAGACAAGCTCGTGGGCATCGGCCGCGGAATAAAGGATGCTGCAAACCTGCCCATTATGGAGGAACTGGCGAAAACTCTAGGCGGAGTCCTATCGTGCTCACGCCCCATAGTTGACAAGGGCTGGCTTCCGAGCGACAGGCAAGTGGGCACTTCGGGAAAAACGGTGAAGCCGAAACTCTATCTGGCGATGGGCATAAGCGGCGCGTTCCAGCATGTCTTGGGCATGAAGAGTTCAGACCTGATCATAGCCGTCAACAAGGATCCGAAGGCTCCGATTTTCAGCTTCGCCGACTACGGAGTCGTCGAGGACCTATTCAAGATAGTGCCCTCGCTAAAAAACAAGATTAATGAGGCGCGAACACAGAAAGCATGAGCTAGCAATGGAGAAGATGAAATATGGACTTCAAACTCAACGATGAACAGCAAGAAATAAAACGTGCCGTCCGCGAATTCGCCGAGAAGGAATTCACGCCGGAACTGGCGTTGGAATACGATCAGAAAGAAGAATTTCCCATGCCGCTGTACAAGAAAGCAGCGCAGCTGGGTATCACGAGCATGCGTATACCTCAAGAGTACGGCGGACAGGGCTACGGCGTGCTCGAAGACTGCATAGCCGTGGAAGAAATGTGCAGAGTCGACCCAGGCATCGGCGTGGCAATCTCGTTGGGAAACCTGATGATTCCGGACCTGCTGCTCAAGCATGGTAACGACGAACAGAAGAGGAAGTATATTCCGCCGCTTGCGAAGGGCGAAAAAATAGCTGCAGCCGCCTTCACAGAGCCGGAGCATGGAAGTGACATAACTCGTATGAATTCTACAGCCGTGAAAACTGGACAGGAATGGGTGATCAACGGAGCCAAAGAATTCATAACAAACGCCACAATTGCGGATACGTTCATTCTTCTTTGCCAGTCAGACCCGAACGTGCAGCCGTCCCACAGGGGACAGAGCATATTCATCGCCGAAAAAGGAATGAGCGGACTCGACGCGACGAAACTGCATTGGAAGATGGGCATAAAACCATGCGTTACGGGTTCGCTCTCTATGTGCGACCTGAATGTTCCAGAAACAAACCTTGTAGGCGAACTGAACAAGGGCTTCTACTACACACTTGAGCTTTTCGACGGAACCAGAATCACGGTGGCAGCCCAAGCCGTCGGCATGGCCCAAGGCGCCTTCGAGAAAGCTTTGAACTATGCGAAAACGCGAAAGCAGTTCGGGCAGTCAATAATGAATTTTCAGGGGATAAGCTTCAAACTTGCAGAAATGGCGATCAAAATCGAATCCGCCCGTCTGATGATGCACAAGGCAGCTTGGCTGTACGACAAGGAAAAGCCAAACGCCATAGCGACTTCGATGGCAAAAGCATACGCGAGCCGAGTGGCCATGGAAGTTACAGACGAAGCCATACAAGTCTTCGGAGGATACGGTTACTTAGCAGACTATCACGTTGAGCGTTTTCACCGATGCGCGAAGATAACCGAGATCTACGAGGGAACCAGCGAAATTCAAAAAAGCACCATCGCAGGATACCTTGCAAAACAGCCCTAAACCCGTTCCATTCTTCTTCATCCTAGCGCGCGTCCATCCAGCATGATTTTCATGAGAAAGACCGAATTTAAATACGTTTTTTATGCAGGGTTCTGCCGAGTCTGCGGTTGATGTTTCTCGTTGCCTAGCCATTAAAGCGTTGACCCATCGCTGATCAGGTTAACGGAGCCAGCATTCGCAAGTTTTATTACCGCTCGTAAGTCTACGCAATATCAGATCGAAGGAGACAGATTATCTTGACTGCAGAAAGGATCAAGAAAGCAGCAGTAATCGGGTCAGGAGCCATGGGCCACGGAATCGCGGAGCTTTTGGCTATGAACGGATATCACGTTGCAATGGTTGACGTTAACGATGAAATCTTGCAGAAAGCTAAAGAGAAGATCAAATGGAGCTTGGATAAATTCGCTGAGAAAAAGAGGATAAGACAGGAGGACGCGGACGCAGCATTTGCAAGAATCAGCACAACGACAAGTTATGAAGAGGCAGCAGAAGACATAGACTTCGCGATAGAAGCGGCGCCTGAGAATATGGAGCTAAAGAAGATGGTTTTCGCCAAGCTTGATCAGGCAGCTCCTCCAAATGCAATATTGGTCTCAAACACGTCGGCTTTGAGCATAACAGAGATGGGAAACGCTACCAAACGTCCAGACAGAGTTGCGGGAATGCACTTTTTCAACCCTCCTCAACTCCAGGCACTGATTGAAGTGGTAAACGGCGACAAGACAAGCCAAGAAACGATCGTCGCGGTCGCTGAACTCGCTAGGAAAATTGGCAAAACACCGATAACAGTGCGGAAGGACGTCCGCGGCTTCATAGTAGACCGCATTCTCGGGGCAGCATTTAATGAGGCCTACTGGACCTACCAGCGGAAAGAAGCCACGAAAGAAGGAATAGACTCTTCAGTCAAGTATACCGGAGGCTTTCCGATGGGATGGTTCGAACTCAGCGATTTCGTCGGACTAGACATAATATACGGCGTCGGCAAAGTACTCTACGGAGCTTACGGGGAGCGATTCAAACCATGCACGGAAGTAATTGAACCGCTTGTTAAGGAAAAGAAGCTGGGACAAAAAACCGGCGTAGGCTTCTACGACTGGACAAAAGGAAGGCCCCGGATACCTTTCAGCCTTCTCGACGAATACGACGTTGACAGATCCTGGGCAGTCGCCGTTAACGAAGCTGCCTGGCTTATCCATGACGATGCAGCCTCCCCAGCGGACATTGATACAGGAATGAAGCTTGGCACGTACTGGCCCTCAGGCCCATGCGAATACGCGGATCGAACCGGAATAGACGTGATTCTGAACAAGCTTAAGGAGCTCTATGCGAAGTATAATATGGAGATGTATAAGCCCTGCCCAGTGCTAGAGGATTACGTGGGCAAAGGTTGGACAGGGAAGAAAGCTGGAAGGGGGTTCTATTAGATGAAGTTTGAATTTGATGAGACTCAAATCGGAATTGTTAAGGCTGTGAAGGAATTTTGCGCGAAAGAGTTCAAGCCTGAATTAGCGTTGGAACTTGACAGAAAAGAAGAGTTTCCGATGGAATTGTACAGGCAAGCGGCAAAACTTGGGTTCGTAAGCCTCAGTCTGCCCCAAGAATACGGCGGCCAGGGCTTCGGTCTTCTCGAAACATGCTTAGCCATCGAAGAGATGTGCAGGGCGGACTCTTCTCTCGGCGTTGCCATATCTACCGGAACCTTCGGAAGCGAATTCATTGCAACCTTAGGCAACAAAGAACAGAAGGAGAAGTATCTGCCGCCATTATGCAAAGGCGACTGGATATCAGCTGCAGCATTCACTGAGCCCAACGTGAGCGGAAGCGACATCACCCGCATGGAAACGACGGCCACAAAATACGGAAACGAATGGTGGATAAACGGGACAAAAACTTTCATAACGAACGCGACGACTGCCGACTTCATAGTCGTGTTGGCACAGACGGACACAAAGATCAGACCAACTTACAGGGGTGAAACACTGTTCGTCGTGGACAAGGGCACGCCTGGGCTTGAAACGTCAAAGCTTCACGACAAGATGGGTATCCGCTGCTCAGTGACCGGAGAGGTTCGCCTCGACAACGTGAAAGTCACAGACTGGAACATCGTAGGCGAATTGAACAAGGGTTTCTACAGCTCAATGGAATTCTTCGACAAGACACGCGTCGGCGTGGCATCGCAGGCCGTGGGCATGGCTCAAGGGGCCTTCGAGATCGCCTTCAAATACTCTAAACAGAGAGAAGCTTTCGGGCAGCCGTTGCTACAGCACGAGCTCATAGGTGCAGGCTTGGCTGAAGCCATGACGAAGATCGAAGCAGCAAGATGGCTCACCTATCGTGCGGCTTGGCTGGTGGATTCTGGGAAGATGGATCCCATGGTTACGGCGATGGCCAAGTATTATGCTGGTCAGATCGCTATGGAAGTGACGGATCTTGCAATACAAGTCTTGGGCGGTTACGGTTACTTGGGCGAATACCGTGTTGAGAGGTTCCACCGTGATGCAAAGATAACTGAAATCTACGAAGGTACGAAAGAGATCCAGAAGTTAACCGTGTTGAAGTATCTGCTCAGAAAATTCTGAAAAATGTTATAGGCATGTGAGCTCTAAACACGAACCAGGTGAAAGACTTTGAGTAAGGCGTATGAAACTGTGAAAGTGGAAAGGGAAGAAAAAGTACTGTGGATTATACTGAACAGGCCGCATAGGCTGAACGCCTTCAACGATGTTCTGATCGAAGAGCTTGCTGACGTGCTAGACACGGCTGAAAAAGACGCGAGCATAAGATGCCTAGTCTTGATGGGTGAAGGTGACAGGGCTTTCAGCGCAGGCGCAGACGTGACGATGATTCCTAAGGCAACACCAGTTAAAGCCGAGGAATTCATGAGGGCCGGACAGAAGGTCTTCGGCAAAATAGAAGAATCGTCTAAACCCGTCATTGCCGCAATCAACGGTTACGCTCTCGGTGGCGGTTTAGAGTTGGCTTTGGCATGCGATTTCAGAATAGCAGCTGAACACGCTGAGCTTGGAACTCCAGAAACGAGTAATCTGGGCCTCGTGCCTGGATGGGGGGCAACCCAAAAACTTGTCAGAATCGTGGGTCTAGTGAAAGCCAAAGAAATGATACTGCTTGGAAACCGGCTCAAGGCTGATGAAGCACTGAAAATAGGATTGGTAAACAAAGTGGTGAACTTCGAGAAACTCAGGGATGAGGTTAGGGGTCTAGCCAAGAAGCTCAGTGAAGAGCCCCCGATAGCTTTGAAATACGCAAAGCATGCAATAAACTTCGGGTCACAAGTGCCGTTAGATGTGGGACTGCGGTTGGAGGCATGTCTAAGTGCTCTGACGTTCTCCACGGAAGACCTGAAAGAAGGCGTAGAAGCCTTCATGTCGAAGAGGAAAGCCGATTTCAAAGGCAAATAGCCCACATACTCATCCCTTTTTCTTTATATTTCGCTCTTCGCCAAAATAGGCACGGAGAACGTGAATGCCATGAGAAAGGTGGCCGTAATCGGTGTTGGAAGCTCAAAATTCGGCGTCAGAACCGACGCTAACATTTCAGAGTTGGGTTTTGAAGCGGTTAAGCCTTCTCTTGAGGATGCGGGAATAGCCGCTAAAGATGTTGAATTTGCTGCCGTGGGCTCTGTCGGCGCCGGAGCATGGTATGAGGAGCTGCTTCCAGCCGTAGTGGTCGGCGAATACTGCGGTCTATCAGGAGCTGGCCTAGTACGCTGCGAGGCTGCATGTGCAAGTGGAAGTGCGGCCTTCTTCACGGCTTACTCGGCGGTGGCAAGTGGGCACGCTGAAATCGCCATGGCTTTGGGCGTTGAGAAGATGAAGGAAATTGACTCATTGACGGCCATGGAATGGATTGGAAGAGCAGGCTACTATTTGTGGGAGTTTCACAATTTCGGGTTAACCTTCCCAGCATACTATGCCCTGTATGCTAATGCACATATGGCCAAGTATGGCACGACTGAGGAAGACATGGCTCTAGTCGCTGTTAAGAATCACAAGTACGCGGCTATGAACCCGGTTGCGCACCTTCGGAACAAGATTACTGTTGATGACGTTCTCTCGTCTATGGTGATTGCTTCGCCGCTGAAGCTGTATGATTGTTCTCCTATTACTGACGGTGCATCTTGCGCGATAGTCGCTTCAGAGGAGAAAGCAAGAGAACTCAAAATTGATACTCCCGTTTGGGTCGCAGGGATAGGCTATTCATCCGGAACGGCCAACTTGAGCAAGAGAAAGGATTTTGTGAGCTTGGACGCGAGCGTGTTGGCTTCTCAAAGGGCATATAAGGCTGCTGGAATATCGCCAAGCCAGCTTGATTTTGCTGAAGTGCACGATTGTTTCACGATTGCCGAAATAATGGCTTATGAGGATCTAGGCTTCTGCGGCCGCGGTGAAGGAGTAAAACTGCTGCGAGATGGCCAGACTGAAATTGGCGGGAGAATACCGGTAAACATGGACGGCGGGTTAAAAGCCAAGGGGCATCCGATAGGCGCAACCGGTTGCGCCATGATTTACGAGTTGACGCGCCAGCTTAGAGGAGAAGCTGTTGAGAAGGGCAGACAGGTTCCGCTGAAAAACTACATCGGACTCGCCCACAACGTCGGCGGAACAGGACACTACTGCTACGTGACGATTCTGAGGAGATGAAAAGCATGACTTCATCATCGATGCCCTCGATAAAATCTAGACCCATAACGATAGTGCAGGAGATTCCCATAAGCAAAACCCTGAAGTTCTGGGAAGGCCTCAAAGAAGGAAAAATCTACGCCACACAATGCTGCAAATGCGAGAAGCTCTATTTTCCCCCGTCCGCCGACTGCCCCCACTGCATCTGCTCCGAAGTAAACTGGGTTCAATTGAGTAGCGAGGCGGAAGTTGAAGCCTTCACACATATCGTGGTGAGGCCGACAACATTCTCAGACCAGAAACCGTACACCGTGGCGATCGGAAGACTCAAAGAAGGCGTCAAAGTGCTCGCTTGGCTAACAGGCTTCAAACTGTCCCAAGTCAAAGTCAGCATGAAAGTAAAACTCGTGGCCAAGATCACACAAGATGGAAACCCAACGTACGAGTTCGTACCGCCATGAAGTGGACCCTAGGCTCAGACTTCGGAGAATGAGAGGCCAAGAAGCATAACTGAAAAATGGTGGGCCACTGGATCGCGATGAATGTCGCTTTCCACGTTCGGTCGAAGATAAGAGAAAAGTGTTCGCGCGCGCTATTGTCACTGGCACGTTTAGGATACATTCTGCCGCCCTTTCTTATGAGTTTCTAGTTCGTTGTAAGAACTGGAATACAAGGTTATTTGGTTCCTTCTGCAAATAAGGCAGGAGGAGAAACTTCACCCCACTTCCTGATCATAGCAGCGGCTTCATTGTATTCTTCTTTGGCCTTTTCTCTTTCGCTTTCTGGCAATGATGTAAGATGGTTATCTATGCAAAAGAGTGGTGGTGTCGCGCTCCAGTTGTAGTCGAGTCTTTTGATGTTGATTCTCCGGAATCCTGTTTTCTGGAACATTTCTGCCACCTTCTCTTCGGGCAGATAATCCAGTTCCCCCAACGTGTACTTCGTTTTGCATTTGAACATTAGCAGGTGGCTCTCTTGCGCTTTGGTTCGGGCAACAGGAAGGCTCTCGACAATTATCACCCTCCCACCCTTCGCAACTACGCGTTTCATCTCTTTGAGTGCAGTTTTTACTGAACGGTAACTTCGGAAATTGCGAATCGAGTGAACTGCTGCGGCCACATTGAAAGAAGAAGATCTAAAGGGCAAGCGTTCAGCGTCAGACTTGATGCCTGAGACTCTATCGCAGAGGTTCAATTCGTCCATGCAAGTGTTGAAATTTCTCCACCAGCCTGGACGCTCAACTCCATCCATTAAGTCTATGCCCACGACAGTTTGAGACGATTTTGCAGCTGCGATCGAGAAATACCCTCTACCACAACCGATGTCGAGTACACTATCATGACTACACAGTTGCATTTCTTGCGCTATTGCCATTCGCTCTAAGCCAATGTCTGAGTTGATGTAAACATCCCCCCATGACACTTTAAACTGTTTGAAAAAGGAATCAAGAATCCGTCCACAGTCATCTAGGAGTCTTCTAAAATCATCTGGAGGTAGTGGAACACTCAATGCACGTGCCGGAAAACTCAACCTTACTCCCAATTTCTTCGCGAGACGAGGAACTGACTGCATGCCTAAAACTTGCAAATTGACTCCCATCTTAACAATCCCTCAAATTTCCTTTCCACAACCTATCTCCGTATCACGCAGTCCAATTTGAGATTTATTTTCTTCCGTGCGCGCTAGGGTGTTCCTTAATTAGCCTGTTAATGCGACCCTTGCTACCTACATTTGTTTTTTGTCTCGGAACGTCTGTTTGAGAAAACTCCTCACAGTATATCTTTCTAGGGAATGGGTGTGAGGTTTAAACCTGCAATCTTTTTGAAATGTTCGGTGTTTCTTGTGGCCAAGCTGTAACCCTTGGTTAGGGCGATTGCGCCTATCATAGCATCTCTTAATCCGATGGATTGTCCTTCTCTCTCTAATTCGGCGTATACGCGTCCGGCATTTTGAGCTGATGTTAGTCCTATATTCATAACGACTAGTCTTTCCAGCAAGGTTTTTGCTGACGCCAGATTTTTCTGGCGGTTCTTTGATTTGCAGGCGCCGTAGAACAGCTCGAAAGCGTTTATGATGGTTGTGGCGAGTAACCATCCTTTTCTTTCCATTTCGCTGATAGAGTCAACGACTTTTGTCTCGTTTCTGAGGAGATCTATTAGAATATCTGTGTCCATTATAACTCGGGCAGTCTCCATCGTTTCCAGGCCTCTGTTTGTGAAGCTTTGATTTCAGCGAGTTCTTCATCTGAAATGTCCCAGGAACCGGCGAGGTCTGTGATTTTTGTGCCTTTCCCTCGCAGGCTGATCAAATACTCCATGGCTTCATCTAGAGAAACGGGACGCTTCAGCCTCATCTGGAGCTCCCCTGCGATTTCCGACAATTTGGCGTATGTTTCCTTGCTGATTTTGACGGTCTTCGTTTGTGGCACGAAGTACACCTAGTAGAATAAGTAGTAAAACTCCATTTAAACGTTTTGAAAACAAAACGGCTAACGGGCGCGCGCGAAGCGTAAGAAGGCGACGGGATTTGTTGGCTGGTTCACCTACGAGATAAAAGACAAGGGCCGCAATGTTCTATGGGTATTTCAAAACACGGAAAACTCTATAATGGTTGGTGGGTTGTTGGGTGTATAGGCTAAGACGCGTTATTAAAGAGGGGTGACAGATGAATGAGCAAAGCTGAAAAGCGTAAAATGGACGTCTCCAGAAACAGCAGTCCAGAGAGAGAAATAGAAAACAAGGACAGGGCTTTCGTCCTTTTCTACGCTACTTGGTGCCCATTTTCCCAAAGGTTCCTACCACTATTTGAACAGTACGCCAGAGACAATCCGCAAGAGTGCATGAGCGTCATAGTTGATGATAGGCCAGATTTATGTGAGGAGTACGCGATAGAGTATTACCCCACCGTGCTTCTTTTCAAAAAAGGAAAGGTGCACAAGAGACTTGATGCCGAGCCTGGGGTTGGGTTAACCAAGAAACAACTAGCAGAACTCACCAAGAATCCGTAGATTTATCTCATTTTTAGCGGGCTTTCTTTAGTAGCTTTCACAACTTTATTATTCTGGCAATGGCTTCGGACTGTTGAGGTGATTGTGTTGGGTGTGAAGGAAAACATGAAATTGATGATGACTTTGGATGATGCTTGGAACAATCAGGATTGGGAGACATTCAAGAAACGTCACGCAGCAAACGTCGCTGTTTACTGGCCGGGTCAGCCGGAGCCAACAAGAGGGCGAGAGGCACATTACAAAGAATCTGTCGAATTCTTCAAAACCTTCGATAATAAACTGGTTAATAATCCCTACAAGATTCTTTTCGGCGATGGCAACTACACTTGTTCTGTCGCTGACTGGACAGCAACCATGATTGGACCAATGAAAGGGCCAGATGGAAAAATCATTCAACCTACCCACAAAACGGCTAAGCTTGAGTTCTGCACCGTTGCCACCTGGAAAAACAACGAAATCACAGAGGAACGTCTTTTCTACGACGTAGTCGGAATGATGAAACAGCTTGGACTAATGTAATCAATGCTGAAGCTCACTAACATTACCTCAAATATGGGGTGCGAAATAACAGTAGATGGCTCCCTGTTTTTCTTAGCGCACGCTGTAAAATATAGGATTACGTTGATTTTACTTGCGAGACATCATTTCTTCGTAGCGATGCTCAGGGAAGTGGCTGCTGTCGCAAAATGGTTTGATGGAGGACTTGCCGCAGCGACAGAGAGTTACGCGATTGCGAACTTCATAGATTTTTCCATCTGCAGACCTAATCGGGATGCCTCCTCGCACCCAAATCGGACCACTGCACATCATCTGAGGGTCTTCGATTAACCCGATTGATTTTTCCAATTTTAGTTCAATTGCCTCACCTGTTTTCTTGTCCCAAACCACAAGACGACCTGACGGGCAGTCTCTTGCTTCTTCGATTGCCGCATGTTTAGCATTCAAGTCATCTGATTTTGGAATAAGGTTCCAAATTTCGCCTGCTCTATGACAGAAACGCGCAGAGGCACAAAGATCCTCAACGTCTGTTAGCTTAAGCGTTGGGCCCTGTATGATTTTTGCCTGTTTCAGGTAGGGTTCACTATTGGCCACCTCAGTGCCATCAAAACCGATTTTTATGTGCGTTGCATCACAGAAAGGTTTGTTCTTTGATTCTCCACATCGGCAAAGGCCGCATTTTTCCTGCAAAGGATATTTCTTGCCCGAACGCCATTCGACCGGAATCCCTTCCTTATTGACGATGATGATTTGTTCGGATATGGGAAGTTTGCCAGAAATAAAGTATGGACCATTCCTGGTGACTTTGATTTCACGCTCGTAATTGACTTTGTCAATGTTTTCTTCTTTAGCCGTTCCCATTGCGGTTAAGCTCCTTGAGCGTACTATGTACTAGATCTCTCAAAATTGCTCACTAATAAGCGTAATGCGTGCTCTTCCTTTTCTAGAAGTGCCATGCGTGAGTGTGACGTTAAATGTTGGGGAGTGACGTTAGCGCGCGCGGAAAATTCTGATAGTAACAAAAACTGTTAAGTAGCTTAGTTCAAAATCTAGTGCTCATATGAACTTTGTCGCGATTCCTCTGACTGTTATTACTTGTTTCTCAACTGTGTTTGGAGGTATCGTTGCAGCAAGATACAGGAAAAACATTGGGATTCTTGGGGCTTTTGCGGCAGGTGTGTTGATTACTACTTCCTTGCTCGACATATTGCCACAGACTTTCAAGCTTGCTCAATCCGCCAACGTGCTTCTTGAAGATGTCATGGCTCTGACAGTTGTGGGGTTCCTTTTCCTCTATATCATTTCTAGATTGATAAGTGAGCATGTTTTCAGCAAAGATGGTGAATACGTTGAAGTTAAACATCCTCTCGGTGGAGTTTTTGCAACGTCAGAACTTTCGGTTCACAGTTTCATAGATGGCTTGGCAATCGGGTTTGGTCTAGAAGCAGACATTCATGTAGGGATTATAATCGCATTTGCCGTCATATGCCATGACTTCACTGATGGACTCAGCACAGTTACCGTGATGCTGAATTCTGGCAACTCACTGAGGAATTCTCTAAGGATGTTGTTCTTGGATGCCATTGCTCCAGTCTTAGGAGCAGTTGTCACACTTTTCCTTCAATTACCACCGTATTACATAGTGCTACTCCTGCCTTTCTTTGCAGGTGGTTTTTTGTATCTAGGGGCAAGTGACCTCTTACCACAAGCGCATGAAGAGAATCCCCCAACACTTACAGTAATCACGTGCACAGCTGGATTCGTGCTGATATTCATCCTGACTTTCATCCTGACCAGAGTGTTGAACATGTAGCGCGCGCTGTATAACGCATTCCATGCCAGAAGCCTCTTTAACGAGACGGCAGCAATGCTAATGAGAGAGCCAATGCGGAAAACGCGTCGGATTTTTGATAGACTTGAATGCATGGACTGCATCTACAAGTCAAGCCCCTACTGTTGGGGGCAATGCCCCTACAATATCTGGAAAAAGGAACAGTTCTAACGCGCGCGGGCTTATGCGGTAATTGTTCATGGAAGGCGAATTTCAGACAGACAGAAAAAAGATAGGAAGTCTATGAAGAGTGTCGACGCTCTATGGCGCGACACTTCCAAATTTCGATTCTTCTCATTTGTTCTCTTGTTTCCTTCACGTTTTGCATGTTTTTCACCTCGAATTACGTCTCAGCAGACATGCCAAACGCAAAAACGGAATAATCCGGTTTCACAATTCTGAGGGCAAAAATCTTGCTTGATCCAACAGAATAGGGAACGTCGCATATTAGTCTACTGGGTTCAAAATCAGTATTTGGCCCCCGCTAGAGAACAATTGAATAGTAGTCAAGAGAGACACAAGTAGCGCGCGCTTTGGTGCAGCCTAAATGAAATAAGAGGTGATGGAAGATGGAGAAATTATATCGATGCCCAAATTGTAATAGAATAGAAATAATATGGGATGCAGGACTTAGAAAAGCTGTATGCCCAAAAGATAAAACATCGGTAAACAACTACAAAACGGAAAATAATGCTTGAAAACATCTTTGACGCCCGCTCGCGCGGCGATAACCAGGTTCCTATAATCTTTTGATGTCCTTTTTTACAGTTCCATCTCTGTTTTTTCGCAGCATTTTCCACAATTTGAACACCGCATAAGAAGCAGACTCTCCGACAAATCATATCGAAAGACAGTGTCTAGTTATGGTTGTTTTGGTAGTCTGGGAGAATTTAGCGCGCGCAACAAGGTTCTGTCCTGTCGTCTCATTCATAGCCCTTGTTATCCGCCTATTTTTCTCCAGCCTTTCACTTTTTTATGAACAATTTCTCAACCGCTCTTGCTCGGCTGGCATGTTCTAGGACGTTGTCATAGCAGTCAGCTGGCGGCTCGAATCATTAACGTTGGTGAGCAATCCTTTTTTTCCGATTCTTAATTGTCTTTGACCTCTGAACGTAAAGGTCCGTGCATTCTCGATTCGAATGGTGTCTCCTTTAGAGATGCAGCTTATCTGCTCGTTCCACAAGCACAGCCGGATCGTCCCAGTTTCATCTTCTATCAACGCGTTTGCCACGCTTGCGTAATTTCCATAACGGGTGCAGACTAGGTTGGGCTTTGGAATTTCCAAAACCCTGGCCTTCAGACAAACCTGTGTCATTCCGCTTCGCAGATCTCTGATTGGAAGAGAGAGTGATCGTCTATTCTTCTTAGCTAGATATCTGCGGATCATGTCTGTTTTCATGAGACTCCTAATAGGATTGCCTCCTTCCAACAGAAATTCCTTGAGTATTAAAAATTGGGCAACAACTTTAGAATCCTTCAGAAATAGGAACATGGCCTTATCTTGTGTTTTGCCACGACATTCGATTGAAAGGTCTCCAGTTGTGTATTTCTGGTTTTCTTCTGCTGAGATTAGAGCATGAAAAAGTCTGTCAGGGTCAACTTCATACTTTATTGAAAGAAAAGCCAGATATTCACCGGTTGATACATTTTTTCTCAAGGCTTTTCCTCTCATTTTCCCTGTTGTTCTTTTTTCAGAAACCATTCTTGGTCGATTTCAAAAATCTTAGCGCGTGCGCTGCTAACGTAATGCACGCGCAGCATATTAAGATGCGTGTAGATGTAGCGTGCGGTAAGGCGAAATGAAACATGTTTAAGAGTTGGATGTGCGTCTTAAAGGAAGTGGTACACCGGTGAATGCTTGTGTCTCAACCTGTTTATGGGAAAATAGTGAACTATCGGGTAGGCAACAAAACACAAAAGCCAAAATGGTGCCTAATTCAATTTGCAGATGCAAATTCCATCTCTAAGGTAGGCCAACTCATCGGGCGAAAAGTAGTTTTGAAATATGGAAAGAACGATTTCATCGGGAGAATTATGGGTTTCCACGGCAAGAAAGGCGTGGTCAAAGCCAAATTCCGAAAAGGAGTGCCTGGCCAAGCTTTAGGAACAACCGTTGAATTAGTCGGCTAAAACTTTAGTCTGCATGCAACCTGTTCCTATTCACTATTTGGCTTTTCTTCTGGGAGCTCGTCTGCGCGTTGTCTGGGTGGAGGCGTTTCATAACTGTTCTTTGTGGATGACGATACGCTGAAGAAGGTGGCTGTGTTGTTCGGGGAGGATGCTGTTAAAGTAGTTGAGACCTTCAAAGGAGTTCACGAGATCACGGATAATGAGATAGCGGACAAAACTTTAATACGCCTCAACTTGGTTCGCAAGGAACTATACAGATTCTACGACCACTCCATCGTGGCTCTCAGGCGGACCCGCGACAAAGAAACAGGCTGGTTTATCTTCAACTGGAGACTCCAACCAGAACAACTGGAAGCCTTTATCCTAAACCAAAAGCGATGTGTTCTTGAAAAACTGGAAACCCGGCTTGAATACGAGAAAAGCCACGAGTTCTACACCTGCCAAACGCTAGGCTGCAAGCGATACCCCTTCGAGGAGGCATTTGAGCTTCTCTTCAAATGTCCCGCCTGCAACAAACCCATGATGTACCTCAACAACGAGCGGATCGTTGAAATCCTAACCCGAAAAATTGAACAGACAAAAGTTCTGTAAGCGTTGAAATGCAAGAGAATTATTCCATCCGCAGATTTGAGATGCAAGTTATTTAGCGAAGTTCTTGGGATGGCGGATAAAGCTTTACCCCCAAACCCAACTATTCTCAAAAAAACTTGTTGAATGTTCCATTTGATCTCGAATTTGATTTCTATAAGCATGGACTTTGTGATTTTGGACGTGCTATTTATAAGCAGCGGTGTGAAAACTAGACAAAGCGTGTGAGAAGCGATTTTTGCACAGCAACCGTGAAGGAGTTGAGAGAGTTGACATATGAGAGAAAAGAGATGCACAAGGCAGTTTGCGCTGATTGCGGGAAGGAATGTGAAGTCCCATTCAAGCCTGATGGTAGCAGACCTGTATACTGCCGAGAGTGTTACTCCAAGAGAGCACCACCAAGAAGAAGTCGATTTTAGATCAAGCCAACAGCTCTAATCTAAGATTGGTTTTCTGCCAGTTTCCATATTCTTTTTTCAAATCACTTGAGTAGATATCGTTCTTTCATACCTCGGTGTACATAACCCACGGACCTGTAAGCGCGCACTAACTGCATGAAGCATGGACTGAATGAGCCGATCACATCCCTGACGGCTAGAATTGTGAAGTAAATCCCATAAAGGCTCCTTCTGGGACATGGTCTAGGCGTCTGATCTCGACAATTGACGAACTGTAATGTTTAAACCGAGCCTAGATTGTGTATGCAACAAAAATCGAGGAGGTGCAAAAAAGTGAGAGACGAAGAAGAAGAATCGGAAGAAGACGACTGGGAAGAGGAAGACTGGGGAGACGAAGAAATGTAACAGCCCACTGTCGGATTCATTTCTTGTGTCTTTTCTTTGTACGGTTTTTTTAGGTCGTGTTAATGCTTTTTGGATTCATGTTTATAACCTTCTTAACGCGCGCTAGTGGTATTGCTTTCAGCTTACTTAGTGATCTCACCATTTCGGGGTTTTTACCCCTCAGAAAATACAGTAGACGTTTTGACGTTAGGCTTAATTTTGCTGTTCTCAGTGGTTCTTTATCTTGTTTCACAAATCCCAGACTAACCTTAAACCCTCTTTTTTGAGGATTTGGTTTTCGCATATGCATATCACCTCTTTAAGATGACATAATCTTGACCTTCTTTTTTGAGTCGTTCAAGCTCAATCGGAATTTGTTCTAGCGAAAACCTATCGTAAATTTTAGCTCTAAGCCTGTAGTATTCTTCTCTGCAAAACGAGCAACAGAAACGGACTTTCGTGTAACTAGTTTTTTGAAGCTCCTTTCGACAGTAGAGACAATAATAGTGCGGATGACCTCTTATGGCTCTGCACTCGTCACAATACCGTTGATTAGTATAATGGGTTGGTTTTACCGTAAATTCCTGACCGCACTTTTTGCACTTTCTTGTGCCCCCACTCATCTTAACTCACCTCAGAACTACATGGTTCAAGAGGCAGGAGAAATGTCCAACTCCCGTCTCGTATAAGGTGTTGTTGTCCATGTGGTGATTGCGAAGGAAAGAACGTGAAACCTTCGTCATCTTTAACTAGGCTCTCCTTTATCTGGACATTCACGCACATGTTTGACGCCTTCAGCAATAGGAAGACGGATATTTATAGAGTCTTTCGTGAAACGCAATTTTCCAGAAACCTTTTCGGCGCGCGCTCGTACTGAAGGAGTATCCAGAGGAGTACGAAAAACAAGCAACGAATCGAACAGCTCACCGAGTTCCTAAGCAAGATGGAAAAATCGATCCGACCCTATTCATCTTTTCATCAAAAATCGCCGTAGGGTCTTGTGACAGACACAAATTTAAATAGAAAATCGGCAAATCGAAGTTTGAGGCTAGAATAGTGCCTAAAAAAACCAAAGGAAATAAGAAAAAGACCGTAAAGAAGTAAAAGCGGAAAATCACCTAAAAGCAGAGATCCCACTCATTTTCTTTGTTTACGAACAGGCAGCGCGTGCTTGGCACAATACGAGAGTGTGACCATGAGAATATGATGTTGTTTAGGAGACGAAAATAGGAAGTTAATCTGTGCGTGTAAGAAAAGAAAAAAGGGAACTATTTTTTAAGTTCGACAACTATGAGGTCTAAATCGGTTTTCCCCGTGTTCTCGGCTTCGTGAGATTGGGCTTTAAGGAAGATTGCCTGACCAGTTTTCAATTCTAATAGATCTGTTTTTCCTGAAGATGTCATCTTTATTTTCCCACCTTTGAGAACATATACCACGTGGTCTGGATGGTAATGCATTGCCGCCTTGTCGCCTGGCCTAAACAGAACTTCAAGTACACGCACACGGTCGTTTTCCATATTGAACTTGTAGACGTTTTTGGCTACTTTCAAAGGGTCTTGTGCTTTTTCCGTTATTCCACCTCAGTTTTTGCAATGATCTTGGATTTCCGTTTGCATATTTAAACGTAGCTGCAAACAGCTTGCGGGGATTTGAATACGTCTGCAACCATAATGAATCCATGCTATTCAAAAAGAGAAAATAGCACGCGCTAATACGTGTCATCGACAAGGCAGCATGTCCAGAAGTAGCAATAGGACAAGGGAAATGAAAGACTCAACTTCCAGCAAGTTGCACTTACAAAAATCTGCGTTTCTTTTTCTCGCTACCTTGATGCGTTTCTGAATTGTCTTTTTCAACAGCTGTTGAGGAATCGTTAACAGGCGTCACTGTCACTGATTCTTCATGTTCTTCCAACACTGCAGCGTTGATTTCGACACTTAATCCTTCTGCTGCTTCTTGAGTCGGTGTCTGCGAGGCTGTTTCATCAATAGGTTCGTTCGTTTTTGTTTTTTGTGCGATCTGTCCCAGTCTTTGTTCCAAGTCGTTTATCCTAGATTCGAGGTGAGATATGTACTGTCGTGTTTCTTCGTTCTTGCTCCTCAGCTCTTCCATTATCTTCTGCTCAAGCGCTTTTGTTCTTTCTTCCAGCTTCTTCTGCTGCTCCTTCAAAGATAGTGATTCGCCTTCTAGTTTCGACCTTTTGTCCTGTAATTCTTGAAGTTCTTTAGACCAGCTCATTTCATTCCACAACAATGGCAGTTGGCTTTCAGGGATAACAAGTTTATGAAAAGACAATAAAGATTCAAGATATACTCGGGTGCGCTCTATCTGTTTCTTTTCTAGTTAGGTAGGGCTGCGACATGCAGATTGTCATTGGAAGATTGGGCAGTCTTAATAAAGTGCGCATGCTCAAGTAGTGGAGTTTGAAGGAGACGAATACTGCTCAGCCATTGCCAATAATGTAGAAGAAGCAAAGAAACTTATTGAGGCTGGGTTTGAGTACGTTTGTAATCATGAGAATGTAATGCTGTTCAGAAAACGAAAATAGAATAATCCTTTACTCCCCAAACCTAAATCTGCTGAAGCTTTTCTCAAAAATCACCGTAAGTTTCTTTTCTGCCCGTGCGTCCTTAGAGCTGGCTTCTGTGCTGCATGTAAACGAGCGGGAGGCTCTCACTTCAACCATGAAGCCGTAAGAAAGAAGGTGAGAAAAGCATGACCTTGCCATCTGAGAGCATGATCAAAAGCGCTTAGTTTGGTTAGAATCCTCTGTTTTGGTGAAATCTGCCATATTCGCAAGAGTAGACGGATTAGCTTGGCGTGCACTAGAGGAAAGTCTTGGAGCTGAAACAAGGCTTGGAGAATGAAACGAAAATCTGGAATCTGCTTTGGGCGAAAAAAAGGGAGTTTGAATTTAGTTGACCTCATTGCCTAGCTGAGCACATGGACTGCGTCTAGGTTTAGTCCTGCGCTGTATCCGTAATGGTAGTCTACGTAGAATTTTATGTAATTGAAAGAGTACGTAGTTGATCCGCAATCTATGTTGTATGGCGAACTTCCCGGAGATATCATTTGATCAGAGAGCGTTGTCCAAGTATAGCCGTCGCTAGATACTGATACGACTAGGTGGCTTACGTATCCTCCACCAGTTCCTGTTACCGAATAGCCATAAACGTAAACGTGCCCAGTGGCAGGCGTGTTCATTTTCCCGACTATCCACGCGTAATCGCCAGAGTTAGATGCGTGCAAGTGTGTGTACTGACCATCGTTTGCGCCTATCAAGTAGTTGGGATTATTGACACTACCACCGCTGGAGTGTCCTTGGCTGTTGATACTTGATACAATGTTTTCACTAGCATCAATTACGTGAACTGCATCCAAATTTACGTTTGCACTGTATCCATTATGATAGTCTACGAAGAATTTCATGTACGAGAAATAGCTTGTAGTCGATCCGCAATCGATATTGTATGGCGAACTCTTCGGAGATAGCATTTGGTCAGAGATAGTTGTCCAAGAATTGCCGTTGGTAGATACTGATACGACTAGGTGGCTTACGTATCCTCCACCAGTTCCTGTTACCGAATAGCCATAAACGTAAACGTGCCCAGCGGCAGCTGTGTTCATACTCGTGGTCAACCATGCGGAATCGCCATAGTTGCCTGCGTATAAGGTGGCGTACTTGCCATCGTTTGAGCTACCTACTAGGTTGTTGGGATTGCCGACACTGCCAGTGCCAACTTTTCCATAGGCAGTGATGCTTGACACATAGTACGATGGTGGTGAAGGACTTCCTGCCCCGACTGCGTCATAGATTGTTAGTGAGCCCACTCGCAGATAACCATATAATAGAAATGCAGCAGCTATAGCAGCGGCGCCAAGCCACCACCAATTCACGACCCAATTGATGAAAGCAATGCTTATCCAGGCCCACATGCACCCAGATTCGTCTAAGAGGATATACCCTCCGACAGTTGCCAAGTAAACTCCGATGAGAGCCCCGATGGCGGCTCCTGCGATGGCACCTATTCCACCACCAGCTAGTGCTCCAATTGCTGCGCCGATTGCTGCGCCGATAACGGCTGGTCCTGCTCCTACCAAGCCTCCTGAAGTCTTCTGATCCATTTGGAAGTGGAGTAGCTTAGCACCATACATGCCCCACATTGAGAAGATGTTGATTCCATAGTAGTTTCGCTCTGGATGTGGGTACACGAACGTTGGCGCTGATCCAAGGAAATAGGCTTTGTCCCACCAATAGTATGTGCTATTGGCAGCAGCTTGCAAGATCGGTGCGGACATCATAATTGTGATCATCATAGTGACAGCGACGATTATTGCCTTTTTGACTTGTTTCATTTTGATATTTTCTCCTTTTTCTTTTAAGTTAGGTCCAAAAATAGAGAATAACTTTCTGCGTCAAACCTAGAATCGGACGTAACCTTCGACTAGGTATGCAAATCTCAGGATATAAGACTTGTTAACATTCTCATGTCTATCAGAACGTATAACGTGCAGTTTCACTATTGTTGACGTTTTATGCTTGTGTTTTTTGTCTCGCTGCACAGAACCCGGCGATTATTTTTTCGCATGAAAGGCTGGGCACAATTCCTCTTCTGTCTCGACTAGGGAGGAGCAGCGAAGGCAAAAGAATATAATAGGAGAGGAAGTTGACATATCACCAGGGCTCTGCATGTCGTCGCCCAGAACCTCAGAGCGAAGATTGCATATCGGCAATGGTATTTTCATCGGGTTTGGAACAGCATTGATTGTTCTGGAATTCGCTGGTTGGCTCTCAACCAACTATCTATTCACCACGTTAAGTTCCATGTTTCAAGGACTGGGAATCGACATCAACCAGAATTACCTAATCCGTTACCTTAGCAACATAGCACTTTACAACATCGTACTAATTGGTGCTGGGGTCTTTTCTCTGCTTTTTGGTGCTATCAGAGAGTGGCGATATAGCGCGCGCTAAACTCGGATTTATTGACATGAGTTATTCTCTTAAGAGTTTAGACTGGCCAAAAATGCTGGTCACTGTCATTTTCAGAGCACAGGTTTGAAGAGTGTGACTTTAGATGCGAAGGGGTGACGTTAGATTTGTTAACGATACTGTAAATGCATGATGTTCTGCGCGTTCTTACACTTAGCATGTCAGCAAACTAGCGCGCTATGCTGTGGAAGATCACCTTCCGCGTGTGCTGCTGTTATAGAAGCTGAAGTATACTTCCTTTTTTGTTTCTTCGGTTGCGTGTGCGGGAGACGTTGCCTCCTTTAAACACTTCACTTTAACTTTACTCTCCACTCTTTGGGATTGACTGTTCAACTCAACTGTTAAAAGCTCTGAGAACCGCATGTTTTAATCCCCATTGACTCGAGGAAGTGAACAGTTTTGGCACAAAATACAGTAATTAAGACTGTTTCATCTCAGGCTTTACTATCGTTCAACATACAAAACGTAGACTGCCTGTTCCCCGGTTTCATACCTGGCGACTTTGCCATCATCTATGGTCTCCCTTCTGTCCTGACTTTATCGTTGCTTCTTGTCGTCAGGGCCCAGCTGCCGTACCAGTTAGGCGGACTAGAATCGAGCGCCGTGTTCATCGATGGGGGCAACACTTTCAGGCTTTACAAGGTGTCTCAGCTGGCCCGACTGCATCACCTGAGGCCGAGAAACGTCCTGCAGCGAATCTTCATTTCAAGAGCGTTCACAGCGCACCAGATGACCTCAATAATCCTCGACAAACTCGAGGAATCCGTAACAAAATACGATGTTAAACTCGTGATCATATCAGATTTCCAAGGGCTATACTTGGACAAAGACATTCCTCCAGAGGAAAGCAGAGAGGTCTTCAGCCAAGTGACCGCGTACCTCTCAAAGCTTGCCGAAGAAAAAAGCGTGATCCTATTGGCGACTTGCCTACCACACGGCTATTCTAGGCGGAGCGCGTTCTTCCACGCCGTTGCATGTGCAAGATCAAACGTGGCGATATCCATAAAGAAAAAATCGGCATATCCATTCGAAAAGCAGTTCACCCTTGAAAAACATCCGATGTTCAAACTGGGATCCGTTGATTTTCCAATCGAAAACTTGACCCTGAACGACTTCGCAGGAGGTGCCCAGTGATGGGGAAGACGGTTGAATCCTACAGGCTCGCCTTAGACACGGAGATTCAAACTTGGAACGGCTTCTTCAAGGCTCTGCGAACCGACGACAGAGAAGCGTTCGAGCAGATGACCGACGCATGCAGGAACCACGCATCCGCAGGAAGCAACGCGACACGACCGGAGATGTTTGAGCCCATGGTCATGTCGATTCTCTTGGAACAGCAGAAGAGGCTGAACCGCATGGAGAAAGAACTCCTTGCAACCAAACAGAAGCCCATCCAACCCTGATCGCGTAAAAGGCTGGATACTCGACGTATATCCTTCTGCACCAGGAGAGTTTGCAGTCTGGATCATAGCCGAAAACGGAGAACGCCTACGATTAGCCGACAGTTTCAAACCCAAAATATACATTTCAGGAAAGGAAGACAGCCTACAGAGGCTTGCCAGCCAGTTCCCCTACGATAGGGCAGTCGTGTCATGGGATTCTGTCCGAAGATACGCAAAGGCAACCGATTCAGAAGAATCAACGGTCCTCGAAGTAACCCTGAAAGACTGCAGAGCTTCGCCATCATTAACCACAAGAGTCTTGAAATCTGGGAGATACTTACAATACAACGTTTTCAACTGCGACTTGAAACATGAACAACTCTACTTCTACAATCGCGACGTCTTTCCCCTCGCGTTCGTCGAGATCGAATCTGAAAATGCCCATTTAAATTATATTCTTCTAGATTCCGCTGAAAGCGTAGATTATGTCCTTCCACCGTTAAGAATCTCAAAAATCACCGTGGAAGTCGCCAAACAAGGCAAGATCGCCAAGCTCAGTGACCCCATAGGCAAAATAGTCGTGAGCCAAGGCAGCAACAAAGTGGACATTGACATGGGCAATGAGCAAGACAAGCTGCTTAGGCTCGTGCAGGCAGTGAAAGAGTTCGATCCAGACATCATCGTCACCAGGGGCGGCGACTCGTACCTTTTCCCTTATCTCGTTCGCAGGGCAATGATCAACGGAGTTTTGGATAGGCTCGTTCTAGGCAGAGACGATGTTCCTCTCGTTGCTAAGAACGTTCGTGGAAAAACCTTCTTTTCTTATGGACGCACTTTCTATCGGGCTCCAGCGAGACGATTGTACGGCAGGGTTCACGTCGATGAAAAGAACACGTTCATTCTCGCAGAATCTGGGCTCGATGGACTGTATGAGATAGCTAGAACCTGCAGGGTTTCACTGCACACGGCTGCACGTTCATCAATCGGCTCAAGCATGTCATCTATTCAGTTTTACCAGGCGATGAAAGACAACGTGTTGATCCCTAGAAACAAGAGCATTCCTGAAGCCTTCAAATCAGCCCTCGAATTGCTCGTGGGAGACCGTGGAGGCTTCGTCTACGAACCAGAGGTCGGCGTTCATGATGATGTTGGCGAAGTTGACTTTGCCTCCATGTACCCGACGGTGATGGTCAATAACAACATCTCTGCCGAGACGGTGCTGTGCAAATGCTGTCATGACTCGAGGCTTCGCATTCCCGAGCTTGGCTATAACATCTGCGAAAAGAGGGTCGGGGTCGTCCCTAAGGCTTTGAAGCCTATAATCGCGAAAAGACTTCTCTACAAAAAACTAAAAACGGAAACAGAGGATGAGACATTAAGAGAAGTCTATGATAATCGCCAGATAGCATTGAAATGGATTCTGGTGACGTGTTTTGGCTATCTCGGATACAGAAATGCACGATTTGGCACGGTGGACGGTCACATAGGCGTCTGCGCCTTCGGCAGAGAAGCTTTCTTGAAGGCATCAAGAATAGCTGAAGACAAAGGGTTCAGGGTCATTCACGGCATAGTTGATTCCCTGTGGCTAAAGAAAAAAGAGGCAACAGACATGGAGTATCAAAGCCTCTGTAAAGAGATAACGGATGAGACGCATATCCCTATCAGCTTCGAAGGACGCTACAACTGGATCGTTTTTCTCCCATCCAAAATGCATCCAAACGTCGGAGTGTTGAACCGTTACTATGGAGTAATGGAGACGGGCAAAATCAAAGCTAGAGGTCTCGAAGTGAGGAGAAGAGACACGCCTCCATTCGTGTACGATGCTCAAACGAAAATGCTAGAAGTGCTTGCAGAAGCCAAGAATTCCAGAGAATTTCTTGATAAGATCTCTGAAGCCCTGAAGATTCTGAGAGAGTACCGACAAAAGCTGCTTGCCGGAGAAGTTTCAATATGGGACCTAATAATTACTAAGCACATGTCAAAGGATCCGAAGAACTATAAGCAGATGGTCAGCCAAGTCATCGCGGCCAAACAGCTCATGAAAGAAGGAGCCGAAGTTGTCGCTGGAAAGAACATAAAGTTCCTCTTCACCAGCGCCGAGAACAAACACTACGAAAGGAGAGTGAAAGCAGAAGAGTTGATAGAGAAGAACACAAACTCGGACATAAAGAAGTATCTGCTTCTTCTCTACGCATCAGCCGCCAGCATGTTCAGTCCCTTCGGCTATTCTGTCGGCACCATTTATGACGAGGTCCAAGGACACAGACAAATCAAGCTGAAAACCTGAGTGAAACAACACAAAAGACTTTCACACACGTAACTAAGCGCATAAGCTAGCCTTTCCTGCAACGGGCTGGAAGAATCGATCGCATACAAAGTGAGCTGTGGGTAGTCTTCTCAAGAGAATATGGTCGGCTGCTCTCTCGCGCACCTGTTCACTCTTGCACTCTGTTTCTTCTGACATATGCGGAGGCTTTCATGGCGGCCATCGCTCCTTCGCCCGCTGCCGTGACAACTTGCATTCCGCCGCATGTGCAGTCTCCAGCTGCAAACACGCCGTCCACGTTCGTTCTCTGCAGGCGATCCACGATCAGACAGCCGTTCTTGTCAGTGTCAATTCCAGCTTTTCGCACTATCTCAGTCATAGGAACACCGCCCAAGGAAATGAAGACACCCTTGACTTCCTTCTCGATTTCACGTTGTGCGTCAGGTTCAAGAACCCTTATTGACTTCACAACTTGATCTCCGAGTATCCCGACAAGCCGGCCCATGACTATCTCGACGTTTGGCTTCTTCCGAACCTTCTCCATCAAACTGCCTTCGATCTCTGCCTCTTTCTCATGAGTCACCAGAATGACGGTCTTCGCTAGGTCTGCTAGGAACAAGGCATCTAACACCGCTTCTTGGCCTCCGCCGACGACGGCGACTGTTGCATTCTTGAAGAATGGCCCGTCACACACTGCGCAGTAGCTGACACCCCTCCCTAGAAACTGAGCTTCCCCAGAAACCTGCACCTTTCTCCTCTGCGTCCCCGTGCAGACGATCAGACCCGGCGCGGAATAAGTCTTCTTCCTCGTAGTCACCCTCTTCGTCTCGTGGTTGACGTCCAAGTCGACAACTTCCTCCGAATCTTTCAAGATGGCGCCGAGACGATTTGCCTGCTTGCTCATTTTCGCGGCCAATTCGCTTCCCTTTATTCCCTCCTCAAACCCTGGGAAATTTTCTATCCTCGGAGCCTCCCAAGCTTTCCCTCCGCTGACACCTGTCTCCAACACGACTGTTCTCAACCCAAGCCAAGAACAGTATATGGCCGCAGACAGACCAGCAGGTCCACCGCCGACGATTATCACATCATAATTCTCCTCTGGCGCACTCATTCCATAAGCCTCCTGAACCAATCGAACAATAGCATTGCGATCAGAAACCGCTAATAATCCTTTGGGCCCGCAGTAGTTGCCGTGAATCGGAATTAGGAATTAGACTTTGAGAAACCGGTGGGCTTTGCTGTGCGAGGATGTCGTCTGGTGGGCTGTTTTATCTTCTCTTCTGCTTCGAGCAGGTTGCTTGCAAGAGTTGAGAATGTTAGATATCGATAATGAACCTTGTCGGTCAAATCTATTATGAAGCTCTTGGTGGCAGCCAAGTCAAGAAAAGGATATTGCCTCATTCTTTCTTTAAGCTTATAATAGTTCGTATAGTCCTTGTGGAACGAGACTAAGATGGCGCTGTAGCCTTCGTCTAGGCCTCTTTCAAAGAGCACGATTTCTGATGGTGCGTGTCGCATGTCTCTTAGGCTAATTTCTCTTGCTTTCTGCAGCTCTTCTTTGCTGAGACCACTTTTCATTTTCACAAGCGTGAAGGCCGCAAGCTGATACCCAAGCTTCTCATAATCAGGAATAACTGTAAATTCCTTAATGTAACCGTCTCTTTTCAGCTTGGCTATCGTTCTGCTGATCGTGGGCTGAGAGACTCCGATTACTTTTGCCAATTGTCTGTCGCTGCGGCGACTGTCCTTCATGAGCTCAGCCATAAGCCTCAATTCAACGCTCTTCATAACTCAACCTTAACCCAACTCTTCAATCTCATAATACTCGCCAACTTGAATTTTAGCTTTCCTACAAACAATAACCGCCGAAACTCAAAAACACCAAGTCTCCAACCCGACAAAAAAGGCTAAGATCCACACCCATCTTTCCTTAAAATGCGATTCGAAGACGTTTACGAACCCTACGCACGTTCTGCAACGGCTTCACTACGACTTGCGAGGGGCTAGAGCTTCTATCCAATCCAACGTTTTGGCGATGAGCTCCGGTTCCTTTCCCCGGTAGGTATGATCTGCAGATTCGATTATGACGAGGGCTTTCGGCTCGTTCGCAGAACGGCAGACCTCTTCTGCCTCGTCCACGCCGACGATAACATCACTTCGTCCGATGATTATCAGCAGGGGGATACCACGAAGCCTCGACGCGGCCTCGCACTCGTCAAGCTTCATAAGCTTGCCCCGAACCTCTCTGGAACGAAGGTCTATCCCATACACCTCAAGCTTGTACAATCTCGAAGATTTGAAAACCCTGTCCAGCCTCGAAAAGAGTTGAAAAGCGAACAACCCAAGGGTTCCATGGGTACGCCTGATGAACTTCTTAACGTTATAATCATGATTCTTCGGCGTGGACCACAGCACGAGTCCTCGAACTCGAGTTTCGCCCTGAAGCGCATAGAGCGAAACCGCCCCCCCGAGGCTGTGTCCCACGACGAAAACACTGTTAGGAACAACCTCGGGTCTCGAAGCCAAATAATTCAAGGCACACTTCAAATCCTCCTGCTCACCCAAACCATAATCAAAAACCCCCATGCTCCCACCTACACCGCGAAAATCAAAAACAAAACAAACAAACCCTGCTTTGCAAGCCTCATCAGCCAAACGCGAGTAGATGCCAAGACCATGAAAACCCCTAACACCCATGCCGTGGCAGATGAGCACCGCAGGCGCAGGAACAGCATCGGGAACACGCAGTTCACCATGGAGCCTAACGCTTGCGCATTGAACCCAAACTTGCTCAACCCTCAAACAGAGACCCGCAGAAAACATACACCCTTCACCTATAAGGAGACTTCTCCACGAGAACCTAAGCTTAAGCAGCACAAGCACCAGACTGCAAAAAAGAAGCTAAGTCACGGTCATCGGCAAGAACGAAACCGCAACCTACCACGAATTCACGTACCGCGGAAAACCACGCTTCAACCACACACGCCCAAAACACAACTTGAACCAAACCGAGACCGAAGCATCCAAGCGCATAGGCAACCAGAAATTGCGTCAAAAACTCAAAAGACAAAGAACAGAAAAACCTACCTATGAGGGGGGAGGTCAAATGTTCGCGTGTTTTCAACCCAACATTTGGGTAGGTCCTCATCGAATCGGTAAGCTGCGGAGCCCAGGATCGGAAAAACCGACCGGGGAGGGGGGAGGTGCGTTTTAAGCGTGTTTTCAGCTCTAAACCGCAGGTCAACATTCCCGATCCCAACGAGGGTAGCCGAGAACACTGCAAATGTCGAAAGTATTATACCATCTTTTCCAGATATATACAGAACAGGCTCATGATTATGTCATCGTCGAAGAAGAAGACGAAGAAAGAATCGCTTCCATCACCGCCTGAGAAACCTTGGTACAAATTCTGGCCTGAAGGAGTCCCGAAACACATCAAGTATCCAGCAATACCGCTTTCCGACATGCTCAGACAAACAGCCCAAAAAAACCCGAACAGCATCTCTGCAGTATACTTAGACAAGGGAATAACCTACAAACAACTCGACAACACCGTGGACAAGTTTGCCACGGCACTCAGCAAACTAGGCGTAAAAAAGGGCGACAAAGTAGCCCTCTTCATGCCCAACATGCCCCAATTCATAATATCATACTATGGCGCACTCAGAATCGGCGCAATCGAAACCGCCGTAAGCCCACTCTACAAAGAACGAGAAGCAGAACACCAACTAGCCGACTCAGAAGCCGAAACAATAGTCACCCTCGACATGCTATACCCAACGGTGGAAAAAATCTGGGAAAAAACCAAACTAAAAACCGCCATAATAACAAACCTCGGAGAATACATGCCCTTCGTCACAGTCGTCATCGGCTCAATGCTCCGAAAGATCCCCACGCAAAAGATCGAACGAAAACCCCACATCCACTTCTTCCAAGAACTCCTACATAAGTATCCAGCAGAACCTCCAAAAGTCGAAATCAACCCAGAAGAAGACCTTGCTGCCCTGCAGTACACGGGAGGAACAACAGGCACTGCGAAAGCAGCCATGCTCACGCATATGAACCTCGTCTCAAACGCCGTCGCATGCGCCGAATGGCTCAGAGGCAAAAACGGCGAAGAGAGCTTCCTAACGGTACTGCCACTGTTTCACATCTACGGCATGACAACAGGAATGAACACCCCAATCTACCTAGGCGGAAAAATGATCATGCTACCAAGATTCGACGCCGCAAGCACACTGGCAGCCATACAGAAACACAAGGTCACCGTCTTCTGCGGCGCCCCCACAATGTACTCCATGCTGCTCGCCCATCCGAACCTGAAACGATACGACCTAACATCTGTCCGCTTCTGCATTTCAGGCTCAGCACCACTTCCACCACAAGTGCAGAAAAAATGGATGGAAATCACAAACGGCGTCCTCGTAGAAGGCTACGGCCTCACCGAATCATCACCCGTGACACACTGCAACCCCCTCGACAGATCGATGAAAACAGTCAAAGTAGGCAGCATCGGCCTACCATGGCCCGACACGGACGCCAAAATCATGGACAACGAAACAGGCCAGACAGAACTCGGACCAGACCAAATCGGAGAACTAACAGTCAAAGGTCCACAAGTGATGAAGGGCTACTGGAAAACAGCAGAAGAAACCGCCAACGTCCTCAGAGACGCGTGGCTGTACACCGGCGACATAGGAAAAATGGACCAAGACGGATACTTCTACATCACCGACAGAAAGAAAGACCTGATCAAATACAAAGGCTACAGCGTCTACCCACGCGAAATCGAGGACGTGCTCTACGAACACCCAGCCGTAAAACTCTGCGCAGTCATCGGAAAACCAGACCCAATAGCAAGTGAGATACCTAAAGCATTCGTCGTGCTAAAAGACGGAATGACCGCGACTGAAGAAGAAATCAAAAAGTTCGTCAACGAAAAAATTGCACCATACAAGGCGATAAGAGAACTAGAATTCAGAAAAGAGCTGCCCATGACGCTAGTAGGCAAGGTTCTCAGAAGGGTCCTACAGGAAGAAGAGAAACAAAAAGCCACAAAAAGCTGATCAGCAGAACTCCACCTCTAAAAACGGCCTAATCATGCTGGCTCGTTCACTTTCTTCCCAGTTCTGTTCGTCCATTCACTGATTGGAACCGCAAACTGCTTCTCCACGTTCGGCCGATGAATGCTGTTGTACGTGCAGAACGACCTTATCTTCATGTCCGGCGTCACGTAATGAATACCACATCGCTGAACCCTATCAAGATCAAAGTTCCAGACATCCTGAAAATGCATGATCCCAATCATCACAATCCTACGCATGAAGCTTCCCAACGCCTCATAGCTTCCCTTCGTAATCACGTTCCTGATCAACCCTCGAACGAAATCAGATTTCGCCATCGGCAAAAGCTTCAACATCTGAAGCTTAGCCATCGTCTTCTTGCCCTTCGCCCCTGAATAATAAACGTCCCAAAAGACCTCAGCAAACTTGTCCACGTCCACATAGTCCATAATCGGCTTGAAAGAGCCATCCTTATCTACAACCAGAAACGTAGCCGCACCACACATCGGATGCATCGTAAAGTCTGGGTAAACCTTGCCCTTGATTACACCCATCCCCTTCGTCATCGGAACCGGCCAATTGACAGGTCGCCAATCCCACTTAGAAACAACTCCACCGGTCTGTGCCTCGATCTCCCTGATCGCATCAGGTATCGTTATCCTCATCCTCCGCATCTCGTCCTTCTGAAGCCTGCCAGCCATCGAAATAGGCTGAACGTTCACACATCTGACGACATCATGATTCTTCACAGCGTAATCAACGATAGCCCCCAAATCCTTGTCATTCACACCCTTCGCCAAAGTCACGACCAAAACAACAGAATCCAAACCTATCCTTCTAGCATTGTCTATGACCTTCTGCTTTATCGGGACAAGACTCGTCCTAGCCCTCGTCGTCTTGTAAATTTCCTCCCTCAAACCGTCAAACTGAAGATAAAGAGTACTCAAACCCGCATCAAGAAGCTTCTTGAAATACTCGATATCGTCAGCGATACGCAGACCGTTGGTATTGACCTCAATATGGCTGATCCCAGCCTTCTTTGCCTCCTTAATAAGATCAGGCAAATCATTCCGAATCGTCGGCTCACCCCCACTGAACTGCAAAGCGTTGCAAGCCCACGGACTGTTATTCCTCAGAAGCCTCATCATGCTCACGATCTGCTCGAACGAAGGCTCATAAACATAATTCGACGCACCAGCATAAGCAAAACAAACCGGACAGGCCATGTTACACCTATTCGTAACATCAATTATACCCAAAATCGTCGGCGTCTTATGCTGCGGGCAGACTCCACAATCAAAAGGGCAACCGTTCACAGTTTTCGTATGCGGATTCTCCAACCCAGAGCCCATGTACCGAGCGTTGTACCAATTACCATAGAACCATTTGAAAAGCTCAGCATCACCCCAATAAACGTCCTCAAACTTCCCATGCTTAGGACACGTCTTCTCGAGATAAATCACCTCGTCCTTCTCATAAACCCGCATAGGAATCCTGCTCATACATTCTGGACATAGGCTAGTGGAATATGCCTCAAACTTCGCAGTCTCCTGCTGTTGATTCGTCATTCAATCAGCCCTTGAAGGTTCAACCAATAGCTAGATCAAAAGGCTGTTAATATCTTTAATCATCTGCCATCACTCCGCAGAGACATCAGCCAAACCAGCTGTTGCCAGATCCTCCTCTCATATCGACACTACATGCTTACATTCGCGCACTCGCGATAACATATTCTACAGGAAGTCAAAATGTATAAGAACTGTCGTTCGCCCCTAAACTAAAGAGATGGCTGCAATGCGTCTGAAGATCATGGCTGCAGGCATAGTCCAGGGAGTGGGCTTCCGTCCCTTCATCTATCGCATCGCAGTGCGCGATGGCCTGACGGGCTACGTTAAGAACAAAGGGGATGCAGGCGTAGAAATCATCGTTGAGGGAGACAAGGCGGCTATCGAACGATTCATACGTGACCTGAAGAACGATAAGCCTCCCCTTTCACGAATCTATAAAACCACGACGACAAAACTGGCAGGAGGATCAGAACACAAAGAATTCACGATTCACAAAAGCTCCGATGAAACGGAACTTTCTGGCTCCACTATTCCGCCAGACGTCGCAATATGCGATGAATGCCTCAAGGAACTCGAAAATACGAAGGACCCAAGACACGACTACTTCTTCATCACATGTACAAACTGCGGTCCAAGATTCACAATAATCGAAAAACTTCCGTATGACCGCGAGAACACGACCATGCGCGACTTTGCAATGTGCAGCTTTTGCCAATCCGAATACGCTGACCCATCCAAAAGACGCTTCCACGCGCAGACAGTAGCATGTCCAAGATGCGGACCAAAAGCCTACCTAGTGAATTCTGAGGGCAGGCTAATCGAGGGTAACGATCCTATACGGAAGGCAGGCAAGCTTCTTTCAGAAGGCAAGATAGTAGCAATAAAAGGATATGGAGGTTTCCATTTGGCAGCATCGACAACGAAGGAACAACCCCTACTCAAACTCCGAGAAGCCAAACATAGGAGCCAAAAACCCTTCGCAATCATGGCACGAAGCGTAACGGCCATAGAAACCTTTGCAAACATAAGTAAACAAGAAAGAGCGCTTCTCACTTCTTACACTCGCCCAGTAGTGCTACTGAACAAGAGCAGCGCCTTCCATCTTTCAGACCTCATCGCTCCGGGTCTACACAACGTAGGAGTCATGCTGCCATACACCGGGCTACATTACCTGCTTTTTGATGATGTGGAAGATGCATCCTTCGTGATGACCAGCGCCAATCCTCCGAATCGACCGATCACAAAAGATAATGAAGAAGCCCTAAGTACGCTCGGTGGTACGGTCGACTATTTCCTGCTTCATGACCGCAAAATAGCACACAGATGCGATGACTCAGTAGTCCGCATGCATCGCAACAGGACGGTTTTCCTAAGACGCTCACGTGGCTATGCGCCTGTCCCGTTGAGCCTAAGAGAAAAGGCGAAACACTGCGTGTTGGGTCTCGGGGGGGAGCTGAACAATACTTCATGCGTACTGCTACAAGACAAGGTCTTTGTCTCCCAACATATTGGAGATGTTGAGAACGTCGAAACGAAAGAGTTCTTGGAAGAAGCCACGAAGCACTTGGTGCACCTGGCAAACAGCAAGATCGAACTCATCGCATGTGATCTGCATCCAAAATTCGTAACTACCCATTTGGCCCGTGAATGGGCAGAAGAAAACGGTTGGCAGCTTCTTCAAGTTCAACATCACTATGCTCACGCCGCAGGACTAATGCTTGAACATGGAGCTGATGAATTGGTAGGCATATGCTGTGATGGATATGGATACGGTACAGACGGTCAAGCATGGGGAGGCGAAGTACTGGTTTGCACAAGAGAACCAACTGTTTTCAAACGTGTCGCGCACCTTGAGAAACAGCCGCTCTTGGGGGGGGATCTTGCAACTCGTTATCCACTCAGAATGGCAGCTGGAATACTACAAAAGGAGACCGACGTAGAACCATGGTTAATAGAGCACAGGGAGCATTTTCCGCATGGCGAGGAAGAGATTCGAACAATCTTGCAACAGTTAAGCAGTGACCGAAGTATCCCTCAAACAACGAGCTGCGGCCGAATCCTGGACGCGGCTTCAGCCATCCTCGACATATGCTTCGAACGCACCTACGAGGGCGAACCAGCCATGAAGCTTGAATCACTCGCGAAGAGCGGAAAGAACGTACCTAGGATAGAGCCCATAATAGATGGTGACACGCTGCGGACCACTCAGATGTTACACGAGCTGTTCGAAAATCGGAATAAGTATTCGAGACCAGATCTGGCCAACTCAGCGCATTCTTACCTGTCAAGGGGGTTGGCTCAATTGGCTGTTGAAAAAGCCTTAGAAAACGGAATCAAATCAGTCGGCTTTTCAGGCGGAGCCGCATGCAACGAAGTGCTTGCTTCAGAAATTCAGAGAACGGTGGAAGATTCTGGTCTGAAGTTTCTGGTAAACAAGGCTATTCCGCCAGGCGACGGCGGCATATCGTTTGGCCAAGCCATAGTAGGAGGGTTCTTTCGCTTTTGAACCATAAATGATTTATTTACGCATATTTCTGCCTAATGTATTGATGAAAATGTGTTTGGCGATTCCGGCAAAAGTCGTGAGTATAAGCGGAAACAGCGCGCGTGTTAATTTTGGGGAAGGAGTTACGAGAGAGATCAACGTGGCACTCGTGGATGTCAAAGTCGGTGAATACGTACTGGTGCATGCAGGCTACGCGATCCAAGTTATGGATGAGACAGAAGCACAGGAGACCATAAAACTGTGGAATGAGATTTTTCAAGCTGAGATCGAAACATGCGACAATAGTTAAGTTGAATTAGCATGGCAGAGAGACTGAGATTCAGAGATCCAGATCTCGCAAAACGCGTGGCAAACAAGATAGGCCGGCTTTCAAGGGAAAAAGAGACTGTCAGAATATGCCATGTCTGCGGTACTCATGAATGGACGATAACTCATTACGGTCTGCGCAGTCTCTTACCGAAGAATGTGGAGGTGATAGCTGGACCAGGATGTCCCGTCTGCACTGTTCCAGCCTCAGAAATAGACGAAGCGGTGCAGTTGGCATTACAAGGTGTCATTGTCGCATGCTTTGGCGATCTCCTGCGGGTTCCAGGATCAAAGGTGTCTCTTTTAGATGCCAAGGCAGAAGGCGCCGACGTCCGCGTTGTCTACAGCGTTAGCGACGCCGTCAAAATATCCTCTGAAGAGACTGCCAAAGAGTTAGTCTTTTTCGCAGTGGGCTTTGAAACGACCTCACCGTCAACCGCCGTTGAAGTACTGGGTAGACCGCCGGAAAATATGAGCTTTCTTGTTTCGCATCGCCTTATACCGCCAGCGATGAAAACACTTGTTGAAATGAGAAAATTAAATCTGAACGGCTTCATAGCACCTGGTCATGTCAGTACGATAATCGGGCTGAAACCATACGAGATATTTCCAGAAAACTATGGCATACCCGTCGTGGTGGCCGGATTCGAGCCCCTCGACGTTCTGATAAGTATCTATATGATCATGAAGCAGGTGAACAGCAACAGACCTATCTTGGAAAATGAATACACAAGAGCTGTCCAGAGCGAAGGAAATCTTAAGGCACAGAAGACTATGGAAGAAACTTTCGATATCGCAGATGGGAAATGGCGCGGGCTAGGAACCATTCCCTCTTCCAAGCTTAGTCTGAGAGAAGAGTACAAGATGTTTGATGCTAATCTAAGATACGGCTTAAGAATCGAAGACGGGGTAGACTTGAAGCCTGGTTGCCGTTGCAACCTCGTAGTGATCGGCGAAATTAAGCCTACCGAATGTCCACTTTTTATGAAAGATTGTTCCCCTCGAAAACCAGTCGGAGCCTGCATGGTGAGTACTGAAGGAACATGTCAAATATGGGCAACGGCAAAATCAAGCTACGGCAATAAACCTTGAACGGTCAGACACCGGGCAGCAACATTTGCCGTGGCACTAGCATTCTAACATATTCTAGGAACAGGGTCGCCAATAGGCCTGGAAATTATCCTCCTGCCTCCTACGACTGTTTGCATTGCCACGCCCTTGAATTTCCCCGTCGTTTCTCCGATGATCTCAGCGTTCTTACCCTCGGCTGTTGATCTCAGAAAACCTAATGCATCTTCAGCCTTTTCCTTTACTGCACATATTATCATTTTTCCCTCGTTTCCAACTTCAAATGGATCCAATCCCAACATTTCGCATGCTGCTCTCACGTCTTCTCTAATTGGAATCTTGTCCTCATTAACTAGTATGCCGACCTTCGATTTCATGCTAACCTCGTTAAGTGCATCAGCTAGGCCGCCTCTTGTAGGATCTTTCATCGTCACTATTCCGCCGACATCTTCGAACAAATGCTGCACCAGCAGGTTCAAAGGCTGGACATCAGATTTTATTTCGCTTGCAAAGTTTAGACCTTTCTGAGCGGATAGAACGGCCAGTCCGTGATCTCCAATTGTCCCGGACAGGATTATCTTGTCGCTCGCTGTGAGGTTTGAGTCAAGAGTCCAGCGTGCCTCAAATTTGCTTCTGAATCTTCTGACAACGTCGAGGTTTTTTTCTAGGGCTGGAGTCCTTCTGCCAATTCCGGAGGTGTTAATTATGCAGCCACCTAGGCTTCCTCTTTCAACAACTTTAGTGTCTCCAGTAACGATGCTCACGCAGGCTTCTTTGCACGTGCGCTGCATGCTGGCCAGAATTCTTTCAAAGTCCATTATTGCTAGTCCCTCTTCCAACACAAAACCACATGCCAAAGCATAGGGTTCAGCGCCGATAGCGGCAATATCATTTACGGTTCCTGACACTGCCAAGCGCCCGATATCACCGCCAGGGAAGAAAATCGGTTTCACCACATGTGAATCACTTTTAAGAGCGACATCACCGACCACAGCTGCGTCGTCCATGGCCTCAAGTGGCACCTCAGCTCCACTTCCACCAAAATACCTTACGACGTAGTTCTCAATCAGGCTATGCATGACCGTTCCGCCCGCCCCATGAAGCATCGTTATGTATCCAGTTTCAGCTACCATTTTTCCATCCCTTGAATGACTCTCAATACTAGCATTGAAAGCTGAACATAAATACATCGTAGGAAAGCACGAGGGGAATATGATTAGCTCTTGAGCTGAGAACCCATTCGTTAGTCAGCATGATCTGCTTTGAAGCTGTGACTACAATGGACAAAGGCAGTGAAGGATTTTTCCACTTGCGTACACTCATCTCCATCTAGACGTAGTCAGCAATTGTGGTCAGTCTTAAAAGCATTTACGGTGAAGGAAAACCATATTAATCGCCATGTTGCTGTTCAATTGCACAGTTGGAGAGGGCACATAGTGCCAAAATGGGGATACTCAATAATCGCGGAAGAGTTGGATCTGGAAAAAACCGTGAAAGCAAGCGCACGAGAGATTAGGGTATCCCATAAGGCGGCACGAGAAGTCTGCAGAACGATAAAGGGCATGATGCTTACCAAAGCGAAGCAGTACCTCAAGGACGTTGTTGACAAGAAGAAGCCGGTTCCTTTCAGGCGATTTACCAAGAAGCTTGGGCACCGCCACGGATTAGTGAAGGCATATGCAGGCAGATATCCGGTCAAGACGGCAAAGCATGTTCTTAAGGTGCTTGAGGAAGCAGAGGCTAATGCTGAGAACAAGGGTTTAGACATTGACAGGTTGCGCATAATCCATGCTGCCGCATCCCAAGGAATGAAAATTAAGCGATTCAAGCCAAGAGCACAGGGAAGAGCCTCACCTCGTTTCGAGATTTTGTCCCACATCGAAGTCGTCCTGCAGGAGGAACCAGAAACGGGGGCTGAGGCATAATGTCAGTCGTCAAATACTTTGTTACAGAGTCCATAAAAAGAACGGAAATTGACGAGTTTCTTCAAAACAAACTTGAGAAGGCAGGATACGGAGGCGTGTCAATATCGAAGACTCCGCTAGGAACGCATATTGTGATCTATGCCATGCGCCCTGGTTTAGTGATCGGACGGGGCGGAGAAACGATAAGAGAACTGGCGAGCATTTTGGAGGCAAAGTTCAATGTTTCGAACCCTCAAATCTCCGTTTCTGAGATTGAAATTCCAGAATTGAACGCTTACGTTGTTGCTTCAAAACTCGGTTCAGCATTGCAAAGAGGCGTGCATTTCAGGCGGGCAGGATTCTGGGCGCTCAACTCAGTCATGGAAGCTGGTGCCTTGGGCGCAGAGATAATCATAAGCGGTAAACTGAGGACGGAAAGAGCAAGGTACGAGAAATTCAAGTCAGGCTATTTACCAAAGTGTGGAGATCCGCCTCAAAAATACATGCGAAAAGCCGAGGTTCACGTTCAACTTAAGCCAGGGATGTTTGGCATAAGAGTCAGGATAATGCCCCCCGATGCACAATTCCCTGACAAAATCAAAATAGCAGAGGCTTTGCCGCCAGAGGAAGAACCAACAGAAAAAAAGATGGAAGGCACAGCCCAAGAAGCTGACACGAACGACCAACCGGAGGCAACTGAATAAGTGCCGATACTGCGAGTCAAAGAAATACGAGAACTGTCCTCTGAAGAGCGAACTAATAAACTTGGCGAATTCAGAACAGAACTTCTCAGGCTAAGGACTATGGTTAAGGCCGGCGGCTCAGTCGAGAATCCAGGTAGGATCAAAGAATTGCGCAAAACCATTGCTCGAATCCTTACGATGGAAAGAGAACAGAGCCTTGCCCCAACAAAGACGAACAAGAAGAGTGATAAGAGGAAATGAGAATAACCCCTGAAATAATATGCCATGAACTTATCGGAACCGAGGCGAAAGTTGGCAAGAGCACGAATATTAAATGTGTAGGATCTCACGGTAAAATAGTGGATGAAACCAGAAATACCTTCACAATTCTTGATAAAGGCGACAGAAAAATCATAGCCAAGAGCTCAACAGTTTTTCATTTTGCTTTTGATGATGGCACAGTAGTTGAGGTTGATGGAAGGCTTCTGACAGGAAGATCTGAAGATAGGCTTAAGAAGAATATCAGGAGGCTTTGGTAATGTCATTCTCTTTCAAGAAGCCTAAGAAGACCTGTGGGGACAGAAATTGTCCATTTCACGGGGACCTCTCAGTGCGGGGACACGCCTTGGACGGAGTAGTCGTCAGCGCAAAGATGGATAAGACAGTCATCGTTGAACGTGACTATCTTCACTATGTTTCAAAACTCAGAAGGTATGAACGAAGGCATAGCCGTATTGCATCCCACAGTCCCCCTTGTTTGGAGACGAAAGAAGGAGATCATGTTAGGATAGCGGAATGTCGCCCAGTAAGCAAGACTGTTTCATTTGTTGTAGTCGAGAAAAAGGAGGAAAGTTGAAACGGCGGCAAAAGCAAAGCATAGAGCTTTGGTCGCAAAAGGAATGGTTGGCCAAGGGCCGAAAGTCACTCGAGGATTGGTACCCGGCTCCATGTTAAGGTGCGCGGACAACACAGGGGCCAGAATACTACGACTGGTACAGGTAATGGGCTACAAGGGAAGACTGCGAAGATATCCATCTGGGGGAGTTGGCGACAAAATAACACTCTCCGTTAGACGAGGAACACCAGACATGAGGAAAAAGATCTTTCAAGGAGTGATCGTGAGACAGAGGAGACCCTTTCGAAGAATCGATGGTATCTGGGTTCAGTTTGAAGACAACGCAGCGGTGATAATTACTCCCGAAGGAGAAATGAAGGGCTCAGAAATTCGTGGTCCAGTGGCAAAAGAAGCTGCAGAGAGATGGCCAAGAATAGCGAGTGCCTCGAGCATAATAGTATAACAGGAGGATAAGGATGCAGACATTTAAGCTGACAGCGAAACCAACGAAACAGAGAAGAATGATTTATCAAGCACCTGATCACGTACGTCGCAAATTGTTTGCGGCGCCTCTCTCGGCAGAGCTCCGAGCATCACAGGGGACAAAGACTATTCCCGTGAGGAGCGGTGACACCGTTCGCATCATGCGAGGAGATCACAAGGGATTCGAAGGCAAAATTTCGAGGATAGATCGAACCAATTACAGGATTTACGTTGAAGGGCTGACTCGGGAAAAGGTAGACGGTACCACGATATTCGTTCCGATACATCCTTCTAAGGTAACGATCACGGGCTTAGTCCTTGATGACAAGTGGCGAAAGAAAATCTTGGAAAGGAAAAAACAGGCTCGCAGAGAAGAAACGAAACCACAAGCAAGACAACCGGAGGAGATTCCTGAACCCAAGGAACTCGCTGAGAAAGAGGCTCCGAAGAAAGAGGAAGCACAAAGTAAGAAGCCAGCGCCAAAGAAACCTAGAGGAAGGAAAAAGACGGCAACTGGAAAGCCAGCTGCGCAGAAATCTAAAAAAGAAAAAGAAAAAACTGAGGCCGAGCAAGAATCGAAGGCAAAGGAGCGAAGAGCAACGCAAAAGGAAAGGAAGAAAACTGGAGTAGAATAGAGTGGGACGAAAAGGAGCATCCACCGGTCTGAAACGGAAGCCTGCGCCGAAATTCTGGCCGATTCACAGGAAAGAATTTACTTGGGTAGTAAAGCCTTCTCCTGGTCCTCACGATGGGAGCAACTGCCTGCCTCTCACCATAGTTCTGCGTGATAGTCTTGGATTTGCCAAGACCAGAAAGGAAGCTAGAACGATAGTTTCACAAGGTAAAATATGTATTGACGGGCAGATCAGGCGAGACGACGGCTTTCCTGTGGGTCTTGCAGACGTAGTTTCAGTGCTTGACGTTGACAAAAACTTCCGAGTGATACCATCTGTAAAAGGATTGGTTCTTCAGCCGATTGACAAAGAAGAGGCAAAATTCAAACTCTGCAGAATAGAAAACAAGACAACTGCCAAAAATGGAAACATGCAGCTGAACCTTCACGATGGCTCGAACATACTCATTAAGTCTGCTGATGCAAAGAACCCGCAAGAGGATGTTTTAGAGACAATTGACACTGTGAGAATCACACTTCCAGAAAGGCAGATTGTTGAATCCATAAAAATGAAAGAGAAAGACTATGCCATCATAACCGGCGGGAAAAACATTGGAAAGCATGGTAACATCATCCAAATTGAAGAAGCGTCGGGGAAGAAACGCAGAAACGCATTGGTGACAATCGAGGACAAGAAAGGCAATCGTTACCAAACAACATTGAACTTCGTTTTTGCCATAGGCGAGACGCAACCGTTGATATCTCTTCCGGAGGCAGATTAGGTTGTCTGAGGATGAAATTCTCAAGGAATGGGAAGAAAATCCCATGCTGAAACCGAAAATAGAAAAAGTCGTTGTGAACCTCTGTGTGGGGAAGTCTGGGGAACCTCTTGAAAAAGCCGTGAAGGTTTTGGAGGAGTTGACGGGTCAGACTCCATGTAGAAGAAAGGCCAAGCAGACCATAAGGGATTTCGGCATCAGAATGGGAGAATCGATTGCATGTATCGTGACGTTGAGAAAACAGAAAGCGATCGAGTTTCTTGACAAAGTCTTGCCTGTGATTGATCGGAAAATTCCGAGGACAAGCTTCGACGGGCAAGGCAATTTCTCGTTTGGCATAAAGGAGCACATCGAGATTCAGGGAGTAAAATACGACCCTGACGTAGGCATATTTGGCATGGATGTCTGCGTGTCCATGGCGCGTCTTGGATATCGTGTTAAGAATAGGCGGGGAGAAAAGGCCAAAATTGGCTCAAGACACGTTTTGCGGCCCGAAGATTCTATAGTCTTCGCGAAGAATATGTTGGGAGTCGAAATAGTATAGACTGGAGGAGACGCAGTATGGCCAAGCAGAAACCAAAGAAAGTAAGAAAGTACGGCAAAGGAACTAGACCATGCAGCAGATGCGGATCTTATGGACCTGTGATTCGGCGCTACAACTTGAATCTTTGTCGGCAGTGTTTCAGGGAAGCGGCAAAAAAACTCGGGTTCAGGAAATATGAGTAACGAGGGAAATCGTGATGGACACGTTGGCAAATGGTTTAACAACGCTAGTCAACAATGAGATGCGTAACAAACGGGAATGCATAATCCGCCCTGCGTCTAAGCTATTGGGCAGGGTCCTGAGAATTATGCAGCTCAATGGTTACATAGGGGAATTCGAGTTCGTAGACGATGGTAGATCAGGGAAGTTCAAAGTTCAGCTCTTGGGAAGAATAAACAAGTGCGGGGCCGTTAGACCAAGGTATTCTGTCGGAATAGAGGAGTTCGAAGAGTGGGAGAAGAAGATTCTTCCATCTAGAGAAGTGGGCACGATGGTCATTTCAACGCCTAAGGGAGTCTTGTCTCATAGAGAGGCAAGAGAAAAAAACCTTGGAGGTAAACTGCTAGCATTCGTGTACTAGGTAGGTGTGTCTTAATGCGAGCAATAGAAGCCTCAAGAACAATTCAGATCCCAGAAGGTGTTGAGGTCACTCTCGAGGGCAGAAAGGTCACCGTTAAAGGTCCAAAAGGAACTTTGACCAGAGACTTTCAGCATGCATCAGTGTCACTGGAAGTCGACGGCAAGACAATGCGCGTCTGGGCTGAATGGCCAAGGAAAAGAGAAGCGTCACTCGTAGGCACCGTCCATTCTCACATTCAGAACATGATTAAAGGCGTCACAAAAGGGTTCACATACAAGCTAAAAATAGTTTTCTCCCATTTTCCCATATCAGCCAAGGTCAAAGAGAAAACGGTATTAATCGAAAACTTCACTGGGGAACGAAGTCCCAGAAAGGCAGAGATAATGGGCAACGCTAGGGTGAAGATTGAAAGCGAAGACATAATCGTTCAGGATCTCGATCTAGAAAAGGTAAGCCAGACGGCCGCGAACATTGAGCAAGCTACCAGAGTGAAGAGAAAGGATCCTAGGATATTCTTAGACGGCATCTATGTGTACGAACGGTCTGAGGGGATGTAAGCATGACCGGGTCGAGTGGGCAGATTACAGAGAAAGAGTTGAGGCTGACTAGGAAGATGAGGCAGCGAAAGCCAAATTTCGTTAGGTCTGAGAGTTGGCGTTACGTGCGCATCAAAGAGAGTTGGCGTAGACCACGAGGTCTAGATCACAAGATGCGCATAAAATATGACGGATGGCCTCCCAGCGTGGGCGTTGGGTATAAGGGACCTAAAGCGACTAGAGGGCTTCATCCCTCTGGTTACAGAGAAGTCTTGGTATACACTGTTGAAGGGCTTAAGGGGATTGACCCCAAGACCCAAGTTGTAAGAATTGCACATACGGTCGGCAAAAGAAAAAAAGCCAGGATGTTAGCTGAGGCTAAAAAGAAGAGACTCACTATCTTGAACTGGAAAGAAGCAATTCCAAAAGAAGAAAAAGTGACCGAAGAGAAGCTTGGAGAAGAAAAAACGGAAACAAAGAAAGCAGAATCCTCTGAGCCTATCCAGAAACCGGATAGGCTTAGGAAACGTAAGGAGGAGGCGAAACAGTCGTGACCAACCTCAACACTCAGCGGCGTCTGGCGGCGCAGATACTCAAAGCCGGCCGGAACCGCGTTTGGATAGACCCTGAAAAAGTGGACGATGCAGAAACAGCGATAACTAGAGAAGATGTGAGAAAACTAATCCACGAAGGTGTTATCAAGCTGAACCCGGAAAAGGGAGTAAGCCGAGCACGAGCAAGAGTCTTGCATGAAAAGAAAAAGAGGGGCTTGCGTAGCGGTGTCGGCAGCAGATCAGGGTCACCATATGCAAGGATTTCTAAGAAAGAAGCTTGGATGAGTAAGATTCGAGCCCTGAGAAAGAGGCTCAGAGGGCTGAAGGCCAGAAAAACCATTACCGAGAGTGCATACCGAGAACTGTACACGATGGCAAGCAGTGGACGGTTCGCGTCAGTAGCTGACTTGGAACGTCATTTGAAAGCTCATGACGTATGGAGGAAAAGGTAATGGCAAGAAACTCGCGGTACTGCGCTCCGTACAGGCGGAGGAAAGAGGGAAAAACAGACTATGCTGCAAGAAGGGCGCTCGTCCGGTCGGGGAGACCTCGAGTCGTGGTTCGTAATTCTCTGAATAACGTGATTGCCCAGATAGTTATTGCCAAACCTGAAGGAGACAGACTTGTGATATCAGCTCATAGTCGCGAACTCGCAAGAAAGTATGGGTGGAAAGCTTCAAGAGGAAACCTGCCAACAGCGTACTTGACAGGGCTTCTTTGTGGCCTAAAAGCCAGATCGCAGGGATTAAAAGAAGTAATCCCTGACATAGGATTGAATTCACCTTCGAAGGGCTCCAGAGTGTTTGCTGTATTGAAAGGGCTTCTTGACGCAGGAGTACACGTACCAATTGACGAAAAGAAACTGCCTGATGAAAAAAGACTGAGCGGTGAACACATAGTGCAGTATGCAAGAAGCTTTTCCTCAAATGCAGAGGAGTATCAGGCAAAGTTCTCCAAATACATCGAGCACGGACTTCGTCCAGAGGATCTCACTGAGAAATTTGCTGAAGCCAAGAAGGAGATTCTGGTCGCATTCAAGGAGCGGAGGTAAGAAGGCATGAGAAGTCGAAGTCGCAGAGGATCTGACAGAGCGCGCGCGCGGAGGCCCGCTGAGAACCTTGAGCAATGGGTTCCTAAGACTCGCCTTGGAAAGATGATTCAAGAAGGCAGAATCACATCGATTGAAGAAATCTTCATGAGCGGTTTTCAGCTGCGTGAGCCGCAAATTGTTGATTCTTTGCTTCCAGACTTGCAGGAGGAAGTCATAAACGTCAATCTTGTTCAAAAGCAAACTGACGCGGGTGAAAAGTCAAGATTTAAGGCCATAGTTGCAGTCGGAAACAGAGATGGTTACATAGGCATGGGGTATGGAAAAGCACCCCAAGTTCGAAATGCCATAGAAAAAGCCGCTGCTGATGCACGTCTTAAAATTGTGCCCATAAGAAGAGGATGCGGAAGTTGGGAGTGTGGTTGTGGAAAACCTCATTCAATTCCATTTAGAACGGAAGGAAAATGTGGAAGTGTAAGAATAGATGTGATTCCAGGCCCACGTGGCTTGGGTTTGGTGGCGAGTGAAGTTGCAAAAGTAGTGTTGGGCCTCGCTGGGATAAAAGACTGCTGGACTAGGAGTTACGGTTCAACTAGGACAGTCCCTTCGTTTGCAGGCGCCATTTTTGACGCACTAAGGAGAACATACAGTCTCATAACGCCGACAGACTGGGTGACTTAATGACTCAACAAGAAACAGACAACAAAAGTATCATAGCTGTGAGGATCCGTGGAGTGATCAGCGCCCGAAAAGAAGCAAGGGATACGCTGGAGTTGCTTCACCTCAACCGTAATAATTATGCCGTGCTAATCGACAGTCGGCCGGCATTCATCGGGATGCTAAAGGCAGTACAAGGCTATGTAAGCTGGGGGGAAGCCTCAAAGGAAGCTGTCAACATGCTGATCAAGCAGCGCGGGCGACTTTTGGGCAACAAGAAACTCACGGAGGAGTACCTGCAGAAAATTGGCCACAAAACGCTAGAAGACCTTGCTGAAGCAGTTTTCGATTGCCGCGTGGAATATTGGCGGTTGCCAAATATTCAGCCTGTATTTAGGCTAACTCCTCCTACGAAAGGATTTAGGGGTAACATAAAAAAAGCCTACAGGGCTGGCGGAGCAGCCGGATATCAAGGCGAAAAGATCAGCGAGCTCATAAAGAGGATGGTTTAGACTCCAATTTCCTGATTTTCTGGCGATACGTTTTATAGCAACTTTCCAGATGCCATTGTATCCTGAGGGGAAGGAACAGTTGAGTGCGAAATGGCGTAGGAGCAGGAGGAATCCACAGAGGCCAGGCATTTTCAAAGCCTTCATGAGTGCCAAGGAAAAAGGAACTCCAGTGCCTTATTTAGATGGGTGGAAAACAAGGAAGAAGTCATATTCCAACAGGCAAAGGATTCCAGAAGCAAGTTCAGAGAGGGGAATGAGAGAGCCGGAACCTCTTCTTGATATATTTGAAGAAAAAGGTGAAATAATAGTTGTTGTTGGATTCGCCGGTTTCAAAAAAGACAGTTTGAAGACTAACGTAGAAAGTCATAAGCTAACCCTATACGGTGAGGCTCTGAATCGCAGATACTACAAAAGTTTAAATCTTCCTAAGAGAGTGATTCCAAACACCATACGTACGAAATACCAGAATGGTGTACTCGAAATACGATTGAAAAAAGCTGTACGGGAGAAAACGTTGGACAAGGTTGCATATTAGGAAATGCCTCATCGACTTAGAAAAAGCAGGAAAAATCGCGGCTCAAGAACTTGTGGTTACGGTAAAGTAGGTCAACACAGAGACCAAGGATCAAAGCCAGAACGGAAGGCTGGACGGCACAAGCATAAATGGTCCTATGTTCAGAGGTACGAGCCCGATTATTTTGACAAGAGGGGCTTCACCTGTCCAAGAAGCCTGAGGCGAACTGGTCGTGTCTTGAATGTCCGAGAATTAGATCAAATCGCTGCAGAACTTCCAGTAGAGAATGGCAAACACTCCGTTGATTTGGAGGCACTCGGTTACGGCAAACTGCTCGGAACGGGCAAGGTCACTCGGGCTCTGACCGTGAGAGTAGTCTCCTGCTCAAAATCTGCATCCCAAAAAATAAAAGACGCCGGCGGAGAGGTCTTAGCACTAACTGAAGAAAAGGGAGAGTAACTGCTAGCCAATGGCTGGAAGATTCTTAAGCCTGTTCAAACCCATCGCGCGGGTCGTCCCAGAAATCAAGGCGCCAGAGCGTCGAGTGAGGTTTAATGAGAAGCTCTTTTGGACAGGGCTCGTGCTCATCATCTACTTTGTGATGTCTGAAGTTCCGCTTTTCGGCATAAGTGCTTCACCGTTGGGGGAACTTGCCGCTCTTCGAGTTATTTTTGCCTCTCGCCGAGGTAGCCTCATGGAGCTTGGAATCGGCCCTATAGTCACGGCTGGGTTGATCCTGCAACTCTTGGCCGGTTCATCAATGATAGAGTGCGACATGTCAAATCCTGAGGATCGAGGTTTGTTCACGACCGCGAGCAAAGTTTTCTCAATTCTCTTAACGGGGGTTCAGGCGTTAGCCTATATCGTTGGTGGGATGTACGGAACTCTGTCGAGTTCGATAGCTCTGGTTGTCTTTCTGCAGCTCTTGGCAGCGGGAATCACAGTATTGTTGCTAGATGAGCTCGTGCAGAAAGGCTGGGGCTTCGGCAGTGGAATAAGCCTATTCATCATGGCTGGGGTCGCTCAGACCATCTTCTGGGAGAGTTTCTCGCCTGTATCTGCTCCTGGGGAACCTCGCGCTTATGGTTTCTTCTTCGCTTTGGGACAGGCTTTCTCTTCAGGCCAACCGTTGTCGTCGATGTGGCTCAGAAGTAGCCACTGGGATTTGTTGAATGGTCATGCCGCAACAGGCTATACGACGTCGCCCGGCTATCTATCTGTATTTAACCCGGCAAACCCATCTATGCTGGGCCTCATAGCAACGATAGGTGCGTTTCTGGCCATAATTTACATGGAAGGGGTGAGAATAGAATTGCCCTTGTCCTATGCTGGTTACAAGGGATATCGTAGCCGATATCCGATTAAGCTTCTTTACGTTTCAAACTTGCCTGTGATCTTCGCGTCAGCACTCTTTGCTAATGTGTACTTCTTTTCACAGATCTTCTGGAGTATGAGCGGGAAGCCTGGTGTAGGAGGCGTGCCGGGCAACTTCTGGATGAGTGTTCTGGGTCAATACAGAGAGGTGTTTGGCAACTCAAGTGCCCCGACGCAAGTGACTGGGTATAGCCCTTCGGGCGGTTTGGTCTATTATGTGACGGCGCCTGCCAATTTCGTGCAAACTGTATTCGATCCGGGGAAGGCTTTTGCTTACTTGGGAATACTGATGGTCTTCTGTGTTGTGTTTTCGCTTACGTGGCTAGAGGTTGGTGGGTTGGGGGCTTCGACGGTGGCTAAGCAGTTGATCGATGCGGGCATGGAGATTCCGGGGTATAGGCGGTCTGGAAGGGCTATTGAGTCGATTCTGGGACGCTACATTCCGGCAGTGACTGTTGTGGGCGGGATACTGGTTGCGTTAGTTGCGGGTGTTTCGGACTTCTTTGGAGTTTTCGGTTCCGGTATGGGGGTTTTGCTTTCAGTGGGAATAATATATCAGTATTATGAGACGTTGGTGAAGGAGCAGGCTGCGGAGGCGATTCCTGCCTTCAGGCGGATTTTTGGGGAGTAAGAGATGGATATTACAATAGTTGTATTGCGGACGTTTGAGACCGCGGAGGTCATGGTGTGCGGTCTTGTTTTGGGGCTGTTCGAAGATGATCCTGGGAAGGCATTGGCAGAAGTGTTGAAGGCTTACGGAGTGGGCTGAAGTTGTTTGAAGTGCTTCAAAACATTCCCCTTTCTACGGTTTTCCTGTTCTTGCTGGCTGCTCTGATCTCGTTGTTGACGTCGCTGTCGAATCGTCTTTTGACTGATCCGGGGAAGTCGAAGGCTTGGAGGAAGGAGGTCTCAGAATGGAACAAGGAGATGCAGGAGGCTAGGCGCGAGGGAGACAAGAAGAAGCTGGAGAGGGTGATGAAGAAGCAGAAAGAGATTCTTCAGCTTCAGTCTAAGATGATGTGGCAATCGATGAAGGTGACGTTGATTTTCTTCGTTCCTCTGATTATTATATGGTCCATTCTGGGCGGGTTCTACACGATTCCGGCCACTGGCAAGATCCCGGCGCAGCCGATGTCGATTGCGTATCTTCCAGGTGTCGGTCCTGTTCTCCACCTGTTTATTTTCAGTTTTGCGTCGTTGTTGTGGTGGTATTTGTTGTGTTCTATGATGTTTGGGACGCTCTTCTCTCATGTGTTTGGGATTGTGGAGGTTAGTGAATAGATTGCCAAGACGAAATAAGCGTACTAGGAGTCGGAAGCGTGTCTACAAGAGATTGCCTGGAGCTGGGCAGAGTGTTCATTATAGGCTGAGTGTTGGCGCCGTGCAGCGTTGCCGCGCGTGCAAGCGACCACTAGCGGGGGTTCCGCGGGCTTCTAGGTTCGCGGCGAGCAAGCTTAGTCGAGGCAAGAAAAATGTAAGCCGCCCATTTGGCGGCCAAATATGTCCCGATTGCCTCAAGCGTGATCTGAGGCAGGCTTCGAGAAACGTCTGACGTGCAGTGTTCGAGGCGGGTAGATGTCTGGAAACCGCAGGCTTGGGAGGACTGATGGGCGCGTTGTGGTTTGTGTCTGCGGCTTGGCTGGAAGCGGGAAGAGTACGCTGGGGCGAAAACTTGCCAGAAAATGCGGTTTCAAGTATTATTCTGGTGGGGATGCACTCAAAGCTTTAGCGTTAGACGAGGGTTACAGGCAGATTAAGCGTGGCTGGTGGGAGAGTCCTGAGGGCATGCGTTTTCTTGAGAGGAGGCGGAGGGATTCGGAGTTTGATCGGGTCATTGACGCGAAGCTTTTGGAGTTTGCTAGGGAGGGCAACGTCGTGTTGGACAGTTGGACTATGCCGTGGCTTCTTGATCGTGGTTTCAAGGTTTGGCTGGAGGCTTCTCCTGAGAGGAGAGCGAAGAGGATTGCCAAGAGGGATGGCTTGGGTTTTGAGGAGGCTTTGAAGGCTTTACGGGTGAAGGAATCGAGGACGAGGAGCATTTACAGGAAGCTTTACGGTTTTGACTTGGGCGGGGATTTTGAGCCTTTTCATCTGATCTTGGACACTGACAACCTTGGCGCCGGGGAAGTCTTCAGTGTTCTCTGCATGGTGATGGATAACTGCCTGCTTCGAAAACAGTAGCGAAGATCGGGGCAGGAACATGATTCTTGATGCTGAACGAATCCTGAGCTCATTCAAGCTTAGGAGAGTTCAACCCGACTTGGGCATGCCATAGAATTTGCCTCGGTTCCCGTGAGCTTTCTTCGCCCTGTTGGGTCTAGAATAGGCTGACTTGCGGTTTAGGGCTGAAAACACGCCAAAAACGCACCTCCCCCCTCCTAGGTCGGTTTTCATCTTTGGACAAGATGCCTCATGTTTGCTGATGGCCGAAGAGGGTTGAACCTACTCAACTGTTGGGTTGAAATCACGCGAACAGTTGATAACCCTCTCCTAGGTCGGTTTTTCTGTTCTTTCTTTGGGGTTTTGACGCAATTTCTGGTTGCCTTTGTGTGTGGATACTTCGGCCTCGGTCTGGTTCAACCCGTGTGTCAAGCCGTGTGTGCTGAAACTTGTGTCGTGTGGTTCGTGTGGGTCGCATCGTTGTTGTTGGCTTGAGTTTTCTTGAATAGCCGCAGGTATTCTGGGTTGGGCGGCTATTTGATCTGGGTTTGAGCGTCCTTTTTGCTTTTTCGGGGTGTTGAAAACTGGTGAGCAGAGCCCAAGGGGGAAGCTAGCAAGCCGTGCGTTGCTTGGTTGTTTGTCGTCCTCTTGTTGAGGAAGTCTTGAGTGTTCCGCAACTCTTTTAAATCAACCGCGCGTAACAACATCTTCAGCATGGAAATTTTCGACCTCGAGGGCAAAGTTGTGAAGGAGAAGGAAGTTTCTGAAGCGTTGTCGCTCTTGTGGGCTGAATTTGTGCATCTGGAAGATATAGAGGCCATCTCCTCGTCGGCCTAAGCGTGCATATTCTCAAAGTTTTTTCAAGGGGTGACGCATTGAAGCCGTGTTAACTGCTGTTGAGGCAGTTCCGGTTGAGGGCGGCCAGTTTCTTGTGGGTGATTTGCAGATTATTGCTGTTGTGACCAGACTGTGGCCGTGGGTACGTTTTTCTTGATGAACATTTTTGCGTTTCTCCATCTTTCCTGTACGATTTGGAGATTGCCGAGGACGCTGGAGTGCAGGGAGTAGAAGATGTAGCACAGGTAAGTGCATTCGGAGCATTCGCTGTAAGTCTTGCGTAGGGTCTTGAATGTGGTGCTGTGCCATTTTTTGGGCAGGTCAAGAATGGATGCTACTGGGTTGTGGAGGTGGCAGCCTGCAACTCTTCCCTGGTGGTCTATTATGAAGAAGTTTTGGAGCGCTCTGCATTTCCATGTGCGTTCACCGTTCATGTAGAGTTGTTTCATGGCTTGCAAGAGTTTGCGGGTTACGAGCATGTTGCTGTACTGCCTTCTCATGTCGTCTAGTGAGTCGCAGAGTTTCACCATGGAATCTTTGTCGAGGATTTCGAGTTCTTCGTTCTTTTTGCCTATCTTGAAGAGCTGATTCGAATCGGCAGAAGAGTCGTAGGAGTACAGACTGTACCATATTGGGATGCTCTTTTGCAGGAAATATCTCGTCAACGGCACGATTTCGTGGAGGTTAACCTGCGAGATCGTGGGCGTTATGCTTACCTGAACGCCTTCTTTGCATAGAGTTTCGATGCTTTTCATGGCTTTATCCCAGGAGCCTTTGACCCCCTTGGCCTGATCATTCTTTTCCGCGTCCAAAGTGTCCAAGGATATGGCCACGAAGTCTGCCTTGCGCAGGGCTTCGATCTTGCCCCCAGCCAAACTTCCGTTGTCGTAGACCGTGGTCACGAAGAAACGTGATGCGTAGTCTATGATTTCGCCTATGTCGTCTCTGAGGAGTGGCGCTCCTCCGGAAAGTACGACTTCTATGACGCCGAGCGCTTTGAGGACATCTAAGCCTTTTTTCACTTCTGCCGTAGACAATTCGTTTTCGTCTTGTTCTCGCCAGACGTTGCAGCTTCTGCATCGATAGTTGCATCTGCTGGTGAGGAACCACTGAACGTGGTAAGGTCTGTTAGGAATCAGAGAACACTTGGCAATCCTCGCAGCTTTCTCAAGCGTCATTACCAAAGACGCGTCACTTCATCCTTGCTTGTTCATGAAATTCGCGTGGGTATTTTAACCTAATGCAAATTCGTGTAGATTTCCGAAATTTCAAGAAGCTTCGGGTGATGATCTAGCTTCTAGCTTCTCGCGAGCGCCAGCCAAAGATGGTCGGAAACCAGTTTAGGCAGGGGCCGAGTTTTTCCATCTTTTCCCTTCAGAGTGCGTTCTTTCTCGTTCTTAACGAAGTCTCCGATGATCGAGGCTTTAATTCGCTTTTGCTTTAGGCTCTCGATTATGTGTTCGGCGCCTTCGGGCTTCGCGGCTATCAGTAGGGCGCCTGAACTCACGAGTCGTAGCGGGTTGATCTTGAAGAATTTGCAGATGCTAACTGTCTCCGGTCGAACGGGAATTTTCTCTTCGAATATTCTCACGCCCAATTTTGAAGCGTCCGCCATTTCGTATATTCCGCCGGCAATGCCACCTTCCGTGGGGTCATGCATGGCGTCTACCTCGCCTGTCTTGACAGCTGTGATCGCATCTTCAACCACGCTCGTTTGACTGAAAAACCCTTTTGCTTCTTGCAGCATCTTACCGCCAAGAGTCTTAGTCAAAAGCTTTGCCCTGTCTGACGCAAGAATCGCCGTCCCCTCGATTCCCGCGCTTTTTGTAAGAATGAGCCTGTCGCCGTTCTTTGCTCCCCCGGCGGTCACATACTTCCCCTTTTCTGCGATACCTATCGTGCAACCCACAACTATCGGATTTCTTAACCCTTGCGTCACTTCACAATGGCCTCCTGCGACTGCGATTCCTAATTCCTTCGCCGCCTTGTCCATCTGAACGCAGATCGTCTCAACCATTTTCCTGTCTGCGCCTTCAGGCAGCAGAATGCATGAGAAAAGAAAGGCAGGTTCAACACCGAAAGTGGCCACGTCATTCGCGTTAACGTTCACTGCTAACCAACCGATCCTCTCCAATGCGCCAGTAATAGGATCCATCGAGACGATCAACGATCGGTTCCCAACATCTATTACTGCACCATCAATGCCGGCCGATGGACCTAATACCACCTCTGATCGTTCAACACCGAGGTTTCTGAAGACAACTTCCCTCAATAGTTCTACTGGGATTTTTCCGGCATGCAGTTTCATAGTAGGCACTTCGAAAGGTGCTTGTCTCAGCTTTTAAATTGAGGGAGACGTCGAGAAACTATTCTGGCGACAGGTATTGCAACGGCTAGTCCGACAAGCATTTGGAGAATGTTTGCAGCAACTTCTACGATCGCGACAGGGCCGACGACCAGTTGCTCGTAGAGATAATATCCCAGAACCATTTCTAAGCCTCCGACGAGTATCGGCAGAACGGCTTGTCCAGACTCGGGTTCTAGCTTTAGGGTCATCAAGGCTATAGCAAGGGCAAGAATTCCACCTAAGAAGTACCAAACGAAGATCGGTATGGTTATGCTTAACGTCGCAGTTTCAGGAGCAGGATACCCCCAGTAAATGTCCACGTGATGCAAATAGGCAGACCCTACTGTCGCAAGAAGTATTCCAACGACTATTCCAAGGATTATCGTGTAACTCTTCCATTTGGTCTTTGAGGCGTGTTTGGGCATCTTCTTGTACAAGAATCCTACGATGGCTCCTTCGCAGCCTTTTATCACCAGCGTTCCCGGAGCAAAAATTGGTCCGGCTATTAAGTCAGATATTGCGGCCCCCACGCCTCCTGCGAAGGCACCTACAAATGGGCCGAAAACCAATGCGGCGATGTAGATTACGGTTTCGCCTATGTTGAAGTAGCCTTTTGTTGCTGGGATATTCACGATGAGAACTAATGTGACTACGCATACCACTGCGGCGAAGACCGCTGCGATTGCAAGCCTGACAACTCTTGTAGGGTTCTCTTTCGCGCCCATCTAGGTATCCTCGCATTGAGTTAGAGTTTGATCTCTTATTCTATCTTTCGGGTGAATAGCTCTTGAAAGTTTTCGTAAAAGATTCTTTCCTTGGTTCTTTGCTTGATGTCTGCGGCTTGAACGATTGCCATTTGTGTTGGATAACGATAATACGGGAAATCGGAGCCGAAGAGTATCCTATTTTTGTCTACATCCGTTGCGAGTTCGATGATGTCAGGTAACGTTCCAGAGGTTTCGACGTAGATATTGTCGAATTGCTCCATCATGCTCAAGGCTCCTTCCTTTAGATGGCCCATTATTATGGATAGTTTCGGGTATTTCTTGGCGATTTTTGAGATGAGTCCTGGCGAGGAGAAGCCGTCGCCAGTGTGAAATAGGGTTGGCAGACCGAGTTTATTCACTTCTTGGAAGAATCTGTTGAAGAACGGGTGGTCCAGTCTGAAGCATTCTACCATGGGGTGCAGTTTCAGTCCTGTCAAGTGTAGCTTATTCTTTATGCGGGTCAATTCCTCTATAGAGTCGTCTCTTCTGGGGTCGACGCGTCCGAACCCAACGAGGCGCCTCGGATATTTTCTGACGGACTTGGCGACGTAATCATTCATTTGCGAGTACTTGTCGCCCACGTTCGGGTTTGGGAAGACTATTGCCCTTTCAACGTCGTATTCGTCAAAGAGGCGGATGAGATCGTCAACGTAGATCGTGGGGTCCCCATATGGTTGCCACGGTCCAGATTTTCCGAGGTGGACGTGCGCGTCGCAGATTCTCATCAACAAAGTCTCCTGGGCATGTTTATGTGGTTATTCGTTGTGAATTCCATTTTAAGCTTTGCAAAAGGAAAAACTAAAGAGTGGAGACATCTCCCGAACACCCACATGTTCTGTGGCATTTCGTCCTCTGATATACCAAGTTAGAAAGAAGTCAGTCATTCACATAAGTATTATTCTACATCGCATATAGAAGAATGCTCTATTTCTTCATGCTTTCTTGAGTGACTCTGTCCTTTATTCTATGTGCAGGCATCTTCTTGTAGGCTGGGGAACACTTCTTCCTTTTTGAGCCTTGCCTTGTCCCTGCCCATTTTAGGATAGGGACAATTGCTTCTCTTAACCCTCGTCCGTCTTCTGTTAATGAGTATTCGACACGAGGTGGGATTTCAGCGAATGAATCTCTCTTGAGCAACTGTTCATTTTGAAGTTGTTTCAGCGTGTCTGCAAGAGTCTTAGGACTTATGCCATGCAGTTCTTCTATGAGTCTGTTGAATCTGAGACTACCGTAATTCCCGATTGCATTTATAATAAGAAGTGCCCATTTCTTGCTTATCACGTCTATAATTCCCTCAAGTGGACAAAAGCAAACTACGTTATTCTTGTTCTCCATGCCTGTCACTTTCGCTGTCAATAGCAACTATCACACTATAAACTTGATAGTTTAAATACTTTACTTTCTATAGTTAAACGAAAAGTGAGGTGAAACAAATACATGAACGATGAATGTGGTTGTGATATGCATCATGGAAGACATGATAGTCACTGTGGGTGTGGTATGCATGAACACGAGCAAGGTTACAGAAGACGCTTCCTAACCAAGGCTGAGAAGACTGAGAGGCTTAAGGACTACGCAGAAGAACTGAGGAAGGAGCTTGAGGCAGTCGAAGAGAAAATCAAGGAAATGCAAAGTTAAGTATCCATTCAAGTAATTGGTGTGGGAAAGAATAATGTCAAAACAAAACAGTCTCCATGTTTTTTCTGCTGGTGCAGTAGCACCGCCAATAAAGAAATGTGCTGAAGAGTTCAAAGCGAAATCTGGAACAGAATTTGAGTTTACTGTTGGCAAAGCTGAGAGTCTCATAGAAGAAATCGCAGAAACTAAAGCAGGCGACTTGTTGACTTGTGGTTCAGAGTATATACTTGACCATGCACAGTTGAAGGGATTAATTCTTAAAGAAACAAGAAAGAGCCTCGGTTCAAGAACATCTGCCATTCTTGTCCAAACTGAAAACCCTAAGAAGATAAAGTCAATGTCTGATTTGGCAAAAGAAGGAATACACGTTGGTGTTTCTGTAAGTGGCTGTTTGACAGGAGTCTGGGATGATTTAGCAACAAAAGCAGGACTTACAGAGCAAATCAGAAAGAATACTGTTGCTTATGCCGATGGATGTGGTGAATTGATGTCTTTTGTCAACAAGAAAGAGGTTGATGCAATTCTGGGATGGGATGCCTTCAAGAACTTGAACATGCAAACCATGGATATTATAGAGTTGCCAAAAGACCTTCAAGTGCATAGAAGCACAGCAATAGGTGTAATAGCCTTCTCCAAGAACAAAGAACTAGCCAAGAAATTCATCGACTTTCTAGTATCTGAAAGAGGCAAGAAGACTTATGAACAATATGGATGGCATCACCAGAAATAGCCTTTCTGCATCTTGTTAGAGTCGTGAGTCATTTCAGTTCTTTTGACTTGTGCCATTTCAGGCTTTGTAGTTAAATAAACCTAGTCTATGAACTTGAAGATCTCTTGAAGGCTTCTGATGCTCTCAAGATCATAGGTATTGTCTGGGCTTTTGTATTCTCTTTCAATGAGGAGTGCATGTATTCCAACTGCTCTCGCTCCTCTGTAGTCATTGTCAACATGATCTCCAACAAAAAGAGTCTCACATGGTTCAACATTCAATTTGCTAAGAGCATGTCTGAAGACATCAGGGTGAGGCTTCTCCTTCTTTATCGTGTTGGCTCCAACTACTATGTCAAAGAGCCTCTTCTCCAAACCTGCTTTCTCTAGAATAGAATTAATGTCCTCTTCATATGCAGTTGAAATCAATCCCAACTTCAAACCCATCTGCTTTAGTCTGTTCAGAGTTACTATGGTGTCAGGATAAGTTACACAGTTTGCGTGATCAAACCATCTTGCTATTATCTGCTTCGCTAGACTCTCGCTTCCAAAGACTCCTAGATATGTGAGAACCTGTGCGTCCCACCTTTCCCAATATTCTATGTAAGTAGCCTTGCCATACCATGATCTGTAGTTGGACTCTTTAAATTCCTCCTCTGTTTTAGCAAGGGCTTCTTGTATTTCTTCAATTGACCTATCGACTCCCAAAGAAGCTAGAACATCATAATATGTTACTTCAGGGATCCAAGACCTGACCAAAGTATTGCCTAGATCAAACAGAACTGCCTTAATCTTCAAGACAACCACACTGGTCGTCTGTTTTCGTTCTCAGATAAGGGTTATCTAATGTCGTCTACTCCTTTGCACAACTGATATATTTCAAATCAGATGACTCTCAATTCGACTAGGAAGTAGACTTGATGAAGGACTCAAGTTATGCTGACATGGAAGAGTCAGAGAAGCTAGTAGCTCATTACTTGAGGGAGCTTGACATTTGGTGGATCTATGAGTCACCTGTCTTTGTGTATGATGAAAAAGAGAGACCAAGAGTATGGACTCCTGACTTCTATCTTCCTAAGTTTGGGATGTATGTTGAAGTCTGTGGTTCAGAAAATGCCCAATCCTATGAATACAGGGAACGGATCTACAAAAAGAATGACATCTATGTTATCTTTGTTCATCTCTACAAGGAGGAGAAGAAGTGGAAAAATTACCTGATCAAGAGAATACTAGAGATTGAAGAAATTAGGCATTCAGGAATAGTGAAGATGTTTCACTCACTTCAGTTTTGAGTCAGCCATCAGCTTCTTGTTCTTTCAAGTATTAGAAAATATGTTCATATGACTATCCAAGCATTTCTCTCTGTGATGTGTTGAAAAAGGAGATTTTGACAGGAAGAAGGGTTTACTTGAGGCCTTTTTCCAGAGACGATTTGCCTTACATTCAGAAGTGGTCGAATGACGCTGAACTTAGAAAACTGATAGGTGAAGTTGCGCCGATGAGTTGGGCTGAAACTGAGAAATGGTACAAGGATCTGCTTGCTGATAGGGATCGGATGTGGTTTGTGATTGTCCTCAAAAAAGGTGACCGGGTGATAGGGGAGGCGGGATTGTTGAGAATGTTTAGACCTTGGCGAAGTACGGACATGACCATAATAATCGGGGAGAGGGATGCTTGGGGAAAAAGATATGGGACTGAGGCGGGTCATTTGCTCCTTGACTATGCCTTTAGACGATTGGGCTTTCATAGGATTTCGGTAGGGGTGGTCGGTTTCAACGAAAGAGCGCTGAGATTTTGGGAGAGTCTTGGTTTCAAGAAGGAAGGCGTTGAGAGAGATGAGTATCACTACGACGACGAGTACAGCGACGGCGTCATGATGAGTATTCTTGAAGATGAATTCAGAAAGGCGCACGGGGCAGCCATTGGCAGGAAGTCAGGGGTTTCAAAGCGAGCTTCACCCCAATCGATTTAGGTACTGGTTCAAAGTGCACGCGGATGAATACACGCAGTATGCAATAGCACGCTGCTGTTGATAACGTAACGCATTGTGACGCGAATCTTATGGAAACATTTTTTGTTTAGGAGCTCAATTCAGGATTGTTGACTGAGGTCGATTTATGGAGGTCATCATGACTAAAAGACTCATGCTACGGGACTTCGAAAAAGGAGATTGGAAGTCAGTGCACGATTATGCTTCCGATCCAGAGGTCGTTCGCTATGTAGACTTCGGGCCCAACAGCGAAGAAGACAGCAAGTTTTTTACTCAGAAAGCGCTTGACCAGCAAAACGAACAATGCCGCAAGAACTTCACGTTGGCAATAGTCCTCAAAGCAAAGAATGCGTTCATCGGCGGTTGTGGGATCTATGTGTCAAATTCTGACAACAGAGAAGACTACATCGGGTACGTACTCAATCGCAATTTCTGGGGTCAAGGTTATGCAACCGAAACAGCGCGAGCACTGCTAGAGTTCGGCTTTAATAGGCTGAAACTGCATCGCATATTTGCCACGTGCGACGCCGAGAACGTCGCATCAGCACATGTTCTGGAGAAGATCGGCATGCGACGGGAAGGCCACTGTCGCGAAAACGGATGGGTAAAAGGCAAATGGCGCGACTCGTTACTATACGCCATTCTTGACCACGAATGGACAAAGCTCAAGCCACGCGCGGTTTCATAGTTCATAAATGGCTAGAGAATTGAGAGTAACCTAGCTGCTTGAAGAAAAGTTAAGCGCGCGCTGAGGGCAAAGTGAGGGTTTTGTCTAGAGTTCTCAATTTGCCTTTGTCAGTATTTTTGGTTCTTTCCATTCTTCTCTTCGAGGAAATGGATATTGTCGAAGCCTTTGCTTGCTTTTTCGTTTTGTTCTTTCAGCCAAATCTCATAACCTATTTGTCTTTTTTTGTCGTAGCTCTCGTTTATCTTATAAGTTGCCTTCTGGTATCCAAGTTTCGCGCATCTTGTAAAATCTCCACAAAAATAGCAATTCTTTAAGCCCTTTCCTTTACAACAAGTCCTTACCTCGCAAGCGGGCATTCCACCACCTTGAAGGCAACCCTTGCAACCCGAATTAGCAAACCAGTTCAGTCCTTTCATGAAGTTTCCAAATTCAAAATCTTGGGTCATATACTGTATCCACTCTCCATATCTATAGGCTTGAACAAACCGTCTAAGCTTTTTTGCCATATCAGGAATTCTTGAACGCATCCCACAATGACTGCAACAAACCCCACAGAAACCTATTGATACACTCAACTAGCCCAATCCCAAATAGTCTGACTATGTTAACTGATAAAAGACTTGCGCGCGCGCAATCCTGACTGCAGTGAGTTGGTGATTCGAAATTCATAATTGTGTTATATCCGTCGTCGCAAACGAGAACATATGAGGTTAGTTGTAGTCGCTATGATCGGGGCTTTGCTCATCGGCGGCGGGATGCTTGCGGCTCTGTTTGTTATTTATGAGCATACGATATCCTTCCCGAACATACTGCAGCCAAACTACAGTCATGATGAGCTCGTGAACTACGCGCTGTCTCTTATCAACTCTGATAGGAAAGCTAATGGTTTGCAGAATGTAAGCTTGAGTCAGGTGAGTTCTGCTCAAAAACATGCCGATGACATGCTGAGGAACGATTTCTTCAGCCACTGGGGCACAGATGGCTCCAAACCGTACATGCGGTATACGTTGGCCGGAGGAAAAGGGGCAGTAGCTGAGAATATTGCAGCTTTCACTCAAGGGGCCCCTTGGGATCTCAAAGCAGCCTTGAACAACTTAGAATCGAATATGATGAATAACGATGCGGCGTCGAATTGGGGTCACAGAGACAACATCCTGAACCCATTTCATAACGAGGTCAGCATCGGAGTGTCTTACGGCAGCGGTCAAGCGTATCTTGTTCAAGATTTCATAGACTATTACGTTCAGTGGTCAACATTCACCGTTACTCAGAGCGGAGTTTCGTTAGTCGGGAGCCTCTCAAAACCAATGTCTCTGGACCAGGTCAACATATTCTATGATGCTCAGCCATCAAACTTGACAAATGATCAGTTAGAAAATCCTCCTTACAATGGTACTTATACGCAGGGCACTTTCGTCGGAATGGCTCTTCCCCCCAACTATCAATCACAGCAAGGCATCACGATAATAGCTCAGACTTGGGTACAGTCAGGGCTGCTATTCGAGATAAGATTTGACCTATCTCCAGCTTTCAATGCACATGGAATAGGCGTCTACACAATATATCTTCAAACTGCAGATCAAGATTCTCTGACATCGTACTCAATTTGGCATAACTGACAAGGACAGGAATTTGCGGCTCATCATGTAGCTCGAAGACGAGCCATAACCATTGCCATAGGAACCCACAGATCAGAAAACAGACGATTAATTAAGATGATACTTGGGATGGCGAAAAACACAAGGATGACTCCGCCAGTGAATCATGCAATAGTCATTACGAGCGAGAGAGAAGACCGAAGTTGATGCCGGATGCAACCATCGTGATGACTTGCCATATTTCGAAGACTGCAAGTGCGACTAGAGCTGCCTCTAGCATTGGCTGATAGTGTGAAGCAAGTTGGCCGATGATTGCTTGTGCGATCATGTCATTAAACCTGTGGATCAACACTGACTCCTGTGTAAAGGTAAATGCCAAGGAAGAGGCCTGCTATGAGAGAACTTGACTACATCGCTGAAAAGAACGGCATCATGCTCTTTTGGAAACCCAAACGGTTTAGTGTTTACGCGCAGGGTCAAAGGTTTGCAATGGGAAAGCCTAAATGCGAGTGGAATGTTGATAGATAGCAAATTGAAGGTTGATGGCTATGAGCGAAGTGAAAGAGGATCCGGTGAGGCTTCATAAAGAAGCAGGAACCCTCTACGATGTAGGCAAGTACAAGGAGGCTGAAGAAATCTTCCTGCGCACGGCTGAGCTTTATCATAAAGGGCAGAATTATTTTGACTCAACGTCAATGCTTTACAAGGCAGGCGAATGCGCATATGCGCTCAAGAACTACGAAGCTGCCGTTGAACATTTTCAAAAATCCGCAGATTTGTCCTTTCAAAAGGGATTCGACAGGTTTGGCGTCAGCGCCCTAGAATATGCTAGGGACTGCTACAAGGCTATGAAGAAAAAAGCCAAAATTGCCGAAACTGAGAAGAAGATAAAAGAAGTCAAAGCCAAACTAGAGGCCCAATTCTAAGAAGCCAACCGCCATAATTATTATTTTTCTTCTGCGCAGCTTGTCTCGCAAAGCTCGAACGTGCGCACTATTTCAACGTTATAGCTTTGCGGCTTGTTACAATCTTGTCGTGATTTTTGACGTGAGTCTATGGTAGAGCCTTTCAAGTTTGTCGGCGGATTTCTCGATGTCGTTGTCTCGGGCTATTTGCAGGCTGTTGCGTGAGAATTCTTTTCTTAACCTGTCATCATTCAAGATCGTTATGATTCTCTCGGCTAGGCCTTCGTGGTCTCCCGGTTTCAGTATGTAGCCGTTCTGGCCTTCTATTATCATTTCTGGGATGCCTCCTACGTTTGTTCCAATCGCAGGCAGTCCCATGGCCAAAGCCTCAAGCAGAACTAGGGGCTGTATCTCCGCGTATGATGGCAAGACGAACAGGTCTGAGGAAGCATATGCTTGTCTCAACATTGAATCTGAGACAAAACCTGTAAAGACCACGTTTCTCAAATCGAGTCTATTGGCCAGAGCCTCGAGGTTCGTTCGCATGTGGCCTTTTCCGACGATGATCAGGTTCGTGTTCGGAACCTTGGCGTTGACGATCGCATAAGCTTTGATGAGAACGTCCAAGCCCTTTTCTTCCATCAGTCTTCCAACGTAAAGGATTTTCTTGTTTTCGTCTTTCAGGCCGAATTGCCGGTCGAATTGCTCGTGGTTTAGGTTTGAGTTGAACTTGGACAGTTCAATACCGTTGCTTAGGACAAATGCTCTGGTGTTCAGTCCGTTTTCTTTGAGGGTTCTCAATCCATAAGTGCTGGGACACAACACTATGTCCACAAGGTTGTAGAACACGTTTATCATTTTGTAGAAGAAGTCGTTGAATCTTGCACTGTCGAAGAAGAGGTTTCTGGAAAATGTTTCTGAGAGGAGATGGTTGGTCGCTATGGAGGGCACGCCCATTTTTCTTGCCTCTAAAACACAGGCAAGAGACAAGAGCGAAGGAACGTGACAATGAAGTACGTCGATTCCCTCCCTTTCGAAAATCTGCCGTATCCGATGAGAACTTGGAAAAGAAATTGCGTACTCGCCTTCTGACTTTGGAAGGGTGAATGAAGAGAACCTGTAGACCGTGAAGTTTTCTTTCTTTTCCACCGCTTCCTTGCTCTTGCACTTGGACGTAACGATCGTGATTCTGTGTCCTCTTTCCACGAGTGTTTGAATGAACCTGTTTATGACTACAGGTACGCCTCCGTACGAGGAATCGAACAAGTCAGAAACGATGCAAATGTTCATCAACTTGCCTTGTGGTCTACAATGGTATTTACGTCTTCCTACTATCCGAATATAGCTCACGATATTATTCATCATACGGGCTGACCATAATCTACAAATCAGAGCTTTTCTGTCGTCATAGCCACGGAGGCACTCAGGCAGACTCTGCGAGAAAGGTGTCGGTTCTGAAAAAACAGATGTTAGAGTTCCAAGAGGCGCACGTCTGGCTTTTTCATCTGTTCCAATCTGGTGAAAGATCTTCTAGGCCTCTTGAACCTGTCGATGTCGTGCAAAATGGGCCTTTGGGCTAGGTAATTTGCCATGTTTCTTCTTGCTTCCTCAAATCCTCTTTCGTGCGAGTGGAAAACACTGAATTGCGGATCTACAACTGTCTTGAAACCTCTTGCTTCCATCTCTTTGCTCCAGTCATAATCTTCGCATCCGTAGGCTTTGGCTTCAGGGATGACTTGGGGCAAGTTTTCGTCAAATGGATACGCTTGCCAAAGAGATTTCCTGATGATGCAATCCACAGTGGACGTCCAGTTGAATCTTAAGACGAATCTCTCTGAGAAGTAATACACGTATTGACTCACCTTCGAAAGAGGAGCATTCTTCTCGAAAGGATAAGAATAACCCGTGACGCACGCAACCTTGCGATCCAGGAAATGTCTGAGGCCAAAGCCCAGCCAAGAGCACGATGCTGGAAAAGCATGTGCATTAGTTATGGCTACGAGTTCGTTCTCAGCGAAGAAGATTCCTACGTTTGTGGAGTAAGGATGCGAAAAGTCCCGATCAGGAAAACTCACGAGTCTAACTCTGATTTTCTTCCGCTTGAAAAGCCCGCCTGACTTTTTCATGTTGTCTTCAAAGGAAACAAGTCTTGCGTCTGAAGAATAGTTGTTAACGACGATCACTTCCGACGGTGGAACCGTCTGCTCTCGCAGCATTTTCAGTACATCGCTGAGATGTTGCTCCTCATCACGAGCCCTAATGACTACTGAAACCTGAACCATCTTCTCGCCTTTTCCATGGCATGTCCCGTCAAATTGGCTTATATTTGTTCCTTTGGGACTTTCAACTCGGTAGCTAGGTGTCTTTGTGTCTGACATGATATAATTGTATGCTGTATGCGTGCCGGATCAGTGTCTGCAATTAATGTTCTTCCGTGTCTGAAAGGATGAACAATATTTATTTGTATTGACTGATATTTGGAAAGCCAAGTGTGTTCTGAGGCATGCAGACAAGTTTCAGGTCATTAGCGGAATTGTGCGAGAAGCTTGAAGCTACGAGAAAGCGACTTCTGATGATAAGCCTCGTGGCCGAGTTCTTGAAGACGTTGGAGACTCAAGAAATCGAACCAGCCATTTCCATGATTCTGGGCAGGCCATTTCCAAAGTGGAGTCAGCAGACTCCTGACGTGAGTTGGGCGACTCTGAGCGAAATCATAGGCCGCGTGACTGGTGCACGTTGGGAAGTGTTCTCCGAGGCTTTCAGAAGAACCGGTGACATAGGTTCGGCGACCAAAGCGGTCTTCGAGGGGAGCAGGCTCAAGCGGCAAACAGTCCTCGTTGAGAAAAGTTTGACGATTACGGAGGTCCGGAAAAGCTTCAAGGCCATCGCAGAAACTGCCGGAACTGGTTCGCGGGAGAAAAAGGAACGTTTGGCTGAGACCCTGCTGAGTTCAGCTTCGCCACTTGAAGCCAAGTATCTGATCAAGGTTTTCATCGGTGAGATGCGAACGGGCTTTCATGAAGGATTAATGGAGCAGACCGTGGCAGAGGCTTATGACGTTCCGCTTGATACCGTTCAGCAGGCGACCATGATTGTGGGTGATGTCGGCGAAGTCGCTACTACGGGCAAGTTGGAAGGGGCAGCCGGGCTGTGCAAGATCAACTTTAGAGCTTTCAGGCCTGTGAGTCTCATGTTGGCTCAGATGGCAAATTCCGTTGCGGAAGCCATGACTGAGCACGGAGGAAAAACTGCTTTTGAGTATAAGTACGATGGGGCCAGGGTGCAGATTCACAAGCTTGGGAACAACGTAAAGGTTTTCAGCAGGAGACTGACGGATGTTACTGAGAGCTTGCCCGAAGCTGTTGAAGCTGCAAAAGAAAACGTCGATGCAGAAGAGGCAATAGTCGAGGGTGAAATCATAGCAGTTGACGATCAAGGGCATCCTATACCTTTCCAGCATCTGATGCGGCGGTTTAGAAGGGTTCATTCAATAGAAGAAATGGGTGAAAAGATACCTGTTCGGCTTTATCTGTTCGATATTCTGTTTGCCGACGGCCAAAATTTCATCTCGCTTCCATACTCTGAGCGAAGGGCAATATTGGCAGAAAGAGCTGGGAGGGTACCGTTGACAAGGCAATTAGTGACTGACAATGTCGGAGAGGCCGAGAAACTCTTGAGCGAGGCTATGAGCGCGGGCCATGAAGGGCTGATGGCGAAAAGGCTCGACAGCCCTTACACTCCGGGGATAAGGGGAAAACACTGGCTTAAGATCAAACCGATCCTTGAGCCTTTGGATCTCGTCATCGTAGCCGCGGATTACGGCTACGGTCGTAGACACGGGTGGCTTTCAGACTATTACTTGGCTGCACGCGATGCTGAAACCGGCGACTTCTTGGAGGTAGGCAAGACTTTCAAAGGGTTGACCGACGCCGAAATCGTGGATATGACGAGGCGTCTCAAAGACCTCGCGGTACATGAGGAACGGGGCAAAGTCGTCGTCGTACCAAAAATAGTCTTAGAGATAGCATACAATGAGATTCAGAGGAGCCCGAAGTACAAGTGCGGGATGGCTCTCCGTTTTGCGAGGATAACTCGCATTAGAGATGACAAGACTGCCGAAGAAGCGGACACGATACAGAGAGTCGAAGAGATTTTCGAGAGGCAATTCTTGAAAAAGGGTAGATATAAAACTGATTTGACGCAGAAATAGCTTAGGGGGAAGCTTGAAGATGTCTAAAACCGCAAAGATGAGCATGGGCGAATATTATAGCCGCCAAATCAACCTCTCGGAGCTCGGTCGCAGAGGGCAGAGAAAGCTTGTCCAGTCGAAGGTTGCGGTTGTCGGACTGGGCGGATTGGGCACGGCTTCGTCATTGTATTTGGCTCTTGCCGGTGTCGGTTATCTCCGATTGATCGATCAGGACACGGTGGAAACGGATAATCTGCATAGGCAGATACTGTACAATCCGGATGATCTGTCCTATCCGAAGGTTGAGGTTTCATCTAAGAAACTGAAGAAGGCCAACCCGTTTGTGAAGGTCGAGGCTATTCCTGAAAACTTGAATGAAGGCAATGTTGAGAGGTTACTCTCAGGAGTCGACTGCATCGTCGATGGTCTGGACAATATGCAGACGCGTTACCTGATTAATCGCGCTTGCGTGAAACTCCGAATCCCTTACGTTTTCGGTGCGGCCATAGGAATGGAGGGAAACCTTTCCGTGTTTGCTCCTCCTGAGACTCCTTGTTTGCAGTGTGTCTTTCCCAACGTCGATGACAGCGAGTTGTTGTCATGTGATGTCCGAGGAGTGCTCGGCGCGACGGCTGGAATAATCGGAACCTTGCAGGCCATGGAAACACTAAAGGTGCTGACGGGAATGGGTTCAACTTTGAAGGGAAAATTGTTGATCTGCGATTTCGGCGACATGTACTTTGCCGCGATCGACATCACCAAAAGGGAAGCGTGTCCAGCATGTCAAGTCAGCACGGTATCCAGAGGAATTGTCGAGAAGCTTGTGTGGATGTGTGGTCGCAACACGGTCAACGTTAACCCCGAAAAACCGCTAAGATTGAAGCTGAATGAAGTCTATCAAACCATCAAGCGCGACTTCAAGGTCCACGTAAGATCTCAACTTGCAATAATATTCACATACAAGAACTACGAGATCAGCCTGTTCAACGGTGGAAGAATGCTGATAAAAAACGCCAAGGACGAGGAATCGGCCTTAAACGTTTACAGAGAAGTTATGAAAAGGCTAGAAGGGGCCAAATAACATATTTATCCGAGTCATGAGGATATCTGATTGCCGGGGTGGCTGAACGGTTGAAGCGGCGGCCTGCAGAGCCGCTCTATATGGGTTCAACTCCCATCCCCGGCTTTTTAGCATACATCCCCAGTCTGTGGGCGCGCGCTAAAATCAATGTGCAAAAATCACCTAGGCTAGCGCACTGAGGTAAAAGCGCGCTATTCCAACTCCTGCTGCTGTCAAGGACATGCTTAGTACATTTCGCGCGCGCTAGAACAAAGTCTGAAATTTGCCTATATATGCATCATGACTGAACTTGCGGAACTGTTTTCATTCCGAGTTTCTGTGATTCACCTTGACTGAGTTTTGAGTTCTCAGATGCATGTGCGTTAGCAATGAACACGGTCTTGGCAAAATTGCCACTGAAGAAAGCGACTCCACTGAGATCCTCGTGTTTGTTTTCATTTAAGAAATCTCTGATTTTGGAGCTTAGAGGTTCAATGTCTTCTTTGTCTTCACCCAAGCCATACATGACCCCGTTAACCTGCGTTCTTGCTTCCGCCAACCAGAACGAGAAAAACACTCGCTGAACATGCTGGAGAAGACGAAGCTTATTCTCAAGCGGTTCATGACCCGATTGAGAAGCGTGATAGCCGACAGCCAGTACAGCAACGGCAAAATTAGAAACGCCGTTGACAGTGCAGTAATTCCGTATCCGGCAAACCAGAAACGCGACGCTAAAGGCCTATTGAGAGTGGACAAGAAGTTCAGAACCTACTGGTCAGAAGACCAGAAAAGAGAGCATCACAAGAGGCCGCACATTGAAGCGGTTTACAGCTTCCCGAAGACCCAGTACAGCCTAGCCATCAACAAGGTCATAGGCGTAAGAAACGTTGCTTCCTACGAGCTTTACAGCTTACTGTGCTTGGTTCTGAATAGAGAAGCAGCGGAAAACATGGGCAGACCAGACAAAGCAATCTCACCAACATACTTCAACATACAATTTCGGGACAAGGCAGCTCGCGATGATATAGCACGAAAAATGGATAAGGAGGCATGCCAGGACGGATACAAGGGTAATGCTAGAAACTGCCTCTAGAACCGTTTTTCACAAGGCTTATATCCAAGATGTGTACAGAAAGGAGGACTGTCGGGTTGAAATATGTGAACAATTTGGAATTTAAGAATGAGCTTTTGGCATCATTCTTGGCGGCAGTGATTCTTGTTTCGATGCTATTTGCCTCTTTGCCTCTGGTTCGCGCCGATTATACGGTGGATCATGCTTCGTTTCCGCCGGATCTTCCGGGCGACGTGAACTGTGATGGAAAGGTTGACGGCAAAGACATAGCCTTAGTGGCTAGGAGCTTCGGCTCATGGCCCGGATGCCCACCTCCATTATGGTGGAACGCTCGCTGCGATGTAAATGACGATGGCAAAGTCGATGGGAAAGATATATCTGCAGTATCGAAGCTTAACGGCAAGTTCTATAACACATCTGCCGCTCCGGTGGCTTATTCAGCGAGCTTCCAGTTCGACGTGCCAAGCACCGGCACTTCTGGAGTGTGGTACTACATCCTTGCAGGAATATACATGCCTCAAGTATTTACTTCGAATACGAGCTTTCTTGTGGGAACAACGTCTGTTTTTAGCGCGTTTATAAAAAACGTGATAATCGACACGACATCGGCGTCTTGGGGAGGCGGGTCGGGACAGTTTAACATATCGCTTGGGCAGCTTAGCCGCGCTGCGACGCCGAGCGACCCAGCTATAGCTGGCTTAAACGGCTACCACCTGCTCGAGCTATCCTTTTCAGACTATGGAGTTGGAGGCTCAGTGAACTTCAGTGTGGTCACGGCAGCCGGTGAGGTTGCCTGGTTGTACAGGTTCCGCGTATGCGTACCAAACTATGCACCTGCAGAAGCGGGCTACACTGTGAAGACACATACTTACTTTCCACCAACTGATACGTACTACTTAGGCGGATATGCTGATGATGATATTTCGGACCTTTACGTGGGTGTGGGATGCTTATATCAAGATTGGGAATGGAATTCACAATCTGGCCCTAGCATCTCTGGCTGGGACTTTATGTATCCACTGGATCGGCTGGGTGGTTGGTACGATACGAGTTTCAATTATGGGAATGTGGGCAAGGGAATATTGGACTTTCAGTATCTTTCAAGGACGCAGCAACTAGATAAAGTTGGAGAACCAAAATTCAGATCCCAGATGTATGCTCCCGATCCATCCTTCGCAGCTTTCCTCACGCTTTACGATGAACCTGTTTTCGCAGGATCAGAATGGAATTCTATTCCTGGCTCAAGACAACGCATCACTGCTGGTTTCAGGATTCTAGCAAACGAGACAGACACGTACACGTACTTCCCGATACCTCAAGAGGCAGAAGTTTCGTTGACTCTAGACGTGCCTGGATCACCGTGGAAAACGAATACATACCAGGACATAGGCGTTTACGTGAACCTAACGTACACCTATTTCATAAACGACAGCGTAATGTATGGAATGCCCCTATGGTTCGGACCTAGCACAATCAGCGTCAACGCGCCAACTCAGGGCGGCATGCTCAACATTCCAACACCATCAATAGTGTTCTCCAACCAATCAACAACAAGCTTCATAAACCCCGCATGGAGAGTATTAGGAGATATCCTCGGCGGAGTGACTGGAGCGTTGATTGCCACAAGTGGAGATTGGCCTTTGGTAGTTGGGGCAGTTGGGGCAGCCGTCGTCGGAGGCGCTAACACAGGTTTCTTCCAATATGGCTTTCAAGACCAACAGATACTGAATTGGACGACGGAGCAACCAGGCTCAGCGAGTTCTCGCAATTATGCGATGGGGGCCTTCAGAACGACGGAAGATCAGCTTCCTGTACTGTCTCCTCCTGTAGGATCTGTGTGCAGCGCCTACTTCTTCAGAGTTTGGGCATCTTCTCCAACTAACGCGGGCGGGGTCACAATAGACTTCTCAAGCATAGTCTGGCTACCCTTCTTCTACAACCACACACCACCCAATGCACCCAACCAGTACGGCACATGGCTGCCAATAATCATACACATCTCATGCACGATACCAGTATTCATAGAAGACTAGAGGCAGAGGAAATGGGAATATATGGAGCAATCGCGGGCGCAGCGGCCGCGCGTGCAGCTGAGAGTCGTTGCGTGGAAAAGCTCAAGAAAGCGAATGCGACTTCGCCGGAAAACGCGGTCAAACCGGAAGATGTTGGAATACTACATGAAAAAAAGTATTCCATATTCATCGAATCCCCTACCTGGGAATGGGAAATACTTGAAAGATTGATAAGGCGAGGAGAAGTAAGGAAAACCGACGATGGTCGCGTTTACGTTGAGTGCAAAGATGAGGAACATTGAAATCTTTCAATTTCCCTTTTTTCTATTTGATTCTAAAATCAATGTCTGCATAATGCGCATGCGTGTTCCTAAATTGGCGAAAAATGGTTTTTATTCTTTGCTTCTTGGGATTTGAGGGCAGTTTCCTGGGTCACATTTGTTTCTTATTTGTTTGCAGTATCCGCCTTTCTCGAACCTGCAGAGGTGTCTTAGGCGGCTGAACGGTAGGGTTACAATCGTTATGGACGGGTCTGAGAGGGCAGCGGAAACTTGTCGCCGGACTCTGGCCGATACGGAATAGGTGTATTTCGGCCTTCCCCGTTCATTTGAAACCGTCTTCTCCTTCATCACCAAGCTCTGAGCTGCTAGGCGCTTGAGGCGCAGCTTCAGCGTGTTGCGACTAAAACCAATCTCGTCTAGAAGTTGAGCGAAAACCTTGGGATTGCCATCGTTGGACGCAGCCAAAACACGCTCATCAAACAAATCCATAATTCGACCATACGAAAACGGATTTAAGCGCGCGCGCCTTTTTCTTCGTTTCTTTGAACTAGAAAAAGTGTGATTTATTCGATATGGTGCCAAACGAAAGCTTTTAACCCCACTTTGAGGAAGTTCGTTGTAGGAGAATGATAGGGTGAACACGACAGGTTTAGTGAAAGTCTTTGCACTGTTGCTGATTGGCATGTCAATTTTGGCGTTCAACCTTCAACGAGCAGAATCGTCTGGGTCATCTGCAACGAAATTTAATAAGAATTACGGAGGAGCAAAACGAGACGAAGCGTATTCTGTGATTCAGACTAGTGACGGAGGATACGCACTGGCAGGATTCACAGACTCCTATGGCGCTGGCGGCTACGATTTTTATCTCGTCAAGACGGATGCAAACGGAAACTATCAATGGTTCCAATACTACGGAGGAGTATTAGATGAGGAAGCGCATTGTGTGATTCAGACTAGTGACGGAGGGTACGTGCTGGCGGGGTACACGGAGTCGTATGGTGCTGGCCTTGCCGATTTTTGGTTGGTCAAGACGGATGCGACCGGAAACGCACTCTGGAACCAAACCTACGGAGGACCAAAAGATGATATTGCGTATTCTGTAGTTCAGACTAGTGATGGAGGGTACGTGCTGGCGGGGTACACGGAGTCCTATGGTGCTGGCCTTGCCGATTTTTGGTTGGTCAAGACGGATGCGACCGGAACCGAACTCTGGAACCAAACCTACGGAGGACGTGGTTCTGATGAGGCTTCCTCTCTGGTCAAAACTAGTGACGGAGGATACGCACTGGCAGGATTCACAGGCTCCTACGGCGTTGGCAATGCTGATTTTTGGTTGGTCAAGACGGATGCGACCGGAACCGAACTCTGGAACCAAACCTACGGAGGAGTATCTACGGATATTGCGTATTCTGTGATTCAGACTAGTGACGGAGGATACGTGCTGGCGGGGTACACGGAGTCTTTCGGCGCTGGCGGCGACGATTTTTGGTTGGTCAAAACTTATGCGACCGGAAACGAACTTTGGAACCAAACTTACGGAGGAGGCGGCTCTGATGTTGCGTATTCTGTGATTCAGACTAGTGACGGAGGATACGTGCTGGCGGGGTACACGGAGTCCTATGGTGTTGGCGGCAGCGCCGATTTTGGACTGGTTAAGACTAGTGTGGATGGAAGCGAACTTTGGAGCCACACCTTCGGAGGACCACTCACGGATATTGCGTATTGTGTGATTCAGACTAGTGACGGAGGATACGCGCTAGCGGGGTACACGGAGTCGTATGGCGCCGGTTCAGCTGATATGTGGCTTGTAAAGACCGACGAAACCGGCGTTCCCGAGTTTTCGTCATTCAGTATTCTACTCCTGCTGCTTGTGGCCTCTATGTTTGCCATGGTCTTGAAAAAGAAAGGACTTACAAGAAGACCCTAGTTCCCGCGTGTTCTGATTGATCGACTGTAACTTAACGAGTGGCGCGCAGTTATCTTGCAAGAGTCCTGTTAAACAGTCTTTGTCAATGTCCTGGATTTTTCCAGTCTTCTCGCAAAATAGTGTAGAGATGCTGATCTCTTTACTTGCCTCGGACGTATCCTGATTTTCGCATCATTCCTTCGTTCATGAAACCAATTCTTTCCAAGGCTTTCTTAGTGGGGTATTTTCTGTGGCGATGGATGCTTGAATTCTAACAACTTTTTCTGTTGCGAACGGATAATTCACAATTAACCGTGTCGCTTCTGTTCCGCAGTCTTTTTGCTCACACTCGGCATGAGAACAAAGCCTACGTCCATCGTTTTCCCTCGCACCCGAGCGTTTATGTGTCCGGTCTTCGACCCATCTTTTTTCCAATGATGAAGAACGTCGTACGCAAAACGGCGCGCACTTATGCTACTTTACGCCCCCGCGATCCGCGGGCCCTCGCGATCCTTCATATACATCTATCGATTCAAAAAGGTTCTTTTTGCTGCCTTGGGCCTTTGCGACGATTTCTTTAAGTTTTTCGGCGTCGAAGGGGCAGTTCTTGGAAACTTTGTCTAAAAACATTCTGAGTTCCTTTTCATCTAAATGGCAGCTCAACGTTAGCTCTTCTATGATATCCTTTGAAGTTTTTGCGTCGCCGAAGCAGCTTTCGCTCAGTTCCTGCAATACGTCTTTAAGAAAAGCTTCGCTGAGACCACATTGAGAACTCAGTTTCTCAGCCCATTTCTTATCTTGGTCCAACCTATCCACCTTGATTATAGGGTGCTTTCTGATGACCTTCTCTTTTGCGGAGCGTTTTAGATAAATGTTATTGTCCTGAGTCTACTAATTTAGTTCATGCTATTTGGCTAGCCAGTTCTGGAAGTTCTGCATGGGTCTTCCTAGCGACCGACCCAAATCCACTTTCGCTCGTAGTGTAGATCCTGCTTCCATTCGCTTGGCTCCTTTCAATTAGGCCAAGTTTCAACAATTCCTCTAAAGTGGAACCTGAGTCTTCTGGAGTTTAGATGTTACTTTTTCATGATTCCGATTAGCATTTATCCATCGCGCGCGGGACTTATCGTGCTCGTCATTCTTGTAGTATCTTGAATGACAGAAGAGCGAGGATAGGCATCGCTATTATGGCAAGGATGAAAGGGTATTGCGTTGAAGCTGCATACAGAAATCCTCCGACGTAAGGCGCAGCAAACGAGGCGAACATGCACAATGTCTGAGGAACAGCTATCCACCGTGCTCTGCATGATTCTGGTGCAGTGGGACCGACGATCGCGCTCAGCATGGACCAAGTTATGTAAGATCCGCCGTTGAAAACGAACGACACTACAAGAATGCCGAAGTTGCCTGATCCCAGCATCAGAACCATCGCTACGGCACCAAAGATCAAAGAAATGGCCAAAGGATACGATTTTCGTTTCATGTCTCCAAGTCTGCCGAGCAGGATTCCGAGAACCGCCGAGCTAGCGAAGAGAATGGAACCCAAAACGCCTATCTCAAAATCTGTGAACCTATAAACATCAGCGAGGTACGTGGGAACGAAGTTTCTGAACATCATGATTACAAACATGAGCATGGCGAAGAAGACAGATAAGGACAACAGTTTCCGGTTCGTAACAAGCTTCAGGAATGAATACTCCTTTTCTGAACCGTTCCGCTCGTGATTTGCGTACTGACTTTTGATAAATGAAAGCGTAAAACAGGCCGAACCGTAGAAGATGAAAGCCAAGCAGAAGACCATTTTCATTCCAACCGTTCCGGCCAAAAATCCGCCAACTGCTGGGGAGAAGACGTAGCCTAAAGACCAGCCAGCAGACATTATCGTGAACGTTGAAGTCAGCCTGCTCTTGTCCGCTGACGTCACTATATACGCAGACCCTGCTGGCTGTCCGAGCCAGAATCCCCACATCACCATTCCAGGAATCATTTCGATCCAGTTTCTGGCAAACGCAAAAATCAGAGGCACAGGCAACCATGCTAGCCATCCGGCTATCATGATTTTCTTGCGGTCATACCTATCTGCAAGCGTTCCAGAGATCAGCAGCGTCATAGCTGCTGCTAGGGCCGTCAAAGCGTAGAGTATGCCGATCTGAATCGGATCAGTCTTCAACACGTTGCGCATGTAGACAGGCAACAGATAGGCAAAGAGACCGTCGCCAAACGAACCCACCACGTTGGTCGTGAAAACCAGCTTCAAGTCTCTGTTCAGCACTGACCGCTTCATACGCAAAGCCATGCTGGATCGATGTTCATATCATTTTTCAAGAAACAATAAGGTTTTGATGAAGCTACTTCTTTCTGTCGACGAGGTCCAACGTCTGTCAGATTCCAAGTGCGCACCAAAACACACTGAACACTACTCAGCTTGGAACCGCGCGCGCTGTTCATTCTGCAGAACGTTATTATCTCTATTAGGCCATCCTTATGCTTATGGACGTGTTCAGCTTCGTCACCACTATCATTCTGATAACGGGTTCTGGTGCGCTCGCCCCTGGTCCATTGTTTTTTGAAAATCTGTCTCAAGGAGCAAGGTCCGGCGCAAAAAGTGGTTTCGTATTCTCTTTGTCGCACACTCTCATCGAATTCTCGCTTGTCATGCTGTTGGCCTTCGGGCTGTTGACGTTTGTACACGATTCAGCAGTGAAAAACGTGATCGGAATTGCTGGCGGGATCGTTCTAATAGCCTTCGGCACCATGCAGGTTCGCGACTCTCTCAAATCCAAATTGGGAGAGTCCAAGCAAGCAAACGTCAGCTCACGCAGGCTCTTCCTCCTGGGCCTCGCCCTAACTGGATTGAATCCCTTTTTCATCGTTTGGTGGCTCACCGCCGGTTCTCAGCTTATCATGATTTCGCTGGAGTTCGCGTCTTTTGCTGGCGTCCTGCTGATGTATCTCTGTCACGTATGGATGGACTATGCTTGGCTCATAGCGACTGCACACTTCGCGAAATTAGGACTGAACATCGTAGGACTGCGGCTGTACAGACTTCTCATAGGAGCATTCGGCGTAGTCTTGATCTATTTTGGGATCAACTTCCTTCTTAGTTCCATATGAGCCTGTGTTGAGAAACTGTTAGTGACCGAAGAAAGAACTTCGAAAAAACTTATCAAATGTGCAGTGGGAAAAGACGCCGCTCAAGGGCACTTGACTCCCAGAGTTTTCGCCAGTCGTCTGACATCTTTGTCTGTCATCCATTCTGTCTTTAAATATCTGAGAATTCTGTCGCCATTTAATCCCAATCTGCGGGCTTCGTTTACGGTATGCCGATAAGCCTCGACTTCGGTCGGTCTGTCGGTGTAGCTGAAATTGTCGTCGAAGAGCTCTTTTCCCTCCATGAATTGTCTGACGTGAACAAGCTCGTGTATTATGTCCAGGTAGATGTCGACGATGTCTCCTTCTTTCAGGTAGTTGGCCCCGACAAGCAGGTGGCCGTCATGGTTGTTGACTCCCATGTAGCCTCTTGTTCCAGCAAACTCCACCTTAAGATTGGCCAGAACCTGTTCTGTTTTTTCTCCGAATATCTGCCTGACGGCCTCGACTTTTTCAAAGCCCTTAAAATAGTCCATGAATGGATGGGTCGTGATGGGCACGTCACGTGTTATTCTGACCTTCAATTGCGATTCGATGGTTTTCCACTCCAGTTTTGGAGTATATTTCAAGCAATGTGGATTAGTAAAGTTTATCCTTCTGCAGAAGCGAGTCTGCTCGTATGTTCAGCGTAAAGACCATGACACGGCAGGACTTTTCTTTTGCAGTTCAGATCACTGACAAGATGAGCTGGGGCATGGTCGAGGACGACTTCGAGTTCATCAGGAAGCTTGAGCCAGAAGGGTGCTTTGTGCTGTTCGACGACCAGGAAAGGATTGGGATGGCTACGACCGTGAGCTACGGCAAGATGGGCTGGTTTGGAAACCTGATCGTCGCAAAGAGCCAGCGAAACAAGGGGGCGGGCTCATTGTTGGTGAAATACTCGGTCGATTATTTGAAAGGCAGGGGCGTACAAACGGTTGGCTTGTATGCGTACGTTGACAAGGTCAATTTCTACAGGAGACTTGGCTTCGAATATGACTCAGAGTTTTCAGTTCTGCAAGGCCTAGCTTTTTCTGCAGAAAAACGGAAAGGCATCGTAGAGGCAGGAAGAAAGGACTTGCAACAAATCATCGATTATGACAGCCTTTGTTTCGGCGCTTCTCGCAGGAAGGTGCTTGAGCCCATACTCGGCGATTCACGCAACATTGGCTACATGTGCATTGAGAAGAACAGGATGCTCGGGTACGCATTGGCAAAGGTTTATGATGGCATAGCTGATCTCGGACCCTTGGTGTGCCCGAAAGGGCGCAGCGACTTAGCCATCATTCTTTTGGAAGCCGTACTTCACAAGTTGAAAGATGCTAGGGTCTCATTGTGCCTGCCGAGGAAGGAAAAATCAGTTCTCGACATGCTAGTAGCCAATGGGTTTGTCGAAAGCTTTCCGCTGATAAGGATGTTCCTCAATCCACGCAGTATGAGTGATTGTGTCTACGTGGCTGAATCGTTGGAGCGAGGCTGATCATCAGAATGTCCTCAGACCTTTCAAGAATAATAGTCAGTGACTTCCTCGAGAAGTCCTGGCCCTGTGTCGAAGCCGTCGTGGGGCAGCTTGCAGCGTTCAAAGAGGAGAAACGTGCAGATGCTCTGCTCTTCTACTTGAAGAACGGGCGGAGAGTGGATGTCAGAGTCAGTGGCCGCCACTTCTTCTTGAGATCCTCGGTTGAATATTCAAACCCTCAATTAACAGTAGAAGAGGTTCAGGGAATCATAGCTGCTCGAGTCTTGGAGGTCTGCAGCAACTATTTTCATCAATATGGCCTGCATAAACCTGACGAAAAGGACATCGGCGCCTTGTGTGAAATCTTGAAGAAACCCTCTGAGGGTCTCGTGGTCTCGTTTCTTCTGAACACCGATGACATAGAGCCTGACAGGTATTCGATGAACCCCCTTAAAGAGTCCATAGTAAACAGTGGACAGAGTGCGTTCCCAACTGCAGACGTCAAGACCGAGAAATTGCTGTTAGATCAAAGGTTTCTGCAGAAGTATGAGGGTACGCTCATTTCTAAACATGAAGCTGAGCAGATAGCTCAACACCTTCAAAGCTGCGGCAACAGCTACATGGACATGGTGGACACAGTGAAATACGAGAGCCTTCAGATTCTCTCTGAATCTTTCGGAATCGACCTCTGCCTCTATTCGATGCGGCTGCCATTAACGATGCTGGCCGAGGAGAAAACCGAGGGCCTGCTGCACTATGTTATAAGACAAACTCACGCGGACTACGAGTCAATCGAATGCGTCTACAGGTGCATGGGCAGAAGCATGAAGAACCTGACGACGCTGTTAACGGTGCCACATTCCCCGAAAGGATACGGCTCCAAACGTGCTGTTCGAGGAAGAATCTACTTTGAGGGTGCAAAGCTGAAAAGCGTTAAAGTGGACTATCGAACAGCCCTGCTTTACCCGAACGCGATCGACCCGAGCGACGTCAGCGTCGTGCAGGCTGACGACAGCTTCACTTTAGACGGGGAGAAGCTTGGCGCTTACCGCTATGCTGAGACTCCCTCTTCGCCTCAGTTCTTTCTCTATTCCTTGGCGTCCCCCGAAGATGCCGTCTTGTGGCATGGCATCGGAGCCTTCGGAGCGTCAGAATTGCTCAAGAGCTACACGACGACGCGGATGGCGTGCGCCAAGGATTTGATCGTAAAGGGTTTAAGCGAGAAGTATGGTATAGCCATGAAAGTTCCGTTGCAGTTTAACCTTGACCCAAAGTACATGTGGGGTCATCCGGTGCATCATAATATAGATGCAAGCATAGGCTGCGTTGAGAATTTGAAGAGCCTCACTGAGCTTGGCATGAGGATGGAACACTTGTCAACGGAGCAGTACATTCGCAAATGAGCGCAACATCATTTCAGTATAGAAAAGAAGAGCTTTTCTTCTTGTGGCAGAATCCTTTAAAAGCAGACTTTGATTCCATAACGTGACCTTTATGTTCTTCAGGCAGGTCAAGAAGTACGGAGACAACTTCTCTTACGTCGTCGCCGACGAGGCCAGTAAAGAAGCCGCAGTCATCGACCCGAGCTTCAATGCAGATGCCTTACTCGCGTTGGTGAAAGACTTTGGGTTTAAGGTGAAATACGTGATAGACACTCACCATCACTCAGATCACACTGCAGGAAACGAGGAAATATTATCCGCCTCCCATGCGAAGCTAGTAGCGCATAGACTGTCCAGCGTACACGCGGATGTGAGTGTAATCGACGGGGACGTCATAAGAATCGGAAAAGTCATGATCAAAGTCATTCATACCCCAGGTCACACGCCGGACAGCATATGCCTGTTGATTGACGGTAAACTGTTGACGGGCGACTCGCTATTCGTGGGCGAGTGCGGCAGGACAGACCTTCCAGGCGGTAGCCCCGAGAGCATGTACGATAGTCTTTTTCACAAGTTGATGAAACTTGATGATGACGTTGAGGTCTACCCTGGACATGACTACGGGCCAAAAGCTCATTCGACAATCGGCGTGGAGAGAAGGACCAACTATGTCTTGGAGAAGCGGACACTCGAGGAATTCGTCGAGTTCGTGGGGCAGCCTTAAGGGCACATTTTCGCTTGGATTCGAAGACGACCCAGCGTAAGCTAGATTAGGTTCCAATCGTAAACGTTTGATTCACCGCAAGGAGAGGTGCCGTTGTTGCCGAGAATTCTGGTCCTGTACTACAGTCAAACTGGAAACACGGATAAGATGGCTAAGGCAGTGGCAGAGGGTGCCCAAAGTGTGCAGCAAGTGAACGTGGAGCTCAGCTATTACGTGGACGCTGAACAATTGAGTCAATTCGATGCTTTGGCCATGGGGGCGCCAACTTACCATCATGACATGACTCTCAACATGAAGAGATTATTCGAAGAAGCAGGGGCGAAAAATGTTGACTTGAAAGGGAAACTGGGCGCCGCTTTCGGTTCTTACGGTTGGAGCGGCGAAGCGCCCAAGCTGATCCTTGAGATTATGAAGAACAGGTTCGAAATGAGTGTGATTGAGCCTCCTCTTCTGTTGAAGTATGCCCCGGACGCCGCGGGGTTAGAGAAGTGTCGAGAACTAGGAAGAAGAGTTGCCGAAAGACTTATGCACACTGCTTAACATGCTCTAAACCGCGGAGGAAAACCATCATGAGTTCAAACGAAAAACTGGTTTCTTTCATGAAGAGGCAGATTGGGATTGAAAACGAGATTGTCGATTCGTTAAACAGCGCATTGATCAACATTCACAATATCTCTGTTAAAGGGGTTTTGAAGGGAATATCCTTGGATTCTGTGAAGCATGCAGAGCTTTATGCTTCGGCGATCGAGCTGTTAACGGGCACATCGCAGGCCCTTCAACAGGAGCATCTGGACGAGCAAAGGAAACTCGTGGAAAAGCACATAGAACTCGAAGCCGAGCTCATTGAGAAACTGAATGAAGTCGTGCCTACAATCGAAAGTGGGAAAGTCAGGCTGCTTTTGGAAGCAATATTGACTGATGAGAAAAGGCATCATGAGCTTCTGAAAATGGTACTGGAGATCATAGTCCGAGGAGAAACCATCACCGAAGACGACTGGTGGGACGTGCTATGGAAAAACGTTCCATTTCACGGCTCTCCCGGGGGCTAAACTGAACTAGGTTTAAAAAAGTCAGGCACCCGTTTGTTGAACTGCGTTCTTGTGGCAATCGAGAAACCATTATAAGCCATGGCTGTGCATTCAACTTCTGAAAAATTCGTGGCGTGTGGCAACACCCGGTTGCGCTTGATTATGACCAGTGAAAAAACGGACCGCGGAGAAACCGTTTCGAAGGATGAAGCAAAGACAATCGCGAGTGAGACGCGGGTCTTGGACAACGAAGAGATCTTATGCACCCCGGTTGAGAATGTTCTTGCTGCCCTGGGAAGCTCTCAGTCTGGGCTTACGTCGGAACAGGCCGCAAAACATCTCGAAATCTATGGGCCTAACGAAGTAGCGAAACAGAAGAAAAGGAAGGCCATAGTTAAGTTCCTCCTCAATTTTAAGAATCCTTTTGTGATAATACTTTTTATTGCCAGTCTGATATCTGGCGCGAGCCGAGACTGGCCAGATACGATAATCATTCTTGTGATAATTCTGTTCAGTGTAATCCTCACTTTCTTTCAGGAGTCCAGGGCTGAAGAGGCGGCTGAAGAACTCAGGCGAAGAGTTGCAACCACCGTAACGGTGATGAGAGAAGGGAAAAAGTGTGAAATCAGACTCTCAGACGTAGTCCCGGGTGACATAGTAAGTCTCTCTGCTGGGGACATAGTCCCCGCAGATTCTAGGCTAATGAGCAGCAAAGACTTCTATGTGGATCAGTCAGCTCTGACCGGTGAATCATTTCCGGCTGAGAAAATAGCATCAGCAGTGGGACCTGAATGTATTCCCACAATAACCGAATGGCGTAACTATCTTTTTATGGGGACCTCAGTGGTGAGCGGTTCAGCCACCGCGGCCGTCGTAAAAACGGGAGGTTCCACTGAGTATGGAAAGATCGTTAGGGCTCTTGTGGCAAGGAGGCCTGAAACCGAGTTTGAAAAAGGACTGAAGCGATTCGGCTATTTGATCATGCAAGTGACATTTCTCCTCGTCATCTTCGTTTTTTTCATAAACGCCCTAAACAACCGTGGCCTCGTCGAATCTCTGCTTTTTTCTGTTTCCCTGGCTGTAGGCCTGACACCCGAGCTTTTGCCGTTGATTCTGACCATAAATCTTTCAAAGGGCGCTCTTGCGATGTCAAAGAAAGGCGTCATAGTCAAGCGGCTGGCTTCAATTCAGAATTTTGGCAACATGGATGTTTTGTGCACCGATAAAACCGGTACATTGACAGAGAACAAAGTCACGCTTTTGTTGCACATTGACATGGAAGGAAAAGACGATGACAGGGTCCTGTTATATTCTTTCTTGAACAGTCATTTCCAAACAGGCTTACGCAGTCCACTTGATGAGGCAATACTTTCGTACAGGACAATTGACGTAACAGACTATCAGAAAATAGACGAAGTTCCATTTGACTTTGTCAGAAGACGAGTTTCAGTTGTGACGCAGCATTCTGGGGAAAGATTCTTCATTAGTAAGGGGGCACCGGAGGAAATTGTCAAGGTATGTTCATACTATGAGCTTTCTGAAAGGATCTTCGATGTGTCAAGTGAAATACGGGGGAAAATCGAGCAGAAATATTACGACTTGAGCTCCGAGGGGTACCGGGTCCTTGGCATAGCCTACAAGAAAGTCAAAGAAGATAAGATGAGTTATTCTGTCAACGACGAAAGTGACATGGTGTTCTTAGGATTCGTTGCCTTTATGGATCCGCCGAAAGAAAGCGCAAAAGAATCCTTACAGCTATTCAAGAAGAATCAAATCGAGCTGAAGATCCTCACAGGAGACAACGAGCTCGTATCACGAAAAGTCTGCGAAGAGCTAGGCTTCGAAATAAAGGGAGTGGTTATTGGAAGCGACATCGCCAAGATGGGCGACGATGCGTTAGCGAGAGTTGTCGAGGAGGCTAACATTTTTACAAGAGTCACCCCTGCTCAGAAGGATAGGGTAATCAGCGCTTTGAAAGGGAACGGACACGTTGTCGGTTTCCTCGGCGACGGCATAAATGACGCACCCTCTATGAGGGTTGCTGATGTTAGCATTTCAGTAGAGAACGCGGTAGATGTTGCAAAAGAATCTGCAGACATCATACTCTTGCAGAAGGATCTGAGGGTGCTTGAAGAAGGGGTTCTTGAAGGCAGAAAAACGTTTGGCAATACTCTCAAATACGTTATGATGGGTGTCAGTTCCAACTTTGGAAACATGGTCAGCGTGGCTGGTGCATCCCTGTTTCCGACATCTATTTTGCCGTTCCTGCCGATGCAGCCCACGCAGATACTTCTCAATAACCTTCTTTATGACATGTCTGAGGCGACTATTCCGACGGATAACGTTGATGAAGAGTATATTGAGAGACCCAAAAGGTTGGACATGTCTTTCGTGAGAAGCTTCATGTTATATTTTGGTCCGATAAGCTCTATCTTTGACTTCTTAACGTTCTTTGTGATGCTGTATGTTTTTCAAGCCAATACATTGAGCTTGCAAGGCGAATTCCAGGCCGCATGGTTCATCGAGTCGCTGAGCACTCAGACTCTTGTGATTTTCGTCATAAGGACGAGGTTGAGACCATTCTTCAAGAGTAAGCCGAGCAAACCTCTGCTGATAAGCAGTCTGGCCGTCGTTGCATTTGCTCTGATACTGCCATTCACGCCGCTCGGTCTTATATTCACGTTCTTGCCGATCCCGATTAGTTTCCTGATTATCCTAGCGCTATTCGTCGCCGCGTACTTGTCCATCGTAGAGATCGTAAAAGGATTATTCTACAGGCGACATGGGCAAAAACTGGAGCAGATTCCGATTCCGAAACGGGCCATGGCATACATTACTCCAACGGCGCGTTCGCTTCAAACAGTGATAGCTGTTATATGCCTGAGGTTTGAGGATGAGATTTCGATAGATTCGTTGGACAATGACCTCAGAGGAATCGCAACCTACCCCTTTGATTCAGATCAAATCACACACGGCTTGCAGAGTCTTCGACACGCAGGGCTCATAGCCATAGATTGGCAAAGGGGAATTATCAAGCGGCAACCCGCAATCAAGAGCTACGTTGACAAGCTCACAAGAGCAGACATATGGGCAAAAACGAAGGACGACTGGCGCGCAACCAGTTATCTGATTCAGACAAGATACGGAAAAATCAACCCGGAATATCAGAAGCTTGTCAACTAGGAATGAATCCACGCTAAACTGCAAAGCTCAACCTTCGCTGAAAAGTCTATCTAGCAAAGAGAGATTTGCAAATTTCATTGAAAGGTTGCGTCGGTCTATGATGGGATTTCTTTTGTCTCGTCTAGCTCTTGGTCTGATTAGTCGTTACAACAAACTCGTCGGCCTTGCCGTCGTTCACGACTTGTGTAGTTGCTTCAAAGACTTCTCCTGTAAAGTCTTGTATGCATTGCAGAACTGTGGCCAGTCTGGTGCCTTCATCGGTCAGGGCGTATGATTTCGGTCTATCCCGCGTAAAAATTAACTTCTTTCCTTTCAGTCTTCTCAGGTACTTGTAGGTTCTCCTGAGGGAGATGCTTGCTTTTGGTGCAAGTCTGCGAGCGGATATGCCCTCTTCGGGGATGTTTTCGTATATTTTTTTCTCCGTGGGTGAAAAACCGTCTTTGCTTGGGTCTCTCTGGGTCTTGAAGAAGAAGACGTAATCGTTTTCCTTGGTCGTCGTGACTAATCCTTTTGAGTGAAGCCTGCTCAGGACGCGTGCAACGTTTCCAGGCGGGATCAGTCTTTCCAACGTTTCATGAGTCTTGGGTTGTTCGAAAATGGCTGCTAGGGTCGTCTCTTCATGACCTTTGGAATGCGGCGGCAACACTTTGGCAAAGTGAGGATATTGCATCATCACTTCGTTGAGTCTTCGGCCCAAGACTGTTGCGAAATACTTGTCTCCATTGTGTGCTGCTAGGCCGACTTCTATCAGGGGTCCCACGTATTCTTCGACGATCGTTTCTTGGCTGTGACAGCGATTGGGTTTCTTCAATTCCTGCTGAAGCTTGCCTATTGTTGTGTGGTTTTTGGAAAGGGTGTTCAGCGCTTGTAGTCTTTTTGTGTTTTTCAATGCGTTGAGCAAGCATGCCATGAAGTCTGTGTCTTTAATCTTCTTGTGCAGGTCTCTGAACTCGTTTTTCATTTTCCAAATGTTGCAGCCTGCTATGCATGTTACCGTCGACATAGGGTTGCATTCGTTGCAGGTTTCTTTCATCCTCTTTACCGTGTCTGCTAGGCTTGTCTGTTCCATTATCCCATTCAGCGAGCTCGTGTAGCTTTCTGTTTGCATGTTAATCGTCCATGGCGTGTGTCATGTCGGGGAAGGAGGAAAGGGGTGTGATTGTTCCAAAATTCTTCGTTTTGGTCCCGTTATGACACGCGTCATATATTTATGACGTGCGTCATATTTATATACTTTTTCACACACAAATAAAGCAAACAGTGATGACCCTTTGATATTACCATGCGAGGTGGCCGTTAAGTCCGTCGTGCCGGCGGTCAAAGCGTTAGTGGCAACGCAGTTGGTCGAGGAACACGGTTTGAAACAGGATGAAGTCGCTGAAATCCTAGGCATATCCCAATCCGCCGTAAGCAGGTACACAAGAAAGAACAGGGGCCAAGTCATACAAGTCGGCGACATCGACGACGTAAGACCGTTGATAAATAAAATGACAACGCTTCTTCTGGACGGAAAGTACCAAGGACAAGAATTTTTGGACTATTTCTGTCAGACATGCGCGCTAGTGCGTAAAAGCGGTGTGATGTGTCCGTTATGCCTAAAGATGGACCCTAACGTTGAAATAGAACAGTGTAGATTTTGCCTAGATTATGATCTGCCTGCTGATAAGAGGTGAAAAACGTGTCTTCCTTCGACGAGAAGACGGTTCTTGACATCGTCGAAAGAGTAATCAAGAGCGTTGTCAACATCAGCACTGTCAAGCTCGTCCTCTCTCGGATGTTTTACCAGACGATCCCCGTAGAAGGGATGGGCTCTGGAACAATAGTCGACTCAAAGGGCTACATTCTGACGAACAATCATGTGGTCGGCGGTGCAGAGAAGATTGATGTCGTATTGTGGAACGGCGATGTGTTACAGGGGAGGCTGATGAGCTCATGTGCTACTCATGACACTGCGGTCGTGAAAGTGGAAAGAACAGAACTGCCAGCCGCAGAACTCGGGGATTCGGACAAGCTTAGAGTCGGCCAAAGAGTCTACGCAATCGGAAATCCGTTTGGGCTCGCAGGCGGCCCCACCGTGACATCGGGCGTAATAAGTGCTGTGAACAGAACAGTAGAATCTCAAAGAGGCCTGCTGGAGAATCTGGTTCAAACAGACGCCGCAATTAACCCAGGTAACAGTGGGGGTCCCCTCGTCGATCTCGAAGGAAAGGTCATAGCGATGAACGCGGCCATAATCCCTTTTGCCCAAGGGATAGGCTTTGCCATTCCGATAAACGCTGTGAGGGAATGCACGGCTGACGGCATCAAAGGTGCGAAACCTACTAGGCCTTGGCTAGGCATAATAGGCTTGAGCCTAACCGAAGAGATCTCCCGCTACTATGGCCTTCAACTAGAACATGGGGTTCTCGTTACCAAAGTTGTTGATGACAGTCCGGCACAGCAGGCAGGAGTGGTTGCAGGCGACATGATCTTAAGAATGGATAGCGCGTCGATAAACAGCGTTGAAGATCTCCTTGCCGAGATTCACAACAGAAAAATAGGTGACAGGGTCAGGCTGACTATCTTTCGCGGAAGACGAGAACAATCAATCGATGTGACCTTAAGCAAAATCCCATAGCGGCGGACACTTTCTCGTTAGGCTTGCTTGGCGCGAGAATACGCCATAGAATACGATATGTGGAGATCTATTCGTTCAGGATACGATGTGGCTCTGAAAATGCTTCAATCCTGTTGATCACACATGGTGAATATGCCTCTGGTTTTTCCATGGTTTTGAGAACGACGTTGAGAGATCGTCTTCATAATCTGGTCCAGACCAAGACTTAAGTTGTCCTCTGGCTAAGGCTTATTGTAGAGTGGCTTCGATGAGTACTGCCGCAGAAAAGGTAGGGAGCAGAATTACACTTTCCATAGTTGCAATAATTTCTTTCATAGCTTCCTTTTTGGTTGCAAGGGCATTTACGATTCTAAGACCTCATACCATGTTGAAAATCGGGGGCTATCACATTCACCATTTCTGGTATGGCATAGCGTTGCTTGCTATCGGAGGTTGGCTGGGCATCAGCTACAAGAGTGAGCGGATCAGTAGGCTAGCCGCTATTCTCTATGGAGCAGGAGGCGGAATCTACGGAGACGAAGTCGGGCTTCAGCTTACCCCCACGGGGAACTATTGGACGGGAATCACGTACACGCTCATAATCATATTCTTGACTATCGTCTTGCTGATAGCTCTTTTTTTCAGGTATTCAAGGGTGATAGCCGCCGAGTTTGCCGGATTGACGCGCAGCAGAGCGGGCCTATATTTCGGCATCCTTCTCGCAGTGATCTCCATAGCAGTGTTACTGCGCAGAATTGACGTGACGGTATCAACTGTTTCAGCGGTGTTAACGATAATTTCTATTCTCATCGTCGCCGGTTACTTTGTTCAACTCCTCAGAAAGAAAGCTTAGCCGAACATGGCCTTGACAATACACTCGAGGATACCAATACTATCTCTTGCAATGCTCAGGTTTAAGAGAACACGTTGTCTAATTGTCTGATTAAGCGTGGTTGTCTGCATGCAACCTGAAGAAAATCCGACCGAAGATGTTTTGAGGACGATTCTTTCCGAATACAAGAATGTCGCTGTCGTGGGTTTGTCTAACGATCCAACCCGACCGAGCTATGGCGTGGCAGAATATCTTAAGAATCATGGTTTTCACATCGTGCCAGTAAACCCTTTCGTCACCGAAGTCTTAGGTGAGAAAAGCTACAAGAGTCTCTTGGAAATGCCTGCGGAAATACAGAAAATCATCGAGGTCGTTGACATTTTTAGGCGGTCTGAAGATGTTCCTCCGATAGTCGAACAGGCTATTCAAATGAAGAGGCTGTACGGCGTGCTGCGCGTGATCTGGATGCAGCTCGGAGTAGTCAACGAGCAAGCAGCTGAATTGGCGCGAAAAGCAGGCTTGATAGTCGTCATGGACAAATGCATGAGACAACAACATCAACACTTACTCGGGAAAGCTGCAGCACAAGAAAAACACTGAACTGAAGACTTGGCTCTAGCGAGTATTCTGGTCTAATGCTCCCGATCACCAGCGACGCGGCGGTTGCAATAATCACTATTGCGACCGTATCGAACAGCGTTACATTCGCGCGCGCTCTGCCAAGTAGGCAAAACGCATGCCCCTCTAAATTGGGAAGATTCTGCGAACATTTAATGCCCAAGGGCTGGAGAGCGTGAATTCCAGTCTAGTGTGGGGGAGAATGTGAGTCTTATTGAAAGAAAATATGAAAGACACATGAAGCCTCTCAAGAGAACCAAGTGAGAGCATGTTTAAACATACGAAAGGCGACACATTAGGTAATGAAGATGCCACTTTCCGCGCGCGCGATTGTGGGAATAGAGTTCACAGCCTATCCTATATTGATAGATCTCCTCCCATCGTAGCTTTCTGACGCTTTCCTCTTTCAGAAATCTCTCGACCATGTCATCAAGAATCAGGTCGACCAATGCGCTTAGTTGCAAATCGCTCCAAGGTATCATCTTTCTGGCACTTACTGCGATCATCGGTCTGCGCATCAGTTCGTTTTCTGTGATCTATTTCTGCAATCTCACAGTCCATGCGGCTAGTGCCTCAAGTAGTTCCTTGATTTTCTCCCTCGTCGTTTCATCCGTCAATCTACCATTTTCATCAATTCTTTTGTTTGCATACGGTATAATGGCTTCAGGTCGGTTGAGCGGATGAGCATTGAGGAAAACGAACGTTTGCCGGAGATGGTACTGGGCCCTGGCGCCTCCAAGTATTCCAATTGAGGCGCTCATTATTGCGACAGGTTTGTCTTCAAAAGCATTGTCTATGTATGGTCTTGAAGCCCAATCGATTGCGTTTTTTAGAACGCCTGGAATCGAGTAGTTATATTCTGGTGTTGCAATTAGAAGGGCGTCGGCTGCTCGGATTCTTGCTTTGAACTCTTTGACTCTCGCCGGCGGTTCTGTTTCTAAATCTTGGTTAAATGGTGGAATACCCTCGAGGTCGAACGTTTCAAGTCCCATGTTTTTCGGGGTCAACTCCACGGCTGCGTTTAATATTGACTTGTTGTAGGAATGCTTTCTCAGGCTTCCAGCAAACCCGAGAACCGTGATTACAGCTTTCATGTTCTTCAAGTATCACTTGCTGAGCTTAAATCATTTCCACCTTGACTTATCCGAAAGTGAAAGCCGAAGGACACAGTTTGTTCAGCACGCATTCTTTACACTTGGGTTTCTTCGCAGTGCAGATTCTTCTGCCATGAAATATCAGCAGGTCAGTGAATCTCATCCATTTGTCCCTAGGAACTAGGTTCATAAGATCCCGTTCTATCCTGACAGGGTCATCATTCTTCGTCAGTCCAAGCCTCTGCGCCAGCCGCCGAACATGCGTGTCAACCGCAATTCCTTCAACGATTCCGTAAGCGTTAGACAGGACGACGTTCGCTGTTTTTCGGGCCACTCCCGGCAGTTCAAGAATTTCCTCCATCGTCTTCGGAACCTGAGAACCGAACTCTTCAACGAGCATCTTGCCGCATGCTCTTATGTTCTTGGCCTTATTCCTGTAGAACCCTGTGGGCCTTATTTCCCGCTCAAGCTCCTTCAAGTCAGCCTTTGCATAGTCTTCTGCTCGCCTGTATTTCTTGAAAAGCGACTTCGTGACTACGTTCACTCTCTCGTCCGTACATTGGGCCGAAAGAATCGTTGCCACCAAGAGCTCCAACGGGTTGCTATGATTGAGCGCTATCTTAGCGTCTGGATGCTCTTTTTCGAGCAATGCGATTATCTTGGCCACTCGGAGGTTGTCGTCCAAATCGGGCGTTATAGGTCTTCTTGGCATCTTTCGTTCACCTGTCTGTTGGTCTAATACTAGTTAGCGTTCCGCAGAAAGCTTTTACCCTCATCCACATAACCATAGTCCTACGGTGATTTGATTGGGCGTCAAACTTGTCGTTGATGGAGAAGAAATAGCCTTAAACGAGTTTGTTTCGAAGATTCTGAACGGAACCTTGGTCGGCGCAGTCACTTCCCTGAGAGGGATAAATAAAGACTGGAAGCGAATAGAGATAGAACTCACAAGATGAAAACGCTACTGTCTGCGATCGCTATCTTTCCTCTATACCTATGGTTATTTCGGCGAACATTTCCCTTTTTGCTTTGCAAATCGGGCAGACGTACGGAGGATCTTCTCGATACACTACATAACCGCATTGTCTGCAGTACCAAAGTTTCTTCTTTATTCCAGAGGGTTCTTTGGCAACTGTTATGCCAGGCTCGGTCTTCTTCTCAGCTTCAGTTGATGGAGTCCCGGGGTATGATCTTGTCTGCTTTTCCAACGGTCGGCGTTCTGAAACGGGTTGCACCGGAGTTTTTCCTTCAAACACATCTTTTCTGACATACAGGGCGCAGTAGCAGGCTCCGAATTCTGCAACGTCTGGATCTCGGTAGTCGCATGGGCAGATTATGTCCCGGTCGATTTCAAGATTTCCAGATGCCAGTCTGCATGGACAGGCTGGATATCCATATTTTTCTTCGTTCTGTTTGAGTCCTTCTAAAAGGTCTTGCAGGAATTTTGGGTCTGGGTTCAAATAGTAGCCGTAAGTCTTAGCATCTGACTCTGCCCTCTGCCTTACCTTATCCAACGTTATCAAATTCCAAGGGTCTCCTTAATTTTGTCCTTGCGGAAGCCGTTTATTAGGGTCTTGTCGTTCACTATCACAACCGGATAGCTTAGGTGTCCTCCCTTGCTGAGAATGTTCTTCTTGATCTTTTCCAGGTCTTCGTCACTGCATTGATCAACGTCAACGTATTCGAACTCGATATTATTGTCTTTCAAGTACTGCTTTGTCATCTTGCACCATGCGCACGTGCTCAACGCGTAGAGGAAAACCTTATTCTTCTGGTTCGTTCCAGGCATTTTTTCTATCTTCATCTTCCTCACTTTCTTTTCGCTGTAGTCTATTGATGTGGAATGCCAAGTCTAAGCAAATAAAAGTTTGCTTTAGGCTTCGCGCAAGTTAACAAACGCGTTCTGGACAACCTCTGACATGGCAGGGTGGATGTGCATGCCTCTCAGGATCGGAGTAAACGTTCGGTCTCCAGCTGACATTGCGTTCACGATTTCTTGCATTAGCATGGAGGCACATGGTCCAATTATGTGAGCGCCAAGAATCTTGCCAGTCTTGCGTTCTAGGATGACTTTTACGAAACCTTTAGGTTTTCCCATTGCTGCTCCTAGCGCCATGTCCTTGTAGTATGCTGTGCCCACGTAGATCTTGTGGCCCTGCTGTTTTGCTTCGCTTTCTTTCAGGCCTACTGAAGCGATTTGCGGATGAGTGAAGATGGCGTGGGGCGCGGCTGAATAGTCTACTTCAATCTTGTGATCATGCATGGCATTGTGCCAAGCGATTTGAGCTTCATAGTTCGCCACGTGTTTGAACATTTTCCGGCCGATGGAGTCTCCGAAAGCCCAAATGTTCTTCTTTCGTGTTTCGAGATACTGGTTAACTATTACGTAGCCTCTCTTGTCAAGTTGGACGCCCGTTTTCTGAGGTTTCAGAATATCGGAGTTTGGAACTCGTCCAGTAGCTACTAGAACAGTCTCCGCTGAAAACTCTTTCATGCTTCCATCCTTCTTGTCTCGGGCAAAAACGGTCTTTGCATCGGTTTTCTGGATTACTTCTACTGCTTCGTGGTTCGTGAATATCCCCATTCTCCTGCCCATTTCTTCTTTGATTACGTCGGATACTTCAGTTTCCTCACCGGGCAAAAGCTTTGGGTTTCTTTGAATTATGGTGACCTCAGTCCCCATGCTGGAGAAAAAATGACCATATTCAACTGCAACGTAGCCTCCTCCAATGATAATCATGCTGTGCGGCGGTGCCTCCAGCTTCAACACCGTGTCACTCGTCAAATAATCTACGTCTTGAATTCCCTTAATCTGTGGGATATGCGGTCTTGCACCTGAAACTATGAATACTCGTTCTGCTTTTATGGTTGAGTCGCCCACTTTAAGCGTGAAATCTGAAACAAACTCGCCCACGCCATTGAACCACTTGATGTCAGGTTCAGACTTCACAGCCCTAGTTTGTTGCGCAACATCCTCCATGACAGTTTCACGCATGTTCTTCATTATGCGTTTGAAATCGATCGACGTTACGGATGCACTTATACCCAGTTTTCCAGACTCTCGGATTGTCTCCACGATATCTGCTGCGTGCATCAGCATTTTGGAGGGCACGCATCCGCGGTTTATGCATGTTCCGCCCATCTGACCTGAGTCAACTAAGGCTGTTTTCATACCGTTTGCCACGGCCTGAGCGGCCACAATCATTCCGGAGCCCGATCCGATCACGAGGACATTAAATTCTTCCATGGAACCCTCTCAACCTCACATATGAACACTACAACTTCAAACAAGCTTAAGTCATTTTAAGAATAACTTCTGAACTCATACTTAAAAAACAAATGATATTTATGGGATCGCAATATGAATGAAAGTAGAACGGAGATAAGAAAAGCACGATGGCAAACAATTTAGGAGGTGAAGAATATGCCCCTTTTTGAAAAACCGCACTTGGATCATGCGAAGCACCTATGCGTGAAAGTGGAAACTGGTATGACTCTGGACGAATATAAGAAGCTTGTTAGAGATGCCAAGTGGGTCTGCAGACAATGCGGACGCGCAGCAGCAAGCTCTACGAATCTTTGCGATCCTGAACCACTGTAACCGCAGGAGATCCTCGTCGTTTAATCCTATTTTCCTCGTTTCTTAAAACCTTCTGAATTTTCTGAACTGCAATGAGCTTTCTAGTTTGTCATCAATGGCTCTAGCTCACTTGGAAACAATGCGATTTGTACCCAACTGTCTTTCAGCCTCATTCGAGTCATTGTTTCAGAAGTGCTTGTAGCGTTCCATGACTGTAGACTATTGAAGGAAGACTAATTGCGATATAGGAATAATCCTTTCGTGTTTGAAAAAACTGTTGATAATCATCAAATGATTGGGAACAAAGAAATTCGAAATGAACGTACGGCAGGATAACAAAAAATGAGGGAGAGGGAGAAGCTACTTCTGTGCTTCTTGAAGTCTCTTGTTTATTTCATTCCAGTTTACGATGTTCCAGAATGCTTCGATGAATTTGGCCCTGTCATTTTTATAGTCAATGTAGTATGCATGCTCGAACACGTCGATGATCATCAGAATTCTGAAAGTAGGATACACGTTCGTATTGTGCTTCTCTATCTGCATTATTATCGGTCTGTTGGTCTGTCTGTCCCAAGTCAGCGCTGCCCAACCTGAGCCTTCAACGCTTGTGGCAGCCTGAGTAAATTCTTTCTTGAACCTGTCAAAGCTTCCGAATTCTTTTGTGAAGACATCAGTCAACGCGCTTCCGGGCTTTCCACTCTTGCTTGCAGGGGCCATGTTCGTCCAAAATAGTGAATGAAGGAGATGCCCACCTATATTGAAAGACAATTCCTTCAAAATTGACTTGATGTCCAGGTCCACATTTTCTTTTCTAGCCTTGTCAAGTTTTTGAAATATGTTGTTCGCTCCGTTGACGTAGGCCTGATGGTGTTTCTGATGATGGATCGTCAACTGCTGCTCAGAAATATATGGTTCTAAATCTTTGTATCCGTAAGGTAGTTGCGGCAAAACGTAGAGCTTGCTCTGTTCCATGTTAACCACACCTAGTCATCTATGATCAGATTATTCTTATACTTTTTCATCCTTGAAACCCGGACACCTTTGAGAAGCTGTGTTTGATGATTATTCATGCTTCAAACGATCCCTCCCAAGTCTTGCGCGAAATGGATTTGTGCCTGCAGAAAGTCTAATAACTTGACCTTCAATAGGTAATGGACAGGTGGAGTTCCTTTGCCAATAGATCCTGATTTCCAGAAGAATCGGAAGGTAGTTGGTCAGCACAACGGACACGACATCTGGGGTCCTGTTGAACCTCCTAAGAAACAGGGGATTCATGGAACCAACGTGGCTGTCGACTGGGAAGTCTGCACCGGAGATGGCATTTGCATCGACGTTTGCCCCGTTACAGTTTTTGACTGGGGGAATGCTCCGGGGCATCCGACTTCTGAAAAGAAGTCTGATCCAGCGAGGGAGAAAGACTGCATCCAATGCTTGGCTTGCGAGACACAGTGTCCAACTCAGGCAATAAAAATCAAAACCTAGATAACCAGCGACACACCTACTACGGCCCAACCCCTTTTTTGCTTTTAGACACGAGTTCCTTGCGAAAAAATGTTGACGGAAAACCTTTTTATCTTAACTCTTTCGCAATCTCTAAGGAGGCACAGTCATGACAGCTAAGCCCAATAGAAAATTGGATTGTCTCGGCTTGTATTGTCCAGAACCCGTCTTCAAGACCAGAATGGAGCTCGACGAGATGAAAAAAGGCGAAGTCCTCGAAGTCTTAGCCGATGACCCAGCCGCAGAAGAAGACATAAGAAGTCTAATCAAAAATCTTGAGCAAGAAATAGTGAGCATAAACAAAGACGGGAACAAAGTTCGCATACTGATCAAAAAGGTGAAATGACTAAAGAAGTCGTTGAAAGTGAAGGGGATGCCTACCCAAAAACGCGTTTACATGGACCATTCAGCTGGGAAACCGGTCGACCCCCGAGTCATGGAAGAGATCTTGCCGTTCAATCAATCACTTTATGGCAACCCGTCGTCGCTGCATGCTTTCGGCCAAGAAGCCTTGAAGGCGCTTGAAGATGCTAGGACGAGAGTTGCCCAGCTAATAGGGGCTGAAAAGAAAGAATCCATCATTTTCACTTCAGGCGCGACAGAAAGCAACAATCTTGCAATCAAAGGAGTCGCCAATCGCTACAAGGACCGTGGAACGCGCATAATCACTTCGAGCGTCGAGCATATGTCAGTAGTTAACTCATGCAAATTCCTGACGACAAGGGGTTTTGAAGTGGTTTTTCTACCGGTGGATAACCATGGGATCGTCAGCGTCGAGGCATTGGAAAAGGAGCTTACGGACAAGACTACGTTAGTCACAATAGTCTACGCAAACAATGAAATCGGAACGATTGAACCGATAACAGAAATCAGTAAGATGGTGCACAGCAAGAACGCTTACCTACATGTTGATGCAACTGCAGCAAATGGACAAATTCCAATAGCCGTGAAGAACGATGGCATAGACTTGCTTTCCCTTTCCTCAAACGACATGTACGGACCGAAAGGAGTGGGAGCGCTTTACGTCAAAGATGGAATACGCGTTGAGCCGATACTACACGGCGGCGGACAAGAACGAGGCGTCAGATCAGGCACAGAGAACTTGCCGGGCATCGTTGGGTTCGGGAAAGCAGCTGAAATTGCGGGCAAAGAAATGCAAACTGAAAGTGCAAGGCTCGCTACACTGAGAGATAAAATGATAAAAGGTCTGCTTGATCCCGTACCATGCTCGTTCCTCAATGGGCACCCAACGAAACGGCTGCCAAACAACGTCTCCGTGCGTTACAACTTCATCGAAGGCGAATCGATGCTGCTTAGTCTAGACATGATGGGAGTGGCCGCCTCGTCAGGTTCAGCTTGCACTGCGAAAACGTTGGAACCGTCCCATGTGCTCTTGGCCATGGGTCTAAAACATGAAGAGGCTCACGGCTCACTCATGTTCTCTCTGGGCAGGGGCAACACTGAAGAGGAAGTTGAATACGTAGCGAGCCTAATGCCTGGAATCGTTAAAAGGTTAAGAGCAATGTCACCTTTGACTCCGAAGGAGCTGAACGAGTGATGTATACAGAGAAGGTTATGGATCACTTCAGAAACCCGCGGAACATGGGCGAAATCCCAGACGCAGACGGCATAGGCACAGTTGGAAATCCCGTTTGCGGAGACATGATGACCATCTACATCAAAGTAAAGGATAATCACATTGAAGACATAAAGTTCAAGACTTTCGGCTGTGGTGCAGCAGTCGCAACCAGCAGCATGGTGACCGAGATCGCTAAGGGAAAAACATTGGAAGAAGCTATGAAAATAACGCGCGCAAGCGTCGCTGATTCTCTGGGCGGCTTACCGCCGATCAAAATGCACTGCTCTAACCTTGCTGCTGACGCGCTACATGCTGCAATAGAAGATTACCATAAGAAACAGAAAGAGGTGAAGAAGTGATGCCGGAATTTGTCCGATGCGAATTCTGCAAATCTGAGATTCCTTCAGAAACGTGCAAGCTTGCGGCCTACAGTACAGTTATCGACGGCAAGCAGTACTTGTTCTGCTGCAAGCAATGTGCAGAAGGATACAGAGAGAACAAAAAGAAAACGAAATAAGTTTTTTAACTGTTTATCTTGGGTGCGCGGTTCGCATGATTGTAGAACTATCGCGCGATGTTTTCATAGCTCTTTGAGACATGGTTTAAATAGACAAGGTTCATAACATTTTGATGTTAAAAACAGCGCAAGTCGGTGGACTGTGTTGGACAAGTGGGAATGCAGCATTTGCGGGTACGTGTATGATCCAGACGTAGGCGACTCAGATCACGGCATAAAGCCCGGAACGCCTTTTGAGAACCTGCCTGAAGATTGGACATGCCCTCTATGTGGAGCTGCGAAAGATCAGTTCGTCAGGAAAGGTTGAAGCAACTCAACCATGCCTCTTTTCAAAACTTTAATATTATGACAAATTCAGATCTGATTTGACCAGTTATGCCTATTACTAAGATAAGAAAAAGAGATGGAAGAATAGTCGATTTTGACCCAACCAGAATCAAAGATGCGATCCACAAAGCTTTCATTGCCGTTGAACTCGCTGATGGCCAGAAGGCTCAAAATCTCACGAGCGAGACTGTCAGGCTCCTAGAAGGAAAATTCTTGGAAAAAGTTCCTTCCGTCGAAGATGCTCAGGATTTTGTAATAAACGTTTTGAGAGGAGAGGGCTTCGAGAAGGTTGCCCATGAATATGAGGCTTACAGAAAGAAGAAGGATGAGATACGGAGTCTTCGAGAAAAGCTTGGAATCGAACCTAAACTAACGGTCAACGCCATGGAAGTTTTGAGAAGGAGATATCTTCTCAAAGACTTGAACGAGAAGATTGTGGAAACACCTACTCAGATGTTTATGAGGATTGCAAGGGCCATAGCCAAAGTCGAACGCAAATATGGCGGCAACAGGAAGGAAACCGAGAAAACCTTTTATGGAATGATGTCAAGGCTCGAGTTTTTACCCAATTCTCCAACCCTATTCAACGCAGGAACTAGACTTGGGCAACTCTCTGCCTGTTTCGTCCTACCTGTTGGGGATTCTCTAGAGAGCATATTCACGACAGTGAAAAACATGGCTTTGATCGAACAGACAGGCGGAGGAGTAGGCTTCGATTTTTCAAGGCTGAGACCGAGAGGAGACATAGTCAAGTCGACCAAAGGTGTGGCCTCAGGCCCTGTGAGTTTCATGCGCGTCTTCGACGTCTCAACTGAGATCATAAAGGCTGGCGGAAAAAGACGCGGTGCTATGATGGCAATCCTGAGGGCTGACCACCCAGACATTATTGAATTCATTACCTCAAAGCAGCAAACAGGGTTTCTCTCAAACTTTAACATCTCGGTCGCCGCATCAGACGAGTTCATGAAAGCAGTTGAAGAAAACGCGGAATACCCTCTAGTTAACCCTCGGAGCAAAGAAAAAGTGGCTAAGCTTCCAGCCAAAAACGTTTGGAGCCTGATGGCGAAGTCCGCATGGCAAAGTGGCGACCCTGGAGTGGTCTTCATCGACGAAATCAACAGGCACAATCCCACTCCGCAAGTCGGAAGAATCGAGGCAACCAACCCATGTGGGGAACAGCCTCTACTCCCATATGAATCCTGCAATTTGGGCTCGTTAAACGTTTCAAGAATGGTGGAGAATGGAAAGATAAAATGGGAGAAGCTTGGGGAGACTGCGCGGCAATGTGTTCGCTTTCTTGACGATGTCATAGACGCTAACAGGTATCCATTGAAAGAGACTCAGGTATTGACGAGGGCCAACAGGAAAATAGGTTTGGGTATAATGGGCTTCGCCGACATGCTGATAAAACTGGGTATCCCCTACAATTCCGAAAAGGCTCTGGAAATAGGCGAGGAATTGATGAAGTTCTTGGAAACCCAGTCTCATAGGGAATCCGTTGAACTTGGCAGCGAAAGGGGATCATTCCCGAACTTTAGCGGCAGCATCTGGAAAGACCATTACGGCACCATGAGAAACTCAACAGTTACTACCATAGCTCCGACGGGGAGCATAAGCATAATCGCAGGCTGTTCTTCAGGAATCGAGCCGATGTTCGCAATATCCTTCATAAGAAACGTGCTGAGCGGAACGAGGTTGTTCGAAACCAATCCGCTGTTTGAAATGATCGCCAAAGAGAGAGGCTTCTACAGTGCCGAGCTTCTGGAAAAAATCGCTGCGACAGGCTCGCTGCAGAGCATTGACGGCATTCCAGACGATGTCAAGAAGCTATTCGTTACCGCCCTTGACATTGAGCCAGAGTGGCACGTTAGAATGCAAGCCGTCTTTCAAAAGTGTACTGACAACGCTGTTTCAAAAACTGTGAATCTGCCTCGGGAAGCAAGTATTGAGGACGTTAGAAAAGTGTATGAGCTTGCTTGGAGGCTGAAATGCAAAGGAGTCACGGTTTTCAGATACGGAAGCAAGCCTGAGCAAGTCCTGTACATAGGGGAAGTGAAGACAGAAAGAGGGAAATTTGTCACGGCTGAGTCAGAATACGCTGGAGGTTGCCCAACCCAGACTTGCCCATTCCCATGAAAATCGCCGCTGGCAAACTGGATGAGCAGATTCCGTAGTATTTCGGTATCCATTTGCCAAAGAATTCCACAATGAACTCGATCATTTTTGTAGAGTGGTCTTTTCTAGTGCATCCGCTGCTATTCCATAGCTGAAATTCCATGTTTCGCCTTTGAACATCTGGTAGATTTCTACGTTGTCCCAAGTTTTGCGCTCCAGGTCTCCAAGAAACAGGTATGCTTCCTTGACATGACCTCTTTCAGCCAGTTCAGTCATCGATTTCCACACATTCGTACTTTCGTATGCAGGTACAATGAACCTTATGAATATCTCGTCCCGTTTCAGGATTTTCTCGTAGCCAGTGTTGTAAGGTAGGTGATTCAGTCCAGCCAGGAACCTTCGTAAGCTGCTGCCGTTGGCAAACGTCAATTGATACATGAGAAGCAGCGTTGAAGGAATGGGATTTGGGAACAGGTAAGCACGGTATCCTCTTATCAAGCTTCTTTGCGCCAATATGTCTCTTGTTCGTCGCGAGACCAAGGAGATCAACCTTGCATCTTCTTTTTCTTTCAGGATTCTCGCTATTTCTTTAACGATTTTTCTCTGGTTTGTCATAGCGTTGATTTCAAGGCATCTTAAGATTATTAGATCGTACAAGTCGAGCTTGGCTTTTTCATAGCTAGCAGGCTCAACAAGATCCTCTTCTCGGAAAACGTCGAAATTTCTGACCCACTGGTCCCAATCAAAGAGTGAAAAACCTTCTTTCTTACCGTAGAAGTCCAAATCCAACAATGGATAGTCTGGGCCTACGGTGGGGAGGATTTGAAACTCTGAGACAATGCCCCTTTGTTTGATATCGTTCAGAAAGGCGTTTAGATCTCTTTCTTTGTCTGCGGGAACAACATAGCGCACGTAATTCCCATGTTTCCATCCGTCCACGATTGCCAGGTATCTCCAGAGAGGGAAGCAAGTCATAGCTCTGCTTGAGCTATCCTCTTTTCCCAAAGGAGAAGAAGCCACGACAACGAAGCTCTTCAGACCTAGTTTCGGTTCGTCAATAAGGGCTCTAAAACGAACGATATCCTGTTTTTCAAGCTTTCTGGAATGATAACTAAGGGTCTGTTTTGGAATCCCAGTGGATCCAGCAAGTTTGCTTAGGTTTGAGAAGCCGCGTTCATACATGGCTCTTATTATCTTAAAATCCACCGGATCGAGTAGTCTGAATTTCTGTGCGTATTCATGCATCGCAGGAACTAGACTTACGTAGCTCATGTACAGACCTTGGTGGCGTTTGTGAAAGCCATGCGTGTCAACTTACTAAATCGCGCGAGAATAAAAGCGTTTTTGTGTTCTTGGTGCTACAATGACCAATAAATTTATAAGAAAGGTTGGCCATTAAGTCAAACTGTAGGAGGAAGGGGGTCATGAGGGTAAGAACGTTAATTGTCGTTCTCTTGGCGCTTTCTTGCCTTGCTATTGCTTCACCGGTCATCGGGGCATTTTCAACGCTTAACTTTATTGAGCACGAACATGCTGAACTCAGTCTGGGTCCACTCGTCATGCAAGCAATTGTAGTTCGTCCGAACGATCCGGGCAGCGGTGGTGGGGGCACAGGAGTAATTCGATAAAGAACGGCTGGGCATTTGTTTCATCATCTGGATAATGAATGGATGCCAATAACAGTAGTTTTTGTTATGGATATCCTCTCCTTTCTCCCATAACATTTTGGTGTTCGTTCGTCCAAAAGAATGGTGGAAGCCGCTGATCGATGCCTTAGTCTTCGACGTTTGGGCCATTCTGAACGTGATGCCGCTTCTTTCAAAAACAACAAGTATTGTTTTATTACACGATAAGTTGTAGGTTGATAAACACGAACGAAGCAAGTGAATTTACTGTTTTCTTGTTTGCACGTTGTATTCTATCTTGACACCGGCTTTTTCGAAAAGTACGCCTACGGGACAATTTTTGACCGTTAGTTGGTGTGCTCTTCCGATTCTGTCCTGCGGTGTGTCTGCTTTTACGGTGATGTTCATTTTTGCTTTTGTTATGGTTCCCTCTTCTTCAGTTTTGACTGCTTCAAGCGTGATGTCAAGTCCATTCAATGGCATCCTCATTTTTTTCGCCGTCAATGCAAAGATGGTTGCATAGCAACCTGCGAGGCTCATTGCGCACAGCTCAAGAGCTGTCGGTCCCATGTCTGATCCTTCCCCAAGCGGTTGGTCGAGGCATATGCTATGGGATCTGCCATTGTCTACCACTATTTTGAAGTCCTTCACCAAGAATGCGTTTGCACAGAGTTTTGCCATTTGTCTTCACGCTATTGCATATCGGTCCGCTAGGTTATTGGCTTTTCTTCTCTTGACAGAATTGCTCAACTTGCCAACTGTTTCAAAAAGGTTTATTTGGGTTTGGCTTTAGGGCAAGTCGGTCTAAGTTACCCGAATCCATGGTTGCCGACAAAATGGGGACGCAAGAGTGAAAAAGCATTTGTAGCAGGTTGACTCTGGAAGCATAATATGATTAGAGTGGGCTAAGCAGAGGGTTATTGATGAGTTTGATACCCGTTGAGCATAAGGAACGGTTGAAGAATGAACTTGCGGAAAAACTGGAGAAGCCGGTTAGGATAATAATGTTCACGCAGGAACTTGAATGCAAATACTGCTCTGAGACAAGACAGTTGGTTCAGGAAGTGGGAGAGCTGAATGAGAAGATCAAGGTTGAAGTCTATGATTTTGTGGGGAACGCTGACAAGGCTAAGGAGTATGGCATAGACAAAGTTCCTGCAGTCGCCATCGTAGGTGAAAAAGATTATCGAGTGAGATACTACGGGTTTCCTTTTGGCTACGAGTTTCAAACCCTGACGGAGGCATTAGTGAATGTTTCGAGAGGGAGAACCGACGTTTCAGACAGGACGAGAGAGCTTCTGAAGGAGGTGAAGACTCCGGTTCATATTCAGGTCTTTGTGACTCTGACGTGCCCACATTGCCCGTTAGCGGCTGTTGCAGCCCATAAGTTTGCGATAGAAAACGATCTAATAAGGGCAGACGTCGTCGATGCTGGCGAGTTTCCGCATCTGGCTCTCAAGTATGGGGTGGTAGGGGTTCCAAAAGTCGTCCTGAATGAGAAAGTAGAATTTGTTGGCGTTCTTCCCGAAGACCTCTTTATTGAACATGTTATACTCGCCGCCGCCTAGGACCCAAGGATGGCTATTTGATTTCTAGATGCTAGCGTCCCCCGGCATATTTCGCTGGGTTCTTGTCGAAAACTGCTTTGCATGATTGAGCACAGAAGTAGAAGGTCTTCCCCTTGTGTTCAGACTTGAACTTCGCCGTTTTTTCGTCCACGTTCATGCCACAGACCGGATCTTTAGTCATTTTCCATTCTCACCTCCTTTTTGTTTAATCGTCTCAGTTTGCCACGGAAGCTAATCTGCATATGCTTTTCGTGCACACTACCATTCAATTGCTCTATATCATTCAAGTGCTTACCGAAAGGCCGCCTTATCCCTAGGCTTCGGTTGCTCAGTTGAACGAACTTTTATGGTACTCACGCTTATTCTAATCGTTTGATTATATGGTATCCGAATTTTGTCTTTACGATTTTTGAGATTTGGCCTTTGCTGAGCGCGAAGGCTGCCGTTTCAAATTCCTTCACCATTTTTCCCCGACCGAACGTTCCGAGGTCACCACCATTCTTCTTGGACGGGCATTGCGAAATTTCCTTGGCTATGTTCGAGAATTTCTCACCCTTGTTGAGGCGCTCGAGAATCGCACTAGCTTCCGTCTCTGTTTTGACCAAGATGTGAGCGCAGTGAACTTTGTCCGGCATGAATGGAAACTATGGCATATTCGATTTATAACTTCTTCTGCTTCGTGATCCACTGGATGATATTAGACATCAGACCTGCAAATCCTTTAAAGACTCATGGTCTTTGCAGTGTAGAAATTGTATTCCTAAGTCGTAAAGCTTAATTTTCGCCTTAGGACACAACTCAAGATTGGGAAGGTTACAATCGTGGTAACTTTGAATCTTGACAAGATCTTCAACCCCAAGAGTATAGCAGTGGTCGGTGCTAGCGACGAGGAGGGAACCGTTGGCCATGCTTTGATGAAGAATCTCATCGAGCTCAAGTTTCAAGGGGACATTTATCCAGTCAACATTCGCAAGACCGAAATCCTCGGGTACAAGGCTTACTTATCAGTAGAGCAAATTCGAGAGCCTGTCGATTTGGCAGTGATTGCCACGCCTGCAAGAACTGTTCCAGACATAGTGGAGCAATGCGGTCAGGCTGGGATAAAGGGCATCGTAATAATCAGTGCGGGCTTCAAGGAGATAGGTCCCGAAGGCAAGGCGCTTGAAGACAGAATTCTTAAGATAAAAAGCGAGTATGGCCTGAGAATAATAGGTCCGAACTGCTTAGGCATCATTCGGCCTAGCATTAGTTTGAACGTGACGTTCATAAACCGAATGCCGAAGCCTGGCAACATAGCCTTCATCAGCCAAAGCGGCGCGCTCGGCTCAGCCATCCTGGACTGGGCCATGCATGAGAACATTGGCTTCAGCAATTTTGTCTCGATAGGTTCGATGATAGACGTTGATTTCGGAGACCTGATTGACTATTTCGGAACAGACCCTAAGACCAGGAGCATCCTAATGTATGTTGAAGGGCTGACGGATGCCCGCAAGTTCATGAGCGCCGCGAAGCATTTCGCACGGTCCAAGCCCATAATCGTCGTAAAAGCAGGCAAGTTCGGCGAAAGCGCCAAGGCTGCTGCTTCCCATACTGGTTCGCTCACTGGCGAAGACATAATCTACGATAAAGCGTTCCGACGCGCGGGCATCGTGCGTGTGGATGAAATCGCGGACTTGTTCAACTGTGCTGAGGTCCTAGGCACGCAGCCGCTTCCCCGAGGGCCAAACCTGGCCATAATCACCAATGCTGGCGGACCCGGCGTGATGGCGACGGACGCAATCATAAGCAGAGGAGGGAAAATGGCGAACCTTAGCCCCAAGACAATGGAATCATTGAACAGTTTCCTCCCTCACTACTGGAGCAGAGGCAACCCTATTGACATTCTGGGTGATGCGAAAGCTGACAGATACAGGGCGACCGTCGAAGCGTGTTTGAACGACGAGAACATTGATGGTATCCTCGTCATCTATACGGCTCAGGCTGTAGGCGAGCCTGTTGAAATTGCTCGAACCATCACCGAGCTCTGCAGGAACCGGACTTATCAGAACAAGACCATTCTGACTAGCTTTATGGGGTATGGCGCAGTGGAAGAGGCAAACCGTGTTTTCAATCAGAACAATATTCCAACGTATTCAACGCCCGAACAGGCTGTCAAGACGTACATGTACATGTACCAGTACAAGAGCAACCTTGAGCTGCTGTACGAAACGCCAGAAGAGCTTCCTGTGGATGTGGCACCGCCTAAGCGGCCGCTGATGGTCATAATGAGGAACATGGCTAAGGAAAACCGCGAAGTACTCAATGAAGCCGAGGCCAAAGCTTTCCTTGAGTATTACAATTTTCCTGTGGTGAAGACCAAGGTCGCTCTGAATGTGGAGCAAGCTGTTTCTATGGCGAAGGAGATAGGCTACCCAGTTGTTATGAAGATTCTTTCTCCTCAGATAGTGCACAAGACTGACGCTGGCGGCGTGGTGCTCGACATAAACAGTGAAACTGAACTTCGTGAAGCCCATGAGCGGATTATTCAGCGTGCTAAGCAGTACAGGCCTGATGCTGAAATCTTGGGCGTGACCGTGCAGCGTATGATCAAGAAGCATGGTTACGAGGTGATCATTGGAGCGAAGACTGACCCGTTGTTCGGTCCAGTCATTCTTTTTGGCATGGGAGGCATAGGCGTCGAGCTGTTCAAAGATTTTTCGCTTGGGTTGCCTCCATTGAATCAAACGTTGGTGAGAAGAATGATGGAGGAGACGAAGGTCTATCAGCTCTTGAAGGGTTACAGGAATTTCCCGCCTGCCAACATCAAGCTGCTGGAGGAGATAATTGTGAATTTCAGTCAAATGCTCATTGACTTTCCACAGCTGAAAGAGGTGGACATTAACCCTCTGTTCATAAATGAGACTGAAGCCTTTGTTTTTGACGCCCGTATCGTGGTGGACAAGAACAGAGTGTTTGAGAAGCTTGTGCCTCATCAGCATCTTGTCATTACTCCTTATCCGAAGAAATATGAAACAGTTTGGAAGCTCAGAGACGGTCGAAACGTGATATTGAGGCCGATCAAGCCTGAGGACGAGCCTTTGTGGCTTGAGATGTTCCAGAGCTTCTCTGAAGAGTCGATCCGTTACAGGTTCTTCCAGATAATCAAGGACACGCCGCATGAGACGAGAGTGCGATACTGTAACATCGATTATGACCGGGAAATTGCCATCGTTGCCGAAATGACCGAAAACGAACGGCGAAAAATACTGGGCGTAGCCAGGGTGGGTCTCGAACCCGACGGCAAGACGGGCGAAATTGCTTTTATCGTCGCGGATCCATGGCAACGCCTAGGCTTGGGAACGAAGCTGGTGGACTACGCGATTGAAATCTGCAAGGACATGAATATTGAAGGTCTCTATGCGATTATGTTGCCGGACAACTACAGAGCGATAAACCTCATGAAAAAGATGGGGTTCACCATCACATACATGGAAGATGGCACGGCCAAAGGGACTCTCGACCTGAAAGAGGAGGAACTGTTGAAGTGTCCCGAGCCTGTGAGAGTTGAGCCTCAGGTCAAAGCAGAGTCGTCTGAGGAGCAGCCCGTTGAGTCGAAGAAGGCTGAAGCGCTCGGGGAATAAGCAGCTGGTTAGCTCGTTGATCTTTCTTTTTGTGCATGGGAATGCTTATTAGGAATAGTGAGACGTTGGCTCATTATGACACGTGTCATATTGAGTAGGCAGTCCTATTTATGATCAAGAATCGAACGATCGATGGACGCATCATCAAAAACAGTCATTGCAGACGTAAAGATTATCTACTTTCATTAATTCACACATTAACTTCAGAAACTCGGAGGGAGCCTAACCAGTGACGAACTCGGTTCTGATAGTCGGAGGAGGAATAGCGGGAATACAAGCCTCTCTTGATTTGGCTAACCGCGGAACCAAAGTCTACCTCGTCGAAAAGACGCCAAGCATAGGAGGTCGAATGGCTCAGCTTGACAAGACCTTTCCAACTCTTGACTGTTCAATATGCATACTGGCACCGAAGATGATCGAATGCTTCAGGCATCCGAACATCACTTTGATGACCTATTCTGAAGTTAAGGACGTCAGCGGCGATGCTGGTAATTTCACGGTGAAAGTTTTGGAGAAACCCAGGTACGTAACAGCCGACAAGTGCACTGGTTGCGGTACTTGCATGGAGAAATGTCCTGTTAAGGCGCCGAACGAGTTCGAAATGGGATTGGGAAGCAGAAAAGCCATATACATGCCGTTTAAACAGGCAGTGCCGCTTGTGGCTACGATCGATCAAAACAGCTGCTTGTACTTCACAAAGGGGGTTTGTAAAGTTTGCCAGAAAGTCTGTCCTTCAGCCGCCATAGATTATGAACAGAAGCCTAAGGAGACGGCGCTGAACGTTTCGTCAATAATCCTTGCCACAGGTTTTGACACTTTTGATCCTTCAGTGATGACGGAGTACGGCTACGGACGATTCAAGAACGTCATTCACTCACTGGAGTTCGAGAGGTTGATATGCGCGTCTGGGCCTACGGGTGGGCATCTTCTGAGACCCTCTGACGGAAAAGAGCCCGGGAGCATAGTTTTCGTTCAATGCGTGGGGTCGAGAAGCCAGCGGGGTGAATTGCCCTACTGTTCAAGCGTATGCTGCGTGTATGCGACTAAGGAGTCGATTCTGGTGAAGGATCATATGCCCAATACGAATGTTTACATCATGTACATGGACATGAGGGCAGTAGGCAAGGGCTTTCAGGAATTTGTCGACAGGGCCAAGAGCGAGTATGGCGTAAATTACATTAAGGCTCATCCTGGAGGAATCGCAGAGAATCCTAAGACGAGGAGTCTCCAAATCTATTATGAAGACATAAGGGCACGTTGCGATATGAAAAAGCTTGATGCTGACATGGTCGTTCTGTGTCCAGCATTGGTCCCGAAAGAGGACAACAAGAAAATCGCGGAGGCGACCGGCGTGGAGCTTGATGAATATGGTTTCTTCAAGTCTAAGAATAAGTTAACGGGCCCTGTAGACACGAACATTGCTGGAATATATATCTGCGGCTACTGTCAAAGCCCGAAGGACATTCCAGAAAGCGTTGCGCAAGCAAGCGGGGCTGCTGCCAGGGCGGCGGAAACCATAGCCTGCGTTTCAGAGGAGGCTAAGACATGAGCGAGAACAAGCAGCCTAGAGTAGGAGTTTTCGTCTGTCACTGCGGAGTAAACATAGGCTCTGTGGTGAACGTTCCAGAAGTTGTTGAGTACGCGAAGACATTGCCAAACGTAGCCTATGCTGAAGGTAACCTTTACACGTGTTCGTCAGAAGGGCTAAGCAAGATCAAAGAGGCGATCAAGAAATACGATCTTACTCAAGTGGTCGTGGCCTCTTGTACGCCGAGGACTCATGAGCCTCTGTTCAGGGGCGCATGTGAAGAAGCAGGTTTGAACAAGTATCTGTTTACTATGGCTAACATCCGTGAGCAATGCAGCTGGGTTCACGCGAAGGAGCCTGCAGAGGCAACGGAGAAGGCCAAAGAAGTCGTGAAGATGGCAGTGGCCAAGGCTGCTCTGCTTGAGCCTGAAACCGAGCCAGAGATCGATGTTCAGCCAACAGCCCTTGTGATAGGCGGCGGAGTCTCGGGAATGAGTGCGGCCGTCAGCCTTGCACATCAGAATTTTTCGGTTCACCTAATTGAGAAGAAAGGAACGCTCGGAGGAAAGCTGAACGAGCTTCACAAGCTCTATCCAACCGACAAGAAGTCATCAGAGATAGTGGAGGAATTCGTTCAGGCAGTAAGGTCAACCCCGAACATTACAGTGCATACAATGTCAACGGTGAAGAACGTTGAGGGTTTCATAGGAAACTTCAAGGTCACGTTGGATCAGGAAAGTAAGGACGAGGCGCTTGATGTTGGCACGATAATCGTGGCCACGGGTGCAGAAGTTTTTGAGCCCAGCGGAATGTACTGCTACGGCGAATGCAAGAACGTGATTACACAGTTTGAGCTTGAGCAGCTTATGAAGGAGGACAAGCTGAAGAAGCCGAAGAACGTCGTCATGATCCAATGCGTCGGGGCAAGAGAAGGAAAAGAAGGCGGCAGAAACTATTGTTCCAGAATATGCTGTGCCACGGCAGTCAAGAACGCTTTGGAAATCAAACAGTTATACCCAGATGCGGAAGTGTCGATACTCTACAGGGACATGCAGACGTACGGCAAGGACTTCGAAGAGTACTATCAGCAGGCCAGAGAAAACTTTGTCCAATTCATAAGGTTTGATGCGGAGGATCCTCCAGAAGTCACCGCTAAACCGACAGGGAAATGCACCGTAACGGTACACGATATTCTGGTCAATGACACCTTTGAGCTTGATGCTGACCTCGTTGTCCTGTCAACCCCGCTTGTTCAAACCGAGGAGGCTAAGAGCCTTTCGAAGATGCTTAAGGTTCCAATCGGAGCCGACGGCTTCTTCTTAGAGGCGCACGTCAAGCTTAGGCCCGTGGATTTCGCGACAGATGGGATATTTATCTGTGGAACAGCTCACAGCCCGAAGACCATCCCTGAAAGCATCGCGCAGGCTTATGCTGCCGCTTCGAGGGCTGGTATCCCAATGGCTCTGAAGCGGGTGCGGACAGAAGCCATAACGTCAGTTATCGATGAAACTCTGTGCACAGGCTGCGGAACCTGCGTAAAGCTTTGCCCGTACAATGCGATTCAAAAGGATGAGCGTGGAATAGCAAGAGTTAACGACGTTCTCTGCAAAGGATGCGGCGTTTGTGCTGCAACCTGTCCAGAGAAGGCCATAACGATGAGGCATTTCACCGACAAACAGGTTCTGGCAGAGGCAACGGCAGCCTTGGGAGGCGACTGAGATGAGTGAAAAGAAGGCGTTTGAACCGAAGATCATCGGTTTCCTCTGCAACTGGTGCAGTTATGCTGGTGCAGACTTGGCAGGCGTCAGCAGGATACAGTATCCCCCAAACATCAGAATTGTACGTGTGATGTGCAGTGGGAGAATCGACCCGATTATTCCGCTGGAGGTTTTCATGCGAGGAGCAGACGGCGTCATAGTCCTAGGATGTCATCCTGCTGATTGCCACTATGTTGAGGGAAACTTGTACGAGGAAAGAAAGATCAAGATGTTGAAAAAATTGCTCGCGTTGACAGGCTTAGGGCCAGAACGCTTGAGACTCGATTGGGTTTCAGCGTCTGAGGGCCAAAGGTTTGCCCAGATCGTGACCGAATTTACTAATCAGGTTAAGAAGCTTGGTCCATCACCCGTTTCTGGCAAGGCGCCTGATCAGACGGTTCTCGAAAATCTTGAGGCAGCCAGGAATGCTGCTTCGGATTTCAGGCTAAGGGTCCTCGTTGGAAGGGAAAGAGAGTTGACGGAGAAGAATAACGTGTACAATGAGAAGATCTCGCAGGAGGAATTTGACTCGTTGCTTGACGAGGTTGTTGAGGCTGAATTCATTCGACAGAAGATTCACCTGTTGACAAGAGCCGAGCCTCTTTCAGTCAAAGCTCTGTCAGAGGCAACTGACTTAGAGCCTGCAGCGGTTCTCAAGCAGATCGTGAACATGCGCAGAAGAAACATGATTACGGTAGACCGCATTCAGGGTACGACTCCGCTTTACAGGGCCCTGGAGGTGTCCTAGATGGCCGACGACAAGGTTGGAGCAGTGATGGTGGTAGGCGGTGGAGTCGCGGGAATACAGGCATCTCTCGACTTGGCTGATTCTGGGTTCAAGGTTTACTTGGTTGAACAGGGCCCATGCATAGGCGGAGTGATGGCCCAGTTGGACAAGACGTTCCCGACGAACGATTGTTCAATGTGCATTCTTTCGCCTAAACTCGTGGCTACGGGAAGACACCCGAATATTACTATTTTGACTAACGCGGAAATCACTGGCCTGAACGGTAAGGCTGGGAACTTCGAAGTCAGACTTCGAAGGAAGGCTCGTTACATAATCGAAGACAAGTGCAACGGCTGCGGACTTTGCGCACAAAAATGCCCTATCGAAGCGGTTGATACGTTCAATGAGGGTCTCAGCAACAGGGGCGCAATCTTCGTTGAGTATCCGCAGGCGGTGCCGCTGAAGTACATGATCGACCGTGAACGATGCATCGGCTGCGGAACATGCGCTGAAATCTGCAAGGCAAACGCTGTTCAATACGAGCAAGAAGAGACTGATGGAAAACTGAAGGTGGGCTCGATCATTCTGGCTCCAGGCTTCGAAACTTTCGATGCCCGGTTGAAGAGCGAGTACGGTTACGCGCGGTATCCGAACGTCTTGACGAGCATCGAGTTTGAGCGCATTCTGAGCGCTTCTGGACCCTTCGGGGGGCTCGTATTGAGGCCGTCGGACGGTGAGATCCCTAAAAAAATAGCCTTCATCTCATGTGTTGGTTCGCGTGACTATCAGCTTGGGAACAACTATTGTTCAGCTGTGTGCTGCATGTACGGCATGAAGGAAGCGGTGATAGCCAAGGAACACACGCCTTCGAAGTTAGATCCCACGATTTTCTATATGGACATGCGTTCTTACGGGAAAGAATTCGACTCGTACTATGAACGTGCCCAGGGCGAATGGGGCATCCGGTTCGTGAGATCAAGAGTGGCCGGGGTGACTGAAGATCCGAGGACTCACAACTTGTTTGTTCATTACGTCGAGAATGAGACGCCCAGGGAAGAAGAGTTCGACATGGTTGTCCTGTCGATCGGGATGCAGCCGCCGAAGGACGCTGCGAAACTGGCCAAGAACTTGGGCATAAAACTCAACAAGTACCAATACTGCAACACAGAAACGTTTTCACCCGTTGAAACTTCGAAGCCGGGCATATTCGTGTGTGGAGCCTTCTCAGCACCGAAGGACATCCCTGAGAGCGTCGCACAGGCAAGCGGGGCGGCGTCCAAGGCCATGGCCATCATCGCGAGTGAAAGAGGAAAGCTGGTCACGAAGAAGGAATACCCGCCCGCAAGGGACGTCAGCAAGGAAGAGCCACGAATAGGCGTCTTCGTCTGCCACTGCGGCATCAACATCGGCGGCGTCGTGAACGTTCCAGAAGTTGTGGAATATGCCAAGACTCTGCCCAACGTGGCGTATGCTGAGGCAAACGTTTACACGTGTTCTCAGGACACTCAGAAGCTTATCGCTGAGAAGATCAAGCAGAAAAACCTTAACCGCGTGATCGTGGCTTCATGCACTCCTCGTACGCATGAGCCACTGTTTAAGGAAACAGTGCAAGAAGCAGGGTTGAACCCGTACCTGTTCGAGATGACTAATATTCGAGACCAGTGCAGCTGGGTTCACATGCATGAGCCGAAAGAAGCCACTAAGAAAGCCAAAGACCTGGTGCGATCGGTGGTTGCTAAAGCCAAGCTTCTGAAACCGTTGGAGAAACCTTTGATAAACGTCACGCCAGTCGGGCTCATTATCGGCGGAGGAGTATCCGGCATGACCGCCAGTTTGGAACTCGCGAGGCAGGGGTTTGAGGTTCACTTGGTCGAGCGGGAAATGGAGCTCGGGGGGCATCTCCGCACCATTCATTACTTGCTGGGGGAAAATGCGGACCCGAAGGAGAAGCTTGATGGCTTAGTGAGAGAAGTGATGGGTAACAGCAAGATACACGTCTACAGCGGCGCAGAAGTCACGGACATTTACGGTTTTGTTGGTAACTTCAAGTCGAAGATCAAGCAGCTTGACGGCAAAGAGAAGGAAATCGAGCATGGCGTGGTCATAGTGGCCACAGGCGCGACTGAGTACACGCCTAAGGAATACCTTTACGGCACAGATCAGAGGATAACGACCCAGCATGAGCTTGAGGAGAAACTCTCGAAGAACGAGTTCAAGGCCAAAAGTGTTCTCATGATACAATGCGTGGGCGCGAGGAACGAGGAGAGACCGAACTGTGCTAGAATCTGCTGTGGCCAGGCGATAAAGAACGCGTTGAAGATAAAGGAAGTAAGCCCGGAGACTGACGTCTACGTCTTGTACAAGGACATGCGGGCGTATGGTTTTAAGGAGGACTATTACCGCGAAGCTGCCATGAAAGGAGTCTTGTTCATAAATTATGATGACGAGAGGAAGCCGCAGGTCTTGAATGAGGCGGGAAGGCTGAAGGCGATCTTCTGGGAGCCTGTTTTGGGTCAAGAGGTCGAGGTTGAGCCTGACACTGTGGTCTTGAGTGCGGCGACGATTCCGAATCCTGATAACAAGCACTTGGCTGGAATGCTCAAAGTGCCGTTGACCAAAGAAGGCTTCTTCTTGGAGGCACACATGAAGCTTAGGCCTGTGGATTTCGCCACGGACGGCGTTTTCCTTTGCGGCATGGCGCATTCCCCGAAGTACATTGACGAGAGCATCGCGCAGGCTTGTGCAGCCGCGGCGAGGGCGACGACCATACTTTCGAAAGACAAGCTTGAGATGGAAGGAATCGTTGCAAACGTATCTGAAGATTTATGTAGCGGTTGTAGAATTTGTGAGTATCTGTGTCCTTACGGTGCAGTCGAAATGAAAGAAGAAGAGGGTAAATCCACGGCACACGTGATTGAGGCCTTATGCAAAGGTTGTGGCGCCTGTGGCACAGCATGTCCGACGAAGGCTATAACGATGGGACACTTCACGACGCAGGAGATACTTGCTCAGGTTGAAGCCGTATTGACGGAGGCAACAGCATGAGTGAGAAGAACGGGTTTGAACCGAAGATCATCGGTTTCCTCTGCAACTGGTGCAGTTATGCTGGTGCAGACTTGGCAGGCGTCAGCAGGATACAGTATCCCCCGAACATTAGAATTATCCGTGTCATGTGCAGTGGCAGGATTGATCCGGCTTTTGTCCTTGAGGCTTTCAAGGATGGCGCCGACGGCGTGCTCGTCGCTGGTTGCCATTTGCCCTCGGACTGCCATTACATTAGCGGTAACTTCAAGGCCCTGCGCAGGATAACGCTTTTGAAGGAAGTTCTGAAGGAATTCGGGATAGAGCCTGAACGTTTACGTTTGGAGTGGATTTCGGCGAGTGAAGGCGACAAGTTTGCCGCCGTAGTGCGCGACATGGTTGATGAGGTGAAGAAGCTTGGGCCAAACCCGGTGACGAACAAGGAGGTTGAAGCTTGATGTCGCAGACAGAGAAGAAAGTGATCAAGGCTTCGGAGATGGATCCGAAGTTCAAGTATGAGATTTCGAAGATGCACGGCGGCGAGAAGCTGATGCGATGCTTCCAGTGTGGGACCTGCACGTCTGACTGTCCTGTTGCAAGGTTCAGCGACACGTACAGGCCAAGACAGATTATTCGCATGGCTCAGCTCGGCCTCAAAGACAGAGTGTTGAAGAGCGACACATTGTGGCTGTGCGCAGCATGCTTCACGTGCACGGATCGCTGTCCACAAGACGTCGAAGTGGCAAGCGTCATACGAGTCTTGAGAAACTTGGCTGCAGAGCAAGGCTGCGTGCCACAGGTCTTCAAGGAACAGGCGTCAAGCATTCTTGAGTCAGGCTATGCATACAAGATTCCCGAGTTAAGAATGAGGAAGAGGGAACAGTTGGGCTTACCTCCGCTGCCGAAGGGAAACCCCGATAGTATAGGCAAGACGCTTCTGAACGTGCATTTCTTGAAGCATGTGGGGAAGAAGAGTGAGTAAAGTGGCTGACTCCAAGTATCTCATGTTTCTAGGCTGTGCAATTCCTTACCGTGTCAGCGCCTTTGAAATCTCGGCACGGAAGGTCTTCGGCAGGTTAGGCATAGGGCTTCAGGAGATGCCGGAATTCAACTGCTGCGGTCTGCCATTGGATCCCGTCAGCCATGAAATGATGCTCATCTTGGCAGCAAGAAACTTGGCCTTGGCAGAACGTGAAGGCCTAAACATCGTAACCTTGTGCCCGGGTTGCGCGGGCACTTTGAAGAAAGTCAACAGGATGCTGAAGCTGGACAAGGACCTGCGTGATGACATAAACGGCCACTTGAAGGATGCTGGTCTTGAGTTCAAGGGAACTGCTGACGCGAAGCATTTTATGCAAATGCTGATCGAGGACGTTGGACTGAAAAAGATCAAGGACTCAGTGTCCAGGCCGCTTACCATGCTCAAAGTTGCCGAACACAACGGATGCCACATTCTGAGGCCCAAGGAATTCATCGGGTTTGATGATCCTGAGGATCCTAAGACGCTCAAGACGCTGATTGAAGCCACTGGTGCGACATGCCTGGATTATATGGATGAGACCGAATGCTGCGGCGCCCCAAGCGTCGGCGTGAGCGACAAGGTTGCTCTGCAGCTTGCCAAGGACAAGCTCAGCCACCTCAAGATGGTCGATGCAGAGGCCATGATCACGATCTGCCCTTTCTGTCACATAATGTACGACACGAACGAACTGCGGATTGAGAAGATGTTCAACGAAGTTTACGGCATTCCTATACTGCATTATCCACAGTTGCTCGGTCTGGCTATGGGCATGAAGCCTGAAGAGCTGGCGTTTAACGAGCTCAGGGTTGACGTTTCAAAAATACTGAGCAAAATCTGTGATGGAGGAAAGTAGGATTTCGAAAGAAAAGCTGAAGTTAGCCTTCTACTGGGCTGCAAGCTGCGGTGGATGTGAAATCGCAGTGTTGGATATCAACGAGAAAATCCTGGACGTAGTGAACATAGCGGACATAGTGTTCTGGCCTGTGGCGATTGATGTCAAATACAAAGACGTGGAAAACATGCCCGACAAATACATCGATGTATGCTTCTTCAACGGGTCCGTGAGGAGCGAAGAGCAGGAACACATGGCGAAGCTTCTGAGGAAGAAGGCGAAGACACTCGTAGCCTTCGGATCATGCGCACAAGAAGGATGCGTGCCTGGCTTGGCGAACCTTCATGACCGCAAAGAGATCTTCAGCAAGGTCTATCTTGAGAGCAAGTCCGTTTCAAACGCTGAAGGAGTCGTCCCGCAGACCAAGACGGAAGCGAAAGAAGGAATCCTGACGCTTCCAGAATTTTACGACACAGTCAAGACTCTGGATCAAACCGTAAAGGTTGACTACTATCTGCCCGGCTGTCCACCGCCGGTTAAGCTGATATTGAACGCTGTGGATGCAATAGCGAAGAACGAGCTTCCACCAAAAGGCTCGGTGCTCGCACCCTTGAAGTCTGTGTGCGACGAATGCCCAAGAAAGAAGGAGAACAAGAAGATCTCTAAGATATACCGCGTCCACGAGAAGATCCCCGAACCCGAAAGATGCTTGCTAGAACAGGGAATCATCTGCATGGGACCAGGAACCCGTAGCGGATGCGGCGCCCAATGCTTGACGGTTGACATGCCATGCACAGGATGCGGCGGCCCATGTCCCAACTCGCCAGAGCAGGGAGCCGCGATGATGAGTGCCATAGCTTCGATACTGGGCCTAGAGAATGAGCAAGACCACTACACCGAGGAGGATGTCGAGAAGCTCATGAGCCAAATCAAAGACCCCGTCGGCACGTTCTACATGTACTCTTTACCGTCGTCGCTACTTAGGCGAAAGGCGATGAAAGAATGAAAGAAGTAATCATAGACCCGATCACCAGGCTTGAAGGCCATGGAAACGTCTCAATATTTCTGAACGACGCGGGCGAAGTTGAAAACGCCTACCTCAAGATTCCAGAGCTCAGGGGCTTCGAGAAGTTCTGCGTCGGACGCAGAGCGGAACTGATGCCCATACTGACCACGAGAATATGCGGAGTCTGTCCAGTAGCACATCATTTCGCAGCTGTAAAGGCCTTAGACGCGGCCTTCAACGTTGAACCACCATCAGCCGCAAAGAAGCTCAGAGAACTCATGTATGCCGGATACATCATCTACGATCACACTCTGCATTTCTACTATCTCGGAGGCCCAGACTTCATAGTCGGGCCAGACGCTCCGCCTGAGAAAAGAAACATCCTGGGCGTAATAGAAAAAGCTGGAATGGACATCGCCAAAGAAGTCATCAAGCACAGGGCCTATGGACAAAAGATAACCGAAATTCTAGGCGGAAAGGCGACGCATCCCGTCTGTGGCCTACCAGGCGGAATTTCAAAGCCATTGAGCGAGGAGAACAGGAAAGAAATCGAAAAGATGTCTGCCTCTTCGCTGGAGTTTGCGAAGCTCACGTTGAAACTGTTCCACAACATCGTTCTGGGCAACAGCAAATACGTGGACATGATTAAGAGCGACGCTTACACGATGAAGACCTACTACATGGGCCTGGTTGACAAGAACAACAAGGTAAACTTCTACGACGGCCAAATCAGAGTCGTCGACCCCAACGGCAAGGAATTCCTGAAGTTTGAGCCCAAGGACTATCTCGACCACGTCGCAGAACACGTCGAAAAATGGACATACTCCAAGTTCCCGTACCTGAAGAAGGTCGGATGGAAAGGCTTTGTCTACGGAATGGACAGCGGCGTCTACCGCGTCGGCCCGCTTGCAAGGCTCAACGCTTCAGACGGCATGGCTACGCCGCAAGCACAGGCAGAGTACGAGCAGATGTACAAGACCCTGGGCGGCAAACCAGTGCATGGCACGTTGGCTTTCCACTGGGCACGACTGATCGAGCTGCTCTATGCTACTGAGAGAGCTCTTGAACTGAGCAGAGACCCCGAGATAACGAGCACGAACGTGAGGAACATGCCAGGCGAACCAGGGGAGGGCATCGGGGTCGTCGAAGCTGCCAGAGGAACACTGTTCCACCACTACGTGCTCGACAAGGATGCACTCGTGAAGGATGTCAATCTGATAGTGGCAACGACTAACAATTATCCTGCGATCTGCATGTCAATCCGCGATGCGGCCAAGGGCGTCATCCACAATGGCAAAGTCGACCAAGGCGTGCTCAATATGGTAGAAATGGCTTTTAGAGCCTATGACCCATGCTTCGGATGCGCCACACACTACGCAGTTGGACAAATGCCGCTCACAGTGAACATATACGACGGCAAAAAGCAGCTAATCAAGACACTGCAACGATAGAAACCCACTTTTCGTTCCCTCTTCACTATTCCTAAGGCGGTTTCAATGATGACCAGTCGAAAACATGATGTTTACGAGGATCTGAAAGAGTGGCTTTCTGACGCCGAGAAGGTAGTTGTTGCGGGAATTGGAAACCCCATACGGTCGGACGACTTTGTCGGAGTTAAGATAGTTCAGGGCCTTCAGGGGAAAGTCGCTAAGAGCGTCTTTCTGATCGAATGCGAGACTGTTCCTGAAAGTTTCATTCAACAGATATTGGATTTCGATCCGACCCACGTCCTCTTGATTGATGCGGCGGTCTTAGGGCTGAAACCCGGAGAATCAAGACTTGTAGATCCGCGACAACTGGGGAATTCTCCTGCGTTCTCGACACATATGCTTCCGTTGCGGATATTCTGCGAGTTAATCACAAAAGCGGGAAAAGCCAAGATAGGCTTGATCTTGATCGAGCCTGAGAAGACTGATTTCGGAGAAGGACTCACACCTGAAGTTGAGGCTGCCGCGAAAAGTATTATCAACGCGCTGCTCAAAGCCCTGTCGTGAAGGAAAGCGTTATTAGTTTTGAAAATGCGTGCATTTTAGGTCTGAACCCGAATAGACCTTGATTCTTTTCTCGTTGTTTCAGCCTCTGTTCTATACAGTTTAGCGATAAATAGTATTCATTCATAAGCGACTTAACTATGGTTCTCGTGGTTAGACTATTTGTGGATCGGTCCAATTTCCAAATACGCCCATCGTAGGGTGTTCGGAGCACGTAAACAGCAGGTTACACAATGGGGAATGCGGAAGAGAACATCAATTGCTATTGGCATACTAGCTATCACTCTGTTGGTGACAGTCTATGTCTCTTTTCATTCTTTATTGGCAAATAGCTTCGAGAAACTGGAAGCGACCAGCGTCCAGGAGAACGTTGATCGATTTCTGAGTTCCTTGTCTAATGATGTCTCTGATTTGCGCAGCAAAACCAATGATTATGCAGCGTGGGACGAGACCTATAATTTTATCATCAATCCCAACAACCAATATGTCGATGCGAACCTTGCTGATCCGACTTTTACTATTCAAAGGCTCAATCTCGTGCTGTTCATCAACTCATCCGGTCAGATAGTCTACGGTAAGGCCTTCGACCTTCAGAACGCAACAGAAATACCAGTTCCTGAAAGCGTGATTAAAGAGGTTTCTGCTCATGAGCTTCTTTGGCGCTTCAACAGTACGGGGAGTCCACTATCAATACTGGAAAAACAGAGGAACAATGACCAAGTTTAAGGAATTGTGGGCCGCACTCGCCGCCGGGACAATTGCTCGCGAATTAGACTAGCCAAGAAGCAATCAATGAAGTCGCGAAATGCGCGAGTTCAGCTATTGATTATCAATTCATAATTCTTTTCTAGTTTTAGCTTTCTGTTATGATGCCAGTGAGAAAATGAAAGTACAAGGATACAACCGAGCTAAACCAGGCAGAAAACACAAGACAGTACACGTAAAGAGCTACGTCAGAAAGAAGTAAGCACGGCTCAATCAATTCTGTGGTCGATATTCAACGCACCACCAAGGTTCTGACGTTACACTGCATCACTCAGCTAGGAACAGCTCTAGAAAATGAAATGCCACGCCATGCCCCTCTTCAAATCACAGGCGCTGCCCCGAGACCAATGAAACCTACGTTTAAGCCTTGGATTCGCACTTCAGAAGTCTACGCTTTCTTTCCCGCAAACAACCGCTTCCCTTCGATTATAGAATGCTCAGAATAACAGCAAAAAGGAGGGAAAATGACTCTGCACTCGCTTTTTTTTATTGTAGACCAGGGCAGCAATCATCGTGCCCGCGGCGAGCAGTGACAGCATTATTAGCGCTGAAATTCCGGAATCGTCCCCGTTGGAACTACCATGAGGTATCCGTACATCGGTGGGGTCGTGAATGACACATTCGTACCTGTGCGTTCCAGTTGTGTTAGTAACAATTAATTGATAGTTGACGCTACTCGTGAAGCTAGAGGACTGCGGGTCGGCTTAAAAGAATCAATTCTCACTTTCGTGCGCTGTGCGCTCTATTATTCGTGCGCGATCATCGTCAGTGTTTGTTTGATTTTCGGCAGTCTCCGAATCTTGTTGTGTATCTCCTTGACCCCATCCATCGTGTCCGCTCTTGTCTTTACGATTATGTCGTAAACACCATAAAGTGCATAGGCTTCTTCAACTCCCTTGGTCTTTCTCAGCGTGCTCATCAACTGCAAGTCGAATTCCTCCGTGCTTATCAAAATGTATGCCATAGGCATCCAAATCACCTCTTTTGCACAGTCTATGTCATGTTTGCTTTTTAGGGTTTGGGGCGGATTCAACGCGGCGGTTTTTTGGGACGGACTTAGCGTTATATGGCAGAAGAAGAGATAGTGAGATAAGGATCAAAACAAAGCTTCTGAACGCATGCAGAAAACAGGAATTGAACAGGAATGAAAAGAGCTAGAAAAAAACTTGCAAGAAAGAAAAGATACCTGAAAAGGATGCATAGAAAGGGAGAATGGAAAGAATGAGCGAATATCCTGCTTGGAAAATCAATGTTCCGTGTGACCAATCGCCGTTAGAGTTTGAATAATCGGGCATCCTTTCGTCATACAAATTGGCATGAGGCACAAATTTCTTATATGAAGGTTCAAATCCTTGATCAGTTACCGTGCAGACATGGGGGTTACAATTGGAAGAGACGAACATCGTTATTATCGGAGCAGGAATAGTCGGCTTAGCAGTCGCAGCGAAGATGTCGGAGAAAGCTGAGGGCATTCTGATCCTTGAGAAAAATGCCAAGTATGGACAGGAAACCAGCACTCACAACAGTAGTGTCGTGCATTCTGGTATTCATTATCCGAAGGGTTCCCTCAAGGCTAAGCTATGCGTCAAAGCCAACCCCATGGTCTTCGAGATGTGTGAAAAATACGAGCTTCCGTACAAAAAGCTGGGAAAATTAACGGTTGCCCTTACAGATGAGGAAATAGCTGCGCTGGAAAAACTGATGAAACAGGGACAGGACAACGGTGTCGAGGGACTGAGATTCCTCGACGGCGAGGCTGTTAAGAAGTTGGAACCAGGCGTTGAGGCTGAACGAGCTCTATATTCGCCTTCGACTGGGATAATCGAGCCAGACGAGCTGATGGCTCATTACAATGCTGAAGCAGCTAGAAACGGCTCGGTTCTATCTACAAACACTGAGGTTACTTCGCTGAGAAAAGTGAAAGACCTGTTTGAAATAGGCGGAATCAGCCAAGGCGAGAGATTTACCATCAAAGCAAAAACAGTAATAAACTGTGCGGGCCTGTACGCAGACAAAATAGCTCAAATGCTCGGAATAGACTTGGACAAGAACAAGTACAGGCAGCATCCCTGCAAAGGAGACTACTTCCGAACAGTCGGAAAACCCCCTGTCAAAATGCTGGTTTACCCTATCCCAGAGGGACCCGGACTGGGCATTCATCTGACTCCAGACTTGGCCGGCGCAGTCAGGCTTGGACCGAACGCTTACTATGTGGATAACATTGATTATGCAGTCGGATCAGACGAAAAGGAGTTCAGACAAGGCGCCGAAAGATACCTGCCTGGCATCAAGAGCTACCAGCTCATAGCTGATTTCGCCGGAGTGAGACCTAAACTTCAAGGGCCAGGCGACGGGTTCAGAGACTTTGTGATAAGAAACGAGGCAGACAAGGGTTTTCCAGGGTTCATAAACCTAGTGGGCATAGAGTCACCAGGCCTAACAAGCGCCCCAGCAATCGGGGAACTTGTCACAGAGATATACCAAAACGAAGTCAGATCATAAGCCTTCTTCAGAAAGAATACTGGAAACTTGAGTAAGCGGCTTGAGATTGAAGAAGTCCGGTGTTCCAAAACCAGACTGAAGAGAGTTCTCATTGATTCTCAGAAGACGCGCCAGCATAGTGTAGAGGGCGGGTGGTCCAAAACACGTAACACGTAAGTACTTGGAGATGTTTAGTCTAGGTTGAAGGGGAAGTGTAAATGAGGAGGCCAGTTTCTGGAGTGACGTTTGCTGGAATGATGTTGACCCTGCTTATGATCAGCACTCTATTTCTGGCGTTTAACGTGCAGCCTGCAAGATCATCACCAACAACCATAATCGTCCCAGACGACTATCCAACGATACAAGCCGCCATCAACAATGCTTCGGCGGGAGACACGATTTTCGTCAGGGCAGGAACATACGACTGCAACATCCGAATCGACAAGCCGCTCACTCTCAAAGGAGAAAACAACCAAAACACCACTCTCAGACTCCATGGAGGCGGGGACTTTAATGTTGGGTTCTACGTGAATGCAAGTGGTGTTACTATAAGTGGATTTCATCTGACTAGTGATTACGCAATGCTCATAATGGTTGATGAAAGAGCGGTGACAGCTGACAACTGCGTGATCAAGGATAATGTTCTGGAGGAATATGGTACGGATGCCCTCGTCCTCTTCGGTTCACAGGGCGATGAAGTGGTTGGGAATGTGATATCGAGTCAGGGTGGGTCCTGCATGTATCTAGTGTCCTCAAGCAACTGTTTGCTAATGAACAACAGTCTTTCAGGATCAGAATGGGTAGGCATTATGCTTGATTATTCTTCAAACAATAATACAGTTTCGAACAATTTCATAACAAATCAGATCGATTCAACAGGGTTAACATTCGGAGCAATCACTCTCGGCGCCACTTCTTCTGGTAACACTGTGACCGGTAACACGCTGGTGAACAATGATTATGGTGTGAGCTGTGGCCAGTATACAGAGAACAACGTTATCTATCATAACAACTTTGTGGGTAATAAGCAGCAAGCCAACGACTGGCTGATCAATATGCCGCGTACGAATTTCTGGGATAATGGTTATCCCTCAGGCGGGAATTATTGGAGCGACTACCGCGGCAATGACTCGTTCAGTGGGGCTTACCAGAATGTGACTGGTAGTGACGGAATCGGGGACGCTCCGCTCGTTATTGATGCTGTTAGTAGTGATCGTTATCCGCTTATGAGCCCGTGGAAGAATCCTGTTGGAGACGTGAACATGGACGGCAAAGTGGATGGGAGAGACATAGCCATAGTTGCGCGGGCTTTTGGATCAATTCCTGGAGACCCAAGATGGAACGCTCTGGCCGACGTGAACGATGACGGAAAAATAGATGGGAAAGACATCGTCACAGTGGTAAAGCTCTTCGGCAAGAGCTAATACGCAACTTCACATATCAAAGATCAGTTACGGTCTGCTTGTCCATGGAGATAGATTGATTTACTTTGCCCGAGATCTTAGCGTTCAAACTGTTTCTCGCTGATGCCGGGTTCTTTCCGCACCGTCGTCTTGGCAGCGTATTTTAGAGAGCCTTTTCCCTTGTAAGTCTGATTCCAATAATGTGAATTCCAATCCTCAGGTTCAGGTTTATCTTCCATCTTCATACCCTCTAGAAGTTATAGAAGTTGCAGAAGTTACTAATTCTACTGACTTTAGACTATAAGACAATAAGCCCAGCTATCTAGTACAGACCGCGGTCTTGGGATTATGACAAGCTATATTTGAGTAAAGACTACTCTACGATGAAGAGCGCGACTTTCTTATGAAAATGCGGACAGAATTCGATTCTCTTGGCCGAAAACTTGTCCCTAAAGATGCCTATTACGGTGTTCAGACTGTGCGGGCTGTGGGCAACTTTCCAGTCAGCGGGGAGAAGTCACCTTTCGTTTTCATTAGGGCTTATGCCTTCTTGAAGAAGGCGGCTGCCATTGCGAACGTGCAGGTTGGACGGCTTGATGGGAAAGTTGGCAGGGCAATCGTGGAAGCATGTAACGAGGTTTTAAAGGGAAGGTTGGTAGAGCAATTTGTCGTTGACGTCTTTCAAGCCGGGGCTGGCACGTCTTTCAACATGAACGTGAACGAGGTCCTTGCAAACCGGGCGCTCGAAATATTGGGTCGAAAGAAGGGAGACTACGCGTATGTTAGCCCAAATGACCACGTGAACATGGGTCAATCGTCGAATGACACTTTTCCAACCGCTCTCCATGTGGCTATTCTGATGGCGTTACGTCCCCTATTGGCTGAACTTGATAGGCTGGCGAGAGCTTTCGAGGATCTTGGAAAGAAGTATTCAGGGGTCATAAAATCGGGGCGAACGCACCTCAGAGACGCCTTGCCAGTTACCTTGGGTCAGGAGTTCGGTGCGTATGCAGTTGCCGTCAGGAACACGAGGGACCAGATCGAAGAAAGGAGTCTTCGCTTGAGAGAGGTGGCCTTAGGGGCAACGGCGGTTGGAACAGGAGTCAACGCTGATCCGAAATTCAAGGAGATTGCCATCAAGGAGCTAAGCAAGATGACCGGTTTTCAACTTCGTGCTGCACGTAACCCTTTTGAAGCGCTTCAAAGTCGAAACGCCATCGCGGCAGTCTCAGGAGGAATTAAAGAGTTGGCACTTGAGCTGATTAGAATAGCGAACGACTTGAGGCTGCTTTCCTCCGGACCAACGACAGGTCTGGCTGAAATTGAACTGCCGGCAGTGCAGCCTGGCTCATCTATCATGCCAGGAAAGACCAATCCAGTGATGGCTGAGTGCCTCAACATGATTGCCTTCCAGGTCGTCGGCAACGAGTTGGCAATTTCCCTTGCTGTTCAAGCTGGACAACTCGAATTGAACGTCATGACGCCAGTGATTATGCGCAACATTCTGCAGTCAATTCAAATTCTCGCGAATTTCTTGCACATGTTCACAGAGAAATGCGTTCAGGGGATCACCGCCGATGAGAAAAAATGTGCAGCCAACGTTGAAAGAAACCCGTCGTTAGCGGTTTTTCTATCACCCAGTATTGGCTATCTGGCTTCGGGTAAAATTGCCGACCAATCAATGAACGAGAAAAGATCCGTGAAAGAAATTGCGCTTGAAAAAAAGATTCTTACTCCTGAGCGGGCACAGCAGATCTTCAGCCGTGAGTCCCTCCTCGGGAAACGTGTAAACACGAAGTCCATGCATCATCCAAGGAATCGGACCCAGAAATGCGTCTAGACTCATGAAAATTGCGGATAATGAGATAATGTGGCATTGTGCTCCTAATATTCGCATCGACGGATCTGAGGCTATCGAGGTTCCAGAGCTCTTCTCAATATCTCTGCTTTGTCTGTTTTCTCCCAGGTGAAGTCTGGATCGTTTCTTCCAAAATGACCGAATACCGCCAATTTTCTATATATCGGCCTAAGCAGATTCAAATGGTCTATGATTGCTTTTGGTCTCATATCGAAATTCTTTTTCACCAATTCCAGAATCTTTTCGTCAGGCACCTTTCCCGTGCCAAAAGTATCGACCATCACTGACACAGGCTGTGCCACACCGATTGCATAAGATATTTGGACCTCGCATCGGTCTGCCAAGCCTGCAGCAACGATGTTTTTTGCAATGTACCTTGCCATGTAGCAGCCGGACCTGTCCACTTTTGACGGGTCTTTCCCAGAAAAGCATCCTCCACCGTGGCTTCCAACGCCGCCATAGGTGTCGACTATAATTTTTCTTCCTGTTAAACCTGAATCTGCAAGCGTCCCTCCAAGCACGAACCTTCCTGTCTCGTTAACGTAGTATTTTGTTTTTTCGTCTAACATGCTCGAAGGGATGACCTTTTTTATAACTTGGTTTATTATGTCTTGCTTCATCCTTTCTCTATCAACGCTCTCAATATGCTGCGCAGCAATCACGGCAGCCTCCACCCTCTTCGGTTTTCCGTCTACGTATTCGACCGTGACCTGCGACTTACCATCAGGCCTCAGATAAGGCAGAATTTTGTTCTTCCTGCATTCAGAAAGCCTTCTTACGAGACCGTGCGCGAGCATTATCGGGAGAGGCATCAGTTCTTTTGTTTCGTTTGTTGCGTACCCGAACACCATTCCTTGGTCTCCGGCTCCTTGCTCATGAGTCTCGGTTTCGTTGACTCCCATTGCAATATCCGGGGACTGCTCCGTTACTGAAACCAGAACACCGCAGGTTTCCCAATCCATCCCGTCTCTAGCGTTGTCCAACCCGATTTCCTTCAATGTTTTCCTGACAATGTGAGGTATGTCAACGTAGCAAGCGGTTGTGATTTGACCTGTTACAACGACGTTTCCCTGCATTATCAGTGTCTCACAATCAACGCGTGCTTTAGGATCTTTTTCCAAGATGGCATCCAAGACAGCGTCCGATACTTGGTCTGCAACCTTGTCGGGATGACCCTCCGCTACTGATTCGGAAGTGAACAGGTATCTTCCATTGTTTATCATGAGAATCCTTCAGTTGGATTTGCAATACGGGCTTTTAATGATTTCGTTTCATAGTTCTGTGCAGTCTTCGTCGGACTTAGGTTCATGTGAAAAATCGTCAGATGCCCTTGAAAACTAGCCCTCGGAACTTGGATTTCGCATTTTCATACGCGACCTCCACTCCCAAGCACGTACTTTCCATTTATCTCTCCCACTCCACTCACCAACATCAAAGTTCCTTGTGCACAAGTTCAATCTCACCCTATCTACAAGGTACTGTTAAGTTATTTGTCGTGGCTTAGCCTTTTAGATTTTTCTTATGCGAATCCACATGACTTATTCGCACAATTCTGTTATCAGAAAGCTAAGATAGAACCTCGTTAATATCAAGAGTGGAAAAATCATCAATGACGATGTCTGCTTCTGACAAGTCCTGATTGCCACTTCTGGGATTCCTGTATCCGATGGTCTTCATTCCTGCTCGTTTTGCTGCCTTTACGCCTAGTTCCGCATCCTCTATTACGACGCATTCTTGAGGTCTTGTGCTTAGTGCGCGGGCAGCCTTCAAATAGATTTCTGGGTCGGGCTTACTATGTATGATGTCTTCGGCTCCCATAAAACAGTCAAACAAATATGTTATTTGCAATTTTTCCAGAATGTATTCTATCCACTTTTTGTTGGAACTCGAAGCGATCGCAAGTCTGACTTTTGCTTTCTTAAGCCTATGAAATAACTCTATAACTCCTCTTGTGGGCTCGGCATCTTCGTCCAGGAGACGGAAAAAGCTTTGTTCTTTGATTTTGACCATTTCCTGAAAAGTTGTCTTCAATTGATGTTTGCGTATTAACTCCGTGAACATCGTTTTTGCTGTGGTCCCGGCGTACTTTTGCAGTTCGTCGGTGGAAACAGTGACACCAAACTTGAGAAATGCTTGCTTTTCAGCTTCAATGTGGGCGTCTTCACTGTTTACTATCACTCCGTCAAGGTCAAAAATAACAGCCGTTTTCATTTTCTAACCGCGATCCGGAGATTCGAAGATCATCGCGGCTCTGCTCATTATGTCCTTGATAGGCAACTGTTGGGGGCAAAGCTTCTCGCAGTTTCCGCATCTCTTGCATCTCTTGGCCTGGCTTTCAGGAGTAATGTGTTCCCAATACTTCTTTTTGATCTCGTCCTTGTCGCTTTGCACGTAATATTCGTTGTATAACGAGATGATATCGGGTATTTTGACCCCTTCTGGACAGGGCAAGCAGTATCTGCATGCTGAGCATCCGACGAATCCCAGCTTCTTATATTCTTGAACAACTCTCCTGATGAGCTGCAGTTCCTTCTTGCTAAGCATGCCTGGACCCGAACGGTCAGCGCTTTCTACGTTTTCTGTCACTTGCTGCATATTGCTCATGCCGCTTAGCACGACGGATACTTCAGGATGATTCCAAACCCACATGAGCGCCCACTCTGCTAGGGGCCTTTTCACTTCGGCACGATCCCAGAGCTTCTGTATCTCTTCTGGAGGCTTGAAAGCCAGCCTTCCGCCCGCTATAGGCTCCATCACAACGGTGGCAAGTCCCTTGGATGCTGCGTACTTCAAACCTTTTGTTCCAGCCTGAAATCGCGCGTCAAGATAATTATATAGTATCTGACAAAACGTCCATCCATCGTAGCTGTCAATAATCTTCTTGAAAGCCTCATATTCATCATGGAAGCTGAAGCCTAGGTGCTTGAATTTTCCCTCGTCTATCTTCTTTTCGGCCCATTCTAGAACGTTTAATTCTTTGAGTTTCTGAAATCGCTCACCGGTTAGCCCATGTAGCAGATAAAAATCCACGTAGTCCGAATCGAGCCTAGTGAGCTGCTCGTCAAGGTAAACATCCATGTCATGCTGAGACTTCACTAGCCAAGTGGGCATTTTCGTTGCCAGTTTTATCTTCTTTCGATATCCGTCACGCAGTGCCCTGCCAAGAATTGTTTCGCTGTTTCCTCTGTGATAAACGTAAGCCGTGTCAACGTAGTTCACCCCGTGGTCAATGGCATATCTGATCATCTTCGTTGCTTCCTGTTCGTCTATTTTGGAAGCATCATTACCGATTATCGGAAGCCGCATTGCTCCGAAACCCAAGGCGGAAACTTTCCAATCCAACTTTTCTCCAAAGTTTCTGTATCTCAAAGATTCCCCAACGCCTCAAATGCTAATGGCAGGTTTTGACTAAGAAAACAGTGGAGTTTAAAGCTTCTCCTTGGAAGGGAATTAGTCTAAGCTGAAGAGATAGGCACCCGTGTGTAGCCCGCCCTAGCCACATCGTCATCGAATTGGGAAAAGGTGGAGCACGCGGCACAGTCTGAAGCGCGCGCGGTTATAGACTCTTTTTGGAAGTGATGGGATGCGTCATGCATGCAGAAGAATTCTGCGTGCAAATTAAAAGAGGAAAGGACTATGCATGACGCACCTTACCCTTATTGAACGATACAAGGCAATATAAAAGTTACATTCATCAAGGGTTTCTGTCGGAATCTAGATAACATATCAGGTTGTTGGATTTTATTTCGTTTGAAACAAAGTTTGCAGGGCTAGTTTTCAAGGGCATCCAAACCTACTGTTCGCCCTGCGGACAATAGGCTCGTTTGGGGTCGCCATGACAGATAAGTTCACAGAGTCCTCTGCGTGTAGAAAGATTTTTCTTCAGGTGTTCGCAGTATTAGCGCGTGCCAAGTTATCATGGCTAACTAGAGTTAAATTGATCGTCTTCGCATATTTCAGAATCAGAGGAGTAATGTAAGAAATGATAGAAGAGTTGCCTGCTGAGAAGCTCAGGAAAGAATGCCCCTCCAATCTTATGCAATGTGAAACCACACAGGGAGTATCGCCTCTCCAGGTGATCGTCGGCCAAAAAAGAGCTGTGAGGGCGCTCAAGTTTGGGCTGGGGATCAAGGAGCGAGGGTTCAACATCTACGTAGCAGGATATCCTGGAACTGGCAGAACAACAGCCGTCAAGGGTTTTTTGGAAGAAATGGCCAGAACCAAACCTGTCCCTGATGACTGGTGCTATGTGAACAACTTCTCCAACCAGTATGAGCCTAAAGCAATAAGGCTGCCTGCAGGCAGGGGTAAGGAATTCCGAACAGACATGAGGAAATTCGTGGAAGAAGCGAGAAGAGCTCTTCCCAAGGCTTTTGAAAGTGAAGACTATGCCAAAAAGAGAGAAGCAACGTTGGAGGAATTGGAAAATCAGAGAAAGCAACTCATCGATCAACTCGACACTAAAGCCCAAAGCCAAGGCTTCATAATCCAAGGTACACCCGTTGGGTTCCTTCTGATTCCTGTTGTGAAAGGTAAACCGGTCAACGATGCAGAATTCCTGAGTCTGCCCCCGAAGACCAAGGCAGAGCTTCAACAGAAAAGGGAACTGTTGGAAGTGGATTTGCGAAGCGCCATGAGGCAATTCTCAGACATGGACAGGAAGATCCATCAAGAAATTGAAAAACTAAACCGAGACGTTGCCCTCTATTCTATCGGTCACCTCGTCACCGATCTTACGGAAAGATACAAGGACATTCCAGATGTCGCTGCTTACCTAAAAAGCGTGCAAAGCGATATTCTTGAGAGTCTGTCTCACTTCATAAGAGGAGCTGAAGCTGAACCGAAAACTCCTTTTCCAATTCCTTGGGCTAGAGAAGTTCCGTTCAAAAAATACGAGGTAAACGTCATCGTCGACAACTCAGACATGAAAGGAGCGCCTGTAACAACGGAATTCCACCCAACTTACCAGAACCTTTTTGGCAGAGTAGAGAAGGAGGCTCAGTTCGGCGCCCTTGTTACTGACTTCACCATGATCCGCAGTGGATCGTTGCACAAGGCCAATGGCGGATATTTGATTCTTCCAGTCGAGGAGTTGCTTCGCAATCCATTTTCTTATGACGGTTTGAAAAGAGCCCTCAGGAACGAGCAGATAAACATTGAAGATGTGGAAGAGCGTTTGGGCTTCCTTACGACCAAGAGTTTGAAGCCCCAGCCTATTCCTCTGAGCACCAAGGTGATCATCATCGGAGACCCCTATCTTTATCAACAACTTTACGTTTTGGACATGGAATTTAACGAACTTTTCAAGGTTAAGGCAGATTTCGACACGACCATGGATCGAACAGAAGAGAACATGCGACAATATGCAGCCTTCGTCTGCTCACTTTGCCAAAAGGAGAATCTCAAGCACTTAGATGGCTCAGGCCTGGCAAAATTGATCGAGCATAGTTCAAGACTTGCCGAGGATCAACAGAAACTCTCTACTAGGTTTGCCGAGGTTGCTGATGTCGTGCGCGAAGCGAACTTCTACGCTACGGAGGAGAACTCAGAATTCGTGACGGGGGTTCATGTGAAAAAGGCCGTCGAAGAGAAGATTTACCGCTCGAAACTCATCCAGGAAAAGATTGAAGAAATGATCCAAAGAGGAATTCTGCTCATCGATACGGACGCAGAGAACGTAGGCCAGGTGAATGGTCTCTCAGTAATCAGCCTGGGTGACTTTGAATTTGGCACTCCCTCACGCGTAACAGCGAGCGTCGGCCTAGGTCGAGAGGGGGTCATAGATATTGAGAGGGAAGCACAAATGGGTGGACCCATCCACACCAAAGGGGTCCTCATTCTCGGCGGGTACCTAAACGAGAAGTTCGCCAGGGACAAGCCGCTCAGCCTCTCAGCCCGACTCGTTTTTGAACAGAACTACGAAGGAGTCGAGGGTGACAGCGCCTCAAGCACCGAACTCTATGCTATCTTATCCATTCTGTCTGGACTTCCAATAAAACAGAATCTCGCCGTAACGGGTTCCGTGAATCAGAAAGGTGAAGTTCAAGCCATAGGCGGCGTGAACGAGAAAATCGAAGGGTTCTTTGAAGTCTGCAAAGCCAAAGGGTTCACTGGCAAACAAGGGATAATGATGCCAGAAAGCAACGTGCAGAACCTGATGCTGAAGGAGGAAATAGTGGATGCTGTCAAAGAGGGGAAATTCCACATATATCCTGTCAAGACGATCGACGAGGGAATAGAAATCCTAACTGGGGTCAAAGCTGGCACAAGAGGAAAAGATGGAACCTTCGAAAGTGGAACGGTTAATTACAAAGTAGACGAGCGGCTTAAAGAGATGGCTGAAAGACTCAAGGCATTTCCACAATTCTTCCTGGAAGGCGGAAGGAAAAGCGAAAGTTAACCTCCCTAAAACGTTGAACGCGTGGCTTTAATTCGTGCCGCTTGAAAGCAAGGATTAAAATTGGGGGGGAACTTCCGTATGGATTCTAGTCTTGCGTGGTGAATATGAAATGTTTGAATTTGGAAGCGTGAGGTTTAGACCGGTGGAAAGAGAAGACCTGAAAGTGATTCATGAGTGGGAGAACGATTTTGAGGTCATTATGTATTCTAGGCAGAGACCGATAAACTTCGTGAACATGGCGCAGCTGGAGAAACAGTACGAAGACTGGGTGAAAAACGATAAAGAGCTTCATTTCATCGTTGAACTTGCGGATTCGAAAGAACCTATTGGAACAGCCCGCATAGAGAAGTCTGACTGGGGCAACGTCAGGGGAGCCACCATAGGCACATACATAGGTAGGAAGGAAATGTGGGAGAAAGGCTTGGGCCATCAGATCACAGTGGCACTCTTGGAAATGTGCTTCAATCAGTTGAACATGGAACGTTGCGATGCATGGAGCGGAGGCTTCAACAATCGTGCCCACAAGGTTTTGGAGTCCTGCGGGTTCAAGAAAGCTGGGTCCATGAGGGAAGCAGCCTTCGTAAATGGGAGAAAATGGGACGGCTACTACTTCGACGTCCTCAGGAGCGAGTACCTCAACATAAGAAGCAACTTGCTACGACAAACATTGGGAGACAAATCTGAAGACTACATCAAACGGCACTGCACCATAAAGGGATACTGACCGCACTCGGAAAGTCTGGGGTTCAAATTCCTAGAGACCCGAACCACTTCAGGCTCGAATCTAATTAAGCGCGCGCTACTATAGCACGCGCTAACATGGTCGTTAATAGGCTCAGAATCTGTGAACACTGTAGTTCAGAGATTGTTAATGGAACTAGCCGATTTCCTTAAAACTGCGCTTTCTCAACTACTATTGTTTTGCATTAGTGGACTAATGTAGAACCTATTAAATCCTTGGAAGATAGCCATTGTACGGAAGGCGAAATCATGGGCGATCACCGATGCGAGAATTGTGGGAAGATGTTCTACACCCGATATGTGCAATACATAGGCAAGTGCTTATGTCCAGAATGTAGGAGCAAATTGGGAGCAGCCAAAAAAGAAAAGGAATACGGGGAAGCAAAAGAATACTGGGAAGCGAGGAAAAAGGAAGTGCGGGACTTTTGATTGCTTCTTTTGGCACAGCGCGCGCTCCCTCATCCTAGATTCCGGTTTTAGACGCAGCATTCACTTCGTATTCAGGTGAAGGTTATGATTCTTGTTTGTTGTTACTATTTGATTCTGGGAAGGCGCGCGCGCAGTAATTCTATTTCCCAACTCGAAAGGCCCAATTCAGGTAAGTGCGAAAATCCCATGAGAGCACCAGAGAAGGCTCTACATAACAATGAAGACTGCATTTTTGGCAGTTCTTTGTTTCGTTCCAGTCAAATCCAGAGATAGCAGTCTTAATGCTGGTTTCAAAAACAGAGACGTTAGTCGCGTATTCATTCCGAACATAACAAGGCAGGACCAATTTTCCCTCTGGACCCACATTAACTAATGACCAAGGTTTGCACTTCCAACTCTTCTCTTTTGCCATAACTCTAAAATAACCGATTGAATTCACGAGGGGATAACCCTTCTTCTTCAACTCAGAAAGTTTTCCAGCTATCTCTCTGATTTCGTGACTGGCAGGTGCGTACGCCTCGGCGTTGCAGTACTCATGCGCTACGGCCACGGATATTTTTATATCCAATTCCTTTGCCAACTTTACCAAATCTTCAATCTCATGGACATTCTCAGCCATTATCGTCGTATTGATTGTTACTGAGACCTTCTCTCTAGATGCAATTATGCCTCTTACCGCTTTTCCAAAACAACCACTAACGCCTCTTATCATATCATGAGTTTTTTCTAGGCCATCTAACGAAACATAGACGACACCATTGATGTACGAGGCTATCTCGTCTATTCTGGATTCGAGGAGAGTCCCATTAGTGACGAGGCTTGTGTGCAAAGGCAGAGACCGAGAAAAAGCAAGAATGGTGACCAAATCATTTCTCAGGAACGGTTCTCCGCCTTCAAACGCGATCCCACAAGCACCCGAATCATAAATCCGCCTCAGAATTGCCTTTTCTCGCTCTATACTAGAATCTCTGGTGGATCTTTTCCAGAAGGGACACATCTTGCATCGTAGATTGCAGTTATATGTTAGCTTGTGCCCACAAAACAACGGAACTCTTGCTCCAAACATGTTTGAGAATAGCCCACGGTAAATCCTCAGACCCAGCCACAACGTTTCCAAATGGCAGCTTGCGTTTTTTTCTCCGGTAGAATAGTCGGGAACCCGTCTCATTTCCAAGGTCACTTAAATATTATTTGTAAATCCATCTAATAAAACGAGTTCGTTTCTCAGCACTAAAGTTACTTTGTTTTTCCTTTTTGAGCAGTTTTCTAACTTCATCGGAAGTCAAGCCTTTAGGTCCGCGCTTAGCAAGTAGCATATGAGATATACTGGCGAATGCGCCATGGAAATGATATATAAATAATGCTGTCTATAACTTTGAAACGCGGTAAGTCATGCCAAAATGTCCGAATTGCACAGCGAACATGTCAAGAACCACAAAAACATGGAACTTTGGGCGATTCACAGTCAAGATGTATAAGTGCACTAAGTGTGGAAATCAATTTAGAGAATATTTCATGGGAAGCACGTTGCGATTTGTTTTGAGCGCGCACAACGGTGGTTTGGGAAAGATTAAAGTGAGCAAAGAAACGACAGATAGGCATAAAACCTATCAATGACCCTTCTCTCTCGCACACGCTTTTCTCTTTTAGCCTAACCTCTTCAGCATCAGGAGGGGCAGAGACCCGTATTCTCGCTTGCTTTTCTCGCACGCACGCTAGTTCCAGTCTTGGCCGATTGCACACAGAAAAAATATAAGATAAATCGTGCGTATAGGTACTGAGGAGTAGCTATGCCTGAAAAGAAAAAAGGAGCCCTCGCGATTAAGAAGGCAAAGAAGACTGTGCTTGCCGTTAGGAAACCTCAGCCTAGGATGATTCAAGACTTTAATAATTTGTTGGACACCTTTCGGGATGAGTTTGGAGGTTACTTGTGGGATCCCTATAGGGGATTCGAGTGGCCTGTCGAATATGAACTGCCGATGCGAATACCAGTCGTTGATGTCATCGACTCTGCCAACGAGTACGTCGTGAAAGCGGAGCTTCCAGGGTTGAAAAAGGAAAACGTGCAGATTGAAGTGGCGCCGAACGAGTTGTCAATCACCGCTAGAGCTGGTGTCGAGACGGAGGAGAAGGGAAAAACCTATTTGCATAGGGAAAGGGCGTTCTCCACGTTCCGCAGGCGCATAGGGTTTGGGCAAAGCATAGATACAGAAAAAGCGTCAGCAAACATGGCTGAAGGAATCCTTGAAATAAAGCTTCCCAAGCTCGAGCCCAAGCTTGAAAAGAAAACCAAAAGGCTAACACCCCAATAAACCCTTTTTTTCCATTTAGCTAGTTAACTGGACCGTTCAAATAAGTAGCACTTACCTTCTACATTATGGTATGGCGTGCGCGAGGTGATGATATGGACGAAGTGAAATCGAATGTAAGCTATGAATGCAAAAAATGTGGTGCAAAAGGAACGTTAGTTGAAAGCGTTGAGTCAATCGATTTGAACGAAATCAAGAAGTTACCTTGCGGTTGTCCAGCGGAAAACGGCATATTTCAAATTTTCCATTTCAGACTTCATAAGGGGTAAGAAGAAACATTGATAGCACGCGCTTTTCATGGAAATAAGATCGCAGGTCTCCAGATGATGGCTTAAGCGCTTAAATGAGTAAACAGATACCCTTATAAGTGAGTATGCACATTATAGCCTATGAGGATAAGCAAAAAGGATGGATGTACGACGATAACAGGAATAAGAACGATACTTGGTATATGGCAATTTGCTTATTGGAAGAACATCTGACACGTGGGAATCGTGCACATAAACTGAAACATATACAAAAAAAGGTTAGTAATTCAAATGGGGCGAATTTGCGTGGAGCTCCCAGATGAACTGGAGAAGAAGCTTAGGTTCAAGGCCATCGAGAGATTTGGTGGCAAGAAAGGCGACCTCTCAAAGGCTGTCGAAGAATCTGTAAGAACATGGGTTGCCTTAGACAAGTAGACGCACGAACAAATCGCACATCATAAAACGCCCCTCAACAAAAGCTCCACGTTTCGAGTTGCATTCACTATCATAACAACAACTTTCTTGGGAGAAAGGATTTGTCGGCGAAGGGCTCTTTTTCGGCTTCCTCTCGCCTCAACCACCGGCTAATTTAATGTTCTTTACGCCGCTACGCAAGCGTTGCGCGATTCACGGTGCGACAAACTTTAATCTCGCACTGTTTATTCATCTATCGTATTTTTGTGGCTAATTTCTGTGTTCGTGAGATTCCTCTTCAGATTCTTTTTCCCTCTCTTGTTCTTCCTCGCTAGCTTCTTCTCCTGCGTTTCTTGCTTTTTCTTCAGCTTCCCCTTTTGGGGGGTAAGCCCCGTCTAGCCAAGCCATAAACTGCTCTTTGCTTTCAGAATCGGAAAAGACCCACTCACATAGTTCACTGACGACGATGTTGACTTCAAGTTCGTGATCGTCGGCCAGATGCTTCAGGAACTGCGTCCACTTTTCAGGGAGAGATACTGTTAACCCAACCATCTTGCCTTTTCACCATGGTCATGTACCAATCAAGCCATATTTAAGCTTCAAACCTGCTGCGCGCGCTAGGAGCATAAGATGGAAATGCAGGGTAGCTTCCGGGAACTGGGAAAAAGAGAATACTGTGGGTTCTACCTTTGTTCTTTCACCAATAGCAGTCTCTTTGCGATCTCTTTGGAGATCTTTTCAAGACCCCCAGCTAATTCTGCTCGGGAAACATCATCTATCTGATACACCTTTCCATTCTTATCGATGAAGACCAGGTCCAACTTCCTTTTTTCCATTCTTTCACCTCTTTCGAATTCTATTGTTCACTTTTTAGTCTCTTGCCGGCGCCAGCTTAGCTTGACAAAGAGAGTAATCCCTTTTTTGCCAATCAATCCGCTCTTTCTGTTTCTTGACTAGCGTGCGTGCGCTGACCCTGAATGAAACGTTTGTCCAGAATGTTTGGGTATGGTATGACTCAACCTTCCCTTTTGATAATATGCCTTGAATGTCTTCTTGCATTTGGAGCAAACAAAAAGCTTGACGTGAAAATCGGCAAATTCCCACTCAGTCGATGAATCTAATGCTTCGTTTCCACACCTAGGACACAACACCATTGTCTGATCCACACTTTCAGTATCAACAAAATCGAAGATAAAAGTTTCGAAAGTAAAGCTCATTACTCTTTCCGGTTTGGTCTGGACAAGCTTCCATGAGTATTTCATAGCTTGCACTAGGTGTTAACCTAAGAAAAAGCGCGCGCTAGTAGTTGGTGGCGCGCCCTAATACTCTGGTGGCATGCCGCCATAGCCGCCGCCTGGACCTCCAGGAGGCATAGGCGGGGCTCTAGTCTTTCCTGCAGCGATGACATCATCGATCCTCAGTAACATTCTGGCAGCTTCAGTGGCAGACTTGATTATCTGTTTCTTAACGGCGAGGGGTTCGTAGACTCCTAGTTTCAACATGTCTTTTATTTTTCCTGCGAAAACATCGACACCTGCCCATTTTTCGCCCTTCTCATGGCGAGCCCTGAGCTCTGACAGAACATCAATTGGATCAAGCCCGGCATTTTCACCTAAGGTTAACGGCACGATCTCTATGGCCTCGCCGAAGCTCTGGACGGCAAGTTGCTCTCTGCCCGGCAGAGATTCAGCGTAGCCTTTCAGTGCTCTAGCGATCTCCATCTCTGGAGATCCTCCTCCCGCAAGGATTTTGGGTTCCTGAACTACATCTCGGACTACGCACAATGCGTCGTGAACTGAGCGTTCAGCTTCATCAACGAAGCGTTGTGTTCCGCCTCGTATTAGAATAGCTACTGAGTGCGGATTCTTGCATCCTTCGATGAAGGTCATCTTGTCGTCTCCTATTTTGCGCTCTTCAACGAATTCAGCATAACCCAAGTCGCTTTTGGTGAGTCCTTCCAGGTTAGTGACGATTTTTCCACCTGTTGCCTTTCCGAGTTTCTCCATATCTGACTTCTTAGCTCGTTGCACGGCTAGGATTCCTTTCCTGGCCAAGAAGTGCTGGACCATGTCGTCTATGCCTTTCTGGCAGACAACGACGTTGGCGCCTGAGACAGCTATCTTTTCAACCATTTGTTTGAGCATATTTTCCTCTTCATGCATGAAGGATTCTATCTGTTCTGGGCTTTCGATGTTGATTTTAGCATCGAACTCGGTCTTTTCAATTTCAAGTGCGCTTTCTAACAATGCTATCTTTGCCTTTTCGACCCGTTTAGGCATGCCTGAATGCACAACTTCCTTATCGAGAACCAACCCTTCAATGAGCTTGGTTTCAGCCGCAGATTCGCCGGGCTTCTTCTCCACCATTATATCGTCCAAGTCTACTTTGTACTCGTCTCCAACTTTTTGGGCCACATGTAAAACGGCTTCAACAGCTATTTCGGCAAGCTGCTCCTTGTTCTCAGACACCAGCTTACTGGCCATAGATGTAGCAGCAACCTTCTCCAAGAACTCCTTTCCTGTAGGCTTAACTGGAATCGCAATGTTTTCAAGGGTTTCAAGAGCTTTATCAGCTGCTTTACTGTATCCTTCAACGATTACTGTTGGATGAACGCCCTTGTCTATCAAGTCTTCAGCCTTTCCCAAGAGTTCGCCTGCCACTATGACCACCGTGGTGGTTCCATCTCCCACTTCCGCGTCTTGAGTCTTAGCTACTTCCACCATCATCTTAGCAGCTGGATGTTCAATAGCCATCTCGTCAAGGATTGTTCTTCCATCACTGGTAATGGTTACATCGCCAGAACTATCCACTAACATCTTATCCATACCTTTAGGCCCTAATGAACTCTTGACCACTTCTGCTATTGTTCTTGCAGCCATAATGTTATTGCGTTGAGCATCCCTTCCCCTAGATCTTCCAGATCCTTCCCTCAGAACTAGAACAGGCACACCACCTGCTTGCGCAGACAAACCTTCATTCCTCCATATATGATTACCACTAATCTATTCAGCTAAGTTATACTTTTCGTTTATCATTTAACAACAAATAGCGCCTTGCTCACTGGTCCAAGTTCTCAAAGGCCAAAGATTTCGAAAACAGAATCCCAAGCCTAGCGCGCGCCGAAAACGCGCTCATGCAAGGAAGAGAGATGACGCCACAAAAGATGAAACGCCCACACACACGCGCGCTAAGAATCTTATAAGTGCGTACAGAAATAGTACACTATGTGGATAATGGTGAATTGAAAATGAAGGCACTAAAGTCGAGATATAAGTACCCCATCGAGTACGAGTTGAATCCTACTTCAATAGATAAAGGAAATAACTGGGTAACATTGACACTGAGAAACACATCAAGGGACACTCTTAGAGGAGTCGACATACAATTGCACTCTTTGGATACATATTACCTAACTGTCTATGGAACATGGTATGGATTTGGATTTGGACAATACCTTAAGGAGTTGAAGCCAAATGAAGAGGTCGAACTGGTTTTCCGGATTAATGCATTAGGGTCAGCTGATGTATACGCCACCATCATGGCACGTGAAGAAAAAAACTACTTCTGGTGGGAATCCAGCTGGATTCACATCTACGTAAGCGATGAAAAAGCGGAACTCGAACGCCTACTGGTGCTTTCGCACCCATATACGCAAATTGGAAAGACCCTCTCGGCCGAGGCAACCGTCAAGGGCCTGAGAAAAGGTACAGGAATGAAACTGGAATTCTGGGTGGAACCCCCCTCAGGAAAGTCTGAAAAGCAGGCCACAACAGAAATAAAGGAACTTTCCGCCGGAGAGGAAGCCCGTTACTCAGCCGAGTTCACGCCCAAGCAAGTGGGAGTCTACACGATACACGCGTATTTATACGATGGATGGCAAAGAATAGGGCACAAGACAAATTACATTTATGCTCAAAGACAATAGCAATCACCAAGCCAACTTAATCTCCAACTCCCTTTTTTTGTTTAACAAATGACCGCCCCTACGCGCGCGAGCTCATTCAAGGCTTGACATCCTCGTTATGATTCCATTGTTATTATGAAGGCGAGTTTTGTAGATGATCTCACCTTCATATTCTTACTTAACAGCTTATCATAGCTAGAAGAAAATTGCTTGGCTATGCTTCTTACTTGATCCTCTAGGTTCTGCTTTTCACCCAAATTCGTAAAGATACTGACACTGACATGGATTCCAGACGATTTTGTTTCGGATTCTGCAAATTCCGTTTTAGGCTCTGATAGTAGAGCTTGAATGAATTCCATGCCTTCCGAGAATCTTTGTTCAGTCTTCACTTTCTGCAAATTTGGGAAATAAGCCGCACGACGTTTGTCCCTAGGGTTTCTTTCCGTCCTCATAAAGCCAAGTTGTTCAGATTTCTTTATCATAGAGTAAATCTTTCCACGACTAACCTTAGTTGTCGCCCTGATTTTTTCAACAAATTCCTCTGAGCCAATTCCCTCGGGGTTCTCTCTAAGAAGCTTGTACATTTCCTTTTTCACCAGCTCGTCTTTTTTGTATCTTCCTACACTTGTAATTGAATCCAATCTGTTCACCAGTTTAGATTTAATAGGTGAAAATAGATTAATAAAACTTCGTTTAAACTCTAGTTTTGAGGTCAAAAAACGCCACACGAAGAAACTAGGAAAATAAGCGCGCTTATCCGCAATATTCAATCAACGGGCATTCGCCACAAAAGCGCGCGCTTTTCTCAATTCATGTAGGGATTTCTGCTGTCAACTGCGTCGATTCAGCATCAGTACGTCTAGAGAGTTCAGCACGCACTCTGCATCCGTTTCGATGATAGTAGAAAACGCCATATTCAACAGCGTAGGTGGATGCTCCGAGACCTGACGGTTTGTCACGTGCTTTCTTTTTCATGTTGTTCCAACCTGTCCCGGTTAGCGATAGATCTGGTTCTTTCTGCTCTTAAATTTTCAGCATAGCCGATTCAGATTCCAAGCAGGTGTGCCAGACCGTGGATCACGAAGTCTTATTCTGAATTCATAATGCTTAGGCTGAAACAGGGTGAAGTTTAAGCTCGATCAGACACTGTGAGGACGCATCATCATAAATAAGTTATGACCTTACCCTCTGAGGACATGGTCAAAACTTAGTGCGCGCGGCTGATTCTTTCCATGTCTGTGATGTATTCAAATCCTTGCTCTATTCGCGCGCGCTGAGGTACTCTCGGAAATCCTCAGCACACACCAGATTAACAGGCTTTGTCAATTGCTCCAAGAGCTTGCGAATGTAGTACGTGTGTTCATAAAATATTTTTGTCACGCTTCATAACCACAACAAGAAAATCTCTAAACTTGTGGGTTACACTCTCAATATTGTCTCTTACGATGCTTGACGTGCAGAAGGTCGCCGGTTCGAGTCCGATCTGACCCACCAAAATGGGACCCGAGACGTTTCATCCAAGATTTTAATCACGATTTGACAACTGAAGAAACAGGGATATGCTGAATCCACGTTGAAAGCCTATGATTCGAGACTTAAGCAACTGGCAAAACATGTAGACCTCGACAATCCGGAAGCTGTCAAGGCGTTCATTGCGACTAGAGACACATGGAGCAACGCTTTCAAGGAAAGCGTTTCGAAATCATACGACCAATATGTCAGAATGAATGGGCTGTCTTGGAATAGGCCATTCTACACGTATTCGAAGAAGCTGCCTTATGTTGCGACAACTGAGCAGTTGAATAAAATAATCTCGAATTGTAGAAGAAAGTATGCTTTGATTCTGAGCATTCTAAGAGACACAGGCCTAAGGCCGATAGAACTGCATCGGTTGACTTTGAAAGAGATAGATCTTGAGAAAGGAAACATAACAGCATATTCAACCAAAAATGGCAACCCTCGGCTGTTGAAAGTGAAGCCTTCGACTCTGGCAATGCTGAAAGAATACGTCGCCGAAAATGACTTTGGTTTGACTATCAGAATGTTTCCTACACCTACGGCGATGAGAAAAGCTTACTGCAGAACGAGGAGACATCTGGCGAAGAAGTTACATGAACCTGATCTGATGAAGATCAGGCTTTATGATTTCAGGCATTATTATGCGACGATGCTGTATCAAAAGACCAAAGACATTCTTTATGTGAAAGAACAGATGGGACACAAAAGAATTGAAAACACGCTTATCTACACTCATCTTATTCGATTCTCAGACGAGGAATATGTTTCGGCAGTGGCGAGGACGGTTGAGGAGGCCAGAAAACTGGTAGAGGGCGGATTTGAGTACGTTACTGAAATGGATGGCTTGAAGTTGTTCAAGAAAAGAAAATGACAAGACCGTGATTGCTTGTTGCCAAGATGGATTTTTCCATCAGCTATCGATCGATCACATATAGTATCTATAACTTTTGGGCGGGGTGATATTTGCCAGAACCATCTCCGCCAATATGTCACCGACTTTATGAGACACGGCTAGTGTAACTGGCAATCTCGTGTAGAATGCTGAAGAGTTCCAATCGAGTTTGGTTAGACCTAATATATCATTGCAAATTGTTTCCATTGAGGAATCCATTCGTTGGCATATTAAGTGGAGGGGTCGAGGTGCGGATGGGCCTGGATAGGAACCAAGGGCTGGGACATAACCTGACGTAAAAAGCATTGCTTCATTTGACTTTTCGTTCTGTCTAATTAAAGTGCCCCTGACAACTGGAAAATCATACTTGTGATGATAAGCTCTGAAATCAGTGTATTCAGAAATGTGAACAATATCAACCTCATCGATGTTTTCGGACCCTTCAACGCATCCTTTCATTTCTTCATCGGAAAACTGAGTGGATTTATGAACAACCAATCGCTCAGGCAGTCTATTACGTTGACTAACAAAAATGTCTATAGAGTCATGAACAATTTGCGCCATTTGAGACGAATTTAGTTGTACATGTTTTCCTTTTTCTTTTTGGTTCCATTCAAAAGGGCGTCCAGTTATGACCTGACTTTCGCCAGTTCTCATATAGACTTGGGCTATGCTCGCTCTCATCGCCATACTTTCTTTTAGAATCTCTCTGTAGAAAGAAATTCCTATGAAACACGTGTTCTCATTAATGTCAGCCAACTTCCATGGCGTGCCCGTAGCCTTATAATATACTCCAACAGAAAAATTCCAGGCTATGAAAGCTGCACTTTGCTTGTCTTCTGAAAAAACCATTGTTTTGGGATTGATCATCTGGGTTACAAAGTTTCTCTTGGGTTCTGCTGCTTGTGCCTTGATATGATGATGGAAATCAAACATGGGGGCATTAGAACTCTCTGGATCTCCGAAATCCCTGTTTTGGTAAACTATTCTATCAGTCTTGAAATGTGGGTCTTTGCACAAAGCCAACAAATCGTCATCGAGTGGTAGCAAGATTATGTCTGGCCTAGGATGAGCTTCTGTTAAGAGGTCGAGCTTGGCACAATACTCTGCAACTGTTTTCCAAATTCTCTCTTTTCTGTCTGGCTCTCGAGATAGTTCTCTCACAAAATTTCTCTCTATTCTGAGGATGCAATTTTCGTCAACCAAGATTTCAAATCTTAGTGGGCTCTCCAAACCAAGTCCTGGGAAGTCTATACCTTTGTAGTCCTCCGAAGAGGCTGCCTCCGCCGAAACCCTATGAGTGAGTCTACTTAGGAAAGCATTTGCTGCATTAATGCTTCTTGTTGTTCCAATTATTCCTGCTCTAATAGTGACTCTTTGTCTTTGTTCTTTTCCTGTCTTTGTTCCGCTGTGTGGACCGAAATTTAGCAATCCCACTTGCGGATCTAGACATGTTTTGTCTTCAGAAAAGTATAGTTCTGGCTCTTCAAGTCTTGAAACGTTCATGGCTCAAGACTCCCCTTTGTAGTCCCATATCCGCATTTGCGTCCTCCCAATTACTTTCGGACTCCAACTGACTGTTTCTGTCATGAAATTTCCAAACTTGAATTTTTCAAACCACCTTTCAGGAGGAATCAGATAGCTCGGTTCGAACAAGATGAATTTCCAGAATTTCATTAGCCCAAGTCTGGTCTTGCACCTGTCAAACTTCGGGTTTCGGAACTTTCTATCAATTCTTGCCCGTATCTCTCCGTCGACCCACTTTTCTCCATCTAGGGTGTAATATCTCCGTGGGATCAGTTCACAATATGATTCTCCCCAATAAGTTGGTGTTCTAAGTTCAACCCCGCGGTGGAAAAAGAAATTGATTTCTCCTTTCTTATGATATTTGGTTTCCATTGTACGGATTATCTTTTTTACAACCCACCTCTTTTTTCCTCTGTGGTCAAAGACCTCACTTCTTTCCTTGGTCTTGTCGCGCATTGGAAAATAGTACACGTCGGCTCGTGGGTCTCTGTATAAACCCTTGTTCCAAAATATTCTCCTCAAATGAATATTCACCAACTCGGCTGAAAGTGCGGGGTTTTGTTTTTGAAATTCTTCAGTCCTAAGGGTTGCTATTGGATTCTTGATGTAACTAGAGAGGGGATTGGCTTTGTCAAGATCGGCAAAAGTCAATATCTCTTTGTTATTTGTGAAAAGAAATGGAGGGATGGTTTCATCCCTCAGGCTATCGTAAATCTCTTTTTTGTATCGAACGGTGGACTTTCCCAGGTAATACTCTTTCGGGACGGAAATAGGTAGAATATTCATTACCATTCTGCTTTTTTTTGGAATTGGCCTCCGTCTTCTTTCCACGAGATTAAACAGATTTGTTGCCATTTTAGATATTGAAAGCATAGACACAGATTGATTGTCTAAAGCTGCATGCTGCAAATCTACAGCCGTTCCAACAATCACTTCGCTCTTGGCAAAGAACCCGAAGACCTGACAGATTGTTTCTTGGTTTAACGGGTCTTCCTTTGCTTCCAAGCATTTATCGTTGTACCAAACGCACCATTTTTGCACGATCTCAAAATCATTCTTCTCAGAGAAAACAGATTCCCATATGGACGGTTTCGTTACACCTTGAGCAAAAAGTTTGAAGCACATGCCTTCTAATGGACCAGCCTGAGATAGCTTAAAATATCCAATCAGTTCCCGTGCAAATTTCTTTGTTTTCAAAGAAACAGTTTCTGCTTTGGATTCTATTAGGAACTTCTTACCCGGTTCAATCGTGGGGTTGACAAAAATCATGTCCGCAAAAGTTCCTTGAATAGCCGAGTCTGTCGTCTGTGCGAAGCCAAATGACTCCAAATATTCTCTTACACTTTTCTTATATGCTTCGGATTTACTCTGCAATGACTCTCGTCTTCCATAAAGGAAGTATATGGTCGTTTGAAATGCACCCATTACTATAATGATAACTTCTGATAAAAAATAGGCGGTCTTCGCCGTAACATTCGCGCGCGCATTCTAGAAAGATAGCTGGACATTTCTTGTCCTTTTGTTTGTAATCAAGTCGTCCCTGCTGTAAAACCAAAGCTCGTATGTCATTTCTTTCTGATTTTCTCTAGTAGTGCAGCCATTTCTGCACCGATCTCTTTAGGCTCTCTCTCCAGTCTGGTCAAAGGGATTCTGGCTTTTGAATTCTCTATTGCGAATTTCTTGTTGTCAAGTGATTTCACAAAGATCTTGATCACCCCTTCCACTTCGAGTTCGTCAATCTTTTCCTTTGTTAAGGAATACCACAGCCTTCTTAGAGGATTCTTGAATAGTACTACGAGATCTTCTTTAATATTTCATACTCTCCTTCCACTTTGAACAGGAGTAACGCATACACCAATTCGTTCGCAAGGAATTTCCTTGTCTCTTCTTCCATGACAAAGCCGAAGCGACTTCTTGCGTACTCATCAAGAATCGAAAACAGTGTTGCTCTAGTATGCTGCGCTTCTTCTGAGTTGATTAGTTCAGAATCTTGAAATTGTTCAAAAATATCTGAGCATGAAAGAATCTTGGGGTCCCTCTGGATTTCCGATAAAACATAGGCAAATTTGGGAAGGAATTTTATTTCTGCAAGCTCAGGCTTTTCTGCGCTTTCAGATTTCTTGACTACAAGTTTGTCACGCAGGTGCTGGCTGATCTGTAGCTCAAAGAATCTTGCTCCTTCTCCGAATATCTTCTTTAGGCCTATGTCAAAGTCATCCAGCCTCTCCGGGATTTCCTCTTTCCTTAGCGAGAAGCTTCCCTCTAAATGATCGTAGATCGCTTTGGCGGCCGGCTCTCCCAGAATGTTGAAGGTCTCATCAATTGCCTCAAGCAAGGCTTTCTCAAAAGTCAATTCATCAACCAATTGGCTCACAGCTCGAATGTCTTCGACCATCTTGAATACCACACTACTACTCGCTGTTTTGGAAAGATCACTCTCTGTTTGCACTCTTTGTAGATAAATGCATTCCCTAGCGTTGGATGAGGCCCTTGACTTTAGTTGAGATAGAGCTCCAGTAAGGCTTCAGCTGGCGAAAGGCTTCTGTGCAATGACAACCAACAAAACATATTGGTATGGAAGAGTTTTCCACAAATGATATCCAACTGTTCAACCATTCTAGCTATAGGAAGCGGGCGCGCTAACGTTTGCATTCCAATTTGCATTGGTGCGCCGGCGCGCGTAGCGTGCTACATTATTCACTTTCACTGATCTCTCCGGAGTGCTCGAATGTCGTTCAGTCGTTGCCTTTTTATTCACTTTCTCACGAAAGAGCCATTGAGGATCTGGCGGCAACCTCTGGCCGGAGTCCCCTCAGGATTGCTGAGCGACACAATAATATTTAATCGGGCTGAAAGAGGTCCGCCAGGTCCAAATGGAATCCGGGGAAAGGAGAGAACTTCAACTCAGCGCGTGCTTTGAATACATACAAAATCGAGTAGACGTGCGAGCAGATGCCAAAAATCGGACGGGCTCCGCCAAGGAAATAGGACTCTGGCCTTTTGATTTCATTCTAGTTTTCCTTGTCTTTTGAACGCCGTTTACCCATTTCCTTTTGTGCTTCTTTCTTTTTGTCTACCACTCAAGACATGCCTCCGAGAGAGTTTTTCGTTGTTTTGAATTTAGGACTTCTCTATTAGGAGCTTGATACGCGCGTTTTCTAGCGTGCGCTCACGGGCACGGACAATGAGAAAAATAGTTAAATCCCGATCTATGATCAAACTGTAATAGCACGCGGTAATGCGGGTTTAGCACGCGGTATGTAATGTTTTTATTCTTTAATGTAGAGGCGCTATTAGCTGACTTTTCCTCCGCATCTCACGCATGTCCAGCCGCCGAACCCCAACATACGGTCTCTTAGCCTCAACTTGCAATTATCACAATACTCCACGCCGCAACTGTGACAACGAACCCAGCCCCATCCTGTAAAACCTTTCTCTCTTCCGCAAGATGTGCATCTCGTCATGGAATCACTTACTTGAAGACTGCTCCGCACGTTTGGCACTTGTATTTCTTTGATCCAAAGGAAAAATGTGCAGAACTAAACTCGATGACATTAGAGCTGCCACATTTCGGGCATTCAGGCAACTTTCTTCGCCCTAAATCTCCTGCACAATTTCCTCCAAGTTGACAACAAAACTGCTGTTCGTATTCATCTGCGAACTGAGGAACTTGTCTTCTTCACCGCTTCGGTCATAAACCGTATATCTTGTTGTGTTTGGCGTCTCCAATTTTGCAACCCAATATGGCATATAGATTACTGAAGCACTCGACAGGTCCTGTATCTCCGTTGGCTCAGTATCTAGGTTCATCGCTTTCTTCAGTTGGTCTGGTTTCAGCGTCTCAGCAAATAGTTGCGACGTCTTCGCATATTCGAGTTGGCCTGCGGCAAGAACGTCAGCGTCTCCTTTCGGAGGCAAATAGTGTCCTTCCTTAATGTCTATTAGATTGTTTTCTTTGGCATCTTTGGCCAGTTCTGGAAACCATGTGCCATATTTCTGAGCGTAGTTAGGATAGTCCATTAGAATCGTAGATGACCTATGTTGGACCTTCGGACCCATGAAACCCTTCTTCTTCAGGTATGTGTATTCCACGAAAACGCTCGGAAACAAGAGAAGACGGAGATAGGCAAGCTTCTCCTCTGGTCTTTTCTTCAGCATTCCTCCTCCCTTGTCTCTAACCTTTTCAAGCTTGGCCAAAATCTCTTCCTTAGTAGACTCTAATCTGAAAGCTTTGACCATATTATAACGATCCTTTCTACCATGTTCCCTTTTTTCGTTTGTACCTGACCAAAGTGTAGTTAGTGCAATCGGGCGAATTTTGCTCCTTAGACGAACAATCAGCGGGTTCATATGCGTTCTCAGGGACAGAAGGTCTATATGCAGAATTCGCTTCCTCCGTGCGTGCACGCTCCTCTTCATTCTGCAGAACTGCAGGAGTGTTAGTCAGGTCCAGAAATCTTTGGTTCTTCTTTTTTGACCAGTCTCTTGCCGGGTTTGGAAAACGTATGAGTCGCCCATCGTCCTCGCTGCTATCCCCCTCTTCCTGCCTGATCTCTTCCAAAGCTTCTCTCGCGTTATCTCTTTGCCACATGAGTCCATCTTCATCGCTGAGCACTCTGTGGACTCCCGCATTAATCCTATCATGAGCGTTGTCTACGTCTTCCATGAATTTTTTTGCTTTCTTGAAAATGCTCATATTCGTCTGCTCCTTTCCCTCAAGATAGTTTCCCGCACTGAATATATATAAGGTTATTGTTTCTTCAATCAAAGTGCACATTCAATACAGTCTGAATTTGCAATTAATACATATAATGAAGAAAAGTACATCCTCCTATTTGTTTGAGAATTCTAATCCTGACTTCGTTAACTGAGATCTAGACCGAAATGCAACATTTTTATTCTTCAGTGCATGGGGCACGCCGCGAGCTGATGTAGCATGGATAAGAAAGATTGTCCATCGCCTCAACAGAATGCAATAAAGCAAGTCCCTCGTGCAGAAGGTCGCCGGTTCGAGTCCGGTCCGACCCACTTTCACATTCTAGCCCGTGCAAATCGTGGTCATTGCGGTCGCGCCAAAGCACGGATAGAATGAAGGAGGTATTGGACTTGACCCCTTTTGGGTCCAAATTCCTAGAGACCAGAATTCAACCGGCTTGGGTCCTGTTATTCTGGAAATATGAAGTTGCAGAAAACCACATCGATTCCATTTATCTGGCGTTCTTTGATCCTTTAGATAGCGATTGCGAACTGTAGATGAACCAAAATAGCGCGCGCTAAGAAGCGGATTTGTGGAAAATCAGACTGAATAGAGCATTGGCCAACAGTGATTGTAGCTTAGGGTTAGGGCACTTAACCGAAAAAAGGAGAACCTCTATTTTATTACGTCTAACACGCTGGCCCTATTTTTGCAGGCATGACATTTGCCGCATGGTTTCTTAGAGCCTTTGTAACAACTGTAGGTAAGTTTCAGAATATTCTCCATTCCACGTTTTTTATACTCATTTATAATCTCTATTTTGTCAAAATTCATTAGAGGTGTCAGCAGCTTCACTTCCCTGCCCTGGGAACTTCCATCTTCATTCTCATATTCAAGAAGTTGGTTGACTATACCTACAAATTTCTTGCTCGTATCAAAACCAGCATCACTTTCATTAAAGCCGGTTATGATAGTTCCGCCGCCGTCGGTTCTTACAAATGACGATGCCAACGCTGTGAAAATCAGATTTCTGCCGTGCATGATGAATTTTTCGACATCTTTCCCTTTGGTCAGATAAGACTCATCCCAATACATACAAATTGGAATCTTCTCTGGTTTTTCAATCTTCAACGCTGAACATATTTTACAAACGGCTTCCCATTCCATGTTTTTTGCCTTATGGCCATAATCAAAAAAAATTGGCTTCACTACCTTGAACTTCTCTTTCGCGATGATGGTTCCAAGTGTAGAATCGATTCCTCCAGATAGGATGGGATATGCCGCTTTCTCAGCACCGTAGATCATCAAACTCACCTCCTTGCTATCTCAGTGTGGAAGGATTTAAGCCAGCTTCTCTGAGCCTTTTCACGATTTCATCGCTAGTCATTTCTTTTCCCTCCTTTAGTCTCTTCTCTATTTCTTTCTTTGTTTTCCCGCAGTTGGGACATTTGTCTACTAGAATTTCATATTTCTCTTGGGTCCTGAAGGGAACCCTTGATGTCTTGGCAGAAATTCTTGAAACATGGAACTGAAGCACTGAAGGCTTATACAAAGCCTTTATTTTCGCTTTGCAGAAAGGGCATTCAATCTCTTCAGTTATTATCGTGCTGTAATCCGGGATTTCATCAAATACCATTGGGCAGCATCCTTAATGGAGCAATTGATTCCCTTCTTGCTCAAGTAGGATATTAACAAGGTCTTGAACATCTTGCCGTGATTGGGAAATTTCATGTGTAGAAGCTCATGAACTATTGCCTTGGTTCTGACATCGAGCGGCTCATTGAGAAGCGCATATGCAACAGTAAGTCTTCCTCTGCTGGAGCAGCTTGCCCACTTTCTACTCATGGGCTTCACGTGTATTTCCTTCGGACTAACAAAAATCTCTTCTGCCATGGATTAGAATTGGACCGCGCCATTAGGACGTCTCATCGTCGATGAACCCATACGGCGGTCTTTGTGGATCCCCACTATAGTATACTCTAACATTTTCTTTCGTGTAGTCTGGCGGATGGTTGTCAACAACAATCAGCTGGCATTCATCATCTAGCTCGGAAACTCGTTTGAGCAATGTGTATACTCCGTCCACGATGGACATGTCTCTAAATTCCTCATCCACACGCTTGCCAAGTCCAATTCCGGATTGGACGCCATCAAGGATGAGAAAACCCGGATGATGCATCGAGCGCTGTATTGCTTCGGTGAAAATTGAGGTTAGCCAACAAATCGAAGATAGATTAATTGCCCCTTCGCTAGATAGTTCTTTGTATTTTAGCCCTCTAACGTAGGGAACTAGTTTTTCATCTATGTAAGCTTCATTGAGCTTTGGAAATCTAACTGTTTGGAGGTCCTTGAAGAACGTCTTGCTCAAAGAATCAATCAATTCCGATCTAGTGATAGACTTCAGTCTTTCTTCTGACAAACTCCTTTCTAGCTCTCTTTGTCTTGCCTGCAATCTTACTATTTCCTCGCCGATTTGCTGAATATCTTTTCTGACTTTTATCATCTCATCTACATGCTTCACTTCATTCTGATTAGCACTTATTGTGGAGACGAATTCTTCTCTTTCCGTAAGATATGGGGACACGAAACTTTTCAGCGTAGCGTCCAGTTCCTGACCTGCAACAGATTGTTTTTTTGATATTTCCTTGTCCTTTTTTTCATTTTGCTCTATTTTACCCTCTAGCTCCTCAATGTAAATTCCAAGCTCCCCAAGTTTTCTTTCAATGGTTCGGATCTCCTTTGAAACATCTATTGGTATATCCGAATCACTCTGTTGAATCGCTTTTCCGCACAGAGGGCATAGTTTATCCGTATCTCCTCTCTTTTCCAGTGAGGATAGACATACCGGGCAAACGAGTATGGATAACGGATCTATTATTTTCTTGGCTTCGTTAAGGAAATGCAGTTTTGAGATGTCTTCATGATATTGTGCTCTTAAAGGGGTCAGTCTTTGCAGAGTCTTTTCATAACCTCTTTTTTCATTTCTTATGATTTGAAGTTGAGAACGCAAATTCAAAACGTTCTCTTGAAGACCTTTGGCTACATCGGAGCTCCCAGAAATCTTCTCGTCTATCCTATCCAAGAGTTCTCTTTTTGTCACAATCTCATGAAGCAGTTTATTCTTTTGTCCTTCTAACTCTTCCAAATTGAGAATTCCTTGAGATTTTACAAAATTCAGAAGAGTTGATTCCTCTTGCTCCTTTTCTTGAATATTGTCTTGATTTGTCTTCAGTTCCAGAGCCAATACAGCTTCCTTATCTGAATGTAGGTTAAAGATTACGTCCACTACTTGAACTAGTTTGTTTGCTTTTGCAAAGTTGCTCTCGAAAACCAAATCTGCTCCTGCAACTCTGGTCCTTTTCAGGTAGCATACCCAAAGAAGGTCCCTGAAGCTCATTACATCTACATTGGAGATATCTTGGGTTGGTGCTTCTTTGAGCGGTATCCCCGCCAGTCCAATTTTTGTAAGAATGAAACTACTAATGGATTCTTCGCCCTTTTTCTGATAGGAATTCACTTCAATTATCTCATGCTTAGATTGCAACTCCGAAATCTTGCAAACGTGAATGTTTTCTTTTGTTCGCTTCGAGAAGAGCTGTCTTTCTATGGTAAATGGTTCTTGATTTATCTCTATTTCGAGGAGAGCTGTGGTGGCTTTCTTGAGAAACTCAGGATGCATAGGATTGTCAGTGTCCCCAAAGCAATAATCGATAGTTTCCAGAATTGATGTTTTTCCAGTAGACATCTCCCCAGAGATGATGTTCAAACCGCTTTTGAAGGTAACGAAGTAGTCTTTCGTTACTCCTCTTACCCTCAATTCATTGATCTTGATTCTATTCATGCTTATCGTCAACCATATCGTACAAGTCAACTTGGAATGACTTGGCCTCTAACCATTCACTTGCTTTCTCCCATAGCTGCGCATCTGAGTAGCCTTTTAACATCTTAACGACACAAGTAACACTCTTCTTGTAAGCAATAGCATACATTGAATTTATCTTGCTTGAAATTTCAACTCCGAGGGAGGTAATCTCGTACAGTATTTTTCCTTCCATGTTCAATACTTTAATAAGACCCTTGGACAAAAGCAGAGAAAGGTATTGTTTTATTAATGTTCGCTTGGTTCGGTATCTTTGATCCGAACTTATATACTCTAGTTTGTTGGGTTCGAATCCTTCCATTTCTAGCTCAAGACGACACGGGTCGTCTTTTCCTATTATTAGGAAGGGGTTTGCAGCAAAGAAATCATAATAGGATAACCTCTCCAAATCCACACCTTTTTTTACCCCAAGGTCGTTCAAAACGTCTAAAAGCAATAAGAGCCTGGATGAATTGAAGACAGTTGCATCCTCTGGGCTAAAAATGATTTTGCTTTTCCAATCTGATTTTTCTGTTTCCAACCAAATCAACTTCTCTTATCAAGCTTGTGAAAGTCGGGTGTCCATCCTATTTTGCATACATCTGCCAGTTGTTGCATAAATCCCTGTTTATGGAAAAACGAAGCCAAGACATTTGGTGAGTCTAGAATACCCTTATCCTCCTTTTCGATTGATCTTAACATGTCAGAATAGACTCGTCTAACTTCAGCTTCACGATTATTGCTTTGTAACGCTTCGTTGAATCTGGTTTCCCACATGGAATGTATTTTCTCGTAGAGGCTTTTCAACTCGGTCATCTCTTTTAGGTCACCTTTGTCATGTATTTCTTTTTGGACTAGTTCAGCATTGAAGAATTGACTTCTTGCCGACATGTTTTCCGTGATGCCTGCAACCACTAGTTTTCTTATGAATAACGAACTCTCATATTCAGTTGCTTTTTCATCTGGCAATTCATGAATTATCCTCTCGCCCGAGGTATGTGGGCTCACCTTACTGCCCAAGTTGAACTGCGAACAAATGCCTTCAGCTTCTGGAGTCATAAGTATTTGTTCGATGTCTGATAAGCACATGAGTTTGATGGGGACGCTTGTCTCATCCATCTTCTTTTTACGCCATTTTTCCCACCATTTCATCTCTGTGGGGGAGAGATTACACGGAACACAAAGGGACCATACGTCAACTTTGAACTCCTTTTCTTTTGATTTCTCAATGAGCTGTTCAAATGAGCTGTTCACTTGCTCTCTTTGAGCTTTCTTTATGCCATCATTGAAGTATTTTGCCTGCCATATCAAACATTTCCCTGAAGAAAGCTCCCCGACAAGGACATCAATTCCCCAGTCACCAGGACTAGGGCGTATTTCCACGGCGCCTCCGTGTTTCAGTTTGACCAAGTGCAAAATTAGCTTTTGGAACAGAGGTCTGGCTCCGTCCACTGTTCCTGCGGTTATTTCAAGTTGCTTCAGATTTAGCATTATTTCACTTTAATAAAATTACTTTCTTAAAGATTTAAGCTATTGTGACATGAATCTAGCATGTGACTCGAAGATGGACAGCATTTTTTCTGATTTAACAGATTCGTCTTTGATCATTTCATCTCTTGCTTGATGTTGGAACTGTGCTCTTGAGCTGTCTTCTCAGGATTCTCTTCAGCTCTACGGAATCTTTGAATTGGTAAACCCAATTGTCTGTTTTTGCACTTTCGTACTTTCTCACGTCATCTAGAAACCTAAATATTTTTGTGATTTTTTCTCTTCTCTCAGTGAAGAAGCTCGGATACTTCATTTCAGGATTTTCTCTCACTAGCTGAATTTGGTTCCATACAAAGTCTAGGCAGAAATTTATTCGTGGAATTCCAATTTTGCGAGCAGTTTGATACTCGAGTTCAGTTATGGAGATCCCTAGGTTCTTAACTTCTCCACCGTATCGGGTTCCTATGACAAGGACTAAACAATCGGACTGTTTCACCGTTTCCACACACGCTTGATATGAGTCAACGCCAGAAGGAACCGGGAAATCGGAGTTTTCGTTCAGATATGGTTGATACCCCCAATTTCGCAGGGAATATGAGACTTCTGCTCGTAAGTCACGAAAATCATGGCAAGTCGAAGCTAAGTAAATTCTGGGTTTAGCATGAGTTACTCTTGCTAATTCAGGCGAAATTGTGAAAGGACAAGACTCATCAGAAAGCTCAATTACATATCCGCGCCTGTCTATTAAATCACTGAGAATTTTACTATGCTCGACGGCCTTGCCCCATTTTTTGTCAAGGATAGCTTTGATCACTTCCTTTTCTCCTTGAGTAGTTGAGTTGTAGAAATTTCTTGCCTTTTTCAAGTCATCCTTTAAACAATCCTCAACTGCAACGGCAGTGACCCTGCTTAAACCTTTTTTCTGAGCCACCAAAAGTGATGCACTGATAAAGTAAAATGCGCGTCTCAGTATCCCCATGGACAGAGTAAACACTAAATCCTGTGCATCTTCATCAATAATATCGGTGTTTTTGATGGAATTGGAGTTCAGGTCTCCGATCGCATTAATCCTCTTTTGAATGATGTCCGAGATAGTTTTCTCGTCGACAGGAGGGATGTCAAATCGCTGGAACTGAATTCGCAATGCCCCGTCCAGGGCCCGGTTATATGTTATTGGAGAGAGGGTTACGAGTAAATCGATATTTGAAGAGATTTTGTTCAAAGCATCTTGAAGTTCCGCTAAGACTTTTGACGCCTTTTCTGGAGCACCTTTGTCAAATTCATCTACAATCAACAGAATTCGATAAACACCCGAAGATCGCGTGACAAGTTCCCGGAGATTCTCAATCTGTTTTGAAGGCGATCGCTGCTCCAACAAGAGCCTTCCAAGGTTTTCTTTCCCGGCATACCTAACCCTCCCCTCTCTGATGAGTTTCCGAATTTCGGCAAGGAAGTCAAATAGAGGGGAGTTCACTGATTCGGGGGCCTTGTCTTGAGAGATGACGATTGGAATTAAATTTGATTTTTCCTTGATCCTAGCAAGAATGTACCTGTTGAAGGAAGTTTTTCCTGAGCCTCGCGCACCAACCAGAAAAATCCGGCTGAACCGCCGTTGGACTATGCTTTCCTCAATTTGATTTTCTAGAACGCCATTCTCATTAGATCTGAGAACATAATAAAGAGGAATTTCCTTAGTGCTTATAGATGCTTGATTGAACACCCCTGCGAATTTTGTGAGATCAGGTATCACCTGCGACCACCTGTTTTCATTACTTGCACTTTCAAGGTTTCCGGAATAGAATAATAAAAAAACCGGCCTTTACGTCGCCTCAGCAACATTCCCTTTTCCGCTAGCTCATTAAGTATCGTTGATGATCTAGATCGGCTTACATTTAGAAGCTCGAATGTACGAGGATCTCCAGCTCTCACTTCATTCTTTCCGCCAATATACTTCAATATTTTGATTTGTCTATCGTCCAGCTGTGCGAGCACCAAGCCCTCTCTTTGTGTGACAACTTCATCTGCAATAGATTTCGTGACCGCAGTCCCTCTATTCGCAACGATGTCGAGAGCTTGGCTGCAGGCACTGATAAGCTCACGCGGATTCCCTTGAGCATAACTTGTGATCAGGTCTAGTGCCACAGGATCAAATAACTCTTCTAAGGAAGGTCCTTCAACAAATTTCAGTCTTCTTTCAAGTATTTGAAGGAGATCCGTCCTCGTTAACTCTTGCAGAAGAATTTCTAAATCAGAAATAGACCTTGCAATTTGTATTTCATGACCAAGGTATTCCCAGAGTTCTTTGCTGACTGCTAGTATGAAAAAGAGATTTTTCCGACTTAACAGTGGCCTTAACATCATAATCATTGGAGCTGCAACAGCAGGGTTAATCTTATCAAAATCGTCTATGATGACTATAGTTTTGCTGAAAGTTTTCAGGAGTGTTTCAAGCATCGCATCTAGTGTGGATTCAATTTCATAGATGTCGGGTTTGATCAAAGTTCGAACGTATTGCTCTCTTTGACTGAAACCAAGATCAAGGGGAGAAAGCTCTCTTAAAATTTTTTCTATAGTCTCGTTATATGCATTTTCCAAGTTAGTTGATCGCTCGCCGCGAACAGGTGATTTGATTTTGTTTTGGAGTTCATTAAGTATGCTCAGCAATATTCCTCTTAGGAATTCTATCCGATTGGGGTCAAATCGATGAATAGTCATGGGCACTACTAGCGTATTTTTGTCCATATCCGAGGCGACTTTTGAAAGGAGACTTGTCTTTCCTATCCCGCGATCTCCAATGATGAGAATTATGCCCATATCATGAAAATTAAGGAAGTTTTCTGCTTGGTCAACCTCTTTGGTTCTATTCACAAAAAGAGCGGTTGATTCCTTTTCGAGGATCGGTGTAAGTACGAATGGATTAGATCTTAGGAATAGTCTCTTTTCTGCAGTCATTAATTTCACAATGTTAATACGTTGGTTCATGGACATATAAACATATCGAACATATGGAAGACGTATGCGCAGCACAGAAATGGTAATCATCATGTCGACATGTTCAGGAATGAACTAGTGAACAAGTCAACATGATTAATCAATTTTCGCTAGTTTTATTTTAATTTCGAACTAGTTAGGAAGTCTAACGAGGATAGGGACTCGAACCCGAACTGGTTTGAGTCCGGTCCGACTTCCAGCCCATGCAAGTCAGGGTCACTGCGGTCGCCCCAAAACAAGAATAGGATGAAGGAGATACTGGACTTGAACCCTTTTGGGTCCAAATCCCGGCGAGCGTGCGCTAATCATATGTGTGACTAAAGCGTCTCCGGCAACGGACTAGGTAATTCTTGCAGTAGTCGTTTTCTCTCCGTCAAAATACTAGACTCTCCGCTTCTGATTTTATTCTTATAATTACCGGCAAATTCGACTAGCAATTTTGTTAGTTCTTGTGAGTGTTCCATTCGTGCAAGCCGAAGTTTGGTTTCTCCAAGCGCGTATTCAAAAGCTTCCCGACACATTTTCCGATTGAGTTTTCTTCCAAGAACAATCTGTTCGACTATGCATGTTATCAATTCATCAGCAAAATAGTCTTCAAAAAGTGTTGGGTTTCTTCGTCTGTAATCGAAATAGTAAGCTTGCCACATTATACAATGTATTAATTCATGAATCAAGGTACTCTTAGCAGTTCTCCATGTACTGCGCTTCTTCAGATAAATGTTCAATCTCAAAGGCTCCGTTTCGATCATATCACCCAAATAGTTTCCATCTTCCCTCTTCGACTTGTATAAGTATACCTCAATTCCCTCTTTGATTGCCCTCTTTGGGAAACCAAGTCCGCAATTTCTTTCGATGTTTTTTAGGATGCTACGGCCATGCACTTCCCACTTTTTTGAAAAATGATCCTTTTTATGTGTTAGCCACAAACGACTACTTTTTGGAGTCTTTCTTCGACCGAGTTTAAACACAATTTCAGGATAATCTTTCTGCACTATGACGACACTACCATGCAGCAAATTTCCTCAAATGCTTTTGCTCGCGCGCTTCCCTTGGAACCTTGTTTTCACTTCAAATCTAGCGGGCTCAGATTTCCAACCCAGTCAATTTTGACCATCTAGGCGAACCTTTTCTCACTATTGAAAGAGTGTTACTGAAACCATAGAGAGGTTCCGAAAGCAATAGACGGCGAGAATACTCCCTTTGTACGCGCCAGTCAACGAGTCTAAAATGATCAAAGAACTCGACATTCTTGGACAGATCTTGGTCATAATGGTACCGTGATTCTCTCAATTGAGCAACTCCCAGAACAGAGTCAATTCCCGCAAATATCATCACTAAATCGCCCTTTTGCATCTTCTTGCAAAAAGCGTCAAATTGCCTAATCCAGCCAGAGCGCAAATGTGCTTTGGCTTTTTCTCGCACTTCGGTCCAATCACCTTTCACCACTCTCGGAAGATCTAGCCCTATCATCTTATGCTTCTGAGCATAATCCCACAGTTCTTCTCTCGTTCTTCTCTTATCCCCATCATAGCTCAGATGCATAATGTAGAAGTAGTCTTTTCCCTCTCTTGTGAGAAGATTCTCGAAAATCATGCGCCACTTCCCAGATGATAGTTACTAAAAGTATTCTTAAGGTTTTTCCCCACATGCAAACCTGCGTGTTAATTCATACGGACAAACCGTGAAATTTTGAAAACCTTTGCTGTTACTCAGCGAAACAAAGCGTTTGGCTGATTCTTCGTGGCGACAAGATCGTCTAGTTCGATTCTCTTTATTTGCCTGTCCGAACTTCCTCGCCTCACGAATATCCCTCTATTGTTCAGAATGTACGGTTTGTTTGCGCCTTCTGGAATCTCCACGATCGTTATTGGAATATCGTTCTGAATGATTTGCCTATGAACGCGCACCTTAATTGGTGGATCACAGTTGCCATGAATGAGGTCGTAGATCTTGGCTTCAACCTCTTCACCAAATCCCTTAATCTGACAATTGTCGTCAACTCCAAGGAAAATAGTGCCGCCGCGGGTATTGGCGAATGAGACGACTGATTCCAAGAACTCTTTAACATCGAGCTCTCTTTTGAATTCCACGTTTTCGTTTTCTCCTTTGTTTATCATGTCCAGCAGCTGCACCTCGCTGTTCTCTATTATTACGCTGTCTTCTTTTGATGGATATCTATAATCGAACTTTCTGTTGTCAATGCTACCTTCATCCAATACGGAGAGAACATGAGCCTCGACGAAAATCGGCTCTTCATCGGTTATGAAATTGGCCCTGCAATTTTCGAAAGGCACATCGTTTGATAGGTAGACATTGTCTTCACTCTTGCAATAAAATTTTGCGCGCAAGTCATTTTGAGCGATCTCTTTGGTTTCCACTTCAAGGGTCATTTTATTGCCGACTAATCGCAAACTTTTGATTCTGGCACGATAGTCAGGTACGCGAAGTTCGATACGACTGTCCAACGAATTCCAATCTTTCGGGATTTTTAATTCAAGAAAGCTATTTGTTGCTTCCATGCCACTCGGATACAATGGCAATCCTAGTTTTGACAGCGCGTTCCAAGGAAATTCTCCCTTTGTTAGGCTCTCGATTTCTGCATAGGCGTAAAGCATTGGCCATTCGCCCGAGGCATAACCAAAGCGACTGCGACTCGGCAGCGATCTCATTTCATGAATGTAAGCTTTTATAGGCACTTCCGGGAAATCATCAAACTTCAAAACTTGATTTTCTAACACTGAAAGCAAAAATTTGATAGCATCTGATATCTCTACAGTCTTTTTGACCAAAATAAAGTTCCCATAGTCATATCTTCTATCGTTGGCTGGAATCTCTCCTTTTCCTTGGAAGGTTATCTGGCCAAAGCAAACCCTCCATTCGGTTCGTTCATTTCTTGAAATGGCGAAACCGATTACAGCTTTCTCAAATGTTTTCTCACGCTCTGTTAATGTTGCAGTTATTTTCTCCAGGTTCGCGCGGGTTTGTTCTTCAATTGGCATTATCGCACATCCTCAATTGCTACCCCGTAGCTTCTATGAATGCCTATTTCCTAAAAATGCATGGCAGTACTTAAGAAGTGATCGCAGCTTTTGGCAAGGCCGACGCGCGTTACCAGCAAAGTTGGTTGAGGGAACCCATTTTCCGAGTGTGGGTCAGCGAACAGCGTCTTCTAGGAAATGCTTGCAGCATCCCCGACTCATCAATCGACCCTAAGCAGGGCAGAATCTGGAACAGAAACTAGACAACAACAGACTTAGGAGCAGCTCGCGCATTACTCTTGTAATCAAAAATTATTGCTACGTCACGAGTCTTGAATAAGTTAAAAGTGTTCTTGATGGAAAGCACGTACTACGACGATATAGGATTGGGCAGCAACCCATCTTGGCTTAAGAACGCAGTGCCAACCCCCGACGGGAAGGTCGACATCAAAGACATCGCAGTGGCGGCAAAGGCATTCGGGACGATCCCAGGCCAACCAGCTTGGAACGTAGTGGCGGACGTCAACAAGGACTACAAAATCGACATCAAAGACATCGCGGGCATCGCAAAACAGTTCGGCTATTAGACGCGCTAAACAAGCGAACTTCCCACCCTCTTTTTCTTTCAGGAGATTAAGAGGCGCGTATAACCTGGAACGTAACGTTGCCAACGATTCAGCCGGCACCACGCATTCTGAAAGTGGCAAGCGTTGCTAGAAACCAGAATATGACATCAGAACAAAAAGAATATAACAACTATTTGTAATAGCAATATTAGCGATTATTCCAGTCAGAGCGCTTGTGTTGAATGAACCTAGAGAGAGCGCGCGCCAACCCTATAGCGAGGCGTTTGTTTGGAGGGGAGTGAGAAGGGTCACAAGTACTGAAAAAGGTAAGAAATTCGAGAGGATTATTGCAGATCTTTTCCTATTGATGGGTTATGATGTAGAGTCTAACGCTCTCGTAGATAGCGGACAAACAGATCTGCGAGCTGAATTGAAGATGGGTATGATACGTCAGAAGTTGATTGTTGAATGCAAGTCTTACCATTCAAAATCCGTTGGAATAGAAGACGTAAACAAGTTTAGCAGTAGAGTGGTGTTAGCACGTCAGTCAGGTCAAGTTGACTTTGGTATTTTCGTCTCCAACACGGAATTCACAGCCGAGGCAAGGGCAAGTGTAGAAAAGTACCCTTTCGTCAAGCTGAGAACTTACCGTGAGATATTATCTGAGTTGATTGATTTTGAACCATATGTCCGCAGATTCATTTACGATTATGAGAATTACGATGAATACTCCGAAGGTCAACGGCTACCAATTGCGGGAATTCTGAACAGATGCAACTTGAAGAAATACTACATCCCCCTCAATTCTACCAATGAAGCAGGAGTCAAATTTGACCCGATAGACCGTTTTTTTGACGGTTGGCTTGAAGATTCTCAAAGAAATCACGTGACTCTCCTAGGAGATTATGGGGCAGGCAAGTCATCATTTTGTCTCCATCTCACATACGAATTGGCCAAGAAATATCTTAATGATCCTGCCAATAATAGAATCCCATTATTCATCTCATTAAGGGATTACTCAAAGGCAATCAACGTTCAGCAACTAATTACTGATCTCTTGATAAACACCTATGGGTTGAGGCTAAGCAGCTACGAGGCTTTTCAAAAGCTTCTTGAAACTGGTAAACTCGTTCTGATCTTCGACGGTTTTGATGAGATGGCTACCAAGGTTGACAAAGAAACTACGTTCAGGAATTTCCAGGAGTTAGCAAACGTTGTTACGGCAAATTCCAAGACGCTCTTGACATGCAGAACCCATTATTTCAAGAGTCGAACTCACTTGCTCGACGTTTTCTCGCCTCAGCAAGATACCGAATTGATGAAAGAGATTCGAAAGAGAAACAACTTTGAAGTGCTTGAACTTCGAGAATTCGACAGTAAGCAGATAGTGGAACTACTGCAAAAGAGAACAAAGGACTGGAAACTCTACTGGGATAGAATTCGCGCAATCTATAATCTTGAGGACTTGGCTCGGCGCCCAATATTGCTGGATATGATCATAAAGACGCTACCAAAACTAATCGAGAAGAGGATCGACGTAGATCAAACCGCGTTGTACGATGAATACTCGAGCTATTGGATAGAGAGAGAGGATTGGCGCTCGCAGTTGAGCAAGGAAGAAAAGAAAACTCTTATGGAAAACCTTGGCTTTCAAATGTTCAAAACGGGACAGGAATTGATTCATTACAGCAAATTGTATGATGCGGTCAAGGAACAATTCTCAAGGAGAATAGTAACTTATTCAGATGTTGATTATTTCGATAATGACACCCGAACATGTACCTTTTTGAACAGAGACAAAGAAGGCAACTACAAATTCATCCACAGGTCCTTTATGGAATTCTTCGTAGCAAAGAAGTTGGCGCGAGAAATCCGAGACCACGAAATGGGCAACCTTGACGTCAGAATTTTGACGCCAGAGATCTTGCAGTTCTTAGCGAGCTTGTTAAGATCGAAGGGGGATGTGAAGATTTCCTTGCAGGCTTATCTGGGAAATATCAAGAGCAGAAATCCCAAAAGCGCGCTGGCCGAGGAGAATCAGAATTCAGCTACGAATGCATTGACTTTGCTGAACCTTTTGGGCGCAGATCTAAAGAAGAAAAATTTCTCATCGGTGGCTTTGCCTTACGTTGACTTATCTGGCGCAAATCTTTGGGGAAGCAATTTTTCACGTTCGAAACTACCCAATGCAAACCTCGATGGCGCTGTTCTAGAATACGTAGATTTCTCATATGCGGACTTGTCTGGTGCTAGCTTCGGATCCACAGACGTTTGTTCAGCGATAGCATATAGTCCTGATGGAAAGAGATTGGCTACTGGAGACTCGACCGGCGTCGTGAAAATATGGGACATCGGTCGAAGACTTAACCCGAGAGTATTGCGAGGACACACGAACCAGGTGCTGAGCTTGTGCTTCAGTCCCAATGGAGAAAACATCGCAAGCGCCAGCGCTGATGACATCGTATTTGTCAGAGATTCGAGAGATGGACGAACATTGTTCCGAATAGAACAGGGTTCAACCTTGCATGATATGAGTTACAATAACGATGGAAGTTGTATAGTGACTGTCGGATCTGATGATGCAATGAAAATCTGGGATGCCACAAGCGGTAAGCTCATACATACACTCAAACTCGAAGCAACAGGAGAGGGAAAATGGATAATCTCTTGCAATCCTGTAGAAAACAGCGTCGCTGTTGGAGGTCGCAATCAATCCATCGAGATCTATGATCTATGCAGCCATGTACGAAAACTCAACCTGAAGGAGTGTGGCAAGAGAATCACAGACTTGTGTTTTTCTGATGATGGCCGCTTCGTAGTCAGCGTCGCCTCTAACAGAGATATGAGGGTTTGGGATGCTAAAGATGGCAGGGAAGCCATCAATGTCAGAACTCAAATAATCTGCAGAACTGTTTGTGTCAGTCCAGATCTAGAAACAATCGCTGTCGCAGGAGACGACCCCCTAGTGAGGATATGTGATTTTAAGAAAGGCCAGATTGTCTCTACACTGAAAGGCCATAAAGATAATGTGACTTGCCTTGATTTTGACCCTCAAGGCGTATGTCTGGCTACGGGAAGTCGCGACGGCACAGCGATGATCTGGAACTTGTGGTTCAGGGACTGTGTTTTTACTCTTGGTCGAACGCCATCATGTTTCGGAATGAATATTAAGGGTGTCACGGGATTGAGCGAAAACCAAATAACCCAGTTAAAGAAACTTGGCGCGAAGGAAATGACGGGAAAACAAGTCGAGTTTTTCAAGAGAGCAAATCGAGGGAAGGCGGTTGACTTTGCTTGAGCGAAGATTGACGTTGGCTTCGCTGATCTTGTTCCCTCAGCACATAGATATCTTAAGTACGGATCTAACAAGTGAAAAACCCATAACCTCCCTCTTTTTAGTTTTTTCCTAGCCGCGCGCTGAAGGCTCTGAAGCGGAAATTCGAGCAAGAACTTGCAGAAACAGTTGCCGCAGCGTGCAAAACGGTATAAATTACAACATGGGATTGGTAGCCCGGAAGAGATCCGAACTCTCGCGCACATGCAATTCTTCGAAGGCGGTGGACTGGACTTGAACTCGTTTGCATAAAGGGATGGACAGGTCTGAACCAGTGGGCCTAAGACAAAGAGAATGTATGGTTACAGGATATTTGAAGCAGTGGACTCGAACCCATTCGGGTCTAGGTCCGGGCGGGCCAATGGGCTTCAAGCAACCTACGTCAGTGCTTGAGGCTTTGTCTTACCCGCCTTCAAGCTAGTTCAGTCTCGCGTGCGATGCCCTTGTCATTGGCTTACATCTGTACTGATATCCCGAACCATTTCTCATAGGCATAGAAAACTTCGATAACTGCGATTGTCTTGGCTTTGTGGAAGAGCTATCTTAACAGAGGTTGGATCAGTGCTCTCACTTTTTCCAGTGCACTTACGATTCCACCTACGGTAGCGACGCCTTTTAGCACATTCCACGCTGTTCTAAGTATACTTCTGTCTGGATTTGGTTTCAACAGCTGGCTCTTGATGGTTTCAATCTCAGCCTGATAATTCAACTTCTGTTCGTCGGAGAGTCTATCGGTTTGTCGAATTTCTTCCCCAAGCAAATCGAGACTCCGGTAAAGATTACTGTACTGATTATACACGTAGTTGCCATCCCCGATCACCGTAACCCCGTGGATGTTGGTTATGTTAATACCTGTCAGCTTCTGAGTCCGTTGGAATTTGGAAGGACCTTCAAAATGATTAATGCCTTTATCAGCTATTCTATAGGAGATATTCTCCGCCCTTATGGTTGTGCTACCCCTAGTTATCGGGAACGTTTTCCTTTCTTCGTTTACCCAACCGCTCTGAATTAGATAGTAGAGGTTACTAGCTATCTCTTGTTCGTTGAGTCCCCTTTCCTTCAATACTTGTTTTATCTCTCTTCTTTTAACGCCTGCTCCACTCACACTTCTGGATTTTTTGTACTTTGAGTACAGATATTCCAAGATAAGTTCTCTTATTTCATCGCTAGTTTTGTCTAGTGCAAGCGACATTTATCAGATCCGTTCCTATCAATAATGCAACTTTGCGATGTGTCTAAAAAAGATAGTGCATCCTAAATCTAGATGAATGATCAACATCGTAACAGCCCAGACAATAAAGTAATGGAACCCTTTACATCGATAAAGCTCATTTCATCAGTTTAGCGCGCGCGCTTAAAACGTGAAGACTTAATCCCTCCAAAAGCAGCTGGGGAATATGGAGTAGATTGCTAAGAATAGCAAGCCCCTTGAGTTTACGTCGAGACACTCTGAGCACAAATTATTTTTGATAGCTTCTTGGATATACTCTAGTTATGAGCGAAGCGATAGGTTATCTTCTCTCGATCATACGGGAAAGCCAAGGGAAAATAGTAGAGGAAGACTTAAGGAAAAGAATAATCAATGACATAAACACAAAAGCAGGACCATACTATGACTATTCTGAAGGTTACAGAATTACTCGGTTTCAAAAAGACTTAGATGAGTTGATTCAGAAGGGCATAATCCGGAAAGTTGATGGACACCTAGAATTGCCTTTTGAAGTTTTGGGATTAGCAGACAAGTTTCCTAAACCAGTTATTCCATCCAGTGTGGCAGTGAAGCTTCACGAATACAAAAGAACCGGACAAGCCTTGAAACTGGAAGTTTTGATGCTAATATGCCAAAATCGAGAAAGTCACATCTGGAAAGAAGAACTGAAGGAAGTAGGATGGCCTGAGAAAGCTGTTGAGACTGTTCTAAGGCAGCTGGACTCTGAAGGTTTAATGAAGTATCCTGAACTTAAATTCAAAACTGAGGTCATGGGAAACGAAGTTAAGTCCTTTGTGACAAGCTATGAAAAAGAGATAAAGGAACTCTCCATAAGCAAAAAGACTGAGTCTGACGTCTTAAACGTAAGGTTTCGGCCAAGAAGGAAAACTAGCAAATTTCAGGCCAATTCAGTCGGAGTTGCAAGTCTACTTTTAGAATTCACCGAAGAATGCAGAAACAAGAACATTGAAATTGTCAGCGTCGGTATAGGACAAATCGAATCTCTTTTTAATCAGGTTCTCTACAGATTTTCCTACAATGAAGGAGTTTTAAGTGATATTCCATACTTCGATGTAGACCGTGCTATATTTCTGTGCAATAAAACTGATGAAGATTTCATGCGAAATTGCCTCAGAGAATGGAACATTGAAAAGTGGGGCAAAGCAGCGACATATTCATTTGACAAACTTGAAAAATTCAATTTTGGTCATGACCTGTTGTTCCAATTTTTCGAAAATTTCTTGCACGAACGATATGATCTTGTTTTCGACACACCGCCGTTGTTCTTCGAGCAAGTGCAAAAGAGGATTAATGAACTAAATTCAGATGTTCAAAAGCAAAGAGAAGAATTAACCAAAAAGAAAATCTACGATGAAGGCCTCGTTTACACAAAACCTGATTTCCCATGGTCTTTGGGAAGTAAGATCAACGAATTCTTTTCGAAAGCTACTTCAATCGTTAGGATATGTAACCCCTATTGTGATGACAGCACTTTTGGTCAGCTAGCTTCCACAAGGAAAGATCTAAAAATCCTACTTCTGGTTACAGAGGACGAGAGATTTATTGGAAAAGTAAAGAATAAAGATCTAACGAGGATTGCTGTAGAAAGAACTCTGAAGGATCGCAGAATTGAGATGAAAGTGGTCCCGAATTTACATTCAAGATTTGTGATTATTGATAACGCCTATATGCTCTTTCTTTCTCCTGACTTACAGACCCGTTCATTGATGAATAAATATGAATATGGCTATTGGACGAATAATGACGAAGTTGTCAAAAATTGCACTGCATACTTTGACATGATGTGGGGTGAGGCTCAACCTTTTAACATTCTTGAAGAAATAGGAAAACACGAGAAATAATAACGCGCCCCACATATGTTGGTTTCAATCTTCTGCTTGGCTGTTTTATCCATAAAAGATATACTAGATAATCTCTCCGACCAGTCAAGTAGACCAAAGTCTTGAAAAGCAACGGGCAGCCCACGAACACGCTTAGTATGCGCCAAGAATTATGGGACTTGAACCAATTTGGGTCTAAGTCCGGGCGAACCTGAACCCGTTTGGGCATGGGGACGGGCAGCCTTGGTTCAACTATAGCAAACAAATGGACTTATTCCCGTTTGGGTTCTAATCCTGCCCGATCCATTATTGGAGCACGCTTGGAGTCCATGTTTATTTGCATGGAATTTTCCATCCGAAGCTGTATATTTGCTAGCGCGCTGCCGATAAATGGAAAATCCTTCAGACACTAAAAGCGCGCGTGTCTAGTGTTATAGCGGATTATTCCGCTTTTTGTCTCAACTAGCTCCTAATGCGTTGGCCAGGGAGTTTGCCATTCTTCTTTGAAGAAAATTTCTGAGAGCTCTTTCCTCGGTCTCGGGGCTGGTTTTTCAGCTGGTATTCCGATTGGTACCAGTGCGATAATCTTCATCTTCGCAGGAATCTTGAGCAGACGCTTCACTGCATCTTCGTCGAAGGCGCCTATCCAGCAGGTGCCATAGCCTAGGGCTGTGGCTGCCAAGACCATGTGGTCCAATGCTATCATCGGGTCTTTTTCGTACCACCTTGCCGACACGTCAGGATCACCCACTGCAACGGCGATTGCAGCAGCATCGCTTAGGAAAGTCTGCTCATTCGCTGCTTCCGCCAAGGCCTTCTTTCGATCCTGCTCTTGAACTATTATGAAACGCCATGGTTGCCGATTGGCGGCAGAAGGCGCCAGACGAGTAGCCTCAAGAATCAACTCCAACTTCTCTTCAGGAATAGATTCTGGCCTGTACTTCCTAATGCTTCTTCGAGTTTTTACTGCTTCAAAAACATCCACTTTTGGTCTCCCCTTGGAACGATCTTTCCACACGACTTATTACGTTTTTCCCAGACTGGGTACCTGTAGCGCGCGTTTGCAGTGGCACAGTGATGGAAAAAAGGATTTCAGTAGTTTTAAATATGATAGAGCGAGGATTCAAGCTACGAGGACGGCCGCTGGGGAAGGGAGGAATGATGGAACACAGGTTCCTGAAGATTGGCACGTTTCTTCTGATTCTGCTGGGACTCATATTGGTCCTTGTGAGTCTGTTTTTGCCATGGTTTATCTTTGCTGGCACAGCTGAGCATGCTTTGGGAACGGTTTGGGTTTCAGGTAACGTGTCAGCGTTCGGAATAGGAGCAACAAGCACAGGAACTCACGTTACGATGTGGTCTTCGACGCAGTGGAGTGCTGCTGGAAGTGACTTCTGGTTCGGATATCTAAGCGTAGCAGGGGTACTTCTGATTTCGACTTCAGCGTTGTTGGCGTTCTATCGCTTCGCAAAAAAGGAGAAACAAAAAATCTCAGAGTCACTAGTCCTTGTTGCCGTCAGCACAGTAGGCTGTTTACTAGTCGCTTCAACGTCTCTAATTGCTATATTGTACTACAAGCCACGCATATTCGTCATTTTCGGTCAGATATACGGCGCTCCTCCAATAATTGATAGCGCCCTGCTTTACGCATCTCGAGCCACTGTCAAGATCGGCATTGGTCCATGGCTGTCCATCATCGGAGCCTTTCTATGCATAACAGGCGCGGTACTCGAAACTTACCACGCAGAAAGCCAGACCGCAGCTCGTGATGCTCATGCTGGGTCAAAAGACTTAACAATATCCCCAGACGGATCCAGATAATTCATCGTTCTTGCATTTTAGATCAGTCTCTTTCCTACCTTACTAAAGCATTCAAGCGAGTTAGCTTGAAACCCTGAGTTGATCGGATTGGCTACGTGAAGCTGAACGTTGGCGTGCAAAAAAGAGAAAAGGCTTTCGCTGCAATAGTATCCGCTGGGAACCAGTCTGGGGAAAGTAGATTATGATTTGCAAGTTGTATGTCTTCAGGCATGCTGAGACTACTGACAATGCCCGCGGGGTATTCTCAGGTTGGCGCGACGCAAGGCTCACCTCGAAAGGGCTTTTGCAGTCACGTGAGATTGCAGAGCAACTCAGGCAAGAAGAGATTAGCTATGCATTTGCTTCCCATCTTCAAAGAGCTCGAAAAACCCTTGAAATCGTCCTTCAAACGCATCCTGACGTTCCAGTTTTCACGGATGATCGGCTTATTGAGCGTTGCTACGGTCTGCTCCAGGGAAAAAGCAAGAGAAAGGTGGCCGACGAAAAGCCAGAATGGTTTGCAGAGGTTCACAGAGGCTATGATTTTCCTCCGCCCGAGGGAGAAAGCCTTAGAATGGTTGAAAATCGAACGCTGCCATTTCTGGCACAGCTTAAAGAATGGCTCCAGCATAACCCTGGCAACGTTGCCATCTCATGCCATGGGAACTCGCTGCGCCCGATTCGCCGAGTGTTTGAGCACCTGAGCCTAAAGCAGATGCTTGAGCTTGAAAACCCGCAGGACCGTGCCATAACCTATGCTCTGGACACGCACAGCGTCAAAGTTGAAGGTCTAGGAGACAGCACGATGAAAGCAGATTGGACAGGTATACTTGTCCCGCGCCAAGTCAGACTGGCAACAGACATTCGCAATCCGTTAAAGAGATACTACTAGTTCGTCGCGTGTTCTTGCATTCTGAGCTTCTGAATTCTGGCTGCCTTCAGCTGCTCACGGTTCTTCTTGCAGCCGTGACCGCATCATATACGCCACTTGGTTTTCAGACGCAAACTTTTAAAACATGTAACTAGCTTGACGTGCAGTATGCAAGGTTCGGACAAGGAGTCGAAGGGTCTTTCTAACGCGGAAGCTGAAAAGAGGCTCCTAGAGGTCGGGCCGAACCAGCTTGCCAAGCCTTACACGATAAGTTTCTTGGGCATCGCCAAAGAAGAAGTAGTTGAACCCATGATCATGCTGCTGCTCGTCGTGGGCGTGCTCTACACCATATTCGAATGGCCACACGTGGAAGATGCCGTGACAATATTCAGCATTATCTTCGTGTTGGTTTTTGTTGAAATCTGGAACGAGTATCGAGCCAAGAAGGCCATATCGGCGCTTTCTGTGCTTGCAGCTCCGAAAACACGGGTTGTGCGGGAAGGCAGAATAGTTGAAGTTGAAACCGAGAAAGTCGTTCCCGGAGACCTACTGGTCTTCATCGAGGGCACTCGAATCGCAGCCGACTGCAAGCTTGACGTGTCATATGACATTCAAGTCGACGAGTCAGTCTTGACCGGCGAGTCTCTTCCTCGAGAGAAGAAGGTCGGAGACGAAGTCTACGCTGGAACCTTGGTGCTTTCCGGCGAAGGAGAAGGAACAGCCTATGCCACGGGCAAGAACAGCAGGTTTGGAAAGATTTCGGCCATGGCTCAAGCCATCAAGCCTCCGAAAACGCCCCTGCAGCTAGCCATGAAAGCATTATCCATCACGCTCGCGTACGTTGCCATGTTCTTCAGCATAGTTATCCCAGCTTTAGGCATCGTCCGCTTCGGATACCAAGATCTGGCCAAGGATAAAGACCTAATCTTGACCGGATTGGCACTGGCTTTTGCAGCAATTCCTGAAGAATTGCCCATCATAATCACCATGATACTAGGCTTGGGCGCATACAGACTCTCACGAAAAGGCTTCCTAGTCAAGAAGCTCAAAGCGGCAGAAACCCTCGGCGACGCAACCGTCATCCTCACAGACAAGACGGGCACGATCACCGAGAACAAGATGCAGGTCGTCCAAGTCTATCCACGCAAAGAAGAGGCCCGAACGCTCAGCGCCGCCGCGGCTGCATTGACAGAAATGTCACTTTCACCGACTGACAAGGCAATTCTAGAAAGAGCCCACGCACTAGGAGTCCAAACGAACTTCGGAAACGTCATCCACGAACGAGGCTTCCAACCAGGCAAACGGACCAAAACCGTCCTAAGAGAGAACAACGGAAGCTTCACGCTTTCAACCATAGGAGCACCCGAAGAAATCCTAAGCTCACAAGGCCGAGACGATGTCTTCGGAGAAGAACTCAAAAACGAGGCAGAAAAAGGAAGAAGAGTAATCGGCGTAGCAGAAAAGACGATTCCTACAGAAGACGCAGACATGCCCCTTTCAAAATTGGAGGGAAACTGGGACTTCATCGGCCTCATATCGATCGAGGATCCTCCGCGAGCAGGCGTAAAAGAAACGATAGAAGCCATCAGCAAAGCAGGAATCAGAACCATCATGGTCACAGGCGATCACCCACAGACCGCAGCCTACATCGCACAGAGCGTGGGCATCCCATCAGAAAAAGTGTTCACAGGCGAAGAACTACAAGGACTCTCCGAGAAGGAAATGCAGGACATCGTCAAGGACGTCTCCGTCTACGCCAGAACGACGCCTGAAGACAAATACAGACTCGTCCAAGCGTTGCATGCAAACGGCGAAGTTGTCGCGGTCACGGGCGACGGAGTCAACGACACATTGGCCCTCAAAGGAGCAGACGTCGGCATCGCCATGGGCACAAAGGGCACAGACGCGGCTAAGGAAGCAGCAGACGTCGTGCTGACAGATGACAACTTCGTAACGATCGGCCACGGCGTCTTCGAAGGACGCACATTCTTCGACAACCTCAGAAAAGGACTCAAGTACTACCTGGCCATCAAAATCGCACTGATCTCACTGTTCGTCCTTGCCTTAGCCATTGAAATCCCATACCCGAAAATGCCCTTGCCGTTTGCCCCGATACAAATAATCGTCCTAGAACTATTCATGGACCTCGCTGCTTCCGCAGGCTTCGTCACAGAACCAGCCGAAAAAACAATCTACGACAGAAAACCGAGAGAACCAACGGCAAAGTTTCCAGACTCAAAAATGGTAACAGACATGGCGATCTCCGCGGCAAGCCTGTTTGTCGCCGTGATGCTCGCATACTTCTACGCCTGGTCGCAGAACCTTGACGCTGTCACGGTGCAAACGTACGCTTTTTCAGCATGGATAATGGGACACATAATCCTCGCCTTCGTCATGCGCTCAGAAAAAGAACCGCTCTCTGCCATAGGCCCCTTGTCAAACCGAATTATGGACTTGTGGGCAGTCCTAGCCTTCACCTTCCTGATCGTGGCACTGACCGTACCGCCAATCACCAGCCAACTCAAACTAGCACCCATCGCACCAGGACAATTCGCCATAATACTCGGCTTCGCCCTAATAGCCATCATCTGGCGAGAAATCACAAAAACAATACTCTACAAACGAAACCCAAACCCATAAACCAACCCCACAACAAAAACATCACCACAAAACCCATCCCACGCCACTCCAAAACGCACGTCCACACCACACAGCCCACCACGACCCCATCACAACCCTCAAGACCAACACCAACAACAACACGCGCTTGAACCTAAGACACCCAAAAAAACCACGACCACCCATCAAAGACTCGGCACAGTTGGACCGTCCCAGACCGCAACAGATGAACCCAAACCTCACCCACCAGACGAAGCTTCACACCAAACCCAAAAAACCGACCTAGGAGGGGGGTATCAAATGTTCGGATGTCACAACATCCCAAAATACAGATAACACACATGAACTTTCCCAAACTCACACAGACAAGCAGTCAAAATCAAGACCAGAAAAACCGACCGAGGGGAGGGAGGACCGGCCGTCTCTCTCTGTGTGTCCACGCGACCCGAACCCAACATTCCATGGCCATCATCGAACCGAAAAGCCGACGAGCCCAAGATCAAAAAACGGCCTAGGAGGGGGGTATCAACAGTTCGCGCGTTTTCAGCCCAACCGTTGGGCACGCCCAACTCTGCCATGAACACACGCCGGATTTCACATCCCAAGACCCGAGAAACCGGCCTAGGAGGGGGAGGTGCGTTTTAAGCGTGTTTTCAGCCCTAAAACGCATGTCGAGTCAGCTTCGGCCATGAACCCCCAAAGAGGCTTCAAAGGCCAAAAGATCAGCTTAGGCGAACTGTATTCTGAGAACAAAGCTCTTACTGACTCTTCATTCAGGTGGCTACAACGTTATGAGAAGCATGGAGGTTGCCGTTTTTTCCAACTCTAAGCTGCTTCTCCCCTTTGAAGGCAGATATCCTTGCATTCTCAACCTGGACAGTGTCTCCTACGGCTACGGATTTGATCTGCTCATTCCACAGGCATAATTTGATCTTTCCCGTTTCATCAGATATCAACGCGTTGGCCACGCTGGCATAATTCCCAAACCTCGTGACCACGAAAGACGTGTCCGACACCTCGACGACTTCAGCCTTCAAACTGACAGATTTCATGCCGATCCGCAGATCCTTGATCTGGAAAGCCCGCGAACCACTATACCTCTTGGCAGGGCGCCTACAGAGAAAACTCGCCCTGACCATACTCCTAATCGGATTATCCTCGTTCAACAAGAACTCCTTCGAGATCGGAAACTGCGCCACCACCTTCGACCCCAACGTTATCAGAAGAACAACACTCTCGGCCTGTTTACCCCTACACTCTATCGAAAGAGCCCCACACTTAGAACTGTGATTCTTGCCAGCCGACACCAAAGCATCAAAAAACTCATCAGCATCAACCTCATACTTCATAGAAAGAAACGCAAGATATTCACTAGGCGACGCTTTGTCCCGCATTAAACTCCAACCTTCATACTCATACTACCTTCTCCTCAAATCACGCTGGGCATGTTGAGCCTTCTCCATGAACATTTCGCCGCCTCTGCAAGCACTCAATTCTTCTGTGGAACCAGCCTACTTCACGAACTTCGCAGGGTGTCTCTTGAACCTCTTCTTGCAGGTAACACTGCAAAAATGATAGGTCTCACCATCATAGCTAATCTTGAACTTTGCAATCTTCTCGTCCAGAATGGCACCACAAACAGGATCCTTAGGCATTATCCTACCCTTAACCTCACGGAAGAGTAGGCACTCTGCTTATTAATATTAGTGGTAGAAAAAAGAAAGATAGGTTAAACGGGATGAAGATGTCAGCTAATGAGCTTAGTATCTTCTCGGCGGTCTTCGTTTAGAATAACATTCTCGGCAGTATACCGGCCTGCTTCCGTCGGGCTTGAAGGGAACTTCACATTCCTTTCCGCAATCGGCGCAGACTGCCTTGTACGTCTCTTTCTTATACGTCAAATACTTCAACTCCTATGCTATTTAGCGCAAAAAATCTCTTTTTTGCACACGTTCCTTATTCTACAACGCTTTTTTAAACCTATCCTTTCGCAAGGCAGGTTTGCAACGTCTTTTTCCATCAAACCGCGAGTCCAGCGTTCAGGTCGAAAAGTTCAAGGGGGATGAGTTAACTCATCTCTTCGATCCTGGTTTTGGTTAAGGCTTTTATGTTCTCGAACTCTGTCAGCTCGCCGTAGCCCACGAGGGTTATGGCCGTGCCTTCGCCTCCCATCCTGGCCGTTCGGCCGATCCTGTGGAAATAGACCAAGGCATCCAGTGGAACGTCATAGTTTATTATGTGAGTGATTCCCTGAATATCCAATCCCCTTGCGGCCACGTCTGTTGCCACGAGCAACTTCAATCTTCCCTTCCTGAAGGAATCCATTACGAAGTCTCTCTGCGCTTGAGTGAAGCCAGCATGCAACGCTTTTGCGTCGTATCCCATTCCCTTCAACCTGTCTGAGAGAATATCCGTGTCCACACGCGTCTTGCAGAATATTATGGCCCGGCCTATGTGATTCTCGCGTAGGATGTTGCAGAGAGCCTCAAACTTGCCGTGCGGGTTCACGACCACGTAATACTGGTCCATCTGCGTAAGGGCTATCTCATCCTTGCTTACGAGTATCTTCTCAGGGTTTTTCATGTATCTGTTGCAGATGTTCATCACCGACTGATCTATCGTTGCCGAAAAGAGGCCAGTCTGCCTGTTCCTGGGCGTCCTAGAGAGTATGTATTCGATGTCCTCTATGAATCCCATATCGAGCATTCTGTCTGCTTCGTCAAGAATAACGATTTTCACCGAGGCCAGATTCAACACGCGCCTTTCAAGCAGGTCAATCATGCGTCCTGGCGTTCCCACAACCACTTGAACACCTTCCTGCAAAGCACGAATCTGTTTTCCAATTGACTCTCCACCATAAACCGGCAGAACTCTGAACCCTGCATACTTACCCAATCGGCCGATGTGCTCAGCAACTTGCACAGCGAGTTCACGAGTCGGCGCCAAAACCAGACCCTGAACACTCCTGTCCTTTGGATCTATGCGCTCCAGCATCGGAATCCCGAAAGCCGCAGTCTTACCCGTACCGGTCTGCGCCTGCCCGATAACATCCTTCCCTTCAAGCAAAGGAGGTATCGCCTGAGCCTGAATGGGAAAAAGATTCCTGAACCCAAGCTCCTCAATTGCCCTAATAACCTGCCCACTTAATGGCAGGTCCTTAAAGTATTCTATTTGCACGTATCCATTTCTCCTGCCACAGAATCCTTCATGCATTTGCCAAAAGCTTTCAGAAGCTTCATGATTACATGAATTAATGTGACAACACCACCAAACGACGATTGTCTTATAAAAACGTTTAGCCTGCAACCGAGACAAAGAATCAGGCTATGAGCCCAGTCCAAACAAGTAAAGTGAGAAATGACCCACACAAAGCTTTGCAAGTCCATACATCAAATCCAAATATCCATGGTAATCAGAAACCTAGGAGGGGCGGGCACCGCAGAAACGCGATACAGAGAAACCCTAGTGCAGCGTCACCATGCTCAAACACCGGAATCTTTGGCGCGTGTGCTCACATGCTCATTTGGTTCGAGTCGAAATGTCCCCCACGAGGACGCGCTTGGTTGATCCATCATCAAGCCTCAAAATCAAAGATCCGTCATCCTCCACATCTAATGCTGATCCATCAAATTTCTCGTCTGACGTGAACACTTCCACTCTACCTCCAAGAAAGCAAGCAAAGCTCTTCCAATCTTCCAGTATCGGACCAAATCCACGGTTCGTAAACAGGTCATAAACACTTTCCAGCTTCTCAAGCACAGTTTTGAACAACCGTTCTAGATTGATTCTTCTGTCAAGTTCTGTCTCCAAGGTCGTGGCATCGTCCCATAGAGCTTCCGGCAATATTTTCACCTTGAAATTCGCGTTTATCCCTATGCCGAGAACGACATAGTTGATAATCCGTCCTGTAGTTTTCATCTCCGTCAGTATTCCACAGACTTTCTTTCCATTTGCCAAAACGTCGTTAGGCCATTTTGTCGCCACAGACAAGTCATAGGATTCACATAGGGCTTTTGCCACAGCCAACCCCGCCACGAACACGAGTCTGCTCGCGTCATGCGGCTCAACACTTGGTCTCAGAATCGTCGAGAACCAAAGACCGCCAATCGGCGAGATCCACTCTCTACCGAGTCTTCCATGACCACATGTCTGGCTGTCGGCAACGACAACGGTTCCCTCTGCCGCGCCCAGAGCCGCTAATTCTTTGGCCGAATCGTTAGTCGAAGCGGTTGCACGGCTGAAAACGATGCTTTGCCCCACTCGTCTGGTCTGCAACTTTTCCTGAAGCTTGCTCGGGTCCATTTTTACAGCCTCAAGGCTGGCACCAGTTCACTCTTCCACGGTTTAGTACGCGTCCTCCCAGAAAAGCTCTACGTTGGAGCCGAGGGTGGACAACGAGTCTGCGATCATGCGTATTCCTAAATTCGCCTTGTCAGGTATCGCGGAATAACCTGGCTGAGACGTGTACGTGCCCGCATAGTCTACCGCTCGGTCTACCATATGATCTGAATATGATCTAGAAAATGGAAAAGCAGCCCAGCCCAATCTACTGGCAGTTTGTTTTAGGAGCAAGCCTGCGCGCCCTGCCTGCGCTGTGTCACTTCATAACGAGTTCTAGTAGCACGCCCTTGGTGCTTTTCGGATGTACAAATGCGATTTTCTTTCCTTTAGCGCCGTCCTTAGGTTTTTCATCGATCAAAGTTACGCCCTTTCGCTTGAGCTCTGCCAAGGTATCTTCAATATCTTCGACTTGGACGGCAAAATGATGAATGCCTTCGCCATGGCCTTCTAGGAACTTGGCAATCGTACTGTCGTTGCCAAGCGGCTCTAGAAGCTCAATCTGTGTTTCGCCACCAGTAGAGACTAGGGCCACCTTAACTTTTCTTTCAGCCAAAACGTGTACTGCCTGAAGCTTGAAGCCCAAAATGTCCCGGTAAACGTGAACAGCATCATCCAAGTTCTTCACGGCAATACCAACGTGATCCATTCGAACAAACACGCGCATCTTCCTCCTAGCTAGATTATCTAATCGCTTCGCTGGATCATTATAAAAGAGTTTTCTAAGCCCGACCGCTTGCGTTTTATATTCTCTTTAAGCTCAATCAATGGTCGGAAACAGAGATGTCATCCAAGCAGAAGCTGAAAAGGGAATATTTGTATCATCCAGGCATGAACTGCCTCACGCCGAATGAACGATGTGTTTTTGCTAAAGAAAAGAAGAAAAGCTGACCACGTACATATGAACTAATCAGGCGAGACGGTCTAAATGGAGAAGAATAGAAAACACGTATTGAAGGCTGTGAGGCTGACCGACCTGATCGAATATCATGAAGCGTCAGTGGTAAGCCGAACACTGATCGATAAGAAAGCAGGAACAGTAACTTTGTTCGCGTTTGACGAAGGTCAGGGGCTGAGCGAGCACACGGCACCGTATGATGCGATGGTCCTGATAGTTGATGGCGAAGCAGAAATGACGATCTCAGGCAAAGCTTATCGATTGAAAGCTGGAGAGATGATTATGATGCCGGCGAATGAACCGCACAGTTTGAAGGCAAGGGCAAGGTTCAAGATGCTTCTCACAATGGTAAGGTCTTAAGGGTACTCTTGCTCTGCGTCTATCACGCTGACAAAGTTGCTCAAAATTTGGCTTCCGTGTTCGGTGTCGTTCACTTCAGGATGGAACTGGACGCCGTAGAACGGTTTCTTCATGTGCTTGACCGCCTGAATTCTGCAATTCTCAGACATCGCAAGAATCGCGAAGTTCGGGATTTCTTTCACTTCATCATTGTGTGACTCCCAAACCATAAACTCCTTCGGCAACCCTTTGAACAAGTCATCCACGGCGATGACTTTCAGTCTTGACAAACCGTATTCTGGAATCTCGGCTGGGCCTGCTTTTCCGCCGAAATGAATGGCCATCAGCTGCATGCCAACGCATTCGCCTAGAATAGGCCCTTTGAAACGCTCGAAATATTCGATGCAGTTACCCAGCCTCGGGGATTCCCAGGCCACGCGGGGGGCTCCACCGCTCAATATCAACGCATCAGCGTCGACCTGTCCAACGGACGTTGTGTTTGCTATTATCTTCGATTCGCATCCGAGCTCTCTCATCACTCGCCAAATCCTGTGAGTCCATTGGCCGCCGTTATCCACGACATAAACCTTTTTTTGTCTACTCATACTCGATCGTACCAGGCGGTTTGTTTGTTATATCGAACGCCACTCGGCTCACGTCGTCCTTGAGGGTGTTCGTGATTCTGACGGAGATTGCCTCCAAAACTTCGTGCGGGATCTTCGAGTAAGCTGCACTCATTCCATCCAGGCTTTCGACGGATCGAACTACAACCACTTGTCCGTAAGCCCTGACATCGCCATGAACGCCGACCGCTTTGCATGGGAGCAGCACAGCAAAATATTGCCATGGGCGACTCATTCGGCCGCTTGAAGCGGCCTTTTCAATTTCTTCTTCAACTATGGCGCATGCTTCGCGAACTATCCTTGCTTTCTCAGGGGTAGCTTCGCCGATGATTCTTACGGCTAAGCCAGGACCGGGAAACGGCTGCCGTTCACAGATCTCTGTTGGCAAGCCCAGCGTGCGTCCGACCATTCGAACTTCGTCCTTGTAAAGATCACGAAGAGGTTCGACGATTGCAATCTCGATTTTTTCAGGCAAGCCTCCGACGTTATGATGAGACTTGATCCTGTCTCTTAATCCGCCTCCGCTCTCTATCCAGTCTGGAGCAATGGTTCCCTGCACGAAGCATTTCGCATTCTCCTTTTTAGCTACCTCCTCGAAGATTCTGATGAACAGTTCACCTATTATCTTGCGTTTCTGTTCAGGATCAACTACTCCTGTGAGTTTCTGATAGAATCTTTCCTCGGCGTCTACTACACGAACGTTCAAGCCTAGTTTTCTGAGCATTTTATCGTTGTTCGCTATTTCATTCTTTCTCATGTAACCAGTATCGACCAGAACGCATATGAGGTTCTCGCCTAAGGCCCTGTTTGCCAAGATTGCGGCGGTGGTGGAGTCGACGCCGCCAGAGACGCCGATTATGGCTTTGCCTCTTATCCTTTCCTTTAACGTGCTGACGGATTCGTCTATGAACCTCTGGGCGTCGAACATGGACTTTCACAATCTACAGAGTCGAATTGGAATATAAAAATCTTGCAAGATCCCGCGTAAGCCTTACACTAGACGTGGGATGGGTAGGCGTCATTGTCGTGCTGGAGGCTGGAAAAACTATAAAGCATAGGTCCCAGCCTAAGTTAATCTTCAAAAACTGGTGAAATAGATGGAAAAGCACGCTCATGACCTTGTCATCGTAGGAGCTGGTCTTGCAGGGCTAAGGGCTGCGGTCGCTGCGGCAGAAGTCAGCAACAAACTCGACATAGCAGTCCTCTCAAAGCATCACCCTTTGCGGTCGCATTCTGTATGCGCCCAAGGTGGAACGGCAGCAGTGATGAACGAGAAGGACTCCTTTGAGCTACATGCTTATGATACGGTGAAAGGCGCCGACTTCCTTGCAGATCAGGACGTTGTCGAATTCTTCGTGAAACAAGCTCCTGGGGAGATAGTTCTCACTGAGCATTGGGGCTGTCCCTGGAGTCGGACGTCACAGGGAAAGATAGACCAGCGCCCGTTTGGAGGGCACTCTTTCGCAAGGGCATGCTTTGCTGCAGATATGACCGGCTTCCATGAGATGCATGCCATCTACGGTAAGGCTGTTATGTACGATAACTTAAAGTTCTACGACGAATGGTTTGCCACGTCGATCATAACTGAGGACAAGAAAGCATTAGGACTAGCGGGCATAGACATGAAATCTGGCGAAATGCAGGCTATAGCCGCGAAGTCAATCATAATCGCGACAGGAGGCCACGAACGCATCTATGATTTCACGACTTTTTCACATTCAACGACGGGCGACGGAATGGCCATGGCCTACAGGGCCGGTGCGCCGCTGGAGGACATGGAGTTCGTCCAGTTTCACCCGACAGGCCTGGTGCCCTCAGGCGTGCTCATCACCGAAGGGGCAAGAGGAGAAGGAGGATACTTGATTAACGCCAACGGCGAACGTTTCATGAAAAAATATGCGCCGGAGAAAATGGAGCTGGCCCCGCGGGATGTTGTTTCCAGAGCAGAACAGACTGAGATTAACGAGGGTCGTGGCCTGCCTGGGCCTTATGGGCCATACATCGCTTTAGACCTGCGGCACCTGGGTGAGGAGAAAATAAATGAGAGGCTCCCGCTCATTCGGGATGTTGCTATAAAGCTCGGCGGAGTGGATCCTGTCAAGGAGGTTATACCGATCAGGCCAGCGGCGCATTATTCGATGGGAGGAATCAAGGCTAATATCAAGACTGAGACTCCAATCGCAGGCTTGTACGCAGCTGGCGAATGCTCATGTATCAGCATACACGGTGCAAACAGGCTTGGTACAAACTCGACAGCAGATTGCCTGGTCTTCGGCGCAGTAGCCGGAGAAGAAGCCGCGAGACATGCGTTGGCAACGAGCATGCGAGAGATTTCAAAAGAGAAACTATTGACCGAGGAGAATAGAGTCTTCGAGCTAATCAGAAAAGAAGGTACAGAGAGAGTTTCAGTCTTAAGAGAAGGAATGAGACACGTGATGGGTGAAAAGGTTTGGATATACCGACGAGGCGACCAGCTTGAAAGCGCCTTGAAGGAGATCCGAACGCTCAGGACAAGGTTCAACAACGTGAAGCTTGAGGATAAAGGCCAACCGTTTAACACTGGATTATTCAACTTGTTGCAGCTTGATTTCATGCTGGAAGTTGCTGAGGTTACGGTTGCCAGTGCATTACCAAGGGCGGAATCAAGGGGGGCACACTCCAGAGTTGACTTTCCAAAACGCGACGATCAGAACTGGCTGAAGCACACGCTAGCCTACTATTCTACGGATGGTCCGAGGCTCGAGTACATGCCCGTGACGCTTGGGAAGTGGCCCCCAGTGGCCAGGACCTACTAGGAGGATGAATGCTGTGAGCACGAAAATTGAGAAGATCGTGGAGTTCAAGATAAGCAGGTACGACCCGGAAGGCAGAAAGAGCTACGTTTCCACGTACAAGGTTCCGATCCATAAAGGAACGACGGTACTCGACTCTCTTTTGTACATTAAGGATAACCTTGATGAGACGTTGACGTTTAGGCACTCGTGCAGAATGGGAATCTGCGGAAGCTGCGCAGTCAACATAAACGGTCAGCCCATGTTGGCTTGCTACACGCAGGTTCTGCAGCTCAACGCTGACTCACTTGTGATCGAACCCATTGCAAACCTACCTGTTATAAAAGACCTCGTCGTGGACATTCAGCCGTTCTTTGACCAATACAAGAAAACCACGAATGTCCTCATCAAACCTGAAGAGGAATTTAAAAAGGCTGATGAATTTGTTCAGTTGCCAGCTGAGCTTAAGAAGTTCTGGGACCTGACACTGTGCATAAAATGTTCGATCTGCTATTCCGCCTGTCCAGCCGCGATCGATGAAAAATTTCTGGGCCCTGAAAGCTTGACGGCCAATTACCGGTTCGTTGCAGACTCCAGGGATCAAGGGTGCCCAGGGCGGCTGAAACCTATGGCTGACAACATTTGGCTGTGTACCCAGTGCAATTCCTGCACTTTGTTCTGTCCGAAGCTTCTTAGTTGTGCCAATGCCATCGTTGATGACCATGGCTTGCTGGTCGAAGCAGGAGCTCTTCCGAAGACAGTCATTGACGTTCTCGAGAGAGTCTACAAGTATCATAACCCCATGGGAACACATCAGAGCAAACGCATGGACTGGGCTAAGGACCTTAACGTTAAGGCCTATCCTGCAGTAACGAAGGCTGACGTGCTGTTCTTCGTCTGCTGTTCTGACGTTTATGACCTGAGGAACCAGGAAGTCGCAAGAACGATGGTTCAAGTGTTCAACAAACTGGGCGTAGATTTCGCCACGCTCGGAGCCGAGGAATGGTGCTGCGGGGATCATATGCTGCGATTGGGCGAAAAAGGCTTGTTCGAAGAGCTTGCGAAGCATAATATTGAAACGTTCAGGAAATTCGACTCGAACAAAATCGTTACGCTCTCGCCGCACTGCTACAACACGTTCAGGAATGATAAGCCATACGCTGACGAGAAGCTTAACGTTCAGCATTACACGCAGTTCTTGGCTGACGCTGTGCGGCAAGGCAAAATTAAGCCAGCTAAGCCCGTGAATAGAAAAGTCGCTTATCATGATCCGTGTTTTCTCGGCAAACGCAACGAAGTTTATGATGCGCCGAGGCAGGTTCTCCAGGCTATACCTGGCCTGCGGCTCGTCGAGATGAGGAGGACGAAGCAGAGTAGCTTCTGCTGTGGCGGTGGCGCGGGAAGGGTTTGGACAGAGGATGCGCAGCCTGAGAAGAGGCCCTGCGTGAACAGGGTGAGGGAAGCCTTGGATCTGGGTGTTGATACCGTGGCAGTGGCCTGTCCGTATTGCGTGACAACGTTGGAAGATGCGGTGAAGGTGCTCGACGTGGAGAACAAGATTGCTGTGAAGGATGTTCTTGAACTGCTGAAAGATTCGCTCTAGTTTCGCGTTTTTCTCAATTGTCTTCATTTATGAATTGCTTTGAAGCTTAGTTTCAGCACTCGAGGGTCATCTTTCCCTTGAGCATGTGCATTTTCTGAGGTTTTGAGGGATAAATTAATATCAAGCTCCAAGAGTCTAGATGGACCAAGCGCGGAGGAGAGCATGTTGTTTGGTTATGCTGGCCGTGTGCTTCACGTGGATCTGTCGTCTGGGAAGACGCAAGTTGAACCTTTGAATGAGGATTACGCGAAGAAATACATCGGCGGAATCGGCTTAGGCATCAGGATGTGGTTGGATAATTCGAAGGCAGGTGTTGATCCGTTCAGTCCTGAGAACCCGTTGATTCTGGTCACGGGTCCGATTGCTGGGACTGTGTGGCCGACTGGGGGGAATGGTCATGCTTTTGTCTCCAAGTCTCCTCAGAGTTTCGGGGTCGGTGAGGCGAAGGCGCATGGTTCTTTTGGGACCGAGTTGAAGAGGGCTGGCTATGATGCGGTGGTTTTGAAAGGTAAGGCTGAGAAGCCTGTTTATGTTTGGATTGACGATGATGCGGTTCAGCTGTTGGATGCTTCTCGCCTTATGGGCAAGTCGCCTGCTGAGACTGAGGATGCGATCCGAGAAGAGCTGGGTGACTATTACATTCGTGTTGCTTCGATCGGCGTCGCTGGTGAGAAGCTTTCCAGGATGGCCTGCGTGATCAATGACAAGACCCGAGCGTGCGGGAGAACTGGTATGGGCGCGGTGATGGGGTCGAAGAACCTCAAGGCGATTGCCGTCCGTGGGACTCGTGACATCACAGTTGCGAAGCCGGATGAGTTCATGGAGTACGTGAAGGAGTTTCATGAGAGGATGAAAGGGCCGGCTGCGCAGAAGTATCGGACGCTGGGGACGCCTGAGAACGTTCTGGTGCACAACTCATTGTCGTGTATGCCTACGCGGAACTTCAACAATTCTCGTTTTGAGGGAGCCGAGAAGGTGAGCGGCGAGGTTCTTAACGATAAGTACCTGGTCAAGATCATCGGCTGCAGCTCATGCGCGATGCGGTGTGAGCACATGTGCGTCGTTGCAGAGGGTCCGTATAAGAATACGATGACGCGTATGGAGTATGAGACTCTCTGGGCGTTGGGCCCGTACTGCGGTGTGGACAGGCTTGACGCGATAATTAAGGGCATGGCATTGACCAACTACTACGGGCTGGACTCTATCAGTGCAGGTGTTACTGTCGGCTTTGCGATGGACTGTTATGAGCGAGGCCTGCTGAGGCAGGATCAGCTTGACGGTATCGATGCGAGGTTCGGCAACGCTGAGGCCATGGTTCAACTCGTTGAGAAGATCGGAAAGCGTGAAGGTGTTGGAGAGCTTCTTGCCGACGGTGTGAAGGTTGCGAGCGAGAAGATAGGCAACGGTGCCGAGAAGCTGGCTGCGCATATCAAGGGCGTTGAGACTACTGGGTATGATCTCAGGTGTTTGAAGACGGCAGCGTTGGGTTTTGCAGTCTCGTTCCGCGGTGCGGATCATAACAGGCATGGGGCGTACGCTTTTGACGTGAAGGGCAAGGTTAATCGGCTTGTTGCGGAGAAGGGCAGGGGTAAGATGGTTAGGGACATGGAGGATGTTTATAATCTGATCGACTCGTTCGTCGTCTGCAAGTTTTCGAGGGGCACGTACTACAAGGAGTTGCCGGACATGGCTAAGCTTTACACTTTGGTGACGGGGATCGACGTGACGCCTGAGGAGCTTAAGCGTTGCGGTGAGCGCATTCAAAATGCTGCCCGGCTGTTCAACATCAGGGAAGGCCTAGGCAGGAAGGATGACACTTTGCCTTGGAAAGTCATGCATGACCCTATTCCTGATGAGGGTCCGGCTAAGGGTGCATTCGTGACACAGGCTGAGCTCGACCTGCTCTTGGACGATTACTATGAGTCGAGGGGCTGGACGAAGCAGGGTGTTCCGACGGTGGAGAAGCTTAAGGAGCTCGGCATGGACGATCTGATCGGCATAGTTGAGAAGGCTAAGGAGGCTTAGGCCGTGGTAAAGATTCATGAGAGAAAGTTTGTTTCTGCGGATCCGGAAAAGTGCGTAGGCTGCCAGGTTTGCGAGTACATTTGCTCCTACACGAAGGAAAAGGCGTTCAACCCTTTGAAGTCTCGCATCAGAGTCGTCAGGATCAACCAGATCATAAATCTGCCCGTGACTTGTAGACTCTGTGAGGATCCGCCGTGCGTGGCTGCCTGCCCCAGGGACTCGTTGACGCAGTCTGAAGATACTGGGCTCATAAGCGTCGACAAGGACAAGTGTAACGGTTGCGGCTGGTGCATCGAAGCCTGCGATTACGGGGCGATCATGCTGCATCCTGACGACAAGGTTGTCTACGTGTGTGACCTTTGCAAGGAGAAGGGCGAACCCCAGTGTATCAAATGGTGTCCTGAAGAGGCTCTGGACTTGGTCACGAGCGACGTGCTGGCGCAGAAGGCAAGAATCATGGCCGTTAAGAAGCTTTTCCAAGAGGCGCCGAAGTCAAAGTAGCATCCTCAGCGGTTCTTCTTCGGTTCGGGCTTTTTGCAATCTTGAGTTTTAAGCGTCCCCGTTGTCGATGCCGTTTGATGATGGCAGAGAACTTGCATGTGTGCTAGAAAATGGAAAGGCTCGCAGAGCGCGCCTTCTCTCACCGGTTTCTTGTGTTTTCAATGTGAGTCCTTGTTTGCTAGTTGAGCCTTTAGTGGAGTGACCTGCGGTTTTGGGCTGAAAACACGCCATAAACGCACCTCCCCCCTCCTAGGCCATTTTTTTGATCTGGCTCTGCGTCTTACCGGTTCGATGGGGGCCATCGAATGTTGGGTCGAAATCACATGCATGGAGAGAGACGGCCTACCCCTCCCCTCCTTCCTCCGCCGGTCGGTTTTTCTGATCTTTGATTTTCACTGTTTGTCTGTGTGGGTTTAGGAAAGCTGACTTGTGTTATCTATATTTTGGGATGTTGTAACATCCGAACATTTGATACCCCCCTCCCCGGTCGGTTTTTCAGTGTTCTGTATGGTTTTTCATGGGTTTGGGGTTGCACGGTTTGTCATGTTCGTTTAAACTGAATCGGAGGTCAAACGAGGAAAATGATGTGTAATAGGTTCTTAAGTTCCACTTCTGATTGGTTGTTCGAGAATTTCAACGTGCCGATGACGCGGCAGAATTTTTAGGACAAAACAGAATAGTAACACTTTGAGGTGCATCTGAATAAATGGTGAAAAGCGTGAAGGTTTTGACCCCTTTTGACTCAAGCAGGATCTACGTAAGCCAAGATCGCAGCTTTCCCGAGGCTTACATCGTTGAACTGCCGCTGGATTCTGTGCCCGACCAAGATTGGCGGGACGCCTTCCAACTGAAGTGGAAATCGAGCAGAGATTTTTGGGACCGGAAACTCTTCTTAGTCGAGGATAGAGTCAGACTTGTCGCCACAGAGGATGAATTTGTTGAAAAACTAAGCTGGCTTGAAAAAGTCATAGACGAAACCAACGAAGCCATCAAAGAACGCTACCGCGTTATCGAAAACGAGAAGGAGATGATACAGGACGCGATGACCAAGCAGCTGCTTCAGAAAGAGACAATTTCAACCGAGACGATCGCGAAAATAATCGGAAGACAATTCTGCAGGTAGAAAACCTGAAAAATGGCATGAGACCTACGATTCTCAGGTGATCCTAATCGTAGTTCTTAACGCCTATCATTTTTCTGTAGCTTCTAAGGTCCATGGTGACCCGAGTCAAGAACCGTAGTTCCAGCGTTTTCGCTTCGAGTTGCGAGAGTTTTTCGCCGACGTTTTTCATGGAAATATCCGTCTCAGTCATATTTGTGTGCCTGCCTACAACATGGAACGCGGTTGTCACGTACGTTCAGCCGCTTTTACTTATCTAGCTTATGAATTGAGCATCAATATTCAGCGTAAATTTAAACATTATTAGACGCTGAGAGTGCTTTCACATCAGTGGCTTCTGGGCTGAGAAAGTCAGAAGGCCATCGGGACACGCGTTCTCACGGCTGGCTCTCCGACTGTCAGTCGAGGAAACATGTAATCATCAGCACACGCGTTTTCGATTCAGCTTGGCCGCGGGTGCAAGCGGGATTGGGGCAAGCTTTGTCATCAGTATTACGGGTTCATAATTCTTTTTAATATCAAAATTCACAGGTTTGAGCTAGCGATTCCACTGGAACGGCTTAGAACTTGGATAAATTCGATGAGTTACTCGTGAAAGTCATCGATGAAACGACTAGGTACTGTCTCGGAGGGGTGAACGCGTTGATACTCTTCGGCTATTTGGCGAAGAAATCTTGTTCAATGGAAGAAATTCCAGAAAAATTGGAAGTGTTCTCAACGGAATTGAGAAGTTTATTGGGCTTTGGGCGACGGCAGATCTATGGGGCCGCTTCTATACTGGAGGAAACGATTGCACACGCATTGTGTCTTAAGTTGAAAGTGCCGTACGATGAAAAGGGACCCATAGTTTTCTCTGACTACATCAGGATGCTGAAGAACACGTATTGTCAGGAAAGCAAGGAAGATGTTTGCGTAAATGTTGAAAACGTGCATTGACATGAGACCTCTTCCACGGCTGAATCTTCCTTTGCCCAGTACGATGGAGGTGAAGAAGCGTTGAAAAAAGGAAAAGCGAAGATACTCATGGTCGATGATGATGAACACATCTGTAGAGTGATGAGTCTCATATTGGAAGGCGAAGGATTCGAAGTGGAAACAGCATTCACAGGAGAAGATGCCATAAAGAAGTCAAAATCCAAAGTCTACGATGCTGCCATACTGGACATCAGGCTACCGGACATTGAGGGCACGAAGCTTCTGCAGGCGATGGGGGAGATCTCCCCAAAAATGGTCAAGATCATGCTCACGGGTTATCCGAACCTGCAGAACGCTGTCGATTCGCTGAACTTTGGCGCCGATGCCTACCTCATGAAACCGCCAAACCCAGAGGACGTAATCAACTCAATAAGAGAGAAACTGCAAAAACGAAAAGAAGAAGAGCTTGCAACGGAAGAAAGAATCTCAGTGTTCCTGAAGACCAGAGCAGCGAAACTCCTTCAGGAGGCCGCAGAATAACATCCATTTTCCTCTGTTTATTGCAGTTTGATTATGGATCATACGGTGCTCATTGTGCCCTTCAAGTCAGTAGGAACAGCTGTAAAGCCTGCAAATACGGCATGAGGGCTGGGCATCAAGGTTCGTGCTTTAAGTTTTCATTTTAACTCGTCGGAACGTACGGTTTGTTGATTGAGTGCGAATACATATGATCAAGTTTTAGTGGTGCTTTTAAGGTGAAGAATGTAGGGCGAATATGAAATCGTGCGACACAATGTATTTATTAAAACTAGCCACTTGCATAATCAATGGTGAGTTGGTGAACCCGCTAATACGTATGAAATCGCAGAGTTCAAGACTTTGCTGTCCTGTGCAAAACGCTCATCGATCAACCATCTCATCAAAAGTAAAAGTGTCAATGAGGAGGAATTAGAAGAATGATAAGGCTTAAGCTGCTTAAGAATCGTTGGGCTTTGAGCACGGTAGTGACTACACTGATCATACTAGTCGTATCAATATTGCTAGCGACCGTCGTCGTATTCTTTGCCATAAACGTGGTGAGCACGAGGGTTCAGGAAGAAAGTCTCAACTTGAGTAACCAACACATATGGGCCAACGCAAGTGCAACGCCAGGCACTGCCAGCTACACACTTGCGACGCTAATGGTTGTTAACACGGGCGGCAGAGACGTCGTCATGAGCCAGATCGCAGTAAGAGGACAAAACTGTCCATGGAACGGAACCACATCTGCAGGAAGCCAGAAATTCTTGTTATACTGCACAATCAGTGGAGCCATATCTGCAGACTTGGGTTATGTGCCAAACTTCAACTACACTGGCGGAACCAACTACGAAGTTCTAGACGGCGTTCAATACAATTTCACCGTTGCAAACAACAATCTAATATTGAAGTCTGGTGCCGCCATACTCATCTACATCGTCAACCCTGACAGCATCTCGGTACATGATGTCGGCCTGACCACAAGCATAGCAATTCACTCGGCCCAAGCAGTGTACATCAAAGAAACTAACATAGAAGCCGTCTCGTCATCTTAATCTTTTCCATTTTCACCCCGTTTTTGATTATCTTCTTGGACAAACAATGTGTAGCTCTGTTCTACACACAAATTGTCATATCTGAATTCTTTGTTATTCTGCTTCAAAGTGATAAAAAATGAAGAACATGCTAAAGAATCGAACCGCATTGAGCACAGTCGTAACTACGCTGATCATTCTAGTGGTTTCAGTGCTATTAGCAGGAGTCGTAACATACTTCGCCATCAACGTGACAAGCACCAGAGTGCAAGAGGAAAACTTGGCACTAACAAAGCAGCACATCTGGGTTGCAGGAGATAACACGGCAGAAGCAGCCGTAATGATAACAAACACAGGCGGGCGAGACGTTGTTGTTAGCAAAATCGCTTGCCGAGGACAAGACATAGACTTGGCAGCCAACGGTTATTACGCCATGGCAGCAAGCGGAGACGACCTCACCGTAGATCTACAGTGGATAAACTCGACGGACTTTGCAACCATCGCTCCTGGAGGATTGGCCGCGTTCCTAGGGACAGTAACCGGCAATATAGTTTTGAAGTCAGGCGCCACCATAGCTCTCTACATTACAAACCCTGACAGCATTTCAGTCCAAGACGTTGGCTTGACCGTTGCTCTCACTGTGTTCAGTTCGCAGGCAATATACTACAAAGAGACAAACGTCGAAGCAGTGGCATTACCTTAAAAACCCAACCCCTAACTTTCTTTTTTCTCTTTTTTCGGATGAAAATAGGCTTCTGAGGTGTCATCGTGTCCTACGCACAAATCATCATATCAATTTTGTGGGATAGACCCTATCCATGGCTGTCAACGGATGGAGAGCTAGGTGCTGCAAGTGTTTGTCTCTAATAGCCACGGGCAAGGTGCTTAGAGTGCGCGGGAAGAACGGTGAAAAAACAGCAACTACTTTTCTTGTATTCATGACCGCGATTTCTTTAGTTTCAACTTTGAACGCATATTCAATTTCAGTTAATTATGGCTATCCTTCTGGCCTATTGGCTAGAGAACTTGCCTGGGAGAAAACATTTGGAGGAACCGGTGATGATAGGGCATTCTACATCGTGAAATCAGGAGACGGCGGTTTCCTTGTGGTTGGATCTTCAACATCCTTTGACCGGGGAAAGACTTTCGCATGGATCGTAAGGATAGATCAAGATGGAAACATGCTTTGGAACAGAACCTATGAAGAGAGAGACGGTAGCGAATTCAGGTCCGCTATAAGGACAGACGATGGTTTTGTGTTGGTGGGCAACGCATTCTCGTCTTCAGGCGACGAAGATGGCTGGATAGTAAAAATTGATGAGCAAGGCAACGTTTTGTGGAACCTGACTGTCGGAAGCAAAGAAACAGCCAAGTTTTCTTCAGCCGCAGAAACCTCTGATGGTTTCATTCTGGTTGGACTCACTTATTCAATGGGCAGAAACGCTTCCGACGCGTGGGCTGTCAAAATCGATACGAGCGGAGAAGTTTTGTGGAACAAGACTTACGGAGGGAATGGAGATAATGCGTTCCGCGCCGCAGTCGCGACCGACAAGAACGAATACGTATGTGCCGGCTACACGAATTCGATCGGCAATGGAGATTATGATGTTTGGTTGGTGAAGATCGATGGAAATGGAACTCTCCAATGGAGTACCACTTATGGCGGCGTGGAAAGCGACATGGGTTACGCACTCGCCGTGACTAGAGATGGATACGTAATTGCGGGTGAGACGCACTCTTTCGGAAACGGTGACGCGAAGGCCTTTGTTGTGAAGACTGATTTGAACGGCAAACTTCTGTGGCAAAGGGCATACGGAGGGGAGCAATTTGACAGTATTGATTCGATTATCCCGTCGAGTTCAGGAGGATATGTTGTTGCAGGCTTTACTTTTTCTTTTGGCAAGGGCCAAAGGGACTTCTGGATTTTCAGCATTGACGATTCAGGAAATGTTCTGTGGAGTAGAACGCAGGGAAGAGAAGGTTTTGAAGAAGCCTATTCGATCGTAGAAGTGGCAAAGGATCGATTTGTTGTTGCAGGCTGGACGAACTCTATAGGGAATGGGAAATATGATTACTATGTTGTGGAGATGAAGGTGTCACTCTCAGACTACTCGTTAACTGAAAGAGTTCTATTATTCTATGGTCTGGCAGTTCTGGCTATCGCTGTTGTTTCAATCCTGACATTTTGGAGACTTCAACTGAGAAGGCAGAATAAGTAAGAAATTCTCCTTCTCGTTTTTCAGGTAACCTTGTTCATTATGTGTAGTTTTGCTTACACACAAATCGTCAAATCAAGTCGATGGATGTAATTGTCATGCAGAAAGCGATTAAGAGGAGACTATGAGGCTTGCCCACAGAAGTGTCAAGATGGAGAATGATGGGACTCCGCCGTTCTAAGATAGCCTTAGCCATTCCGGTTACTTTCCTTATCTTATTCGTCTCGACGCTGGGCATAATAACGGTCACTTACTACTATTCAATTGAAAGAATCGATGCCAGAAGCGTTACTCTGAAAAATTCGATGGCAGAGCAGGATATGAGCTCTTTTGATGACGCTTTATCGTCTGTCTTATGGCAGTCGGGTTCTTCGCGCACCTTGCAAATCAATGATTACGGTGGAGAACTGAGGGTTCAGCCTTCCACGAATCATTTGCTTGTTAAAGTGACAGACAATAATAACATTTCAGACACGGTTTTTAATGCCACCGCGGGGCAAGTCGTGTATGAGCTTCCTTACTCTGAAACAGCAGACACAGGGCTCTTCCTGAAGGGAGATAGCCGCTCAATCGTAAATCAGGGCGGCTCAGGTATTACTCAGCTGTACATACGAAACGGACAAGAACACGTTGAGATAGTTTTGCGGTACAGACTGATAACATCCGCGGTCGCTTATGTAAACGAAGACAACACGACGATTAATGACGTTCGCATATACATGGTGAACCTCAGTTCTTCCCAAGATATTGAGTCAAATGGCGAAGTACCATTAGTGATCTCATGCGTGAACGTTGAAAGCAACGTCGCAACGTACAATGTGTCGTATCAAACCGGTGCTCTCACCGTCAACGCAAACCTAGATGGAGTTCAAGGGCAAGTCTCAATTCCTATTTCAGGCAGTTCCAGCGGTGCAGTAGTGAACCTAGAGCTGATTGTTTGCGATGTCAAAATTGAAAGATGGATAAGGTGAGAATTTGCCCTCAATAATCCCGAGCTATGTGTACACGCTTGTCGCTTCAATAGTTGTCGGGACTTTGCTCATCTATGCTTTTGACGTGTCGACCGTCGGGACAAAGGGCGAAGCAGAAAAACAGCAGCTAAGAAATCTTGCAGAATACGTGGCAATAAAAAGCTGTGAACTTGTTTCGGCAGCAACGGCAAACAATCTTTCGACTAGTTTGAGGTTAGACATCCCTCCCCTTGTTGGCAATCAAAGGTACTGGATACAGCTTGGAAATGATTCTTCTGTTGCCTGGGTTGAATATGGGTATGGCACGACTCCATCTTCGACCGAACTGCAAGTGACAATACCTTTGGAAGTTTCGGCATCAGGCATGTACATCAGCGACTTAGGCACTCCAATTTTGGAATGCAGCGCGAATAGCGCAGGTACGTACTTGCAACTTTTCGGGGGCCATTAGGATGAAACTCGGCAAGAGTAAAAAGGAGCAAGTTGATGAAAGAGAAGAAATCTCCACGGAGGATCTCGCAGGATACTTGGGCATTCAAGGATGCAAACTGCCCGAGGGCTACACGCAGGTGGAAAGTTATCCGCTGAAAGCACCTTTCTCTTACGCTTGGATATTTCAAAACGAGACTGAGCTGAGCTACATTTACATCGTCGATGAACTGCCGATGACCAAGGATGAAAAAGACACTTACAAGAGGCTTAGAAACATCTTAGAATACGAGCTCAAAGCGCCAGAATCTGACGAGACTCTCAGCCAATCATTTCATAGGCAACTTCCCGAAATAATAGAAAATCATGGCAAAGCTTTTGAAACGACCTCGGAAATCGGCATGCGCAAAATTCTGTACTACTCGGAGAGAGACCTGATAGGTTTCGGCAAAATAGACTCTTTGATGTTTGATCCTTCTGTTGAGGACATAAGCTGTGGCGGCGTCAATAAGCCGATCTATCTATGGCATAGGAAATACGAAAACATAAGGACAAACGTGGTGTTTGAGAACGAACAGGAACTGGATGACTTCATAACAAGAGTTGTGCACAGAGAAGGGAAGCATATTAGCATAGCCTACCCCATCGTGGACTTGACTCTTCCTGGGAAACATCGCTTGGCAGTTTCGTTCGGCAAAGAAACGACTCCAGCGGGCACAAGTTTTACCATTAGAAAATTCAGGGACGACCCTTTCACCATTATTGACTTAATTGCCAACGAGACCATTGATGAAACCATTGCGGCCTATCTGTGGCTTTTGGTGGAAAACAAGATGTCAGTCATGATAGTCGGCCCGACTGGAGCCGGCAAGACTACCGCCCTAAACGCCATAGCATGCCTAGCAAAGCCTGATTTCAAGATAATCTCGGTAGAAGAAGTTGCCGAAATCAACCTCCCACAGGAAAACTGGATCTCAACCATTGCAAGACCCGGGTTCGGCGGTGAAAACCAGGGAGAAGTTGGCCTATACGATCTCATCAAGTCAGCAGTAAGACACAGGCCAGCCCTAATCATCGTAGGAGAGGTGAGAGGCGAGGAAGCTTACGTGCTTTTTCAGGCACTGGCAACTGGACACGGCGGGCTCTGCACCATGCATGCAGAAGACGTCGACACCGCTGTAAAACGTTTGACTCAACCTCCCATGAACATTCCATCCTCAATAATTTCATTGATGAACTGCATAATCGTCGTTAAACAAGTCAAAATCCCCACTTACGTCTCAGTCGATCATAAAATTTCAAGCCGGAAATTCGTTCAAGTATCAGAAATGGACGTCGGAGGTAACCTCTATGACATATTCTCATGGAATCCATCAAAAGATATTTTTCAACAAAACCTTGAAAAAAGCTACTTGCTAGCCAAGATAGCCAAAACTCTTGACATTCCAGTGAGTGTGGTACAACAAGAACTTGAAAGACGAAAACAGCTTTTGTTGAAAATGGTTGAAAGGAACCTGCGGGACTTCAGAAGTGTGCATAGGGCTCTCAGTAGCTCTCTCAATCTTCTAGAGTCAACTGACAAGAACCGCATGGAGGCGGAATGAAACGAAGCCTTCCAGTAGCGGAGTTGGCAAACTCCTAGGCTTTCTGACCAAAGCTACTAGCGAAGAAAAAGAGAAAATAGAATATGAACTGCCCTTTGCCGTGATGATTTTCACTCTGATGGCGGCAAGTGGAGTATCTTTGTACGACAGCTGGAAAAGGATACGGAAACTAGCTTTTCTTCCTACGTTCAAGAAAGAGGCAGATGAAGTCATAAGGCAGGTCGAAGTGCTAGGAAAAGACCCGCTCACGGTTATGCAGAACAGAGCAGGGGTCACCCAGTCCAAGCTCTACAGAAACTTCCTCAGCGGGTTTGCTTCTTCAGTCAGAAGCGGAGGAAAGATAGCTGACTACATGAGAAGCGAGCTCAAATCAATTTTCGAGCTTCGAAACATGGCTATTACACGTTCGATCGAGAAGATTGCAACCCTGGTCGAGGCCTATTCTGTCATGCTGATAGTAACTCTGTGCGCATACATACTATTTGTCGTATTCTCTGCCACAAGCATACTGCAAGTCCTGGCCAGTACCTCCATTCCTAACTCGCCCATCATAGCGTATTTGTTTGCCTTCTTATTCATGCCAATAATCTCGTTCATATTTATTCTCGCGGCCCATAACATGCAAACGAGCTCCTTTCCCGACCTGAGAGACGTTTACAAGAAAGCCCTGATTCTTATGATTGCAGTTGGCTTGCCCATATGCCTCATACTGTTGGTCCCATCTCTCTCCTATATCAGCCAGACTGTTGGTATGGCTGAACTTGTCACAGCAGGGCTCGTTGCGATATCTCTGCCGCTTGCCTTTCAATACCATAGAATTGCGAAAGTGAACTACAATGCTGAAGACGCTATTCCAAACTTCATCCGAGAAGTCACCGAATCACAGAAGATCGGGTTGTCACCCGAGAAAAGCATCATCGAAGCAACAAAGCGCAAGGATTACGGCCAGTTTTCCCAATTTCTCGAGCTCGTCAGAAGTCAAATTGAATGGGGTACCCCCCTAAGAAGAACGTTCGAAAATATTCGACAGAAGATCAGAAGCTGGTTCGTTACCGTAAATTTCGCGATGATGATCGAGACAGTAGAAATCGGCGGAAACTCCACGCAGGCCCTAGACATACTGTCAGAATATAGCGAAAAAGAACACGAAATCCAAATCAACAGAAGAGCTCTTCTTAGACCCTACATCATACTTGCTTTTGTATGGAGTGTACTCATCGCCGTCACGACAACCATCGTAGCCTTGACTACTTATCTGATGGCAACCGTGGTGAGTTCCAGCCTTTCGCCAATAACGATCGCGGCGATGCAAGACCAAATGAAAGTCTTTTCAGTAGGAATCGTCCTGCAATGCTGGATCTCAGGATTCTTCATTGGAAAAATCAGCGAGGGGAACCTCGCCGCAGGCTTCAAACATTCAGCCATGCTGGCCGTCACAGCTTATGTATCACTCATTCTGTCACAGATCTTTCTCGCAGGCGCCTTTGGAATACCAACATAGACTGAGGGCAAGGTATGCCAGCGATTTCTATCGATACGTTCTTTGCATGCACACTAATGATCGCCGTCGTAATTGGAGCCTCGGTCCTGTCATCGGAAATACTTGGCGCCCACATAGTCGAGTATCAGAATCTGAACGAAGACAATTATCTCAGAACATTGTCTGAAAACATTCTCTTGAACGCTGGCACCCCAGCAAATTGGGGTTCCAACGGATCAATCATTCCAGAGTCTTTCGGTCTGGCGAAGAACGGTTCGCTAAGTCCGACGGAGCTTGACACAGATAAGATCTCCAGGCTCAACGGCCAAAACGCTTTCGCATTGACTTATCCAGAACTGCTGAATGCGGCAAGACTGAAGAACATTGCTTTAGGAGTCTCAGTGACTCAGATATTGGATGTCTCATTGACTCAGTATTCAAATAACACTTCAGGAAACTCAACGACATACGTTTTCGAGGTTTCAGTGAGCCAAGATAATACCCCAGTGGCAGCCTCTCTGAATTGCTACACAGTTGCCAAGAATTTTCTCTCCAGCACAAACAGCAACACCTCGCTCGACGGATTAGGCTACATCGACGTGGAAATTCCAAACGCATCCAACGGCACGGCTTCACTTATCGTCTTTGCAAGAGCCATCTATGACTCGAGGATGACCGCCTATGGAGTATATCTCTTTGAGCATTTATCGACAGAGCAGCTGCCGACCAATAGTTTTCTTGGGCTAAGCCCGCTTAACTACAATCTGTGGGTAGATCCCAACTATTCCGACATTATTCTCGAAAACGCCTACGCGTTCTCGTACGAGTATGAATCCAATCTTACCGTTTCTTCAAACTCAACTTACAAGATCCCAGTTTTTTTGGACAAGAGCCCCATCGTACTCGTCGTGACGGGTGTAAATGCCTCAACTTTTTTCGTAGAATGGACTGCCTATCCACAGATTCCGCTGGATGCAGGAGCAAACTTCACGAACGTTGAGTCCCACATTTTCAGCTACGTGGTCGACGTAGAAGGCGCACTCTATAGTCTAAAGCTCCGTTTCGGAGGCTTAAGCCAATGAGGCTCTTGACAGATAACCGGGGGCAAATTAGGGTTATCGAAGCATTTTTTGCGGCGGTCTTGTTGCTTTCTGCTTTGGCGATGATCCCCTCGGAGACACATGTAGGAGGCTCAAACGATGAAATTCTCCATTCTGCAGCTCAGCGCACGCTAATCACTTTAGACAGTGACGGCACTCTATCGCGACTGATAGAGAATGAAAGTTGGACTACCCTCAGAAAGTGTGTACAATCACTGCTTTCTCCAGCAATCTGGTTCAACCTGACAATCTTCGATGAAAACATGAATCCCATTAATGAGGTTCAAATATCCAGTGGAAGCCAAATCAACAAAGACACCGCAGCAGCAGACTACGTCTGCGCAAGCTCAGGCAGTAACTATAGAATTTACGTTATTCGTCTTCAACTCTCAAACGTGAACTAACATGAAAAGAAAACGCAGAAACTCAAACAATTCAGGCCAAGCACTGATAATAACGTCTCTAATCATAACAATGCTTCTGCTATCAACAGCCTACTACGTATTTGAAATCGAGAAGAACGTTACAGGCAACTCGACGTCGATAGACTATGCCTTCATGGCAACCAAGCTTAGCACGCTGAACACGGTAGTCAGTGCCCTTGCAAACGTCTCAAACGGTGGAAACCCGTCCGTCTTAAGGGCAAGCCTAAGCAGGCTAGTCTCAGCCGTCGAGATTCATTCCTATGATGGAGAGTCTCGTCTTCTCTTCAAGCCTTTGAACTCGTCACCATACCAAGATGGAATAGACATTTCATGGGAATCTAATGGCTCAGGAATATCAAGCGCGCATGTCAGCCTTTCACTAAACGCCTCAGGGCCTTCACTGAGCTATTATTCAGAGTACGCAGTAAACGTAACGACGGCTCTGACCCTCCAAGGATCGTTCACCGGAAATGATAGCGAAAAGACCGTGAATGCCACGTGCAGAGTTTACGATGAACAAGGATTCGCGCTCGCCAAGGACATTACAGTGCTCTACCAAAACGAAACAGACGGACCTTGGATGCCGATGAGTCCGGTAGATACTCTCAATGTTATCGACTACGGCAATGGAACCTATTCCTTGTCTTTCAACGTTTACGCCCAGAACGTTCTAGAAATTTCAGCGCAGGTCCACGACTCACGCGATATATTCGTAATTGCAAATGCCACGTGTAATATCGTATAGGTAAGACATTTCGCCGATAGAGTCCGTAGAATCAATGGTGTCCGATGTCTCGCCACGATCTTCAGCCCAAGTGAATTTCTGATTCATATTTCCGGTTCATAAGCATAAAGTATATGCTCCGTCAGAATCTGGCGTCAAGTTCAAAGTGCGACACAATGGGTGAGTTAGCGCATGGGATTATCAATGGAGTTGACTGACGACATCATCAAGGTCTATGACGAAAAGAGTGAAGCATGGAAGTTCGTCAAGAAAGACAAAGGGCTCAAGCAGCTTACGCTTGTAGAGGACACACTTTCAAGGTTCGGGTTACTGAAAAACGAGATAAGAGTATATCTTTATCTCGCAAGATCGGGTGAAAAGAAAGCGTCAGAAATAGCAGAGGCCATCTCGCTTCATCGGACCGAAACCTACAGAATATTGCGCGACCTAGAAAAGAAGGGAATTGTCTTCTCAGCCTTCGAGAAGCCTCTGAAGTTCACAGCCGTACCTATGGAAAAAGCAATGGAACTGTTGATTGAAGCCCAAAAAATGAAGATCAAGCTTCTAGAAAAGGAAAAAGTCGGATTAGTCGAGCTTTGGCTATCGATACCCCAGCCAAAAGTCGAAGAAAGCAGAAAAGAGATTTTTCAGATACTCGAAGGTGAGCAGCAGATGATAATAAAAGCAAATGATCTGCTGAAAAAGACGAAAACCGAGCTCAGAATATATGCTCCAGGAGAGTACCTAGCCCAACTGTACCACAGCGATTTCACAGACAATTTGGAACGATCCTCAAAGAAAATCTACATCAAACTGCTGACTGACGATTCGTTGAAGGGCAAGTTCTTCTTGGAAAAGATCAAATCATCAAATCATGATTACCGCATGGTGAACGTTAAGAATTTGCCGTGTTTCATAATTTCAGATGAAAAAGAACTCTTGATGGTCATTCAGAAGAGCGATGAGCAACAGGATAGCAACGATAGAAAGAAGCCCAAGGTGGTCGCTCTGTGGACAAACTACGACGCGTTTGTTGAAACGATGGAAGTGTTGTTCTCAAAACTAGACGAAACTGGAAAAAGAACCCAAGAAATTCATGTAAGCGCAACCTAACCGATCTTACTTTTCGGTTTTTTCTTTCAATTAAAATTCAGGATAGTCCGTGTTCACGTTTCTAGCGCGGCTTCAGATGCCTTGACATATATCTTTGCAAAGCTCTTTATCAGGTCTTTTTGATCGTGAATGATTGAACTTGCCTTGAAGAAATCCTTCATCTTATCCGTCTCGACCCCGACCCCTATCGTTATGATACCTTTCTTCTCCAGTAAGCTAGTGGCTTCGGACATTGCTTTTTCAATGTTGGGATACCCTAAAGGCGTTCCGTCAGAAATGACGACTAGGAACCTCTGCTCATCGTATCTCTTCGCAAGGATGTTTCCAGCGACTTGAACAGCATCTGGCATATACGTAAGGCCGTCGAACTTCAGACCGCCGATTCTTGCTCGTACCCTTTGTGAATACGCCTCGGAAGAATCTTTCAGCACGTAGAAGCGATCACTGAAAGCGAAGAAGGACCATGAACCCGGATCCATCAAAAGCTCTTTTGTGGCCTCTGCTATGCAGATAGCCAGACTTCTGCCAAACTCGCCTTTCACGCTCATGCTGGCACTCGCATCGAACAGAATCCCCCACGCATAGCTTCTACTCAAATACTCGTCCCGCAAGAAAACATCTGTCGCAGGTTTTCTGCTAGCAAGAACCTGAATGATCGCAGTGAGATCCAGCTGTCCAAATTCCTTGCCAGGATCCTCATCTAGAGCATCCTGAACTACTCTCAGACTGTCGAGGAGCCGTCGACTCCCTCCGGGAAGAAGAGACCTAGCCTTCAAATACTGGGTGTAGTCTTCCTCGGGAAAACCGATTGATTTGAATCTGGTCTCCTGCACGTATTCCTGAAGTTTATCCAGCATCTTTTTCTCTCGGCCTCTTTGTTGAGATTCCGTGTCGAAAGCCTGCGTGATCTCCATGTCTGATTCCTTTTTCCAGTATGAAGCCATGGGTTCATTAGACGAAACTGCACCGGTAAGAGCTTCCAGACATTTTCTGAACGTGTCTTCATCCTCCGAACCAGAAAGTAGCTCATTTTGGTAAAATAGACTGCAAGCACCGATTTTTTCAGTGTACAGCAGAGAAGGAGCCTCTACAACGGGACCATTTGATTCGAGAGTTTCAACGATGCTGTTCATGGTTTCCTCAAGAATATCGTCAAGCTTGATTTCTTCTCCAACAAATGAAGATTGAATCTTCTCCTTAAGTGAAAAGAGCATTAGGACCAACTGGTCAACTTCATTCTGTTCTTCCGGTTGTAGTGTTCCTTTTACGAATCCTACGTTGACCTTAGACAGCAAAGCTGCCATTATCCGAGTGGCTGGATTAAAAATTTTCTCTATAGGCTTCATTCTCGCAAGAACAAAGGAATTTGCAAAGGCGAAATCCGGAAACCTCTCAGGAGCGCGCTTGCTGATGTACGCAGTTACGTAGACATCGTTGGTTAATGATCGCGCAAAATTCTCCACGTTGGTGTTTTTCGAAGTGTTTGTGTCTCTTTTTTCATAACACTTGGGCACCAACGTGTGAGCTGTCAAATGAGAAACACAAGTCCTGAACAGTCTTCCCACTTTAACTCTTCCGGCAAAGTCGGGTGGGAATTGATATCCCATGAAAAGTACGTTTCCTTCTTGGGAGTCTTGAGGTACGGGAAGATGAATAGAAAGTCGCGGTTCATTCCATGCTAGAGTTGGTTGACGTAGGGTTGGATCAAGCCGAATTCTTGCTTTCATATAGTCTTTCTGAAAGGATACCATCCAAGCATACTCAAGAAGGCCCATCCAGATTACCGCACTTCGAAGCTCAGATTATCCAATCTTTTGAAAAACCGATTCAACAATTCGCCTCACGTCATCCTGCACTTCAACGTTATCGCTAGTCACTGCAACAATAGTTTCATCCGCCGCATCGTTCGCCGTGTTGCCATCATGAATCAACGTCGCCCAGTTTATCAAATCCCCTAAAGACGGACCATAAGGAATATCTCCTGCCTTGTACTGCCTTCGCAGCTCAGCGCCAACTTTGACGACTTTATACGCTGTATCTTCCTCGATTCTGGCTCGTTTCATGAGCATCTTGACTTCTGTCGGTGAAATCTTCTCGCCAACGCTAGTGTAGTCGAAATTAATCCATACTGCCATCCGTCTTCTCATGGCTGCGTTCAACGGTTTTGTTCCCGCAAACTCTGCTGAATAGGGGTTCATGCTGATTATGAGATATCCGTATGTCTGTCTCTCTACCACCTCATTGTCCTTCTCGTTCAATACAAGGTGGCCTCTGGTGTCAAGGACCGGGTTCAGTCTTGTGGCAACGTCTTGTTTCATCATGTTAGCTTCGTCGAGATACATTATTCCCCCGAGTCTGAGCCATTTAGTCAACAGACCATCAATCCAATTCTCTTTCCCCAGCCCGATAAAGCGTCCAATGAGATCATACGAGGATGTTTGCAGACCGCAGTTGACTTCCCAAACGGGCAGTCCGCAAAGCTCTGCCACAAGATAGACTATGTGAGTCTTTCCCGTTCCAGATGGCCCTATAAGCGCACATTGCTTGAAGTAGTAAAGGGCTCGCACCATTCGCTCTACATAGTGCTGTCCGCTGTCGATGAACTCAGGGGTGTTCTTAGGAATCAAGTCATCCAAGTGTGCAAAGCTATAGTTAGGATGAAGGTCGTATCTCTGAATTTCATATTTGCCGTAGAGGGGCGACTGTGACATGGGGCGTTCCTTGTTCAAAGCCACCGTTACCCTGAACTTGTCGCGTCGGATAGACGAGACTTCTTCAACTCTGCTAGTCTCTTTTTTATCCTTTAGGCCTTGATGCCCATAACTCAAAAGGCGGTCGCCCCTGCAATATTATACGGAGGAGAATAAGATATAAATATTACGTATTACGACTCGCGACATGGTCCCGCCTAGCATAACAAGGCAAATCAACCTCACCAACAGCTTCTTTGTCTTATCTAGTTTATGTGCGTAGAAACTCACAACATACAAGTCCTTTTCTGACGTGGACTAACTAAACAGGTAGTGACACTTATGAGCCAGGAAACGAACGCCATTCAAGAGCCAGTGCAGCTCCAACCTCAGCCTAAGGAGAATCCGAAACAGACCAAGGCTTCTCAGTTGACTCTGCAAGAACTTCTTGACTATATGAAAAGCGTACAGGACGACATTGGCCAGATCTGTGAGCTAATGTCTGAAGAAAAAGTTCTTGTATCTGAATTCTTCGAATCATTCTTGAAGCTTGTGCAACCAATCGCTTCCACGCTTCCTGTCTCTACAGCAACGCTTCCAGGAGAAATGGGCGACGTTGCCCAGGCGCTAGTCGATCCTTTAGGTAATCTTATACTTCTTTACCAGGATGGATACGCAAAGATCGAGAACCTCCGTGAAGAGAAACATCGCGACCTAATGGTTGCTATCGTGAAAGACACCACCCCCAAAATAAGACTGCTTATCAATGCGCACAGACAGAAAATCGAAGAACGAATGAAGTTCCTGTCCTCAGTTACCAAAGAAATGCAGAAAGTATCCAGAGCTTTTTCCGCTGCCGGCGCCGTCGAATCACAGTGATCGAATCTTCTCATGTCAGCCCAAAACACCCTGAATATTACCGTAAAGGCGATACGTTCAGCACGTTCGCACGGGCGCCCTAAGGCACAAATCATTTGGAGATTTCAAATCTCATCCTTTTGGTCGTCAAAGACGTGTTATATCAAAGGAGTATGTAGCAAATATGATATACAAATTCTCTTATCGCAAGAAAGGCTTCTTTTCCTCAGTAAGATCGACAATAGAATTGATGAGGCTGGAGGTCCGCTTAGAAAAATGTCAACTAATAGGGTGGGTGGTCTAGGGAAGATCCTTGGAACGGGTGAGGTGTGATGGGAACTGAAATTCGAACATTCTATTCTTTGAAAGAGATGAACGAAAGCGTATCTGACGAAATTGACCAATACAGGGCATTAGCTGAAGATTACAGTCAGTGGCTTGGCTCGCTGTTGCGAAGTTGCGAAGAAAACTACGGAAATGAAGATTGGTTCCAGAAATCAAGTGCAATGCAGAAAAACATACGCGCCCAAGGAAAAAGAAACATCGAAGCCAAACAACCTGCAAAAGGCAAAGCAAAAGGCAAGAAAGGAGAACCTTCTTGCTGGATTCAATCAGCTGGAATTCTGATATGCTCGGCTGAGCAGGGCGAGGCTGAGATTCTCTTCGAGGCAATTGAAAGCATCAACGGAAAAATCCAAGGATTAGAGAAGTTCAAGGCCGCCATCCAGCAGATTGAACGTTTAGGACTCGGAAAAAGCGTCAATTACGTAACCTACTTCAAGGATGATGTACCTGAAAAAATAGTCTTACTCGCGAAACGAGAAGCAGAGAACAATGGCAACTTCAAATTCTCAACGGATCTCACCGTGCCGGGACTGTATCGGTGATACCAAGGATGCTAGCCATGTTAGGATCGTATGAAACAGTGGTATAGCACGTTAAAAAGGTTAAATATAAAATGGCTGAAAGAGCTTAGGGGAATCAATCATCTGCCCAAGATATTCTGTTTCAGGTGTAGCCGTCTCAATCCGCATAGATAGCCTGCAAGGCGAAAGGACAGGTGAGGACAGATCGGTTGAAGAATTTTTCTTCGACATTAACGCAAAACTTGAGGAACAGAAAAGAACCAGCAGGCAAGCTACTCTTGCCTTCAATCTTTCTATAACTACCAAACCAAGCGTGGCAAAGTACGCAGCAACTGGTACGCTAACGTTAGAGGGTGACTCGCTAGAAATAAACAAGAAGTTGGAAGTCAACCCCAAGACAAGAATCCCACAGATACTGTTCACGGTTTATCAGCATATTTTCAGTTCAATTTACCTGCTTTCGTCAGTTTTGGACGCACCCTATCCTCCTCCGGACCTTCTCCACCCGATGCAAGAAAAAATACAGATTCTCCCGCATAGTGGCGAACATCAAACACCGCAACCCCAACAAGAGAAAATAGTCGAAGCTGCACAAGAACCAAAAACCGCAGAAGACGGAGACAAAACATCAAAAGACGGAGGCATGCAGGCGCCGAAGCCTGTGGCTTAGGACCCGCGTAGCAAAAGACGTAGCAAAAACGTAGGCAATGACTGTACGAGGCATCCTTTACTTCGTGTTTGTTGGTCCAGAAGTTGTGGGAATAGTTCCTCGCTGGAGGCCCCTGCATTGCAATCGAGTGGAATTCTCGTATTCCTCAGAATTCTCTGATCAAGTCCATAGACTTCGCCGAAAACGCTGAAATAGGCTTAGTTTTAGTTTTGATTTCAAATTCATAATCTATTTATTCGTTACAGATCGATCTTCAGCGAATAGGGATTATCTTGCTACATGAAAGCGACTCGTTAGTTCTTCTAAATGTGAAAAAACTTTTGCGCGGTGTTTGCCAATGAGAATAGGTTTCTTCGTCTGGGAATATCCACCTGCTCTCGTTGGAGGTTTGGGCACCTATGCAGAATACATAACTCGGGAATTCGTTTCCATGGGTAATGATGTTACTGTCTTCACCCTCAACCCGGGCACTTTGAAGACCAGGGAAATTGTGAAGGGCGTTGAGGTCCACAGACCTTTGATCGCAGATGCCAGCAACGTGTTTCCGATGTTTGTGGTTGATGACTTGAAAAAATGGGGCACAAACATTCGAATGTTCAACGACATATTCATATATAACATACTGAGCGCGTCAAAATTCATTAACAGCATGCTGAAAAAAGAAGGCCTAAGTTATGACGTCGTCTGCGTACACGATTGGTTGAGCAGTGTTTCAGGCTTAATGGTGAAGAACGAAACAAGAACCCCTGTGGTTTTTCATGTCCACAGCACTGAATGGGGAAGAGCCGGAGGGCCGGGTTCAGAGGTCGTTTCACATCTTGAATGGGCGACGTCTCAAAAAGTGGACAAAATAGTTACTGTGAGCCATGCCATGCAAGAGGATCTTGTCAGACATGGATGGCCAAAATCAAAGATAACCGTGATTTGGAACGGCGTTGATCCTGAATGCTACGATCCTAAGAATTGCAAAGCCGAAGATGTGGCAGCCATACGTAAGAAGTACGGCATAAAACCTGAAGAGAAAATGATCTTGTTCCTGGGAAGACTAACCTGGGTTAAGGGCGTTACGAACCTGGTTCAGGCGATGCCAATGGTTTTGGAGGAATACCCGAACACGAAACTCGTGATTTTGGGAAAAGGTGAGCAACAGAACGACGTAATCGACGCGGCAAGTAGGCTTGGGATAAGCGAAAAAGTCCTGTGTCGATTCGAGTTTGTACCTGAAAAAGAACGCATCCTGCACTATGCCGCAGCAGACATCTGCATCTTTCCATCTGTCTACGAACCGTTTGGAATAGTGAGCCTTGAAGCAATGTCAATGGGCAAACCTATAATCGTGGGAGCGCAGGGCGTGGTCGGGTTCAGAGAGCAAGTGATACCTTTTGGACCAGACCAGAATGGTGTACACGTAAACGGTGGGAGTCCAGCCGACATCGCTTGGGGCATCAAGGAAACACTGTGCGATGCCGATAGAGCCAAAAAATGGGGACAAAATGGAAGGAAACGGGTATTACAATACTTTACGTGGAGAGAGGCTGCGAAACAAACCCTGCAGGCATACGAGGCGCTTCAACACCCGCAAGAGACAGTAGAATATAGAGTAGTCGACATGGTCGAGAAACTTTCAAGAGAGTAACAGTAACGCACGTTGAAGTTTCCGACTGTTTTCTCCTTATTCAGTTGTTCGTCATAGCGTTTGCAGATGCGAAACTCGATCTCTTCGTCTTTGGCTGCTGATGACACGCTTGCTGGGTCACAGCTGAGATGTCGAGAAACGATGAGGGTTATAGTCCTGTCATTTTGAGGATGAAATTCAGCATGACGTAAACCGCTGCGGCAATGCCGAATATTATCACTATTGCCTTTGGGGAAATCGAGAATGAAGAGGACTCCTCGCTCTTAGGCTGGATTTCGTATCCCTTTATCTCATGAGTTTCTGAGTCAACTCGAACGACCGCGGTGAACTTTTTCATCTCAATTTCAACGACGTACATCATTTCTTCAAGCGTAACTCGTTTGGGTTTTAGGCCACCCTTGTTCCCGATTCTCTTTAGAAAATTAGTTACTATGCTAGTGACACTCTCAGCATTCAGCGCTCTCGCTTGGACAGAAGCCGATATGACGGCTACGGGAGCTCTCTTCTCCAAGGTCGTTGACAATTCGCTTTCTCCTATGACCTTTCCGTATCAAGATTCATCTAGTCGGAAGGCCTAGACATGCTTATGCTTCCTTCAAGTTGCCTCTGTTTTCTTGTTTGTCTTCGATCCTTCCGTACCATAAATCGGATCTCGACTTTATAGTCTTAATGAATCCAAAATATGTATCTCAACTACTCAGTAACCACGCAATGTCCTTAAGCTGTCTAGCCTCTTATTTTTCTCACGTACATCACAACGCTGACCATAGCCACCGCTCCTATTCCACCGAATATGTAAAGAGAATATTTCGCAAGCATACCTTCCTCAACCACTATCGTCGCTGGGGAAGCGTCACTTCCATAAACAGTGTCGGTTCCGTTGAATCTTGCGCTGGCAATCCATGTTCCGACAGTTTCTGGTACAAAGTATGCTGAGAAGGTGCCGTCGCTAAGCGTGTAGCAGATGATGTCTTTGCTTTCATTCGCGGAAGCGATGGAGACGATAATCGGCATATTTGCAGCTTGAGGGCTTAGAAAGCCTTTGATTGTCACATTCTCACCTGGACTCGTCCCTATGTGAACTTGGGTAAAGTTTAGGGTTGAAGGATACTTCACTGGGTAACTGCCGTTGGCACTCAAAACGTTTTCCAGTAGATCGTCAGCGGTGACCCTGTATTCGATGACTGTGCCAGCTGGTTGTCCAGGAATTACTGCGCTACAGGTCATATTTTGAAGGATTGTCATGCTCGTAGAATTTTCGGTTTTCCAACCATCCGTTGAGTACTCCAACGTTGCGTTTTCCAAGGCCGTCGAGTTTGACGTGTAAGCAACAGTAGCATTGTCCCCTGGATATGCCTTTTCGGGGATAGTTGAAGCGGTTAAGAGGGTGTTGTTGAATTCTGTCTTGACTAGAAAGTCAATGGTTCCTGAGCCAACTTCTCCTATGAAGACCAGGTGGTACAGGCTCGTTCCATTATATGGAGACGTGAAGTTCATGTACATGTCTTGGCCGTAGTACTCACAACTCGCATACGCGTTGCCACGGTATCCTATGCTATCAAGGTTGTAGCCTCCGACGGCGTTCTTGCCTTGACTTACGTTTCCGTAAAGCCCCGGTTCCCAAGCAAGTGGGAAGTCGTTCAAGATCGTTTGGTTTCCAGATTTCGGGTTTGACATTACGTAGAGTCTGGCCTCGTACATGTCTAGGGTTTGTGGAACCTTGACGTGAACCTCTATGAACTTGCTGTCACTTGCGAACTCGTAGGCCCAGCTTGTGTCCAGAAGAGGCATACTGCTATTGTCTTTTCCTTCAATGTAGGCTTGATGCCAGACGTTGACGTCGACATTTTCGATTATCATGAATGTTGCTTGTTGCGTCCCGTTACTTTCTCTTGCGTCATTACGTATTACGAAAGTGTAGTTCCCGGTGTACTGTGGGACAAAAAAGGCTTGATCGAACGTGCTTCCTAGATGAGGAGCAAACCCGGCTGCCGGAGTATGGTAGCCAACCATCGTGCCCGATGGGTCGTAGACGTAAACCTCATAGTCAGTTACTGGGTTTGGGCCTGTGTTGATCCATTCGCCGTAGTAGTAGACGTGATAAGTGTGGTTCGCCTGAAGCGGGCATACGATTGTCCAGTTTTTGCCGATCGGGATCTGCGATTCTTTTATGTAAACTGGGATCATGGGCTTATCTAGATACGTTATAGGAAGCGGTGCGATGGCGTAGCTTCCGTTGGCAAGCAGGGTGTCTCCCATGAAGTCAAGTGCTTCGACTCGATAGTACACGGTCGTGCCAGGCAGCTGGGCAGTAATGACTTGGCTGCAGGTTCTGTTGTCTCCTGAAATGTTCATGTTGACAGTACTGATTGTTCGCCAGTTGTCTGTTGAATACTCAAGTGTTGCGTTTTCTAGATCCGTGGTCTGTGAGATGTAGGCGATCGTGGCGTTGTCCCCAGGCATTACTTGGTCAGGGTTGTTTGAGGGCTGAAGGCTTGAATCAAAAGCGGTCTTGACCAGGAAACTTACGTTTCCGTAGCCTCCCTCGCCTATGAGGACGAGATGGTAGAGGCTTTTGCCCGGCGTTGAATTGAAACTGATCAGCATGCTTTGGCCGAAGTTCTCGCTACTCGCATACGCTTGGCCTTCGTATCCTTGGCTGTCAGTGTTGTACCCGCCTAGGTTGCTGCTTCTGTTTCCGTACAGTCCTGGTTCCCAAGCTAAGGGAATTCCATCCAACATTGTGTAGTTCGCCGCTGCTGGAGAAGCCATCAGATAAAGTCTGGCCTCGTACATGTCTAACGTGTCTGGAACTCTGATTCGGACTTCAACATGCGGACTATCGGTGACGAACTCATAAGACCAGCTCGTGTACAGAGTTGGCAAACCATAATCGTCCTTTCCTTCTATATACTGCTGATGCCAAGTGTTGCTTTCTACATCTTCAATTATCATGAACGTTGCCTGCTGCGATCCCATGCTTTCGCCGGCAGCGTTGGCTATGGTGAACGTGTAGTTGCCCGTGTATTCGGGGACGAAGAATGGCTCGTTCGGACCGGATCCAAAATGCTCAGGGAGGCCAGCGGAAGGAGTGTGATAGCCTACTAGTGTTCCGTAGGGGTCGTAGAGGTATACGTCGTAGTCGGTCTTGTTCAACGTTGCATTACTGATCCATTTGCCATAAAGGTAAGCATGATACGTATGATTAGCCTCAAGTGGGCAGACAATGCTCCAATTTTGTCCTATGGGTATTTGAGAGTCGTTCAGCATTACCGGGAAGAAGGGTTTTTCCACGTAGGTCCAATTGCCCAAGGTGCCCGAGTTCAAGTAGTTTTGCACGTACGTTTGATATTCAGAAGCAGCTTGGACCGTGATGTCGAGTCTCATGCTCACGGCTAAGACTGATATTGTCGCAACCATGCAGATATTCAAGAGCCTGATTCGTAGAGATGGACCTACTCGCAAGTTTATCATCGGCTAGGGATGTGTCTGCTATCGTAAGAAATATCGGTTATGAACAGGGGCTCATTATCACCGATTATGACATCAGGTTCTAACTTGACAACCCTGCTTGTTGCCCTGCAGCGATTCTGAATCACATTTTTCAAGATAAACATGAGCACATGTTGCCCATAGCTGGATAGGCTTCAACAGTCTCCCTAAGACGGCAAGAATAGAAGCTGAAACATCATCAGAACTACTTAGAGACCGTATTAAGTCGAATGGCAGAACAGTTAAGTCGAAGATTTTCGCCATTTCATTTCAGTGAGGGTAATGGCTGGAGAATACGCCGCAGAATCCGGAAGATTCCATTTTTTCAAACTCTGGTTGATTCTCTTTCCTATTCTAAATGCAATCGACATTGCGCAGACATGGTTTTTCTTCGAGCATGAGACGAATCCGCTTTACGTACTGTTCCCCGATCTCATCTTCGGGGTTAAAATATTCTGGTCATGCTTCGCCCCTCTATTTCTGTACGTTTCGTACTCCAAGAAGCCGAAGATTGTTTACAGTGCAGCCTTAGCTTTAATTCTACTGTATCTCGGGATAATTCTCTTCAACCTGTTCAACATCGTCCGAATAGTCGGTTCCTGAGCGAAACAAGAAGCAGATGAAGTCAGCAATGCTCAAGGCACGGCCGCTCAGGCTTTAAGGAAGCCGAGGCCTATGTGTGGAGTTGCTCCAGTTGAAAACGAAACGAAAAGCGCATGACAAGAATAGCTGAGATCCTCCGAGAATGTCTGATGCAGATGCGAGCAGGTGGAAAGAGGCGATGCTCTGTTTCGTGCGCGAGCGATGTGTCGACTAGTCTACGTTGATCGTTACCGTTTGGATGATCTCCGGTGATGTTGTCCCGCCTGCGACGATGTGCAACCCGAGGTCGACGGTTGAGCTCTCTGATGTGCTGACTTTGATTGCAGTGGAAACGTAGATTGTGGCTGATGAGGGAAGAGAGTACCATGGACCTGAGGACTGAATCAAGCTTCCGTTGGATACTTCAATCTGTTTCGACGTAGAATCATCGTGGAAATACGCTGTGAAGTTTGCTAGGCGACTTAAGCCGTTGATGTTTTCGTTTTCAAGTTTGACCGTGTAATTCATGTTAGTACTCAGGTTTGTAATGTTGATCAAGTACTCATAATAGCTTTCCGCGGGTGTTCCTGTGGCATTGACTTCTATCCAGGTTCTGTTCAAAGAAGCAACGTAGGCTGTTGCATTCGGTCCCTCATCAAGAAGAATGTCAGACGCTGAAACTTTGCATTCTGTCAACGGGGTGTAGAAGTGGTAGGTCGAAGCCTGTGCCGAAACCGTCAGAAAAGATAGGAATAAACACAAAGCAAGTGCTAGACTTCTCAAGTCGGTGGCCCCGTTCCGAACGTTATCTTACTCGGGGTTCTTTTAGAAGCATATCAGTCTCAGTTCTATCGTGGCAGTTTGCGTGCTCAAGATTCCGTCTTTGCCGTAGGCCTCGATCACTATGATGTATGTCGTAGACGAGGTTCCAGCGAATCCGTTCGAGTCTGCAGGTGTGGATATTGAGCCGTAACCAGATGTTGCACCAGGCTGTCTGTATCCAACTTGGTCGACTGGAGAGTTGCCGTTAGTCCCGCCTATTGATGCTGTGCCTCCATCAACCAGTGTCAGTGTGCTGCTGCTTATTCCCGACTGGTATATGTAGAATCGTATTCCCCAGACGATTGTATAGGTATCTGTTACCGAGGCTACTTCAAGCTTCATGCTTGCTGGGGCGCTAAGCACTGTGAACTCCAAAGCATTTGTGTAGACTGTTGTTGCGTTCGGCTCGAGTTTGTTCAGGGATATTTGGCACCAACTAGTGTTCGTGCCGATTGAGGCAGAAATGTCTGTTCCCGTCACCCATTGGATTTTCGGTGTTTCAACCGAAACAGGCACTTGCGCAGTATAGTAATAGAATACCGCCGCAACGACAAGTCCCACCAAAATTATGGCCAAGATGAACGCTATGCTCAGTAGATTCCTTAATCTATTTTCCATGCTCTCTATCTCGTGCTCTGAAATATGGTTGTATTATCCGTTATGATATTTGTGAAAACAGAATACAGATTTTAGATACAGTTTGGGCTGGACGGAGGTGGGTTTTGGCGCGCGCTAGCTATACAGAAATTTAACGCATTTACCCATTAATGGGCACATAACATTAAGCTTTTCAAAAAGCCCGCACGACTATGGACATTTTCGATATCGTTATCCAAAAACTGCATGAAGCGAATCACACTCTAGCCTGCAGCGGTCTCAAGTTCTTGAGGAAGCCAAAGTAAGCCGACGATTCAATTTTGGTCGCGGATAGTTTTGTGGCGCCGCCGATAGGACTTGAACCTATGACCGACTGGTTAACAGCCAGCTGCTCTACCTGGCTGAGCTACGGCGGCTCCTGCCTGACGAAGTTTTTGTGGTCGTATTTAAGTCTGTTGCGATAGTAATGTTGATTCCAGACTGTCTTGCTTTGAATTTCACTATGTACGCGAACAGCTTGAAGAAAGGCTCTAGCACTTTCCCCTGCCATCTTCCAGCGAATGCCATATCCATTAGGTTGTAGACCCAGTAAAGATCATGCTCAAAACACTTTATCAGCAACTCTCGGTGCAGGTCCGTCATTTGTGTTCCTTTGAACCAGTCTTCATCTTGCAGTCTTCCCATGGGAACGAAGAATAGTGGCACGATGAGGCTTCTCATCCCCTTCAAGTCGTCCAATAATTCCATGGTTTTTATTAGGTCCTCTTCTTTTTCTTCAGGAGTTCCCACGATCAACGTGGCAGCGGGAACGAGTCCGTTGTCGTGCATTAACCCCATTCCTGTTCGGACAACCTCGGGCCATTCTTCAGGCTTGAACGGGTGAGACTTCACGTGCATGATTTTTCCAATCAGCCTCGGAGAGCCAGTTTCAATGCCTATTTCGACTCCCCACCATGGTTGTTTCTGTTTTATGATTTCGGCCGTCTTTGAGAAGAGCTTCGGTTCCGATGCAACAGCCGCCAGCGAACAGTGGCTCCAAGTCACTCCCTTGCATTTTTTGACGACCGTTTCATGCAGTTTGATGAGTTTTTCACCGTTGGGCGAAGTATTCTTGGAGCCGTAGAGCATGACATCCTCTGCATGGAGGATTGTTCCTTCTATGCCACCGACCTTCATGTTTACGTCGATTTCGCGGAGGATCTTTTCCATCGGGTACCAACGCAGAGGTCTCAGCGTTACACTGCAGAACTTGCAGCCTCTGCAGCATCCTCGGCCAATCTCTACTAGACCGTTTACTGAAGGATTGACGATTTCAGGAATCTCTTCCAGCTTTGGGCTCTCTTCAATGTTGGACTCATAATATTTCGGTAACGGCTGGCCTTCGATGGCCGCTTTGAAGATTTTTCCAACGAACCTCTCGGCTTCTCCTGAGATTACGCAGTCTATCCCGTATTTGTCAACAAACTTTGGCCTGTATTGGAACTGCCAGGTTCCAGGTCCCCCTACGATGATTTTCAAACCGTTCCTTTTTGCCTTTCTAACCGGTGGCTGACTGAGCAATCCGCGAAAGTACTTGGCAAGGAATGGCTCTTTGTTAAGAATGAATGCCAGGGTGCTTGAGGCGGGTCCTAAGCCAAACGGGTCCATGACGGTTATGCCTAGCACCTTCGCTTCGGCCACGTGATTCTTAAGATGATTAGGCGAAACGGTTCGAACGTCAAATCCTTCGCTTAACAGTTGAGCTTCGATCTTTCTCAAACCGTACGGGGCGGCTGCGGGAACGTCATCTGCCTGCTTGATAGGAGGGAAGAAAAGCCACTTGTACAGCTCGTCCGGAATGAAGTTCGGAGGCGCACATGTGCCGAAGCCTAGGAATTCGTTGCGATGATAATTACTCATCAGCGTGCTATCAGCCGTCAGTATGACGTCATTTCGCAAGTTGAATGGCTCCTCAAGATCAAGCGAGTCAGGTTCTTATTAAAAGATTTTCCTCTGGCCGATATTCCATTTCGCATGCCTACCCAGAAAAGTGTATATCCTCGATCTCCCCATTAGGTCGAAAAGCCATTGGAGAGTTAACTAGCTTTGAAGAAGATCTTGGAAGTCAGATGGCATGGCAGAGGCGGGCAAGGAGCATGGACGGCGAGTGAGCTCTTGGCCAGGGCAGCCATCTCCGAAGGAAAATTCATCCAGTCTTTTCCAGAGTTCGGACCGGAAAGGATGGGTGCGCCCGTGACCGCCTTCACGAGGATAAGCGATGAGCCGATCCGCTTGCACTGTGCAGTGTACAGCCCTGACGTCGTCGCCGTCTTGGACCCAACATTGTTGAAGTCAGTCAACGTTGCGGATGGCTTGAGCGACGAGGGCGGCAACATCGTCGTCAACACGAAAGATGCTCCGGCAGAAGTCAGGAAACAACTTGCCTCAGCCAAGGGCAAACTTTGGACAGTGCCGGCTACCGAGATCTCCATCAAGATTCTAGGCATGCCCATAACGAACACGGCCATGCTGGGGGCTGTCGCACGTGTCACAGGCATAGTCAGCCTGGAAACCGTTGGAAAAATGGTCAAGGGAAGGTTCAGACCTGACGTGGCGGAGAAGAACTTCGCCGTCGTGAAAGAGGCTTACGAAGAGGTAGAATGCGAATGAGTAAAGACAAGGGATGGAAGGAGATCTCACTGGCAGGCGTATGCTGGAAATCGAGCAGGACGTATTTGACAGGCGACTGGAAGACGTACCATCCAGAAAGGGACTTGGAGAAATGCACAAAATGCCTGATATGCACGCTTTTCTGTCCAGACGGGGCTATCCTGTGGAAGCCTGAGAAGGGTGACATCGAGTTTGACCTCAACTACTGCAAGGGTTGCGGAATATGCGCGAACGAGTGCCCAACGAAGGCTATCGTGATGAAGCTGTAACCGGAGTGTAAAAATGATGAAAAGTGTCGTGAAGCAGGAAATGATGGGCATGAATGGTGATGAGGCCGTCGCTTTCGCCGTGAAACAGTCTGACGTTGACGTCGTGGCGGCTTATCCTATCACGCCTCAGACAATAATCGTTGAAAAGTTCAGCGAGTACGTCGCTAACGGAGAGGTGAACACCGAATTCGTATGCACAGAATCGGAACACAGCGCCATGACCGCGTGCCTCGCAGCGGCCGCGACAGGCGCAAGAACGTTCACTGCTTCGGCTTCAGCAGGTCTGGCCCTGATGCACGAGATGCTCTTCGTGACGTCAGGATGCCGCGCGCCCGTCGTCATGGCAGTCGCGAATCGGGCGTTGTCGGCGCCGCTGAATATTCATGGCGACCACTCGGACGCGATCGCACAACGGGACAGCGGCTGGATACAGATCTACGCGGAGAACGCGCAGGAAGTGTATGACTCGATCCTTCACGCTTTCAGAATCGCGGAGCACCTGGATGTTCAGCTGCCCGTCATGATCGGATTAGACGGGTTCACTTTGAGTCATACGCTGGAAAAGATTCAGGTTCTCGCCGACGATGATGTCAGAGAGTTCGTGGGCACTCGGCAACTGCCAAACGTGGTCACGCATGACGGGAAGACCGTGCCCTACAGGCTGGATGTCGCGAATCCTATGACGATGGGGCCGGTGGCCATGCCCAACTATTATTTCGAGTTCAAGCGACAACAGGAAGAAGCGATGAAGAACGCGTCAAGAGTGATCCAGCAGGTTCAGGAAGAGTATGGAAAACTGACGGGCAGATACTACGGTAACGGACTGATCGAAAAATACATGATTGACGATGCCGAAATAGCCATCATATGCTTGGGCTCAACCGCAGGAACCGTGAAGACCGTCGTCGACGAGCTCAGGCTCAAGGGCGTCAAGGCCGGCCTACTCAAGATACGCAGTTTCAGACCGTTTCCAGCAGAAGAAATAGCCAAGGCTTTGTCAAAGGTCAAGGCCATCGCAGTTATGGATAGAAGCTTGAGCTTCGGCGGAAACGGCGGGGCAGTCTACCACGAGACTAGGCACGCGCTGTACGACTTGTCGACGCATCCTTTCATGGTGAACTACATCTACGGGCTTGGCGGAAGAGACACGAGTCCAAGCCAGATAAGCAGGATATTCGAAGACCTGAAGAACATAATTCAAACCGGAAGAGTTGATGAAAAAATGCGTTACGTCGGATTGAGAGAGTGAACAGGAGGAAAGTTGTATGAGCAATTTTGCAGAAGGAAAATTCACGGCCAAAGACATCGCTGAAAAACCAGAACTGTTCATGTCGGGCCACAGGGCCTGCGCGGGCTGCGTCCCCGCAACGGTGCTACGACTTATCATGAAGGCCACGAGGGGACCGACTATAGTGACGAATGCAACGGGCTGCATGGAAGTATCTTCAACCATCTATCCATACACGTCATGGGCAGTGCCGTGGTTGCACACCGCCTTCGAGACCGCTGGGGCAAACGCGGCCGGCATCGAGACAGCCTTGAAGATCCTGAGAAAAAAGGGCAGAATAAAGGACGAGCAGGTTGACGTCATCGCTTTGGCCGGAGACGGCGGAACCTACGACATAGGCATTCAAGCACTGTCTGGAGCTGTCGAGAGAGGCCACGATTTCCTGTACGTCTTGTACGATAACGAGGCTTACATGAACACTGGCATCCAGCGAAGCGGAGGCACACCCTACGGAGCATCCACGACGACCTCGCAGGCAGGCACCGTGGTCCCAGGAAAGCTTGAGGGGAAGAAGCCCATAGCCGACATCATGGTGGCCCATGACATGCCCTACGTGGCCACAGCATCGGCGTACTACTGGAAAGACCTGATAACCAAAGTTAGAAAGGGCATTGAAGTCAATGGTCCAGCCTTCCTGCACGTGTTCGCGCCCTGCCCCAGAGGATGGAGGAGTGACCCAGCCAGGTCAATAGAGCTTTCAAGACTCGCGGTTGAAACATGCATTTTTCCACTGTGGGAGGCAGTGAACGGCGAATACCAGTTGTCCACGCCCAGCAAGTTGTTTGCCTTGGCTCCGCAGAAGAAGAAGCCTGTGAAGGACTACTTGGAATTGCAGGGGAGGTTCAGGCATCTGTTCACTCCGAAGTTCGGGAAGATGGTCAACGAGATTCAAAGCCTGACAGACACGAAGTGGAACCGGCTGCTCAAAAAGTGTGGAATGAACCTGCCGGCATAGGCGTCTCACATCCCTAAACCTTATTTTCCTTGACACTCGAGTAGTCTCTGCGGGAGACGCAATCTTGCAGCTCATAGCCCTGTACGACCGTTGGGAAAAAACCTTCTGGGACTACGTCAACGAGGACATGCTCAACCACTACTTCTTCATTTTCGACTGGAAGCTGCGCAGAGACCAGACGAAGATTCTGATGGCCATGGAACACGAGATAATCGAAGGTCTCATGCTGATCTACAGAGACTATGTTGTTCAGCTGAGAGGAAATCGTGACGCAGTGAAGATGCTGCTGGGCCTTCTTAGTTTGGAAAAGGTTGAACTGCAGGCGCCGTTGGACTGCGAAGACTTGGTTCTGGCGAAATATGGCAGTCCAAAGGTTAGAGAGGAGATGATTATGTCTCTGGCGAAGGGCGATGAAAACATTCAGACAACAATTATACCGGTCAGGCTCAGCTCAAACGACGCAGAAGACGTTCTTGAACTGATGAGGAAGGCTGATCCTTCATGGTGGGGCGAGATACAGCTTGATAACTTGCGCAGAGCCATGCAGGAGGCGTTTTGGCTTGGGATCAAGCAAGACGGGATGGTCGTCTCCGTCGGCATGACTCGGCTCGTAAGCTTTGCCAGCAACATCGGAGCAGCGGCCACGAAAGAAGAGTACCGAAACAGGGGCTACGCCACGTCGATAGTCTCAGAGTTGGTCAGGGAAATCCTGAGGATCTCGCCGACCGCGACAATCCACGTCATAAGCGACAATGCACCTGCAATACGCGCGTATTCAAAGGTCGGCTTCAAGCCCTACAGGACTTACCTCTCAATGAGAACCTAGATGCTTAGAAAAACACGGATTCACGCGCGCGCTAGATGGAGTTGAAAGATCACTCTAGAATGAATATTCATATATGCCCCGGAGAGTTAGGCTGTGAGAGTGTTTAACGAGGCCCTCAGACCTTAGGTCACGTGTCCTGCAAATGCTATGCAAATATGTGGGGGAATGTGTGGTTGAAGGTGTTGTTTGTTTGTTCTGGAAATAGCTATCGGAGCCCTGTGGCTGAGGCCCTATTGCGTAAATACGCGGCTCCCAGCGTGAAAGTGGATTCTGCGGGCACGTCGCCGATCAACTTGATTTCAGACCATGCGAAAGAGTTCTTGGAGAGGGAAAACGCTTCAAAATACCTTAAGAAGCATCCTGAAGGACTTGAGACGAAGCGACTTCGTGACTACGACGTCATCGTGGCGATGGAGATGAAGCACAGATTCTCGGTTTTACGCAGGTGTCCAGAGTGTTTAGATACGATCGAAGTTTGGAACATTGATGACCCATATGATACCTCGGCGGAATACGAGGAGGAAGTATATCAGCAGATAAAAACAAAGGTGAAAGGACTGACCGAACGCTTGACGCAATTATAGCTTGTTTTATTGAGTGATTTCGCCGCGCCGTTGGATTCAAGCGGGACGAGCAATGTTCCGAATGACCAGCAATTACAAATTCCCGCACAAGTCCCAAGCGATAATGAAGAGACCCTTCCTTCGCCTTCAGATACGTATGTCAAAATGGAGACACGATGTTCTTCCGAAAAGACACATAAGAATCAAAAAAGAAAAAAGAGGGGAAAGCGAGGACTGTCGAGGCTAAGACGTAGCGGTGACGTTGAAAGTCTCGAATCCCTCGCCCATCAGCCTCAGGGTGTAGTTGTCGCCGCCTATCGGAGTCACAACCATCGCTGGGCCTTTCATAATATGCATGTTCGGCTTGAGCGCAATGACGCCGCTGAAGCTCAGCGTAGCATTCTGGCCAGGCTGCAATGTCAGCGAAGAAATCTCCATGTCCTCTTGGTTCTCATGGTCGGTTCCGAAAAGCGGAATCAGCGATGAACCGTTTATCTTGAAAGGAATCGTGTCGGGGTGAATCGTCTCGATCACCATGCCCATCCGGCCCTTAGTATGCCAAGTCCGCGTAGCGTTGAACTCACCGTGCAGCGTCAGCCCGAATATCTTGAAAGTAACGTTGCCCTCATTCTCCAGTGTCACCGAAAGACTCGTAACGTTGCCGTTCACCGACAGCGAAGCCGAAACGATTGTCACGTTCTTCGAAAACTCCTCCACCACGCGCACCAGCTTTTCTCTGTCATTCTGTCCTAGCTCAACAATGGTTCCTACCTTGACTCGTTCCCTGCTCAAGTTAGTGATGACCATGGCAGTCGCACTCGGGACAAGCACGTAATAGTACACCAGGGTTCCATTAGCGTCAGTTGCCTGTATCTGTACCAGCGACGGATTGAAGTCCACAAGTACGCCCGAAAGTGTCTGATTAACCTTACTGTTCGCGATTGACACCACAAAGGTGCTCGACAAAGCAGTCACAGGATAAACCGTCCCATTAACCTTAGCCTCAACGCTAGCTATCGTGAACTGAATCTTGTCCACCGCTGAGCCAATCGGAATCGTCGTGGAAGCAATCGTCTGACTCATGTTCACCAGCGAGAACAGATTGACGGTTCCAGAAGCGTTAAGAGGAAGCCATTCGGAAGTTCCGTTCGGATAAGTAACGTGAAGCGAAACATTGGTGTACGTCAAGTTAAGCACCGTAGTCCCAGCAGGCACAGTCGGAGGATCGGTCAGCATCACCAGGAAAGGCGTTGTAGCCGAAGTCTGGCTGGGCGTCAAGAAAGACGCCGGGTTAGCAAACAAAACGACAGCAATGAGCACAATCGCCACGAGCACCGCGGCCAAACCGTACTTCAAAGTCCACCTTTCTGACATTTTCTTAGTTACCTCGCGGTCTTTGCAGACCTGGAAGAATAAAAAGCTACATTTTTGAAAACTCTTTCAAGACCCTTTAACGATCTTTTCAACAGTCTTTAACCATGCCCATGCCGACTGCCATCGCTAAGGTCAGACTGCTAGCCTGCGCCAGAGCCTTACCGTCTCATACCAGAACGCGAGAACCATAGCCGCACAAAAAGCTACTAGGTATACCGTGAAACCCGACGTGTACAGGGCCTCGAATGAAAAGAACGCCAAAAGAATAGTGAATAGCAGAGCGAAGAAGAACAGCTGCGGCACGATCGCGTGCCCCATCCTCGAGTAGCCCTCAAGAACCCTGTCCGACGCCTCCTTCACTGCGAAATACCTTCCATGCTCATCCTGCTTCACGAAACCCGCTTCTGAAAGCTTCCCCAGATGGTAAGAAGCAAGAGAAGCCGAGGACAAGCCGACCCCACGCTGAATATCCCTAAGCTCAGACGGCCCATGCCTGAGCACGTACAGGTAGACCTTCAGCGCGTTACCCCTGACTTCCTGACTGACCGACATGCAAGAACATAGATGAACAACCCTGATCTTTTAACATTTATGATAGCCAAGCAGGCACGAAACGGAACGAAACTCATCGGGTGCGCCACGAGTCAACGTGCCGCGGTTTCCTATCATCGCGCGCGCATGCGCTAAAATTCTCGTTTGCCAAGCGAAGGTGGCGGCATCAAGCGGCGACCTTATAAACATGTTTGTAGCCTAATTCTCAGAAAAAAGAAGGCGGCTTGGTTGACAAATCCTTCTGTTGAAGCTGTGAATCTTTCTAAGCGCTACGGGTCGTTTCCTGCCCTTTCGAACCTAGACCTGAAAATAGAAGGGGCAAAATGCGTGGGATTTTTAGGCCCGAACGGCGCGGGAAAGACAACTACCCTCAAGATATTCACCGACCTGATCAGACCAAGCTCTGGCCAGGCGCTCATAAACGGTGTGAACGTACACACTCAGAAGAAACAAGCCTTAGAGTCGGTTGGTGCTCTAGTTGAGACGCCAGAGATTTATCCTGCGCTTACACCGAGGGAAGCGCTGACTATGATAGCGGAAATTCGAGGAGTCTCTTCAGCTGGACGGAAGGCGAGAATAGAAGAAGCTCTGAAGGAAGTTCACATGGAAGAATGGATCGACAAAAGATGGGGCAAGTTCAGCAAGGGCATGAAACAGAGAGTGTGTGTTGCCTCGGCGCTTCTGAGCGATCCGACAGTTGTATTGTTGGACGAGCCGACCAACGGCCTTGACCCGAGGGGTATGAGTGAGGTCAGGGGCATCATAAGATCTCTCAAAAGCAAGAGCAGACTTGTTTTTATGAGCAGTCACCTTCTCAGCGAGGTTTCTGAAGTCTGCGACGAAGTAGCCATGATAGATCACGGCAAGTTAGTCGTCTACGACACGATTGCTAACGTGACAGCTAAATTTTCAGGAGGAGAAAACGTCATTGAAGTCGGCTTCAGACAACCTTTGGATGCTATGCTGATAAGCCGAGTCAGCAAGATTCAAGGTGTGACGGCCACAGAGCGAAGAGACGACACAACCCTCCAGATAAGGTTCAAGGGAGGCTTGGACACTCAAGAAAGCATTCTTGCCAGCATGGTGAGAATGAATCTTGGCGTGATTAGTTACAAATCTGCGACATCGGCGCTTGAAGATGTTTATCTCAACTTGATTAAGGATACGGTGTGATCAATCGTGAACCAAACCGAAATCCAAAGCGCAAACAGAGTCCCAAGCAGCCTGACCCAAATTGGCATCACAATGAAGTACACTTTCCTGGACTACTTCAGATCGCGAAGATTCTTCATACTTCTAACTATTACGCTCATCATAAGTGCCATCCTTACCGTTCTTGTAGGATACTACCGCCCTCAAAGCTTCCTCAGCAGTGACCTAGCATTCTATTCAAGCTGGTGGGGCAGGAGCGCAACCTTTGTGATAATACTCAGCGGGATTTTCTTCGGTGGAGACGCCATTAGTGGCGAATTTCAAAACAAGACAGGCTATTTTGGAATCCCGAACCCAATCAGAAGATCGAGCATATACGTTGGCAAGTGGTTGTCCGCGTTCATAGCAGCTACCATAATCTTCGCCATCTTTGCAACCATCACCGTAGGCAACGGACTATACTACTTCGGCGCCAATGTCCCAATCCAATTCGGCCAGTCTCTACTCTATGCATGGTTCTACCTCGCCGCGGTAATGGGCTTCACTTTCTTCTTCAGTTCACTGTTCAAAAGCAGCAGCATGTCCATCCTCGTAACCGCAATCCTGTTTCTTTTCGTGTTCTCACTGATAGAAGAAATTGTCGCAAGCCTCGTCAATATCGAACCGTGGTTCATCATAACCTACGGGGCAGGTGTAATTGGAAACATACTAACTGTTCCATACCCACAGCCCATCGTCACCCGGACCTTTGGCGGTCAGCGAACAATAAGCCTAACCACCTACAATGCCACTGTTCCAGAAGGCTTGGCCATTATAGCGTTGTATTTCATCGTAACAGCGGCAATAGGCCTCTTATTGTTTGAGAGAAAAGAGTTCACTTGACCTCGTGCAGCATCGTGAGGCTCGCTGTCTGGGCGCGCGTTAATTCTTATTATACCATGTGTTCTAAGACCACAAAAGGAGTTCAGGCTGCCCCCCGTCAATATGAGTCCAAGGTACTAACCCAAATAAAACTTTCTTCCACTCATTTTTGATTCTTCATTTTTCTTCCAAGAACTCGTTTTCGCTATCAAGGGACTGTTAACAGGGAGAAGCATCACCTGTCAAGTTGCCAGAACCAGAAACCAGCAATACATATATAGAGATTTATTCCCCCACAGGTTCCAAGAGACATCAAGCAACGATTCAGAAGGGAAGAGAGGGCGAGCCATGAAAACCGCATTGATAATCTTCTATTCTAGCACCGGCAACACAGAGAAAGCTGCTCAAGCCATAAGGATGGGTTTTGAAGAAGCGGGTGTTCAGGTTACCATGAAGAAGCCACAGGAAGCTGTCGACGTTGACTACTTCAACTATGGCTTGGTCTGCATAGGTTCTCCCTCTATAGAATGGCACCCCGCCAATCCGATTTGCGATTTACTTAAAAAGAACCTGGCAGCCCACCGCAGAGAAGGCAAAATCAGGCTGGGTGCCCCTAAGGTACCGGGCAAAAATGCGCTAATTTTCATCACATACAGTGGACCACACACTGGATTGGGCGAGGCTGTTCCAGCAGGCAAGTACATCGGTCAGTTCTTTGAGCACTTGGGCTTCAACATAGTTGGCGAATGGTACATTCTAAGCCAGTTCAACATCTCCCCTCCGACAATGGAGAACGCAAACACAGAAGGTCGAATGGGCGACATCCGAGGAAAACCCAACCCTGAAGACCTGCAAAAAATCAAGCAAGACGCCAAAGCCCTAGCCAGCAAAATCTGAAACTCGAACTATTCGTTTTTGCTAGTGCGCGCGCCAAGTTCTACGCAATTTTTTACGCACCGCTAATAAATTCTTTCATACGAGCAGGTCCAACAAGGCGTTAAGAAAATGTTTCGTAATGAAGTTTTCATTCACCAACTCACCATCTTCAGCGTTTAGGCCGTTACAGGAAGGAATAAGCTTAAGCGTGAAGGAGTTCGGACTGACTCTTTCAAAGTCGAACGGGTACAATCTGCAGCGAGTTGGCCTGGAATCGTAGATCGGACACTCGTAAACTCCTCTCTTTTGGCTGGATTTTAGGAGAATACACGATCCATCTTTATTGTTTTTCAAGTTTCCAACCATCATAGGCAAGCGCTTGAACTTCGGATCCACTGTTGTCTCCAAGAAGTCTTGCAATCTGTGTCCTGCCAGCTTTGCACGCTCCATATCGCTTTTAGTGAGTATTGGTCCCCCAAGCTTGCAGCAGAAGACTGCACAGCGTCTACACCTGAAACGAAGATCATCATGATAGAAAGTCATCTTCACAATTCGTTTAGCCTCAGGATCAAAGACAATCTCTGCAATGTTTTCGTCCAAGTTCTACCCCCAGCCCAAGCAGCTCACTTTTTGGAGTGCTTAAAGCTTGTGCTCTGCAAGAGTAAGCGCGCGCTCTAGTCTTCCTCGTAGTAGGTTTCCATGAGCGTTATGACACAGCGGCAGTTGGGATGTATCATTGGTCTGAACGTGTTGTACGCTTCAACTTCACCGTATGGGAACAGGCTTTGCAGCTCGTCTACGTTTTCAACGTTGAATTCTTGCATGTCGTGCGCGTCGCACTCTAGGCAGGTCCGGTCATCATCAACTGTAGTGTACGTCCACTTCTCCGTTGCACGCGCTCTGAAAGCGCGCGCAGTTTCTCTCCCGCACCCTCCTGCTGAGTAGGCAGGTCGCTCTCATCCTCGTCCGCAATCGGGACCAAAGCCATGTTTCTGCCCTTCAACTTGAACGTGCTGCTTTCACGTTTCAAGCATGAACCCGTCAACGGAGTAGCATTCTTGACTCGTTGAAGTATTTGTCCTGCCGCTTCGAAAGTGTGCTTGGCTTTCTGGACTGTGCGGCCAGACGCTTCAAAATTTGCTGTTGAAGGGTCCAGGCATGCTCCGGCAAAGCTAATCGTTCTGGATATGTTGGTCTTCGCTTTACCTTGCAACTTGGAGCGGTAAACACTCCGCGCGCGCTATACCATCAGACAAAGAACATCTTGCTAGTGAAAGAATTCCTCGGACATGCAAGCCTGGACAACACTCTACTCTACATACAAATGGAACAAGCACTCTTTGGAGCAGGAAGCGACGACGAGTTCATAGTCAACGCCACCAACGACAAAGAAGAAATGAAGAAGCTGCTATCAGTTGGCTTTGAATACGTCTGCGAGAAAGACGACATACTCTACTTTCGAAAACGCAAATAAGAGTGAGCATTGTAGAAAATTAGCGGAGTCAAGCCAAAACGGGGCGGGGTTGCCCTAGCCTGGTAGGGGGCAGGCCTGCTAAGTCTGTGGTCAGAAATGGCCGCGTGGGTTCAAATCCCACACCCCGCGCCAACAAACCATGTATACCGTTTGGATTCCTGTATCCGCGCTAACGTAACAGCCATTGGGAATGCGTGCTGAAACGATCTATTCATAAACTCTGCGCTGTCTTGTTCGTTGCCGTTCGGAGAATGCTCCTTATGCTCCACTAAAGAGTGTTCAAGTCTGAGCCTGACTGTTTGGTTTCCCTTTGGTGTCTTGGGCGCGCCTTCTTGCTCTGAGCAGTTCGTTTAGCCAAGGTATGGTGAACACGATTCCAACAGGGATCGCAAACTCGGACAGCGTCTGTACTTTGGCCGCTGGGGCCTTGCCGGTTATTACAGAAACACTCCAATCGAAGCTCACATAATCCGAACCGTGACTAGAAACGATGAATGTTATGTCAACCACTGTGTCGGGAGAGTACTCGTGATCGATTGTCCCACTGCGTACTTCGCCCTGCCAAGCGATCAACGAAGAGTTTGCTCCCAGAAACTGATCAAAAAGAGTGAGGTTTCCAACCGATCCATTCTGTTCAGCTATCCATGTGTCAATGGCTGCAGTGCTCGTTTCAAGCATGTAAACATCAAGGGTGCCATTGGCCGTAACGTTTACGCGCAGTGTCTGTTGCGGTGTCAACGTGGTTTCATAGTAAGACGTCCATGATTCGAGGATAGAATCGTTGCTTGAGAAATTGCTCTGTGCTGGTGGTATGAGCGAGACCAGGAAGAGAGCTAGGCCGATGGCTATGAGAACCGTGCCGACGCGGCCTAGAATGACTGGCCACCGCTTCACAGGTTCATCCTCCTGGTGAAGTATGCGTATCCGAGGAGAAACACTAGGACGACGATCGCATAACTGGCTCCGACGTAGCCCAGAACTTCTGTGAAGCTGGGAGTCCATGGTTGACCCAAGGGAGAGGACTCGAGAATCCGATAATACGTGCCCAACGCGACGTTCGGTGAGAGCACGGATATTATTTGAAGACCAAGGATCGAATTCGTCGCATAAGCCACATATGAGAGTAGGCCCTGAACGATCGACATGGCAAAGTACAGCATTATGCCCGCGACTAGGGCGATACCGCCACGTCTGAGGACCAGCGTCACGAGCAGAATCAGGCCTGCCACAAAGAGAGGAAAGCTCAAGCTCGCAGCGTAAGTCAGAAGAACCGTGCCGAGGTACGGCATGACGATGCCTGGAGCGATGATGTACAACGCGGAAACCTGAATACTGAAGAAGAGAACGAGAGAGAAGCCAAGGGCTGAGAGAAGCTTCGCAGAAAGAATGGACCGCCTCTTAAGCGGGTACGAGAACAGGGTCTGGATGACGCCCTTCTCGATGTCGCTTCCCAGCCCATAAGCAATGTTCTTGAAGATCAGTATCAAAAAAATGAAAAGGGGAATGCCGAGCAGAGAAGTTGTCAAAGTGTAGGCCGCGACCTCGCCCGTGGCAGTCGTTTGAGACATCATCGTTGAAAGGTTCGCCAATACAAACGTGCCCAGCGCGTAGAGGAACGCGAACGCCTCAAGAATCGGAAACCTATAATCCTCGTTGAGCGCCGAAGCGAGAATCTCCAGGAACGGTCTGCCCTTAGCCTTTGCCATAACCGTTTACCCTCGCTTATTTCCTCCTACTACTAGCCTATAGAGCTCCTCGAGCGAGGCGCTACCCGTTTCGATCCCCTGAATCCTCGCTCCAACCTTTTTGGCCAGCCTCGGCGCATCCTCATAAAGCTTGTCCTCGCTCTCCCTCTGAATTCGAACGGAGATCCCCCTAACGTCTGAATCAACCCTCTCCACGTACGGAAGCCTCCCTACCTCAACAGAGAGCTCATCAGGCTTGTCAGTTGAAATCCTGATCATCCCCGCCGCATACTTGTCGTAAAGCTCAAGCAGCTTCCCAGAAGCCAAGACCTTGCCCTCGTTGATTATGGCCACAGAATCGCAGACTCGACTCAGCTCCGGAAGAATGTGAGAAGACAGCAGAAAAGTCATCTTCTCATCCTTGTACAAACGAAGAATCAGATCCAACAGAGAACTCCTCGCCTGAGGGTCAAGGTTCGCCGTCATCTCATCAGCCACCATCAACCGGGGGCTATGAACAAGAGCATGAGCGATCGCAAACTTCTGCAGCATACCAGCCGAAAGAGCCCTGATCTCGCGATCGCTAGCATCCTGCAAATCAACAAGCCTCAGAACCTCCGCTGCCCGAGACTCAGGCACACCGAAGATCCTGCAGGCTTTCTCCAAGTAATCCAACGTCTTGTAATGCGAGGGAAAGAAGGCCTTCTCATGAACAACACCGACCATACTGCGTATCTTGGAATTGTCCCACGGGTCCTCATCGAAAACCCGCACGCTACCCTTGTCCGGCTTCAGCAGGCCCAGGATCATCTTGATCGTGGTCGTCTTGCCGGCACCATTCGGCCCTATCAAGCCCGTGACTGAACCCTCATCCAGCCTCACACTCAGGCCGTCCACAGCCCTCACCCTCCCATAACTCTTCGCAAGATCCTCAGCAACAATCAGAGCCATCAAGATCAGTATAGCCTACAACAAAAGAGCATTTAAATGCTCCCAAAATCACCGCCACCGGCCCCCTTTTCAAAAAGACAAACCCGACACAAACACTCAAACCAAAAAACCGAAACAAAATGCCACTGCCTCACAACCCAGAGCCGCAAACGCTCAGAGCAGGACACTAACGCTATTGCCGGCGCACGCGTGCTTATTCCCAAACCGGTCAACGACCGATTTTTGTCAAGTGCGTGCGAGTTTTAGACCCAGTTCTAGTCTGACTTCTTTTCTTTGAATATCCTCGTTGGAATATGAGGCAATGTCGAAGCCAATAAGCTCAAACCCGAATTTCAGATAGAAGTCGATTGCTGGAACGTCACACGTTTGAGTTTCTAAGACTAGCATTCTTGCTCCTCTTTCTCTTGCAATTCTGACGGCTTGCTTCATCAGCAGAGTTCCTATTCCCATTCTGCGGAACGCCTCTTCCACAAGAAATTCCCACACGCGCATTCGGTTGTTCCACTTGTCGTAACCCAATTCAATCCAACCAACTTGCCTGTTGCCCAACAACGCCGCAAAGACTCTCGGTTCTTCAATATGATTTTCGAACAGTTTCCCTGGCTGACCTTTTTCCAACGTCATCCCAAGAGGTTTGAGAGCCAGTTCTATCTTCCACGAGCCACCTTCGCGACGGACCGATACATCATAATACTGAGACGTTGAATACCTGTACCTCAACTCGCTCAGATATGCTTCAGTTTTCGCAAGCTCAACTAATCTTACTTGTTCTCTATCCATAATAACCACCGAGTTTTCATCAGAACCAGCTTAAAGTGCTACTTCTTTCTCCTTCTGCAGCGTGACAAAGACTCCTCCTAGGACCCTATTTTGACGTTCTATGGTTTGAGGCGCGGTCAGAAAAGGGGAAGCCCACGTACTGTGCGCATCCTCTACGAGAACGACTTCGTTCACTCTACCATAATAGGACATATTTCAACCTTGCCAGTATGCGAAACATTAATCTTTTCCCTTTCTTTCCCGAAGGGGTTGAAATGAGCATCGTAAACAAGCCCAAAGTTTCGAAAGCAATAGCAGCAGTGTACGAGGTTATCGTAGTCTTGACCTTGGCCGTTACGGCTCTCTTCGTGGGGCTCGTCATTTTCACTTCGATAGAGATCATCGTCGGAGTTGCAGCATCCATCCTATTGGCCTTTGTTTCATTAGTGATGATACTGATACTCGCATCTATCCATCGAACCAGCTACATCGTCACAGATGATGAACTGGTAATCAACACGACTAGACTCATAGGTGGACGCAAGACGATACCTCTGAAAAAGATCAATTCTGTCGAGAAGACCTTCATACCATTCGGAACCAGAATATTCGGCGCAAGCTTCTACGGTGGATACTATAACATTCCAAGCCTTGGAAGAGCCTTTTTGGTCATGACCAACTTCCAAGACGGCCTCTTGATCAAAACTGAACAAGGAAACTACATCATAACGCCCAGCAATCCTCTCGGCTTCAAAGAAATAATCGAGAGTAAAATCAAGAATCACACGCAACGCAGATCGTGCAACGCTTGCTTTGTGCTCACTTCAGCGCGCGCATCTTCATTACATCCTGATAGCAGTCCTTTGACTCAATTAAGGTATCTCATAGTACCATCAACTCCATAAGCTGGCTCTGCGAAATCTTATGAAATTGCTGATATCATAGAAAAAGATACTTATCTCAGAAAAGCATATGCCAGAATGTTTTTGAGGGAACACGTATTTCCAAAACTGAAAAAGCCAAAAATAACGGCGATAGCGCTATTTGTAGAAGAATCATAAGAAAGTTGAAATCTCTTTCGAGTCCTGAAGCAGTTGTTGGGATGTCGAAATTTGGAATCAATCCTAAGAACACTTATGGGATATCCATTCCCAAACTGCGTGAGATAGCTAAAGATATTGGGAAGAACCATCAATTGGCTCTGGAATTATGGAAGTCGGACATTCATGAAGCTCGTATTCTGGCTTCGTTCATCGATGAACCAGAAAAAGTCACGGAGAACCAGCTTGAGAAATGGGTAAGAGATTTCGACTCTTGGGATGTCTGCGATCAGGTTTGCAATCTTTTCGAAAAAACACCATACGCGTACCAGAAAGCTATTGAGTGGACAAATCGGAAAGAAGAGTTCATAAAACGAGCAGCTTTTGCATTAATGGCTGGTCTTGCTGTACATGACAAAAAAGCCAGTAATGAGCAATTTGAACATTTCTTCCCACTCATAAGAGAAGCAGCTACCGATGATAGAAACTTTGTCAAAAAGGCTGGAAACTGGGCTCTTCGGAATATTGGTAAACGCAATAAAGCACTTAATGAGAGAGCAATGGAAATTGCCAGAGAAATTCAAGAGATAAATTCAAAAACTGCGAAATGGATAGCATCGGATGCACTTCGAGAATTATCAAGTCATGCGATTCAAAAAAGACTGAAACAATAAATGAGTACTCTTTTGAAACTTGCTCTTGCACCACATTTCGCGCGCGCATGTTGCGTAATGATAGAAAAAAAGATTGTTAGCACAGGGATGCTTGATTCCATGACTCCGTTGGATCTTCGTTAGTAGCGCCAGGATTGAGGGTTTAATAGAGAGCTTGGGATGACGACTTTTCATTTTGAGGCAATCGACTATGGCTAGTGTGCATATTATTAGCGCGTGCTGGAACAAAAAAGGTACATAAATGGGGATGAGACTGCTCTATGCCAAAGGTTCTACGGAGAAGCAGGGTTCGCATGAAAAAAAGAGTAAAACAGGGCCGTTCAATGATAGTCATCGGAATGTTTGTGATATTGGGATCTACTCTCTTCAGAGCCATCCCTAGTATCGATTGGACATTATCCGCGGCCATCGCGTTCTCAGCGTTTGGTCTAGTTGTAGTCGGACTGTTGTGTACCCGATTATGAATTTATGAAATGAGATCAAGCACTTCGCTCGTTTAGACTATGCGAAAATCTTCCTTTAGCGTCGTCAGAACAACGTGTGTGTTCGTGCGTTCCACGTGGGGTAGCGACAAAAGGTGTTTTGTGAATCTGCTCAAGTCCTCTCGGCTCTTGAATTTTGCGACTATCGCAGCATCCGTTAAGCCTGTTAAATCATACACGCAGCAGACGTTGGGAATCCGTGCAATCTCGTTCTCGGTTTCTAGGAGCCTTCCTTTTGAAACTGTTATTTCGGTCACGACGGTCAATTCGTAACCGAGTTTTTCCTGATCCAGCAACACCGTGTAGCCTTTGATTATGCCTTCACTTTCCATCCTCTTTATCCTTGACAGAGCGGTGCCGATTGAAACGCCACATTTCTTGGCAATTTGCCTTGACGAAAGTCTAGCGTCCACGGTCAACACTTTCAGGATTTTAACGTCTGTTTCATCCAACTGCATAGTAGAACACCATTACTGTGCATTCATCCAATATTATTATCGATTATTTAACATTTGTCTTTCAATTTGGCAATAAAGTATTTATGTGTACACTTAGACTTCACTATATTATTAATTTGCACACTGAGGAAACATAGTGTCCCAAGTCAGCTTAAGACAATTTCAAACCATAATTTGAAAGCTAGGTGCTTCGTATGAAAGCCAATTACGAAAGATATCACATAGCGGTGAAGGAAGCACCACCTAAGATCAAGTTGCCCCCAAAATTCATAGTCAAACGATATAACAACTGCACAAACGTTCAGGAATGCACCCAAGCCTGCATATACGGCGTCCATGAAGCAAAAGAGGATGGACAGATAGCAGAGCCTAACCAAGACTTGTGCAGAGGCTGCTACATGTGCGTACTGAAATGTCCAAAGGGCGCCATCTCAATCGGAATCAACCCTAAATTTGAAGAATTGGGGAACTCGTATTTCTCTCCAGACAGGATAAAGACGATCTATTTCGAAGCAGAAACCGGCAGAGTTCCCGTTTCCGGCGCTGGGTACACTGGTCCCTTTACTGGAGAAGGGTTTGACAGCATTTGGTTCGATTTTTCAGAGATAGTCAGGCCGACGAGAGATGGAATTCACGGAAGGGAATACATTTCGACTTCTGTAGACTTGGGAAGAAGACTGCAATCGCTTGAATTTGACGAGAATCAGAAGCTAGTTTCCAACGTTCCAAAGACACTGGAGATTCCCATACCGATAATTTTCGATGCTCCACTCAGTTGCGGGACAAGTCAGAACCTTCGACTAGCGTTGGCGAAGGCTGCGGCTGGGCTCAAGACTTTTGCCACAGTGAACGCACATGAGTATTCATCAGATCTTGCTGATTACAAAGCGTTTCTGATACCCAGAATCTGCTCCGGCGAAATAGATGAATTCGAAGATCTGGTCAAAACATCCAAAATCGTTGAAGTCGACCTTAAGGATCGGGACATAGAGGATCACCTAAAGAAGGTCAAAGCGGCTAATCCTTCAGCGCTAGTCTCGTTCTATTTTTCTTACGATGAAAAGACCGCTGAAACAGCAGACACAATTGCAAGAATAGGAGGAGACATCGTTCACCTTCACGTGGACGACGAAATTGTTGAACGAGATCCTGACGCAATCAAAAATGCCATCTTCGCTGTTCACTCATATCTTGTTGATAAACGCAGTCGAGACAAGATCACTTTAATCTCCAGTGGAGGAATAGCCGAGGCAGCCCACGTTCCCAAGTCCATAATCCTCGGAGCCAACGCTGTCGCGGTTGGAATGGCGTATCAAATTGCTCTCGGATGCAAAGTTTGCCATGGCCGTGTGCACAGCCAAGACTGCCCGATAATGTTGGAAGATGGAGACGTTGAAATGGCAACTCAGAGAATTACGAACCTGATTGGAGCATGGAGAGATCAACTGCTCGAAGTGCTCGGAGGAATGGGCCTGAGAGAAGTAAGAAGGCAAGCGGGCGAGGTCGGCAGAGCGATGTTCTACGAAGATCTTGAAACGAAAGTTTTCGGTGACAAAGAATGATGCAGAAGGAAATAGTGCAGAAGGAAATAGTGCAGAAGGAACTCGTTTCACGAACTCCTGAAACGAAGCCGGCGCCTTCTCCGTATCCAAGCTCGATAGTAAAGTATGAAGTGATCATCGACAGGCCTAAATGTTCAATGTGCGGCATTTGCGCCGAAGTTTGTCCTTCATGCATAGGTTCTTCAACGATCGATTATGAAGCCTACCAAAAGCCAGATGGATATCTGCGCCTAGCCGTGCCAAAGATCTCCTGCACGGGCTCTTCATGTAATCGATGCGTGATTAAGTGTCCAAGTAATGCTTTATCAGTAGTAATCAGCCCGCAGTACGTTGCCCTGGGCGACCTACGATGGACGCCTGATCTGATATTCTCAACTTGGGAGCAGGCTGAAGTCGGCAGCTTGTCAGGAGAACACGAGTATAAAATTGGGAATTCTGGAGGAGGCTTTGACAAGCTACGATTCGATTTTGAAATGGACAATAAAGAAAGCCGAGAAGACGGGCTGGCTGACTACGAGGACAGGGATACATCTATACTCCTGAACAAGAGGAGCGATGGAAGGCCAGAAACCAAAATTCCCATTCCGGTTTATGGCGCAGACATGTCTTATGGCTCTGTAAGCTTGAACGTGATGCTTGCGAGGGCCAAAGCTGCTGAGGCCTGGAACACCTTCACTAGCACTGGTGAAGGAGGCTATCCTGACGAGTTGATCCAGTGCAAGGATCACGTCATAACCCAGGTTGCCACTGGCCACTTTGGCGTTAATGCTGAAACCATCAAAAGATCAAAGATTATAGTTTTGAAGTACGCACAGGGTGCGAAACCAGGCTTAGGGGGGCATTTGCTTGCTGACAAGGTCACTCCTGAAGTTGCAAAGATACGCGAGGTTGTTCCCTACATAAGCCTATTTTCTCCATTCCCGTTCCATAACGTCTACTCCGTTGAAGATCATTACAGGCACGTTCAATTAATGGAGGACATAAACCCTCAAGCCTTGATCTCCGTCAAGGTTTCAACCCCCACGGACGTCGACATGGTAGCGATCGGAAGCTATTATGCAGGAGCCCATATTCTGCAAATAGACGGCGGGTACGGCGGAACTGGAGCAGCCCCTGACATAGCCAAGAAAAACATTGCGATGCCAATAGAGTATGCGATCCCAATCGTTCACAACTACTTAGTGAAAGAAGGAGTCAGAGACAAGATAACCATAATGGCAAGCGGCGGAATCAGAACCGCATTCGACGTCGCCAAGGCAATAGCCTTGGGCGCTGATGGAGCAGTGATCGGAACGGCAGAGCTGGTTGCACTCGGCTGCAAAAGATGTGAAAACTGCGAAAGAGGAAAAGGTTGCCCCGCCGGCATAGCCACAACGGATCCAACACTTATGTACTCAATAGACATAGACTGGGGCTGTCAAAGAATAATTAACCTTTACAGTTCGTGGAAAAAACAATGGAGTCACATCCTCGATAAGCTTGATCTGGAGAATATCCAGGAGCTTCGACCCCGTGATGAAGTGAAATTCAAACAAGGCCGATTCAATCACATGGTGCATCTGGATCACTTGAGGTGACGATTTTGGACAAGACCACTCGAAGCTCAATAGTCTCAGAGAAAGAACGTGCTACAAGGTTCTGCGACGATTCGATCCATCAGAACGTGGCGGAAGGAGGATGCGGAGTTCTCGGAGTAGCTTGCTCCGTCCCGATAAAAGGAAGATATTTGCTGCAACCGCTTATTCAAATGCATAACAGGGGGAACGGAAAAGGCGGGGGCATAGCAGCAGTCGGTCTCTCTGCGAAGCAGCTTGGCGTTTCTGGGAAGATCCTTGAAGAAGACTATTTGATGCAAGTAGCCTACATCGACCCAAAATCTAGAGAGGAAGTCGAATCTCAATTCATAAAACCCAACCTCATCGTCGAGGCTGTGGAAAAAGTTCGAGTCATTGAAGACTACAGAACCATAGGTCTTGAAGTTGAACCCCCAGAGGTCTGGAGATATTTTGTAAGAGCCAAAGAAGACAAGTTGAAGCAGTTCATTGAAGACAATGGACTCGAAGGGCTCGAACCAGGAAAAGCAGAGGATGAGTTCATCTACAGAAACAGTTTTGCACTCAACAAGAAATATTACGCTTCTCTAGGCGATAAGAAGGCCTTCGTCGTTTCTCACGGTAAAAACATCATCGTCTTCAAGATTGTAGGATACGCTGAACAGGTTTTGCGCTATTATAAGCTTGAAGATCTTGAAGCTCACGTTTGGATTGGGCACCAAAGGTATCCGACGAAAGGAAAAATCTGGCACCCCGGGGGTTCCCATCCATTCATAGGTTTACACGACGCGTTGGTTCATAACGGCGATTTTGCGAATTACTATTCAATAACAGAATACCTGAGGCAAAGGGACATCTTTCCACTGTTTTTGACGGACACCGAGGTTGCCGCCCTGTACTGGGATCTTTTGACAAGGATCTATGAGTACCCGGTGGAGTATGCGATTGAAGCCATTGCTCCTACGACTGAAAGAGATTTTGCAATGCTTCCAGAAGACAAACGGAAAATCTACAAGGCGGTGCAAGCGACGCACCTTCATTGTTCTCCCGACGGACCCTGGTTCTTCATAATCGCCAGGAACAATCCTTCAAGAGAAGAGTTTCAACTAATCGGCATAACCGACACCTCGATGCTGAGGCCACAAGTCTTTGCCCTTCAGGAAGGAGAGGTAAAAATAGGTTTCATAGCGTCCGAGAAACAGGCGATTGACTCGATGATGCAAGGCTTGGCCGAGGAAGATTCAAGATTCTATCCAATGTGCGACCTCTACTGGTATGCCCGGGGAGGCAGCTACACCGACGGTGGCGCTTTCATTTTCACCATCGACAAGTCAAAGAATCTTCTATGCACTGACAAGTTCGGAAAACCCATCTCGGCTTCAAAACGTCAGCAACACTACAGGAGAACGAACAGCCATGATTCACATCGAAATTTCTGCGTCGATGAAAAACTGAAGGAAAGGCCAAGGGCCATCGACCTGTTCGCTTATGCTGCAAAGAACATCAGAGACTGGGATTTCGACGAGGTGTATTCGTTTGCAGAAACCATGAGAAAATATGCTGACAAGGGAGATGAAGAAAAGTCAGTTGCCATAGAGACAATCACTCTGCTTATCGATAGAAGATATGATACCGGGAGCAAAAGAAGAAGCGACATCGTCTCTCTGCTTGAAGAAAAACTCTTCAACATTTTCAGTTCGGTACGATCCACTGAATCCAACAAGAACAGCAATTACTGTCTGACCAACTTTGAGGAAAGAAACAATCTGAAAAGTCCAACTCGCTCAGGGCAAACCCTCATGATAGATACCTTTGAATTTTGCCCAGAAGGTGAAGAAGGGACATGCCGGTTTCTCGAAGGGGCTTACAAACTGGGTTGGAAGAACTTCATAGCCTACAACTTTAGAGGGCAAAGAGATTTCGGAGCTGGCCTCATCACAAGAGACAAAGTCAGAATCGACGTGTACGGAAGAGCAGGTGACTGCCTCGCTGCTTTTGCTGATGGCCCAGAATTCTACGTGCATGAAAGCGCGCAGGACTCTGTTGCATATTGCTTCAGGTCGGGAAAACTGGTAATCTTCGGGGACGCAGGAAAAGCCTTTGAATACGGGGCAAAGGGCGGAGTGACATATGTCTTAGGAGATCTGATCGACAGACCGTTGATCAACGCTGTCGGAAGCGCCACGGCCGTGATTAACGGTTCATGCAAAGACTACATGGGCGAATCCTGCATGGCAGCAAGAGGGTTCACAATCTTAAACGGCATAGCATTTGATGATCACGGGAAGATCGTTGCCCAAGAAACCCCGTATCACGGCGGAAACCTGTTTCCACTCGCTGCGGCAAGCACCGTGTACTTGAGAGACCCTAGAGGGACCGTGGGTGAAGACCAGCTTAACGGCGGCAAAATCAGCACGATCTCACCAGAAGACTGGCAAAAAATCCTGCCTTTGCTGAAAGAAAACGAAAAGCTCTTCGGCATACAGGTTGAAGACCTATTGACTGTCGACGGAGTCACGAAAAGACCCGAGTATGTGTACAGAAAAGTTGTTCCCATCGAAATAGCTGCCTTGGCGAAATACGAAAATGGCATGTGAAATCGGTCTACAAAGGGGCATTTTGAACAAAGAGATGCCTAAAGATGTTTAGAGCCTGAAATGTAGCCTACGGCCGGTCCTCCAGCCAAAAGCTTATAGTTGCTATCTTCTTCTGCTTTAGGCGAAAATGACAATTCAGACTTTGGAATTCGCAGACGAGCACATGCCTGTCGTTGTCAGGTTGCTGAATGAAGAATACAAGGACTCATTCGAGTTCATCCCCTACAGCGAAGAAAGAGTCTTATCCCAAATTCAAAGACGAGGCATCAGAATTCTCGTGGCAGAAGAGAACGGAAACCCGCTAGGCCTCGTCGGAACTCATCTTGAGGAACACGGAGAAGAGAACATCACATGGCTTGCTGCCAGAGGGGGGCCAAACCGAAGAATCATCGAAAACAGGCTCCTGGACGAGATTGAGAAAAACGCCAAGGGCGAAACCATCACGACAACTATTGATGAAGGAAGCCCCAGAATCAAAGACTGGATCAATCGCGGCTACACAGTGAATCCTGGCTGGATGCGAATGTCAGCAAGACTCGACGGCCTGAAACCAATTTCAAAAGTTGCCAAAAGCTTCAAACTGCGAAGCTTAGGTCTTAACGAAGAAGAAAAACTCGTCGAAGTCATTAACATCGGATTCGGATGGCAAAGACTGGAACGTGGGGTTCTAGAAAAGTGGAAGTCCATGGATCCGCCCTTCAGTGAAGATTGGGTTCAAATCGCTGAGACAAACAAGAAAATAGTGTCCGCTGTCGTGGCAAAACCCGACACCGAATACCTCAAATATTTACATCTCAAGCGAGGTTACCTCGGTCCAGCGGCGACGCTTCCTGAATTCCGTAACAAGGGTCTCGCGTCAGCACTCACGGCCAAGGCCATGAACCTACTATTCGAGAAAGGAATGAACTCTGTCAGACTGGGAACTTCGGAACAGAACGCTTCTTCGATCACTCTGCTTCGTAGTCTAGGCTTTCACGTGGACATCGTCAGAAAAATCTTGCGCAAGAATCTGAAGAACACCTCAAACTAAGAGCAGACTAGCGTCCAAAAGGCACAGCATCTGACGAGTTCTAGGAGTTGTTGCCATTCAGAATCTTCGAATCTTATCGCGAGTACGCTGGATACTGTAAATTTATTTGTCATGACCAAAACGGGCCCATGTGAGCTTTCGAGTTTTCGTTGACAGTCGTTCTGAGAGCCCGTTTTTAGCCTACTCTGTCTCAATCTTGTAAAGAACTTTTAGGCCTTTCAACGTGTGATGAATCTTGTCGGTGAGCTGAAGTATATCCCCGAGGTCAACAGTCCTCTTCCAATCGTAAACGTGGTCGTGATAACCTCTTAAAGGTTCAAAGCCTAAAGAACGAAGTCTTTCAACAATCTCAACAGGGCCAGAGCCCTCACTGCTAAACCATATCGCCAAGTACGTCTTCACGATGTAACACCCCAAACTTCTCTAAGAAATGACGCATATCAATTAAGCCTTTTCTATTGCAGCTCAAACGCAAACTTCCTCATGGATAGTCTCTTGTCTAGGGTACGTTTTCTCCATACATGCATGGCACGTCCCTAGTTTCGGCTCGCATTTTGATTTAGGGTTAGCCACGAGAAAGACTTTACAGAACCAAAAATAGAAACAGACATTTAATGGTCATGTCCCTTAACTTAAAAGTGTCAGCACGCAGAAACCCAAATTAGCTTGCACAATATCCGACGTTTAGCGGGTAGCCCATGGACCAGTCAAAACGTCGACAGGAAATACTTTTCGATCGTTCGGCGATCGACGCATGCACCGGTTACCTGAGGAACAGGACAGACGAAAATCTCGAACGTCTCGTCTCCATGGCTGGCAGCGAGCTACAAGCATCATCTATGGTCCTCAATGTCGTCAAGGTTAGCGATAGAAGAGTTTTGGAAGAAGCGCGCGCCTTTTTTTCATTTCTTCCAAAGGTTCATCGGAGGTAAAGGATAAACTAGAAGGTCTTGGCAACCCAGAGGAGCATGTTCCAGTGTTGACCAACAGCATCGTATTCTGCTTTGAAGCCATTCATGACTTTCCGAGCCTCGTCTGCAAGTTCACTCTTGCTTTCAATAATTCCGTGCATAGCGGTGTAGACAGGTCTGACATAGAGCTCCCAGTCTTCTTTCGAAGAAACAAAATGCCCTAGAACTTGAAACCCAGATTCTCCCATCAACTGCCGCATTCCATCCTCTGTAAGAAAGCTGTCCTCAGCCTCGCCGAGAGCTCTTAGCACTTCCGAGGAGACAGGTTTCGACAACCAGACGAGTTCTGCCAAGATTAGAATGCCATCCTTATGCAACAAAGTCTTGAAAATCTTCAAAGCATCACTGTTGTCTCCATATAACTGTGCTATTCCAAGTCCTAGAGAAGCTACCACGTCATATTTTCTGTCAAGTCTTAGTTCTCTGATGTCTTCACAGGAATACTTGACTCGATGTGAAAGATTCAGCATTTTGGCACGTGAATTTGCGTATTCAACGTAACTCTTGTTTATGTCAAATCCTTCAACTCGGGCTCCAAACGTGTTCGCCCACAGAAGAGAAGGAAAGGCTTTTCCACTTCCAAGGTCGAGGACTATGCTTTTCGGTTCCAATCGAGCAAGCTTGCCTGCCGACAGTAAAGACGTTGCAGAGATTGGATTGAGTATGTCAGAATGCTTGAAGATTTCAGTATAGGACAGTTTCACTTTATTCACCTTCCTACCGACATATTTTCGCCAAAATTGACGGGGCTAGCTTTCACCGGAGCTTAAGAACCTATTTGGGTTTGGGGATAAAACTTTACCCCAACCAACCAACCCAGGCTTGTCAGTGGCTTTTTTCCATATTTCACCGCAAGTCATAAATATCGACTATTAACGAAATGGCGATTGTTTGTTCTAGGAGAAGTGATTGCTTGGAATCTGGTGGGCTTGAAAGTATCATACACAATATTCTTGAAGCGTTCAACAAGAAGGACTTAACGAGGATGACTTCTTTCTTTGCGGATGACGCGACCTTTATTCGACCTGAGGGAACATTTAGAGGAAAGGAAGAGATCAAGCGATACTACACATGGTCCTTTTCAAATTACTCAGAGCTAACACTTACAGCGAAAGGCTTTATTGTCGAAGGAAATAAGGCTGTCCTTGAATTTGTTTCAGAGGGCACTTCTTCCAGGGGTGGCTCCAAAAAACAGCAGTTGCCAGGGATGGCTGTATTCGAGTTTAGAAACGGAAAAGTTCAACAAGTCCATGATTATTATGATAGGCTTCTGATCGCTCAACAGTTGGCAAACGGATGGCTTGAGAAGAAGATAGTAAATGCCGTCGCGAATCGAATGGGAAAAGGTCTCGGTTAACGTTTCAAATTTCGAACAACAAAGGCATATATCTTCATCAAGTATGGGACCAAGATTTAATCCAGCCAACTCCTAACGTGGCTGAAGACGAATCACGATCCCTGCCCTGAAGGATGTTGGTTGGTTGGATAAAACTTTACCACCTAAACCCAAACCCAAAAAACGACGATGAGTAGATTGTGCGGAAAGGTTATGTCTGAACCAACAGAAGATGAATTGGCGTGCATATTGTCCAGCTACGATACTGATGTCCAAACCGTAGAAGTAAGTCGCATAGAGACAGATGGGCTTATCTTGGACGTTGGAGGCGGCGGAGAAGGAATAATCGGCAGGCTGAATGGAAAACAAGTAGTCGCTACAGATACGCGTGAAGGAGAATTAATGGAGACTCACAACGAAGCCCTGAAAGTTGTTATGGACGCAGCTGATTTGAAATACCTTCCGAAATCGTTTGACGTCTGCACTGCCTTCTTCAGCCTAATGTATATCCCCAAGAACATCCATCAGAAGGTGTTCGAAGAAGTCTTCCGAGTTTTGAAAGATAAAGGGAGATTTCTAATATGGGATGCCAGAATCCCTGAGAATGTCGCAGGCTACAAAGCATTCATTGTTCATTTGAAGGTGAAGCTGCCTAATGAAGAAGTGAGAACAGCATACGGAGCAAGATGGCAGGCACAGAGTCCAGAGTACTTCAAAGAAATGGCAAGGCTGACAGGGTTCAAAGTGACTAAAGAATCAAGCAAGAATGAAATTTTCCACCTAGAGATGGAGAAGCAAATCTGAGTCTATTTTGGTTGGTTGGATAAAACCTTACCCCTAATGCACGCGCGCACACGCTCTCACTACTACTACCACTCTTACTAACTCCTCTACCTGTACCGACGTCGATACACCTTCTTCTTCTTACCTATACCCTATCGCACACATATATCGCACACATAGATATCGCACACAAACACGCACACGCAGGATAGCGCGCGCTAGAACTAGTCTGGAATTGGTGTGTATAGATGAGCATTTGCCTTGAGTGAAGTCAACTGTAGAAAGGCGTCCATATGCATCGAGAAATCTGCCGTGAACCCAAGATTGGGGGCCTGCCCATAGGAATCCAGTATGAAGTCCAATGTCACAGTTCCCAAACCATACAAGCCAATATTCGGCACTGAATAGACGACATCCAAGTTATCTCTTGTGAATCGAGCTCCGGGCCAATCGTAACTTGACGCTGCCAAGTAAAGCGTAATAACATAAGGCTCAGTGGAAAAACGCAACGTCATTGAATCAAGTTGAGAACTGCCACTATCTGTGTGCCAGATTGAAAATTGTATTCTATGACTAGTGAGATTGGCAACTGAGTGTTCGATTCGGAAATCGAGGCCTGCCACCAGAACTCCCGAGTCTGAAACGTTCGCTATATAAGAATCGCCATTGAATACGAAATCAGTAACTTGCAGATCCCTAGAGAAAAAGTATGTATTAGTCTCAGATGCGTAGACCAGTATTGAAGGTATCAAAATCGCAATTCCAAGCAATACAACGATGACGATTTTGAATCTCAGCCGCAAATCTACCCGCTCTATGTAATCTACATATCGATAATCACCTAATAGGTTTAGCGGGCGCGATGTTTTGTGAGCTATGCGGTCACGTTGGGTTTGGGATAAAACTTTACCCCCAACCCAACCCAAACCCAAAACAGAGTGCGCGCTGCGCAAGGCTTAGAAATCTTATATGCACAGCCCCCGAACAATCAGCTTGGCGAAAAATCGTGACTTCAAAATCTGAGACTTCAACTTCTATACCTTCTCCACCGGACGCAATCTCAAGACCTAAGAGCCGCATGAAAATCATCATTGCTTCCGCAGCCATAATCATCATTGTCATCGCAGCCTTTCTGGGCTACTGGTTATTCCTGACACCTAGAGGAGGAAACACCTTATGGCTTTTCAAAGGAGCCTACGCCAACTTTTATGATAGAGAATCTTCTGAAAATATAGACATGACAATTCATGAAGAAGTCTTGAACTTCAACAGCACATATGCACAGATACTCTCAAGCATTATCACAGGCGCGGGGTCTATAGCGCCCAACATCGACAATTCCACAACGTGGGTTAACCTCACCAAGAACGACTACAATATCTTTAACGGAAATTTGACTTGGAGCCGTGACATAAGCATCTATATAGATACGCCCCCGCGCCACGCTCGCAACTGCATAGCCTATTATTACTCGGTCTCAGGTGGGACGGTGACAGTGTACGTAGACAAGACAGTATTGTTTCCAGTCCGCTTTAGCATGGTTACCAATATCACTGAATACTCCTTCGTAGGCTGGGACCTCTACCTAATGTCAACAAACATACCCAACCTGCAATAAAGCGCGCGCATTGTGTGTGTGGGATAAAACTTTACCCCAACCAACCCAACATGCGTGCGCTATTTGCTTAGTATTGGGTTTACGGGCTTGACCAGCAAACTAAATATCCCAAGTTGGGACAAGATATCCTGATGTCTTTGTTGGCCAAACCGTCCATGGAAACTGACCTGGAAAAAATGGCGAAAGAATTAGGAGCTGACCTATTTGGAATTGCAGACTTAACAATCGCTCAGGATTTTGTGTGTAAGCAGGGTGGAGAATACTTAAGAAAGTTTTCGAGGGCTATAACAGTCGGCGTTCGCTTATTAGATGCAGTTGTTGACGAGCTGTACAGGCATGAAGATCCAGCAGTCATTTACACCTATACAGCACTTTACAACTCTGTTAATTCGCATTTAGACCATGTTGGTTTGTTGTTAGCAAAAAGAATTCAAGAGAAAGGTTACAAAGCTTACGCTATACCTGCTTCTCAAACTGTTGATTCTGACAAGCTCACGGGAGTATTTTCTCATAAGCTTGCAGCCAACCTGGCTGGTCTAGGTTGGATAGGAAGGAATTGCCTCTTAATTACACCAAGTTACGGTCCAAGAGTAAGGTTTGCAACTATCCTCACAGACGCGCCCCTAAAAGCAGGTTCTCCAATTGATGAGAAGTGTAATGATTGTATAGAATGTATGGACATTTGCCCCGTTAAAGCATTCACTGGAGCCTCATTTAATCCTTCAGAACCTAGAGAAGTCAGGTTTAATGCCCATTTGTGCAGGAGTTATCGTAAGAAGAGAGAAGAAAAGCTAGGAGAAGGGTATTGCGGTTTATGTGTATACGTATGCCCTCACGGTCGATCCAATAAAAGCTTGCCTTAAACCCGGTTATCAGCAATATCTATACAACAATAGCCTACTATTTCCACGAAAGAATTTGGAACAGAATAGGTTGGGGAAAAACAAAGGAAAAATGAAAACGGTCATCAACCGAAGACTTCACAGAATTCTTCAGGAGTCAAGACAGACAAGTTTACAGTAACTGCTTCAACAGCTAATCGTCTTAAGCTCGCTTAACACGTAGTCCTTGTCGCCTTTTTCCTTGATTTGCTCTGCTGCTTTTCTCGCGAGTTCCATGTTATTCTTGCACTCTGTCTTCTGTCCTGCAGTGGCATGGGCTCTGGCCATGGCTTCGTAGGCAAAGGCGATGTCCCAGTCTGCTATGTTGTTTTCCTTGCAGATCTCCAAGCATCTCTTTGCATGATAGAGTGCAGATTGAGGCCTGTTGAGAACGGTGTACATTCTGGAAACCTGCCATTCGCCTCGTTCAAGGTTGACGGGTGCCCCGATTTCACCCCAATGAAAACGAGATGCATGCGCCGCATGTATCATCCTATCATCGTCTACTTTGGTTCTATCTTTCTTCTCCATCAGGTTCCAAACCAGGTTAAAACAGTCCACGGCAAACTTCTTGTGAGCCTCTTTCTCCGTGAACTTTTTCTCCTCAACCATCTAATCACCAATGACCATCAATTCTCACATTTTTACTATATAAAATAAGCGTGCATCTGAGGATCGCTCCACGGGCAGGACAACTCGTTTCGAATTCTGGCACTTTAGAGGCTCTCTCTTTGAAATCCTAGCGCGCGCCAAAAGTGTGCTTAACGTCTGAACGAGTCTCTCTTTTCTCTGGGTCTTGCGGGTTTTGGGACAAAACTTTACCCCAAACCCATCTATTTAATTGACCATGACCTTCAGCTTGAAATCCAATTCCTTAGGATATGTGCTACTCGTCGTTATTAAAGGCTCAAACCCCAACTTTCTCCAGAACCCCTCAGCTTCCTTGTTGCCGATAATGTATCTCACAGTCAAGTCCTCAGCCTTGTTTGAGCTAAAGAATTTACAGAGTTCCTTCACCAAGCGTCTTCCAACGCCCTTTCTTCTAAACTGCTTCACGACGTACATAAGCGAGACTTGACCAACGGTTGGTGGCATATGATCACTTCTGCGCGTAACTTCGCCTTGGACATACCCTATTATATCGCCATTTGCTTCAGCAAGCAATACATGAATGTTGCTGTCCGCTAGGTCATTCTCAACTCTTTGTTTTTGAAGCTTCTTTCCCTCTTTAGTTATTCGCCAAATCAAGGGGTTGGACTTTTCAGCGTGCTCCTGTAACAACAATCTTAGCTCAACAATTCTCTCCACATCCGAGGAAGCTGCTCTTCTAATTGTGAGGTTATCCATAAGATCCACCTGTGCAGGATTTGGGATAAAACTTTACCCCAACCAACCAACATTCGACGTTGCGGAAAAAGTCCGTGCGCTATTCAATCAATAATAAATACTCCGTTGGACTAAGAATGAAAATAGAAAGAGGTGAAGAAAATGTGCTATTTCATAGTTAAGCAGTGGGAGAAAGTTGCATTGATACGTTTGGGGAGAATAGTGAGAATCGAAGAAAAAGCAGGGTTACATTTCAAAATACCGTTCATCGATTCACTTTATGTTGTCGACATGAGAATGCAAAGCATCACATTGAAAGGTCAATCAGCCATAACTAAAGACAACATCTCAGTTTCAATAGACGCCGTAATCTTCACAAAAGTTGAAGATCCGACAAAAGTAATATTGGAGATTGAAGATTACAAGGATGCAGTAATGAAGTATTCTCAAACGTCAATGCGTGAAATCATCGGCAAATACACTTTGAATGAACTGCTTGCAAGTCAAGCTGATGTTGTGCAAGCCCTAGAAAATAAAGTTGACACTTTGTCGAAAGGTTGGGGCATTGATATTGCTAAAGCAGAGATTCAAGATATTGCTTTGCCAGAAGACATGAAAAGAGCCTTTGCCGTTCAAGCTGAAGCAGAAAGAGAAGCACAGGCAGTCGTGATTAAAGCTGACGCAGAACTAAAGGCATCAGAAATTCTTAAACAAGCAGCTGAGAACATGAAAGACCCCAATGCAATGCAACTAAGAATCTTAGCGACAGTAAGTGAAGCAAGTAAAGAAGCCGCAAACACAATAATCATGGCATTGCCATTAGAGACGTTGAAGTATGCAAGCATAGGAGATTTGGGAGCATTAGCCTCAATAAACAGTAGCGCAGCCAGAAAGCGAATAGAAGAAGAAACAAGTAAGAGCGAAGGACCGTGATTCCAGTTTCTTTCAGGTTCCTCCTCATTTTGGTTTGGTTTGGATAAAACTTTACCTCCAAACCCAAACCCACACACTTTCACTAACGTACAAACTCAATCACATATACAATCTCTCTACTCACTCACACACACTCAACGCGCGCACACACAAAACAGCCACAGCAGAACTTATTGTCAAAATAGCAAACAGATTAACCACTGGGTTTTATCTTGAGCAAACTAATTAGAAATTCTAAAGCAATCGGCAAAGTTGTGTTTACTGGTGTTATTGTTGTTTTACTTGTCGCAATGATTGCCCTCGGTTTCGTAATGTCAAAAACAATAGACTCATTGCAAACCGAGAAGACTTCCCTTCAATCACAGTTTACCTCACTTCAATCAAGCGATAGTCAACTTCAGAGTAACTATGCCAGCCTTCAATCACATTATACCAGCCTTCAATCACAGTTTACCTCACTTCAATCAACCTACAATCTGTCCCAGACGCAGATAGCTAGCCTTCAGGGCCAGATAGCTAGCCTTCAGTCACAGCTATTGAACGCTACGGCTTTAATCGCTCAGTTGCAGGGTCCAACAGGAATCCTGCCAGTGTACATGGACCTGGGCTACGTTGGACCCGCATATTCAGGGGGTGCTTACTTCTTGCAACTGTCACTGAAGAATACTGGGACTGTGCCAATAACGCAGATATTTGTTACTCTCTATTCCACCCAGATTCCGATGGCTTTCACGTATCTGAATACGACGGTTAGTGCGGGCGCACCGCTTCCTTCGTACCAGACTACTACTGGAATTCAGAACGTCGGGTAGACCATCACTAGCCCTGGTACGTATCCACTGATAATCCAGGCGTTAGCCACTAACGGAACAATCTATACCTACCAGACAACAATAACTAGCCACGCATAGTCAGTTACAGCCACGTAGCAATGTCCAGCGCGCGCTAGACACTCTATTTTTTCTGCAAGTTTTCTCGTATAGTCCAAGGACCTGTAGTATTTCTGTCTAGCAAACATACAGTCCAATAGTGAGACTTATCTATCAGCACTCTATTGGAGATATGGGAAATTCAATGAGTAAGAAGATAGAAGATAAGGCAAAGCTTGAGCTAATCCAGAAGTATGTTGCCGTGCTTAAGGAAGCTAACTTGTTAGTCAAAGGCAAGAAAGACCATCAGTTCAATGGTGAGAAAGGCCAAGTCTTCTGCACTACTATAGGTTTTCAGCTAGACCAGAAGCGCCATGGGGTCTAAGTTTCTCTCCCTTATCTATATTCTAGCACTTAAACACTATCCTATACTCTAATGGGATTAAGTAAATCCGTGATTTTTTTGAGGCTCAATTCTGAATGTTTTCTCTGATTGTGGTGTAGGGTGTTGGAATGTCTGTCTGTGTGTTTGTCTGTCTGCCTGTCGTTTCTACAGTATAGGGAAGGAAAGGGAAGTAAAAGGGGAAGGTAGTGAGTAAGAATGGGTTTGGGTTTAGGGATAAAACTTCCCCCAAATCCAAACGTAAAACTTGACCCTTGTGTGTGCGCGCTAATGCTACTGAAGTTAGTTCTCTTTACTGGTCGACCGAAGCAAGGATGAACTCGGATAGCAATCGGGTATCTATTCCGATTTTCCCCCGCAGCAAGCGTCGGTAGGCTAACGACCAATCGCGGATTAGAAGACGGAAAACAGAGCCTTCTTCCTCAGGTTCTTCTCAATCTGTGCGAGTGTGACTATGCCCACCAGGACATAGATAATGCCCAGAATGAGCAGCGCAAGAGCGTCATACGTCGCGTCGACAGTTCCCATGCCTAGCAGCGAGGCCCGCATCAACCTTATCCCATAAGTCAACGGCAAAGCCTTCGAAATCCACTGAGCCCACGAAGGCATGAGCTCCACTGGACAGACTAGACCACAGAAAACCATGAACAATATCATCAAACTATTGGCCGTCGTTGTCCGATCTCGAAACGTCAGCGTTACCGCATTAGTTATCAACCCGATTCCGAACAACCCGAAGGCAGTAAGAAACAAACTAATGAAGAATACTGGCGCGTTAAACAGGGCTATCCGGAAGCCGAAGGCTAAGCCCAACACAAAGACGGCCACGAAATCGATCAAAGCGTTGGCAGCCGCCGCCACCATGATCCCTGACATGTAAGCCAAGCGGCTCATAGGCGTCATGAACGTTGCTTCAATCGTGCCCATTGCCCGCTCCCAAAACATGACCCTACCGACGACGAAGGCAGCAGCAAAAACAAACACGTAAAACGCGTTACCTACCACTATGAATGACAAGTAACTAGAACCGCCGACAGCCGTTCCAAACTGAGGAGCCAGCTTACCTGAATAAACCACGTTGTACAACACCCACGCGGCTCCAAGAGTCATTATGGGAGTGAAGAACCTCAGGGAGAAACCCATCCAACTGAAGAATCGCCAAGTCATGATCAAATTCACCTTGGCTGTCGAAACAACGACTCTGAGGCTGTGACTGGCCATGCTTTCTTCCTCCTCAGAATTCGGTCAAAGTGGCCTTTTGTTTGGCCCTTTTCTCAGCATAATTCGCCAACAGCATAGACAGCGTGAAGAAGATGATGACCATGGAGGCGAGCGCAGCTAGAGCAGTCGCCACGTTCAGCATTGATGCTCCGCCCAGCAGAGTCAACCTGACGGCCATGAGGCCGAACGTCAACGGCAACAAGTAGCTGAAAGGCAGCAGAAATCCCGGCATCGACTGCAACGGAAAGACTTGACCTGAGAGAAACATCACCGGTTCTTGAAGCCATCCCGTAAGTATGCTTCCTCTCTTAGAATAGATGTCAGCAGTCTCCAGACACATTCCCAGAGTGACCATTGCAAGGTAGGACAAGACCAGCGACAGGACGAGGGCAAAGTAGTCCGTCACCCGAATGTTCACGTGAATGATGGCTATCCATGACAGAACTAGGGCAATGAGCATCCACATGTAATTGACAGCGTTTGCCAAGGCTCCCCCTAACAGTATTGCAACGCGGTTAGCCGGCGAGAGCAAAACGGCTTCCAGAGTGCCCTGCCACCTCTCTGAGTCGAAAGATGCACCTGCCAACAGCATCATCGTGAAGAAGGAGTACAGCAGCTGCCCAACTATCGTAAAACCCACTAAATCCAGAGTGTACGTTCCAGAATTGAACTGGAGATTAACTGAATTCTTGGCGAAAGGCAAATACAAAAAGTACAGGTAAAGCCCGTTTCCAAGCGGGAGAGCCAAAGCCCAGAAAAATGTTCGTGCACTGAAGAAGTAAACCCTGAGGCTCTTCACCGCTTCAGCCAATACCACGCGCGCAAACATTCATCTATCCCCCGTATAGAACATGAAGAGGTCCTCCAAAGTTGGTCCACGAAGGTTGAAGGAGACCACTCGGCAGTGCTCGGCTGCCATATGGCCCAACACTTGCGGGACGGCCTTTTCGTTGGCAACGTTGACTATCAGCCTGTCGACTTTTTCGCCTTCCACTTCGCCCTCGTAGTCTGTCGTTATCACTTTTTTCACAATTTCCAATCGCCTCAGACTGCTGATGGCCTCGTCCGTCAGCTGAGTCACAAGTATTTCCACGGAGAATCCTGAAGGCATATTTCTCTTAAGCTCGTCCGGTCGCCCGATTGCGACAAGCTTGCCCTTACTTATGAAGCCTACCCTGTCGCACATTTCCTCCGCTTCATACATGTAATGCGTGGTCAACAAAACAGTCTTGCCCTGTTCTCGAACAACCTTTTCACGAATGAAACTGCGCAGGTCCTTCGCAATGTTAATGTCCAGTCCCAAGGTTGGCTCGTCGAGAAAAAGCACTTCAGGATCGTTGATCAGTCCCCTGCAGACTTGCAGACGCTGTCTCATTCCCTTGCTGTACTTTTCAACCTCGTCATCGGCCCTGTCAGAAAGCCCCATAAGCCCCAACAGACCGTTCACTCTAGCGGTCACCTCTCTCCGGGGAACATCGTAAAGGTCCGCAAAATACTTCAGGTTCTCTCTGCCCGTCAGCCTATAATAGAGCATCCGCTCACCGCCCGCCACCATATTCACAATTTTCCTCACGCATTCGCCCTGCTTCACCACATCATAACCCTTGACAAAAGCATGACCCCCAGTTGGCTCAAGCAGCGTGCAGAGAATCTTCACCGTAGTAGTTTTCCCGGCACCATTCGGCCCCAGCAAACCGAACAACTCGCCATCCTGAATTTCAAAGTCAACCCGATCAAGCGCCCTGATAACAGTTGTCAATTTTTTCCCAAGAACGTGGCTCCTCCTGTTCGAAACATAATCACGCGAGAGCTGGCGCGCTTCGACCGCAAAATTCCTGTTCAACCCACCATCACGTTATAAGAAAACTCGCCTAGAACAGATTTAAGCCTTCTCTGAAAGCTCCGATGACACCAAAATCATCGCACGTTAAACTAGGCGCCATTCATCTTATTAGGCATCGGAGAAATCACCTCGAACTGCAAAAAGCGAAGAACCAAAGTGCCTTCAGACGCCGCGATTCTCGCGCGCCCCGTTATCCGAAGTGCGTGTAAGCTCAAGTTTTATACCTAAGAATTACTTTGGAAATTATTATGTCAACTAACCCCAATTACCGCAAATATCCGTCTTCATGGAGGCCTGCGGCGGCGATCCTATTGCTTCTTGGAGGAATGACTCTATTGATATTTGGCTTTTGGAGTCTTTCTGTGGACATTACTGATGGAATCGTGGAGCTATTATTTGGCATATTGTTCTTTGCCGTGTTTGCAGTCTTGTTTTCCGTTAAGAGAAGATTGTTTCCGTCGTCTGAGAGATGACTGTTATTGACCGATTCAACGTTTTTTTGGAGGCCACTCATTAGTTGTTGACAACGCATCTAAAGTGCCCAAAATGTGGCAGAGAGTTTGATTTCGAAGAAATTCCTCATCTTCGTCCCGGAAGCGCCTATTCCACCGTAACCTATGACGGACACAAACTCGCAACCCGGGCGTTCGGTTTTTTTGGCGTCCGCTACATCCATTGTCCACATTGCGGCAAACGATCCAAGTTCAAGGTTAAGTCCAATCCAAGCCTATAGTCTGAGCGAGGCAGCACGCTAGGCTGTTGCTAAATTCAAACAAAAATAGATCTTAATGGATCTGGTTTTCTACGGTAACTTAACAACATCCGCCCGCGCCGAACACAGGGCCAAAACAAGGTTGAACAGGGCCAATGCCGAAACATCCACTCGCACAACCAACCTACGCTTGAAGGCCGACACATACACGCCTAAAAAACCGACCTAGGAGGGGGGGAGGTCAAATGTTCGGATGTCACAACATCCCAAAATACAGATAACACACGTCAACTTTCCCAAACCCACACAGACAAACAGCGAAAATCAAGATCAAAAAAACCGACCGGGGGAGGGAGGGGGAGGCCGTCTCTCTCTGTCCACGTGTTATCAACCCTAAACCGCAGGTCAGCGAGGGCTCTCAACATAGGCAAAGAGCGCAAAGGCTGAGTTCAGAACAGTTCGATCCAGATTCCATCCGGATCTTCTATGTAAGCCCATCGACTGCCATCTGCCTTCATCTTCAGGATCACCGGATATCCCGCCTTCTCGGCTTCTTCCAAGGCCTTGTCCAAATCATCGACTTTAAAGGCCAGGTGATCCAGTCCCTCGCCTACGATGTATTTCGTATTGTATGGGCTGCCCTCCTCGTAATAGTTCAGTTCAAGGATAAAACCGTCCTTTTCGCTCTGCAGGCCGACGGTTTCACCCTTAGTCTGCTCGATCTTGCCGCGGCCCGTGACTTTCAATTCGAGTATTCTAGTGTAGAAATCGATAGATCTTTCCAGATCTGTCACTCTTATTCCAACATACGTGAACTTGGACCTCATGATGATCACTCTATGATGCCTGAGGCCCTGATATATGGATAACTGTCCATCCCTTACGATAGATTCCGCGTTCTTTCACACAGACAAAATGGAACCTATTGTCCGACTAGCGGGTGAGCCCCGCTGATTCTCCGAAAGCATATTACACTGGTTCATCCAAGTACTGAGTCGATTGGACGCGTGCTCAATGGCTCCCATTAAACCCCACGGTGGATTTGTGAGTCTGCGTGACTCCTTCGATTCTGTCTGGATCCTCCTAAGTCAGGCAGGCGACGTTTCTCTACAGACTGAGAAGAAAAAGACACGCTTTGTTGCCAGGGCAACTATGACAGCCCCAAAGGGTTCAGATAAAGGCAGGAGGGCTATAGTCTTTCTTCGCCGAGCAAATAACAAGGGAAAGCTGAAACCCGTGGCCACTTGCCTCGAATGCTGTTGGAGGTTCGACACCACTTGCCATTCTCAAAGGACAGGAACCTACTGCAAAGCCTTGGACAAGTGGGCATCATCACCCGAGACCCTTCCTACTAAGCTTCCCTGAAACCCCAGTGCACGTCATCCAAGCGGTTCCCCGCGTGCAAATCTGCTTCTCGTTCCCAGCCCAAGTTACGCATCGAGTATGCACTGTGGGAATCCAGGAATCAAGGACAAACGTTATCTATAAAAGGCGACGGTTCCATTCTATAGCGTCGCAAGAGCCTGGAAAAACATGGTTGAAGAAACTGATGCTAAAGAGCCGGCTTCGCCGGAGAAGCTTTCAATCGACGATCCGTCAAACTTTCAATTTCATGCCGCCTTTCTGACTTACTCTGACATCTACGACAAAATAACCGACCCCGAAAAGAAGAAAAAACTGAACGAGAACATCATGGCTCTTCAGCAGAACCAAATTGAATACAGAACCTTCTATGAGAACATCGATCAGTACCGAGGAGGAGACGTCCCTCAACGCGGCTACGGCAGAGCTTTCATCAAAACACAGAAGAAAAGAGAATGGCGCCGGAAGACACAGAAACATGAAAGGATCGAGCGACACCGAAGATAGCGGCATGCTGCCTCACAATAGAAACCGTAATCACGTATGACTTCGCTGCCGACGCGGAAAACGGTAGAAGCTTATTCTAGTCAAGCAGCTTAGTAATTCTGTCGAATGTTTCTAAGAAGCTCTTTCCCTTCGCTGTCGTTTCGAACAACGGTCTCCGATCGTGGTCACTTACCGCCAGCAATTCTGATCTCAGGAGAAACTGCAAGTACTTCTTCAGTTGAGCAGAGCTAAGACCGACTTTGCCCATCATTTCGCTTTTTCCCACTCCCTTAACCGCACACAACAGTATCTCTGAAACTATAATGACCGAATCCCTTCTATGGTTCATCGGCTGCAGGGATGGGCTACGGTTGAACATCACGTAGTTTCAAACGATGCAACCTATTTATCCTTACAGTTCAGCTTTCATCAATATATGTTTTGAATGATTCAACGACCTCGTACAAATTCGGTCACAATAAATCCCAATTTGCGATTTTAGCCTCATTGAAAAAACGAATCCAACATGCTGGGGCCAGGACGGAGCTTAGGAATATGAGGCCTCAATAAATAAATCTATCTCTGAATAGCCAGAATCTCAGTTTCATGAATTATGTACTGCACACACGTACAAACATAAGCTGCTGACATGGTAACGCTATAACCCTGTCTAGGGCACTTTTTCGAATTTTGAACTTGGAGCTCCACAAATCGGACAGGTCTCTGGCGCTTTGCCTTCCGATAGGTGACCGCAAACGGTGCACACGTAATACTCAGTTGACCGTTGAGCTATGAGGTGATTAAGTGCCCTCTTGTAGAGCTCCGCATGCTCAGCCTCAACGTCACGGGCTTGCGAAAACACTAACGCGGCGGCTTCGTCGGCATTTTCCTCAGCATCACGCAGCATTTCAGGGTAATGAACACCGTTTACCGCCATTTCAGATTGGAACGCTCGTTCCAAGTTAGTCTGCGTGTCAGCGACAGACTCCAGCAGGGCAAAGTGTCTTCGGGAGTGAACACTCTCCGCCGCAGCCACCGCTCTGAACAAGTGGGCTATCTGTGGCAAATCTTCCTCTTCAGCTTTCTTTGCGAACATTAGGAGCCTCTGGTATGCCTTCGCTTCCCCGACAAAGGCAGTATGCACGTTCATGGTCGTTTTTTCTTTCAACTTCGCTCTGTGCCTCGTTTTTACAAGGCTACAGTTTCAGTTTTGAAGGATTTAGGATTTACGCACACATTCCACAGTGCGCGCGCTGAGTCTTCTGACTGCCCTCAATTTGACTGCAAAGGTAATATGACCTGATCGGACGAACATATTCTCGCGAGTCCTAAAGATCAGCTTTCCAAAGTCGACCGGGACTTTCATGCTTCTATTAGCCGTAGGTTTTTATGGAAGTTTCTCATTGCTAGTCTCAAAGTCAATCATGCAAGGTGAATGATGACTTGGGGAACATGAAATCGATTGCCGCTTTAACCTTAATCTGCGTAGCGTTGGCAGCAGGTTTGGCCGTTGTATACCTTGATTTGAACGCGGACATTGCCACTCTGAAGAGTGATAATGCAAATCTAACATCTGAGGTTGAACAGCTTACGCACTTGTTTGAAGAATCACACGTCAATCAAACATACAACCTTTCGGCGGTCGAAATCTACAATCAAACTGAACCCTCAGTCGTGCTCGTAACGAACGATCAGACAGACGGTTCAATAGTTTACGGCACTGGTTTTGTCTACGACACGCAAGGAGACATCATTACTTGCAACCACGTCGTAGAGAATGAGAGAGTCGTCACTGTGACGTTTTTCGATGGAAGCACCGAAACAGCCCAGATCGTAGGAACCCCTGATGTTTACAGTGACTTGGCGCTGATCAATGTGAGCAAGCTGCCTGCACAGTCGCACCCGCTGCTTATCAGAAATTCAATTCAGCTTATGGTCGGAGAACCGGTCTATGCAATCGGAAACCCATTCCTGTTGAGCAGCTCAATGACCTCTGGCATCGTGAGCCAACTCGGAAGAGTGCTGCAATTGTCATCTCTTGGGGTTCCAGCACCCGAGGGAAACTATTCCATTGTCGATGTGATCCAAATCGATGCTCCAATTAACCCGGGTAATTCAGGCGGGCCATTGCTTGACAGCTCAGGTTTCGTTATCGGCGTTACATTTGCCATAGAAACTGGCAACACGGGTGCAACAGGCTTCATAGGAATAGGGTATGCTGTGCCGTCAATGCTCATTTTGCGGGTAATTCCAGCCCTTAAGTCATTTGGACACTATTACCATCCATATGTCGGTATTGAATACAATTCGACCTACACAGACGGAGTGCACGTAGGTGGCATAACAGCTGGGGGACCAGCGGACAAAGCAGGCTTGAAAGTGGGTGACGTGATCAAGAAAGTGGATAATGTGCAAGTCAATCGAGGGGATGACTTTGTGATTTACTTGGAAAGATACAAGAGCCCAGACGACCCAATATCCTTGACCATCGACAGAGGCGGAAGCACGATTACCAAGATGCTCACGCTGGGAATAAGACAAACCACTTCTTAGAAGCGGCTGCAAAAGGCAATGGTACAGGCCGCACGAAAACTAGCCCATGGATGCGGAAACATCAGTGATCATCTTCTTCTGTCGATGATGTCAAGAGCTTCTGGACCTGTGCCTATCAGCGTAGCAGTTATTCCTGTCTGCTTCTCGATTTTATCGATAAAATGTTTTGCTTCTCTAGAAAGATGATCAAATTTCCTTATGCCCTTGCATTCAGGGTACACGCAGTCAAGCTTTGTTATTGCTGCTTGAGTGGCTCCGTTGATCATCACCGCCTTCTTTGCCACTTCGAAGTTGAAAGGAGCTGAGCGTCTTTCACGGCCTGTTCCGGCTGCGATTTCAAACCATCCGCGTTTCTGTGCTTCTTCCTTGGATATTTCTCCCGGCAGAGGGCCTGTTCCCACGCGTGTCATGAAAGCCTTAAAGACTATGAGCACATCATCAATTCTTTTCGGACCCACGCCTGCTTCCGAGCATATTGCAGACGCGCTCGTGTCCCTGCCAGTGACGAATGGGTACGTCCCATAAAAAAGCGAAAGCATTATCCCTTGAGTTCCTTCTAGCAGCACGTTTCTTCCCTTTGCGATCGCGTTGTTTGCCTCTTCTGACACGTCTGTCAAGTAGGGCTTCAGTTCATGCGTGTCTTTCGCAAGCTTTGCAGTTCTTCGAACGTGCTCTTCGATGGCAGGTCCCACGCCCCATCCTGTAGTGCCCAAGCCCTTCAGATGTGCGCTAGACTTGTCTTGAACCGAATGCTTCTCCTCGATTATTGAAGCCTGGCTATCCACTCCTATTCGGTTCTTGACTCCTGTTTCGTCAACTTCCTCAAGGAATTTTGCAACGTGAATGTTTGTGCCGGGGCCGACCAACAAGCGGCATTTCTGCTGTACAAAGCCGCCTGGAACCATGTGCAACGCGTAACGTTTGCCGCCATGCCAAATAGTGTGCGCAGCGTTGACAGAGCCGGTTCTAATACACAAATCGAGCGGTTCTTTCAAAGCCAGATATGAGATTATCTTCCCTTTGCCCTCGTCGCCCCAAAAGCCTCCAGCTACCACAGTGCAGGGCATCACAACACCGTTGAAGAGTTCGTCAGATCTTATTTAAGACTGATCGAAACCTTCATGTAAAACCTATGATTGGCGCCGAGACAGTAGCATTTCACAGTCGGTGTGCATCGTGAAGAGATTGAAAAAGCAGGAGCATCAGAAGTCGTGGCTAATGGACTTTTTTTGGTCGCTTCTGAAAAGTGAGCGTTTCTATCCGCCTATCATAATCAGGTTCAGGTTGAGAAGTTCTGCCCATGCCACGCTTTTCAGAGGTATTTTGAAGGTGCTTCTTTCTCCGTAGGGAGTGCATTCTACGAAAGCTCGTCTCTGATACTCATCCTTATCAATTCTGGATAACAGAACGTTCACAATTACCGAGCCATCCTTCAAATGGAGATTAACGTTCTTTCCAAGTAGGGACCTAGCCGTGTTCATGCCAAACCTTTCCACGTTCTCACCACTCCAAGTCTTTCTCAGCCAGCTTACCCCAGCATCGTTTGCAAATGGGCAGCTTCTCCCCCTTAAATTCAATGTAGACTTCAATATCTTGATTCTTACATTCTAAGTGCCAAGGATTCTTGCAACGTTCCATAAGAGTACCTCATCGGTACTCAGACACGAGGCGTTTTTGCTTTTAAGCCTGGTCTTCGAACGACACTTGGCTCTAGCGGAGAGAGATGAGTTAAAGTGAAATCTTTTATACACTTCGTGATGAAAACATATTGTTCAACACCTTGGACTCTAGGAGACCGAGCAATATATGGGCTTGTTTAATCCGAACGCCGTTTTTCTTTCCGATGTGAACCTATTATTACAATTGGCAATTCTTGTCGTCCTGATTGTGGGCTTTTCTTTGAAACGTTCGCGCATTTATCCGAAGCACGGCGCGACAATGGCAATTGCCGTTGCAATGCATTCGATCTCCATCTTTGCAATAATGCTGCCCTCACTGTTGGCACTCACAGGTTCATGGGTGAACTCGTTTGCTCCTGTTCCATTGGTGGTTTTGCCACACGCAGTTCTTGGGAGCTTGGTAGAAATACTTGGCGTGTACCTCGTTCTGACATGGGCCCTGGATCATCGCGAGGTCAAAGTCTGCTCTAGTAAAAAGAAGCTTATGAAGCCCACTTTAATTCTCTGGTTGATAGAGCTGGCTATTGGCATATACGTATACATTTTGCTTTATGTTGCCACGTAGCGATTCGCTAACCCCGAGGCGCGACAAGACTCTTTGGTTCATGCGTGGGTTTCCCGCTCATCTGGTCTGATTCTTGCTTTTGAGCATGGGGCTTCTGAAGGGAAACCCTTCACATAGGGAGAGAATAAAGTCTTAAACAGATCGACACCATACACTTAGCAAAGATGAATGCTGAATGCATGCAAAGCTGTTTCGAGAAATTCAAGAGGAGGTCACAGATTTTCTAAGCGGGTTGATCCGCATAAACACAACAAATCCGCCTGGAAACGAAACCGCGGCTGGAAAATACGTAGCGAGAGCCTTGGAGCAGGATGGTTTCAAATGCGAATTGTTCGAGTCCGCACCTGGAAGAGGCAGCGTAGTGACTCGTCTCAAGGGAGAGAGTCGAAAACCGAGGATGCTTCTGCTTTCACACTTAGACGTTGTGGCCGCAAACCCCAAAGAGTGGAGCGTAGATCCATTCGGCGGCTTGGTCAAAGACGGTTTCGTTTGGGGCCGTGGGGCCTTGGACATGAAGGGAATGACGGCTGTTGAAGTTATGGCTTTGAAGCTTCTGAAAAGAAACGGTGCGAAACTAAAAGGCGACGTACTCTTGGCCGCAACTGCTGACGAGGAAAAGGGGGGCGAAGCAGGCGCGGGTTGGCTGGTTCAAAATCACCCTGATAGAGTTGATGCTGATTACGTTCTCAACGAAGGCGGAGGCATGGCGATGCGAGTCAACGGAAAGAACATGTTCACCATAAACACTGCGGAAAAAGGCATTCTATGGTTTAAAGTCAAGGCGACTGGTACCCCTGGTCATGGCTCTGTGCCCGGCGCCGCTGACAACGCCATCTTGCGCATGAACAAGGTTGTGGAAATACTCGGTCACTATCGCTCTAAGATCTCGCTCGTCCCAACAGTTAAGCAGTATCTAGCCAACATTTCGAAATCGAGTGGCATGGAAGCCCTTTCGACACTGCTTCACGACCCATCGGAGAGCGATCAGATCTTGGATGCATTGGCCCAGAAGGACAGATACCTAGCTGAAGAACTTCGAGCTAGACTCAGAATGACCGTCACGCCAACAATGATCAATGGTGGCGTGAAAGAGAACATAGTTCCGTCCCAATGCGACGCGGTCTTTGATTGCCGAATACTACCTGGACAAACCACGACCAAAACTTTTGACGAGATCAAGAACCTCTTGAAAGATGCTGACTCGGATAAGCTGACTTACGAGACAATTCAAGCGAATGAGCCGTCCGAATCGTCGCTTGATACTCCGCTCTACACGGTGATCGTCGAGGCTTTGAAAGAGTTCGAACCAGGATGCAGCGTTGCTCCTGTTATGCTTACGGGAGGGACTGACTCTCGCTTCTTTAGAAAGTTAGGCAACACGTGCTATGGTTTTCATCCAGTTCGCCCAGAGACGTCATACTCAGAAATGCAGAAGACAATTCATGGGATAGACGAGCGCATATCTGAGGAGAACCTCGTGTTTGGAACCAGCGTGCTCTACAACGTCATTGAGCGATTCATGACTTGAAACGGGCAGGAGAACTGGGTGAGAACCGGTCATAACAGCCTTCTTGATAAGCTTCAAAAGCATGAGAGAGGCTTGGAGAGTCATCTTAAGAGGGGCTCGAAGTTTCTGGTTGCTTGCCAAATCGTTGCTCCCTATGTTGAGCGAGGTTTGCTGCACGGTTGTGTGTGTCCTTGGGAGATAGGAGAATCCGCTGAAGAAGGCGCTTTCCCAATACTTGAAGACTTTCATGACACTCTCGAGGCAATTTGGGTTTGGACACTTTACAGCGAGATAAGTGGAGACATGTCTTTTAGGACCAACATAAATTGGGCTTGGAAATACATAGTCAGCAATTGGAAGCGATTTATCGACGCGGAGAACATGAAGGGCAAAGGTCTTTACGATTGCTCTTACGTGTTGTTCTCTGGAACTCTGTTTGAATCGGTTTTTGGTAACAGTCAATGCAGGAGCCAGCTTCTGCTGGCTGGAAACCGTCTGTCAGAATATCTTTGCACACTTGAGTCGATGGAAGGCCGTGAGTACTCTGATCCTTTTTGGATGGTGTGCTGCTTAGGACTTGCCGCGAAAAAGTTGAGGCAGAAACGATGGCGTACCGTCGCCGAAGCCTTCGTTAGGAATACTGTGGTCGATGCGAAGAACCCCTTCATGAGAGTGGATGAAGAGCCGGTTCATCAGGGCCCCGGGGGTCATGACTTCTTTTCGAAGAATGCGAATATCGCTCTGGCCTTGATATCGTGTTTCGGGCTTCAGAGAGTGGCCAAAGAGATCTTGCTAACCAAGTTTCTGCCCTGCATTCCAGCCGAGTTTGTGATGAGGCATGCTGATGAGAATGCTTGGAACGCGCACTTGGCTACTGCGCTCGGCAAGTCTTACGCGTTGACTGGAGAGAGCAAGTTTCTGCGTTGCTTCTTTGCGATTATTGATGAGCTTGCCCGAAGGGATCGTGGAAACTTTGCTGCTCTTCCTCGTTCTCCTTCTTTTGGGCGAAGGGAATCTTGGGTCACTTTCTTCTATGCACATGCTTACGCGTCGATCACAAAGGATTTGATTGGCTGGGTATGAAGTTATAAATACGAGTTTGATCCGTTCTATGCTAGTGCTCTGATTGGGGGCTTTGGCATGCCAGCTATAGAAATAGGCAGAATCTGCGTTAAACTGGTTGGAAGAGAAGCCGGTAGAAAATGCGTCATCGTTGACTTGGCTGATAAGAGCTTCGTTCTTATCACGGGCCCAAAATCAGTGACGGGCGTCAAAAGGCGAAGAGTGAACATCGGCCACGTCGAGCCTCTTCAGGACAAGGTCGAGATCAAACGCGGTGTTTCCGACGAAGAGGTTGCCGACGTGCTCAAGGCTGCTGGCAAGCTAGAAACGATGGCGAAGATGGTCAAACCCACTCTGGCCTAGTTTAAACTCTTATATTTCCAACTCTTTTTCTATTGTGCAAGAGTGTAGATTCATCATGCCCAGAACGGTTGCCCCATGGGAAGCTAAACGGGAGTTGCTGGTGAAAGCTGAGGATAAGACGAGTCCCAAGCATGGACGCAATCCTGAAGACAGGCAGGCTGACGATTACATGCTGTATGGCGTTGTAAATCTGGATAAGCCTTCAGGGCCTTCAAGTCATGAAGTGGCTGCGTGGGTTAAACGTGTCCTCAAGCTTCAGGCAGTTGGTCACGGCGGGACTCTAGAGGTCTGAGCTCTAGGCCAGAGAAATCCCAAGGTGACTGGAGTGCTGCCGGTTACGTTAGGGGAGGCTACGAAGGTTGTGCAGGCTTTGTTGCACAGCGGCAAAGAGTACGTCTGTGTTATGAAGCTTCATGCAGATGCCTCTGAGGTGCGCGTGATTGAAGTGCTTAAGGAGTTTGAAGACCTTGTTTATCAGCGGCCTCCTTTGAGGGCTTCTGTGAAGCGTCAACTGCGGACTAGAAGGATTTACTACTTGGACTTTCTTGAGATGGACGGGCGCAACGTTCTGTTTAAAGTCGGCTGTGAGGGAGGAACCTACATTAGAAAACTGTGCTATGATGTGGGCGAAGTGTTAGGTTGCGGTGCTCACATGCAGGAGCTTCGCAGAACAAGAGCTGGACCTTTCGTCGAGGGTGACGCAGTCACTTTGCATGATGTCGCCTATTGGTTTGCCGAATGGGAAAAAAGCGGTGATGAGAAGCTTCTGAGAAGGTTTGTCCAGCCTATGGAGAATGCTTTGGCTCTCGTTCCGAAGATCCGCATTAGGGATTCAGCGGTTGATGCCGTCTGCTATGGTGCTCGTCTTGCCGCTCCAGGCGTTTTGTCGGTTGAATCTGGGTTGGTTAAGGGTTCACTAGTTGCGATCTTGACTCTAAAGGGTGAAGCCGTGGCTTTGGGCAGAGCTGTGACAGATGCAGAAGAGATCATGCGAGTGGAGCATGGAGTGGTCGCCAACACGGAAAGGGTCCTCATGCCTCGTGGAACGTATCCGAGATGTTGGAAGAGCAGCGAAAAAAACAGTGACTAGGATGGGCAAGACTGCAGAGCATTATTTTGCAGAACATCCAAAGTCAACGCCACGGTTTGGGTTGATTCGTGCCTATCTTCGCGGAAGACGTTTCGAGTTCCTTACGGCTTCGGGTGTTTTCTCCAAGAGCCGGATCGATCTGGGGACGAGACTGCTGATCGAGTCAATGGTGCTTCCAGAGGAGGGTCGCGTCCTAGACGTTGGATGCGGCTACGGGCCTATTGGAATAGTAGTTGCCGCCTTGAACCCATGCCTTGAAGTGACGTTGGTAGACGTGAACAGCCGCGCGTTGCGTCTTGCGAAACGGAATATCGAGAAGAACCGCATCTGCAATGTTGAAGTCAAGCGCGGTCGCTTCTATGAACCGGTCAAGGACATGATTTTCGACTGCATACTCTCAAATCCTCCTGTAAGTGCCGGTCTGGAAACTGTGAAAGCGATAATCTGCGGCGCTCCTGAACATCTGAAGCATAATGCCAGTTTTCAGGCGGTTTTCAGGTCCAAAGTGGGCGGGAAGAGACTGCAAATGATTTTTAGGGAAGCTTTCGGGAATGTTGAGGTTTTGGCCAGGGCGAGCGGCCATCGCGTGTTGATATCGAAGAAGCAATAGGCTTTTTTTGAGGTCGGCGTGATCAGCGTGGAAAACCATTAATAAATCGTTGCCTGTTTAGACTTTTCTAGTTTAGGGCCGGGGTCTCCTAGCCAGGTATGGAGCAAGCCTGGAGACGTTCAGATTTCGAACGCCGAACAGCTTGTGGCCTCTCGGGGTCACGTGGGTTCAAATCCCACCCCCGGCGCTATGAACATTGTTTTTGTTGAACTTTCGCTGTGGGGATTGCCTAGTTTTTTTCGTGTTCTTTTTTGAGTTTGAGGAGTTTGTGTTTGAGGGTTTCGTATTCTTTGATTTTTCTGAATGCGTTTTCCTGTTCTAGGGCTGATGCTACGTCGCAGGGTTCGATGGTTTGTTTTCCTGTTTTTTCAGCCACCTGCGCGGCTGTGAGTAGGACTTGGAAGCTGAATCTTGTGTCTCCGGTTTGGCTTGCGGTGTTTGCTATCATGGTTAGCATTTGGTCTGTTATGGTGTTAGGCTTGAAGGCGTGTTCTGCGCGTTGTTTTAGTATGTGTTGGATTTCTGTGGCTGTGTAGGGCTCAGTGTATATGAGGATTGGTTGCAGGGTGCTGAGGGTTCTTTCTGGGAGTTTTGTGATGTCGTCTATGTTGTTGCTTATGAGTATCAGCGTTGTTTTGGGTTGGCGGCTTAGATAATATACTAGGGGTTCTTTTTCTTTGAGGATTATGCTGTTGACTTCGTCTATGGCGATGAGCACGGCGTTTTCGGTTAGTACGTGTTCGAAGGTTTGTTTGAGGCGGAACATTTGCCATCCTGCTTCTGGCACGTTTATGCCGAGTTGTTTGATGATTTCTGTCATGGTGTAGTACGGGTTTCTGGTTTTGCCAGCGTTAACGTAGACGGTTTTTGCCTGAATGTTTGTTTCTGAAGCGTGTTTGGCGGCTTCGGCGAGCACGTGTTTGGCACAGATGGTTTTGCCGATGCCTGGTGGTCCGTAGATGAATAGGTTTCTTGCTCGGCAAGTGGTGAAAAAGTCTGCGAGGTAACGTGCCATCTGCTTTAGGTAGGCGTCGCGGCACACGGGTTTTCCGCCGGGCGGGTCAGAAAGTGGCATGAGCCACTTTGGCTCTTTGAGAATACGGCTTGGTTCAGAAGCGAATAGGCTCAATTGTTGGGGGCCTCAGACCGGCACATGATGAGACAGAGAGACGGTCGGAGGGGGGTCTCCCCTCGGCTGTTCTTCTTCAAGCGGGTCAACCTTCACGTGAACTGTTTTTCACCATTAACCGCGAACATCTGGCTCGAAGCAGATATGCACTTGGGCCGCATCTTCGTGCTGTCCTAGGGCCCGTTTGAGGGTCTTGATTATGAATCTGCCCATCCAAGACGCGTATCTGTGGCGGGTCTTATTTTTCATGAGGATTCGTCTTTTTCAAGTTGTCTTGTAGTCTTCGCGGATCGACTCGTCGAATCCTTGGCCGACGTATCCTTGTAGGCTGTTCCAGTTTTGTTTGGTTTCGTCTTTTGCTAGGTGCCCATGGCTTTTTGTTGTTCCATTTCTGCTTTTGCTTTGGGTTCAAGGATGGGTTGGATGATGTTTGCATTTCAAGGTCTTATTTCGCCGTGGCGGCCGTGGGGCTTTTTCGTTTTTGTCTGAATGCAGGATAGTTGTGGCAACCTCATGGGTTTCGACGTGCTTCGAATGTTTGGATCCGAATATGGACGGCCTTTCAGACTGATCTTGCAGCAGAAGTGCATGTTGCCAGCAGGTATTGTCGCTTTCGGTACGGCCCAAAGCCCCGAAATCTCTTGGAGAGTGCAGCTGGGATTACGTGTGCAACCTGCTTTATGGATATTTGGAGAAGCAAATCGCATAGTGGGTTGCGGGACCGCAGTCCCTTGCTATCGACAACGCTTGAAAACTGCAAAAACCTATTGAGGAAAGGATCAATTTCCGCGTGAAGAAGCAGTGCAAGGAAGTGTGAAGAAACCTTGCCAGAGGAGGCATTTTTGGTGTGCTCGAAACTGACGCTTGAGTAACTGTTCATCATCCTTCTACCTGCTGGATAATCGCAGTCATCGCTGTTGAGTCTACAGCGCGCTGGCTTGTCCCTAAATCAGCTTAATGCTTATTTTGAGAAGTGGGGTCTCGTATTTTGTGTTACGTTCAAGCGCGCGCAAGGCTTTTATTACCCTTAGAAAGCATTTGAGGTTGGAATTCAGCTTGGTAACAATCCTAAATCGTGGCTGTGAACGTATCCTTGGAGAATGAACCCTCGCAGACAAGTGTATGTTAGGAAGGATCAACACGAAAATCCTGTTCATCGAGCCACCGAAAGACTTCTTTTTTGTGATGGGCGAGTACCTGCCGCCGCCTTATGGAATCATCCAGCTGGCTGCTTATCTGGAAAAGGAAGCTAAGAACGTCGAAACTGAAATCCTCGACTGCAACGCTGAGCAGGTGGGTTGGAAGGGAATGGAAAAGCGAATCGAATCCTCTAATCCTGACGTCGTTGCGTCGAGTTCTTTGGCAACCTGCAACACCTACGTCGTTGCTAGGACGATTGAAACGGCGAAGAAAGTGAACCCAGACATTCTCACCGTCACGGGAGGCCAGCATTTTACAGCAACGGCACAGGAAAGCTTGCAGCAATACCCTGAAATAGACGTGATCGTGCGTGGAGAGGGGGAACAGACTCTTGCTGAAATCGTGGCCAGGTCAAGAGACAGAAACGCTCTTCCAAGAATCAAAGGTATATCCTTTCGGCATAACGGAGAAATCATCCACAACCCTTCCAGACCTTTGATTGAGAACATTGAACAACTGCCGTACCCAGGTTACCATCTGGTCAGGGACACGATGGACAAGTATCATTTCACCATGATGGCAGGACGCGACAGCAGGTACGCTTTGATCGAAGGTTCAAGAGGATGCTCGCATGAATGCTCTTTCTGCACCCAGTGGCGACATTGGCAGGGAAAATGGAGACTAAAAACTCCTAAACGCATCGCTGATGAAATGGAGTTTTGCCATAGAAACTTCGGAAGCAAGTTCGTCTGGCTGACAGACGACAACTTCGGCGCGGGCACACGTGCCAGCGACCTGGCCGAGGAGATAATCAAGAATGGAACAGCCGACGAGAAGACATGGTTTGTGCAAGCCAGATGTGATGATATAGTCAGAAACAAGGAAGTCCTGCCGAAATTGCGGAAGTCTGGGCTTACATGGGTCCTTCTGGGAGTTGAGAACACTGAACCGTCAACCCTCGAAGCATTCAAGAAAGGCATAACACCGGAGGATGCAAAAACCGCCGTGAGACTTCTCAAAGAGAACGGAATCTTTGCCCATGCGATGTTCATAATCGGAGGACGAAAAGACACCGCGAGCTCTATACAAAAGTTGAGAGAGTTCGCCAATAATCTGGACCCTGATTTTGTGATGTTCAGCGCCCTGACACCGTTTCCTGGAACGGAAATCTTTGAAGAGGCCAAACGAAACGGGTGGATCGAAGACTTCAACTGGTCACATTACGACATGGTTCATGCGATCATGCCTACTGAAACATTGTCAAGACTAGAAGTTCAGGAGCAGCTCTACGAATGCTACAGAAGCTTCTACGGCCCATGGAAAAGGAAGCTTCAAGGAGTCCTCTCCAACAACAAGATGAAAAGAAGGGTTTTTAGGTACATGGCCGGCAGGTCGCTGCTAACGCAGTTCAAGAGCCTATTCATGGGCGCTCCTCCATGAAAACACGTGCAAACCTGAATCTCACGTTGGGATTTATGCTTGCTTGTTCGCTCTTCGGATCACTGATAACCCTGCTGATGGTCGTCTACCCACCTACAACGATGCAAGACTATTTCTGGCGAAAGCCGCTTGTCGGTTCAACCTTTCTCCTGATATGTGCCTGGGGAAGTTTGACTGCTGTTTCTCCCAGAAAGTGTTCGATGGCGCACGAAACACAGATGGGTAGAGCTTTGATGGACTCGGATGTCAAAACAGATTTTTCTGTTTTTTCAGAAGGGCATCATCCTGATTGCGGAGGATTTTCGGCCCACATCATACGGTTCCGGGGAACCGGCTATTGCGCTGCGTGCACGGGGTTGCTTGCTGGAGGTGTCATCGCGATGATCGTGGCCAGCCTGTACTTCTTCTTCGGACTCAACGCTGGACCTGTCAGTTTTCCAGTTGTTCTGGTCGGACAATTGGGACTCGTGTCAGGGTTGATACAGTTCAAGCTCAAAAGCTGGACCCGTTCAGCCGCAAACGTGCTGTTCGTTTTAGGAAGTTCCTTGATGTTAATCGGAGTTGATCAACTTGTCGGCAGCGTGTTTGTTGACACCTACGTAATAGGCTTGGTAATCTTGTGGATTCTGACTAGAGTCATGATCTCGCAATGGGATCATCGTAGAATCTGTCTCAGCTGCGGTTTCTCATGCGCAACTGAAAGAAGGGTTCGTGTTCTACCGTCTGCGACTCAACCCGTACAGCGCACCGATGACGATTAGAATACCGAAGATGATTGCTGCAAGTGGCCACACGTTAACCGTCGAAGAGATCATGTTTGCTTGCTGCAACAGCCATATGATGCCTGCCAGCACGATGATGGCGCCTATGGCGATACCTACAATTGCGCCCCCTCTTGGGATGCCGAAGCACTCATATTCCATTCGCCTGTATGGCTCGCCGGCTCTGCGTCTTCCTCCACACTCATCCTCGTATCGTTCTCGCCCTGTTTCTCCTACAGTGTACAAAGGAGCGCCGCATTGGGTGCAAATCTTAGCATCGTCGGGATTCTCGGTTCCACATTTTGTGCAGTAAACCACAGATGTCTCTCCAACCTAGTGATTCGCATATGATGTTTTTTAAGACTTTTGGTGAATTTGGAGAAAGCGCGTCTGGATCCTGGTTGCCGATGATGTTCTGACGCTTCGAATGCTTATCTGTAACTCTAAGTTGCGAAAATTGTCTTTTTAGAAATAGGTGAAAAACCTGATTTGTGACCGATTGTTACCGCAAAATTGTTACCTTTTCCCGCGCGCGCTCCATTTGTCCCGGGTTCAAAGCCCAGCGACCCTACAATCTAAACAAAAAAAAGGAATTGCACGGGTGACTTGACCACAAGAATCGCTTAAGGTTTTTGGTGGTGGAGTTTCGCGTTTAAGTACAAACATTGGCGTACCTCTTGGGTTTTCTGAAGATCATTATTCCATTCTTTTCGGTCACATAGTCGAATCCGGCAGTTAAGACTTGTTTGGCCTCTTCTAGTGTTGAAGCGGTTGCGACTTCATACTCGTCACCGAATGCTTCAAACAGTGTGAATCTAGAGACGAATCAGGTTGAGCTCAGAGGAAAAACGGAAGATTAGTGTCGAATGATAGAGCGTTCGATGTTTCTTGGCTCTGGTTTGTTTGGTGAACTGTGTTTTTCTTCCTTGATTGTACTACACGTGGACATAATGTTTAAATTTTCGATGCCCCTATGCTATTAGTGAGGAATAACATATCGTGCGAAACAATACACCCGATCCGCCTGATGTTCGCTGGGACGTCCTAAAGTCAATGTTAGATGATTTTCCGCAACTTCGAGATCGGGTGGAACGATACATGCAGGAAAAAAACATGCCAATCCAAACAAGTCCCACTGACCCAGCGGAAAAAGACGCCAGAAAGCTACTTCAAAAAACACTAAGTGAATATCGCCAAGAACGCTCACGAAAATGAGACCTACTTTTCACCAACGCCTCAGAGAAGGCAGCATGGGCTCTGTTAATTACGTGCTTGACACTCGTAATACGATTCCTCTTGGATGTGCAAGAATTAGAGCCTAAGCTGCAGATGGAAGAGTCTTCGTTCAGTTTCAGAGGCCGATACTGTTGATTACGCCGCCAGAGTTGCCGTCGATTACCAGGATTATTTTCTTTCCTTTGTGGTCGTAATTGGCAAACCATATCGGCGCGTAGAGTACCTCCGTGTCCGAAGCATCCAGGTCCGTGTGTAACTGCTGAATCATATGGTACTGCGCATGCGCCTTCTCAGATTGCAGCTGGTCAACAAGCGTCTTGGCCTGATACTTGGCCGCTTCTTCTCCAACGTCACCATTCAGGATCTTTATAGTCTTCGGAACCTTTGAAACGTCGAAGAGTTCTCTCCCGTCTAAGTTGAACTGGTAATTTCTGGGCTGATGCTCAGTAAGAGCCTTAAGAGCCACAATCGGAAAATTGTAGTTATTATCCATCTCATACGTCTTCTTCGCATTAGCCTGACCCCCACCCATCATCGAACCAAGAACCGCGCCCGCAAGAAGAGGCCCCGCCACGCCGCCTCCGCCTCGTCTGCCCCCCATAGCTGATCCCATCACGCCGAAGAGAGCAGCGGTAGTCGCGACTTCTCCAACCTGAACTGCCACATCACTGGCCACGACGCTCGTCCTTGCCGAGACAGAAACAATCCAGTAAGGAACAAAACTCAGGTTCATCTCCTCCAGAGTTGAAGTCTCCTGAAGATGCCTGTGCAGCAACCCTCTATCCATAAGATCATGAATCTTCGTGACGACTTGGCTCTTGTCCGCAAATTTAAGCGGCAGCATAGTCTCCTTCTGAATACCCCTCCAACCGTCACTCCCCAACGATACACCTGCCCCACAGTACTCGCAGGTAATAATCATCTCGCCAAACTTGGGCGCGATGGGCGCACCACAACTTGGACATTTCAGCGCCGTCGCTCCCATAGGAGCTATAACCGGCGCCTTCGGAGCTTCAGCCTGCTTCGACTGTCCAGCTGAAATGCTCGCTCCACACTTCATACAGAAAGCCGCATCATCCGGCAGCTGTGCACCGCACTTAGGACAATACAAAGCTGTTGCACCTCGTTAGCACATGCGAATCCAAGATTATAATCAACGCATATCCCGATAACCTGAAAATATGTCTTCCACTATTATGTCTTTCTTCACTCAGATACTGTAAACCTATCTGTTATGGTTGGTTTCCGTTTCGAAAAGTCCTACGCAATCTGTGATTCAAACGAGCAAAACATGAAAACGTTCTACGTTCACCAGAAACAGAAAGAAAGCCTTCGTAAAGGCAACTCTTATATCAACTTGTATCGTTTGATAATATTCAAGGTGCATCATGCAGAGAACCTTTCCCCTTGTAATTTGCGCATAGAAAGTTTTCTGCAAGCGTGACGCATCCCACTACTTCCTAAACGACCTTAGTGCACTTGTGGATTTTCCATTTCAAGCCCACAACGATTGTTCTCTTGCGAACCCACATGACTTCGATCCATTCATCTCGCTGGAAGGTAAGGTGGTTGTGTTGAAGACAGGATTTGCGTTCTAGCGCGTAGAAGTTTCGATTCAGATTTTGGCTTCATATTGTTTTTATTTTTGCCTTTTTAATAGGAATTTTGTCACCGATTGTAAAGGGAGGTGAATGACAACATGGTTCTCAAGAGCGCAAGGGCTCTACCAGCTCTTGTCCTTCTATGCTTGACAATCTTTGCAACCGCAACGTTCTCGATAAACCATTCGACCAGCAGTGTAGTGAAAGAATTCGAGAGCGGTCTCAGACAAAATGATCATTCCAGTTCAATCTTCGTTGGCGACCCAGTTCCTGGAGGCGGACTTCCGAATGGCGCAAACCAAACCTTGAATTGCACTGTCGAACAAAAGCTCTAAAAACAGCTTCCGACATAACACGCAGTACGCAGGGATGGTTCCCGAGTGGTCAAATCGAACAGAACAGCCACGCAGAAGAAACTTGGCAATGTCGACGTCAAGGTTTTGGAAGGCTTAGCCCTTTGCGGCCCGAGAAACAAGGCGAGACTTGCTGCCCGACTCAACATGCCAAGAGAAACCTTGCGACATAGAATCAACTATTTACGTTCCCATTTTTCCCTGTATCTCCAAGGAAACTTGTACCATACTAACATCGGGCTCAGAAAAGTAATGGTGTTTGCAGAGTCAAAATCAGGATACGAAAACTTCGTTTATCAATGTCTGAAGTGCAACGATTACTGGCTTTATGTCAGCCGATGTATCGGTGCACCTAAATGTGTGGCGACCTACGGAATCCCTGCCGGTAAAGAAGAAGACTTTGAAAGCTTCATAGACAAGCTGCGAGAACTGGATCAGATGTCAGAAGTCAGTTTCTTTTGGTCCACATGCATACACAACGTAAACACGACGAGCACATGGTTTGATGGCACCTCTGAGAATTGGGTTTTTCCGTGGGACTCATGGGTAGAAGAGATACAAGCCTGCAAAGGAGATTTACCTTACACGCTCAAGGAGCCTGACGACTATGTCCAAAAAGCAGATTGGATTGACATCATGATATTGAAGGAATTGGAAAAAGACTGTAGCGTTAAAATGCAGGAAATAGCAAAGAAGCTCAACATGAGCAAGCAAAGAGTAAAATACCATTTTGAAAACCACGTCATCAAGAAACAGATGTTTGAAGGCCACCAAATACTGGCAGACCACTACCGAGGGCTTTCTCCCGATACTTGCCTTTTCATATTCACCTTCAAGAACTACGAGAATTTTAAGAAGTTTACATGTTCACTGATGAACAAGCCTTTCGTAAGAGCCATGGGAAAAGTCTACCGAAAAGATCAACTGTTCGCCCAAATCTACATACCTCGCGAGCAACTCGGGAATTTCATTGAAACACTCGCAAAACTTGTTAGAACCAAATTTATGGAAACCTACCAGTACGTGATCGAAGACGCAACCAAAAGGCAAAGACAAACCATCTCGTACGAGTATTTCAAGGATAGCAGCTGGCAATACGACAGCGAAAAATACATCGGAAAACTTCAGTCAATCATCAGTGGATTTGCAACTCCGTCTTGATTTTTACTTTCAACCAGTCAGCCCACAGTAAAATGACCGAAAGTGAAATATACTCTCATCACCGCACTACACAACAAACCCTGAGGGGTCTTAGGCACATCCGCGACGGGGTCGGCTGACAGAACGAACAGGTAGCAAGACATGGATGAATTTGATAAGCTACTCGTGAAAACCATCGATAAAACACTTAGATATGTTCTGGGAGATCGAAACGCACTGATTATTTACGAGTACTTGGAGAAGATTTCTTGCCCGATGCGGGAGACACCGAAAAAGTTGGATCTGTTCTCTAGAGCTCTGAGAAATCTGCTAGGGACCGGTAGAGGACAAATTCTAGGCGTCCCCGCAATTCTGGAAGACGCAATCGTGGAAACACTATCTTCGGAGTTAGGACTCAAACCTGATGAGAAACCAAGAGCATTCGAAGACAGAATAAGAGGACTGAAGGAAAAATATAACGATGGACAAGATGAGAAAGCTCGAAGCTAATAATCGCATAGCAGACAAGTACATCGTAGCTTTTGCTAATAAAATATGGCAAGATCAACCGAAAACAGCCGAAACAGTATCCATGGAAGCTTCCAAAATTGTTGATATAGCCTACAGGAGGAACAGCGTGTTCTTCAGCGGAAAAAGCAAGAGAGGGGTTGTTGCCGGTTTGTTCTATTGTCTGGGGCTTTCTCTCGGCTCATTCAAAACTCAAAGAGAAATTGCCCGAAGCATGAACACCACTGAAATGACAGTAAGAGCCTCCTCACGCGATTGGCCAAAGCAATTTCCTGACCTGGTCAAATGCGAGTGAGACTGATCACACGTGGTACTAATGTGTCATGTGGAAAAATGAGGTTTTGAAGGGTCAATGGGCGCACGTGCAAGCGAGGGGAGTTGAGACTTTTGATTGGAACTGGCAAGTTCAGCTCACTGATGAAGCATGGAATCTTCCACACTTCTCGCTTTGCTCCCAACACCCGCCTACAGCCTCGACTTTTCTTGTGATTTCTTGCCACCCGAAAGTGTGAGTACCGTCGAGAGTCAGTTTGATGACCGCTTGGTTTTCCACGACGAGGTTCGCCACGAAATCCCCAGCACGGCTGCCGAACATTTCAACCAATCTAGGCTCCACAATTGACGCGTTTCTCATAACCGTCCAGCTTCATACTCATGCGGTGAATGCAACTCCTTAAGCTTTAACATCACTTTACCATCAACTGTGCAGTATCCTTCACTCACAACGAAAAAAGATTCGCCGGCACAGGCCTGTTCATGAACGATTAATCTCGCCTTTCATAAAACATATAATCCTGAAGCGGCATACGTGAGTTTATGAAATGCATGCTTCTTCACAAAACAGCCTCCATCGAGACTTCTCCGTTGAAGTACAGTGATGTCGAGACTCCAAAGATAGACCCCAGGGAAATCCTCATAAAAGTCAGTGCCTGCGGAGTCTGCCGGTCCAATCTGCACATGATTGAGGGCGACTGGCTTGACATGGGTGTCCCAGCGAAATACCCCATCGTGCCAGGACACGAAGTCACGGGAACAGTCACCGAAGTCGGAGGCGAAGTCAAAAACATCATCGGAGGCGACAAAGTAGGTGTCCAACCATTGTACGACACTTGCGGCACCTGTGAGCCGTGTATAACAGGTCATGAGAACATCTGCAACAACTCTCAGATAACAGGCGAAACCGTCGACGGCGGCTACGCTCAGTTCATGAAAGCCGTTGGAGCTCACGTGTACCGACTGCCAGACAACCTTGACCCAGTCAACGCTGCACCACTTTTCTGTCCCGGGCTAACAGCATACAAGGCCGTGACAAAAGCTGAGCTGCAGGCTGGAAAATCAGTAGCTGTCTTCGGCATAGGAGGCGTTGGCCACTTGGCGATTCAGTTCGCGAAGCTCAACGGCGCAAAGGTCATCGGCGTAAGCCGAAGCAGCGACCACCTCAGGTTAGCAAAAGAGGTCGGCGCAGACGCAGCAGTATCATCTGACGAAAAAGACTTCACCAACCTTGTGGGACAAGTTGATTCGTCAATAGTGTTCGCCCCGTCAGAAGACTTCATCTCACTGGCCACCAAGGTCACAAAGAAAAACGGGACACTCGTCATCGGCGTCAGGGCAAACCTCCCCGATTTTCCCTTCACCAAAGAAATCGTCGTCAAAGGAACAGCCATAGGAACCAGAATCGACATGCAGAACGTCCTCAAAATCGCCTCTCAAGGCCTCATAAACGTGAAGGCCAACGCATACAATCTGTCCGAAGCGAACAACGCTCTCCTCAAACTGAAAAAAAGCGAAATCCACGGTAGAGCAGTGTTAGTGCCTTAGGCCGATCAGGCGGCCTTCGATCAGACTAACATGCAACGCGTCAGGCTTTGACCACGAGGACTGCGAAGACTATTCTCTGACTGGCGGCGGAATAGTCATCAGAGTCTGAGTTCGAAGCACACCTTTCAGGTGCTGGATCTTCTCTATTATCCTTCCCAGATGATCCATCTTAGGGAACTGCACCAATACTATGGCGTCAAACTGTCCAGTCACTGCATGCGCCATTTTCACGCCTTCAACTTTCAAAGCCGCTTCAGCAACCTGCCACAACGCATTGGCTTCCGTATTGATTAGAACGTAAGCCTCCAAACTACTTCCCTCAAACGGCTAGTATGCAAGTCATAACATAAAAAACTTAAGCCGTTCCTTTCAAGATCGAGAAAAAACCGGCTCATCGCGAGAGCAGCTGAAGTTGACTACCCTTTTGTGAAAGCGAATTCTCAATTCGAATAAGTACTCTTTAGCTGATTTTCACAATACTTTAATTCCGCTTTCGTTCACCGTCTAGGAGGGTGGCAGTTTGAGCCAGCGAAAGACTAAACGTGAAGACATTTCAAGTGAATTCGATCTGGAAGAGGCAGGGTTCGCAGTCAAACCTGCGAAGGTCGAAATAGGCTCAGGATATGCAGTGGCTCTGGGCTATGACGAGAACGATGAAGCCATCGTGGACATCAAAACTTACGGAGTGGTGGACTTGGCAAAGCTACGCAAAGAATTGGAAACATTGTTTCCCCATGCAAGGATCAGACACTCAGCCCAGAAATCGTCAGTAGCCGTGGTCAAGAAGGCCAAAAGAAAACGTGAATAGCCGTCACGCCCATATGTCAGCATCTTTATTCTAAGTACTTATTGTGAAATCGCAAAATTTACCTAAAGTACCTATTACGTTGATTCAGATGGCTCCATAAAGACCACACTGGCAGTGAAGAGTATTGTCATACGAGGACTGGCTTCAGCGAAAAGCTGATGAAAGTGCACATAACGAGATTCTCTCTTTCCTAACGGTGGTTGCGGGCATAAACATTTCAATGGGAGGTTTAATCGTGACGATTATGATACTCGGAGGACCCAATTTTCTTCTTTTCCTGACACAGCAGCCCATCACGGTATCTGTTGCTCTAGGGCCCATCCTAACGTTCCTAGGCTTCATAATAGCCGCGTCAGGGTTCGTGCTGACCTTCTACCACAGTAGGAAACGATCCTGGTATCTAGGCGAAGTCCAGAAATCCAACATCTTCGAAAAGAAAAAGGACGAGTCAAAAACTGCCAAAGAAGTCCTCGAAGAATACGCCCGCGGCCAAAGCAGCTAAAGCATCTTCCAGTCCGTTAGCCTCGTCAGGCCATGAAAGGCTGTAGAGAAAGAATATTTAAAAGACGATTAAGAACCCTTTAGTTCCTGGGTGCGGTCTGAATTGAAAGCATTGGTCTTGAGCGGAGGCAAGGGAACACGGCTGAGACCCTTGACTTTCACCTTAGCTAAACAGCTCATACCCGTTGCGAACAGGCCCATCTTAGGGTACGTTCTGGATCAAGTATCAGAGACGGGCATCGTTGACGTGGGCGTAGTGATCACTCCTGAAACGGGAAACTACGTTAAAGAGTACGTTAAGGACGGTTCAGCCTGGGGCTTAAAGGTCAACTATATTCTTCAGGAGCCGCTTGGCCTTGCTCACGCGGTGAAGACGGCCAGAAATTTCCTGAAAAATGACAGCGTCGTAATGTGTCTGGGAGACAACCTTCAAGGCCTAGGCATAGCTAATCTCGTGAAGAGGTTCGAGCACGAAAGCTTAGATGCTCTTATCCTGCTAAAGGAAGTTGACGATCCCGCAAGGTTCGGCGTGGCAGTCCTGAACGAGAAAGGTTGTGTCACTAGGCTAGTGGAGAAGCCTAAAGAGCCTCCGAGCAACCTAGCAATCGTCGGCACTTACGTTTTTTCCAGTAGGATCCATCAAGCCATAGAAAGAATCAAGCCTTCATGGAGAGGCGAGCTCGAGATCACCGATGCGCTGCAAGAAATGATAAACATGGGATTCAAAGTCAAAGCGGAACTGCTAAAGTCTTGGTGGCTAGACACAGGAAAAAAGGATGACATACTCTCAGCGAACGCGAAGATCCTCGACGAGTACATCAAGAGAGACGTGAAAGGAGAAGTTACCAACAGCAACGTTGAAGGAAGAGTCAGCGTTGACGTTGGCGCAAAAATCGTGAACAGCACCATCAGGGGGCCGTGCGCGATAGGCAAGTGCACGCTTATACAGGATTCTTTCATTGGACCCTTCACAAGCATAGGTGACAGTTCGCAGATTCTGAACTCCAACGTAGAGTACTGTGTGACGTTGGAAGGCGCAGTGATAAAAGACGTGGATCGGCTCGAAGAGAGCTTGATTGGAAAAAACGCTAAGGTGACGCAGAACCACAAGAACCGAACGATCAGACTTCACATCGGAGACTACTCAGAAGTCGAAGCATAGGCAAGACAATGGGTCATGGCAATTGCTAAGCGTGGGCTTTGAATAGACTTTTAAATCGGCCAGCGCTCTGAATAGGAAAAAGGTGCTGGGCGGGAGCATGAAGGAATTCGCACTTAAAGGAGTAAGAACACAGGACATAAACGTCCTTCCAGACGAAAGAGGCTTCTTCGCTGAGGCACTGAGGGAAGACTGGAAGGAACTATTAGGAGACGACAAGATAGTTCAGGCAAACGTCAGCTTCAGCTATCCAAACATCATCAGGGCATGGCACAAACACGTGAGAGGCCAAGTGGACTACTTTCTGGTCTTGAAAGGAGCCATGAAGATCTGTGCCTACGAGGAAGAAACCTTCAAGCTGGCCGAGGTCACAGCCAGCGGCGAAAAGCTAACGTTGGTGAGAATACCTGGCAAGTACCTGCATGGAACCAAGACGGTCAGTGACGAGCCGTCGTTGACAGCATACTTTGTGACGAGGCTTTACGATTACAAGGATCCTGACGAAATCAGGCGACCTTGGAACGACAAGATGATAGTTCCAACCGAGATAAACGGCAAGAAAGACGATTCTCGCGTGGGCAAACCGTGGGATTGGTTCAGTCCCCCGCACAAGTAGGATGATAACAACATGAAAGTGCTAGTCACCGGCGGCGCAGGATACATAGGATCAGTGCTTTCACGCGCCCTCCTTGAAAGGGGCCATGACGTGACATGCTTGGACAGGTTCTTCTTCGGGACAGACTCACTCAAAGAAATAGCTGAAAAGATAACGCTGATCAAAGCTGACATACGATGGTTTGAACCCGAGATTCTGCACGGCATAGATGCAGTCTTAGACTTGGCTTCGCTCTCGAACGATCCTAGCGGCGAACTTGACCCGGAGAAAACTTTTGAAATAAACCACAAGGGAAGAGCAAGAGTGGCCGCACTCTCGAAGAAACAAGGGGTGAAAAAATATGTTTTGGCCAGCACGTGCAGCGTCTACGGTTTTCAGGAGGGCATGCTGACCGAAGAGTCCAGTCTGAATCCGTTGACGACCTATGCGAAGGCCAACGTGTTGGCTGAAAAAGACGTGTTACCCTTAGCCGACAAGACTTTCTGCGTAACGGCTCTCAGGCAGGCCACCGTCTATGGTTTTTCTGGGAGAATGAGGTTCGACCTTGCGATCAACGGCATGGTTCTAGGATTTTTCAAGAAAGGCAAGATACCCATCATGCGGGACGGTGAACAGTGGCGCCCCTTCGTGCACGTGAAGGACACGTCCAACGCTTTCATCAGAGTAATAGAGTCAAAAGACGAATCGGTGAACGGCCAAGTCTTCAACGTCGGCAGTGACGAGCAGAACTTTCAAGTCTTCAACCTGGCTAGGCTCGTCGCAGAGTCCATCGATTTGCCTTTCAACTACGAATGGTACGGATCTCCAGACAAAAGGAGTTACAAAGTAAGCTTCGAGAAAATCCGAAAGACACTCGGCTACAAGCCAACATACACGCCGAAGGAAGGATCCAAAGAAGTTTTCGAGGCCCTCAAGGATGGCAAGTTGAACCCTGATGATCCCAAGGGGATCACCGTCAAATGGTACAGTCACCTCCTAGAAATGCACGCTTTCCTCAAGGACGTGGAGATCAACGGAGCGCTACTATGAAAATAGTCGTCATAGGCTCAACCGGACAGCTTGGCACAGACCTGATGAAAACGCTTCGGGAAAAACATGAGGTTATAGGCTTAACTCATCAAGACATCGAAATCTCAGATTACACCAGCTGCATAAAATTGAAGGATTACCATCCCGACGCCATACTGAATACCGCGGCTCTACACAAAGTAGATCAGTGTGAAGAAGAGCCTCTCAGAGCATTTTCCGTAAACGCCATAGGCGCCAGGAACATCGCCACAGTGTCGAGACAGACTGATGCTGCAACCGTGTTCATAAGCACGGACTACGTCTTCGACGGATCCAAGAATAAGCCCTACTCTGAAAACGATGTGCCCTGCCCCGTCAACACGTACGGCGTCTCCAAACTTGCAGGCGAACTTTTCACCAGACAGAATCCTGAGCATTACATCGTGAGAGTCGCAAGCCTCTTCGGCGTAGCCGGCTCAAGCGGCAAAGGAGGCAACTTCGTCGAGACCATGATCACGAAAGCCAAGAAAAACGAGCCGATCAGCGTCGTAGACGACATGTGGATGAGCCCCACGTACACGAAAGACGCAGCCGTAACGATAGAGAACATCTTACGGCAAAAGTTGCCATACGGAATCTACCACGCGTCAAACAAGGGCTACTGCACATGGTTCGAATTCGCCAAGCAAATACTGAACCTTGCAGGTTTCAAGCCTACTTTGACGCCCATCAAAACAAGCCCATCGCCGGGAAAAGCTCCACGGCCAAGCTTTTCAGCGCTAAGAAGCGCGAAGCTTTCTAAACGTGGAATAAAGACGAGAAGCTGGAAACAAGCACTAGCCGACTATTTGGCTGAAAAAGGACACGTTAAAACGGATTCGACGTGTTGACGCAGAGTCCAGCTCGGCTGGCCTTAGATCGCTTATGAAAGGCAAAGCGTTTCTACTGAGACAAAGTTAATATGGTGTTTCCTCACCTATCCATTTCGGCGCCTAGGCCAAACAGATAGCCCTGGTAGTATAGTCCGGTCACATTGACGAAAACAGCGTCAATGTCGGAGTAGTATATGCGGCTGTCGCCCGCAGGACACCACAGAACAACGTTTGTGACCTGATCCGGGTCCAAATCCCGGCCAGGGCGCCACTCTTCTTGCTTCTAGATCATAAGATGGGAAAACCTTTTATTTGAGAGGATACGAAACTTGGCTTCTGAGGTTTTATGAAATGGAACCCGAGTCGAGCAAAATTCTGGGAGGCATTGGAGCAATACTGATGTTCATTGGTCCATTCGGAGCGTCGTATACGGGCATAGTAGGCTTTGTAGGCTTGATTCTTGTGCTGGTGGCCCTGAACGGTTTGGCAGATTACTACAAGGAGCGACGCATTTTCAACAACGTGCTTTATGCAGCGATGATTGCCATAGTTGGCGGAGTGGTTTCTGTAGTTGTGATAGTGATTGCGGCGATTGACATGCTGCCAATCCTCGGCATACATATTTCCAATTGGACCGACTGGAGTGCTCTTCAGAAAGTGGACTGGCAAAACTTCACGAATTGGAGTGCACTTGCACCTTACGTGGGAGCCATAATCGGAGCCTTGATCATTCTCTTCGTGTGCGCCGTCGTCGCAGCCATTTTGTTGAGAAGATCGTTGATTACTCTTTCCGAGAAGTCAGGAACTCACCTTTTTGCCACAGCCGGACTTTTGATGCTGATTGGTGCCGTTCTGACGATTGTCCTCGTAGGTCTCATTCTATTATGGGTCAGTTTGCTGCTATTGGCCATAGCCTTCTTCGAAATGAGAACACAGCCCGCCCCGACACAAACAACAATGCCATCGCCGCCTTCTTCATAAAATAATTGACCCATGGGCAGAATACAATCCGGGGGACAAATCACCATCATTTTCTGTCTGTAAGAATACAACGTGAATTTGTGCTCAGCGATCAGTTTTCTCTTCCTTCTCTTGAACGATTTGCTTGAGTCTCTTTTCCATCTTTAGCTCGTATGTGTGTTCTTTGATGGGCGGGCTTAGGCTTCGTTGCTTGTAGAGTAGGTTAGGCCGGACGATTCGTCTTTCTTTCGTTTTGACTTGTATTCTTTGGTCGTTAACCATGTCTTCGAACGGTTCCAACGCTTCGACGATCCAGTTGCCCGGGGTCCTTGTTAGGATTTTGACTTTGTGTTTTCCCTTGTAATATCTGACTTCGTCGTCCAACTGGTTCCGCCTGCTACTACTATTGCTCCCAGTAAATAGATATAAAATGTGCGATTTTCGTGGGTCAAATGATCTAGGCTGGCTCCAGAAAAGTTAAGAGGTCGGTCTGCCCATTTTTTTGGATGATGAGTGTTGGCGTTTTCGCAGAGTGCTTCGACTAGAGTTGCTGGTACTTGGTTAGATGATTTGCTTGCGGGCTTGAACGCTAACGTCGGTGAGTCGATCAGAGTGACGACCCAGCCTTCACGGAGCAGTCAATGCGTGCTCTGTAAGGGTTCAAGGAATCTCTGTGGAAAGTCTCGTTGTCCGATTATGGTCAAGGTGAACTATTTTCTTCGCAGCGTGCCGCTCATGGGCAGTGAGGATATTGCTGGTGCTTGTCCGCCGAGTGTTTTTGTTGGGCGTGTGGGTTATCCCATGGTCTACGCTGGTCCTCTGGTTCCTCCTGTCGAGGAAGATACTAGCGTTTATGATCTGCCAGAGTATTGGTTTGGCCGGTCGCTGGATGAGATCGTGGGTTTTCGTTCGTTGCTCGTTCGTGGTAAGCATCGGGTTCATGTTCGCAGGTTTGAGGATGCTGGGAAGATCGTTGACAGGACCAGGGAGCTTGCCTTGGCCGTGAGCCCCGTGGATGTTGAGCTCGTTCTTAAGAATAAACCCAGGGGGAGCATTTTCTTGGATGATGAAGTTCAGCCTTTTGGGCCTTCTGGGCAGATTCGTGATTTGAACGTTGGTAATGCTCGCTGGGATCATCATGTTGAGAAGGCTTTTGGCGATACGGATTTGAGGGCTGTTGACGCTGTGAAAGAGCTTTACGGTAAAGGAGTTTTCGTGTCGAAGATTCAGAGGGCCTTCAGTGTCGGAGCGTTCGGTCTGGGGGCAAATAGGCGTCTTGTGCCGACTCGCTGGAGCATAACGGCCGTAGATGATATCTTGTCTAAGGACTTGATGAGTAAGGTCAAGGAGTATCCTGAGATAAACGAGTTTCGAGTGTACGAGTCTCGGTATCTTGATAATGTTTTTGAGGTTTTGATGATTCCAGGTTCGTGGAGTTATGAGGCTATTGAGGCTTGGTATCCTGGGACGACTTGGAACCCTGATGGCAAGTGGACGGTTATGTTCGGCGATTGGGAAGGGTATGAGGGTCGCACGACTTATGCTGAGATAGGCGGCTGCTATTATTCGGCTCGTTTGGCAGTTTGTGAGCAGCTTGTGAAGGAGAGGAGGCAAGCAACGGTCGTCGTGCTGCGTGAGGCTCGTCCCGGCTACATAATGCCTGTCGGCGTGTGGCAGGTTCGTGAGAACGTTCGGAACGCTGTTAGGCAGCCTCCTTACAAGTTTGGCAGTCTAGAGTTGGCTTTGAAGTGGGTTGGCACCCGTTTTCAGATTCCGTTGAAGACCTGGGTATCTCGGAGTGAGCTTCTGAAGAATGCCTTGTTTCAGAAGAGGATTACGGATTATTTTGCCTTAAAGGCTTGGGGTCAACGTGTTGCGCTTTAGGTTTGTTTGTTTCTCTTGGGGCTCGGCGTCGTTTTCTTGTATTTCTCTATTGAGTAGGTCACTATTTTCTGTGCGTCTTGGCTGCCTTGCCATTCCTTGATTTTTACCCATTTGTGTGGTTCTAGGCGTTTGTAGGTTTCGAAGAATTCTTGTATTTCGCGTAGTTGGTGTGGGTGTACGTCTGTTATGTCGTTGTATCCGTCGAACCTTGCGTCGCTGACGAGGACCGAGAGCATTTTCGCGTCTTCTCCCTCTTCGTCTTCGACTATGAGGGCGCCGATGACCCTTACTTTTACTATGCAGCCTACTTCTAGGGGCTCGTAGGTCAGCACCATGATGTCCAAAGGGTCGTTGTCGTCATACAGCGTTTGTGGTACGAATCCGTAGTCCACGGGGAAAACGACGGATGAGGGTATTATGCGGTCCAGGACGAAGGATTCCCAGTCGCTGTCGTATTCGTACTTGTCTCTTGAGCCTGTGGCGACTTCGATGACCATGTTGACTAGCTGCGGCGGCTTGTCGCCTACTGGGATGTCTCTCCAAACGTTCATGAGGCTTGAACCTTTTGAAGCAGTTTGTTGAACGATGCTAATTTAGTTTTTTGTCGGACCACGACCAGGATGCTTTTGCCTTTTTTCTTTGCTTGCACGCGATGAGAAGCTGAAAGGGCCGACCTGCGTTTTTGGGCTGAAAACACGCCATAAACGCACCTCCGCCCTCCTAGGTCGGTTTTTCCGGTCTATACGGACTTGTTGCACGTGTTGAGGACCAATGTCAGAACCTAGAGTGCTTGTGGATTCTTAGTGCGTGGTTGCCTTGGTCCAGGTGACCTGTGTGTTCAATCGTCTGCTTCTTGGTCATGACAGTATTCCCATTGCTTGCCATGCTTTTGCAGGGTTGAGAATAGCCGAAATGGGCTGTTTCTTAAGGATGGCTGGGCTTTGGCTGTGGGCGTGGTCCTGTAAGTATTAAATAAAACGCGCGTTACTTTTCTATAGAGAACTGGAGAATTTGAGTCTTGAGTGAAGGGAGGAGGACGAAGTACGATATCTATGCGGACATCGTAGATGTGATCATGAAGAAAGGAGTGTGCTCTTTGACGAGGGTTTCATACGCGTCTAACCTTCCGGTCGATAGAGCGAAGAAATGTCTTGAGTTGCTGATTTCGCATGGGTTCCTGCGAGAGATCGACGTGGCAGATCGTAAGAAATACCAGGCAACAAAGTGGGGCCTGGAATATCTGGAGACTTATAGGAGAATGCAGAAATTCTTCGCTGCGTTGAGTGAGCCCTTGAAGATTCAGATTCCGAAGTCTGTCCTTTCTGACCGCGTCAACACTGGGTTTGAGGGTTTGAATGATCTGCTGATGGGAGGGATTCCGAAGAACTATGCGGTTATACTCGCTTCGCCCTCATGTGATGAAAGGGAAACGCTCGTGAGAAGATTCCTCGAAGCTGGGGCTCAAAACGGGGAAGTCACGTTTCACGTCACAGCAGATCCGGACGAGGCAAGGACCCTTGCAGAGAGATACCGATCAGACTTCTACGTCTTCGTGTGTAATCCTCAGGCAGAAATGATGGCCAAGAACCTGCCCAACGTTACCGCGCTGAAGGGCATCGAAAACCTCAACGATATCAACATCGCGTTGACCGGAGCTTTTCGTAAGCTTGAAGGAAAATCTGGGAGGCCGCGAAGAGCCTGCATCGAAATCGTCTCTGACGTTCTCTTGCAGCACCATGCGGTTCAAACGCGAAAATGGCTGAGCGGGCTCATACCTGAATTGAAGTCAAAACAATTCACAACTCTGGCGGTGATCAACCCGTACATGCATGCTTCGGAGGAGGTTCAAGCCGTAGTAGGCCTGTTCGACGGTGAGATCAGCATCTACGAAAGAGAATCAAGCCAAGGCCTAGAGAGATTTCTGAGAATAAGAAAAATGCGTGACCAAAGATACGTGGAGCACGAAATGCCCTTCAGGACCTGAAAACCCGCAGACAGCATAATCGAATCTCTAGGCTGATGCAACAGCACTTCTCAGTGATTTTTGCGCAGACGACGATAAGGGAAACAGGCGTACGAAAGAGTTTTGATCAGACATGATCTCGTATTGTAGTCACAAGTCACGCTTTTCTTGTGGAAGTCGCTACTTTCTCCTTTGTGGAATTGTTTATTGTCGATGGTGTCGTAATGCTCGAATCCGGCTTCTCCAAGTTTCTTGCCTTCGTCGCTTGTCTCGGCTACTTGAACCTCATACTTGTTTGACTTGAATTTTATCAAGTGTGTAAATCTCAGTATTATTGAGGTTCTTGTGTCCTAGGCCTTCCTGAACCTTTCGTATGCTTAGCGTCTTAGCATACAGCATGATAGCGTAGAAGTGACGTAGCGTATGGAAGAATATTTGTTTCAATCGTGGATTGCAGAGTTTCACAGCTAGACGGTTTCTCTGTCTGCGAAAATTTGACTGCGTGCCCTCCATACTTGAAGGGAAGATTCTGTTCTTTTTTCTAGGCATAGAGCGCGCGCTATTATGCTGGTGAGTCGATGGGCACGAAAGTTGCTTGATAGTAGACGCGGCCCGAGCCATATGCATAAGTGTAGGCGTAGGCAGCTCCCAGTTCCCATTGTGCAATGACCAGCGATCCATTGTGAGGGTCGAGTATACCCGCGTTGCTTTGTCCGGCTCCTTCAATGAGAGTGTCTCCTGTCATCAGCGTGGAACCAAACGGGTTGTCAACAGTCACGTTTGCGTAACCACCCGTATTCACGTAGTTTCCATCACATCCGAAATATTCACTCATGTTCAGACTCCGGTCGTCCGTTGGATGAATATACGTCCACCAGTCCTTGCAGTAGGTTCTGAAGAATTCTGGAACGCCTGACAGAATGACGACGCCGCCACCGTTGGCAATGAAGTCCTCAACCATAGCAACTTGTCTCGGCTCAACAGCCCAGTAGGCATGAAGCACGAGAAGATCATAACCCGTCAGATTGTCAGGTAAGTCACCGGCCAAATGCATGTCCAATCCCGATTGGTTAAGCACGTAATCAATCGATTGAGTCCAGTTTTTCATGTCTGTTTCACTTGGCCACGGCCCCCAGCTGGTTCCGTCAGTGTTTCCGTGAGCAAGAAAGTTATCTTCCCAGTCGATGAACAGGGTTGAATTGCCATTCTGAGCCGCCCATCTTGCACCGCCAGCCAAGAGAACTAGGGACGATGGAATCGTGGCAGGCGCAGAATCGATAGGGCTTAATTTCGGGGTGATCGCACTCTCAGAACCGAGACTGCTCAATTTCTGGCTATTTGAACCGGCAATCATTGGAAAAATCAATAGAGCAACGACTAACAGAATTGGCATTACTCGAAAAACATACTTATTCATTTACTTTCCCAGTTCACCTTGATTGTCAACCAATAGATAACTCTTTCGACAGAATTATCAATGCCGCGCATTCTCAAAACACTTTGCATGATAATGTCGTTCATAGCCTCTGTGGCTTGTTTTTACGATTAAGTTGTTCTGCTCGAATTCTGACCCACACCAAGCGCAAACGTGATCCGCGACGTTTGGATAGGCTTGCTTGTGTACTTAAACCAGATACATTCATTTGGCTTCTGACGTCGGCGCACAATCCGGTATAATGGTTCAATCGGTGTTCTCGCTGTCAAAATCAAGCCTCACATATGGTTATGACTGAAAAAAGGAGATTGCGGGAGAAGTCTCCAAACCAGACTTTAAGTAGTTACAATATGTGAGTCTTGTTTTTAATCCCGGGCCGATCATGAATCTATCGGTGAGACATCATGACTGCCAGAATCAGGGTTGCTTCAGGAACAAAGACAACGCTGGACACTGTCGGAGGCGATCTGATGGTTGGAAGGGATGCAATCGTCAGCGGTAGCGGAACGCGGGCTACAGTCAAAGTGCTCGGTGGCGTCTACTGCGAAGGAAACGACGTTTTTGAGTGTGACCTCTCAGCCGAGAAGCTGGAAGCAGAGGGCGATTTGGTAGTTCGCGGAAGCGTTACGGTAACGGATGAGGTGCGGGTTGAGGACGGTAAGATGGAAGTGTACGGCAACTTGGTGGGGAGACGCGTAGATGTCGACAACTCTTTGTACGTAAGCCAGGACTTGCAGGCTGACCGTGTTGATGTTGGTGGAAGCTTGAAAGTCGATGGAAAAGTGAAGCTGGACAGCGTAGACGTCGGGGGGAGTTTCGTGGCACGAGGCGAGACCGAGATCAAAAATGTGGATGTTGGCGGAAGCGTGGTCGTAGAGTCTAGGGCAAGCATCGAAGACTTGGATGTTGGGGGCACCGCGAGAGTCGCGTTCGGTAGAGTCTCGAGAGTAGACGTGGGAGGAAGCTTCGAATCCAAGGGCGAATTAGAATTCGGGAATATCGACGTAGGCGGAGCCGTACGCCTTGGAAGCAAAAGCAAAGGAGGAAAAATAGACGTCGGAGGCTCGCTGAGAGTTGAGGGCGACTTGGAATTCGAAGAGATAGATGTCGGAGGCCGAGTTGAGATATCAGGTTCAGGCGTTGGAAAAGAGATCGACGTTGGAGGAACACTTGAGATAGGCGGATCACTAAAACTCGCGGAGAGTCTAGAAGTAGGAGGCAGAGCCGAAGTTCACGATGAAGTTTCTGCCAAAACAATCGAGGCTGGCGGAACGTTGAATGCTGGAAAAGCAACCGCAGAAGACAGCATCAGGGTCGGCGGAGCGATCACAACCAGAGAAGGAGCAATAAGTCATTATGTCGAGATAGGAAGACGAGGCAGAGTTCAAGGACCGATTAGAGCCGACGAAGTCATCATCGGCAAAGATGCACGGGTCGAGAGCATCTACGGCAAGAAAGTGCTGCTTGAAACAGGTGCAGAAGCACGGGATGTTTATGGTGAGAGCATAACGATTGAATCACACTGCCGCATAAACGGTGAAGTCAAATATACAAAAGATCTGCGATTGGACGACCACGTCTCACTGGCCACAGAACCAAAGAAGGTAGATTCCCTTCCCCAATAACCAAGTGAAATTCTGCCCTAGGCGACACCGAGCGATCTAGAATCGCAGCGCACGCAAAGGTTATACCCACACTAGAGACGCGCCCATACCGGATAGACGAGAACTACACGATCACAGCAGCCTGGATCTTTCTCACTAGGCGTGATCCTTGTTCCCCTTCTTTGCGACGCTTGAAGACCACTCTTGAGCCGACCCTAAACTCCCATGCGGTTCACACTGTCAACTTCTCACTTAATTCCTGAGCCTGAGCTAGTTTCCTGTTTGAGCCGTTTCTACTTTAATAGGCGATTATTGTTTTCACTTTGGCTCAACGATGCCTGCTTGAACGTCCAGGATAATGATTAAGCTTTTCCGCGGTGTCGAGAATTATACTCCTTGCTTTTTGAACAATCTAGTGCATTGCCATCGTGAGGATGCAACGCTTGATGCAGGAACCGTTTTCAACGTGGGCACTTTGACTTAAGCAGCTTGTCTTGGCCTTTGCATAATCTATAAATACCTATGGAATATAATCTGAGCTTACTCAAGGTGAAATCTGTTGCCGGAAAAGGTTTCCAGTGGAATTAACGGGTTAGACGAACTGATCGGCGGTGGTTTTCCAGAAGGAAGAGTCGTTCTGGTAGTCGGCGGCCCTGGCTCTGGCAAGACAATTATGTGTAGCCAATTTCTCTACAAAGGAATCCAAGAAAACAAAGAGAACGGAGTTTTCATTAGTTTAGACGAAAGCAAAAAACACTACTACTCCGAAATGAAGAGCTTCGGATGGGATTTCGAGAAAGCGGAAAGAGAAAGAAAATTCTCTTTCATAGACGCGACTCGTATGTCGCGAGTGGCTATGCTGAAAGAAGCCATTTACAAAGAAGAGTCTAACAGCCTTCGAGGCAAGGCACTACCTGTCGACAGGCTCATAGGAGACATACAAGCAAAGATCCAGCAAGTTAACGCGAAAAGAGTCGTGGTGGACACGCTGGCAGCACTTGTCTACCGATTTCCAGACCCTGTCGAAAGAAGAACCACAGTCGTTGATCTGATTGAATCCCTCGCAGACTTGGGAGCCACGAGCCTTGTGACCACCGAACTGGGCCACTTAGGTCTTGAGCGAAGTGCATTAGACGAAGAGTTTCTGGTACATGGAGTCATAATGCTACAAACCCTGTTTTCGGGCGGAACCACGACAAGAGCGATGCAAGTCGAAAAAATGAGGGAAGCCAAAGTCAACCCGAGCCTTGTACCCTATTCGATAGACAAAAATGGCATAGAAGTCTTTCCAAACATGCCCCTATTCGGGGAAAAATAGCCGAATCTCGCATCCCTCTGCAATCTTTCTATCCATAGCGATTAACCCAAAGTTGACTTATCTTTCACCCTTCTCCATTTTCTTTTAGGAAGACAAGTCAGAGTCAAAGTGTGTTAAACCAGTAATTTTTGGACTTATGTTCCCCTGGCGTCCTTAAAACGTGCCATGGAAGGGTTCCCATCTGATGACCGAGTGGTGATCACAGGATGGAGGCATATGCTTGATCTGGCAGAAGCTTTCACTATCGAGTTCAGAAGAGCAGGGGCGCGTTGGTCCTTAAGCTGTTTTGATCTCAGCTCCACAACCAATGTCAAAGCCTCCGAGATCAAGGTCTTTCAATGCTGTCCTTGATCTCGCCAGGTCATCACATCTAACTAATGCGTCAATATCGGTGATTTCCCTCTTACTTCCATAACATGAAGCAGCTAGGACAAACGACAGACATGCAATATGAGGAGGAGACCCCCCCGCACGCAATAGGAAAAAGGGGGTTTCTATTCATGTTCTCCGAAGTGTTTGGCTACCATTGCTATGTCCTTGCCGTCCACCTTCCCATCAGGCACACCCATGATTGATCCTGTTATGTCGCAGTTTGCGTTCCATGTCAGCGGTTGTGGGCATTCTGGATAGCTGCCAAAGCACTTCGCGGCTACGGAAATGTCTTTGCCGTCGCATTTGCCGTCTGGAACGAAGTCCCAAACATTAGGCGTCCCACCCGTTAAATCGCCCAAGATGGACACAGTAACACTCAGACCTGTCATGTTATTGTCGATGATGTCTGTTTCGCCCAAGACCGGTCCTGCTGAGGCATTAATGATGTATCTCCCCAAGGCAAAACCAGATGTGTTCCATAAGACCGTAACAGTTGTAAAGTTTCTAGCCGCGAGCGTGGCTGTCTGCGCGGTTGCCAGGGTTGTGTTGGCCCAGCAGTTCACAGGGAAGGTTTCGCTAGACATTCCATAGTTCAGTATCCTGACACTCAAGAGGATGCACAGGCCTCGGTTCACGACTGCTTTTGCGTAGAGGTTTGTCATTCCAATGTCGTGTTGGTTGAAGGGTTTCGTCAGCGGATATCTATCTTTATTGTTGGTGGCAATCGTGTACCCGGCGTCGTATATGCCATCGCTTCCGACAACATCTTGGTTGGGACCATTTTTGACGTCGACACCGGAGTAGTCGCTCCAATAGTTGCCGCCTGAGGGGTAGCCGTTGTCCCAAGTGTTGCTTGCCGATGGGAGAGTTGTTTGAACATGGTTGTCGATAAAGTCGTTGTGGTAGATGACGTTGCCGTTTGAATTCGTGATGTTTACTCCTATGTAGTTTTCTGATATGGTGTTTGCGTAGATGATGTTTCCGCTGGATTCCAGATCTAGGCCAACGTTGACGTTGGAGACTATGATGTTTTTGTAGAACGTGTTGCTGGTTGAAGAAGCAGTCAAGTTAACGGCGATGGCGTTGTTCTGAAAAATGTTGCTGTAGATATTGTTGTTCACGGCGTTCGTTCCCATCACAGTTATCCCGTTTTTGTTCATTTGAGACATTATGGTCGAGTAGATCTCGCAATTGTTAGCGTTGACGATAAGTACTCCCTGATCCCAGCTGGTTATGGTAATTCCTGCAACGATAGTGCCTGATGCTCCGGAGAGTAGAGTGATGGCGATTCCAGTCCCGCCTCCTGCGAATACGGGTTCACTTCCCATTCTTCCGAGAATCGTTAGAGTCTTGTTAATGATCAGAGACTCATGATAGATGCTTGGAGCAATCGTGATGGTATCTCCTGGGTTGGCTGCGTCTATTGCACCCTGTATCGTCTTGTAATCTTCTGGAACCCTGATGACCGCACCAATAGCGTAGACACCATGATCCCATGAGCCTATGAAAACAACGCCATCGGCTATAGCAGGAGAGGAAAACACGTACGAGCTTGTCTTATATTTCCAGACAAGCCCTCCGAACACCGCATCCAAACAATAGACATTATCGTCGCCTGATCCAAAATAGACTTTGCCATCAGCAACTGCAGGAGAAGTCTCCATTCGATTGTCGCCGGTAGTATAGTTCCATATTTGAGCTCCTGTCAGAGCATCCAAGCAGTACGTATTGTTGTCCCATGAGCATATGTAAACTTTGCCATAAGCAACAGCTGGAGAGGAATGTAATACTGAGCCGCTCAGCTGGCTGGCCCACGTGAGTGTTCCGGCCATAGCATCTAGGCAGTAAACCTTGCCAATGCCTGATCCTACGAAAACCTTCCCATCCGAGACGGCAGGAGAGGAATCGACGTAGTATGCGTAAGTATTGTATATCCATAAGATGGTTCCCGTTAGAGCGTCGAAACAATAAACCTCACCATGGTTCGATCCAACGTAGACTCTGCCATAAGCAACGGCTGGAGAAGAATCAACCAAATCCTCAGTTGTGTAGTTCCAGATCCGCGCTCCGGACAATTCGTCCAAACAATAAATGTTGAAGTCTCTTGACCCTACATAGACTTTGCCCCCGACCACAGTGGGAGAGGAAAGCACATCATCGCCCGTTGTGTAGCTCCATATGCGCGTCCCAGATGAAGCGTCCAGGCAATAGATCTTGTTGTCTTCCGATCCTACGTAGACTTTTCCGTCAACGACGGCAGGAGAAGAGTACACATCGCCACCGGTTGTGTAGTTCCAGATCCGCGCTCCAGACAATTCGTCCAAACAATAAATGTTGAAGTCAATTGATCCAAAATAGATTCTTCCGCCGACAACAGCAGGGGTTGAATAGACCCAGTTGCCTGTAATGTATGACCAGAGTGTCCGGTTTGTTCTGGACCCAGGACCTTCGGTGTAGCCTGTCCCGGTTGGGTTGCCTCGGAACGTGGGCCAAGCGTACAACGTTGAGCCTGCATTCCACGTTTTCATGAGTGGAAAATGATCTCTGTTACTTTCGTCTATAATGTAGGGCGAATCCCCTATTCCGTCACTGCCTGGCTGATCCTGACTTGGACCATGATTCACATCTGTGCCATTGTATGTGCTCCAGTAGTTTCCCCCCGATGGGTAGCCAGCATCCCAGGAATCTACAGCAACGTTGTCTAGAACATTATTCGTGTTATTTACGAAGTTGTTATGGTAAAAAGTGTTGTTTCCCGAATGATCTAGGTAGACGCCGTACCAAATATTGTTTGCAATGTTGTTCTCATATATCGAGTTTAGGCCTGATCCGCCAAGGAATATAAGCCCGTAAGTGTTGCTTGTTAAATTGTTTCCTGCAAAGACGTTACCAGAGGAATTCCAAAGTGCGATACCGGCTGAGCCGCCAGCAGAGTTGTTTACGATGTTGTTTCCAGTTACGAAGCAATTGCCTGCATTTTCCACGACTATTCCAGACTGATTCCCAAGCGCATTTCGCAGAGTGAAGCCCGTGACGTTGACATTGCCCTGCGTTACGTGTATGACGTGACCGGCTCCACCCCCATCAACGATTGTGAGGCTTCTGTTTTCACCCACAAGCGAGAGGGTTTTGTTCACAACCACATTCTCGTGGTAGACACCATTGTAAACGTATACAGTATCTCCTGAATGTGCAGCATTTATGGCCCCTTGTATCGTTGCATAGTCCGTCGGAACCCTTAATGTTCCGGGTTCTCCCCTAGCTGGTTGAATAGTGAACAGGAACGTCAAGGTGTTTAGAATCAAAAGCGTCACAACTATTCCTACAAAAAGTTGCTTCTTCAATCCGAGCTTCCCCTCTCAGCACACTATACGTGCGATACCATCTGTATGAAGGTTTCGGTAGAATTCAATATTAAATTGAAGAGTTCATGTAAGAAATAAACTAATCTTCCCTTCAAGGGTCCACTGGAGAAGGAACAATCAATGTGGCTGGCCTTTTCGGTGTTTCTGCAGAGGCTTCAGTTCGAGCTCAGCCATCTGACCCACCTCTCAGTTGCCCTATTCTGTCCAGAATGGCGAGCGGGAGTTTCGCAGGGTTCAAATGAATTCCTGGTGTACGCGGTCTCAACTTCACCTGGTTCTCTCGATGTCCCAATGAACGAGTTTCTGAGATTCAATCTGATCAATCAAAGCTTCTGAATTCTTATATTCCGCGCAAAACACACCAGTATTGTGGCTGAGGATCAGTGGTTGAATCAAAAACTAACAAGATTCTTTCGCTGTTCTTGACTTTTTGTCTCTTGCTACCTATGTCTGGCTTCCGAATTAGTACATTCGTGTCATCGCCTCCCCATTTTCTCGGTAGCGAAAGCTGCTCGGCCTCTCAGAAAGCTGCTAGTGTAGCATATTCAGAAGACGCCAAAACTGATCAGAAAACCGAAGAGTCTTTCAACGGGAGTATAGCAGGTACCTTCCAGCAAGAGCGCCAGTTACTGCAACCTTCTTTTTCCTATTCATATTCTTCTGTGTTTTCGCAACACTTAATGTGTAAGAATCATGACATCTACTACAATCCAATTGATCCTACGACAATTTTCGGGCCGGGCGACATCAAAGCTGAATGTCTGACAACCGTCACAATCAACAATTCGATCGAGTTCAGATGGTACTACAGGAGCAATTCTTCCTACGCCTGGATTAGCTGCTACAATTGGAGCGAAAATGCGTTGCTTGGGGTCGGTGAGTACCACTATGCAGGGTTTCTGTTAATAGCTGGATATTGGCCTGGGATGAATTATCCGACAGCATACAAGGTTACAGTATACCTAGATGGTTATCCTTCGTTTAACGATTTTTTCGAAATAACCAATGGTGGCCCAAACAGTCCTAGAACATGCGAAGACATTGATACAAACGGCCGTCCAGTTAACATGAAATCGCGTTTTACGATAGGTGTGGACACGAAGATATGCAATTACTTGAGCTTCACCAACATCGCATACTTCAACGAAGAGCTTGAAGACTGCCACAACTTCACCGTTGCCTGGATTCAACCAAATGGAAGCACCTATGAAACACAATCATTCAGATTTGCCGATTACAAAGATGCTGACATCACTCGAAACTATTGGAAATACGCGTTCGTCAATGACAGTTTCATCTTCATCAATTCAAGCACTCCTGTTGGAAATTGGAAAATGGAGATCTACCTTGACGACTATTATCTCAACGGGACGTGGATCTCTTACGGACCAGTTTCAACTACGCCGTTCATAGTGGGAGAATTGCCTGCTGCAGATTGGACTGTTATGGTGTATCTTGACGGAGACAATAGTCTAGAAAGTGCCGCTATCGACACTTTCTTGAATATGGCAAGCGTTGGTTCCTCGCCTCAGGTGAACATCGTTGTACAGATGGATAGAATAGGGTTAGATAGTCGCTATGGCAATTGGACCGATTGCAGACGATTCTACGTCACCAAAGGTATGACTCCTACACCTGAAAATGCAACTCAGGATCTGGGCGAGGTAGACATGGGAGATCCTGAGACCCTGAAGGATTTTGTCAACTGGACAATAAACAATTATCCGGCGATTCGTTACTTCTTAGTGCTGTGGGATCATGGAGCCGGCTTCGTGGGCTTTTGTTTCGACGTTACAAGTGGGGGAGATGCCTTGACTCTTCCCAAGCTTAGTCAGGCTCTGAGCGGGCTTCCGGCAATAATAGACGCAGTACTCATCGACGCATGCAGCACAAGCATGATAGAGGCTGCTTATCAAATCAAAGACTATGCAAACGTGCTAATAGGACCAGAAGACCTTGGTTACGAACCAGCTCCATACGGCGATTACTTGTCAAGCCTAACCAGCAACTCGACCATGTCGCCGAATGCATTTGCAAGCGAAATAGTCACTGACTATATTAGATGGTGCTTCTCCATTTCAAACATTCAGAATGCAACGATGTCAGCAACCGACCTAACTCAGATTACAAGTTTGTCCGCAACTATCGACGACTACGGTCTACTACTGAAGGAAAAAGAGACTCCTTACCATGAACAGATAAGCCTGGCAAGAAGTCAGACTGAAGGATGTCAGGGACCATATGCAGGCCAGACAGGTTACTTCATTGATCTCTACGATTTTGCGAGGCTAACCTCCCAATACGTTTCCGATGAAGAACTCCAAACAGCTGCGAATCATCTTATGGCAACAGTCGGGAACACTGTAATCATGGCCGCCAACAAAGCCCGTCCAAACTGTCATGGCTTGTCGATATTCCTCCCAGATGAGAATGGAAAATACGAATCGTACGAGGGCGCATATGAAGAGACAAACTTTGCAGCCGATACGTTATGGAACGGTTTCATAAAATTCGACTTGTCTGGATGTGCTTTAACGATTCAAACGCCGCAGCTTCACGTTCCAGTGACGGTCGACAATGAGTCATATACGTCGGATGATAATGGAGAAATCCACGTTTTTATTTTACCTCAATATCATAATGTGAGTGTCACAAGTTCTTATATGAGTGGACCGGGGTCGCGTGCCATCTTCTTCCAATGGAATGACACCGACACCTCAAATCCAAGAACCTTATTTGTAAACGAGACACTAACACTAAGCGCTGAATACGTAACTCAGTATCGATTTTTCATGGACAGAAACTTCGGTACGACAGATCCAGACGTTGGAGAGCACTGGTACAATGCTTCCTCAAGCATCAGTATTAGCGCAGCGCCTCCGGCATCCACTTCTGTTGAACGGTTCGCCTCCCTCACATGGACCGGAAAGGGTGACGGCAGCTACAGCGGCTCTGATAATTCAGCCATTATAACCATGAATGAACCGATAAACGAGACAGCTACGTGGACGCATGAATATTTCCTAACTGTCACCTCTCCCCAAGGTCAAGGCTCACCCACGCCCACGAGCGGATGGTTCGGAGCAGGACAGCTTGTTATAATGTCTATCACAACACCTGTGCCAGGCGTAACTGGCACGCAGTACGTGTGTACTGGATGGAATGGAACTGGCAGCGTCCCTACATCTGGAACAACGTCTACTAACTTCACCATAAACCAACCATCAAGCATAACATGGAACTGGAAGACCCAATATCGCTTCGTGATAGGCACCGACCCCGCTGGAATAGGTTTACCATCAAAACCCTCTTCAGGTTGGTATGACGAAGGCAGTCTCCTAGATTGTGTCGCTCAGAACATAAGTGGCAAAATATTCGACCACTGGACTGTTAAAAGCCTCACAACTGGCCAACTGTCAGATTATGAGAACGGTATGAGCAAAATAACCGTGACCATAGACGGGCCATACGAAGCTCTGGCTCACTACGTGTCTACAGCTGCTTGGTGGGACAACCTGCTCAACCCAGAGAACCTACTAACAGTGCTGGTACTTGCAGTAGGGATACTGACTGTTTCTTTCCTTGGAGCTCTATGGATCAGAGCTCGCAGAAGAAAGAGTGACAAGAAAACAACTGGCCAACCTACAACGAAGGTTCCGAAACCAGAAGATTTTCTTCCAGATCGCGTTACCACCGGATTCAAAGATCTTGATAGCTTGTTATTCGGCGGATTGCCTAAGAATTACGCAGTTGCACTGACCTCGCCCTCATGCGACGAAAGAGATATGTTGATCAAGAGGTTTCTTGAAGCAGGGGCCAGAAATGGTCAAGTCACATTCTACGTTACGGTCGACCCAGGCAGTGCAAAATCCCTGGCAGAAGAGTTTCAGTCAAACTTCTACCTTTTCATATGCAGTCCTCGAGCAGACACAATGATAGAGAGTATAGAAACCTTACCTAACGTATTCAAATTGAAGGGTGTTGAAAACCTTACCGAAATCAGCATCGCATTGACCAAAGCTTTAGGCACTTTGGACGCTTCACTGAATGGTCCAAGAAGAGCCTGCCTCGGAATCATTTCCGACGTTCTGCTGCAGCACCACGCCGTTCAAACCAAGAGATGGCTAAGCGACCTCATTCCAGAATTAAGATCAAAAGGCTTCACCACTTTGGCAGTAATGAACCCCCAGATGCTTCCCCCAGAGGAAGTTCAAGCGATTCTGGAGCTTTTCGAGGGAGAGATCAGCATTCATGAGAAAGAAGGCCTTCGAAAAACTGTAAGAATCCAGAAAATGTACAATCAGAAATACTTAGACTGTGAATTGCCCCTGACAAAAGGAAAATGAGCTAAAAAAGCGCCGCCACTAGCTCAACCTTCTTTCTGTCTTCCGTTTAATCGCTTTTCCCGCGCGCTATGTTGGTGCGCGCGCAAAGACATAAGCTTGGTAGCTAAACACTTCGGAGAAAGCACCTAACGACAGTGCCGCGTTAACAGGTCAAATGATTTCGGCAAGAGGTCCATAATGACTTCAAAACCAGCTTTTCTAAGCGCGCGAGAGGCCTAGCACAGGTTAAGCCTAGATCACTAGCCATCTAAAATACACGAAAATCCGCTCTCTTCCTTTCGTTCTCTTCGAGCGCGATACATCTTGCACCGATTTCTTTTTTTCTTTTTTCAGCTGCTTGAGGAGATTTAAATTCCTGATCAGTCATTATGTGTTATGGAAAATAAGCCGATGAGGTGTTGGAACACCGATAATCCCATCTACATTAAGTATCATGATGAGGAGTGGGGCACACCCGTTCATGATGACAAGACACTTTTCGAGTTTCTGGTGCTCGAAGGTTTCCAAGCGGGTTTGACATGGGAGCTGATACTAAAAAGAAGAGAAGCCTTGAGAGAAGCCTTTGACGATTTCGATCCTGTGAAGATGGCCGAGTACACGGAGGAAGACGTGAACCGCCTGATGAGCAATCCTGCCGTGATTCGAAACAGAACAAAGATATCTGCCGCCATCAACAATGCGCGAAGATTCATAGAAGCCAAGAGAGACTTTGGCTGTTTCGATGCCTTCATATGGCAGTTCGTCAAGGGCAGAACCATCGATCATGCTCTCCGGGACTTTTCAGGTCTTCCGTCGGAGTCTGAAGAGTCGAGAATTATGAGCAGGGAACTCAAAAAGAGAGGCTTCAAATTCGTTGGGCCCACAATCTGTTATGCTTTCATGCAGGCCGTGGGCATGGTGAACGACCACCTGATCAACTGCTTCCGATATGATCAAATAAAACACCTGGCGTGCAAGGAAACAGAAAGCTAGAACAAAAAGAGGGATTGTCGATCGCTTGCGGTGCCCAAAAAACAAGCCTATTTCGCGAAACCAGCATAAACACTCGAATTCTTCGAAGGCAACAGAGCCATGGAAAAAAGAGATATGGTGTTCAGGTTTATCGTTAGACACGCTGAGTCGCGTGATACAGATGCAATGGAGGAGATTTGCAGACTCTCTTTTGACGGGTTGTACGGTTATTTTGCAATTCGAAGCTTACGTTTTTCTGATCACATATTGGTAAACAAGGACGGGCAAAAAGTCGTCGGCTTCGCAGTGTTGAAATCAGTTCATATCGGAAAGCGCATGTTGGGTAATATTCTATGGCTTGCGGTTCACCCCGAACTGCGAAGGAAAGGTGTAGCCTCAGGTCTGATAGAGGCTAGCATGGGATACTTCAAAGATCATGGAATATACAGCGTCTATGTTTCTGTCCGAAAGAGCAACTCTGCAGCACTTTTTTCATTCGAACGAAAAGGATTCATAAGGCTCGATTTCCACGAGTTGTTAAAACTCTACGGACACAGAGTCTTGGAGGTCTATTCGAAGTTGCACATAGTCCCTGGAGAAATTGTGTTGACAGCAACTGCCCAGTGAAAATAGCCATCCGCTGCCAAAAAGGCTGGGAGTTCGAGCTGAGATTTTATGATGGCACGCTCGATGACAAACCAGTTCATGCCGTGCAGCAAGAAATTGATGGGTGGCCTGCGTTTTGAACGATGGATAGGTTCACAAAACGTATCTCCCTATGGGTTTTTTGGTCTCAGACACTAGTTCTTATTTGCCCATGTTTTTTCTTTTTTCCGTTGAGAGAGTGCTGGTAACCGTAGGTCAAGATTTGTTTTTGGCAAGCGAACCTTTGTTCGTTGCTTTATTAGTTAGCATTGGCATAGAGCTTCAAAAAAGGTTCGAGGCGATCTCTTTTGGGTCATTATGGGTTCTTTGATGAGAGGGAGAGGAAAAAGTGGCAGAATCCTGAGGCTGTCCTGAAGAGTATTGGGTTGAAGCCTGGTTTCACCTTCGCGGACATCGGTTGCGGCGATGGCTTTTTCGCTATTCCAGCCGCAAAGGTCGTCGGTCAGAAAGGGCTAGTCTACGGATTGGACGTTGACGAGGATGCAATAAGCAGACTTAGCGAAAGAGCCCGAAGGGAAGGCTTAGTGAACCTGGTCTTGAAAGTTGGAAAAGCTGAAGAGACCGTCCTTTGTGACGGCTGCGCCGACATCGTTTTCTTCGGGATCGTCCTTCATGATTTCGAGTCTGTGACAAAGGTTCTGTCAAATGCTAAGAAAATGCTGAAGCATGATGGGCGGCTGGTCAACTTGGACTGGGAGAAGAAACCCATGGAAATTGGTCCACCGCTTCGCATAAGGTTCAGCGAGGAGGAAGCAGCCAGTCTGATCAAAGAAGCGGGCTTCAAGATAGAGACAGTTAAAGCAAACGAGCCTTATCACTACGTGATAATAGCCAGATCCTAGCTTAGCTCGTCTGACTAGCATTTTAGGCTTGACTGAAGAATTCGGCCAACTTCCTTGTCTCCGCGCGCCGAAGCGTTTCTGCGCACTTCTTGGGGTCTAAACGTTTGAATTCAATGCCCAGGTTCTCGAGCAACTTCTGAACGTCCTTTGCGATGTCGGGCGCCGCTAGAATGGCCCGAACTTGGCGATCTGCCCTTTCTCTTATCGCATCGACATATTTCGCAAGTTGAATCGCCGCTTGTTTGCCCGCTGTCTTTCGCTTAACCTCGACAACGACGAGCCGCCCATTCTTGTCCTCGCCGTAGATGTCCACGAAGCCAGGCTCAACCTTCTTCTCATAGCTTATCGGGCTAAAACCTTCTTCCAAGAGTGAAGGCTTGACTAGAATAGCCTTGTGCATGTCCTCCTCACTTGCGTAAAGCGAGAATTCTCCGGAGTCCACGAGCTCTAAGGCAGACATTAAATCGACCCTATCGAAAAACACTCTGACGGACTCTGGCGGTTTCTGCCTGACGGCGCGTATCTCCATTAGGCCATCCTTGGCCTGAGTGTGGAAAATGCATCCTGGAGGCTGCCAGTTTACTGGTTCATATCCTACGGAACGGTGAACTAGCAGAGAGCCATCCTCCTTGATGATTAGGACACGTTCTCCAGGCTCAAGCTTGGACTTTGCCCTTCCAGTATAGTGAACCCAACACTTTCCAACGACAAGAAGCATTCTATGCTGAGAAAGAGCCTCTTTGGCCATGTTCTCTGCTTCGTTTACGCTGGGATTGACCAGAACCGAGAAAGGCTTCAAGTTTGCCATCTTCTCTTTGCCCGATAGTTTATGAAGCCTTGTATGCACATAAGACTTCTGAGCTTGTATGGCCGAGTGGAAGAAGAAACGCGACATTATGCGAAGATATGATGCCACGGCACACATTTACGACGTCCGCTATGAACAGGAACAAACGGCAAAATACGTTGCCGCTCTGGAGAACTTGCAGAAGCAGGCGTTGGGCCTCGTTTTGGACGTAGGTTGCGGAACTGGACTGCTTTTCAGTCACATAAAAGACGCGTCGAAGAAAATCGTGGGGGTGGACATTTCCAGAAAAACCCTGCTCAAAGCCAAGCAACGGGCAAGAAACTCGGCCAACACTGAAGTAGTCTGGGCTGACGCTGACTTCATTCCCCTGCGAACGGACACGTTTGACCACGCGTTCGCCATCACTCTGGTACAAAATTCGCCAAATCCGGCTCAGACATTAAAGGAGATTAAACGAGTCTCAAAAAACGACGGCGTCATCACCGTTACCGGATTGAAAAAGATATTTTCAAAGGAAGATTTCCGAAGTCTACTCAGCGAGTCCGGATTACATACTGAATCTCTGAAGGATGAAGCGAGCCTGAAATGCTACGTCGCAATGTGCACGAAGATGCATCATTAGAATCATCAATGTTCAAACCAAACTATATTTTAGTGATGTTTCCAGTCAGTTTTCACAAACGTTAAAATAATCGGTTGCGCGCGCATTAGCAGAAGGATGTCACGTTACTGCTGTGTTGGCTCCAGGCAATGTCATCGTGGAAACCTGATTTTTCCCTCCTTGTCTCGATTGCTGAAAGCACTCGTGGATATTCCGGTATTATCTCTGGGCTTCTGGCTTCTTCTGGAGGTCTCTTTTTTCTGCGTACGATTAAAACTACTGCTCCTACCGCTATTACTATCGCCAATGCTGCTAGGATGTAGAGATAAATTGGTAGCGCTGGCGCTGCGGCATTATCCCAAACATTAGTCGAGTTATAAGAAAAAACTTGGCGGGCGTTGTTCATGATGTTGTTATGGTAGAATGTATTATTAGAAGAAGAATAAAGATCGATGTCCCAATAGAAGTTGTTTGCCATGTTGTTTACGCTTATGCTGTTATAAGAAGAAGAATAGAGCACGATGCCATCCGAGCCGTTTGTTATGTTGTTTCCGCTTACGTTGATGTTAGAAGAAGAACAGAGCACAATGCCGTACGTGTATGCTGTGATTTTCATGTTTTTGATTGTTACATTGCTTCTTCCCGTCAACTCTATTCCTATAGAGTATTGAGCTTGTAGTGTGCCTTGTAGCGTGTGGCCTGCTCCGTCTATTGTGATGTTGTCTCTTTGTATGATGATTGCGCTGGAATTGACTGGAACGTTTCCCGCGATGTTGTCTGTCAACGTGTAGGTCACGTTGTCAACGCGGGAAATCGGTGCTGTTGGCGGTTGTATGCTCCCGTCGGCCTGTATGTAAATGGGTTCGGTCCATGTATAATCGGACTTGACGGGTTGAACATCATGCGCCAATGCTAATGCGCTCAGTGCAAGCAAAGATAACATGATTATAGAAGCAGGTTTCCTGAACAATTCAACTCCCTCCTCTAGCCTCTAATTCACCATGTTCCGATAAAAAGTTTGTGAAAAAATCTCCTACAATCATTTTCATCGGAAGTTTCTATTCACTTGATCCATCCTGCCTGCATCAGATTCGATGGACCTAGAGCGCGCGCTAGGTGGAACTCTACAAAATCTTTAAACATCATCAAGGAGTATATGACGCCTCTCATCCTAGGGTGAAAATTAATGGTGTTCCTTTTGAATAGCTGGGTTGTCGTTGGCGACATTGACAGACACGAAGAGATAACGAAAAAGCTGATTTCACACTACAAGAAAATTGAAGAACTCAAGTCATACAGGTATTTCGGCCATTTTGCGGGTCAAGACATGAGTCCTTGGGGTGGACGCCTAGAGATATTTGAATTTGAAAGTTATGCTGCCCTGAAAGTTTTTTCAAGAAGTTCAACAAGAACGAGGAGGCTACGAATCTCTTGAACGAAGCCATGGCCCTCACAGATCACACTACAGTACGCTTTTCTCTCATGTCCGAAAGAAACCGTGAACTTTGGCTAGAACGAAGATAATCACGCGCGCTACCGATCCAATGTATAGGGGTCTGGCAAATAAATTTCCCGTCCGCGCTTAGTAAGTCATCTCACGTACCGTTCACCAGCGTCAACGGAGTACATCCCGTGTGAGCAGTTTAAGCCAGAGCTTGAATCAAATGTTCTTCCACAAGCAATAAGAACATAGTATCTAATAGTGCTCTATTGATAGGATAACGTGGAGAAGTCTTCTTGACATCTCTTGAGCGTGATCATGTTCCAAGTGCTCGTCCTATCACTGCGAAAGAGGTTCCGCTTGTCGATAGAACTGAAGAAATGAATGTATTGAAGGAAGCTGTTTACCGGGCGGTTCACGGCGAAGGGGGTCTCGTTTTCATTCATGGTGAGGCTGGCATTGGAAAGACAAGACTTGTCAGAGAGCTCGGTGCCTATGCACGATCACGTGGAGTGCAAGTTCTGTACGGCAGATGCCCAGCCCTATTTAGAATGGACGGTGTTCCCCCTTACATTCTCTGGAAGGAAGTAATCAAAGACTACCTGGAAACATGCACTCCAGAACAATTGTACAGGGTCATCGGCTATTATCCTGCTGAAGTCGCTAAGCTAGTGCCAGAACTCAGCCAGAAGCTCAGATCAATGCCACAGTCTCTTCCGATAAGTCCTGAACAGGAGCAAAACAGGCTCTTTGAAGCTGTCTCACAGTTTATCACAAACATTTCCAGAGAGACTCCCTTGCTCGTGGTTCTTGAAGATTTGCAGTGGACCGATCCATCCTCGCTTCTGCTATTGCACTATCTTGCTCGTGGCGTGCAGAAAACGCCATTACTTCTTTTGGGGGCTTACCGAAGCACTGACATTGACGCTAGGCATCCATTGTCTCCAGTTCTGACGGAATTGAACAGGGAACGCTTGCCGCAGTCTGTTTCCTTAAAGCGAATGTCTCTGAACGATATTTCGGAGATGATTAGGCAGATGTTGGAGCAAGACGACATTCCAGCAGAATTGTGCAAGGCGGTCTACGAGAAAACAAGAGGTAACCCCTTCTTTGCTGAAGAAGTGGTGAAGTCCTTGAAAGAGGAGGAAATCATCTACCGTGAACGAAACAGGTGGGAGTTCAAGGAAACCTCAGAATTTGAGTTTCCGGAAACCGTCAAGAATGTTGTGAAGGCGAGAATCAGCCGTTTGGACGAGGACTGCCAGAATGTATTGACGATGGCCTCCTTTGTTGGGAACGACTTCACTCTTGAGGCTTTGTGTGGAATCACTGGCATTGAGGAGAGCAAATTACTGGAAATCATGGATAGGCTGGTTAAAACTGGGCTCATTAAGCATAGGGCTGTGCGTGGGGAAGACGTGTGTTCTTTTGCTGATATTATCGTGAGAGATGTTGAGTATGAGGAAGTTGGCACTTTTAAGCGTAAGAAACTCCATAGTATTGTAGGAAGTACCCTAGAAAAAGTCTATTCCAAGAAGATTGATGAACACTTTGGCGAACTCGCCTTGCACTTCCTTGAGGGTGGAGACAAGGATAAGGCTCTTGTCTATTTCTTGAAGGCTGGAGAAAAGGCTGCAAGGATATATGCAAATAGCGAAGCTAGTTCCTACTTTCAGTCTGCTCTCACGCTTCTTGAAGAGAAAGAAGGCGAAACTCGGGAAAAAGCACGTGTTCTTGAGAGGCTTGGAGACATCAAAAGGCTTGTTGGAGAATATGACCCATGCATGAAACGTTGGAATGAAGCATTGCAGGTGTGGAAGCAACTTGGTGAAAAAGAAAAGGTTGCAGGACTGCACCGAAAGATGGCACTTACTCTTTGGCGGGATATTGGCAATACGGAGCAGGCTCGGGAGAATTTTGAGGAGGCTTTGAAGATTTTGGAGGCCGAACCTGAAAACGTTGAGTTGGCAGCCCTCTATGCCGCTAGAGCACATATGTCGTTCTTTACTGAAGATGTAACGAAGGCTCGTTCTTGGGCAGAAAAAGCCCTTGAACTCGCCAAAAAGCTGAACGCTTCTGAAGTTATCGCAAGCTCATATGTCAACTTGGGACTCGTGTTCAGTGCTACAGGAGAGAAGGAGAAAGCCCTCGAATGCTTGGAAAAAGCCTTGAAAATAGCCCTCGACAACGGTTACGTGACCGTAGCGGGGCGTGCTTATAACAACCTTGCACTAGATCTTCCAGCAGAAGAAAATGAACGAATATTAGATTGTTATGAGAAAGGATTGGAACTTGCAAAAAAAGCAGGAGTCATTGACCAAATATCTTGGTTTGGCATTATGTTGGCATCAAGGCATTTGGGCATGGGAAACAGTGACAAGGCTCTCACCTTGGCGGAGCAATCGGAATCATTAGACAGGAAGATAGGCAATTTGTTTAACCTTAGCAATTCCACATTTAATCTTGGAGCCTATTATCATTATTTGGGCGAATGGAACAAAAGCGAACAATACCTAAAGGAATCTTTAAGCATATCCAAAAAAACAAACAATGCTCAAGCAATCTCGCTTAGCTACGCATGGCTTGGATGGTCCTACTATGACAAGGGCGAATACGCCAAGGCCAAAGAATTCTTTGACGGAATGATTGAAATCAATGAAAAAAGAGGAGGAAAAGCCATCCAAATATCTGGTTATCAATGGCTTGCTATGGACGACATAGAACTTGGCGAAATTGACAAAGCAAAAACCCTACTTGACGACCTGCACAAGTTTGCTCACGAAAAACAAGATAAACTACTCATAGCCGATGAAAACGCAACGAGGGCAATGCTGCTCCGCGCAGAGAAGAAATGGAAAGAATCTATCGAACTCTTCGAAAAAAGCCTCCAAGAATACGAAGCTTTAGGTGCAAGACAATGGAACGTTTACTGGCTCGCCAAATGCATCCTCTACGAATATGCCCGCGTGTATTTGGAGAGAAACCAACCGGGCGACAAAGAAAAGGCCCGCGACCTGCTTAGTCAAGCCTTGGAAATGTTCCAGAAAATGGGAGCTAAGAAAGACGTTGAAAAAGTGGAAGCAAAATTGCTCTACATAGAGACAGGCAAAGTAGCCTCAGTGCCCAAGCCTACAGAACTTGTTTGTACGGGCTATGCAGATCTCGACAAGTTGTTGTGTGGAGGCCTGCTTTCAAGCAGCGCTGTGGTGTTGACCTCACCCTCATGCAAGGAGAGGGACTTGCTGATCAAGAGTTTTCTTAAGACAGGGGCAGAGAAGGGTGAAGTCACATTTTATCTCACGACTAGTGCTAGGGCAGCGAAAGCTCTCGCTGAAGAGTTTCAGTCTGGCTTCTACATCTTTGTGTGCAATCCTCAGGCAGATGCGATCGGTGAGAGTTCCGCTAACGTTTTCAAGTTGAAGGGTGTAGAAAACCTTACCGAGATTAGCATTGTTTTGACTTCAGCTATTCACAAACTGGACGCATCGCTGAAAGGCCCACGAAGAGCTTGCATCGACATAGTCTCAGATGCCTTGCTTCAGCATCATGCAGTTCAAACTAGGAAATGGCTGACCGCTCTCACCACGGAATTGACGTCAACAGGCTTCACCATTCTAGCAGTAGTTGATCCGCAGATGCACCCTCCAGAGGAGCTTCACGCCATTCTAGGGCTGTTTGATGGAGAGATCAATATCTACGAGAAAGGGACAGAGCAGTTCCTAAGGATCAAGAGGATGAGCAACCAGAAATACTTGGAGGACGAGCAGCTTCTGAAGAAAGGAGACTTGCACAGGGAGGGATAACAGCGCGCATGTGTGTTCCTAAAATGGTGTAAAATGGTTTTTATTCTTATTTTTTGATTTGAGGGCAGTCTTGAGCTTCGCATCCCTTTTTGGCTTGCTTGCAGTACCCGCCTTTTTCAAATCTGCAGAGGTGTTTGAGGCGAGTGAAGGGTAAAGACACGATTTCAATAAACGGATCTGAGAGAGCGGCGGAAACCTGCTGTCGCACTCTTTGCGGGATGAGATAGGGGAATCTTGGCCTTCCCATCCCCGTTGCAGGCGTCTTTTCCTTCACCACGAGACCTTGATTTGCCAAATTCTCAAGGTGCAGCCTCAGCGTGTTATGGCTAATGCCTGTTACATCCAATAGTTGGATGAAGACCCTAGGTTTGCCGTCCTGAAACGCGATCAAGATGGCCTCATCAAACGGATCCACGGAACGGCTTATGTTGAACCGCACTTAAAACCATTTTTGACCAATTTCGGAACAGGCATGCGCGCTAACCTATCCACTTTTCTGATACCTCAACCGACTGTACCTTCCCGTGCACGCAGGCACTCATAATGTAACCGTCGTTAGCGTCGCACAGCGAAGTTTGCTATCTTGACTGTTGTCTTTCAAGTCTAGCGGTTTTTTTCTTCTTCCGCTTCTCTTCTCTTTCTTTCTTTTTCAACGGTTTAGGCTTTCCTGCGTCTCTTGTTTCTCCTCTTATGCTACTCAAGCAATTGCCTCATTGTTCACACAAGAAGACGAAGCATCTTAATTTTTTTTCCCTAAAACAAAGCAAACGCCCTAGAAATACTTAGGTGGGGCCTCGAACTGAAGCGTACTCCGAACTTGCCGAAAAATCGGAAAAAAGCGCCAGAAATAGCTTGCCAGGTCGCTGCTTCCGCTTCGGTCCGATACTCTGTCGCTGATAGTTCGGCCAGTTAGATGGTCTTTTCCTATGCAGCGGACTATGAGCGAACTCGACTGGCAGCCGATACTTCGACTATTTCGAAAAAAGCGAACTTGGAAGCGTGTCGGGAGACTTAGGATGAACGCTGATATTCTGATTCATCAACCGATCTTTCACAAGGGCCGTATAAACCGAAGACTTCACAGAACCTGTAATTCATTCAACAGGTGATCGATGTCGGTTCACCGTCGCACCACGATTGCTTAAAATTGTTTGAACTAACTGATTTAAAACGTCAGGTATCTATATATTAAAGAAAATGCAAGCCTATCTAAAATGCGAATTTCCCATCGAGATAACTTTGATTTGGTGTTCAGTCGATGCCGTTAAAAACCATTAAGAACGATACGGCTGAAGCTCTGACATTAGAATGGGTTTTGCATGTTAAAGATTACAAGCTTACTCTTGACAAGAGTCACTGCGTAGGCTGCCAGATCTGCAGCTTGGCATGCCCAAAAGAAGCCATAAAAGTTGAGAAACAACCCAAAACCATGGGCCAGAAGGCTGAAAAAGCTAAGATTGACGTGGACTTGTCGAAATGCACCTTCTGCGGGATATGCGACGTGGCTTGCCCGTATGGCGCGATTAGGGTAACAGTAGATGGCCAACATATTCTTTCCGTCGTGGAAAAAGAAAGCTTCCCACAGCTTGTCCGCGACATCCAAGTAGACCAGGCGAAGCTTCAAGGAAACGCGACGGAATGCGAAGACGCATGCCCTATAGATCTGATTAAGACCACGTGGCTGACTGCCGATGGAAAGACCGTGGAGAACCTATCAGCGCTTACTGAGCAGGAAAGGCAAGGAGTCCATGCTCAGGTTCAGATCGACAAGGAACACTGCCCATGCTGCAGAATATGCGAATTCAAATGCACAGAAGGCTTAATCCGCGTGAAGAAATTCCTCAACGGAAAAATGGACATTCACGATGAAAAATGCCCTGAAGGCTGCACAGACTGCCTAGACGTCTGCCCAGTCACAGGGGCACTGTACTTGTCCGAATCAGACAAGAAGGTGCACACAAATGAGACCTTCTGCGTCTACTGCGGAGCATGCAAAGTTGTCTGTCCGGTAGACGCAGCCTTAGAACTGAACCGGACCGGCATCAACCATACGCCCGTACGCTCAGGTGCTTGGAACAAGGCTCTGGAGAGGCTGGCCTCACCAGTCATCGTTGCCAAGGAGCTGAAGTCTAAGCGTTCTCTGAAAGCCACAGAGTCCGTTAAGAGACGAGTAGGGTTGAAGGTGAACTAGTGTGCCGCGAAAAGCGTCATCCAAGAAGACTGAAACGAATAGGGAGATCAAGCCAAAGCGTAAGACTGGAACCCACAAAGGGCCACGAATCGGAGTATTCGTCTGCCAGTGTGGCTCTGCGATATCCTCAGTCATAAATGTTGAAGACTTGACAAACTACGCGAAGACGTTGCCAAACGTTGTTTATGCTGAAAACATGAACTATCCGTGTAGCCAGCAGGGCCAAGAAGAAATCAAGACAGCGATAAAGAGGAACAAGCTTGAGCGCGTGGTCGTTGCAGGCTGTTCGCCTAGGCTATATGAGCCAACTTTTCAGCGGTGTGTTTCACAGGCCGATCTGAACCCTTGGCTCTTTGAGATGGCCAACATCCGTGAATTCGACTCATACTGCCATCAGGCCTCGCCGAAAGAAACTGCTGAGAAGGCCAAAGACATAGTCCGAATGGCCGTTGCGAAGGCAAGAGTCCTTGAGCCCCTGCAGCCCATCGAGTTGTCTATGACGAAGAAGGTCATGGTGATCGGCGGGGGCATATCGGGCATAAACGCGGCTTTGGATCTCGCGGACATGGGCTTCGAGGTCTACATGGTTGAAAAGACGGAAACCATCGGTGGCTACATGGCGCTTTTGGACAAGACGTTCCCCACTCTGGACTGCAGCATCTGCATTGAAGGCCCAAAGATGGTGGATGTCGGAAGGCATCCGAACATTGAGATAATATCGTTCGCTGACGTTCTGAAGGTTGACGGGCACGTTGGCAACTTCAAAGTCAAGATAAGGAAAAACCCAAGATACGTGATAGCCGGGAACTGCACGGGCTGCGGCGAATGCAAAGATGCTTGCCCGATCGAGTATCCTAACTATGCTGACATGTACTTGGGCGTGAGAAAAGCGATTTCCGTTCCTTATGATCAAGCTGTCCCGCTCATCTACACGATTAACCGCGACTACTGCATCGAATGCTTCAAATGCGTAGACGCCTGCGGAGCCCGTGAAGCAATAAACTTCGACCAGAAACCCGAAGAAATAGAAGTCAACGTCGGAGCCATAATAGTCTCAATAGGTTATGACATGTTCAACCCCAAGGGCATGGAATGGACAGGCTACGGCAAATACTACAACGTCTTCACGGCCCTCGAGTTCGAACGGCTCATCCTGGCAGCTGGACCAACGGCCGGCAAAGTTGTCCGAGCCTCGGATGGACAGAAGCCCCACACTATCGCTTTCATGCAGTGCGTGGGCTCTCGGGACATCAACAGGTACGAGTACTGTTCAAGCTTCTGCTGCATGTACACTCTGAAGCATTCGGTCATGCTTAAAGAGAAGTACAAGGACGCGATCGACGTCTACGTTTTCTTCAACGACATGCGAAGCAACTTCAAGGGCTACGAGGAATTCTACAACCGAGCACAGAAAACAGGCGTCAAATTCATCAGAACCAAGCTGGAAAACCGACGAATAACCGAAGACCCAGAGACCAAGAACCTAACGGTCTACGCTGAAACAGAAGACGGCAAACCCGTCTCAGCCAACGTCGAAATGGTAGTCTTGGCAAACGCTGCCATATCCGCCTGCACAGCGCCGGAACTGGCAAAAATCCTCAATCTACCACTCAACAAAGACGGCTTCTTCGTAGAATGCCAACCAAAAATAAGACCCACGGACACCGATGTCCCCGGAATATTCCTTTCAGGCGCCTGCCAAGGCCTGAAAGACATACCGTACAGCGTCGCTCAGGGCAGCGCCGCCGCAGCACAAGCCGCAAGCGTGCTCAGGAAGGATTCATGGCTCGTCGAACCCATAGTCGCCAACGTAAATGAAGAACTATGCAGCGGCTGCAGAGTCTGCGAATCCGCATGCAGCTACAACGCGATCAAGGTTGAGAAAGTCGGCGATAAAGAACTGGCGAAAGTCACCGAAGGTCTCTGCCGAGGATGCGGCATATGCAGCTCAGCCTGTCCGATGGATGCCATAAAGATGCCGAACTACTCTGACAAGCAGATTACTGCCCAGATAGGCGCCTTAATGGAGAAGGAGGCTAAGACGTGAGCCAGGAAAAATCTGCCAAGCCTGAAGAACTGCGAATAGGCGTCTACATCTGCTACTGCGGCCTCAACATTGCCGGCACCGTCGATGTAGAGGACGTGGCAAACTACGCTCGAACCCTGCCCGACGTGGTTTACGTCAAGACCAATCGCTACACGTGCGCTGATCCCGGCCAAGAAGAAATCAGAAAGGGAATCAGGGAACACAAGCTGAACCGCGTAGTCGTGGCAGCATGCTCCCCGAGAATGCATGAGCCCACTTTTCGACGAACCGTTTCCGAGGCTGGATTGAACCAGTATCTGTACGAGATGGCGAACATCCGCGAATTCTCATCTTGGTGCCATCAAGGCACCCCTAAGGAAGCCACGGAAAAAGCCAAAGAGCTCGTGAACATGGCCGTGGCAAAGGTACGATTGCTTGAGCCTCTTGACGTTTTTGAAGTTCCCGTAACGAACAAAGCGCTGGTCGTCGGCGCCGGAGTAGCCGGGGCGAGCGCAGCGTTGGACATTGCCGACATGGGCTACCAGACCTATCTTGTTGACAAGGCCGAAACGATCGGCGGCCACATGGCCCAATTAGGCAAGACTTTTCCAGTGTTCGAATGCTCCAACTGTCCCCAGCAGATTCACTGTCCAAGATTTTCGTGCGTTGCAACGCGGATAGGCGCGGTGGCCGTTCACCCAAACATCAAGCTACTCACGGGTTCTGAAGTCAAGAAGGTCGAAGGCGTCATCGGCAGCTACAAGGCCGAGGTGCAGACAAGACCCAGATACGTCGACGAGAACAAGTGCACAAGCTGCGGCAAATGCTCCGAAGTCTGCCCCGTTGAAGTGCCCAGCAAGTTTGACGCAGGCGTGCGAAAACGAAAAGCCATCTACACGCCCTTCACTAACGCGACGCCTAACACGTACATCATAGACAAGGACACGTGCCTGCACTTTAAGGATGGAAGCTGCAGCAAATGCCAAGAAATCTGCCCAGTGGGAGCGGTGAATTATGAACAGCAGCCTAGCCAGCAGGCACTTGAAGTCGGGTGCATCGTCGTGGCAACAGGCTACGACGTCTACGAGCCTTATGACCTGCCAGACTATGGCTTCGGCAAGTACAAGGACGTCATAACGGCCCTGCAGCTTGAGCGCATCATCGACTCTGGCACGCAGGTGCTCGGGACGCTTTGGAAGCCGTCAGACGGGAAGATGCCTCAAAGCCTCACGTACATTCAATGTGTGGGCTCACGCGACCTCAAAAAATACGAGTACTGCTCAGGCTTCTGCTGCATGCTCACGCTGAAGAGCGCCGTATTCCTCAAAGAAAAGTACGGCGACAAACTGGACATCAACGTCGTATTCACGGACATGCGAGCCAACAAGAAAGGCTACGAAGAACTGTACCGAAAAGCTCAGAACCTCGGCGTGAACTTCATCCGCACAAAGCTTCTGGGCAGAAGAGTCACAGAAAACCCCAGCTCGGGAAAACTCATCGTGCAGGCTGAAAGGGAAAACGGTGAACCAGTCGAAGTCAAAACAGACATGATCGTCCTGGCCACAGCCGCAACCGCAGCGCAAGGCTCAGACGAAGTAGCCCGAGTGTTCAACATCAGCCGAGGAAGCGACGGCTTCTTCATGGAAAGCCATCCGAAGCTGAAGCCCATAGACACACCGGCAGACGGAGTGTTCGTGGCAGGAAGCTGCCAAGGCCCAAAAGACATACCCTACAGCGTCTCCCAAGGCATGGGCGCAGCATCCAGAGCAGCCACAATACTGTCGCAGCCAAAATGGAAGATCCAACCCATCGTGGCCCAAGTTGACCCATCAAAGTGCCGCAACACAAAAGCAAAATGCGGACTATGCGCGAAAGCATGCCCGTACGGTGCAGTCAGGGCTCCAGAAGGACAGGTTGCAGAAGTCTTCACGGCCATGTGCCACGGCTGTGGAACCTGCGTAGCAGAATGTCCGGCTGACGCGATCACGCAGAGACATTTCACTGATGCGCAGATCATGGCGCAGATAAGAACCGCCCTGGAAGAAAACCCAGAAGAGAAGATTCTAGGCTTCTTGTGCAACTGGTGCAGCTACGCTGGCGCAGACTTGGCGGGCACGAGCAGGTTCGAATATCCGCCGACGATCAGGCCTATTCGTGTGATGTGCTCCGGCAGAGTTGACCGAGACTTCGTGCTCGAAGCCTTCAGACTCGGCGCCGGCATGGTCCTAGTCGGAGCCTGCCACTTACCATACGACTGCCACTACATAAGCGGGAACTACAAGATGAAAGCCAGGATGGATGCTCTGGCGCCGATGCTGCAGAAGCTCGGAATGAGCCCAGAAAGGTTCAGAGTCGAATACGTCTCAGCAGCCGAAGGCGTAAAGTTCGCAGAAGTAATCAAGGACATGACAGCGCAAATGCAGGCTCTGGGCAAGGAGAAAATCAACGCTGAAAACGCGAAGATGAAGCCGATACTGGAGAACATGGTGAAAAGAAAGCAACAACAGGCAGGTTAAGCCGCTTACTTATTCTTTCTCATTTCCTCATTCTGACCGAGCCTTTGGTCGAGGCGTATGAGAATCTGGCGAGTTGGCCTTTACCTATTGGGGTGGAAGGCGCGAAGAGCCTGGTCTCCCCCGTGATTTTTCAACCTTTCTGCCGAGTCTTCATGCATGCGGAGGATTGAAAGTGTTGAGCTGCAATTCTGACGGTTGAAACGTTCAAAATGCGCTACCTCTCTAGGCTTCAATGTATCCTGAATATTCGATCCAAATATGCCGCCTGCAACGTTTCCTCAAGATGATCTGTTTTGGCCTTTTGATTTCGACAAGTTTTAAATCTCAGTTGACCGAGAAAAATGGCTGATTAAAGGCGGATGCAATCTGTGTTTCCAACAAGGATTATTAGCGTTATGATTTGTGCCGTCTTGTTCAGTTTCGCACTTCAGGCTTCAATGTATGGGACTTCAGTTTCAAAGAAGAACGTCTTTGCAGTGGTCGATGCGAGTTCAGGAATGTCCTTGTCAGGCGTGCAGGTCACGGCTTTTGGATCCGGAGGTTTCGGATACGCGAGCACGGATAACAATGGACAATTCAATATTACTAACGGTCTCACATCTGGAAATTACACGGTGGTAGCCTCTCAACAGGGTTATCTCAATGCCGAAAACGACAGCATAATGGTTACTGCAGGATCCGAGGTTTCAGGCGTAACTTTATACATGAGCCTCTCGGGTGGAATCTTTGGAAGAGTCACCGACAACGTTACCGGCTACGGCATACCGAACATGTCTGTCTTTGCGTCGCCCAGCTATGGCAACACAACGTACTTTTCGTCAGGCTTGACTGATTCGTTCGGAAACTATGGAATCTTGACTAATCTTGGAACAGGGACCTACAACGTCAGCGTACTTTCGCCGCGAGGATACGTCGGAAAGACGATTGGACCAGTCTCCGTGACGGCAGGTTCCAAAACAATGGAGATTAACCTATCTCTGCAACACTCAGGAATCATATCGGGCAGAATAACCACGCCGGGAGGCCAGGGACTGGCAAACCTAACGGTAACGGCGTATACTAGTACATCCACTTATTCTGGAAGCGGTCAGACGAATGCTACAGGCTATTACATGATTGCAAGCGGACTGGGAACTGATTCTAACTATACGGTGAAAGTGTACTCACTGTCACCAATCGCAGCCAACCTCACTAGTGGCATAAGCGTCATTGCTGGTCAGGAAACTTCCGGCGTTGACCTTGAACTCACTATCCTAGCTCCGCAGCCCTCGGGAATAATCATGGGAACGGTCACGGATACCAATAACAAACCTCTAGCCGGTGTTCAGGTTACGGCAAGCGGAGACACTACTTTCTCATTCGGAAGCGCATCAACGGATCAAAACGGAAACTACGTGATCTCAACGAACTTAGCAACCGACACTTACGGCGTGACTGCATCGGTCAACGGATACATAGCGCAGATCATCATTGGACAGAGTGTCACAGTCAACCAAGTCACCACAGTGAACTTCCACTTGCAAACTATTCCAGCAAGTCAATCTGGAAGAATATCAGGCACAGTGAATGGAGACTCGAACCCAATCACCCCTGAATTTCAATATCCACTAGCCATGATCCTGATTGCAACTCTGGCCGCCTTCGCCATCGCCAGGTCATCCAGCCGCAAAACCAATATACGATAGGCTTACAGGAAAACAAAACGTGAAGTTAGCACAGGATCAAAAGCCCCCGTTTTTCTCCCAACTAGAGCACTATTCGCAATTTACCTTTCTGAAACTCACGGTAAGGATCGTACCAGAAAAGAATATCAACGATGCCCAAAGAATAGATTGAGGCACGGCGTCCATGCAATTAGGGTGGTAGTGATTGTCTGAGTCTTCGTATGGTTTTGACCCTGAGATTCAAAGCAAAGCTAAGAATTATCTCTACAGCGGACTGCGTGTGTCCGTGTTCAAAGGCATAGTGCTACTAGTTTTGGGGTTGCTCGCACTCAGCCTGCGGCTTTCTAATACCTTGGAGAATTCGATTCAAGCATACGTTTCTGACCGGTCGCTCACAGTGGCTCTGTATGCCTTGATCGGTTATGTTGCGTTCTGGCTTGTCTCGCTTCCCTTCGACTGCTACGACGGATACGTCTTAGAGCACAAGTTCGAATTGTCGACTCAAAGTCCACGTGGATGGTTCTGGGACAACGCGAAGGTTTCAGTTTTGTCACTGCTCCTTGTTCTTCTCTTCGTTGAAGGAGTCTACAATTTTATGTGGCTCAACCCCAGCTACTGGTGGGTATTCACTTGGCTTGTGTCGGCCTTCTTCATCGCCCTCTTCATGTACGTGGCGCCAGTATTGATAATGCCTCTCTTCTACAAGTTCCCTAGATTAGAAGACCAGGATTTGCTGAACCGCCTTACAAAACTTGCCGAAAAGGCCGGAATAAAAGTCATAGGAGTCTTCGAGATGAAAGCTGGAGCAAAAACGAAGAAAGCTACTGCGGCCTTGACTGGAGTAGGGAAAACACGTAGAATGCTGCTAAGCGACACGTTCCTATCGAACTTCTCGAAAGAAGAGACCGAGAGTGTCATGGGACACGAGATCGGGCATCACATATACGGTCACATCTGGAAACTCACTGTACTATTCGCCGGAGCTCTTCTCCTCATGCTTTTCATAACAAATCTGATACTACAAGGCAGTTCCAGATTCCTTGGGAGCGTTGATTCTGCTTCGTCTCTTCCGTTGTTGGCCTTGACGTTGGGGCTGCTATACGCCTGTTCTACTCCTTTGATGAACACGCTCAGTCGGTGGGCTGAAGGCCAATGTGACCAGTATGAACTGGATTTAGTGGAAAACCCAGATGCTTACATATCTGCCATGACAAAGCTTTGTGACCAAAACCTAAGATACGCCTATCCGAACTCGATAACAGAATTCTTCTTCTACGATCATCCATCAGGGAAGAGAAGAATCGACCGCGCACGAGCCTACAAACGAGCATACAATTCAAATTGAACTTCTTAATGGTGTCTTTGGACTTAAGAAGTCGAATCCTTTTGTCATATTCATGAGGCTATGGCATATTTGGCAAGCGTTGATTACTTGGAGCCCTTTTTCCATTGTTGTCCATACTCTACTTGCTACCGAAATGTAGTCTGCCTCTTTCAGAGCCTCAAGATACTTGGTGCATTGGGCCGAACTCAACTTCACCTTGTCAATCAGGTTGGTTTTCTTGCTTCCATATTTGGCAACGGTGAGAATACCCACGATTATGTCCTGGCGTCCCCTTCGCCAGGCTCGCACTTCAGGGGGCTAATCCATTCGCTTTTCTCGGTTCTCGCCTTCACTTTACATGCTTCCTTGTAATACAATAATAGTTCTAGACAAATAATTTTCGGTCTCTTAGAATGGCTGCCATGGACAACCATCAAAGTCAGACAGGTTGGATTGTTTCTCTCGCAAGACTGGGTGGAGCAATCTGCAACGCTGAGAATAGCGGCAAAACTGGACCACAGAATCTATAATAAGCTTCGTCGCTGAAATATCCGCCGTTGGGAAAAATGGAGTTAAAGAGAACTCTAAACCTTTTCGACGCCACTGCAATCGGTATCGGAGCAATAATCGGTGCAGGAATCTTCGTCGTGCTAGGTATTGCAGTGGGATACGCAGGACCAGCAGTCATTATTTCGATGCTCATCGCAGGAATCGTTGCTCTCTTCACTGCACTTAGCTTTGCCGAACTTAGTTCAGCAATTCCCAAAGAGGGGGGAACGTACCAGTTCGCCTACGAGATGGTCCACCCCTATTTCGGGTTCATATCGGGTTGTTTATGGCTGTCCGCACAGACTGTGGCCGGGACAGCAATAAGCTTGGGGTTGGCAAGCTATTTTGTGGCGGTTTTTCCGGCGTTAGCAGGAGAGTTGAAAATCGTCGCGGTTTCAGCTGCGCTGATCTTGACGGTTCTCAACTTCGTTGGGATGAAATATTCAGCCATAGTCAATAACATTTTAGTCGTGACAAAAATCGCCATCCTATGCCTATTCGTCGTAGTCGGAGCCTTTCAGATTCACCCGCAAAACTATTCTCCATTTGCCCCAAACATTTGGGGAATCTTTCAGGGAGCCGGGTTCATATTCTTTGCGTATCTAGGTTTTGGAAGGATCGCAGCGCTGGGCGAAGAAGTCAAAAACCCAAAGAAAACATTGCCCCTATCGATCCTGTTTGCACTGGCAGGCTCTGCAATTCTCTATGTGGTAACGGGGCTGATAACGACAGGCCTCATACCATACACGAAACTCGCCGGATCAGGGTCTCCGATTGCTGACGCCGCAAAGTCAACTGGAAACTTCGGGTTATTCGCAGTTGTCTCCTTCGGAGCCTTGGTTGCCACCGTAAGCGTCCTCCTAACAAACCTACTCGGCTTGTCAAGAGTCTCATTTGCCATGGCGAGAAACGAGCAGTTCCCAAAGATCCTGGCAAAAATCCACTCGAAATTCGGGACACCTTATGCTTCGATCATCATCACAGGAGCCGTTATGGCAATTCTAGCATTGATTCTAGACCTGAGAGAAAGCGCAGCAATAACAAGCTTCTCGATGCTGTGCACTCACATCATCCTTCACACTTCTGCAATAAGACTCAGAAAGAAAGTCCCAAACATGACCACTTTCAAGGTCCCCTTCTTCCCTCTGATCCCCTGCCTCGGTCTAGTCAGCTGCGTCATTCTCATGTTCTCCTTGCCCGAACTCGCCTGGTTCGTCGCGGCAGGAATCACAATCGTAAGCTCCGTATACTACGTGCTCCAGAGAAAACAGCAGAACTCAAACAGCTCCCATCCGTCTGAATAAACGGGGCTATCCCAAGAGATAACCGAGTCTATGGTGGCGACAAGCTATTTCTTCTAGGTTTTGCGCAACTCCTCTTTCAGTCTATCATGAAGTGACTTCACTTCTCCATGACTCGCAAACTCGATCTTCGTCTGAAGCCTGACCTTCAAACCGAGATCTACCAAAAAAAGATAAAGCTCTTCTCCAGTAATTTCCTTTACTTCACCTGATAAGGCAAGTTTTACCAGCAGTTCTTTTATTCTGGTCATAACTTCTGGAAACTGATGACTTGCAGAGTTGAAGACTTCCCATGCTCTGCCTTTGAAAACTCTATTCAAGATGTCATCAGCATTCGGCTCCTTGGTCTTGTTTTCTTTTATCGCCATTCTTTTCTGAAGCTGTAGGTATCTTTTTCGTCTCATGGCCTCTAATTCCAAGTCGCTCATGCTTGGTCAGAAACAAGTATCAAATTGATAAACGTTCTCAGCCGACGGATATCTTCTATTCGTGCCCTTCTTCAACGACCATGTTTTCAAGAGTGCCTATCTTCTCAATTTCAATCCGCACGCTGTCACCAGCATGCAAAAACTTTGCCTGAGGTTTCATTGCAAAACCGACGCCGGAAGGAGTACCTGTGGCAATAATGTCACACGGTTCCAACGTCATCACACGGCTCAGATGGTGCACTATTTCATAGACATCAAAGACCATGTTACTAGTGGTCGAATCTTGCCGAAGCTCACTGTTGACCCACGTGCGAATAGAAAGGTTAGAAACGTCTTGAAGCTGGTCCGCTGAGACAACGCACGGGCCTGTTGGGGCGAAAGTGTCAAAGCCTTTCCCTCTTGTCCACTGTTTATCCTTGAACTGAATATCACGGGCTGAAACATCATTAAAAATCGTGTAACCAAAGATGCATGCCGAAGCCTTCGAGACTGAAACATTTTTAGCATGTTTTCCTATGACGACGGCCAACTCAGCCTCATAATCGAGTTTCTTGACAAAACTGGGCTTCACAATCTTTTCGTTAGGACCAATGATCGCCGTGTGAGGCTTCATGAAAATTACCGGCTCATCAGGGATCGTCCCGCCTGTCTCTGAAACATGATCTCGGTAGTTCAAGCCCAGACAGATTATTTTCAGGGGAAAAGCAATCGGCGCCAGCAGCCTAACCTGATCGGCAGGCAATGAAGCATCGGCCATCTCTCTTTTTGAAGTATGCTCAAGCAAACGCTCTGCCCTTTCTAAAGCGCCAGGTCCGAGAGCTATGAAGTCGCTAAGCGATGGTGGAAATTCCATTTTATAGGCTTCAGCCAGCCTGTGCAAGTCTACTGCCTTGTGCGATATCAAGAATCCGTAGCATTCCACGTTTTCATGTTCACTTATTTTCGAAAGGTAGCGAACCAATTTCATCGATTTAACCCTCTTTTGACCCCATCCATCATTTCAGCGCGCCATGCTAAGTCTACACCGACTTCTGACAAACTACCACCATTCTAGAAGGTGGCCCGTCCAGATTTCCCTCCGCGTTCCCTGTCATTCCAGTATTCTCTTGTGCGTAGATACTGTATTTTGGCTTTCAAGAGGTCCATGTAGAACTCGTCTTCTTTCGCATGCATTTTTCCAAGAATCCTGGAGGCAGTTTCTGGGCCGACACCCCTGGTCTCTAACGCGGCTATTGCCTTCTTACCATAGCTCAATACCAGATCGGCAGTGCGCCTCGCATGAGTCAACTCTCTGAGCTCATCTTCGGATAATTCCGTGCCTTCGCGTCTTCTCCTAAGAAGCTCACTTATGTGATTTGAGTTCTGGCTGGGATAGAGTAGCGCCAATAATCGTGATTTACATTTTCCGCATTCTGGCTGATCTGTCAGGCTTCCGATCTTAATTTGGCCGTCCCATTCGCCACACTGCATACATAGCAGTGATGCCATTCTGGCATTTGCTGCCTTCTTCATTTTTTGGATGTTGCTCAGCAAGACCTGTTCGGGAGCCATCAACTCTGAAACATCGGAAAACTTGGAAAGGATATGATAAGCCAAAGGCGTGGGTTTCTCAGCGCGATAGGCTGTGCTGACTTTGATTTTTTCATTCCTAATGTCGCTTATGATTTCCTTGGCCTTAAGGACATCGACTTTCTCAACCATGGCCTCGCGCAGAGTCTCATCATAGATGGGAGTGTCCCGAAATTGGTGAACCAGCTGGCCTTCTCTCTCTGGACCCATAGTCTTCCCCCGAGGCAGGGCACCGAACCGTTGAGCAACAAACCTCATCTTGTATGAAAAGGGAAACTTCGCTTCCAAATAATCGTCGAAAGCCTTCTCGACCTCTTCATCGGACAAGCTGAACATGGCGCTGCTTAGGTTCTCCAGTTCTTGCGGCGTCAACCTATGCCTCGCTTCGATCAGAATGCGATAACCGTCGTTCCACCAGCCAACGATGACCTCTCGATCTGAGAGTATGCTGTCGAACACGCCGCCCAACGTGCGATTCACGATCTCTCCGAATGAAGCGTGAACGATGAGATACTTGTCAAATGCCTCAACCACAATTTGTCTGTGCGTGGGCAACGGCGATCCTTCCTTAACGTGCTCCTCAACTTCCTTCGCGGCTTCAAGCAGGTCCGTCTTGCTCGTGGCCAGCTCTTTTCCAGCCTTTTCTGCAGCAGCTTCAGCGGTGCCTGACTCTTTCCAAAGTTGCCAGAGTCTTTCTCTCATCTTGCCGGTCTGCTGTGCTAAATCGAAGGGCAGGGGAATCATCTCCCCATCCCAGCCTGGAATCGCGGCAAGCGGATCTTCAGAGGGCACGACATAGACCGTGCCTGTTTCCTCTTCAATCTGCACTATTCGCCACACTTTGCCTTTAACGATCATGTTTAGGCCGACGCGAGCATGCAAGGCCATGAACTCGTCACCTAGGATCCCAATCCTATGGTCCGAGATCACGTTCACAATCGGATAGCGCCTCTCATCTGGGATCATGCTCAAATTCTCATAGTAGTATTTCCTAGTCCCCCGCGCTTTCCTCAAGGCTCTTCCTTCTACGTCGAACCTTAACTCGTTCAAGCTGTCTAAAAAGTATATCACGTCCGAAAAAGTCTCCTCTGAAAGGTTTCGGTATGGATAAGCCCTGCGGATGATGGTCAACGATTCGTCGATGTTCAAGGTTCCCTTGTCCATCAGCAGACCGACGATCTGGTGGGCCAAAACGTCTAGGGCTCCTTGGTGAATCAGCACGGGCTCAAGCCTGCTCGCATACGCGTTTTTTACAGCGGCGACTGATTCAAGGGTGTCGTCTGGAAAAGCCGTGACGATTACGCCTTCGGAAAGCATGTTCAGGCGGTGGCCACTTCGGCCGACCCTTTGGATCAGACTACTGACTTGTCTGGGCGATAGATACTGGACCACTAGATCGACTGATCCGATGTCGATACCCAGCTCCAGAGTGCTCGTACAAACTAGGGCTTTCAGGACGCCGGCTTTGAATTCGTCCTCAATCTGGGCACGTTCTTCCCTTGACAACGAACCGTGATGAACCGCAATGTCAGATCTGCCGAGCTGATTAAACTTGTAGCCGAGCATCTCAGCATTCTGTCGGCTGTTCACGAAAATCAGCGTTGATTTGTGAGCGTCAACAAGCTCAACAATCCTTCTGATCCTAGCCGCGGCTTCAGGCGAAGTTCGAAGCTTACCGGCCAAATCATAATCCGCGTCACTCGGACTGGGGTTTTCCACGGTGTACCTGTACCCCTTTGGCAAGGATGCTTGAACAATCTGTACGTCTCTGTCCGTTCCAGCCACAAACTTTGCGACATCATCGGGATTGCCAACTGTTGCTGATAGCCCTATTCTCTGAAAGTCTTTTCCTGTAACTTCGAAGAGCCGTTCCAACGCTACGGAGAGTTGAGCTCCGCGCTTGCTAGAAGCCAGCTCGTGCACTTCGTCAACGATCACGTACTCTACGTGGCTCAGATGCTGTCTCATACGCAAACCCGGCAGGATAGCCTGAAGAGTCTCAGGCGTTGTGACAAGCATGTTCGGAGGCGAAATGGCCTGCCTCCTGCGAAGCTTCATCTCGGTGTCGCCGTGCCTAACCTCTATGGAGATGTCAAGCTTTGAAGCCCAGAAGCCCAAGCGCTTCAGCATGTCACGATTTAAAGCCCTCAAAGGCGTGATGTAGATTATCGATATGCCCTTCTCGTCTCTTCGCTGGATGAAGCTGGAGAAAATGGGAAGAAGAACCGCCTCTGTCTTTCCGCTTCCCGTAGGCGCAATCAATAGCACGTTATGTCTGGCCAGAATCGGCGGAAAAGCCAGGACCTGCGGCAATGTAGGGTCGGAAAAACCCAACTCACTCAGGGCTTCACGGACGGGTTTTGAAAGCAGGTTGAAGACGTTGGAATCTGAGGCTTCGGGCATTGGAGGATTCCGCAGAATAGTCGGTAGGCGCAGGGTTTATTCTTTTACCTTGATACTATCTGGAAGGAAAGCTTCAAACCGGCGTCTTCACGGTATGCAATCGAGGCTTTGTCTGTGAACTTTCCCCTAGTTAGGATATTGCGGAACTGCGGGGTCAAGGCTTCTTTCCTGCTGCAGAAAACCATCTCATTTTGACCGTTTGCCCAGACCGTCAAACCTCTTGTTTTTCCCCTGTGGATCAAATGTATGAACGCGTTTTCTTCACCAGCCTGCAGCAGACCGATGGCGCTTGACCCATGCAGAGTGCAGAGAAGCGAATACAGCGCCTCGTCCGTTTCTTCTTTTTCGCTCAGAAGTTCTTCGAAAAAGTGTGGAATAACCTCAGAATCGATAAGATCGAACTTTTCGGATTCAAACATGTGGGTTTGGCCCAGCTTGGCCCTGAGTTCCTTGTAGTTCTGCACCTTGCCGTTGTGCACAGAGGCAACAGTCAACTTAGGGTCACGTTCAACGACGTAAGGCTGAGCGGCCTCTTTGAACTTGGCACTAGCCATAAATTCGGGACTCGGCATCCTCACGTGCCCGATCAAGACAGATGCTTCATCAGCATCAACGATGCTGGCCAACTGCTTCGCTGGCGACGCGTCGCCAGTCTTGCCTATCTTCCAATGAACGACGCCTCCATCATTATCCAGAATAGCAACGCCTGCACCGTACCCGCCGACCGGTGTAGGCTCATTCTCGTACTGATGAACCTCCAACCTTTCAAGAACGCCCAAGGCTTGAATCGTAGGGATGGGCTTCCTAAGCACGAAGCCAAATATGCCGCACATCCAGACCCTCTCAGCAACATTAAGGACGATAGCCTTCAAAACATAAATAGTTTGGTCAATACACAAAATTTGAACGATGAAGACATCAGTTCACTCCATCCTATTTCTCCCGCACAATCCCCTCTTTTTCTAGGCTCCAGTATGAATGTTGTTGCTTTGCACGGCCCATTGCATTGGCAAGGGTAGCTAATTCTGAAGTATCTGGCCACCGAACCTATGTCCCGCATGTCGATTATGCCGTCTGGCACGCCTGCTTGGCCTGTTAGGTCAGTGTTTTGAGAAGCAAACGTGTAAAACATCATTCCATAAGTCTTATTAGGCCACAAAGATCAAACGGTTGACACGGGGGAACTAGATAAGCCAACACTATTTGCGTTGGAGGCGCGTCTCCGCCTAGCCCCAATTGAAGGGCAGAAAGAGAACAAGTGAAAGAGGAAGAAACATGAGAAAAAACGTAATCTTCGTGGTCATTACTGCTACACTTTTAATCTCGATGATCATGGCTTCTTTCCGATTCGATGGCGTTCCAAGCGTTTCTGCTACGACTCAAAACAGGATTATCTTACCTTTCCACACCAGTTTTGAAGATCCGGCGTACAATGCAAAAGGACTAACCAACACAGTCGATTGGAGCTCCAATTTCTATGGTTACTATGGACCAAACAACCCTCTGCAACCTGAATGTGGAGTAAGGTCTAATGGAGATTCAGGAGTAAATTTACCCCCCGACGGTACCTACAAAGGCTACAATTTTGGCACCAAATATCTCATGGCAGCTGGCTGGTTCAACAGCACATATTCGTACTGCTATTATATCCTGTTTGACGCAGCTAACAGCGATTGGAAAACCCCCATAAAGATGATGCCTAACACTTTCCTTAGCTTGTGGTATTATCACTATAACCTCACGGACTGCATGATCGACGCTGAACTATTTAACATACGAACACGCCAACACTCGGAACTGAGAAATTTCAGGGGTTGCGGCGGGTATATAGTGGACCAGAATGGCGTGCGAATTCACCCTGCCTGCCGTTCCGTGGACCCCATTGGTTCATGGCAATTTGCCTGCTTCGACTTATCCGTAATATACGCGTCCGACCCCGGGAACTGGTACATCACAAAAATATGGATAGGGTTCGACAACGACCCCTCAATCGGCGATGGCAAGACCGGCCCATGCAGAACATACTTCGACATGATATACCTATCATATTCTATGAGTTATCATGAAGAACACACCATTGATCAATACAATTCTTATGGCATGATCTGTAGCATAGAGCCTTACGACTGGTTTGGTCCCGACGAACACGGAAAGTATCATCTTTGGGTCAAAATATCTGATTCAGCATATTCCACTAACACCTTGTTATCTCCTTATCAAGGAGACGCTACAGTAAATACGAAAGCAAATCAAAGCGCAGTTTTTCTCCCTGATCCACCGCCTGTTGGCATCAATATGACCAATACTGATACAGTGCTAGGAAAATTCAAAGAATGGATTGCTGACGTTGGTCTCGCATTACTTGATCAATATGATTCCGGATTAATAACCATAGCGCAATTAACCAACCAGTTTGTCCAGATCTGGACAACACCGCCTAGCGGAGTGCAATATACGTGGCCAACAGCAACGATCTACTCAGGAGGGAACAGTGTCATACAAACGTATGGAGAGGTCTGTGTGGAATTAATTCTGGGGGATGTTAACCCACCAGTCGAAAGCAACATATCGATCACTGTGCACCACGGCTTTGATATATGGGCGATCCAGGAACGCATGTGGTGGCATTGGTACGACATATCTCACAAATTTAGCTTCTCGTGGGGGTACAACCCGGACCAAATCGCCACTGTACTAACGATCTCAACTTCAGGCGGAGACAGCAGCTGTACGACCAGCCCTGCCGCTGGAACACACTCTTATGACTACGGCACTTCAGTAACGGTCACAGCCTATCCTGATTCTGCCAATGGCTGTTTTTTTGGTTTCTGGTATCTCGACGGCGTATATGCTGGGGGTAGCACATCCGTACCCGTAACGATGACAAGTGACCATTCGCTGACAGCGTATTTCTTCCAGGGAGGAGGCGGAGGATGTCCCTACGTTGCAACTTGGAATGGTACTGGCTACGTGTTAGACAACTGCATCTTGCCAGATTCAGAGATGAGCAGTGGACGTGACGTCAAAGACTATTATAAGCTCGAGCAGCCACTCGTTCCAACTCTTCAGGACAGCAAGAGATCGATATACTCTCTGGAGATCTGCGAGTTTGAACACGAACACGACTACATTGACCGGGCTCAGCTTCTGGCTGTCGACCATCTTGGTGACGTGAACGTTGCAGTCACACCCACGGGCGAGATCCTAACCTACAAGAAACCTGCCTCACCGATAAGCGCAAAAAGCAATGACGGTACAAACGTGCTACCACTGCTGAACGCGGCTGACGGAAAATACTATCAAGGCTACAACGGAAGCTACGTAACCTTAACGTTCGCTGCAACGGACGTTTCAGCCGGAGCCAAGCTCGTCGTAAGGGCAGATGACTATTCTATCAAATGCCCAATCTACGTTCAAGTGATCAACGCGACAGGACAATGGAACACCGTTGCAAGCTTCGACACGAGGAGCAACTGGGCAACAGACATAATAAACATGACGGGCCTTCTGCCAGACGCTGAGGGAAACCTGAGGGTCAGACTGTTATTCGTGTCAACTGACGAGATAGATTACGTAGGACTGGACACCACGCCCCAAGCAAACATACAAGTACACGAGGCAACATTGCTGAGTGCCTTTAGCTCCTCGCAGGGCGACGTAACCCGTCTGCTCAAGGCAGACGATGAGAAGTACGCTGAACTAGTTCCAGGCCAACAAATACTGCTCACGTTCATGCTGCCTACTGAGCGAAACAGCCAAAGGACGCTCATACTCTACGCCGAAGGACACTACTATACCCTACCGTAACCTAACACCGCGACTCTCTCTAGCAACCCCTTTTTTCTATTCTCATTTTTAAGAGAGAGAGAGCGCGCGGACTTAATTTGTTTAGAAAACACAAATAAAGTGGTTCGATTTCCTAGAAGTTTGGACGATGAAGACATCGAGGTACGGGTACGCTATGCGGATGACCTCTTTTTCCGCTGCTGAGTCCACTTCAAAGCTGGTTTCTTCAGTATACTGCTAGCCTATTGAGGCTTTCAATTGGATTGAGAGATTGGGAAATGCATTATCAAGAGGAAGATGTTTGTCTAGTTTAAGACATAGGATCTACTGTTGAGAGTTGAGCGAAGAAGCAGAGTCTATCAAGTGTCCATTCTGCGGTGCTCCCTATAATCAGATTGTTCCAGTAGGTGTCGTTTCGTTAGATGCCCATACTGTGGGGGCATTTTTCATTTTACCTTTCATGTTGAACCGGAAATGAAGGTCAACGTTCCTCGGTGCACTAACCATCCGGAGCGTATGGCAGTGTGGATATGTAGTGACTGCGCAGGGAGTTTCTGTGCCGCATCTTCACGGCTACAAGCTTAAAGGGCGTTGGGAGAGCGCAACCCTGTATCTCTATCCATCTGCCTCAGAGCAAGATACGAGAAGAACGCCCAAAAATACTTTTTTCAAGGAGCTCTGTAATTAGCGTTTGCAGTGATTTTTCTTAGTGTTTTCTCAGCTGACGCGTGGTCCGTTCCTAGGGTGTTTTTCACAGAAGCCCTTTTCTTAGTGCTCGGAGTCGGTATGCAAGTTTACGGCGTTTATCTCCAAAACAGAGACATTGAGGAACCGACAGTCGAAGAGTCGAGAGCCAAGAGAGAAGAAGAGGCCGATGAGATGGAACCGATATGGATTTGAGCGTGCCGCACTTCTCAGGTAGCGCGCATGCTAGTCCAGTGGAAATAAGCGAATCCGACTCCAGAATGAATGGACACGTCGATCATTATTGCAGAGAGTTTCAGTCCTAAAAGAAAAGCGTCAGGTCTACACTGCCGTCGTTAAAGAAAAGGGAAGGGGGGAGTAAGTTAGCGTTCTGGTGGCCCTGCGACATAAGCCCATACGCTGATCAGGACTAAGGTCAAGCAAGCTCCTGCGAACCCTGAGACTAGGAATCTTATTTGAACCAATGCTGGCATTACTACCATGAGCCAAGGAATTGCATAGTCAGCCGCGAGTTGAGCTATTACGCCGGCCAAGAATCCCAAGAGCGCTACTATCAGGAAAATCTTTATTCTTTCACCCATTTGAATTCACCTTTGAATAGCAATCCGATTAAGCTTCTTTTTAGTCTAACTTACAGCTTTATGTCTATTACTTAAAAATGAGCAAGCTGGTCTTTTAATCGATAAATTAAAGCCCAAAGCCCTTTTCGTTTGGGCATATAGCTCTACATGTATACCTGCATATTTCAGTCATGTTAACAATGGTTAAGACATTTTTATGTGCTCTGTGTTTTTTGGAGGTAATTAAATTTGTCAGAAAGATTTTCGAAAAGATGGGAAACAAAAAGAGATGACACACCGTTCGGAAACCGCCTTAAGGAAGCCGTGAAGCCACCGGGTCCACTGAAGCCCCGACTCGATTTTGCCGTGAGACGCATCGAACTACAGGTTCAAAAGCTCGACCAGGCTACAGACAGGTTCAGCCAAAGAGACAAAACGATATTCGCAAGAATAGTCGACGCCTACACCAAGCATGACAGTTCGCGCGCAAACGTATTCGCCAACGAACTTGCGGAAATCCGCAAGATGGAAAGACTCATAATAAACGCTCGACTCGCGCTTGAACAGATCGTGTTAAGATTACGAACCGTATCAGAACTTGGAGACGTAGTATCCACACTAGGACCAGCCGTAGGCGTACTGAGGTCAGTCAGAGCGGGGCTAGTAAGCGTGTTCCCCGAAGCAGAAAGCGAACTGGGCGAAATAGGGAACATGCTGAGCGGAATAATGATGGAAGCAGGCTCAGGCACAGGAATGACGCTGAACTTCGACAACGTAAACGAGGACGCAGGAAAAATCCTCAACGAAGCAGCAACGGTAGCAGAGCAAAGAATCAAGGACAAATTCCCAGAGCTGCCACCAGGAATGCCAGGAATCCCAGCGAGTCCAATAGGCGAGAAATCGTCCACAGAGACTTCCTAACCGTAAAGGAGGAAAACCATGTCACAAACTCCCAACCTTTTTCTTTCTATCGGAAAACAAGTAAAAGACGAGTATGGTAGAGTAATAGGGAAGATCGCATCTTTCGCCGTGACCCCCAGAGGAAAGTTGGAAGACGTCTTCGTCGAACGCGGAGATGGAAAATTCTCGAAACACTCTGTCGACTACCTCAAGGTTGACGGCTCACAGATAACTCTTCTATGCGAGACAAAATCTGACGCATGCATTCTATGTGAACACATTCCACTATTGTGGCGAAAAGATCAGGCGCTCGGCGATCTCCACGCAAGAAAGAAGATCGATCCAGAAGTCTACAATCAACTACACGCAGCCTTCGATGGAGCCCTCACACAACTCAAAAGCGAAGCCCAAACAATCCAAGAAGAAACGAACAGTGAAATAGCCAGATGCATAGAGGAAATCAAAGCCTTGAGCTACGCTCTCGTGCACATCGAAATAGAGCACGAAATAGGAAAGATGGATGATCAATCGTACGGAACAGCCTTCAGCATGATTCAGGACAACCTCAAGAAGATTAACGTCGAGAAGAGCGACTTGGAAGTCACGAAAAACAAGCTTTCAAACACCCTGTTGGGCGACAAACAGGTTATTCTTGAAAAAACCCCTAGCAAGCCCACAGAATCAACCTCAAAAACTTCAAGCACAGTCTACGTTCCTCCTGAGCTGCCTGAACCACCAGTAGTCGTGTACGTGAAAGAAATCGGAAAAACGGGCATTTAGCCAACACCAGGAAGAATGTTAGCGGCCGGAGGGAAAAAACATCAAAGGATTCTTCCACTCTGAACCTCCACCGCTTTGCGAAACTATCGCGACATCAGTTCAAACACTTAAAGTTCAAAGAAACAAGCTTCAACAAGCAAGCTATAGGCTGAGGGAAAGGGACAAAATTCTCTTTCAAACATGTGTAAACGCCTTCAACAACAAGAACAAGGAAAGAGCTGCAGTCTTTGCAAATGAGGTTGCAGAAGTACGCAAGCTGATGCATTTCTTCTACGACGTTGAACTCGCCATCGAACGTGTAATACTAAGGCTTGAAACAGTGAAGGAATTGAGCGACGTAGTGGGTGACCTCAAACCCGCATTGAAGCTGCTTCAAAACGTCTCACAAGAACTGTTCAACGTCCTGCCAGACGTTTCCTCAGAGCTGAACGAAGTCAACGAAACCTTAACCGAAACACTGTGCGAAACAAGACTCACGACAGATGAAACCGTTATACCCGTGGACCGGAAAACGCCCGGAGGAGAGGAAATACTCAATGAAGTCTCAGGAGTTCTGCAACGGGAACTTGCCAAGAAACTGCCCGAACCGCCGGCTACTCCAAAGGCCATAGAGACTCAACAGACCACCGTGAAAGAAATGGTCGCCCTGACAGCCAGTTGCTCCCAAATGACGGGCAGAGACGCTGTAGACGACTCCGACGCGGATTCTTCCCAAACTCTTTTTTCTTATAAAAAAGCCGAGTTTAAAGAATTCTCACTTACGGTTGAAAAACCATCATTGGAAGAGGTGCTCCTTGACTATGTCAAAAAGAGTCACGGAGAAATCGATCTGATGAGATGTTCAGACGATCTGAAGATCTCCAATGAGGAGATCGAGAAGACTCTAGAAACCCTTGGAACGAAGGGTAAGATCAAGATCGAGTTGAAAACAAGCGAGTAGGAGTGAGAGAAATGAGCGCTTCACAAGAGCTTGAAAAAAACGCGACCAACTACGCGCTGGAAGCCGTTAGGCTTGACAAGCAAGGATCGAAAGGCATGGCCATAACCACGTATCAAAAGGCCATAGAAAGCCTTCTGCAGCTGACGCAGCTTTACCCAGAATATGGACTGAACAAAGTGTACATACAAAGAGCCATCGCATACCAAGAGCGCATAAAGGCTCTTCAAGGAGCGGTGATGCACATAGAATCGAAGCCAGCTGAAGGCTGCGACGGCGAAGGAAACGGAAAGACCACGGAAGGCAAGTCAAGTTATGAAGAACTGATAATGATGGAAAAACCCAGCGTCAAATGGGAAGAAGTCGTCGGTCTGGACCCCGCCAAGAAAGCGGTGAAGGAAGCCATTGTCTACCCGGTTCAGAGACCAGACCTGTTCCCGCTAGGATGGCCCAGAGGAATATTGTTGTTCGGACCGCCAGGCTGCGGAAAAACGCTGATAGCCGCAGCAGTGGCCACAGAAATAGACGCTACATTCGTTTCAATCGATGCTGCCTCGATAATGTCCAAGTGGCTGGGCGAGGCTGAACAGAACGTGGCAAAGCTCTTCGGATCGGTGAGAAAATCAGCCACAGAAGGCAAACCATCCATAGTCTTCATTGACGAGCTGGACTCCCTGATGGGACAACACGCGAACGAAGTCGGCGGCGAAATCCGCGTGCGAAACCAATTCCTCAAGGAAATGGACGGCATCGTCGACAAGGGCAAGAACCTCCACGTTTACGTCATCGGCGCAACAAACAAGCCCTGGGACCTAGACTGGGGGTTCATAAGAAGATTCCAGAAGAGAATCCTCGTGCCCCTTCCAGATCATCACACGAGACTGATGATGTTCAAGCTCTACACGACCACCCTGTTCCTGGCTACCGACGTTGACCTGCACGAATTGGCAAGAATATCCGAGGGATTCTCAGGAAGCGACATAAGAGATGTCTGCCAATCGGCACAGCTGAAGCTCATAGGCGAATTCTTCGAAACGGGTCAAGCCAACGATAAGCAAGCCAAACCGCGATCCTTGACTATGGAGGACTTCAAACAAATACTGGAAGAAAGAAAGCCAAGCGTATCATTAGACATGGTCTCACTGTACACGAGGTGGTCTGAAGCCTTCAAGGCCCTCTAAAAAAAGGAGATGAAACAAAAAGCGTTGAAGTGTTGGGTGGAAAGGTTTGGAGAAGCATTGGCTATTTCTTGAAGAATTCTCCTTTCTCCCCCTCAAGAATTTATCTCCAAACCCCACTAACCAACCAGACAACAAAAACACTAACGCTTTTTGTCAAGAACCCCTTCAACAACGTCGGCCAGTTTTCTGAAATCTTTCGTCGCGTCCAAGTAAGGCACTTTTAGGTTTAGGTTCTCTGTCGAGAAAGGCCCAACGAAAAGCAGGATAGGTTTGAAACTGCTCATGGCTTCATGAGTCTCTTCCGCGGATTTCACCGTGACGATCTTGTATATACGCTGGTTTCGGGCCACGGATTTCTTGAACCCTTCTAAGAGAATCACGTCATTGTCCCTGCATCTCCGCAAGATCTCTCTTAGACTAACGCTTTCAGCACTTCTTTCTTCTATCGTAATCATCTCGTTGGGCGACACGGCTATGATCGTTTTCGCTCCCGCCTGCGCGAACCTCCACGTGTCTTTTCCCTCAGTGTCAAATGAAAAGCCTTCTTCCGAAATGTGCTTCACCGCAGCGACTTGATAACCTCTTTTTGTCAGCTCTCTCGCTAGGGCTTCTACAGCCGTGGTTTTTCCAGATTTCTTACCACCGACGACCGCTATGATCCTTGTTTTCAACTCTTATCCTCTGCCATTTTCATCTCTTCCATGAAAATGTCCTTCAGCTTCTCTTTCTTCACGTGCAATTTTTCCGTTGTACTCCTCAACCATTTGATGTACATCCTGAAAAGGTTCTGCAATATCTCGGCTTTCTCAGTCTCCAATAAGTCTTTTTCTTCAGCAATCAGAAGCGCAAACCATTTGCCCGCGTCTGAAAGCTGGTAGGCCTTAACCCACACTATCCGGTTGCGTTTTTCGGCCTTTTCCATATCTTCCTTCAAGAGTCCGAGCCTCGTCAAGGACTTCAAATTTTCAATGACCGTCTTGTTGGAATAGGCAAGCTTCGAAACAAGGTCTCCCTGGTAAATCTTTTCCGAGATGCCTTGATCGAGCGAATACTTCAAAATATCAACAGCCGCCTTTGAACCAAAAATCGCTCCTAAAATCCTAGTCTTCTTATCCGACGGAAGAAACACTACATAGGGATGTAAATCCTCGCTCAAAGTCTTCCCCGAACCTTATCTGTCTAGACATGTCTTAAAAGTTGCGGCCGCGGGCAATAGGTTTTTTAGCAATTCAAATTCTCTGTGTATCCCAGGTGTTCATGGACGGCCGGTTCAGATTGGTTCCCCGTCGATGGGGACACTCTTGTGACCGAAGAAGGCTTCATATTCAACGTGTTCGGCTACGAACACCCAGATAACAGAGTTTTCGCCTTCCTCAAGTACATTCCGGCCAGATTCAAAAAACTCTTCAACATAGTGTTCCTGCAGAGAACCTGGAAATACGAAGCAACAGAGCTCTTCAGGGCCGAACAACTCTACACCGCACGAAACTATCAGACATTCCTTCAGACATTCCGAGAAAGATTTCCGGATTTCGTGTACTACTGCCCCTTCAGAAAGAAGGAACTGATCAGCGCGCCACTGAATTCCGTAAAGAAAGTATACGTCCCAAGCAAATGCCTGCACTCACTGGAAAACCTTGAAAACAGAGACAGCCTGCAAGAAGCTACGTTAGATTTCATCAAGCTTCTTTCAAGCGAATCAGGCATCAGCATCGAAAACTTCGGAGTTCATGGATCCGTAGCCTTGGGCATGCACATGACGAAATCTGACATAGATGTTGTGGTTTACGGCGCGAAAAACTTTCGAATGCTGGAAAAGATTGTTGACAAGCTCGTCAAAACCGGAACGCTGAGCTATCAATCTAATAATCGCTTGGATGCTGCAAGACGTTTCAAAGGCCGCTTCAGGAGCAGGATCTTCATGTACAACGCAATTCGCAGGTCAGAAGAGATTAATGTGAAGTATGGCGTGATCAGCTACTCACCGATTGTTCCCGTCAAGTTCACCTGCACAGTCGTAGACGACAGCGAATCCATGTTCCGACCTGCCACTTACAAAATCGGAGATTACAGACCAGCCACTGCAGAGTCAGAACTTGATGAAGAGAAGATACCCGTACAAGTGGTTTCCATGATTGGCTGCTACAGAAACGTCGCTAGGCAGGGAGACAAAATCAAGGTCTCAGGAATGCTCGAACGCGCAGAAAACCAAGAAACTTGCAAGTCATTCTACCAAGTAGTCATAGGAACAGGAAGCAGCGAGGACGAGAGCATTTGCGTAATTTAGGCCTCAGAGACCGTGACGCCATAGTAACGAAGGAAGGCTTAATCTTTCGAGTTCTCGGCTATTCACACCCATCGAACGCCTATATTTGCGACGCTGAATATGCGCCTGCGAGGCATTTCAAATCAGAAAACCTAAAGGCGCTGAGAACTGGAAACCAACAGGTCTTCTACAAATTCTACGAAGACGAGGGATGGAAATTCCTCCGAGACCGGTTCCCCAAATACCTTATTTTCCATGGAATGTTAAGCAAGAAGACCATCGGCGTCGATCACGAAGATATTATCGAAGCACGAAAGCCCGAGGAGAAGCTCGAAGAGTTGATTTACAGAAAGCCTGAAGACGAACTCTTAGCCGCCCTACAGAATGCGCTCAGACTGCTAGCGCAGCAGTCAGGCTTGGCAGCAAAGGACTTCGGCGTGTTCGGCTCAATACTCCACGGGTTCCACCACCCACGTTTTTCAGACTTGGACTTCACGGTCTATGGAAGGAAAAACGTGGCCAAACTACGCGAAACCCTACAGCGGCTATACTCTGAGAGAGCGTCCTTGCTCGGGAACGAGTTTGAAACTGACGAATCAATCAAGGGAAAGCAGTGGCATTTTAAGAATTTCACCCCGAAAGAGTACGTCTGGCACCAACACAGGAAACTCATCTATTCGTTGTTCAAAGACGAAAGAACAGGCAGAGTAATCAAGACCGAGCTTGAACCAGTCAAGAGCCGGAACGAAATCAACAACGAATACGATCCAAGGACAAGAATAATCCAAAAAGGCTGGGTAAAAATGTCCGTTCGCATAATGGGAGACGCCGATGCCCCCTTCATGCCCTCGATCTACGATGTCGAACCCCTGAAAATACTGAAAGGCATAAAATGTGCAGACCAGGCAACGCGCATAGTCTCCCATATGGAGGAGTTCAGAATGCAGGCCTTTGAGGACGAAATAGTCAATGTGGAGGGAAACCTTGAAGAAGTAAATGCCCCGGACGGAAACTCGGTCCAAATCAGCCTTACCTATTGTCCAAGATACTACGAACAGGTCTTGAAGGTGAATCCTCAACCCTAGCTCATGCCAAGACCATGAAATCTGAAGGCTTGTTTCCCAGCAAGAGTCTAAAATATTCGCGGCCATGTCTCCTATCATTCACGTGTTCAAGCTTTCCCTGCGCAGTCACTGATTCTCCCACGCGTGCTTGTTCACAGAATCTACCGCGGAAAGACACAATCTCTTCGATGTCCTCGGCGCGTGGTCCATCAAGTACCCTCACGCTACGTACCTTGTAAACGCACGGCGTGAAAATCGCCTCAGAATCGTCTGCAATCGTCGCCTTGACAATCGCAACACCGTCATTCCTGTACTGAATGTCGCCGTATGCCTCATCAATCTCGTTCCAATCCTTAACGAAGCGGACAAAATAGTCTGTTTCCAGAAACTTGCCCTGCATGACCTTTCTCGATTCAGTTCGAACAAAACTCTCAAAATCAGCCGAACTGTCCTTCGAACGAAAATCGAACAAGGACTTAAGATCCTCTGGGCCGTAGGGTCCAATGACCCTAATTACACTGTTTAACATTGTTGCCAGCGCGGAGTGCGTTTTTCTACAATTCTGTGAACCGTAGATAATTAGGTCAATGTCCGAATTTGTCGTGTGAAGCCCAACCATGATCGAGCCTGAAATCCCCACGGTTTCCCAAGGAACATTTGCATTCTCTTTCAAAAGTTCAGCCAACTGTAGGGCTTTGAATTCAAGCGAATCCAATTCTGCTAAACCGCGCATTTCCTGAAGCTTTTCAATGGGCCTATAGAGTCTCTTCACGTCTCCAACTGGGACCTCACATAACGTCTCATCGAAGACTTTGTCATGAACCAAGTAACGCGGAAACCTCTTTCTCAATAATGCGTACCTTTTTGAAAGAGAATAAACCTTGCCATAGGCGGTCCCTTCCTTTCTTCTTTCGCCTTTTTCATCACGGAAATATCTAATGAAAGCAATTATCCGATCCGGCGGGTGAATCAAACCCTTGACATCGAATATTGACCCTGCGGCAGTTTCTATGAAGTCTCCTTCGCAAGTTTTCATTCACTCAATCCTATTGTTCTAGTATTGATTTTTCTTGTATGGCCCAAGGAGTTTTCTTGAGCGACAGCACTACGGGCACGGCTATGACTGTGGCCAGAAACGCCTGCAGAAGTCTTATTGCGGGATATACGAATGGACTTACAATAAAGAGACCACGAACGGCATCTAGTGAAAGGCCAAATACCACCCCATAGACGACAGGAACCGCGAAAATGTTTGATCCCCACATGTCGTCCGCTTGATTTCCAACAAAGCAAATCAAGAAGAACAGTACAGAGACCTTCATAAGATCTGGGCGTTTCTGAGCAAGTATCACCGTGGGAATAATGAGTAAAAGAGCGATTATCTTGTCCCAAAGAACGGCTACAGCCACATAATAGTAGCTTGCAATCGGTTGAGATGGAGGAAGAAACAAAAACGCTGCAATCAACACACTGAACGAAGCGAAAGCCCACTTCCACTTTCTGTAAAAGATAAACCCCACGATCAAGGCGTTTAGGGGAGGGGAAAGCAGGAAAGGAGCGCCGCCGGGACTCATGTTTGATGGCGGCAACACCCAGGCTACAGATGCGCCTACAAAGCCGGTCAAGGCCCCTAAATATGGACCCAGCAGCAATCCGAACACAGAAGCCGTGAGGGCCCCGAGTTGAATGTTGAGACCATTGATTATTGGGATCATAGGAGTTATTAGAGTCAAAACGTAGTATAATGCGGCAAGAACCGCAACTAAGGCAATGTTTCGGGTCGATAGCTTCAACGGCACACACGTCCTGTGTAAGTTTATAGCTCACCGTGTATTTTTTTACACAAGACTAATAAGACTTTCTTGAGGACTAACCCGTGGTCCTGACGTTGGACGCTCTTGAACAAGCAAGTCGCATTTCCAAGTGTCTAGAATTGGCGATTCTTTTGGAAGTCAGCGTGCATAAACCAGGAAACGTGAGCGTAGTCACGAACTTTGAGAACACCCGTTATGAGCATTTTCTTGCCTCCGCCGTCGCAACGGGGTCTTCATTTGAGGGCGCCGCTAAACAGGGCATCAACGTTCGTGAAGGAAGAATCTCCGCCGCTGACGTTGGCGTTGGACAGATAATAAGGAACTGTATGGCAGAAATCGACTCTTGGCAGCGTGGCGGCAACACTCTGCTTGGTGCAGTAATTCTGCTTGGGCCCATTGCGGTGGCCGGTGGTATGATTCGATCAGTCGGTAACTTCAAAGCCGAAAAGCTGAGAAAGAATGTGAAAAAAATCGTGGAGTCAACTACGCCCGAAGATGCTGTCAACGTTTATGAAGCGATGAAGATCGCAAAGCCTAGTGGCTTGGGCAGGGCGCCTCGACTAGACGTAAACGATCCAACATCAGCGAGGAAAATCCTTGATGAGCAGGTCACGCTGTTCCAGGTTTTTCAAATAGCCGAAAAATACGACACGATTTGCTCGGAATGGGTCCACAACTATCCGATAACCTTCGACCTTGCCTATCCATTCTTCACCAAACAGATCACAGAGGGCGCCGATTTGAGCCAGGCCATACTTCACACTTTTTTGGAGGTTCTGGCGAAGATCCCGGACACATTCATAGCAAGAAAAACCAGCATTGAAGTGGCAAAGGAAGTTTCAGCTGAAGCGGCTCAAATTCTTAGCCTAGGCGGGCTTGAGACCCGCGAGGGCAGACAGCGGTTGGCCGATTTTGACGCCAAACTGCGCAGATCTAGCAATCTTTTGAATCCTGGCACTACTGCTGATATTGTCGCTGCTGCCTTGGCTGTAAGCACGCTGGGTGGGTTCAGACCCTAGCCGCCATGAAACACTTGTCAGGGCAGAATGAATGTAACGGATTAACAAGATTTCCCATTAAGATTTAAAGGTGGCAACTTCTGTTAGATTACGAAGGCAGCCAAATGGAAGAGAAGCCTAAACTGCAAGTGGTTTTGATTACAGGACGGACGATAGACCAAGGTGTTGGAAAAGAGCGGGGAAAGGCCTCTGAAGTATATAGAGACAACGTTTCGATCTGTCATATTGATCCAGGCGATTTGAAGAAGCTCCGGATAAAAGAGAAAGGCAACGTCTTGGTCTCGACAATCTATGGCTCGGTAGTAGTCAAGGCCGTCAGATCACCCAGGGCTCCGCATCCAGGAATGATTTTCATGCCCTATGGTCCATGGGCAAACGCGGTGATGAACCCTGAGACCCACAGCATCGGCATGCCCTCTTTGAAAGGCATCCCAGCAGAGATTCAGCCTGCACAGGAAAAGCCTCTGTTGAGGCTGCCGGAACTCTTGAAGGAGCAGTTTGGGAAGTAACAGTATGCCAGTCGTGAAGGCTGTGACGTGTCCAGTCTGCGGATGCCTATGCGACGACATTGAATTGACTATTCAAGATGGGAAAATCGTCAAGGTCAAGAACAGCTGCGCCATGAGCGAATCAAAATTCCTAGGTTACAGCGGCCACAGGCTTCTGAAACCACTCATCAGAAAAAATGGCGAACTTGCTGAGGCTTCTTTCAAAGAGGCCATAGGAAGGGCTGCAGAAATCTTGGTCGAAGCGAATTATCCATTGTTGTATGGCTGGAGCTCGACAAGTTGTGAGGCCACGCGTGTCGGCATTGAGTTGGCGGAGGAAGTTGGCGGAGTAATCGACAACACTTCAACCGTTTGTCACGGCCCATCTGCGTTGAGCATCCAGGACGTGGGCATCCCAACGTGCACGCTTGGGCAAGTTAGGCATAGAGCGGACCTGGTGATTTATTGGGGAAGCAACCCATGGGCGGCCCACCCTAGACATATTGAGAGGTACACGAGCTTCTCAGACGGAAGGTTCGAAAAAAATGAGTGGAAAGGGTACCTGAGCAAGGTCAAAGCCTCGACGGTCAAGAAGAAAATTGAGAGTACACTCAGGAAAGTGCTCCCTAAGGCAGGGCCGCCTGTTCCTTCTACCGCTGGGAAGGATCCATTTCCTGCCCTGTTGAAGCAGGGAAGAAAACTGATAGTAGTCGACGTCAGAAAAACGAGGTCGGCTGAAATAGCTGACTACTTTGTTCAAGTTGAACCCAACAAAGATTATGAGCTTTTTGAGGCATTCAGAGTTCTGATCCGCGACGGGGAGATCGATGTGGACCGAGTCGCGGGCGTGCCTGTGGAGTATTTGGAAGAGATCGCTGAAGTTATGGTCAACTGCAGTTTTGGAGTGATTTTCTTCGGTCTCGGACTGACGATGAGCACTGGAAAACTGAGAAACGTCGACGCGGCGCTGTCGCTGACTCGTGACTTGAACATGCGCACAAAATTCATGATAATACCGATGAGGGGACACTTCAACGTAACGGGTGCAGACACGGTTTTCACTTGGCAAACAGGCTTTCCCTATGCTGTTGACTTTTCACTGTCTTACCCGCGATACAATCCCGGCGAAACAACAGCCGTAGACATCCTCATGCGCGAAGAATCAGACGCGGCCCTAGTTGTTGCCTCGGACCCAGTTTCGAATTTCCCCAAGAAGGCCGCTGAACACATGGTCAAGAAACCTCTGATAGTCATAGATCCGCACATGAACGCAACTTCGCAGATGGCCGACGTTGTCTTTCCATCAGCATTCGTCGGAATAGAAGCCGAGGGAACTGCATACCGCATGGACCACGTGCCCCTGCCACTCAAAAAAGTCGTCACGCCTCCAAGAGGAGTGCTGACAGACGTAGAAATACTGGAGAGAATCCTCTCAGAGGTCAAGAAGATCAAAGCCAAAAGCAAAGCGGAGGCAGCATAAGTGGAGCTCCTAGTAAAGAATGGCTTCGTATACGACCCCATACACGGTGTCAACGGCGAAAAAATGGACATTGCCGTCAAAGACGGCAAGATCGTCGAAAAAGTTAACGACCACAGGGCACGAAAAATAGATGCCTCAGGAATGATCGTCATGCCCGGAGGCGTCGACATCCACACTCACATCGCAGGCTCAGAAGTAAACACTGGAAGACTTCTCAGACCCGAAGACCACTACAAGGACGTGGAGGCCAAGACTTCAAAAACTAGATCCGGAGTCGGACACTCGATACCCTCAACCTTCACGACTGGCTACAGATACTCACGAATGGGCTACACGACCATAATGAACCCGTCCATGCCTCCCCTGGAAGCTAAGCACACGCACGAAGAGCTCAACGACACTCCGATGCTTGACAAGGCCACCTACCCACTCTTGGGAGACTGGTGGTTCGTACTAGAATACTTGGGGCAAGGAAAGATCGAAGAGCTCGCAAGACACATTGCTTGGATGATGACCACAACGAAAGGCTATGCCATAAAAATAGTCAATCCAGGCGGCTTGGAAGCCTGGGGCTTCGGCCAGAACGTTCACAGTCTGGATGATCAGGTTCCATATTTCTGCGTGACTCCCCGCGAAATCATTCGCGGACTATGCAAAGTGAACACGTTGCTAAACCTGCCTCACACGATTCATGTCCACACGAACAATCTTGGACAACCGGGGAATTATGCCACTGCCCTGGAAACCATGAGGTGCGTTGAGGATTTGGCTACTGAAAACAGGCCGGCAATTCATGTAACACACTGTCAGTTCAGCTGCTTCAAGGGTGACGATTGGCGAACCTTAGAATCGGGTGCAGAAGAAATCTCGCGTTACGTCAACTGCCATTCTCACGTGACCATGGACATGGGGCAAGTGATATTCTCGGACACGACAACGATGACGGCTGACGGCCCATTCCAGTTCGGGCTTCAACAGCTGACTGGAAACAAGTGGGTGAACCATGACGTAGAGACCGAAACCAGCGCCGGCATCGTGCCCTTCCACTATCGCCGCAAGAGCTACGTTCACGCGATCCAATGGTCAATAGGACTGGAACTGGCGTTACTGATCGAAGACCCATGGAAAATCTTCATGACCACGGACCACCCGAACGCCGGCCCATTCACGTACTACCCAAGAATCATCGCTTGGTTGATGAGCAGAAAAGCCAGAGAAGCAACGATGAAAAGAATCAACCCCCGAGCCAGAAGCAAAAGCCTCCTGACCTCTATAACTCGCGAACTCGGATTCAACGAAATCGCCGTAGTGACCAGAGCGGGCCAAGCAAAAGCTCTCGGCTTGGACGACAAAGGGCATCTGGGCATCGGCGCAGACGCAGACATAGCCATATACAACGTGAACCCACAAACAACGGATCCAGCAAGAAAATACAGGACTGTCAGAAGGGCATTCAAACATGCTGCATACACGATCAAAGGCGGCGAAATCGTAGTCAAAAACGACGAGATAGTCAAACAAGCGCAAGGGGCCACGATCTGGCTTGACGTCCAAACTTCAGAACCCGCAGAGATAACTGAGGACATGAAAAGAAAATTCAGAGAATACTGGACCGTAGAATACGAGAATTATCCCGTAACCGAACACTGTCTCGAGCTTTCTCGTCCAAGAACCCTGAAGGCTGACGTCTAGATGATGATCCTAAACCCGCTGGAAAAGTTTAAGCTTCCAATAATCGCTGAGTGCATAAGCCCAAACATCCTTCAAGACAAGAAGCTCGAAGAAACAGAAGCCCTGAAAGTCTGGGAAGGAAACAAACAGAAAACACTCGGAGACCTCTTCAAGATAGAAGAAACTAAACTTGAACAAGCAACCATAACGATTAACGGTGACGTGAGCAAAGTTCGCAGAATCGGAGCCTTCATGACAAGCGGGGAAATCATCATCAACGGAAATGCGGGCATGCATCTGGGCGAGGAGATGAAGGGAGGCAAAATAACCGTGAACGGCAACGTTGAAGGATGGGCTGGCTCAATGATGAAAGCCGGCGAAATCGAAATCCACGGCGACGCCAGCGACTACCTGTGCGCCCCTTACCGTGGAACCAAAGAAGGCATGCGCGGAGGACGAATAGTCGTCCATGGAAACGTTGGAAACGAGGCAGGAGCACACATGAAAAAGGGCACGCTCAAAATCTACGGAAACGCAGGACAATTCCTCGGCTTTCGCATGCAAAACGGAACAATCTACGTCCAAAGAAACTGCCAGGCAAGGACAGGTGCCTGTATGACAAACGGCAAAATAGTCATCGGCGGCTCCCTAGAGTCAATGCTACCTACGTTTACAATAGACAGCATCAAAGCCAAGGTCAAGATAGAAGAAGGCGAGACGATCGAAGGGCCAATGTATCTTTTTCTCGGAGACCTCACGGAAGCCGGAAATGGCAAACTCTACGTCTCGAAGGAGAAGAATCCGTATCTGAGCGTGCATGAAAAGTTTCTTTAGGAGATGGCTACAGTGGAAAAAAGTCTGAGCATAAACCGTTTAGCATCGAACCTTCTGCAGAAACTTGTCGCGAACTCTGAATATTTCGGCGTGAAGATTCGAAAGACCGACTCTGGGACGACCATCATCGACGCTGGAATCGAGGCCAGAGGCGGGTTCGAAGCTGGAAGGCTCATTACTGAAATCTGCATGGGCGGATGTGCAGATGCAAGGATAACCCACAAAAAATACGGGGGATTGGAACTTCCTTCAATATTCGTGTCAACGGACCATCCGGTAATCGCGACGTTGGGTTCGCAGTATGCAGGCTGGCAGATAAATGAGGAAGGCTATTTTGCCATCGGCTCAGGACCAGCGAGAGCATTGGCGCTTAAGCCGAAGGAGATCTACGAGGAAATCGGTTACAGAGACAATTCTGACGAGACCGTGCTTGTCTTGGAAACCGACAAGGCTCCGACGACGAAGCTGATAGAAAGAATAGCGACAGATTGTAAAATTGACACGAAGAACTTCACGATCATTATGACCCCGACTGCCAGCGTAGCCGGTGCAACGCAAGTTTCAGGCAGAATAGTCGAAACAGGAATCCACAAGCTCAGAAAAGTTGGACTAGATCCAAATGTCATCTTACATGCTTGGGGATGCGCTCCCATCCCGCCGATTCATCCGAAGTTTGCAAATGCGATGGCCAGGACAAACGACGCAATTCTTTACGGCGGAACTGCATATTACGTCGTCAATTACGACGATGACGAAAAACTGAAGGAAATTCTCGAAAAGGCACCGTCAAAAGCATCCAAGCAATATGGAAGACCCTTCATGGAGATTTTCAGAGAAGCAAAGTACGATTTCTACAAGATAGACCCAAACTTGTTCGCGCCTGCTACGATAACGATAAACAACGCAAAGACTGGCGAGACGTTCAAGAACGGAGAAATAAACTCTGAAGCCCTGGCAAAATCACTAGGCTTCAAAGCCAGCTGAGAAATCGCTATTTTGAGCACATGTTCATCAGTGCTTGTCTCTTCCGTATCTGCAAGACTTTTGACATCGCATGCACATTAAATGCGAATTCTTCGTGAAAGAAGGTTCAATCTCCATCCATTTCGGGTTCTGTTCAAAGCCTTCCTTGTTCGAAATGTGAATTCCCAGCAAACACTTGCTATCATCAACCTTGTACGGCGTCAGAGCACCAGCCGGACACGCTCTTATACAAGCTTCACAGTCTCCGCATAGATCACGTTCAAAAGGCTTGTCCGTCAACAACTCAGCATTCGTCAAAACTGCTGCAAAACGAAGCCAAGGACCGAAAACAGGGTTTATTATCAAAGAATTCTTTCCATAATTTCCAAACCCTGCCAGTTGAGCTAATCGTTTGTGCGAGATCGAACTAGCATACGTCGTGTCGTAGCCTCTTTCTTCGAGGAGTTTCTTTATTGCCACCGTCATCGTGTCTAGAGGCAAGTAGCCTGGGTAAATCCATTCTTCGCCCTGTTTGATGGCCAGTTCAAGCATATCGTCCCAGACGTGATAGGCCATCACAACGACGGACTTCGCATCTGGCATTATTTCAGTCGTCTTTCTCGTGTAGTGTTGCTGCTCCCACCCAACCCATATGCTGGGAAATGAATCAACAGTTTTCGCACACACGATTCCAGCTAGTGCAGCACCATGATTAAGAGCAGTTTCCTTGATATCTGTCACAAGCTTTACGTCGCCAGAATTGACCTTCAATAGAGTCGCCGCATAACAGCGTGTCAAGATCCAATTAACTTCTGTGCAACACTCATTTATTTCTTTATTGAATCTCGAGTGCCTAACGCCCTATGGATTCAATTCAGGCTGCTTTGACCTAGCCTCCGACGGCGCGTAAGGTCTTGTGAAAACTCGCCTCAGAAACTCGTTGAAACCTTTGTTTCCGACTAGAGCAACCATGAAAGCAGTCAAGATTCCTATTTCAATCCATGCCTTAGTCAGTAATGAGGCAATGAACGGCAACGGCGTGAGATATGCAGCCACGCTTGGAAGCAAAATGGCTACGAAATATTCAAAGTATATTACTGTGAAAATGGCTTCTGGCACGTATCCGGCCAAAGTTGCGACAATCACTCTCCAAGAAGAGCGATTCGCACTACCTATTTTCAGGGTCCGAGCAAGATAGCCGACCGTCAAGCCAGTTAATGCTTTTCCGACGGGCAGACCTATCAGACCCAACAGACCTTGACTCGCTCCCAGATATCCAAAGTAGAACCCGGGTCCTATTCCCACTATGAAACCTGTTGCGAGCCCAACTAGGGGGCCTCCATAGATTGCCGCCACAAAAGTTCCAATATGCGAGAGATCAAGAGCAATTGAACCTGTCCTGAAAATCGTTTGAGAAATGACAAACATAACGTTTCCAAGAGCACCCATAACGGTAACGAAAGCCAATGTTCGGGCGTTGCTTGCTGCCTTCATACAATGTCACGCGTGGATGCGTTAACTGTTTACTCATATATAAGTTTCTACTCAGAAAAGCGTCGAGCCTTCAGGGATTTGGAGACGAAGGAAGGGATTGTAAATTTTCGAGGGATTGACTAACTTTACTGAGAGAACAATTGATAAATATATTTTAATCCCAATTGCAGCTATGTTGATGACAGTGATTTGTTTAGTGGCTGGCTTATCCGAAGTCAATTTTGGAATTTTTGCTGGTGACATCGTATTGCTTGTTACGGCAGTCCTATTTGCACAAGAAATCAAGAAAGCTGTGAAAGTCAAAGCTAGCAAAGAATTGCTTAGCCATGAGTCACCGATAGACTGGCTAAAGGCTAGCACGAAGTATTTTGTTTTTTCTCTTCTTTCAAGTGTTGTTTATATGTTCGTAGATGTTCAAAATATTGGACTTGAGAACAATCTGCTAATTGGATACTTGCTTATTTTTTGCGTCATTTTCTTTCTTGCAGGGCTTCTCTACACAGTCAGAATTATCTGGTTCATTATTGACCCTGCATCCAAAGCAAACATCCTTGCTGGAAAAGTCCTGATAACAACAAAGTCCGTCGGGATTAGAATCATCCTTTTGTCTTTCGTGTTATTCCTTCAAGCTATCAATGTATTGTTGCTTGTCATGATTCTTGGTTTTATCTTTGTGAATCATACGGCACTAGCACCGATTGCAATGATTTACTTGCCCACATCAGTTATGAGTCTAATAGCGACAATTCCACTATCCTACCTGATTGTGTTCCGTGTAGAAGAGAACCTTCGCGTTCGGGATTGGATTATTGATTTCTGCTTTTTCCTGCCTTGGATTTTATTAATAAGCTATAATCTCTTGCTAAGATTGGGTTTGTAAAGTTTTCATCAAATTCTTCTCCATGTAAAAATCCGTCGGGTGGCACCCGTAAAACGAGCTCATAGCTGATTTTTTCCATGCGCCCTTCAAACAAGACCATGCAACCTACTAACACCGATTTTTCTCTTGCGACCCTCAAATGACCTATTCGCACGTCAGACTTCAGAAGAAATGGTTGATCGCCAAAAGGAGAGGCAAGCATCCAATCACAGTTACGAGCCTTCGTTTTCGCACTAAAAAACAAGCGGAGAAGAAAGCGTCGAGTTTGAATAGACAAATGAAAGGTTCTGATGTGAAGTTTCTGGTGAGAAAGAAGGGTTGGAGAAGAAAACGCTGGTGGTCATAGAGTAAGCGCTGGTGCGCTTTAGAGGGAAAACAACCAAACGGAGAGTTTTTAGAACCATTATACCTATCAGATCTATAAGAAACAATGGCCATAGATAGACTCGGTAAGAAGATGCCAAAGAAAAGAGCACACGCAGGACTCAAGAAGAAGAAACGTTAAGAAACATAATCAACGCACGCGCTAATAGGCTGAGAACAATATCGCCTTCATCACCCGACTTGTTACAGGATGAACTGTCACCCGATGATAGGCCAGAACCCATCACAACATAAAATGTTGGATAGTTAGACGTCGTTTTTGCGAAATGGTTAAAAATAAAGAAATCATCCGACGAAGACTACACAGAACCTTCAGGCTCGAGTCAAGTCCTCGAGAAATAAATATATCTTCTGTACACTTTCTACTGGGAAAACGCGTGTCACAAGTGGTACAACTCTCCTCGAAGGATATTAAGGGTTGGCTTGAACGTGAGACAGGTCCACTTCTTGTTCCTATTCATTCGAAAGCTGAGAAGATGCTTGATGAAATGAGTAAATGTGTTGATAGTCTTTCTAGCAATTCTAGGTTGCTTCTGGACAACAGCCAGAAAGAAATCGAGAAACGAAATATGAAGATCTACAAACGCGCCCGAGCGTTGAACAAGCTCGCCCGAATCTTTGTGGATCGAATGAGGCAGATAAAGGTCCCCGAAGACGTTGCCTACGACAGTTTCCAGGAATTTGTCCAGGGGACTCAGAAGGCTTTTTCTGTAACTGACATTGACATTAGGAATTGGTTTCCTCTGGTTTCACCTTTCTTTATCATAGACAGAAGAAAATTCCAAGCAGTCTTCGAAAGGGCAAAGATAACGTTGAGGGAACTTGACAATTTCTCAACAAAAGAATACGTTAAAGCCAAGACCCTGGAAAGAACGTTCCAACTTATAGACAAACTTCAGGCTTTGGAACAACAACTTCAAAACCTCAAAGAGCAATGTGCAATGGTTGGAAACGAGAAAACTATTGTTGAAGGCGAAATTGTCGAGGTGCAACGAAGAATCGCTGACTTGAAAAGCAAGGGAGGCCTCGATCAGCTAAGTCAGATGGACACTGAAATGCGCGCCCTGGGTGGCGAGGTGAAGCAGAGCTTACAGCATCTTCAAAAGCCGTTCATCAAACTTCAATCACTGGCTCTTCATGGCGAAGGGAGTGGCTTAACCCCTGAGGAGCTCAACAAGCTGAATCAGTACATCATCGACCCGTTTCAGGCTCTTGCAACCGAGCCCCCGAATCATCCTCTGCTGCGACAGATTCTTGGGAAAATGAACAGTGCCCTGTCTGAAGGCAAACTTAAGCTGAAGCCTGAAAAAATAAGAAAGGCGGAGCAGATCATGGAGAACGTACTCTCTAAGAATTCACTGGTTGCTCTGCACGAAAAAAGCACGAAAACCATTATGCTTCACAGGCAACTCTCAGCCTCTGACCAAGTCGCTGAGACTGGGAGAAACCTGTCGAAACTTGGAGAACAGCTTGAAGGATTGGAGAGAAAAAGGAAAGCGATGGATGGCGAAAGAATCACGCTGGAAAGGGCATGTGCTGAAACTTCGGAGAAAATCCGAAATCATAAGGTTGAAATCGAAAAGAACGTGTTCGACTCTACAAACAAAAGGATTCAGCTTGAATGACATAGGCGAAACGGTTGCCAGCGGATATTACTCAAATCGTGAAGGAGTCTCTAGAAGTCAAACCTGAAGTCTTCAGCAAATTGGTTGAAGACGTTGCCCGGTTGATCTGCGGGGAAAATGGAAGAGTCGGGAACCTCAATATTCTAGGAAGACTCGTGAAACTTGACCCCTCAGGTAGGGCTCTAATAGTTGGCGACCTGCACGGAGACCTAGAAAGCCTAATTGACATATTCAAGAGAAGCCAGTTTCTGAAGCAACTTGACCAGACCAACGATTCACACATGATTTTCCTCGGAGACTACGGCGACAGAGGCGCATTTTCAACAGAAATCTACTATGTGCTATTGAAGCTGAAGCTTCTTTTTCCCAAGCAGATGATCTTGATGCGAGGAAACCACGAAGGACCAAATGATCTTATGGCTGAGCCTCATGACTTGCCAGCGCAGCTTCAGATGAGATTTGGCAAAGAGTGGACAGAAACATACGCGAGGATTCGTAGACTATTTGCATGCATGTACAACGCGGTGCTTGTGGAAGAAAGATACGTCTTGATTCATGGAGGGCCACCTTTGAAGGCCAGCAGAATCGACGACTTGGCCTACGCGCAAGACGTGCATCCGGAGCAGCGTCTCCTGGAAGACATACTTTGGAGTGACCCTAGCGACATAGTAAAAGAGACATGCGCATCGCCGAGAGGTGCCGGCAGACTTTTCGGCGCAAGCGTGACCAGCAAGTTTCTGGAAAAATTCCACGTCAAAGTCCTGATAAGGGGCCACGAACCCTGCGCCGAAGGGTTCAAGATCGATCACGACGCCAAGATTCTAACGTTGTTTTCCAGGAAGGGTCCACCTTACTTCAACACTCACGGTGCATACTTAGATTTGGATCTACGCGAGAAACCGGAGAATGCTAAACAACTAGTGCAGTACATCCACAGATTCTAGCTCGCGGCAGTACAGAGGGAAACTTTAAGAACATATCTCAGCTAGCATCTCACAAGTTCAGACTTGCATGGAGCGTCTTTTTTTTTGAAGTTTGGAATCTTAACCCGAAACAGCGATTCTTGGAGTTCAACGCAGCTGCGAGAAGCCCTCGCCAAGCGTGACATTGCATGCACATGCTTAAGCTTTCCTCGGCTCATCGCACATGTTGGATACAGACCGCGGTTCAAAGCGACCAAGACCGACACGCTGCAAAGGCTGAACGCCTTGATTGTTCGTCCTATCGGACGCGGCTCGATAGAAGAGCTGATTTTCAGGATGGACTCTCTGTATCGCCTTGAACGATTGGGTCTGTACACAATAAACCCGCCCGAGGCAATTGAGCACTGCGTCGACAAGTATGACGTTCTCGCGATACTGGAGGAAAATGGTATACCCGTGCCGCGCACCGCAATCACCGAGAACGTTAACGAAGCACTGGAAGCCTTCGACGAACTGGGCGGAGACATCGTCACCAAACCGCTGTTCGGAAGCAGGGGCATAGGATCGACAAGGATCACGGACGCTGAAATAGCGACCACTGTTTTCAGAGCCATAAGGTACTATCATGGCGTAATATACCTCCAAGAGTTCGTACAACATGGTTTCTCTGACATCAGGGCTTTTGTCATCGGCGATCAGGTCGTAGCAGCCATGAAGCGCGTCGCAAATAGTTGGAAAACCAACTACAGCCAGGGAGGCCGACCCAAAGCAGTGAAGCTTGCTTCGGACATTGAGGGCGTCGCCATCAAATCAGCCAAATCCGTAGAGTGCAAAATCGCCGGCATAGACATCCTTGAGAGTCAGCAAGGACCCGCTGTCATCGACGTCAACAGTCAACCAGGGTGGAAAGGCTTACAGTCGGTTACAAAGACAAGCATAGCCGGGGAAATCATTGATTTCATCCTTTCGGAACTAAAGAAGTGAAACACATGCTAGAAATTGAAATCACAAGGATAGACGTACCGTCTGGCAAAGCCGAGAAAATGACCGACTTCGTGGCAGAAGAAAGGCCACTGGATATCTATGTCAGCAAAAAACATTACGCAACCATTTTCTGCTCTCCTTCGAACCTGAAAGAAATGACCATTGGCCACCTGCTCTCCGAAGGAATATTGAAGTCAGGTGAAGAGATTGAAGAGCTACACGTATCGGTCGACAAGGCAACTTGCAAGGTCAAATTGAAGCCAAGTGTCAACATTGAAAAAAGAGTGATATTCTCAAAACTTTCTTCTCGGGTAATTCGCTCAGCATGTGGCAGCACATCGCCTTACCCGTTTTCTTTTAGGCACCCGAAGATCAAATCCAATCTAACTGTTCAGGCAAAAACGATATTGGACTGCGTCAATCGCCTGAATTCAAACGCTAAAGTCTTCAGGAAAACCGGAGGTGTACACGTTGCCGCGATCTATAGCAAAGACGGAGTGAGTAAAGCTCTTGCAGAAGACGTGGGTCGCCATAACGCGGTTGACAAGGCGATCGGAGCGGGAGTCCTTAAACAAACCGATTTCCGCGAATGCTTTCTTGCGTTGAGCGGACGAATGACCGGCGATATCGTACTTAAAGCAGCAACGATGCAACTGCCGATCGTTGCTTCTTTGGCCGCGGCAATAAACTCTGGAATTGCTATTGCCAAAGATGCGGAGCTCACACTGATTGGGTTCGTGCGAGGGAAGCGGATGAACATTTACAACTGTCCAGAGAGAATTCTTGCGTAAGGATCATCCGCGTCTTCTGGAAACAATACTTCTTTTCTGTCTCTTAGGAGGATGCGGTGTGTGTCTTTTGTGAAAATGCCTAAGACGTTTGCTTGAATCTTGCTTCGACGCATTGTTGTTTCGACTTTTTCTTTTGCTTTCGGACTAACACTGGCTAGGATTGTTCCAGTCGATGATATGGATAACAGTTGCTTTTCCGACAGTTGGAAGTGTTTCTGCAGTGTTTTCACTTCTTTGCAGATTGGAATCCTCTTAAATTCTATTCTAAAACCGACTTTGGAAGCTTCAGCCATCTCATTCAATGCTGCTGTCAAACCTCCTTCAGTGGCGTCGTGCATAGCATGAATATTGCCTGTTTCAGCAAGCAGCAACGCTTCTCTAACGCAACTCTGCATTGGAACAAGTTCTCCTAGCTCTTGCGTTTTTTGAACTCCGAAAATCTTCTTCGCCGTATCTTTGTGGGTTAGGGCGAAGTTGACTGCAACTTCTAAGCCTATTGGTTTCATACAATAAATGTGGTCTCCAGGTTTGGCGCCGCTCGGTGTTATGAGTTTGCTTCTGTCGATTGTTCCGTAGGCTGTGCAGACTCCGACTGGGGTTGCGAGTCCATTGTAGGTTCCGGTGTGTCCCGTCACGATGGCCATTTGAAGTTCATCAGCAGCGCGGCAGGTTTGCTGCATGATCTTTCGGAAGGTCTGGGGTTTGGTTGATGGTGGGCCCAAGAGGTTGACAGTACAGAATTCGGGTTTCGCCCCGAACAGCGCCACATCTGAGGCCGCATAATGCACGAGTAGCCATCCGAACCAGTTCTTGGGCACGCCAATGCACGGATCAGTTGAGATCACGACGTATCGATCGCCCAGTTTGTGGACTCCTGAATCAAACCCTGGAGCAGGTGGATAGATGACCCTTGGGTCTTTCTTGATGCAATCGAGCAGTTTCTTCAATTCATGATCGGCAAGTTTTCCCATCTTATCTTCCTGATTTAGAGACCATAATCCAACGTTTTTCTCTTGACAAGGATGGCCAAAAGGGTTGCACTAATAGCGAATTCAACTGACAGAAAACTGCCATTGTAAATCGCTGGCCAAACCCACTGACTTGCAAGGAAGGGACCAAACTGGACAACAGGAAATCCGACAGCATACCAGACGAAAACTCCCACAAAATAGTGTACTAGAAACCTCATGAAAACACTAATTGAGGCCCCAGCCAACGCGTAGGCAACAGCTTTCCTATGAAACATCCCTGTCAATCCAATTAGTCCGAAGGCAAGCGGGTATTCGAGAACCACTTGCACAGGGGTCACGATGATGTTAGCCGTTCCAACAAGTGTTACGTCAATTAGAAACGCTAGAATGCCATAGACAACTCCTGCGATAAACCCCACACGAATGCCTCGTCGCATTGACAACCACATGACCGGTACCATGCTGCCGAGAGTCACTGACCCTCCGTAGATGAGAGTGTAGACGCGTGTCAAGTATAGAACACCTGATAACGCAGAAAACACTATAATTTCAGCTAATATTTTTGTATGAGAACTTTTTGGTGTGTCCACGCATTTTCCCTCCGCCAGTATTACCTGGGTCAGGTTCCAAGGGTCGACGGTGTTCAACCGTCCTCTCAGCCGGGTCATGTTCCCAGCTCCCCTAAACCTATGAGGATAATTGTTAATTATGCGTATATTTATCTATCGGATAAATCCTGAAACTATATTGTAAACTTTTTGGGTTTTCTGTAGACATGGATACCATTTATCTCGTCGAATTTCTGGAATCGGGCAAAGTGAACTAATAAGAGCAGGGCCCTCGGGTTAACCGTGTCAATTTCGTTTGGCCCATTTGTTATTAGGCGTTTAATGACAAATAGCTATGGTAATCGCGGGCGTGTGTCTGGCTTGATGGAAAACATGACCAACACTAACTATCTAACTTGACTGTCTTTTTGTTTTCTGTCTTTTTGGTTGGCTGGGATAAAGTTTTATCCCAAACCCAAACCTTTTCAGGTTAAATCCAGAAATAGAAACGCCCATGCGCCAATCTACAAGTAGAGCTAACCATCATCCTAAAGCGAGCCCATGTATAAGTGGGTTATGGAACTTCCAGTTTCACCCGTTGTCTCAACATGGACAGAAGCCGCCATCGTTTCTCAGTATTCCAATCTTTTCCAAATATCGTAGATGCTCTGCCGCCAACAATAACGTGCATTGTTTGATAAAATGCTTAGGCCTTTCGTCTTTTTAGGTAGGCGATGGTGAATCCTCTGCCGTCTTGCAGTCTGATGTCTTGGACGGTGGCAAGTTCCCATCCTTCATCGCCTAGTTCGTTTAGGTCGTTTTGAACATCATCTATGGTCGGCTTACTATCGGTTTCGAAATGGCTTGAAGAGACGTGCGTCTTTATCGCGACCACCTTATACTCCCACTTAATCAAGTCAAACATCACCTTCAGCAACGATAATACTCAAGCTGGGAAGTAAAAGCATTGGCCCACGCTTCAGCGCGCGCGGAAGCTAAGAGCTCGGCGCCGTCGCAGTGTAGGTGAACTGACTGCCCTTCGATGTTCTTGCTTCGACTTCGTATTGGGCACCGTTTTTCCACGTGTAAGTAACGTTTGCAATCATTTTGGTGTTCGCAGGAATAGTGAACTGAGCGGCTAGCAAGTTTAATGCGGCATTGTTTACGTGAACCTCTATAACCGTGACTGGGTGAGTTCCCGTGTTCTGCATTGTTATGGTCATGTTGTTGCCAGTGCTATTAGTGTAGAATTGCATGTTTGTTATTTTGATCTGTTCTGTTGCCATGAAGTTGAATGTTAGGGCTCCCATCCATGCTGCTACGGCTATGCTGACTGCGACTGTTACGGCGATGAGTATGATTGAGGCTACTACGGGGCTTAGGGCTTTTCGGCTTCTTAATATTTTCATTTTTGTTTAATCCCTCCTTTTGGGGCTGTTTGAGTATCTAGTAGAATCAGAGGTTATAATTAGCTTATGAAACAGATATACTAATCACAATTCAGTAATAGTGTGCCTCAGAATTGTGCGACGGATTTACTACGAGAGGTGCACGGGCTTTTCTTTGCTAGTAGAGTTACTCACAAGAGATATTTGATAGTTGACCCTGTAAGCACGCGCGAAAAAAAGGGGATTGGGCGGGAGACATCGCCTATATATCTGATATGTTTATCTTTCCTAGAAAACGATTCGATTGCATGCGTGGACAAGGTTGATCTGATATGGATAAACTGCCCAAAGAGTTCAACATCTTTGATATTGAAAAGAAATGGCAGGACAAATGGGAAGAACTGGGCACTTACCATTTTGACTGGAATGACAAGAAGCGTCCTGCTTTCAGTATTGATACTCCTCCGCCTTATCCCTCGGGCGATTTTCACATGGGAAACGTCCTAAACTGGTCTTACTTTGATTTTCTCGGTAGGTACAAACGGATGAGGGGTTTCAACGTGTATTTTCCACAGGGCTGGGACTGTCATGGTCTGGGCATTGAGGTTCAGGTTGAAAGGGAGAACAAAATCAAGAAGAGAGATATGCCGGCTGGCAAGTTCGGAAAGCTATGTGAACAGCTCGTGGAAAAGTACATTTCGATAATGAAAGAAGGCGTAGTGCGTATTGGATGCAGCGTCGACTGGACGACCGAGTACCGCACCATGGACCCTGATTACTGGAGACGAACCCAGCTCAGCTTCATACTGCTGCACAAGAAGGGCTTCATGTATCAGGGCACGCATCCGGTGAACTGGTGCCCACGATGCGAAACGGCGATTGCAGACGCCGAGGTAAATTATGAAGAGCACCAGGGCACGCTGCACTACGTAAGATTTCAATTGGAAAACAGTGAGGAACACGTGTTGATTGCGACCACGCGTCCAGAGCTCATTCCTGCATGCGTGGCCGTTGCGGTAAACCCGACTGACAGCCGATTCGCTAAGTACATAGCCAAGAGAATCACGGTGCCGCTGATGGACCGAACGGTTCCCATAATCTCGGATGAAGACGTCGATCCCGGCTTTGGAACGGGCGTAGTGATGATCTGCACTTACGGTGACAAGGCAGACGTCAAAACAGTCATCAGACACAAGTTGCCTGTCAGGATCATACTCGCGGAGAACGGCAGAATAAACGACAAAGGAGGAAAATACAAGGGTCTGACGACGAGCGAGGCGAAGAAGACCATAGTCGAAGACCTGCGGAAAGCGGGCCTCTTGGAGAAGACTGAGCATTTGCTTCAGGAAATCGGGACATGCGACAGGTGCGACGCTCGAGTGGAGATACTGCAGCTCAAGCAATGGTTCATGAAGACGCGCGTCCTGACGGACAGGGTTGAGAGCTCTGCGAAGGAGGTCGTGTGGTACCCTGACTACATGAGAACACGCTTGATTGATTGGGCCCGTTCGCTTGACTGGGACTGGGTGATAAGCCGCCAACGTATTTTCGGCACGCCCATCCCTGTGTGGTACTGCAAAAGCTGCAACGAGGTGATCTTGGCCGAGGAGAGCTGGGTGCCAGTAGACCCGAAGCTGGAGAAGCCTCGCGTCCAGAAGTGCCCCAAGTGCAGCGGGACAGAATTCACGGCAGAAACGGATGTTTTCGACACTTGGATGGACTCGTCGATTTCATGTGCGGTTCACGCTGGTTGGCCAGATCGTGAAGACTGGAGGAGACTCTTTCCTGCAGATGTTCACCCCTCAGGCGTTGACATCATACGAACATGGGCATACTACCTCATGGTGAGACACCTGGCTCTTTTCGACGAGAAGCCGTACAAGAGCTGCCTGATCAACGGCATGGTGTTAGGCCTAGACGGCAGGAAGATGAGCAAATCGCTGAAGAATTACGTTGCCGCTCCCGAGGTTCTGAACAAGTACGGGGGAGACGCCTCGCGACAGTGGGCTGCCGGCGGGGGCGCGACCGGCTCAGACATACCGTTCCGCCTGCCGGACGTTGAGTATGGTTGGCGTTTCCTGATCAAACTGTGGAATGCTTCGGGCTTCGTGAGCAACTTGTTGAAAGATTATGCCCCTGATGATGTGGAAAAAAGTGCGTTGCGGCCGATGGACAAGTGGATTCTGGGGAAGGTTGAAAGGCTGACTGAGAGAGTGACAGGTGCCTTCGAAGGGTGCCAATTCAACGTGGCTCTTGAGGAGACCCGCAACTTTGCGTGGCACGTTTTCTGCGATTCCTACATAGAAGCAGTCAAGGACAGACTGTACAGGCCGGAAATCTACGGAGAAGAAAAAAGAAAAGCGGCGCAATACACGCTCTACACGGTTGTGTACAGGATTCTGCAGCTTCTGGCCCCCCTGACACCGCATATCACAGAAGAGATCTATCAGACTATGTACGCAAAAGAGAAAGGCTTCAGTAGTATTCATCTGTCTTCTTGGCCGACTGCAGACGAGAGACTCTTGGATGAAGAAGCTGAGAAACAAGGCGATCTCGTAATGGCCATCATAACAGGGGTCAGAAGGGAAAAGGCAGAGAAACATCTGCCTCTGAACGCGCAGGTCAAGAAACTCACGGTCTACGCGGGCGAAAAAGACACAGCGAAAACAATTCATGAATGTGAGGAAGACATCGCCGGCACCTGCAAGATTGCCAAGATAGATGTTCTGGCCAAGAAGGGAGAAGGCAGGGCAGTAGAATCTCACGATGACATCCACTTTGTCGCGGAGTTTTAGGGCAAGACTCTGAAAGCGGTGAGCAGTTGACTAGCGTAGGCATAATCGGGTGCGGTGCAATCGGGACGCTGATAGCTGAAGCAGTTGAGAAAAAAACCGTGCCATGTGACAGGCTTATACTCTGTGACATCGACAGGTCCAAGGCTGAAAAACTCAAACGCAGGCTTCACACTCAAGTCACAGTCACAGAGGATGTTGAAGAGATGATCAAGCTCAGACCCGCCGTCATCGTTGAGGCAGCATCACAACAGGCTGCGAGAGAATACACTAAGAAAATCGTCGCTGAAAACGTGGAACTCATAGTCATGAGTGTTGGCGCGCTACTAGACATGGGCATCAAGAGCGACAGGATCCACATTTCTTCAGGGGCCATCGGAGGCTTAGACGCGATTTCAAGTGCGAACCTGGCCGGGGTTGAAGAAGTCGTTTTGACCACTAGGAAGAACCCCGGGGTTCTAGACCTAGCTGATCAGCAGGAGAAGTTGATCTATGAGGGAGACGCTCAGGAGGCGGCCAAGCGCTTTCCACGCGAGATGAACGTGGCGGCCACGCTTGCCCTGACGGTCGAGCCTGAAAAAGTCAGAGTGAAAATTATCTCAGACCCGAGAGTCCACAGGAACGTTCACGAGATCACAGTGAAGTGGAAGTTTGGCCAGATGTTCCTTCAGTTTTCGAATGATCCACATCCGGACAACCCTAAGACCAGTGCACTCTCAGCATGGTCTGCGATCAGGCTTCTGAAACAAATATTGGAGAATCGACGCTCAGCCTAGGGTCTGATTCCGATTCCCACGTCAACCCAGAGCCTCTCACCTATTTTCCTGTACCCGATTTTTTCGTAGGCCCTGATGGCTGAATGGTTGTCTGACCTAGCGAAAAGAGCCGCCACGTCAGATTTTCCCAGGGCTTCGTCCGTGACGGCTGACGTGGCGAGAGTCGCGTACCCCCTGTTTCTGTAGCTCGGGTGCGTGTAGACGCCGCCTATCATCCAGACTTGCGGCATCTGAATGAAGGAGCCAGCGTAAGAGACTAGCCTATCGCCTATGAAGATTCCGTACATGGGCATTCTCCCTATCAAATCGGAGCATCTCCGTTCAGTGCTTCCAGCGTGATTTTTTCGGCTCGAAAGCAGGGCCGCAAGCTTCGAACCGTCTGCTGGGTCCAGTCTCCGCACGTTTTCCGATCTAAAAGACTTGGCTTCACCTTTCTTGAGGAGCATCCAATTCTCGACGTAGTGCTTTGCTTTCGGAAACTTTGCTTCGATCTGGGAAAGAAGATCCTTCGGTGCATGCATGATGAAATGATCCGCGGGAGCATGTTCGATCAGTTTCTTCGCGATTTCGGCGTCAGATTCCAAAATGACGCTTGGGCACTCGAGCGTCTGATAGATGAGGATGTAGCCTCTCAGCGTGCCAGCTTCAACAGCGGCGTACATCGTTGTGTTTTCCACATCGTATTGGATGTCGTAGAAGGCGAAAACATGCCTTATCACATCTGATTTGAGTTGCTCAACGACCCATTGTGTGTTGCCCTCGTCGATTCTTTCTATGCTAGTCATGTTTTTCTCGGTGTTTGTATTTAGGCGATGTCAGAACCGTTCTTCGAAGCTGACGTATGCCGCTTCGTCCCCTTCTCCGTTTCGATTTCTTTCATGAGCGTCTCGATCTCCTCTTCCGTATTGTAAAAGTGGGGTGAAACCCTGATTCCATGGTTTCTTGCAGAGACGACTATTCCTTTGGCGCCGAGTTTTCTGGCGACTTCTCGCGGGTTGCGCACTCTGAAGTTGACGATTCCGGAGCGGGATTGCTGTTCTTCAGGCGTTTGCAGTTCTAATCCGAGACCCTTGACCGCCTCTATCAGGCTGCTCGTCAATTTCATGATTCTCCTGGTGATAGTTTCGACCCCGACGCTCAGCAGTAACTTCATGGATTCTCTTGCGCCCACGAAGCTCACGAAGCTTGGCGAGCCTGCTTCGAAGCGACTCGCGGTTTTTGAGAGGTTCAGGCTCGATATGTCCCAAAAATCATCAGTGTCGAAGATCTTCTGGTCAGCGCTTGCCCATCCGACGAGTGGGGGTTCAAACTTTTCAATCAGATCATCTTTGACGTAAAGGTAACCGGCTCCTGATGGGCCTAGGAGCCATTTGTAACAGGATGCGGCTAAGAAGTCAACGTCATCTCTTCTGACATCGACGTGTATGGCTCCCACAGATTGGATCGCGTCAACTATCAGATATGCCCCATGCTCGTGTGCTATTTCGCTCAGCACGTGGAGATTGTGACGAAAACCATTTGCGTATTCAACGTGGCTTATGGCGACTGCCACCGTCTTGTCATCGATTGCTTCCTCCATGTCGTCCAACAGTATCTTTCCACCAACATTTTTTACGTAGTGGACTTTCACGCCTAGTCTCTTTCGCAGCCAAGGATAAACTACCGAAGGATACTCTAAATCTGTCGTGACGATTTTTGAGCCATGTGGATAGTCTAGAACGTTTGCAGCTATGTTCAGGCCCATTGAAGTGTTTTCGACGAGGGCTATTTCTCCAGGTCTTGCCCCGATCAGTTTTGCAAACAGTGGTTTACCATAATCGTCCCATTCGCCCCGGGCCGAACCGAAGCTTGAGAAATCGTGGACATACTTGCTCATGGCCTCGACAGATGATTTCGGCAGAGGCGACTGCGCGGCATGATTCAGAAATGCTTTGTTTTTGGTTATGGGAAACCGTTCACGCGTCTTCTCCATATCTTCCATGCATGATTCACCGGAATCTAATCAAACAACCGCATATTTAGAAGCTTAACTATTAAAGCCTCAAGCAAACTACAAGACGATTTTGCTGAGAGATAAAAAATCAAGAAGGCCTTGTCAGACTTATTTTGACGCTGAAAACCAATGCACGTATTGGAAGCTATGGGACCGTGTTCATTGCGAAACCCCCGAAACCTGCCCAATGATTTCTCAAAGACCTTTTCACTTCGTCGACTGTCTTCTCAACCGTTTTCCGGCATTCCGCTGGCTCTTTCGGCGGCTGTTCGCGCTCTTCTACATCGATTTCCTTCAAACCCATGGCACCGGCGGCAAGGGCATACCAGCAAGACGGCAAAACTTGAGGGTTGTATCCGCTTCCAGGTACGAGAATGAGTTTGCCTTTGCATACTCTATCGGCTGTTTCACCGATCAGATGGGCGATGCCGAAAAAGCCTTTAGCCGTCAGATTTAGGTCTCCAAGCATGTCCGCAAAATGTGCGTCGCTTCCTCCATTCGCTATGATAATCTGGGGATTAAACTCTTCAGCCACGGGCACGAATACCTCGTTCAAGGCGTAGAGATACGTGTCATCTCCCGTTCCAGGCGGTAGCGGCACGTTTATGTTGTAGCCTTTTCCGCTTCCTTCGCCTGCCTGTGCGATGAAACCGGTCCCCGGGTAGAGAGTCTTCGGGTCCTGATGCAGGGAAATGTAGAGCACGGTTGGATCTTGGTAATATATGTCACTCGTACCGTTTCCAAAGTGGACATCATAATCCAACACCAAGAACCTTTCAACCTTATGTTTGCATCTCAGATACTCAATCAAAACTGCCACGTCGTTAAAAAGACAGAATCCGCCTCCGTGGCTTCTGCCCGCATGGTGATGTCCGCCCCCCAAAGAGATCGCACGTTTGGCTTTTCCTTGAGCGACACTTTTTCCACATTCGATGCTACCTCCGATGATAAGCATTGCAGCTTCGAGGATTTTGGCTGAGACGGGCGTTTCAAAATCATACGGTTTGTTCTCTTTTGCTAATCGCCAGATCAGATTTACGTATTTCTCATCATGTACTCTTAGCAAGTCTTGCTTTGATGCAGGTTCTGGCGTGACAAGTGCGAGATCAGGTTGCTGAAAAAGTTTGTGCTCTTCGAAGAACTTCATGGAATTCTTAAACCTGTCTCCTCTGAAGGGGTGTCCTTCTCCCATATCATATTGCACGTACTTTTCGTGGAAAGTCATTATTGTCTTTTCAGGCATCGATTTCACTCCCTCGTCTAGACAACGCATTCGGCTATAAAATGCTACGGTTGGCGCTCAACGGTTTCTTAATGAAAAAAAAAAAGAGAAGAGTGACTGTTTTCCCTTTATGATGGTTCTTTATTCTCTTTGGTTTCAGCCGGTCGTTCTGCTGACTGCGCTGCTTCTATACCTTGCACCTCGGCCTCTGCTGAGGCAGTTCCGTCTGTTTCATTCGCCTGAAGCTCTACTGTGGGTTTCTGCGGTTTTTCCTGTTCCATTCCGATCTCTGTGGCCTGTTGTTCATCCACCTGCTTCACGAATATGCCGCCGCTTGCCAATTGATCTGCCGCTTCTTTTATCGAGTTCAATTCCAGCCTGGAAGTTTCAAGTCCCATGGACAGCACGTTGATTTCACGCTGGTACGTTTCTTCATCAATTTCCCCTGTTATGTGTTCTATCTCGAAGTCTGCCAGAAGAATTTCAAGGGTCTTTACTTGATCACCAAGTTCAGCTATTTTCACGTTCATTTTCTGCAAGAGTGTTTTCTGCCGGTTCTCAATCTCGTCTATGGCCTCTGCTATCTCCATGTCGAACATGTCATGCGTCGATTGTGATATTCTGCCCGTGCTCAGCAAATTGTCTAGAGCTTGCTTCTTTTTCCTAGCCACTTCGTATTCTTCGTTCAATGTCCAAAGGGAGCGTTTCCACGAAATCATTCTGTACACCGTTCAACATGTGCCATAGACTGAGCAAATAACCTTTGTTAACATGCAGGTATATCTGCCACTGATCATGAAGGCATTCTCTGGAATCTGATTGACAAATCAACCTCTAAAACAAGATTCCTAAGTTTCCAGGTCCCCTCAAAAGTTGAAACGTTCAAGTCTCATTTGCACGCGTGTTCCTTCAGAATTGACTCTCTTATTTTCGAAAGGCTCATAAAGCGATGAGCGAGAAGTAACGAAATACTAAAAAGTTACTTACCCTGATCTCTAACGGCTAAGAAAAAACCCAAAGGGCCCGTAGCTCAGTAAGGATAGAGCACCGGACTTTTAAGCCGTAAGGTCTGCGTGGAAATCCGGGGGTCCCGGGTTCAATTCCCGGCGGGCCCGCCAACTCCGAGACTTGACTACTGCCCACCATCAATATTGATGCCATTACCATACGAAATTCATCTGCACATCCGAATGACGTATGCATGATTGAAGCCGGGATTCCCGCTGGATAGAACATTCTTCTATAAGGCTTTATTTAGCTAGAGCGCGGTAAAAGATATGGAGAAAGAGAAGTAGGCTTAACGCTGACGAGCAGAGGAGGAGGTGAGGATGGTGGTTGAGTTTTCAATAAATACAAAGCAGGCAATTGCCATAATCTGGCTTCTTTTCGCTTTCGCCCTATCTTTGGCGGTCGTGCTGACCCTAGGCGTATCCACCTTTCCAGGTTCATGGCAATGGATGACAGCACTGTTCTTTGGTCTCATGCTCGTGATAACGCTTCCGGTGTTTCTGCTCCTAGCTTTGTGGCAGATAACGTCCAAGTCAGACAATGCCTAGTCGGCGAGGCCATTCAAACATGGTCATAATCGACAAAGTCGACGATAGGCAGGGTTGTTGCTCGCCATCCTTGCAGAGATTACTCATGTGTTGGGTCAAGCCTCTTAAAGCAAATCGTCTTGGTTCATCTCGGCGTTGAGGCGAATAATACGTGAGAGAAAACATGTATTTCCTCTCAAACCATCTGCCGAGAACAACCATGATTAATTTGTCTCCTATTCTAGTCTGTCAGCGTCTGCTACGTCAGAATAGCCGGGGGCTTATTGCGAGCCTTGCAAAACTCATTACAGGAGACGCTATCAACGTACGCCGTGATGAGCTATTAATATAAAATGACTTTCTGGGCGTCTCCTTTTCTTGCGCCTCTTCAGGTAGTCAAGCATGATCAGCAGGAAGAGGAATGCTATTACCCCTGCTACAAGTGTGAAAGCGAAAAATGTCAGGGCAAAAAGCCGTGATGGAAGCATCGGAGGCGGGCGCAAAGGAAGCTTGATCTGCACTGATCCATCGTAGTAGATGTTATTTGCAAGGTTCGTCTCCCCTTCAACCGGGTCTGCCCTGGCGATTATTTGGTATGTTCCATTTGGCACGTTTGTAGTATTCCACTCGAACACTATAATTTGTTCTGTCTCAGGTAAAAGCTCCTGAACGGGTCTTCTCTCAATCAGCACATCGTCGTAGTATACAGTCGCGTTAGTCGATTCCGTGAAGTTGCCGTTATTCCTCACGCCCACCGTTAAGATAACGATTTCGCCTTGGTAAACCACATTCTCGGAATTGTTCGCATATGCGACTTCTATGTCGTGTAGTAATGTCGGTTTCTTGGTCATTACCCCCACTTGAACTGAATAAGTGTTGTCAGACAGATTCGCCTCATGGGGGAAAGCTGGAACCTCGGCAGTTATCACGTAGATTCCCTCAGAAAGCCCAGTTGTGTTCCAATTGAACTCGAAGGCTTGGCTTTGATAGGGACCGAGAAAACTGATGAAATATGAACTCAATAGAGAATCGTTCACTGCAAGCGTGGCATAGAAATCGTTGAGACTCACGGTTCCCTGGTTCGTCACTAACAGACTTATCATCACTGTTTCACCAGCATCAACTATCGTGGGCGAAGCCTCAACGTAGACGCAAGCGTCAATGAAGTTTGGAAAAATCGGGTTGAAAGGTTGTATGCTGAAACCTGCTGAGACCTGGGGGCCATAAGCTACTAGGGTATTTTCCAGGGCAACTACAGTGATTGTGGCGTTGCCTGGAACCGCAAGATTTGGAATGGGCATGTTGCCATAGAAATACTGAATTCTTTGGCCAGGAGGAACGATCAGATCATCAATTTGAGACGAGCTCACTGGCACGCCTAGCTCGTCGAAAACAGTGATCGCCACCGTGGCGTTCTTCTTGATCATTGCATTGTTCTCAAGGGCGACCTCAAAGCCAACATAGCCTCCCTCTCCGAAATTTCTAGTCTCCGTTAAATTCTCTTCTAAGGTTCTTATCGAAATGATTTTGATGATGTAGTCGACCTTGAATGTCAACGTGTCGCCGTACGTTTTTCCTTCGACTTGGACACTTGCCGTTGCGGTCCAAGTTCCGAAGGCCTCCGTTTGATTTACGACGGCCAGAGAAAACTCAGTCGTGGCAATTCCGCTGGAATTTGTTTCAGCGGTCTGAAAGAATCTTATGTCCCACGAATCGTTGGGTGGTCCCAATACCTCGTATGTTACCAGTGTACCGTTGACGGGTGCACCATCCCGTAACACGAGAACATACAGTATGACTTGCTCCTGAGGGCCAAACGTGTCACTCGACTGATTTATTCCTCTGCCGTCGAATGGAGCTTTCTGCGTAAACAAATCGACGAATATCCCTGGCTCGCTACTTGCAGAAGCAGATGTCACGAGCAGAAAATTCGGAACAGTCAACGCTATCAAAACCACCATGATCAGGCATTTCGCTCTGCCTGTGCACTTCCTATCTTTTTGCATGCTGCTTTTCCTCGGCAGGGATCACATCAGCTTGAACGGACCTTCCAATAGCGCGTGCACTAATGGTCTAGTCAATGAATATCTTCGCCGTATTCTCCCTACCCTCTCCAAAAAGAAAGGGATCAGGGAAGTTCATTAGTCTTTATGGAAGAATCTTCTATGTTCGCCAAGCACTTCTTCGGGCGCGCTTAGTCCTCCTTAATCCTCTGAATAGTCTTGAGTCAAAGCACTATTTAGTCGGATATGTAGTAGTTCCGAATATTTTGAATCACGATATGACCTCTGGTAGAGAAGGTGGAGTTGGGCGTCATGAGGATCTAAAAGACTAACTTGGGGTTTTGCCGGGTAAAACGTTTCAAAATGCGGTGTCGTTGATCGATTTTTTGATGCTAACATGGGCTTCCACATCTGTACTGTGACTATCCACGGTTTGGTCTTCTTTGAAAGGATAGAAGTTAGTGGATTGTTTGTAGTCCATTTCTCCAGGCTTATGGTTGTTTGCGATGAAGGATGGTTCCTTTCGCGCGCGGCGGCAGCATCTGAAATAATACGACATAATGTATAAATGGTACCGCAGGCTTTAGATGATTCGGGAAAGAGTTTGAGCTTGGAGGAAATTGAAGCTTTTTATAAATCATTGAGTAAATGCCCTAGATGTAATTCAGCCGAGGGCTTTTGGCTCACTGCGACCCGCGAACGAAGCTACGTTCAATGCAAACACTGCGGTACCATCTTGGAGATATGCGAAGTCTTTCAAGAACCAGCAGGAAACAAAAAACCCAAAGGTTTTTTCAGGCTTAAACTATAAATAACCTCCCCCTCAAGTTTCTGTTTCCTTCATTTCACGCGGCTTAATTGAACCTACCATGGTTGATGAGAACCCTGTGATGCCTAACGATCGTGATGATGCAAAAGCCTAGGTACGAGTGTTTGCAGCGTCAGCTTCTTTCTCTTGACCGCAGTTAGGGCAGAAAATCATTCTGAAACGATGCTGTCGATCATCCGCAGCCAGCTTAACGTAAATGCTTCAAGAGGAAAGTCTTAAAAAGACATTGAGGTCTAAACAGATGTCTAGGTGATTTAACGTTGAAGAAAAATTCAGGTGCCATGAAAACAGCATACGCCATAACCTTGGCGATCATCATAACAGGCGCAGTCGTGGGCGTTGGCGTCTATTATTTCACGAGGCCTACGCAAGCTAATGATCTCGAAATCTACACGTGGTGGACATCAGGCGGAGAACTCAGTGCTCTCAACGCACTGATCGGAGTATACAAAAATGCATATCCCAACGTAACTGTGATTCCGACTGCAGTTGCGGGCGGCGCAGGAACCGCTTTCAAGTTGCTCATTAAACCACTCGTTCTTGCAGGCGAAGCTCCAGACGCCTTCCAAGTGCATGCGGGTTACGAAATGGAACCTTACGTAAGTGGAGGCTATCTTGATCCGATAAATGACCTTTGGAGTTCTCAAGGCTGGGATAATGTGTTTCCTGCTGTGTTGAAGCAAAACGTAAACTTCAGCGGCAACTACTACGGCGTTCCCGTCGATATTCACAGGTCAAATGTCGTGTGGTACAACAAGTACATTCTTGCTGGGAACGGGATTAACGTTAACATAACGACTTGGGATCAGTTCTTCGCGGCGTGCAAACAATTGAGCCAAAACACAACTTTGACGTCCGACCCTAACTTCTCAGTTGTAGCTTTGGGAGATGCAGACACGTTTGGAGATGCTCACGTTTTGGAGCAGATGATGGCCGGGGAGGGAATGCCCTTCTACCAGGATTTCATAAACGGCAAGATGACTAATTCGAGCAATCCGACCTTCCTACATGCCATAAACAATTTCGCGTTGTACCTGAACTATACGAATGCGAACCATTTGAGCCTAACCTGGGATGCTGCAACAGCAAGGGTGATTAATAACGAGTCTGCGTTCAACATAATGGGCGACTGGGCCAACGGAGAATTCAAGGTTGCGCTTAAGACTTACAACGTCGATTACGGGACATTTCCAGTTCCTGGAACCTCGAACATGTACGGTCTGGTAGTTGACTGCTTCGAACATCCCAAAAATGTAAAGGATCCACAGAACTCTCTCAACTGGTTAACAGTCGTCGGATCTACGGATGGCCAAATTGCATTCAATACGCAAAAAGGTTCAATTCCTGCTAGGAACGATCTGAATGCTACAGCAATTGCGATGTTTGGACTATACCAGCAGGCGGCTATCGCAGACTTCACCCGGGCAGGGGAAATCACGTATCCAAGCATCGTTCATGGAAGTGCGATGCCAGTATCGTTCGGTACACCCTTCTTAAACGCTTGCGCCGCATTTGTTGATGCCGCCAGAAATAAGGGCTCAACCACCGCAATAAGCACATTAGCCACAGCGATAACAGGTGCAATAACAGCTAATCAAGGCGATTTCGTCAAAGTCTGGACACTGACTAGCTAAATCCCTCTTTTTTTATTGTTACTTTTTGCGATGTCTTTATATGACGTTTAATGCAGTTTAGAGTTGAAGGTGGCATCCGCTGAAAGAAGGCATGATCGCCCTCCTCATTCTGCTGCCCTCAATTGCTCTAGTGGGGTACTTCGTCTATGCTTGCATCGGGTGGAACGTGCTAGTATCACTTACAAATTGGGATCATCTTAAACCTAGCTACGAGATCATCGGCTTCAGTCAATATTCTGCCCTCTTCAAAGATCCGATATTCTGGACTTCCTTAGAGAACAATTTAATTTTAATATTTTTGTTTGTGCCTTCAAGCATTGGCTTAGGACTTTTTCTCGCGATTCTTCTGGACAACAAAGTTAGAGGCGAGGGCATTTTCAGAACTATTTACCTTTTGCCCTTTGCGCTTTCGTTTGTTATAACCGGGTCACTCTGGAAATGGATGTACGATCCAAGCAACGGGGTCATAAACACTTTGTTAAGAGGAATTGGACTGGGCTTTTGGACACCGATGTGGGTCGGGGATTCCAGCATAGCAATGTACTGCGTGGTCTTGGGTTTGGTGTGGCAATTCTCTGGTTATACGATGCTGCTTTTTCTGGCAGGAATAAGATCCATCCCAGAATCGCAGGTAATGGCGGCTGAAATAGATGGTGCTCGTGGTTTTAGGCTCTACCGCCGAATAATAATACCACAGTTGAAGTCATCGACTCTGGCCACTTTTGTCATACTCATGGTCTTTTCTCTAAAGGCTTTTGACTTCATCTACATCCTCACGGGAGGCAAGCCAGGCTATTCCACTTTCGTTCTGGCCTTAATGATGTACCAAGACACCTTTTCCAGTGATCACTACGCCTACGGAGCTGCGATCGCAACGGTACTGTTTCTTATAGTGATGGTCATAGTTGTGCCCTATTTGTACCTGTCTTCTAGGAGGAGAGAAGAATGAGACTGGCAAAACCAACAAGGATCTTGCTTTACATTGTGCTAATCTTATTCGTGTTTGCATTCGTCCTCCCTTTCTATGCAGACCTTACGACTGCTCTCAAAAAGGATTCAGACGTGGTTAGCACGATTCCGGTTGAGCCGCCACCTTCGCCGACACTGGGCCCTTTGATCACAGCTCTCGTTGGGGCTTCGAACGTTCAAGGAATGGCGAGACCGCTTCTTACCACTGTCACGTTCACGGTATTCGCGACGATCCTTTCCTGCATTATTGGTTCAATAAATGGGTACGTGCTTTCCAAAATCAGGTTCAGGGGCTCTGACATGCTCTTCATATTCTTCTCGATAGGCATATTCATTCCTTATCAGGCGGTCCTCATCCCACTAGTGTTGACAATGGCAAGACTAGGTTTGTTCAACACGTTAGGAGCGTTGATCTTGGCGCACACTGCCTATGGGATTCCGATATGTACGCTTCTTTTCAGGAACTTCTACAGAGAAATCCCTGATAGTCTAGTGATGGCAGCAAAGACTGACGGTGCCGGCACGTGGAGAATCTATCAATCTATATTCTTACCGCTTTCAGGGCTACCATTTGTAGTCGCGGGGGTATTTCAGTTTACCAGCATTTGGAATGATTTCCTCTTTGCACTAGTACTACTGGCTGGACCAAATCAAGCAGCTTCAGTTGTCCTACCGAACTTGAAGGGAACGAACACTTCGAGTTGGAATCTTCTCATGGGTGGAGCAATATGGTACGCGTTGCCCCTGGTGATAGTTTATTTGGTGCTTGGAAAATACTTGATAAAAGGATACATGGCTGGCGCTGTTAAAGGTTAAGATGATCGAATTTGGTCAAGGTAGTCGTAAAGGATCTGACAAAGAAATACGGAGAAGTCCAAGCTCTCAAAAATCTAGACTTGAATATAGACGACAAGGAATTCTTCATTCTCCTCGGTCCATCTGGCTGCGGCAAGAGCACGGCACTTCTATGCATAGCAGGTCTGCTCAGGCCTGACAAGGGCGAAATTTGGTTTGACAACAAGCTTGTGACGAACCCTCAACGTGACGTGTCCGTGCCACCCCAGGAGAGGCAGGTAGCGATGGTTTTCCAAGATTATGCTCTCTATCCACACATGACGGTTTTCAAAAACATCGCTTTCCCTCTTGAAGTAAGGGGCGTAAACCCGGCCAAAATTCCCGGAATGGTCAAGGCGACAACTGATCTGCTCGGTATCTCGCAGCTTCTGAATAGAAAGCCGAAGCAGCTCAGCGGCGGCCAAAGGCAAAGGGTTGCGTTGGGAAGGGCAATTGTTAGGCAGCCGAAGATTTTCCTCATGGATGAACCCCTTGCGAATCTTGATGCCAAACTAAGAGTGTACATGAGAGTTGAGTTGAAAAAACTGCATCAAAAGCTGGGAACAACAACAATCTACGTCACCCATGATCAAGTTGAAGCGATGTCACTCGGGGACAGAGTGGCCGTTCTCAAAGATGGCATCTTGCAACAAGTTGCGGCCCCTACTGAACTGTACGATGCCCCTAAGAACACGTTTGTAGCAGGCTTCATCGGAAGCCCTCCGATGAACATGCTCAATGGCAAGTTGGTGAGGAAAGGTGGAAAGCTGGAGATAGACTTGGGAGTCGCAACGTTTGAGCTGCCCTATTGGGCGCAAGAAAAACTGAAGCAGATGCAAACATCAGAAGTCGTGTTGGGTTTCAGACCGGAAGACATAGGGGTAGTCGGGAAATACCAAGAGAACGCAATAGAAGCGAAAGTAGAAATGTTCGAGTCAATAGGGAGAGAAATCCATAGTCATCTCACGGCTGGGGACTATCCTATCGTTGTCGTCACTACATCTGCTGAAGACGTGAAAGTCGGCCAGTCCATTTGGGTTGTTCTGAATGAGGAAAAGATCCACGTATTCGATGGAAAAACAGGAGAACTACTGGCTTAGAGTGGGTCTCGTTGTGTCGATGCTATTTTTGGCGCACTTAGAATCGAACACTTAGGACGAATGCGTAACGCATAAATTCGCTTCCACCATTCTAGGAGTTTTGGTCGGGCGGTAGCTCAGCCTGGCAGAGCTTCCGAGCCTGCTGGCAAAACCAGCAGACGAAGACGCTGTAGATGCCTACCCAGGGTGGGTGTCACCCAGCCTACCAGGCGTACATGCGGAAACCGGACTGTCGCAGGTCCAAATCCTGCCCGCCCGACCAAAGCTCCTTTCATTGAAATAAGGACGATTGAAGGTTATTTTCAGCAAACGGCTTCAATAGTGTCTTTTTTGTCCCGAGGTTTTCGAACAAAAAGCTGTACTTCGCTTTGTGGTTTAAATCCTTCCTCAAGTGCGCGTGCGCTGATGGTTGAATCAGGTGTTCTTCCACAAGCGATAAGAACATAGTGTCTGATAGTGTTTAGCGATAATGTAGTGCGGAGAAGTCTGCTTGTCGTCTCTTGAGCGTGATCGTGTTCCGAGTGCTCGTCCTATTGCTGCGAAAGAGGTTCCGCTTGTCGATAGAACTGAAGAAATGAATGTGTTGAAGGAGGCTGTTTACCGGGCAGTTCACGGTGAGGGTGGTCTTGTTTTCATTCATGGGGAGGCTGGAATTGGGAAGACAAGATTGGTCAGGGAGCTCGGTGCGTATGCACGGTCCCGTGGCGTGCAAGTTCTTTACGGCAGATGCCCAGCACTGTTCAGAATGGACGGCGTTCCTCCATACATTCTCTGGAAGGAAGTCATCAAGGACTATCTAGAATCATGCAACCCCGAGCAACTGTACAGAGTCATCGGCTATTATCCTGCTGAAGTCGCCAAGCTCGTTCCAGAGATTAGTCAGAAGCTCAGATCGATTCCTCAGTCTCTTCCGATTAGTCCTGAGCAGGAGCAGAATAGGCTTTTTGAAGCGGTCTCGCAGTTTGTCACGAACATTTCTAGAGAGACGCCATTGCTTCTGGTTCTTGATGATTTGCAGTGGACTGATCCATCCTCACTTCTCCTATTGCACTATTTAGCCCGTGACGTGCAGAGAACATCATTGCTTCTCTTGGGGGCTTACCGAAGTACGGACGTTGATGCTAAGCATCCATTGACTCCAGTCTTGGCTGAGTTGAAGAGAGAGCGCTTGCCTCAGTCAGTTTTCTTGAAGCGTATGTCTCTAGACGATATTTCGGAGATGATCAGGCAGATATTGGAGCAAGACGATGTTCCAATAGAATTCCTCAAGATGATCTATGAAAAAACAAGAGGCAACCCGTTCTTCACCGAGGAAGTCATAGAATCGCTAAAGGAAGAAGACACAATCTACAGGGAAGAGGGCAGGTGGAAGTTTAAAGAGTTTTCAACGATTGAGTTTCCAGAAAGCGTCAAGAATATTCTGAAGACGAGACTCAGTCGGCTGGATGATGACTGCCAGAACGTTCTGACAATGGCTTCCCTCATTGGAAACGATTTTACTTTGGAAGCGATGTGCGCAGTCACTGGCGTCGAAAAGAGTAAGCTACTCAAATTGATGGATAAGCTGTTTAAGACCGGGTTGATCAAAGAACGGGTTATTCGTGGAGAAGGAATTTGTTCTTTTGCTGACATATTGGTTAGAGATGTTGTTTATGAAGAAATCAGTCCTTTAACTCGAAAGGAGCTTCACGGAATCGTAGGAAGCGCCTTAGAGATAGCCTATGCCAAAACGACTGATGAGCATCTTGGGGAACTCGCTTCTCACTTTCTTGAGAGCGGAGACAAGGAGAAGGCACTTGACTACTTCTTTAAGGCAGGCGAAAAAGCTCAGAAGATCTATGCTAACGCCGAGGCGATTTCGTATTTCCAATCTGCTCTTAGACTGCTTGACGACAAGGAAGGTGAGTATCGAGAAAAGGCCAGTATTCTTGAGACACTCGGAGACATCAAAAGAATTGTCGGAGAATATGACAACTGCATCAAGCGATGGAACGAGGCATTGTCGCTTTGGAAGCAACTTGATGAAAAAGGAAAGGTTGCAGAACTGCACCGCAAGATGGCGGCCATTCTTTGGCAGGATCTCGGTAGAACGAATGAGGCTCAGGAGAGTTTTGAAAACGCTTTGAGGATTTTGGAAGCCGAGCCTGAAAGCTCAGAGTTAGCAACCGTTTATGCTGCAAGAGCCAGGATGTCACATTTTACTGAAGATGTAACAAAGTCTCGTTCATGGGGGGAGAAGGCTCTTGAACTCGGCAAAAGACTCAACGCTTTTGAAGCCATCGCAATCGCATATGACACCTTAGGCTTCGCGTTCGATGCTACTGGAGAAACAAAAGAAGCCGTTGAATGCCATGAAAAAGCCTTGAAAATAGCTATCGACAACGGCTATGTGGAGATAGCACTGCGTGCTTACAACAACCTTGCAAACTCACTTCCAGCAGAAGAAAACGAACGAAGACTAGATTGTTATGAGAAGGGATTGGAACTGGCAAAAAAAGCAGGGCATATTGAGAACATAGCTTTTCTTGAAGGTCAGTTGGGAGGAATGTATGGCCTCATGGGAAATATGGACAAGGCACTTGCCCTAGCGGAGGAATATGACGCATTAAGCAGGAAGATAGGTAATTTATTTAATCTTAGCAATTCCACACTTATACTCGGGGCATTCCATCATATTTTAGGAGATTGGAACAAGGGCGAACAGTACGTAAAAGAATCGTTAAGCATATCCCAAAAAATAAACAACACGCAATCAATCTCGAACAGCTACGGATTTCTCGGATGGTCCTACTATGACAGAGGCGAATATGCCAAGGCCGAAGAATGTTTTGACAGACAGTCTGAAATCTATGAAAAGACTGGACACAAAGCTGCTCAAATGTACTATTATCGATGGATTGCTAGGAATTCCATAGAACTTGGCGAAATTGACAAAGCAAGAACCCTGCTCGATGACATGCACAAGTTTGCCCACGAAAAACAAGACAAACAACTCATCGCTGATGAAGACGCAGCAAGGGCGATGCTGCTTCGCGCAGAGAAGAAATGGAACGAATCCATCGAACTCTTCGAAAAAAGCCTCCAAGAATACGAAGCCCTAGGCGCAAGACGATGGAACGTTTACTGGCTCGCCAAATGCATCCTCTACCCATATGCTCTTGCGTATTTGGAGAGAGACCAACCTAGCGACAGAGAAAGAGCCCGTGGCCTGCTTAATCAAGCTTTAGAAATCTTCCAGAAAATGGGGGCCAAGAAGGACATTGAAAAAGTAGAAGCAAAATTGCTCTACATTGAGACGGGCAAGGTAGCCTCGGTGCCCAAGCCTACAGAACTTGTTGCGACTGGTTATGCGGATCTTGACAAGTTGCTGTTCGGAGGGATACCCCAAAACTATACCGTTGTATTAACCTCGCCTTCCTGTGATGAGAGGGACATGCTGGTCAAGAGTTTTCTTGAAGCAGGAGCAAAGAATGGTGAAGTCACGTTTTACGTCACGATTGACCCTGGTTTGGCAAAGAATCTCGCGAATGGGTTCCAGTCAAACTTCTACCTCTTCGTCTGCAATCCTCAAGCAGATGCAATCGTCAAGGAAGCACCCAACATATTCAAACTGAAGGGAGTCGAGAACCTCACTGACATCAGTATTGCCTTGACCTCAGCGATGCACAAACTGGATCCTTCGTTGAAAGGCTCAAGGAGAATCTGCATTGGTCTAATCTCAGATGTTCTGTTGCAGCATCATGCAGTCCAGACCAGAAGGTGGTTGGCCTCGCTCATGACAGAGTTGAAGTCAAATGGATTCACGGCTCTGGCAATAGTCGACCCGCAGATGCACCCTCCAGAGGAGCTTCACGCCATCATTGGACTGTTTGATGGAGAGATCAACATCTACGAGAAAGGAGCAGAGCAGTTTCTAAAGATCAAGAGGATGAGCAATCAGGAGTATCTTAAGAACGAATTGCTTCTAACAAAAGCAGAATAAATGCTAGCAGCGCGACCCGTATACTCGATTCCGATACTACCTGTATACGAACCCTATTATGACTTGATTCTATTACTGCCCGTACAGCGCGCGCTGTGCTAAACCGTGTATACGTTGCCCCCTCACCTAGCCTCTTTTTAGGCCATTAGCATCGTCGTTGGTTTGGTTTGGATTAAACTTTACCCCCAACCCCAACCCAAACCCCCGTGTATAAGCAGTCAGTCAGTCAATCGGTCAGTAACGGTCAGTCAGCCACGGTCAATCAGTTATCTATTGTATCTTTCTTTAAGTTCTGGGATAACCTCTCTCGCTATCTTCTCGAACACAGGTTGTTGCTCCTCACGGAAAGGATAGTAAAGCAAGAACTCGGTAATTCCCACATCGACTAGTCTTTGCACCATATCCACGAAGACTTTCTCTGACTCATAATAACTAATCAACCCTCCTCTCGTCCGAGCTCCCCAATCCATCATCAAGTAAGAACGACGTAATGAGGAAGGAGCCCTACCGATATTTGAACAGTATTTATCAACGAGATGTACGCGCTTGCGTGTCTCTTCCAGTTGTTCCTCGAAAGTGTTACCCATGCTAAATGAGTTCCACGTATCAGCATATCTAGCTGCATACTTCAACATGATTGACCCCAATGCAGCAATAGTTATCGGAGGGCGCGGTTTTTGGATAGGGCGAGGATTCATCACGGCTTTTTTGATTTCATAGTAGCGTCCTTCGTAAGTTGTGACCTCGTTCGACAGCAGTTGGTCCACGATCTCGACGTATTCTTTGAAGCGTGCCACTCTCTCCTCTTTGCTCCAATTTGGGAGACCCATAATCTCGCATGCAGGGTCGATCAGAACTCCTGTACCTAGGCCCAGCTCCAGTCGGCCATTTGAAATGTGATCAACTGTCAAGGCTTGGCGAGCAAGGAGAGCAGGATTCCGAAAGGGGATTTGAGTTACATATGAGCCCACTCTTATGCGAGTTGTCTCCATAGATATTGCAGCTAGGAGAGTCCAGAGCTCAAACCATGGATCATTTGGTCTAGCCGCATCCACAAAATGATCTCCAGTCCCAGCAATATCGAAGCCCAATTCCTCAAAATATCTGAAACGTTTGACTATCTCTTTCCAAGATGCATTTGGCAATAACCCTATGCCGAATCTTAACTTATGATTCAACTTCATATCTTTCTCGACGTTTCTATTAATCATATCTTAGGAAAAGAGTTTCGGTTTGGACATAAGCGCGCGCTAGAGCCAGCAAATTCTGTTCTGCTAGAAAACTGTTTAGCGCGCGCTCGATTTACGGCAAAGCTTTTATGCTTTAGGTGACTGGACCCTATTTGGTGATTCTCGATGGCACTTGAAATGCAAGAAAAGGTGCAAGCCGTCTACTTTTCACCCACTGGTACTACCCGTAGGATACTCTCAGCCATATTTGAAAATGTCGGGTTGAAAGCTACTCCTCCCATGGATCTGACGCTGCCTAGTCAGAGAAATTCCTTTACAGGTAAAGTTGGAGGTGATCTAACACTCGTAGGTTCACCAGTCTATGCCGGCACTATTCCCCTACCGTTTTTTGAGTCCTTACAAAAGATCAGTGGAGAAGGAAAATGGGCGGTTCCAGTGGCTGTGTACGGAAATCGCTCACCGGACACCGCCGTAGAGGAGCTGAATAAGATACTTAGAGGCAGAGGCTTCAAGGTTCTCGCTTCGGCGTCGTTTATAGGTCAGCACTCCTTTGCGACTCCTGAACATCCGTGGGGAATAGGTCGCCCGGATGAGGCTGACCTGATGACTGCGGCGGAGTTCGGTAAGGCCGTAGGAGAAAAGTTCAAGCATAGCCCAGCGGAGATCTCTATGCCGGGGCTCCTTCTGGAGCGATTCAGTGACACGATGGTTGATGAGCTACCCGAGGGTTATCATAGTAAAGTGCTTGCAGCAGTGAGGACATTGGGGCGGATTTCCTTGGATAAGGCTGGTTGCACTCAGTGCAATAGTTGCGTTGACTCATGCCCAGTCGCTGCAATAGATGCTGAATCGTTTGGGATCGACGATAGTAAATGTATCTTCTGCGCAGCCTGCGTACGTAATTGCCCGACAGGAACCATGAGGATTGTCTACAGCGATTCCCCTCGCGCCTCGGCGACATTTGCCAACCTGGATAAAGTGAACGCTATCCGGAAGGAACCGAAGACTATACTCTAAAGGCTATCGAAAGGGGAAGAAAACGCGGATCTTTAGCGCGCGCTAGCCTGTCCCGAAATTGAGTTAATGTTTATTTTGAGAAGTTGGGTCTCGTATTTTGTGAGTTGCGTCCACGCACAGCTGGTGAATCCTTAGTTGGGTGGTCATTGCAAAAAGAGAAAGATGTATTCAAACGTTCATGTCCGTTAACTTAAGAGTGTCTCGACCGACAAATAGGTAAAGCTTTAAGTTCCGCGTAAAAGAACGTGGTCCGGGCCTGCATATCCTTGGGGAAAGAATTGGACGATCATGACAAGGAGACTGAAGATCGCATCTTTGAGAAGTACGCTGAACTGCGAATAGGAAAGGGGCTTTGCCGAGAATGTAAAGTTCCCAAGGACATTAATGATGGTTTTCCTGTCTCCTTTTTTGTGGTGGGAAAAGACTTTCGGAAGCAAGAATCTAGATTAATGTTTGTTGGAAAGACTGTTCAAAGCGGATGGGAAGAAGTTAGCATAAAGAATGGAGTATCAGGTTTCTGGGACGCGCGAATGTATGGTAAAGAAGGGTTATTCTTGCCGTCTTGGAGTTCAGGCCCATTTTGGCAAAGTATCAGAGAAATCTGCCAAAGATTGTGGGAAATCAATAATCCAGAGGAAATGTGGAGAAAAATCGCCATAACGAATCTAGTAAAATGTAGTACATCACGAGACCTTGATGAAACTCCGCTTGAATTGAAAATAAACTGTATTCAAAGGGCAGGTTTCTTTCAGGAAGAAGTTAAAATAATCAAACCTACGCACATGATTCTTTTCACTGGTCCCAATTACGACAAATATCTAGAAGAACTTACCTTTGGATATAATCCTTCAGAAGTTTATCCAATTGAAATCTCTGTTGAAGGTAAGAAGATAATACCTTTCAGAGGGGCTGACAGGTGGTTAGGAAGAGATTTCTTGGAGGGGGACGAAATCAAGATGCGATTTCTCAGGACATATCATCCCAGCTTTTATCTGAACACAGGCGCCGGCGACAAAGAGCTATTCTGCCAACATATTGCCTTGTGGATAAAAGGAGAATCCGAAACATAGCGCGCGCTTTGAAAGGGTTATATTTGCTGCCCCACAGTATACTTCGATTGGGAGATAGAGTTGGCTGGCTCAGACTTCCTAATAACATTGCTCTTGTGGTTTGTCCGTGCTTTCGTTTCAAGCGTTATTTGCTTGCTGATAGGGTACATTGGAATTAAGAGCATCCCACTTTTGACGCCGAAGATTAAAGAGTTCGAAAGCATCAAAGGTCATTCTCTGGCAACTAGCCTTTTTGTTGGCGGTTTTTTTGTTTATGCTGGCTTGGTTGTTTACGGTTCAATGGTTAACCCATTCTTCCTTTCGCAGAACGTGACTGTTGGCTCCTACTTCAACCTGCAGAGGCTCCTCGTTCTCGTCATCAGCTTCTTCGTGAGTCTGTTCTTCGGAGGCTTGTTCTGCCTAGTCTTTACCAAACTCAGACTATTCGGCATTGAACTAGACGACATCAACAAACATCCCATGGCTGTTGGAGTCTTCCTGCTCTGCTACGAAGTCTTCTTGGGGCTTATACTGTTCGCAAGCTTAACCGTCCCAGTATGATAGCCGAGGACAACAAATGACTTGCATGCGATACCTCATCGTATTCTTACTTCTCTGTACGTTAGCTGTTGCTCTGGTCAAAACAGCCAGCGCGTTTCCAGCTTCAAGCTTCAGCCAGCAAAATGGTGACTGGTATGACAACTGGGGAATAGACAGGAATAACGCAGGAACTAACGGAGAACTTCCCGGGTACTTACCCAACCTTGCGTCTGAAACGCTCGGCGATAATAAGGAACTGGCTTATACCATCGGCGAAAGGTTCCAAGAAAACTATCCAAGTAAGACCGACAGGGCAGTTGCCATACTAAAGTACGTTCAAACATGGACAGAATACGGCTACGACAGTGACAACTTCATCAGAAATGGTGTCCCCCAAGACGAGTGGGCGCAGAACGCTGACGAATTTGCACACGCTTTCAACGAAACTACGGGCGTCAAGGCCAGCGGCGACTGCGAGGACATGGCCTTCCTGTGCGGCACAATCTATGTTGGTGCAGGTTTTGACGCTGCCGTCATTGATGCAACTGACCATTGTGCTCTACTGATTTGGCTTCCAGAGTTCCCGAACGCCAATGACTATTGGGATATTAACGACGGCAGAGGCGCTGGTTGGATATGGGTTGAAGCTACAGGCAGCTCCAATCCTCTGGGTTGGACCCCGCCGGACTTCGAAAACGGCGGATGGACCGCGTATCCAATTACGAATTCTTCGGTATTTGTTGCTGCCCCTGAAGGTTTTCAGCCAACTTCGACTTCAACTTCGACTTCGAATTCGACTGATTTGGATCTTGGTGTGATTGTTGCCATAATTTTTTCAATCATAGCAGCTCTGACTAGGCTGAAGCGCACGCACTACTAAGTTCAACCTATTTTCTTTTTTGCTTCCTCTTATCTTCTTTGCCATTTCATAATAGCGCGCGCGCTAACGTTCAAGTCAGTTAACAACCATCTTAATGAAGAAGGGCTATTCATCCTCCAAACAGAGACACCAAGAATTCTGAAAGCCGCCAATCCATATAGACGTAAGAAAATGGTCACTTCAGGAGTCCGAGAATTCTCAAAAGGATACTACTATGACATAGGCATAGCGAAGGGCAATATACTTACGTGGGATGAGAGAATCTTTGAAAGACTCCCGAATGGACTCTATCAACTCCACAAATACAGATTCGATGAGACAATATACCCAGTTGCAAGAATCAAAACAGCCCTTTCTAATTACTTCGAGATTCTCGAAACTAATCCAATGGAAAAAGGCAGAGTAGTCGTGCTTGCTTGCAGAAAGAAATGAGATTCAAAGAATCTAGCGGAAAAGTTATAGCTGAACCGAGAGTAAACGTGTGGATTGGTGAACTGGGTTGCTTGAAGGCAAGACTGTGAATCTGAGAATTGTGGAAAGAGAGGATTTGCCGTTGTTGATAGATTGGAATAGCAATTCTGAGTTTTATGGCGAATTCTGTCCTCTTTGCATGCAGTTGTCCAAAACAGAATGGGAGAAGAGATACGACAACCTCAGCGCTGATACCAAATGGTTCTTCATAGAGAAAAAGGATGGTACGAAAATCGGGGAGATAGGTCACTATATGTTCGGAAAACTCTTAGAAATATACTACTATCTCGTTCAAGGTGAAAGAGGAAAAGGCTACGGTACTGAGGCTATTATGATTATGGTTGACTATTTGTTCCTTTCAAGAGAACTGATGCGTGTTCAAGCCATGCCTGATGTGAGTAATATCGCTTCTCAGAGGGTTCTTGAAAAGGCTGGGTTCACGAAAGAAGGGATAATTCGAAAGAGTGGTTTCAATCGAGGAAAATGGTGTGACGATTGCCTGTACAGTATCCTCAGAGAAGAATGGAAAGAACCAAAAATACTAACAAAAACCGCTTGAACCATGAATTGGCTAGCGTTTTTCCGTTCTGCACTTTCGACATCTTTGTTTTTAATCGATGATTAGCTTTCTTCTTCCGCTTGACCTTAGCTTTCAGCTTGACCAGAGCCTTTTGTACGGCATGGCTTTAGACTAGAAAAAGAGAGTGGTTTCTAGTAAACGTATGTTATTTCTACGGTTTCTGTTGCGTTAGTGACTGTGTTTGTGTTGCCGACCCTGATTTCTATGTTTGTTACGTATTTTGTGTGTGCATATTCTGTAATTGAAAGGGGAAAGGCTTTGTTCGAAAAGGAAGTTGAGAAGGCTGTGTTACTAAACTGAGCATCATTAAATGTATAGTATGAGAATGGAGAGGATGGCAAGACGGGAAAGTCTGCTGTTCCACTTACGCCAACACTTATTTGATTATCGTAGTTGACAGTACCATTATAATTGTAGAGGAGCCGAACATAGGTATTAGGGGTTGTTGATAGAACATCGACTAAAACGTATCCTGCATACTCTGATGCGAAAAACCAAGAGGTATAATTATTTGCAGTTTGAGTTACAGTCGTATCATTAACAACCGTCAATTTGTCCAAGTTGGCAATATCAGTAAGGTCGCTCACCTTTGAATTTAATGAAGAAATCTGTAGTATTGCTCCCAATATTGTTCCCAATAGACCGACTACCAGAATAATGCAGATTATTCCTAGTGCTAAAGCAACATTTCTTCTAACCATTTTCTTTGGCTTAGTTTCATTCATCTTTGATACCCCTAGTTTGTCTTCTGTTGTTCCATAGATTAAAGATTTCTGTGTTTGAGGTTTTGCGGAAAAGTTATAGCCGAACCCAGAGTAACAGCGTGGATTGGTGAGCCAAGTTGCTTGAAGGTAAGACCGTGAATTTGAGAGTGATAGAGAAAGAGGACGTTGATTTTATGTTTGAATGGACTAACAATCCAGATTTCTCGGGAGAATACAGCCCGATTGCTATTTATGGGCAAAACTCAAGGGCGGAATGGGTTAGAGGGTTAGATAATCCTTCGGACATGACAAAATTGACTGCGTTTAGGGAATTCATAATCGAGAAGAAGGATGGAACCAGAATAGGGCTTATGCACTGGTTTGCTAATCAGCCATACGGGACGATGGAAGTGAGTTGCTTCTTGGTTCCTAGTGAAAGAGGGAAAGGATACGGGGCAGAAGCGACTCAACTAATGGTTGATTACGTGTTTCTCCGCAAGGACATTGTTCGCATACAAACTCACACAAACGTAGGAAACAAGAAGGCACAGAATGCCTTGAAGAAGGTAGGCTTCCAAATAGAAGGAACCGCCCGAAAATTCATCTTCGTGAGGGGAGTCTGGGCAGATTACTATCTCCTCAGCATCCTTAGAGAAGAATGGAAAGAACCAAGAATACTAACAAAAACCAATTGAAGCAATCATTAGCTAACGTCTTTCTGTTCTAGCTTTAGACTTCTTTTCACGTACTACATACTCTTTAGTATAGACTAAACCTAGTTGTTGCTTTAGGGTGAATCTTAGCCTTAGTTCTCTAGTTCATATTCAATGAAAAACAGTCAAAAAGTAGGTGAAGCTGCCATTGTCCTATGATTTTAAATAGAAGTTGTAACAAAGAAGTGCTCTCGGAGAGTAGTGTTATGCCATTGTATCTGCACATTCAAAGACACAATCCTGAAAGCTGTCCAGTGAACAATGAGAAAGTCAAGAAGATAGCTATAAACCTCACGAGCAAAATGGAGAAACTCCAAAAGAAGCACGGCATCAAAGTAGTCGGAGCCTGGCATTCGGCGGATGATCACGAAATGATAACAGTCTACGACGTGCCGAACAGAGAAGCTTTGCATAAATTCATGATGGAACCAGAAGCCATGGCTTGGAATGCGTACCACACTAGTCAAACCAAGTCAATAACGACTATCGAAGAAGCCATGAAAATATATCTAAAATAGACAAGAACAACTTCCACTCTTTTTTCTGCTTTAGGTTTTCTTTCCTTCATGTTCCTCTTTCAGCTTGACTAGAGCCTTTTGTACGGCATGGCTTAGGCTTACTTTTTAGATTTGAAAATCGGAATTACAGCTAGTGATGAAAGAACTACACCTATACCGAAATAGACCCAATGCAGTGTTTCATAATGATAAAGAGTTATCGTGGTTGGGACTGCCGCAGTGTTCAACATTGTCACATTGTTCGGAATATTCCAAGCTGGGATGGCAAGATAAACACCAACGAATTCGTTGGATTGGTAATTTTTATACTCTACAATGCCTAGTTCCCAGTCCAATACTTCGGTTTGGGAGTATTGGAGCATAGACGTGTTCCCAAACAACACTACGTAAACCTTTACTGCAATCTGTCCAGCCGATACACCACTCGGGCATTGTGCAATAAGTAAATCATTAGGTTGCATCCTAATATCAGGAAAAGACGTTGGAAAAACTAAAGAATCTCCAAATCCATAATCGACTATTTTCAAAGGCACAGGCAAACTAACATTCACAGTGTCTTCAAATGTTGTCGCATAATTCCTATACTCTAGGCTTGCCGCATAGAAAAAGAAGAAACCAACAATCAAGAGAACTATTCCAACAACGAGAAAGCCTTTTCTGAGTCTTGAGGGCGATAATTGCTGAGACATTTTTGAACCTCTTTTACACCTATCTCTTTCTACCAGTTTCATAAAATCTATCAAATCTGTCAAAAGTAAGGTATTCTATCATAACTGTGCTCTCTCCTCTTGTTATTCTGAATTTCTTTGCCAATTCTTCTGGTGAAACAGCTTTGTTTTCTTTTGCGTAATCGAACGCTTTCTTCAGGGCTTCACGATTTGATTTCCAACTCATTTTTAAACCCCTAGTTTGTCTTCTGTTGTTATGCTAATTTAAGGTTGCTGTCTTTGAGGTTTTTGCGGAAAAGTTATAGGTGAACCCAAAGTAACTGTGCGGGTTGGTGACCTGAGTTGCTTGAAGGCAAGAATGTGAATTTGAGAAAGGTAGAGAAAGAGGACGTTGATTTTCAATTTGCGTGTTTTAATCAGATAGATTTCTGGGGCAAGTACACGCATCCTGTTATTGAGCAGGTTCCAAAGTGGGGTGTGATGCGAATTATTGATGAATATCCCAATGAGTTTCAAAAAGTGATGGAGGACAATCCTTTCATAATTCTGAAGAAGGACGGAACCAAAATAGGGCTTATGTGGCAATTTACCAATCAGCCATACGAAACTCTGGAATTCGGCTGTTTCCTGGTTCCCAGCGAGAGAGGAAAAGATTACGGAACAGAAGCGACTCAACTAATGGTTGATTACCTGTTCCTCAGCAAAAACATTGTTCGCATACAAACAACCACAAACGTGGCGAACAAAGAGGCACAGAAGACTTTGAAGAAAGCAGGTTTCCAAATAGAAGGAACTATCCGAAAAAGCCAACTCGTGAGAGGAGTGTGGAATGATTCCTATCTCCTCAGCATCCTCAGAGAAGAATGGAAAGAACCAAAAATACTAACAAAAACCGCTTGATAAGATTGGTGAATTAAGATGCTTGAAGGTAAACTTGTGAACCTGAGAAAGATAGAGAAAGATAAAGGGGACGTTGATTTTCTAGTTGGTCTTGGTGACGTAGATTTCTGGGCGGAATACAACAACCCTCCTTTTGGGCGTATGTCAAAGTCAGAATGGATGAAATGGTTTGATACTCCTCGTTCTTACTTGGAAAATTTGATTGAGTGGAGCAAGTTCATAATTCAGAAGAAGGACGGAACCAGAATAGGGCTTACTTGGCATTTTACTAATCAACCGTATGGGCATATGGAAATTGCTTGCTTTTTGGTTCCTAGTGAAAGGGGGAAAGGATACGGAACAGAAGCGGTTCAGTTAATGGTTGATAACCTGTTCATCTACAGAAACATCGTTCGCATACAAGCAAAAGCGAATGTGGAGAACAAAGCGGCACACAGGGTTTTGGAGAAAGCGGGCTTCAAAGCAGAAGGAACTATCCGAAAACTAAGTTTCGTAAGAGGAGAATGGAAAGATAAAACTCTCTATGATATTCTCCTAGAGGAATGGAAAGAACCAAAGATACTGACAAAAACCGCTTGAGAGTAGCCAGTTTTTGGTTTTGCGGAAAAGTTATAGCTGAACCAACTTTTTATTTATAGGTGAGCAATAATGTGAGCGTGATAAAGCTCATAATTTTTGATGCAGGTGGCGTTCTCTACATTGGGAACCAGAAAATAATAGATAAGGCTGTAGAGAGATTTCTCGAGAAACATGGCGTCTATGATTTCGACAGGAATGACAGGGTTTGGTCCAAGATTGAAAAACTGGTGTCTGTTGGAAAAATAAGCCTAAGAGAAGCTCATGAGAGATGGTTAGAAGGGGTTGGGTTACACAAAGACTTGCTGAGTGAATGGTTGGACGTTGATAGGAAAGAAATATGGGGAAGATTCAAGAGAACACCCAGAATCAACGAACTATTGGCGGAATTGAAGAAGAATTATGCCTTGGCTCTTCTAAGTGACACACTCGGGAGTAAGTCAGAAAAGATTGAGAGAATGGAAATAGTTGGAGTGAATCACAAATTATTTGATGAAATCTTTACCTCGCATGATTTAGGTGTGTGTAAGCCCAGCAGGAAGGCATTTCACGCCGTTCTAAAAAGGTTTGATGTTGAACCAAGGGAAGCAGTCTTTGTCAGCGATGCTTCTGATGAGCTAGAAGGGGCAAAAAGAATCGGTCTAGTTGCCATCGGGTTCAACAGTAACGGCGGGGACTTCAAAGTCAAGAAACTGGACGAAATCCAGAACATTCTCTCAAACCTTCGCTAGAAGAGAAATTTGCAGAAGCAAAGTTTAGCCTAATTAGACCGAGAAAGAGAGTTACGGAAAAGTTATAGCTGAACCATAGGTAAGAGGTCATATTGGCATATCTATGGTGAAAGATGTGTTAGAGATTTGGTGTCAGAATATACACAAGTTCATTCTCGCCATCTGCATGCAGGTCGGGTATTACTGCGACTGATCGAAATCCGATTTTCTCATAAAGGTTCCTTGCTGGTTTGTTGTTTTCACCAGTTGTTACCAAGACTTTTCTGAGCACATAATGATGTTTTGCGTAGAGCTTCTTCATGTCTTCAATTGATGAACGAAGAAGCTTTTCTCCTAACCCTTTTCTCCTGAACTTCTCATCAATGTAGAAGTCCTGAATATTGGTCAGACCATGATGTTTTTCTTCAACGGTGTTCCAAAATATCGCTCCAATAACATCTTTTCTCTGCTTGACTACTTTTATGTGATGATAATCGAAGTAAGATTTCACAAACCAAGAGGCTTCTTCTCTATTATGATACAGGTCTGGTGAACTGTATACTTCTATCAGACTTTCCACATCGTTTTCAGTAGCATCAGATACTTGATAGCTCATAATTCAATACGATACTGAACAGACTTAAAACTTTGACCTGCCTGCCTCTTCAGCATACTCAGAGAACAGCAGAAAGATTCAAAATACTCACAAAAACAACTTGAACAGTTTTCAGTTTTTGGTTTTGCGGATATGTTTGACTAACCGATTACATTTTCTCATGGGAAAATGCCAATAAGTTACATATACGGGAAACCCACATATTGTATAGTATTAAAGGAGGGTTTTAGCCAGTGGTAACTGAAGCGCGCGCGCCAGTAAGAGAAGGCGAAAACAGAACACGGATGGTTTCAACAATAGAAATAACCCTTGCAAAAGAGTAGGAGAACCTTAAGAAACACACGTGCAATTATAGTGAGAGACTATTTAGAAACGGGCAACGATGAAAACCAATGAAGCTTGCTGTTCTGGTCTGGGAATATCCCCCAAGGATCGTCGGTGGCTTGGGAACCTACTCTGCTGAAATAACTCGCCAGTTTGTTCTCATGGACAATGACGTTACAGTTTTCACCATGAACGATGATGCAAATAGCCTACCGACGCGCCAGATTTGGCGCGGTATCGAAATCCACCGCCCCCAACACATCGACATTTCTCAGTCGTTGCCCGATGTAGTTGCGGAAGACATAAAGGGATGGGGTAGTGGGTTACAGTGGTTCTCAAAAATCCTTATGTACAATTGTCTGAGCGCTGCAAAACTTGTTAATGAGTTGATAAGGAAAGAAGGCGTCAAGTTCGACCTTGTCGTTGCTCATGACTGGCTTTCAGCCATAGGGGGAATGACTGTTAAGAAAGAGGCAGGATTGCCTTTTGCGTTCCACGTTCACTCAACAGAGAAAGGAAGAACGTTTGGAAAAGGCTCGGTTACAAAGAGCAACATTGAACTCCACGCCGCCAAGGCGGCTGACCTTATTGTGACGGTTTCTTATGCGATGAAGGATGAGCTGGTAGGCCTTGGATTTCCGAAAGAGAAAATCCAAGTTGCCTACAACGGCGTCGACCCGAAGAAATATGATCCAGCAACAGTGACTCGTGAACAGATCAAGAAAGTGAGAGCGACGTATGATATCAAAGACGATGAGTACATGATTCTTTTCATAGGCAGACTCGCTGGTGTCAAAGGCGTTGACAAGCTTATCATGGCTTTGCCCCACATTCTGGAGAAAAATCCAAAGGCGAAGCTTGTGATTGTGGGTCTAGGAGAGTTGCAAGAGTACCTGACGAATTTGGTCAAAGCCACGAAAATGAGCGATTTTGTGAAGTTCCGTTTCGAGTTCATCCCTGAAGAGGAACGGATCCTTCACTACGCAGCATGCGACGTCGCAGTTTTCCCAAGCTTCTATGAACCCTTCGGAATAGTGGTTCTCGAGGCAATGAGTATGGAGCGGCCAGTTGTCATCGGTGCAGCCGGCATCAGCGGTATGCGGGAAATAGTCGTGTATTACGGCGAAGAACAGTGTGGTTATCACATAGATCCAAGCAACCCGTCAGACATAGCTTGGGGCATAAACAGCGTCTTGGAAAACGATGAGAAAAGAAAGTGGCTGGGCAAGAACGGAAGAAAGCGAGTTCTGAGCGAGTTCACTTGGGACAAGATAGCTGAAAAAACACTGGGGCTTTATGAACAGATCATCAAACGCTGAGCTTGGCGCGTTCGCCATTGACGCGCGCGTACATGCTTGAAACAATAAGTAAGTGGTTCCCATAGGATTTTGCGGAAAAGTTATAGCCCCAAACCCAAAACCCAACGTAGATATGGCAAAAAAAGAAAAACTTAGCTAGCTAGCCAACGAGCGCATCAACGGCGCCGAGCTAATGTCTTTGCTTGCACATCACAAATGCCTGACAGCCGAAAGTAAACCCTTCCTTAAGGGCTTTCGCAATTATTCTGTGATTCCCGTCCATGACTTCGAATTTTTCAGGTTCCAGTTCCCTCACGGTTATCGGTTTCCTAGCAAACTCGATTTTCTGCAAGCGCCAAGTGCCCACAGCCTGCCACCATTCGGTTGAGGAAAGTATTTTTTCTTCACTTCTAACCCTATTAACAATTTCTTCGAGTGAGTAATAGGTGGGCTTGAAATAGTCGGATTCGTCCACTCCGAGCGGTTTGTAGATTTCCTCATACTCATGTAGAGCGCATCCGCATCTCTTTCTCATATAGAGAGCGTGGTGATAAGCGCACAGGCGCTTGATTTTCTCTGAATCCAGAAAGATTTTGTAGAAGAACTCAAAGGACTTGTAAAAGGGGTTGTAGCAGCGAGCTAGCCATCCCACTTCTTCATTTCTTAGGTGGTTGAAGAAGTCTTCTGAGGTTACGCTCTCATACTCCAAAGTATCACAGCGAACATTGTACACGTCATCTTAATATTTCCAGCGGCGCGTGCGAAGCACAAACTGGCGTTTTTCTGTTCTACGGAATCGACAAATTCCTTATGAGTCAGTTTGACCACGTTTCTAACTGGAGATATCTATGTCAATCAGGATAACGGGAGAAATTCCCGCCAAATAGCGGGTTTTTGCAACATTACTGATATACCGAGTGAATCGAATTAATCAGTTGATTAAATCAGCCTTTCCAAGTTTCGAGATGTGTCGAAAGCGTAGAACAATAAAACTGTAGCTAGTCCATGCTTCATGTGGTTCTTGTCAGTATTTTTGGCTCTTTCCACTCTTCTCTGAGGATGCCATACAAGCAGTCATCAACGATTCTTCCTACGTTGTATCCAACCTTTCGAATTATTCCTTCCTTCTTGAACCCCGCCTTTTCAAGAACCCTCTGAGAAGCGATATTATCTGGGTCACAGGTCGCCTGAACACGCGTCAAATCTCTTGAAAGGAACAGGTAATCAACCATAATCACTATAGCCTCAGTTCCATAGCCTTTTACTCTTTCACTAGGAAGCAAATAGTAGTAAATCTCTAGGAGAGAACCGTTCAGAAAGTGACCTATCCATCCGATTTTCGTACCATCTTTTTTCTCTATGAAGAATGTTTTCGAGTCAGGTGGGCGATTGTCGTATTCCTTCTCAGCTTCGGCTCGAGATTTCTGCTGTCGGAACATAAACTCGCCTGAAATCTCAGGAGTGTTCTGCCATTCTGTCAATAAAGGTAAATCCTCTCTCTCCACAATTCTCAGATTGACAGTCTTGCCTTTAAGAAACTCAACTCACCAATCCACACAGTCACTTTCAGTTCAGCTATAACTTTTCCGCAAAGTCCGTTTTGTTGTTGGATAAAACTTTACCCCCAAACCCAAACAAACATGTTGGGTTGGGGTAAAGTCTTATGTAAAACCCATTGGATTCTCAGATTAGAAGTCCAACATCAATATTCAGAGACGTGCAATTTCATCATCGGACCAAAATGGGCTTATGGTGACACCTGAGGAATAGAAAAAGGTCGAAAAACCGTGCTTATTTTAACCTTCCAATCGGGCTAGTCACCGTTGCACCGATACAGACTAAGGCGGCGTCAATATTAATTTTTCTGTTGGGTTGGGTATAACTTTTCCGCAAAATCAAAACAGATTTTACTGCCAGCCGTAACTTTCTTTTGCCATGCGGTTGCCAATACAAGTAGTCGAAGCGATAATCTTTCGAAGAAATGGTGACTCAATAGAGTATCTGCTCTTGAAACGGCTTCCTGATAGAAATGGATTCTGGCACTGGCAACCTGTTACGGGCGGTTTGGAAGAAAGAGAGACTCGAACAGAAGCCTTACGCAGAGAAATAAAGGAAGAAACTGGAATAAAGAATCTCATCAGGGTGATAGAAGATTTATACTATTTCGAGTTTTCCAACCCCAACCTGAATCAGGAATACGTCTATGGTGTAGAAGTGTCTTCCACAGAAGAGGTAGTGCTTGACGGAAGAGAGCATAGTGAATACAGATGGTGTGGCATCAAAGACGCTCTGCAATTGCTCTATTGGAAAGAGAACAAAGAAGCCCTAGAGAAGCTAAACAAGATTCTGGAAGATGGTCAGCTATAACTGTTCCGCAAAACCACAAGCTGACTTTATTCAAGTGTTTTTGTTAGTATTCTTGGTTCTTTCCATTCTCTTCTAAGAATACTGTAAAGGTAGAAATCTCTCCACTCTCCTCTGTCGAAGGATTCATCTCTCATCGTCCCCTCTCTTTGGAAACCCGCTTTTTCCAAAACTCTCTGAGATGCTATGTGTCTTACGTCAACTATTGCCTGAATCCTTGCAATGTCTTTTGACAGAAATAGATAGTCAACCATCAACTGAACTGCTTCTGTCCCATATTCTTTCCTTCGTTCGTTCGGAGTTAACCCATAGGAGATTTCTATCCATCTAGCTGGCAGAGTTAAGCGATGATTCATAAGACCTATTTTGGTTCCATCCTTCTTCTGAACGATGAACCACTTCGACTCAGTCAGCGCGCGCGTAGTGTGCGAATAATCGAGAATATCCTCTGTTAAGAGACGTTCATGTATGGGCATAGTCAAGTGGATGCTGAGTCAGCAAGGTAAATAAACCCATGTTGGTTAGAAGTAAAGGAAAAGTTGTCAGAACCCTCAGGTGAGGAATCGATGAAGCTTTCTGTTCTTGTTTGGGAATACCCGCCCAAAATAGTCGGTGGCTTGGGAACCTACGCTGCCGAGATAACTCGCAAATTCGTCCTCACAGACAACGATGTCACCGTCTTCACGATGAATGACGACGCGGGAAGCCTGCCGACCCGCGAGATCTGGCGAGGCATTGAGATCCACAGGCCGTTGCAAATCGATATTTCAGACTCGTTGCCCGACGTTGTTGCCGAGGACATTATTAGAAAGTGGGGAAGAGGGATACATCTTTTTTCGAAAATTCTGGTTTACAATTATCTGAGTGCATCCAAGCTTATCAACGAATTGATACGGAAGGAAGAAATCAAATACGACTTGGTAGTCGCGCATGACTGGCTTTCGGCCATAGGCGGCATGACGGTCAAACGAGAAACGGGTTTGCCGTTTGCTTTTCACGTTCACTCAACCGAGAAGGGAAGAACGCTTGGAAACGCCTCTACGGTTTTGAGCAACATCGAACTCCACGCTGCTAAACTCGCAGACCTAATCGTGACCGTTTCCTACGCAATGAAAGACGAATTAGTAGGCTTGGGTTTTCCAAAGGAAAAAATACAAGTTGTATACAACGGAGTCGACCCGGAGAAATATGATCCAGCAGCCGTCAAGCCTGAGCAAATCAAGAAGATCAGGGAATCGTACGGAATCAAAGACGATGAACAAATGATACTTTTCATCGGTAGGCTCGCACCCATGAAGGGTGTCGACAAGCTCATCATGGCTCTGCCCCACATACTGCCCAAGAACCCTAAAGCAAAACTCGTGATCGTGGGTCTAGGCGACCTGCAAGAATACTTGACAAACTTGGTTAAAGCAACAAGGATGAGCGATTTCGTGAAGTTCCGATTCGAGTTCATCCCTGAGGAAGAGCGCATCCTTCACTACGCAGCATGCGACGTTGCGGTCTTTCCAAGTTTCTATGAACCTTTTGGTATTGTTGTGCTTGAAGCAATGAGCATGGAGCGTCCGGTTGTCGTCGGTGCGACTGGAATAAGCGGGATGAAAGAAATAGTAGTATGTTGCGGAGAAGAGCAGTGCGGGTACCACATAGATCCAAGTAACCCGTCGGACATCGCCTGGGGCATAAACAGCGTTCTCGAAAACGATGAAAAGAGAAAGTGGCTCGGCAAAAATGGAAGAAAACGTGTTCTTAACGAGTTCACTTGGGACAAAATCGCAGAGAAGACGTTGAACCTGTACCAGCATATCGACAAGCACTAAGGCTTAAGTCTCACTTTTGGCAAAGTCTAAGTCAAAGTTGCTCTTAGCGCGTTTTTTGTTTCCCTGACTGATTGTCTCAGTCTGTCTGTGCTTTTCTGACTGCTTGTCTCTAATTCTCCGTGTGAGTAATGTTCTATCTCTCTCAGGTGTTGCGCGCGCGTTGAGCGTGTGTGTTAGTGTTTGTGTTTGTGTGTGTTCGATATCTATGTGTGCGATATATGTGTGCGATATGGTATAGGTAAGAAGAAGAAAGTGTATCGACGTCGGTACAGGTAAGAGTGTAAGAGTGCGTGAGCATTAGAAAGAGTCTGTGGTAGTAGTAGTGAGAGCGTGTGCGTGCGTGTTTAGGATAAAACTTTACCCCCAAACACACGTTGTCAAGCGCGTGTGTGCGAATTCTTGTAGCCCGCGCAAAGAATTTAAACGCAGTTGTAAAGCTAGCCCGCCCGACCAAGTCTTTTTCATCAGAACGTGCCTCATTCGAGTCTCTCATGTGTGCGCGGTTCCGTCGTCACTTTTAGTTTTCCGACGTGGCCCCGCGCGTTCGGGCTGGGTTTCGTGGTTGACATGTCCGTTGAGGGTTGCAAATTCTTCTAAACTACGAGCGCCAGGGTTGGTTTCTTCGACTCCTTGTCGCGTGAACCTGCATGCGGATGCGCCGTGACGGACGAGCTGAACTGAGTTTCAAATGCAGGAATCTTCGAACACGCGATACATCGTCGGTTTTTTCGAATCCCCGGGGCTCGGCGTGGATGCTGAAGGAACGTCGGCCAGATGTTAAGAAGCGAGCTCTCTCAGGGTTGGGTTTGCCCTCACGGAGAAGACTAGTCAAAAAGCACAAACAACCTGTCACGCCTGGACAGAGAACATGCGCTACCCAGAAAGAAGAATGGACCACCGCGAAGAGACAAAACAATCGCTCTCAGAAAAAAGGGCTAAGAAGCCGAAGCAAGCCTCAAAACAACCTAAGATTTACAAAGGGGGTGAACCCCAACCCGATGCCAAGAAACCTACCTAGGAGGGGGTATCAACAGTTCGCGTGTTTTCAACCCATCCGTTGATTACAGCTCGCTTCTGCAATGCGGCTCACTCTAAGATCCGAAAAACCGGCCTAGGAGGGGGGGTATCAAATGTTCGGATGTTACAACATCCCAAAATACAGATAGCACAAGTTAGCTTTCCTAAACCCACATAGACAAACAGTGAAAATCAACATCAGAAAAACGACGGGGGGAGGGAGGGGAGGCCGTCTCTCTGTCCACGTGATTTCAACCCAACATTAGGATAGGTCTAGCCCTACCATCAGCAAACACGAGGCTTCATAGCCAAACGTGAAGACCTACCTAGGAGAGGGGGTGCGTTTTTCGCGTGTTTTCAACCCAAAAACGTAAGTCAATCCTCAAAACGCTTCTTCGACCGATTCAATGCTCTGACGAACGTTGGGTAAATCGTTCGCTATGTAGCGTGCATCTTCCAAGTTTGGCACGAAGGCACCCCTCGCACGTCAAATCTTATATCACCTTGATGAACATTAGCGAGGCATAGCTAAGCGTGCAGGACGGGCGGCCGAAAGCTTGTTCGAAGGCTCCGACAGGGCGAGAGCGATAAAACCCTCAGCGATTCGCAGAATGCTCGAGCTCTCAGCAGGAATAAAGAACGTCATTCATCTAGAGCAGGGTGAGCCGGACTTCAAGACGCCGGAGCATATCGTAGAAGCGGCCACGAACGCCGCTGAAAAAGGTTTCACGCATTATACAGAAGTCGATGGGACTCTGGAACTACGTCAGGCAATAGCCGAAAAGCTAGAGAAAGACAATGGAATCGACGCTGACCCCCAAACAGAGATAACCGTGACTTCTGGCTCCCAAGAAGCCATGCTGATTGCTGCATTGGGCTTTCTCAACCCGGGCGACGAAGCCCTGATTCTTGACCCTTACTACCCCGCATACTTTGAAGACACGCTGCTGGCAGAAGCAAAACCCGTTCCAGTCTCGCTCGAAGAAAAACAAAACTACAAGATAAGCGCAGAGTCTTTGGAAAGAAAAATAACCCGTAGGACCAAGATGATTTGGATGTGCAACCCGTCTAACCCGACGGGGCACGTGTTCGCGAAGCAGGATCTTGAAATCATAGCTGAAGCGGCGCAGAGACACGATTTAACTGTCTTCGCAGATGAAATCTATGAGAAAATCGTCTACGATAATGCCCAGCAAATCAGCATAGGCTCCTTGCCCAGAATGAAAGACAGAACGATCACGGTGAACGGGTTCTCAAAAGCATACGCCATGACCGGCTGGAGAATCGGATACGCAGCAGCAGGAAAGAAACTCTCAGCCATCCTTCGCAAGCTGCACTATTACGCAGTTCTTTGTCCGAACGCCATCTCACAGAAAGCAGCACTCGCCGCCTTAACAGGATCACAAGATTGCGTCCACCAGATGGTAACGGAGTACAACACAAGAAGGAAACTCATGCTTCACGAACTCGACAAGACACGATCCGTGGCATATGTCAGACCCAACGGAGCGTTCTACGTTTTCCCGAATTTCTCAAACTTCGAAAAATCAGATGAAGTTTTCGCGTCCGATCTACTGAAGGAAGCCGCGGTTGCAACAGCACCTGGATCAGGCTTCGGGAAAGCAGGTGAAGGACATCTGAGAATATCCTATTCGATCTCACACGAACAACTCGAAGAAGCAATGAACCGAATCAAAATCTTTCTGGAGAACAAAAATTAGATATCCAGGGCACGCAGCTCTTACCTTTTCCTTATCATGACTTGACCCTTTTCAGCGTCTACTCTAACGAAGTCATCGTCGTGAATGACATCAAAGGGATCCTTCTCCAACCTGTCGACCAACGGAACTTTCGCGATGAATGCACTGACTATGAGCACTGTTTCCACGTCCTTGACTATCATCGCTTTAGGAGCAACATTATGCATTGCCAGCTTGAAGAGACCGTCTATCTGAACCACAGAACTTGCCTTTCCTGACGGGAAAACCAACACCTTGCCTGCAACGTTCTTTCCGGCCAGTTGATGACCTTTCTCTCTAATCTTGCCCGTCTTGGGATCTGCAAGGTAGAAGCAGATAGGCTCATGCGAGACCAGAGCCTCCCCTTCTCCGTGGCCACCAATGATCTTGTGACATTTCAAAGCCATTTCAGAATTCTTCATTCACGTTTCCTCTTTACCGCTTCTTCAACACAGTCTTGTAGTCTTCCAACCTTCACGTCTTTGAATCTCCTGTAGTAAGCGCATTTGGGCGAGTCCGTCATGCCCACTTTGTTCTTGTAAGCCGTCCAGCAAGGCTCATCGATGCACGTGTCCACTACGACGTGCCCACCTGCGTTTTCTATGATTTTCACGTAGCCACTCCTCTCAGCCAACATCTTCGTAGTGGCCGACGTACAAACCCAAAAAGCCACATCGTTGCGTATATTTTTCCCGCTCAAGAGTCTAGCCACGCGCTCTATCTGCTTAAGCGTATAATGCGGGCATCCGAGCATGACGAAATCCAACTCGCTACTCGTCGATTGAAGCTCTTCATAAGCCTGGTCAAGTTCCCGCTTTGTCACGGTGATTTTATCTTCTGGAACGTCACCCTGAAACGCTTCTCCAACCGTCGCTGCCTCAACCGTGAAGCCTGGAATGTAAAACATTGATATTGCCCCGGAAGTGTTTGACATCGCACAGAAGTTTATCAGTTCCTCAGTTTGCGGCGGCTTTGTTATGCCCGTTACCGCAGGAATGCCATATCCTATTTTCTTCCCGACGTAGTATCCCAAAAGGGAGTAATCGAACTCGTCCTTCAGGTTTGTTTCAACTTTGATGAGGCATGTGGCTTTCCGGTTTTCTCTGATGTGCAGGCCGTACCTAGGAGTTTTCCCTGTTACTCCAGCAGCCAACGCACTTTGAGCTGCTTCACGGTTTGTAGTGGCGCCAATTACCGAATTTACGTAGGGCGTTGCGCTTGACTCTGAGAACGCGACTGTTTCTCCGAAAAGTGGAATATTCTCTGCTAAGTATGGTATGCAGCTCCAACTTAGTATTGCACCGACTCGCTCATAGGCTTCCATGACTCTCCGAGCTACTTCAGCCTCGTCTTTTGGGGCTACAAACAGTCTGTCGAAGTACTCGATGTCGTACACCGGGTTCGTGCTCGTGGGCACTTTGCAGCGTGCGCCTCCGTTTGCGAGAAGTTCGACAAAATACAAGTCCCCTTCTTGGCCGCTTGAAGCGGCATGCGCACGAGTTATAGGGACCATTTTTTCAGAATCGTATGCGTCTCCAATCGCCACGAGCAGTTCCAGCGCTTTCTGGGTTCCTTCTCCAAATTCACCATCGAGTATTCGCTCTTCTTCTCTGGTTAGGTACAACTCATTTCACCGTTCCTTTCTGTTCTGCTTCCTTCCTAGCAGCTGTTTTGAGCGTGTCCCTCCAAGAACTTTGCAACGTTGTCGATGCAGATGTCCGTGCATCTCCCAACAGCTTCAACCGTGTGAAATCCAATGTGAGGAGAGAGTATTGTATTGTCAAGTTTGAGCAGTAGGTTGTCTTCGGCTGGAGGTTCTTCCGAGAACACGTCTAGACCAGCGAAAGCTATTTTACCTGATTTCAGCGCTTGAGCCAGCGCCTTTTCATTAATCACCTTGCCTTGGGACGTGTTGATTATAACAACCCCTTTTTTCATACGATCGATCTCCCTTTTTCCTATCACACCCTCTGTTTCAGAAGTTAAGGTGACGTGGATGGTTATGAAGTCACTTTCCTTCAGAAGTGTTCCGAGATCAACGTATTTCATTCCGATCTGCTCGGCTCTCTTCATGTTTGGGAATTTGTCGTAAGCCAGAATCTTCATGTCAAAAGCCCTAGCTATTTCGGCCACTCGACAGCCGATGGAACCTGTGCCGATTATGCCCAAAGTCTTTTTTTGCAATTCGACGCCCCCGAAAGGTCTCCAATCGAAGTTACCTTTTCTGACATGTTGGTCAGCCAGCGTTAACTTTCTAGAAGCCGCCAACAGCAAGGCAAAAGTGTGTTCAGCCACTGCTTCAGTGGCATAGCCTGGAACATGCGAGACTACTATTCCTTTTTCTGCAGCCGCTTTGAGGTCCACATAATGACACGTTGTAGCCCATATTGAAATCATTCTGAGCTTCTTGGCGAAACCGATGACTTCTCTAGTCAAGTTCGTCCAACCAACTATGACTACGTGTACTGCCTCTGTCCTTTTCTTCAATTCTTCGAGTGTCTTCGGCGACTCATTGAAAACTTCAAGGTCGCCAAGTGAGCGTAATCTTGTTAAGTGTTTCTCCTCTAGGTAAACGTGGTCCAGAACTATTATTTTCATTTTCTGCATCATCTTTTTGGAGTATGAGTCGTTACTTAAGTCTTGTGCGAATAGAATTTTGCTTCTATTCGAAGATTTTCCGAGTTCGAGACTTCGAGGAGTGGGCTCGACTTTCGGAGTGCCTACGGGATTAGTGGTGGCGTCTGACGTGATAATTAAGAGGTACTCATAAAACTTTTATAGTCAATTATGTTGTGGATAAGGTATAATGAGAAATTAAGGTGCTCGCATTGGAGCCTAGTAAGAAACCGTTGAATGTCCTGATTAAGCAGTTGAACGCTAACATCTCTGTTATGCTGAAAAACGGATGTGAATACAAAGGCAAGATGATCAAATGCGACGGACACATGAACATACTTCTAGAAGGAGCGACTGAGTGTAAGGAGGAGCAGTTGATGACCAATTATGGCAGTGTGCTGCTTCGGGGAAACAACATACTCTACATAGCCTTGGAGCCTGCCTGAGTAGACAATGTCTTACTTTTTCCAGTCACGTAGTCTAATGCTTCTATAATTCTTACTTTCAACATGCGTTTACGACTGAAGTACTGCAGTACATTTTTTACGTCTCGTGTGAGGAGCTGTTCAGCGTTCGGATGTTCCTTGCTGATGTATTGGGGCCAATCGATTATGAGTATGTGCTTGTCGGGCTTTACGATGATGTTGTACTCGCTTAAGTCCCCGTGTATCACCCCAGCCTTCAAATAGGCTTTCCTGACGTTTCGCAGTATTTCCTTCAAGGTTTTTTCAGGACTCGGGACCTTTCTCAGTTGAGCGAGTTCTACTCCTTCGATCATTCCCATTACCACGACGTGGCGGTTCTGGCCTATGGGTTCTGGAACTGCGATGTCAATAGGATGAAGTAATCTGAGGGCTCGTATTTCCTTCTCCGCGGCAAGCCTTGATTGAAAAAGCCATCCGGCATGTTCCTTGGCGTAGCCTCTTTTTCTCTGGGTCTGTCGAAAGCTGATTCTGCCCAGCCTGTGGAACTTTACGGCCACTTGCTTTTTCTCTGGGGTTAAGGCATCGTAAACGTCTGCTTCTTTTCCGACTCCTAATGGTTTTCCGAAGGCTTCGAGCACGTTGGCTTTGACAAGTGCGTTTATCGCTAGGCAGTCGTAGCCCGCGTAGTTTAGTGTAAACCCTGTGTAGGCCTCTCTGGTGCTGTAGATTAGGCTCTGCTTGCTCAAGCGGTTTAATATGAAATCTGTGTCTCTGTCCAGGTCGAATTTTGTGAATTTGGCGATCTGCTCCTTGGGGACGAATTCGTGCTGGCTCATGGCTGTTTCTATTGCCTGAAGTACCCTGAAGTCTTCGTTCTTAAGTTCTCGAAAGACTTGAACCGCAACATCAGCCGTGGACATGCAGGGTAAGAAAGGGGGCTATTTCAGTAATAAGCTTGACAGCGTGCGTTTGATCGATCGCAGCGTCATGGCACAGAGTGCTCCACGGTTCTTTGATGTATTGCTTTCAATAAGGACGATTGCATGTTCCTCTTGGATTTCATGGTATCATGAATATTCGGATCCAAATAGGTTGTTTCTCATAGGTTAGTTTGAGATGTGCTTCGTTGAGGTATCCCCAGATATTGGTCTTCGTTCTTGGTTTTCTGAGGCAACGTTAAAAAGGTGTTTCCTCGTTTCTTCTTACTGAAAAGGATTCATGCATGTTCTGGCTGCTTGGGTGGTGATGCTCTCGGTATCCGAAATTGAAATAGTTCTTCTTGGAACAGGAGGCGGACGTTTCGTTACAATGACCCAGAAGCGGCGGACGGCTGGGATCAGGCTTCTGATTGATGGTCTGAACATGCACGTTGATCCGGGGCCTGGCGCGTTGGTTTATTCTATCATTGAGGGCTTGAATCCTCAGAGGCTTGATGCTGTCCTCGTGTCTCACTGTCATCCAGATCATTACATGGATGCTGAAGTGCTGATCGGAGCAATGACGCATGGAATGACTCGCAGGCACGGAACCTTATTAGCAAACAAGAGTGTCATTCGTGGCAGCAACGCCTGCGGCCCTTCGATTTCGAAGTACCATCAGCAGATGACACAGAACACGATCGAAGCCGTGCCTGGCATGAAGCTTCGGCTAGGCAGCGTTGACGTTTTGGTGACAGAGGCGAGGCACACGGACTCTGAGACCGTCGGCTTCAGGTTTGAGGTTCCAGTCTTGGGAGCCTTCGGTTACACGAGTGATACCGAGTATTTTGAGGGCATCGGCAAGTATTATGAAAAAGCGAGGCTTCTCATACTGTGCGTGATGCGGCCGGCTGGAAAGCCTTGGAAGGGGCACATGACGACGGACGACGCTATAAAGATAGTCGAAGAGGCGCGGCCTGAGCAGGCGGTCCTAACGCATCTGGGCATGCAGATGCTAACTATTGGTCCAGGGAAGGAGGCGGCGCTTATCCAAGAAAGAACAGGGGTTCCGACGGTTGCTGCTCGAGACGGAATGAGGATAACTCTGCGAGATTCGATAGTGGTTCGCGAGCGAGGCAGGGGGGATCAACCGGGTCTAGGCATGTTTTTATAAAAAGCATTATACCAGAAGTGCTCGAATATTCGTGGTGGAAGATGCGTTTCATGCGGGTTGTGTTGAGAATAGGCGGCTCGGTCGTGGGCTCACCCATCGATCCTGCGCTGATCGCTAGGTACGCTCAGCTTCTGAAGGACTTGAAGAAAGAAGGACATGATGTGGCCGTCGTCGTCGGCGGGGGCAATCTGGCGAGGGAATTCATCAGGACTGCAAGGGATCTGGGTTTGAGGGAGGAATCACAGGACAGGATTGCGATATCAGTTTCAAGGCTTTTCGCCTTGCTCTTAATCGAGAAACTGGGCTGTGCAGGATGCAAGAACGTTCCAGTCACGATAGAAGAAGCTGCAGAATGCTTGCAGAAAGGAAGCATCCCTGTGATGGGCGGCTTAAGACCCGGCATGACCACTGATGCTGTTGCGGCCTTAATCGCTGAAGCCGTAAAGGCTGACCTGCTTGTGAAGGGCACCGATCAGGATGGCATCTACGACAAGGATCCGAGGAAGCATGCGGATGCCGTAAAGCTTCACCATTTGACCTTCAAAGACCTGTCCAGGTTGTTTTCTGGAAGCAGGCACAAAGCGGGCATCCATCAGATCATTGACCCAGAGGCAGTTGGAATTCTAACCCGTGCTCGTGTGAGCGTTGCGGTCGTAAATGGTTTCAAGCCTGAGAATGTTTTGAAGGCAATCAGAGGGAAGTGCGAAGGGACGCTGATAGATTAGGCTGAATTTCACTTTTTTCGTCGTTAGGTTTAAGTATCACTGTTAATGGCGTTGGCTTTCGGGCATAAGAGTCAGCATGGTTTTTGCGCTTTACCCAGCTTGGAGAGCGTCAAGACTCAGGCCAGTAGAAGCCTTAAGATACGAGTAACCCGTGTTCTATCGCCGGGCTTCCACCATGAGGAGATTATACCTTAAACAACCACTAGTAGGCGTCGGAGCAGTCGTAGTTTGTTCTGGCAAGATCCTGCTTGAAAAGAGGAAGAATGAACCCGGAAAGGGGAAATGGAGCATTCCGGGCGGACTTGTGGAACTGGGGGAAAACATGGAACAAACGGTTATCAGAGAAGTCAAGGAGGAAACCGGATTGGACGTTGAGAAGCCTGAGCAAATAGATGTTGTCGACAGCATAACCGAGGATGAAAATGGTAGGATAAGGTACCATTTTGTGATAATCGATTATTTTGTGAAACTCAAGGGCGGCGCGCTTAAGGCTTCTAGCGATGCTGAAGAACTCACGTGGGTACAGTTTGACCTAGTCGAAGCATATGATTTGACAAATAGCTTCCGAGCGTTTTTTCAGAGAAACAGGCAGAGAATAGAAGCGTTCAGTTCATGTCCTTGAAGAAGAGCCTCGTCTCTCCCATGGTTTTGACATCCATAGCTTTAACCTTGACAACCATCGGAAAATCCTTGACGACTTTCCCAAGCACCAGACAATGATGTGGGGGAAGATCTCTAGCGATCGATTTGACCGTTTCTGCGTCCACACGGGCAGCTCTCGAAACAACTTCCAGGTCATGTTCATTGGTGAAGTTGAACAGGAAGATGTTGTCAGCTTGACGGTAAATATTCTCTTTGACAGTGTCAGGCTGATTGGTTATGAACGTCGTGAAAATTCCGAAATGTCTCATCCGGGTGACGATGTCATCCCAATATGTTTCACGCAGATACAGGTGCGCCTCTTCAGCAAAGAGAAAGGTTGCCTTGAGCTTCCAACTCGTCAGCTGCTCAACGAGTCTTCCAAGTACATATTCGACCACGACCTGCCGATCGATGGCAGATGTGTTCCTCAGGTTTATCACTATAGCGCCGCCGTGCTCCTCTGCCTTGAAAAGGCTGTCCTCTAGAAGCGTTGCTTCGCATACGCTATCAGTGAAAAATCCAGAATTGATCAAGGCATGATAGCGTGAGGACAACGCGTCTCGAACAAGCTGGTTACAGTTCCAGTTGCGAATAGCTTCGCCCAACTCGTGCAAAGTTAACATGTCTCTTTCCTTGAGCGACTGCCAAATTCGCCTGAACTCACGAGCAGACGTTCCAGGCAGGTGCAGAGCGTGAATCAGAATTCCGAGCAAGACGTGGAGATTCACCTGTTTGAGAGCTGTCTTGAAGTTCTGGCCTGGTGTCAGAACGTGGATCTTGTCATAATGTGCATTTCTTTTACCGTCGCCGGTCATTCCGAGACTTATGTATTCGCCATTCAGATCAAAAACAACGACCGTCGCCTTGTACCCTACTAGGTTTATCATCAGAAGCTTGGACAGGTGAGACTTGCCGGTTTCTTTCTTGCCTGTGATAATGTTAAGCCTTCCATCCAGGTGGGATGCATCAATCGTCAGCAGTGAAGAATCTTTCGTTCCACCTATGATTATGGGTAGCTTTCCCTCTATCTTGGCCAGTTTGAGCAGCGTTGGAACTGGAAGTCTCTTTATCGTTGATTGCGACCTCGACGGGAGCCATGAGCTGCTTGGACTGAGGTTCTCATTTTCTACTGTCGCACGAATCTTACAGACAAGCAGGCTCGCATCCTGAATGTAGTTGATGTGAGGTGCAATCTCCAGCGGGTCAAAATCCTCACCCAGCACAAGTTCGCCGCCGTCTGGAAGGCTTCGAAGGAGCTCTTCTAGAACTCCTGGAACACTGGCAAATTGCACGTCAATCACCTGTGCTATCAAAGCCTTTCTCGCCTCCATGTCCTCGACGAGGAGATAATCACCTTTCTCTACGGTCTCATTTGGAAAGCTCAAAATCTGCAGGATGTTACCCTCTTTCCTGTACAGTTTCATGAGTAAGATTCACCCCTGCCGAATGGGCCGAAGAGAAGCCTATGCATATCAGGTCTATTGATGATGATGAGTCCGCATCTGCGCGCGACAAAATGTTGCATGGCTATGACCTCGTTCGCCGTGAAGGTACAGAGAATGTGCGCAAGTCGCAGGGTCTCAGGATAACCTTGTGAGAGCACATCGTTTCCAATGAGTTTTCCGAGAGCTTCGATGCGCTGCTCGTAAGGATCCTCCTTATCAATATCTAATCTGAAAGCGAAGCTCCTATGAGATAGTCTGGCAACGTAAACGTCGCCAAGCAGAACGATCGGTGGTTTAGGTCTCAAGCCGGTTGTTTCAAGCAGGTAGGGGGTTCCCCGCTCGAGAGCCAAGTCAGTTATCAGACGTCCTTTAGTTCGTAAATTCGTTGTTTTTGAAAAGGCCAAGACGACGTTCTTGCATTCTCTGGCCTTTACTAAGATCCCTCTCAACCGCTCAATTGGCGTGTCGACGGTTCCTGCTGTCAATGAACCGTCAAAGAGAACAATTCCGTTATTCAGCACCCTTGAGAGTGTGGCCTGCAACCATCTTTCAAGTAGGCTTGCTATGCGCGTCGGGTTCTGCAAGAGGTTAACGATGCCTTGGTGACCTTGCCCCCATCCAGAAACAAAGTATGCTCTCTCTATTGCATCATAGACTTCCTTTTTGTTTTCTTCCGTTATGTGGAAGATGAATGGCCCGAACCTATTGTATTTATAGCTTCTGTGTTTTTTCCAAACGTTTGCGCCCCTGACGGCTATCAGTATGCCTGTGCTTGTTTCGCCGATTTTAATCGTTGATGTGTCGCATGCTGCGATTTGGGTTTCTTCATGGATTGGCTTCAGCGCTATTGGCTGCATTCCGAGCTGAAGCGTCTCTGCATGTAAGTCTATTTTGGCGGATTGTTGAAAGCTTTGCTGATTTAATTGAAAATGTTGATGTTGCGGATATCCGAGCGAGCCCATGCTTTGTTCTAAGAGGCGTTGCGGTAATGCTTCGTCTATGGTTGGCTGTGGAAAGTTATATTTCGGTGGTGTCGCAATAGTGTATTGTTCAATCACCATGATTCACCAATAGCCAACAGTTAGGGCATTAGATATTTAAGTGTTGCGCATGTACAAGATGCGCAATACAATAGCAATAGGGTGAAACATTGACCGAGAAAGAAACTAAGCCGCCAGTTCGAGTGAAAATGAAAATAGGAGACGTGGAATTCGAGATAGAATGTCAAGAAGACCAACTGCAAGCCACAGTGGGCAAGATCCTTTCGACTGTAACTGAGAAGCTAAAAGAAACCCAGATGATAACCGAAAGAACTGCACCACAGCCGAGAGCAGAAACATGCAAGGGGGTGATTCAAAAACTCTGGAACGAAGGATGGTTCTCAACTGCAAAAGGCTTGAGCGAAGTTCACAGTGAGCTGGCAAGGCGTGGTTTTCACTATGATCGGACCGCGGTGGCTCATGCTTTGATAGACTTAGTCAAAGATGGAATCCTGACTAGGGAAGGAAAACCCCGCAGGTACCAATACGCGCAAAAAAGGCCACCGTGAAACCGGAAGACTCATTGGAAACAGTTGAAAAGGAGATTGCGAGGACCAGATCTGATAAAACATGGTTGGCTTGAACACTGAAAAATCGGTCATTAAGGCTGTTACTTTTGATCTCTGGGAGCGCGCGCTCGCGGTGGTGTCTCTTCTAAGGAATCTCAGTGGCAACGCGAACAGATTGAGCCCGACAAGATGGTAATGTCTCTTTCGATGGTCAAAAAGGCCAAAGAGGAACTAGAAACGAACGTCCGACAAATGGTGAAACAGACTTGCTGCATGCCTGAAAGAAACGATTGGAAGTGAACCTAGGTTCCTACTTTTGTTCTGATTTTCGGAAGGGTCTCTTTCTGTGTTTGCGTAATGCCGAAAGTCGTGATTCTGTATTTTTCATCCGCAGTTCGTACTGCAATTTGATTCTTGACGAGTTCGCCCAATCGTGTACTCGTTATCTTTGCGTCTTTTCCTAGCCTCATCTGGAGTTCCTCCTTTGAAACGGCATCGCTTTTCAATATTCCTAGTTGGCAGCCAACGTAGTTTGCTAAAAGCGAGAGTTCCAGGGTCTCGTTGTCGGTTAGTTTGTTTCTGGAAACCAGAAGGGATGGGCCTTCTTTTGAAAAAGCGATTACAGCTTCGCAGTCCTTTGTCAGCTTTTGCAGATCGACGTTCAGCATTAGCTTGTTTGCGATTTCAAAAGTGGGGACGAATTCAAGGAAGAACTTGTTGATAGACAGCCAAACTTCCTCTACGTTGCCTGAGAAGGTTTTTTCGATGCCCTTATACTTGATCTGTGCCTTTATGCCATCCGATTCGCTGGTCAAGCCATTTTGCCTCTAAGTCGGGCCAAGACGTCATCTTCTATCCATCGTTCTCCTTGCATTGTTAACTTGAACTCTGGTCTGTTGGGATCCGGTTTGAAGACCTGTCCTCTCTTGGTCATTTCATTCAGTCTGGCTGGGACCATGCTTTTTATTCCGCTTGATTCTAGGAGTTTCGTTATCTGCGCTGCGGTGCTCTTTTTTTCTTCTGAGGCATAAAGGGTCAGGCCTATTGCTTCGTAGTGTGTTAGGTTTTCGCGGGCTATGATGACTGGACCTTCGGTGGTAGATTCGATTATACCTTTCAATTGGGCTCCAGAGGGTACGACTCGTGTTGAAACGAAGTCCGAGACTCTTTCCATGAAATCCTGGGGGAACGTCGAGAGCATGTCAAGAATTTCCTGTGGGTCTTCGCCTTCGAGGATAATCTCTCCGAAGGGGGTTTTTATTTTGGCTTGCATTTTCTTCATCTTCATTCACCTTTGACGCTTAGAGTTTCTTTTTCGACGAGGATGTAGACGAAGCCTGCATCCGTGTTCCAGCGTCTGATCGTGCCCTTCTTTACAAGTGCGCCAAGTGCTGTGGCTAGGGCACGTGCCGTGTGGCTCTGTCCATTTGCTTCCAATGCATCTCCAAGCTCGTCAATAGTGCGTGGGCGCCATTTTCCCCAGTCAGTATGTAGGATTTTTATGATGGCTTCTTCGCAGTCTTCGGTTGCCGAAATCTTCGGATAGTTTTGATTTTTCGTCTCTTTCTTTGAGGCTTCTGTCTTGACAGTCAGTGTGGCCACTCTTTTGGGTCTAGCATCTTCAAAAGCCTTTCCAACGTTAGCGATAAGGCCTGGGAGTTCTTCGATTGTCTTCATCACTTCCTCTCGTCGTCCGTTGATTTCAATTTCGTACTCGCCCATTCTGACTCTGAGGGAAAAGTTGCTCTGCTTTTCTTTCGCTGTCTTGTCTTGCAATGATATCCCACGGTATAGAAGAGAGTCTTTTCCTTTTAGGATTTTTGCATGTTCCGCGTATTTTCATGGTGCGCACTAGTTTGACCTTTGGAAAGAGTATCGAGACTTTTCTCTACTCGCGTGTCGCATTAAAGGGTGGAAATTGCAACGCGTGGGAGTTTTGAGGACTGACTTGCGTTTTTGGGTTGAAAACACGTCATAAACGCACCTCCCCCCTCCTAGCCCGTTTTTTGATCCTGGGCTCCTCAGCTTACCGGTTCGATGAGGGCCATCAAATGTTGGGTTGAAATCACGTGGACAGAGAGAGACGGCCTCCCCCTCCCTCCCCCGGTCGGTTTTTTTTCTGATCTTGATTTTCACTGTTTGTCTGTGTGGGTTTGGGAGAGTTGATGCGCGTTGTCTGTATTTTGGGATGTTGTAACATCCGAACATTTGATACCCCCCTCCTAGGCCGGTTTTTCGGATCTTAGAGTGAGCCGCATTGCAGAAGCGAGCCGTAATCAACGGATGGGTTGAAAACACGCGAACTGTTGATACCCCCCCTCCTAGGCCGGTTTTTGTTATTTAGTCTGGGTTTTGGGGGTTGGCTGTGTTTTCCGACATATTCCGAAAAGGGAATAGCGTCTTAAATATTACGAGACCCTATTATTCTGATGCGATATTGTGGCCAACAAGGGGAATGACTGTGGCTCGCAAGGGATTGTCGGTCTGGCTGTTGAGTTCTTTGACCTTCGTGGCTCTACTGCACATGCTTGATGCAATCTCTGCTTTCGTTTTCAACAATTCGATCAGACTCCTTCAAATGTACCCAATCGTCGGCGAGCAATTGGTGAATATGGCACCTTCAACGTACTTCTGGATAAGCACGGTTGTGACCTTGATTCTTTGGGGGATCACCTGCGGATTGGCCTTCGAAAACCCTGTGGAAACTTTTCTGAACAAGATGCTCTCGGATGCCAGGGCGCATTCTACTGTTGAGAATCAGTTATTGGAAAGCAAGAGCGAGGTCCTCGACGCGATGTTTGAAACAATGGAGGCTGGTAATGAGACCCTTGCGCAGCTCAAGGATCTAGTGTGTAACGTGAGGACAGAGGCTAGGGAGATTCAGCCCTTGAGGGAAAGTGTCGAAACCATGAGAGCGGATATGAGCAGTTTGAAGAAGGAGTTCAGGAGAATTAGAGAAGATGTGACGTCCCCAGACATCTGCCATGTATGCGGGAAGCCTTTGATGCCTGAGTTCAATATGTGTCCCTATTGTGGCGAAGGCATTAGATCAAAAGAGTCCCCAGTGCTCACTGTCAAGAGTTTCAGATGAGAGCCACGAATTACTTTTGCCTATTCTTCAGCTTCTCTTTCAACACGTTGCCGGCTTGTGTAGCGTCTGTTTTGCCCCTTAGTTGCTTCATTATGATTCCCATGAGGATCCCGAGGCTCGCTTCACCCCGCTGTTGAATCAGCTTCTCGTTGTCTGCAATGACCTTCTCGATCGTAGTTTCCAACTCCTCTTCAGAGACTGTCTTCAACCCAAGGCTGCTGATTGCTTCCGTGACGTTTTTTCCTTCATTCTTTGAGAGCCAGATGGTAACGTCGGAAATCGACTCTTTCATCAGACTCCCGGAGCCTATGCATCTGAAGATTTCTCGAATTTGCTCTTCTGAGACCTTGTTCACGTCGACACCGTCACGCTTCAGAGCCTTCATCGTCTCGGTCACGAATACGGCAACCATTGTCGGTGAAACATTGCTTTCCCCGACTATTGTTTCAAAAAGTTCGCCATGCTCAGAATCTAGGATCTGCTTGGCCAGCTTCTGATTTAGATCATAGGTCTTCGCCAGCCTTTCAAGCTTCTCTTCAGGCAGCTCCGGCAGGTGAGAACCAATCTCTTTCAACCATTCTTCCGTTATCTGCATAGGCGGAATGTCAGTTTCTGGGTACATTCTCGCCGCTCCGGGTCGGGGTCTCATGTATCTCGTCGTTCCATCCGGGTTAGCCGCCCTGGTCTCTGCCGGCACACCCTCCAATGTCTCTCGTGCTCTCTCAACAACAGCTTTCAACGCATCTCTGGCATTGTCAAAGCTATCTGCTACGAACACCACTGCATCCTGCTCTTCCGCCTTGACGATGCTTCTGATTTCTTCGACCTCTTTCGGCGTCACGCCGTACGCTGGCATCTCATCAGTGTGGAATATTCCGCCGACTCTTCCCCAGAACCTGGCCCTATCAGCCATTTCGGTTCCGAGTCGAAAGTTTGGAAGCAGTTCCCATTTCAGGAATCCATTGAATTTGGGAAGCTTGACAGCTAATACTTTTTGTTTCATATCAAGCGCCTTTCGAATGACTTTACAATTCGTTTGTTTGAAAACGTCTGTGATATCGAAGAACTCTTCTTTTACATCATCCTTTTTCATGGCGCTCTTCTTCAGCTCTTCGCTTATCTTGATTAGGTTCAGTTGGCGTTGAACTTCATACTCGACGGCCAATGGAACAAGCTCGAGTTCCTGAACTCCTTTGATCTCTATCAGCATGCCCTTGGGGATTGATATGTTCAGGTCTTGGCGTATTGTGCCTAGTCCGCGCTTGACTTTTCCCGTAGCGCGCAGGATTCTTCCGATGGCAAGCGCAACCTCTCCTGCCTCTTCAGGGGATTTTATTACCGGTGCGGTTGCGATTTCTATCAGTGGCACGCCCAGTCGGTCTATGCGGTAGTGCATGATGCAACCCTGTTCGTCTCCCGTCTTCCTTGCTGCATCTTCCTCAAGACTGGTATGTTGGATCAGGACGGTTTTTTGCCCCACCTGTATTTTGCCGTTCAGGGCGACAACGCAGGTTCTTTGGAAGCCGGTTGTGTTCGAGCCATCAATAACTGTCTTACGCATTACGTGGATTTCGTCTATGGGTTCTGCTCCCATCATGAGAGCCGCCGTCAAGACAGTCTCAACTGCCTCTATGTTGAGTGGATGAGGGGGTTCCTCGTCCATTTCGACGAGACACGACGTTTCGGAGTTTGCCTCGTATTTGATTCTCACTCCCTTCTGAAACTCAAAATAGGCTGCTGAATCTATCTGGCCCAATTCGCTTTGCGTGGGTCTGAGCCCTCGAAGGAAGGTTATCTCTGGTTCTTCTTTGAAGAGTTCCGGCCTACATTGGCAGAAGAGTTTGGCTGCCGTATCCAGTTGCTGGTGAATTTCGAGTCCTACTTTCAATCCTATTTCATCATAATCAACTTTAGACATGGTCATAACCTCCTACTGATCTCCTGTCTTGTCGAGGAGAGTTCTGGGCGAAAACTCGTCTGCAATGTTCGTTGTGAGGAGCTTCTTCGCCTCCTCAATGTCGTGTGTCTGTCCGAGCACCCACATGAGCTTGACGAGGGCTGTTTCAGGAATCATGTCTTCCAGGGGGATAACGCCGAAAGCGAGCAGGTCGCGACCGGTCGCGTAGACATTCATGTTTATGCGTCCCCAGATGCACTGGGACGTCATAGCAACTACGATGTCGTGTTCTACGGCTTTTCGTATGGGTTCGAAGAGGTACTTGCTGACATGGCCTAGTCCTGTTCCCTCCAGGATTATGCCCCTATATCCTTTGTCAATATGCCAGTCGAGCATGGCTGGGTTCATGCCCGGGTGGAATTTCAACAACGCGACCTTTTCGTCGAATTCTGGTTTCAAAATGAGCTTTCTGGCGTGGTCACGCTTCCTGTAGTCATGGGTCAACATGGTGATTTTTCGGTCCGTAACCTTGGCCAGGGGCGATGCGTTCACAGACTTGAACGTGTCTCTTCTGCTGGTGTGGCACTTTCTGACTTTCGTTCCTCTGTGAAGCACTATTGCCTTGTCCGAGGGGGTTTCGTGGAAGGCAAGTGTCACCTCGGCGAATGGGGCCTTCGTGGCCGCAGTAACGGCGCCTATCAGGTTCGTTGCAGCATCCGAGCTAGGCCGGTCTGCTGAGCGTTGCGCGCCCACAAGCACTACAGGCACCGGCAGGTTCTGTAGGGCGAAGCTCAACGCGGCAGCCGTGTAGCCCATAGTGTCCGTCCCATGCGGGATCACGACCCCGTCGACGCCTTTGTTTATTCGTTCGGCAACTGCCCTAGAGATTTCTGTCCAGTGCTTTGGGGTTATGTTTTCGCTGAAGAGACTGAAAAGTATCTGTGTATCTATGCGGGCTATTTCAGCCAGTTCCGGCACGACACTGTAGAGGTCGCTGGCCGAAAGGGCTGGCCGAACTGCTCCTGTTCTGTAGTCCACACGGCTGGCTATTGTTCCGCCCGTGCTCATAATTGTTACTTGCGGCAACTCTAGGTTTTGTTCAGGGGTTGGAGGCGTGCTGAAAGTCGGTTTGGATCCTTCGCCTATTTTTTCAATCTTTGTGTCTACTGCAACGCGTACGCCGATGTTGTAGCCGCTTTTCAGTTTTATAACAACATGTTTTTCGTCGCCGTATTCAGACCTGGGTATCAGTATTCCCTCATAAACTCTGTCCTTCCTTGAAACTCGCACCCTGTCGCCTATCTCAACCGCGGCCTTTTTCAGGATATCCCGTGCTTCTCCACTGTAACCGGAAGTCTCATCTTTCTCGCTCACGTTCAGTTCTCCAACGTTTTTGACATGTACGCGCCATCATACCGATAGCCAAACCGCATGTAATACTGCTTGGTGCCCAGTGCACTTATGACGAGGGTCTTTTTTAAGTTATAATCTTCCCTCGTGATGCGTTCTGCCTCGATCAATAGCATGCTGCCGTATCCCTTATGTTGCCAAGCTTCCCCGACGTGCTTGCCCACGGGGACTAAGGGTCCGTAAACATGGAGCTCTCGCACTATCGAACATGGTTCTGTCTTTATTTCTGGTCTATGAGCTTCTTGCGATGGGACGCGGAGTCTCAGATAACCGATTAGCAGGTCGTTACGAGGGTCTTCTGCTGAGATGAAGATTTCTTCTCCCTTCGACGCTTGGTATCTCGTGGTTAGAAGCTTGATGTCTTTCGGGTTTACTTTGGTTCCTTCAGATGCCATGCTGTGTCCAACTTCTCTGCAGCGTATACACTTGCATCGGAGGCCTTGCTCCGTTAGTTTCTGATGGATGACTTCGCGTAGATCGCTTCGTTTGACTCCTGCGACGATGAGCCTTGCAGGAATATCTCGTTGGACACGCATTATACGAATCCATCTGGGGACAGTCTTTTTTATTTCCGCGATCAGGCTGGCGGCTTCCTCGGTCGTGTATGGCTTGTACCCGCCCTGAGAGTACCATTCGTATGTTTTAGTGCCTTTCAAGACTAGGCATGGATAGATTTTGATCATGTCCGGCTTGAAGTCCGGGTTCGAGAAAATCATGTTAAAAGCTTCGAGGTCCTGTTTTCTGTCTGACCCGGGCATTCCAGGCATCAGATGGTAGACTATCTTCAATCCGGCGTCTTTCATTATACGCGTGGCTTCGACCACATCTTGAACCGTGTGCTTTCTGCCTACTAGACCATAGATCTTGTCGTTCGGGTTCTGCACCCCGAGTTCGACGCGTGTGACGCCCATGCTGAGCATCTGATCGACGTGAGACTCTTTGGCCCAGTCGGGTCGGGTTTCAACAGTTATGCCAACGTTTCGGATCCTTGATGTTTCTGCAGTCTTCTGTACTTCTTCAATGTTTGCAGATTCCTTGTTTGTGATCGCATCCAGACACCGTTGGATGAACCACTCTTGATAGTCCATGGGAGTGGCTGGAAAAGTGCCGCCCATGATGATGAGTTCAACCTTGTCAACCTTGTGCCCGATAGCCGTAAGCTGTTCGATACGCTTCTTCACCTGCTCGTACGGATCAAATTTGTTCTGCAGCCCTCGCATTGCAGCGGGTTCAAAGCCGGTGTAGCTCTGAGGAACGCCTATGGAAGGGCCGCCCGGACAATAGGCGCATGGTTCAGCCTGCGGACATTGATAAGGCTTCGTCATCACGGCTACTACGGTGACTCCTGAGATCGTGCGCGTCGCTTTTCTTCGCAGAAGTGGAAGGAGTTTCACCTCTTCTTTGGCTTGAAGTATGCCTATTATCTCAGAGTTCGAAGGCATTTTTGCAAGCTGGTATTTTTTTGCGACGTGGATTTTGACGCGACTGAGATCATCGCCTGTAGGTTCAGACAAGCAAAGCAGTGCTTCAACGATTTCTCTCAGTGCAGCCTTCGTGATCAAGCAGAACTCGACCATCGATAAGAGTTGCAAGGACATAGAAATAAACTCGTTCGGTCCTCAGAAGATATTTATGTGAAAACGGCTTATGCTGGGAGATCTCAGCGGTGAGAAAGCGTTGCAGCTTGGCTCAAGGCTAAATCAGTATCTTCAGCATTTTCGTATGTTTAGCCGCAGTTCCCAGCTTTTTCTGGTAGCTACGGTTTTTCAGGGGCTAGGCTCCGGAATCTGGGCGGTAATATTCTACTATTACTTGCTTCAAGTGGGTTTCCAAACGAGCTTTGTAGGCAACATGTTCACGGCAAGTGCCATTGCGACTGGTCTAATCGCGCTACTGGCTGGTCTTCTCTGTGAACGTATTGGGCCTAAGAGGGCTATTCTGATAGGGCTGACGGCCAACTTGGTTAATCTAGGTCAAATCCTCGTTTTGCAGCCGGCAAGCTTACTGATTGCGAGTCTTGCTTCAGGCTTAATCGGGACGATATCATCCGTTGCTTCCGCACCATTCATGGTAGAAAACAGCAGCCCAGAGGAACGCACGTATCTATTTAGCTTTCAATCCGCGTTGGGGATAGCCATGGCGGTCGCAGGCAGCATAATCGGCGGTTTCATGCCTGACTTATTCGACGCTAAGCTGGGATTACCGACTGGGCTGAATGGTTCGCCAGTAGGGTATAGAATATCTTTGGCGATTTCTATCGCTCTGTCTTTGGCAGCTGTGTTTCCTATCCTTTTTGTGAAGCAGAGCAAAAGGTTGGAAGGACAGAGAATGACCGACCTCCTGAATCTCAGGAACATAAAGAGCTCAAAGACGATAATCAAATTCATGATACCAACTGCCTTGATAGGCCTCGGCGCTGGTTTTGTTATACCGCTCGTTAACCCTTTTTTCAAGAACAGACACAGGGCCACACAGGAACAGGTCGGTATCATCTCTTCTCTCGGCAACATAACGTTAGGTCTAGCTATTCTGGTGACTCCAGTAATGTCGAAAAGGCTGTCAAAGGCTAGGATCGTCGTGTTGTGCGAATATCTTTCCATGCCTTTCATCATGCTTACCTCTTTTTCTCCAAACCTGACGTGGGCCAGTGGTTCGTATATCGTACGAACTGCCTTGATGAACATGGCGGGTCCTATAGGAACTACGTTTCAGATGGAGTCTGTGACACCGGTAGAACGTGCGACGACGAGCGGTTTGATGATCATGTCTGACAACATCCCCAGGGCCGTGACAGCCTCAATTTCAGGGGCGATGATGACGAACAGCGACTACTTTTCCCCTTTTCTTTACATGACCGTTGCCTATTTCATAGCCAGCACATTATACTTCATATTTTTCAGAAACGCCGAGGCCAAGCCAGCTAAACCTTCGCTGCGCGACTCCTAGCGTAGACTATTCTGCCATCAACGATAGTCATTTCCGCCTTGATCAACTTGATATCATCAGGGGAGACGCTGAAAAGGTCCCCCGAAAGAATTGTGAGGTCGGCGAGTTTGCCAGGTTCAATCGTTCCCCTCCTATCTTCTTCGAAGGCTGCATAAGAAGCATTTGAAGTGTACGTCTTCAGAGCTTCCTCAACCGTCAAGGCTTCTTGGACGAAGTTTTTTCTTGCGACAGCCGCCCATATGCCCAGAATGGGGCTGATCGGCTCCACGGGGCAGTCTGAACCGGAGATGACATTCAAGCCCTTGTCCATGAGTGTTTTGAATGGGTATGCCCAACGCGCACGAGTGTTGCCTATGCGGTTGACTAGCCAGAAGTCGGAGGCGACGAAATGTGGCTGCACAGATACTATGAGCCCGAGCCGTTTCATTCTTCGAATCAACTGGGGATTCAGAACTGAGGCGTGCTCAACCCTGTGCCTGTGGTTCTTCATCGGGTATTCCTTTAACGCTTTCTCGAAAGCGTTCAAGACGATTTCCACGGCATGATCTCCTATGGCATGAATTGCCAGTTGCAGACCTGCCTTGTGAGACTTCAGCACAAGCTCGTCAAGCTCTCTTTCCCTGTAAAGCATCATGCCACACGTGTCAGGCTTGTCAGAATAGGGCGCGTTCAGAGCTGCAGTGCGCGCTCCAAGCGAGCCGTCGGCTAGAATCTTGACAAAGCTTATCTTTACAAAGTCATTTTTGAAACCGGTTTGCAGCCCTAGCCCTTTTGGCAGGTCAAGCGATCGAACGGGGATCCCTAGACAAACTCTCAAGGGTATTCTCTTCTTGGAATAAAGCCCGCGGATGATGCCAATTTCTTTAGGAGATCCTGTTATCCAGTGTACGCATGTGAGTCCAGCCTCAACTGCTTTTTTGCATGCGAGAGTGCACGCCTGCTCAAGCTCCATGGGGCTTGGTCTAGGGATGGCTTTCCAGACTTGTCCCAAGGCGTTCTCTTCTAACAGGCCGTCGGGCTCTCCAGTGTTGAGGTCAACGTGCGCTTTTCCTCCTTTGATTGCGGTTTTCCCCGTTATTCCAACTTGCTGCAGGGCCTTGCTGTTGGCTACTCCTATGTGGCCGCAGACGCGAATTAAAAATGCTGGCCTGTCCGAAACCGCAGCGTCCAGGTCATGGCGTGTGGGATAGCGCTTTTCAGCGAATTTTTCTTGATCCCAGCGTCCGCCTAGGATCCATTTCTTTTCGGGATTCTTCTCAGCATGTTTGCGGAGGTTAGTCTGAAGCTCGGCTATCGACCGGGCATCTCTGAGATCCAGGGTTTGAAGGAACTGTCCAAAACTGATCATGTGCACATGGCAATCGGTGAGTCCTGGGACGACGGTATTGTTTTTCGCGTCGATTATATGCGTTGTTTTGCCTGAGTATTTTCGGATTTGTTCGTTAGAGCCAACTGCAACTATCTTGTTACCGTGGATTGCGACGGCTTCTGCCTTTGGTTGCTTCGGGTTCAGGGTTGCAACATGCGCATTCAGAATGGCAATTGTTGCTTCTAGCATATCCTTTTACTCTAGATTTCGAAAAGATAAACACTTAGCCTATTCTAGACCCAGTTCTGCCCAGCCTTTCTCTGGAGCATTATTCTTTTCTCGTAGTTTCGTTTGTTCCTGTACCGGGGACCTGGGCTTTTCTTTTCGCCAGCCTGTATCTTAGGAGTCTGGCCTCTGACTTTCCCTGCTTTCGAAAGTGAACCGTGTGTTGGCATTTAGTTTCACCGTTTTCATGTAGGAACGTACAGTAACTCTTAAACATTTCCGCATAACACTCAACTAATGCGCGGGGGTCGCCAAGCATGGCCAAAGGCGTAGAGCACTGCAAGAGTGCGCGGGCGCTTCAGGAGCCTATCCCTCAGGGGTTCGTGGGTTCAAATCCCACCCCCCGCACTTTTGGTGCCTAACAAGTGAAGGTCGAAAAGCGTGCACCTTGTGGTAAGTCTTCCAACAAACCCTTCTGCAATAGCAGTCACTACCCTACAGAACATGAGCTTGGAGAAATGTCTAATAACAAAGTTGAAGTTGAGTACAGCCTTGAGGGCATACTGACTTCTGAAGACAACGTTTTCGTCCTTTTCTGCGCTTTAGATAGTGCCCTTTTCCCCAGAGGTTCTCGCCCATATCCGCCAAGTTTTCTCAAGACAAAACCCGCACATGCGCACGTGTCTCGACTGATGACAAGGCAAGTCTCTGTGAGAAATGCTCTGTCGAACTCGTGCCCGCAATCCTTGTCTTCAGAAAAGGAAAAACAACAAGACGGCTGGATAGAGTGACAGGAGAAGAACTGACAGAAAAACAGCAGATTTCGTTGACACATGCTAGAGGAGTTTTGCTTTGAAGTCAACCTGCTCAAATGGCTAGTGGTGCTTGCTTCTGAAGCTAGTCTTCTCTCCACTTGAATAGTCTAGCTGCGGCCACGAAGGCGACAATCGTGATTACTGCTACTACCACCAAGTCTATCGTTGCTTGTGCATAATTGCTGTATACCATAACTCCATTGAGTCCTTCTATTATGTAGAACAGCGGCAGAACATGCGCGAAGTATTGCAGATACGAAGGCATGAGGGAGATTGGGAAGAACGTGCCTGCGAGAAACATCATTGGGAATGTTATCACGTTTCCGACGACGCTTGCAGTCTCGGCACTTTTTGATATGGTTCCCACCAGCATGCCTAAGGAAGCAAAGAACATCGGTCCAAGAATGAGGAACGGGATCAGCCAAATTGAAAGCACAATATGTGCGCCAAAGGCAATGACTCCCACGGCGACCATCAACAGAAATGAGGCCGTTGACAGAAGAATGTAAAATATGACTTTGGAGAATAGCCATTCCATCTTCGTGAGAGGGGTCAACGATAGTTGCTTGAACAGCTTTATTCTCTTGTACTCAGACGATATGTTTACGAGAGAAAACATCGGGCTGATGAGAATTGAAAAACCGATCAGTCCCGGAACCAGAAAATCGATGTATTTGTTCACCTTAGAATTGGCCGTCGTCTGGGTTATGCCGATGATCGCAGAGCCACCTGCGCGCGCTAGATTGAACCCGTTTATCACTCCAGTGAGCGTTCCACTCACAACAGCGCTTGAGCTTAGCGAGGGGTTGCCGTAGACTGTTACGTTAACAGGCTCGCGGTTGGCATAGTTCGTCGAGAAATCTGCGGGGATGACTATTCCATCCGAGGCGGAATGAGCCGAGAGGTATTGAGAGAAGTTCTCCGATGGATTTACCATTTTCAAGCTAAGCGTGCCCGATGTGTTGAGCGCGTTTATGAAGTTGGTAGTCGCATGGCCGATGTCTAGGGTGTCATGGTTCTGAACGTAAAGCGTTATGGTCCCCGAGGAGCCTGACGAGAAGATGGCGCCGAAAATGAGTATCAGAATCACAGGGAATATTAGACCGAAAAACAATCCTGCCGAATTTCTCAGATATCCACGACCAAAAAGGCGGAGGTCAGACGTGATTCTTCTTGCGCTGGTCATTCGTCCTAGCGCCTCCGATGATCGTCAGACTTACTACGATTGTTCTCAACTCTAATCTCGCCCTTCTCATCCATGGTTCCACTCACAAGTTTCACAAAAACGTCATCCAAACTATCACGCCGTGTGTGAAGATCGCCCCATTCAAGTCCTGACTGTTCGACAGCCGTCAAGGCTGCCAACGCATCATGTTTTTGACTGACAGGTATGCTAACTAAGCCCTTGCCGGTGTACTCGGCCTTCAGATTCGTGTGCCCAATGATGTAGGCAGCCAATTTCTCCGTTCCATGGATTTCTAACCTTTCTCCTGAACCGTAGGATTCAATGATTTCTTCAGTGGTTCCTATGGCAACTATGTGTCCATGGTTCATGATGGCGACCCTGTCGGAAAGCTGCTCAGCCTCGTCAAGGTAATGAGTCGTCAGAATCACCGTTCTGCCCTTACTCTTTAACCCTCTTATAACGTCCCAGATCACCCTTCTCGCGTTCGGATCAAGTCCCGTGGTCGGTTCGTCAAGGAAAAGAAGCTCAGCAGAATTTACGAGTGAGAGCGCAAGGCCCATCTTCTGCTTCTGCCCTCCAGAAAGATCCTCAAAAAGGACCTTGGCTGAATCACTCAGCAATACTTGTTTTAGGATCTCATCTGGGTCGACGTTCACGCCGAAAAGATCTGCGTAATATTTTACTGCTTCCCTCGGCGTTGCCTTGTCAAAGAAAGTGAAGTCCTGAGGTATGACCCCGATTCTCCTGTGAAGCAAGTAGCTGTTTCCCCAAGGATCAAGACCAAGCACCTTCACAGTACCTCCGTCGCGTTTCCGCAGGCCCTCCATGATCTCAATCAGCGTCGTCTTGCCCGCACCGTTCGGGCCAACAAGAGCGAAAACTTCCCCCTCGTCTACCGAAAAAGAAACTCCGTCAACCGCTTTCAGATCGCCATACGATTTCTTGACGGAAGAGATCTCAACCGGCATCATTTGAAGCTCAACCTCATTCAATCATCCCGTTTACTAATTACGTGAAATTAGCAGAGTCCATTGCACGCAATCGTTCTGCATGAGGGTGTGCGGTGTTGGAGATATAGTTTTTGGATTGAATTTGTGAACCGTCGAATGCGCCTTATTCATATAGCTTGCTTAAGCAAAATCGCCTCGCTGTGATGCCAAGTCAGTCCGTGCTAGCTGGCAGCCTGCGTTCATTTTACTTTAAGGGGTCTGCAATAGAATTGGTTGTATGCAGCAAGTGTTTTGGAACTTTTCTTGAGGCCGGTGTACATGTGTTCTTCGATGGTTAAATCTTCGATCATGCGGTGTTTTTGGTAGTCTTCTTGGCTTTTCCATCCCATGAACCCAACAAATTCCGTGGGATTGTAGTAGTTGTAGAAGGCTCGGCAAAACGCGAGTCCTTCGATGGCGCGCAAATCCTTAGACATGTCGCGTATGATTTGGTTCCATTGTTCTAGTTTCTTGAGTGCTATTAGTCCATGTGAGATTACGATTAAGTTGGCCGGTTTTTTCTCGGGCACGTCATATTGGACTTCTTTGATTTCCTTGCAGAAGATCTCGAAGTACAGCCCAGGTTGGAAATAGGCAGAAGCAATTCTGTCGTCCTTTCTCACTTTCATGATGCTCTCGGCCGCATCATTGTGGGCTTTTTCGCTTTTCCATCTTGTGTTGCTCCAAATGATGTGTGGCTGTTGAATACACTGATAAAACTCTCTTTCCAGGACACCGATTTCCCGTGTGAATGTCTTTTCAGAATCAACAAAACCACTGATCTGTTGTTCGAGCTCACCCTGGCACACGATAGCTGTACATATCGTAAACATAGACATTTTCGGTTCTCTCGCGTAATACATCAGTGATGAACGTTCACATTAAATGTCTTTTGTCTATGCCCCATGCTATCAACGCGCATATTGAAACTTATAGGACATGACGTAGAAACTTACGGTGACTCTTCCGTTGCTGATCATTTGATTTGATCTAATGAAAAGTCTTTATGTTTGCATGCCCACAGAGTATCGCTTTGACCGTGAGGTGAGTGGAATCGTGAGATTAGCCTTTTTTGAAATCAAAGATTGGGAAGAAAAATACCTGAAAAAGAGGCTGAAGGGTCATTTCTTGAAATTCTCAAATGGAATGCTTAGTTTGGAAAATGCTCAGCAAGTCAAGGATTTTGACATACTTTCTGTTTTCATCTATTCCAAAATCGATAGACAAATCGTTCAGCAAATTCCCTCCTTGAAATTGATAGTAACGAGATCCACTGGATTCGATCACATCGATTTAGGAGCATGCAAAGAAGCGGGGATTACCGTTTGCAATGTTCCTTCTTACGGGGAGAACACGGTTGCCGAGCACACTTTTGCTCTGATTCTGTCCTTGTCTAGAAACATATGCAAGACTTGCGTGAGGCGGTTCGGGTATGATTTCTCAATAGAGGGTTTAAAGGGGTTTGACCTGAAAGGAAAAACTATTGGCGTAATCGGCGCTGGGCGAATTGGTCTACATGTGATAAGGATTGCGAATGGTTTTGGCATGAACATTTTGGCCTACGATGCCTATCAAAATAAGCTTCTATCTGAAGTGTTGGGGTTCTCGTACGTTTCGCTGGAAGACCTCTTGGCGAGGTCAGACGTTATCACGCTGCATGTGCCCTCCAATGAGTCTACGCGTCATCTCATCAATAAGGATACGATTAAGCTTATCAAAAAAGGTGCCGTCCTCATAAACACTTCAAGGGGAAGCGTCGTCGATACTGAGGCGTTGATTGAAGCTCTTGACAAGAAGATCTTGGCAGGCGTTGGACTCGACGTCATTGAGGGCGAGGAGCTCATAAAAGAAGAAAAACAACTCTTATACGACCCAAAGAACCTAGAAGTCTTAAGCAATCTCGTCAAGGACCACATTCTTCTAAGTAAAGATAATGTCGTCTTCACTCCACACATAGCTTTTTACAGCCAAGAAGCACTCGAAAGAATTCTCGAAACAACAATGCAAGACGTGGCTGCTTTCATATCAGGAAAACCGCAGAACGTCGTTTAACCAAGCCCCAATGCCCGCCATATTCCGAGGAAACCATCAAAAACAGCTGGAAAACACACTGAACGGCGCAATGAATGCCCGCTAATTCACCAACGCAATTCAACAAACTTGTCCGATAGTTTCTGGAGCGCGCGGCACGGGCTTAATGTTTATATGTTCTTTTGTCCAAGTTCGTATCATGCCGTACAGGCGTAGGAAATCTCACAGCGTTAGAAATGTATTAATCGCTATAGTCGTCTTGATACTTGTCATAAGCATAGTCGTGGTGGCCTTTCAGATGAATGGTGGCAAGCCGAGCAATTCCTCAAGTCAGTCTTCTGGTGCGACTAGAGTTCTTCTGGTGACAAGCATGGGCAACATCACGATCGAGTTGTATGATGACATGCCGATAACCGCTGGAAACTTCAGGAACTTGACGGAGCACGGCATCTATGATGGAACCACTTTCAACAGGGTTGCTCAGGGCTTTGTCATTCAGGGAGGAGACGCTTTAACGACCAAGGGAATAACCGTGCCACCTATCCAGGATGAACTCCCAAACAAACACAGCAACGTGCAATACTCAGTAGCTATGGCAAAAACGGGCGAAGCCAACTCTGCGACGAGCCAGTTCTACATAAACCTGAAGGATAACTCCCTTAACTTGGACGGCTTTTACTCAGTTTTCGGTCATGTAATCGCAGGCATGAAGATCGTAGATGATATTGGCAGTGTTGCCACAAATCCTGCGAATGATGGCAAACCAATTCACGACGTGACGATAATACAAGCACAAATCATCGGATAGCTGGCCTTGGCGCGGCGAACAAGCATCATTCTGTCTTTGATTTTTCTCCGTGTTTTGTAAAGTATTTTTTCAGTGGATCCCAGTAGAACTCAACCCATCCTTCGGCAATTTCATCAGCCTGCTCAGCGGGCACGTTTGAATGAATCATAGATATTTCCGTGCCACTTTTTGTCTTCTTGAAAGTCAATTCCAGCTCAGATGGTGGAAAACGATCAGGCCAGTCTGTTGTAGTCCATTCTTGGACGATCTTCTTTCCCTTTTGGAGCTCAAGGTTTTTGCCCCAGATGTATCCGTCCCAAGCGGTAAATTCTCCGCCGACCTTCGAATCGGACGTCGCTTTGCTGCCTGTGAACGCGGAATGTTTCTTGGCTTCAACGAATGCGTCGTAGACCTCGTCGGGAGTGGCTGGAATTGACGCCTTTTGCCGTATAGTTGTAGTTTTCGTGCTCATGTTGTATGCCTTCGTATGCGTCGATTATTCTAGCACGAGGATGTTTCTTTTGCGGCCTAGGTCTTTGAGTATCTTCGGCCAGACGGTGACGCTGACTTCGCCCAGGTGCGCCTTCTTAAGTATGGCCATCTGCGTCCTGGATTGTCCAATGCCTCCGCCTATGCTGAGCGGAATCTCATTTTTGAGTATGCCTTGATGGTACGGGTACTTGAGGAAGTCAAGTTGTCCAGTGATTTCCAGTTGTTTCGTGAGGGTCTCGCCGTTGACGCGAATTCCCATCGACGAAAGCTCGTGGCGCCGTTTTGTCACGGGGTTCCATACGAGGATGTCTCCGTTAAGACCGTGCATGGGTTTGCCGTCCTTGGATTTCGTCTCAGTGACCCAGTCATCATAGTCGGCGGCCCTCATCTCGTGTGGGTAACCGTCCTTGAGGGTCCATCCGATTCCGTAAATGAAGATTCCCGGGTACTCCTGTAGAATCTTCGTCTCGCGCTGCTTGCGCGGCAAGTCGGGATATTTGTCGAGGATATCTTCAGCATGAACAAACGTGAGCCTGTCCGGCAAATCTGGATACTTGTCCGTCTTGAGCTTCGGAAAAACCTTCTGAACGTGCTTCTCGGCGCCTTTGATGACTTTCCATATCTTCTCCACGGTGTCAGTCAGATACCTCAGGTTCCGCTCCTTCTCTGTTATCGCCTTTTCCCAGTCCCATTGATCCACGTACGCACTGTGGTCGTGATCGAGGAAGTAATCCTTTCGCACAGCTCGCATGTCGGTGCATAAGCCCTCACTTGGCCTCATTCCGAACTCCTTCAGGGCCATTCTCTTCCATTTGGTTGCAGCTTGCACCACTTGAGCATCGACCGGATGCTTGTCATAATCATTCGAAATGTGGAACTGAATGGGTGTTCGCGAACCATCGCGGTCCAAAAGATCATTCACGCCGCTCTCAACATCCACGATCAGGGGAACTTGAACCATTATCAGGTCGAGTTCTTTGCAGAGGTTCTCTTCAACATAACGCTTGACCTCAAAGATTGCTATTTGCGTCTCTTTTGGGTTCAAAATAGAGTGGTAATCATTAGGGAGAACCTTCTCCAATTCTTCGTAACTGCCAATGCCTGGACCGGCAAGGTCTGCTTTTTTGTCTGCCGACATGCTGATCAACAGATCGGATGTTTTAGGCGGCAATATAAGTTTTTGGTGGTTTGAGGGCCGAAAAGCCGTTCAGATTTTGGTTTCAAGCGAGTACGAGTTATAGGAGAAAATAAGAGATCAGACAATTACTTTATTGGGATAATACTCATAAACAGAAAGAACAGGAGGTGTCAGACTATGAATGGCAGGAATTGTACATGTGGCGCAGCCATGCTTTTTGCGGAAAACGCGTCTTTCAGGGTTGGGGGAACTAGCGGTGGTTGGAAACTGCTTTTTGGGGAGTGGGCGGAGCTTGGGGAAAGCATGATCCCATTGGAGATACATGTTTGTCCGCAGTGTGGAAGAATCGAGCTGGTGGCTGCCGAGGAAACGAAGCAACGTTTGATGAAGCTCTCAGGTGGAAGAAAACCATGAATGGTGTCATGCGGTGTCCTGAATGAGAGGGAAGAAATGGAACAGGCGAGCGAAGTGGCAAATGGGAAAATTGGCCAAGATGCGTCCGGCAAAATTGCGTGATCTTGTGGAGATAGAATTATTCGCCTTTGCTGCAAAAAACACGGTCGCATTAGGCACTGCAAGGAATTGGAGAATGGAATAGGTCATGAATGACCACGGCTCTCCACAGAATCGCCAGAGCAAGAGTCGGGAAACCAACGGAGCGAAGGCTTGCGAGAATGACTTGAACCCCTTGGAGGAACAAATACTTTCGCATTTGGCTACGACAGGCTCAAAGGACATAGATGAAACTGCAAAAGGAATATCAGCGTCTTATGATCAGGTCTACGCGGCCTTCTACTCTTTGGAAAAGAAAGAAATGATAAACCCAGTAGGCAAGCTGTCCTACAGAGGCCGAAGCTATGATACCTTCTGGCTTGCAGAGAAGGGATTATTGGAGGTCCTGTTGAAAGGAGAAGATTCGAAGCTTGTTCTTGAAGTGGTCAAGAGAACCTTCCCGAAGTACGATGACATGTCACTGTTTGCACAGATCGCGTGTCGCCTTCCTCAAAGAGCGCTGAGGCTCGTCTCATCTCTGTATCCTTCTGTATCCTTACAAGTCGGCATAGAGGAAATCCTGAACCTTGTCTTCATTCATTCAGATCTAAGTGTGGACGAACTGAAAACACTGTACGACATTGTAAGAGGAAGCCCCCATCACAAGAAAATCGCTGACAAAACCATCAAGAAAGCCAGTAATAGATTTGAGGAGTTGAAGAAGATAATAGGTGTCAAATACGAGTGAAAATGAAGCGCGTGTGAAGGGGAGGTTATTGAACCTGGACCTGCCGTTTTTGGAACAAGGTCCTCGTGACTCATAGGAAATAAGTGAAGAAGGGTGCTGAGCCATGAATGAAGCTAAGAATTGTCCCAAATGCGGCGGAGAACTTGAAAAGGGTGTCATGCAGCTTTCTCCTCGCGGCGGCGACATAGTCTTTTGGGGCGCGTTGAATATCGAAGAGAAACTGATCGCCCAGTACTGGCAAATACGTGATCTCCCTGCTTGGCGGTGCAAGAAGTGCCAACTTGCTGTCTTTCTTTATGGAGAAAACAAAGGTGTTAAGCCATGAATGAAAGTGAAGTTAAGAAGTGCCCAAAGTGTCATGGGAAAATGGACAGAGGTTCTGAGCAAACGTTGGACGATGCGTTTAGATGCACTCGTGGAGGAACTGAGGGCCCTAATAGACTTGAGAAATACAACTTCAAGATTCAGCCTTACTACTGTGAGAACTGCGGATATGTAGAATTCTACAAGGAAAAGAAGGCAGATGTCAAACCATGAATGAAGTCTTGAATCGAGATTCCACGTGGAAAAACAACGAATCTCCACGTGGAAACTGCCACAACAAAAGCGACTCCAAAACAACAGTAAGCCTCTACCTGAGCAAAACCCTAGTCGAAAAGGCTAGAAATCATAAGCTAAACCTGAGCAGAATCACGGAGCAGGCTCTATCAAGCATTCTCGACTACCTAGAAACCCAAAACCACAAACAAGCTCAAACATTCTTAATCCATGTTCTTTCCAAGAAAATGGAGTGGACGGGGCGGGATTTGAACCCGCGGCCTCCACGATGCCAACGTGGCGATCGTACCAGACTGATCTACCCGCCCACTTGGGGTAGCTTATGCAGCTAAACGATTGCAGACAACTATAAGCATTTCTTACAATCAGCCATGGTGCAGGTACTCTCTCAACAGGGCGTCTACTTCATCTGGTTTTCCAGTGAGTTTTTTCCATAAGTCATGGTCATCGTAGGCTTTTAGTTTCTCGATAGTCCTATCAATGAGTCTCTTGGGAAAAATGTCCTCCGCCTCATAGGCTCGCCTATCTTTCTCAAGATTGTCTGCTGCTTCATTGCAGGAACTGGGTAGAGTCTTGAGTCTTTCATGTTTGTCGCTTCCGCCGTCAACGTGCAAGTTTTCGGCAAGTTTTCTTGTTTCTTCAGGATTCTGCAAGCCATAGTCTATCGCTAGGGCCAACGCGGCGAAAAGAAGGTACGTGTTCGCAAAGGCATCTGGTGCCCTGTACTCGAAAGTTTCTAAGCAGCTCCGCCCTCTTTCATTCTTTTTTCTGTGGCTCCACCACAGGGGAATTCGTATCAACGCCAGGCGATTTCTCGAACTCCAACAAATATGCATCGGAGATTCCTTACGCGCGATGAATCGCAGATAAGAAACCGGAGTCGTGTTTGCAAACGCCGCAAGGCTGGGCGCGAACCTCAAGATTCCACCCATCATCATCAGGGCTTCATCACTCAACGTTCCATCTGAGGCTGCAACAATGTTCTCGTTATTTCTTGTTGCGCACAAGTGGGCGTGCATTCCGTTTCCAGCGTGTTCCATCGAGATCTTCGGCGAAAAGGAGGCCACAACTCCGTGATTCAAACAAACGTTCCGAACGATCCATTTTGCAATCGTAACCGTGTCAGCCATCTCTTCCAGATCCTTGGCCATGAATTCAATCTCATGCTGCTCCATAACCAATTTGTCCCTAGTCAGTATACGACCTACTTCGCAATGTCCGTATTTTGTGGCGATGCCCTGCTCGGCAAGTGTAGCGAGAGCCTCATTCCTGATGGTCTCGAACCTAGCGAAGGGCGCAGATTCATGATAGTTTTTGTCCTGCTCTTTCGGCAAGAGGGTTTCATCTTCCAGCCTAGAGATGACGTAAAACTCAAGCTCGGCCAAAGCCTTCATTGTGATGCTAGTAGAGGAACGAAGCTTCTCCACAGCCCGCCTCAAAATGTTCATCGGAGCAACACTCAGCGGCTTTCCATCTTCATCTAAATAGTCACACAAAATGTTCAACGTAGGAATCGACGCAAAAGGATTGATGAATGCCTTGTCAAACCTCGGCGATATGTACATGTCACTTTGACATGGGTCGATGAACGAGAACAAACTTGACCCGTCGACTCTCTCACCCAAATCCAGTATCTCTAAGAGTCGCACTTTGTCTGCAGCTGAAAAGCTCAGGGTCTTCAAGCGCCCATCCTCTGGGACATGGCACAGATTAACAATCTTGATACCTTTTTCATTGACGAACTTCACGACGTCCTCCTTTTCAGAGAAACTCAAAGATCCTGACATGAAGATCCCTGCTTCGAATCAGCATCCTGACCATTCCAGAAATCCAATATTTTAAGTCTTTCATAAAACTTCGGCAATACGAGCTTAAATCAAGGTTTGGCTACAAATTGCTCATGGTAAGCATTTACGCCAGTCCAGTTTTTTTGAGCTTACTATGGAAGAATGCGCCCCATGCCGTGTGCTTGTTGTCGATACTTACGGCAAAGAGTTATTGAGAAGATGGAAAAAGAAACAATACTGAGATGTGCCCTTTCATGGCCACTGCACCTTGTCGTAAAATCCCATACCTTATTATGAATAAGTATGGATATGTCTTCATATGGATACGATTTGAGGATTCGCTACGTTTATCTACAAAAGTGGTGTTTGATATGTTAGCGGAACGGTCGAATAGTGATGTCTAAGAAGCCCCCATCCAGAGACGAAGCATTGGAAGCGATAGATTTCATAGTCAACGTGCTGAAGGAGCATGAAAAGGACTTAGACAGACTCATAAATGAACTTGGCACAGTAACGGAAAGAATGGGAGACACGGGGGAACTAAGCGGAAAGGTAGAGAAAGTCGAAGAGAGATTAAGCACATTACAGAATGAGATAACAAACTTGATCACCTACTTGTCTGGTCCACATGAAACGATCACATTGTCAGCGGGGCAACCCCCCAACCGAAAAGAGGACGTCACGCAGGGGAAAGAAATTCGAGGGCCTCCGGTCATTATGCGCTGCAAGCAATGGGAGGACTTTCAGAATATGGCCTCGCACGCTCAATCCGTGTCCTTTCTGTTCAGGGAGCCAGAGAAGACCTTTCAAGTAGATGCGTTGAAGAACAATCAGATAGTAACCTACAGCGGTGAACTTCCAAAATCAACCTCATTGTTGAAAGCTTGGCTGGCCAAACAGTTAAGCGTCGAAGAGAAAAATGTTCTTGAAGGCATATTGGCCATAGGCTAACTTTTTTTGCGTCTGTAGGCGTCGGTGCTTAGTAAACCTTTTATAGTACAATGGTATCTTAAGTCTTACGAAGCACTGGAGGGCCAAGGTTGAAGGCTAGATTCCAAGCAGCCATTAACGGTTTTCTCCGTTTTCGAAGCCTTCTCCTTTCTCCTCGATGACGGAAATGGCTGGTTGGCTCGCCAACAAACGATGAAGCTCTCCTCTGCAAACAGCAATGAAGATGGACACCTTGAAGGGAAACGAAGCGCCCATTCAGAAACTAAATGAGGAATTCGCCAAACTCGAATCTACGATGCAGGAACTGCACCTTCTGAGATGCGTGGCTAACGATTTGAAGAACTATGGAAGAATGATTAGGCTGAAAAGATACGACTAGTTTAACTCACTCATACACTTCTAAGCCTTTTTTGGAGCAGCGGAAGACGGCTGATATATTACTCTGCAAAATGGCGTTCTGAAAGCAAAGTATAACTAGCCACGTTAACATTCGATGTAACACCGAACAAACTTGTTGGAGCCCGACTGGGCATGCTCACATTGTACAATTCTCTTACAAGAATTAAACAGCCGTTCAAGCCGCTTAAGGCTAATATTGTTAGCATGTACAACTGTGGTCTGACTGTCTATGATTATACTACCATAGGAAACTTGAGATCTTTCACTTTTGCTGATGTCCTGAGAAGGTACCTAGAGTACAGTGGCTACACGGTTAAGCAAGTAATGAACTTCACGGACGTTGGTCACATGGTTGAGGATGTTGACATAGGCGAAGACAAAATGGTTGCAGCAGCGGAAAGAGAAAAGAAGGATCCATGGGCGATCGCCGACTTCTATATCAAAGTTTTCTTAGAGGACGCTCGAAAGATGAATTTTGAGGAGCCGATGGCCAGGCCGAGAGCCACGGACCACATCAATGAGATGATAGTCCTGATTCAGAGGATCATAGACAAGGGCTACGCGTACATTGTGAATGGTGATGTCTACTTCGACGTGACGAAATTCAGGGATTATGGGAAGCTCTCAGGCAACACGATTGAAAAACTGAAGACAGGCGCAGGTGGAAGAGTGAAACCCAACGCTGAAAAGAGGAACCAGTACGACTTTGCACTGTGGATAAACGATCCAAATCACATCATGAACTGGAAATCTCCATGGTGCGAGAAGGGGTATCCAGGCTGGCACATCGAATGCTCAACCATGGTCATGAAGTATTTGGGAGAAACCATAGACATCCACACCGGCGGGGTAGACAACCTCTTTCCGCATCATGAGAATGAGATCGCACAAAGCGAAGCAGCCACGGACAAGAAGTTTGTCAACTTTTGGCTTCATTGTGAGCACCTACTCGTCGATGGTCAGCGGATGGGCAGAAGCCTCCGCAACTATTACACGTTGAGTGATCTGATGGCGAAAGGCTATGACCCAAAGGCCCTGCGGTACCTGCTTCTGTCAGGTCACTACAGGCAGCAGTTAAACTTTACCTTTGAGGGATTGGAAGCTGCAAAGAATGCTGTTGACCGATTGACCAACTTCACATATAGACTGTTGGACGTCGATGGTGAGGGTTCAAGCAAGGAGATCGAGCAGCTGATTAACCGAGTCAAAAAAGGTTTCGCCGATGCTATGGATGACGATCTAAACATAGGCCCAGCGTTAGCAGAGCTGTTTGAGTTTGTGAGAGAAGTCAACAACCTTATTGGTGCTGGCAGACTTAGCAAACTGGAAGCAAAGCAAGTCTATGATATCATGATGGGGTTCGACAAAGTCCTAGGCGTCATCGGCCCGATCAAGACTGAGGGAAAATTGCCCAAAGAAATCGAAGAACTCGTCTTGAGGCGGGAAGAAGCCAGAAAGGCTAAAAATTGGAAGACTGCCGATGAAATACGTGAGCAGCTCAAGACCATGGGAGTAATACTCGAAGACACGGCTCAAGGTGTCAAGTGGCGAATGAAAAAATCCTAAAAGGACGAGCTTCTGCCGCGGAAGTTCCAATCATCATTTGCATACTTTTGTTCCTGCAGTTTTGCTGCAAGGTCCAATTCATATCTTGTCATCTCACCTTCGACGAGCTCAACGTTAAGTGCCCGACTGAAACCTTCTGCTAACGCTCCAGTTACTTCTCCGGCTGGAACTTTCTTTCCAAGTTCACTATTGATCGACGTAATCTTGCCTTTCGCAACGTTGACAACTTCCATGCATGTTCTTGCCCACGGAACACGGAGCAAGGCAAACATTCTCTCAAGATCAACATCCAAAAGCAGAGTACCATGCTGAAGGACGACTCCAGCCCTGTGAGTTTGAGCACTTCCAGAGATCTTTCTGCCCTTGACAGTCAGGTTCGGGCAAGCCTTGGTGTTGCCCTCGTTGAAGTCTGCAGTTATCCCCAAGATTCTCAAGGCTTCAGCAAGCCCACTGTACAGTTTTGCGTATATCGCGCCTATGTCTGAAGTGCCCAAATCCTGTTTGCGGACCACTGCACTGTAGGTAACCTCACCCGTAAGATCATGATAGACAGTTCCTCCACCAGTGATCCTTCTCACGACGTCAACACCCTGCTTCTTACAGTTTGCCAGCTGAACCTCTTTTTCAGGGTCTTGAAATTTCCCGATGGAAACCGCGGAAGGTCTCCATCTATAGAACCTCAACGTGTCCGGAACAATACCCTTCATTCGCGCAATGAGCGCACTCTCATCGATGGCCATGTTTCTGTATGCGTTGAAAGTCTCAAGCTTCAACAGGCGCCACATGACCATCAAATCGCCTTCGACACACACGTTCTAGTTCATCTGCCGTCTGATTTGTGTCTTTTGTCCTCCATAGGCTTGAGAAAAACGTAAATCATCATCCGCAACTTTTGGTTCTTGTGCACTCACCCTTGCAAGACAGAATCGTGATGCTGGTCGATCTGGACTATTTTTTCGCGCAAGCCGAGGAGACACGAAATCCCTCGATAAGAGACAAGCCAGTCGTCGTTTGCGTATACTCTGGACGCAGCGAGGACAGTGGAGCAGTGAGCACAGCCAACTACGCAGCCAGAAAATTCGGCGTGAGGTCTGGAATGCCAATCGGTTTGGCCAAACAAAAACTGAAGAACGCTGACGCTGTATTTCTTCCGGTCGATGACGCCTTTTATGAGGACATCTCTAAGAGAATAATGAGCCTCCTAAGAGGCTACGCTGACAGCTTCGAACAAGTTGGAATAGACGAAGCCTATCTGGATGTGAGCCAAAGAATCAAGGGAAGTTACGAAGACGCAACAGAACTGGCCCGCAGAATAAAAATCGAGATCGTCACAAGTCATGATCTGACGTGTTCGATTGGCATCGGCCCCAACAAGATCGTAGCAAAGATTGGCTCTGACATCCACAAGCCAGACGGCCTAACAGTTGTCAAGCCTGAGCAAGTGACAGAGTTCTTGTCACCTCTGTCCGTCGACAGACTTATAGGAGTTGGCGTGAAAACAACGGAAAAAATGCATGCGTTAGGAATACATACTGTCGGCGACTTGGCGAAGCATGACGTGCAACGGTTGATCGACGTTTTCGGAAAAAAGGTGGGGCTCTATTTTCATAATGCCTCCTCTGGAGTTGATAATGACCCGGTTCAGGAGAGGGCAGAAGCCGAGTCTGTGAGCAGAATTTCCACTCTGAAAGAAGACACGCGGGAATTGAGTTTGATAATAGAGAGGACGGACCGACAATGCAAGGAGATCGAGGCGGAACTGAAACGGGGTGGTTTAACATTCAAAACAGTAACAATAATCGCAATCATGAAGAATATGAGCGTTCGCAGTCGGTCCAAAAGCCTTGAAAACAACACGAGCAGCGTGGACGTTCTTATAAATACAGTTTATGAACTCTTTGAGAAATTCTTGGAGCAGTCTGACCTCGAGGTTCGCAGGGTCGGCGTAAAGGTCTCAGGCTTTGCGAGAGATGAAAAAAGCCAGCAGCAATTAACAAGTTTCATTGAAAAGGACTAGAGCCAAATTAAATCAGCCGCCAGCAATCCTTATTTCCCTTGTGACCTGATTTCTCTTTCTGATGCGCATGTCTTCGGAAAAAGAGAATCTGAAGAGCAAGAAGTTGCCTCTTGGGCAGACTCCCATCAAAAAGCTGCTTAGGTGGGGGATAGATCATCCGGGCATTGCAAGGTCCAACCCGAAGATTGACCTGAAAACGTATGCGTTGACGATTGAAGGAGAGGTTGAGAGACCCGTTAGACTCACATGGGAGGAGATCGAGAAACTTCCAAGAACAGGGTCCACGAGCGATTTTCACTGCGTCGAAGGGTGGAGTGTCCTAGATTGCAAATGGGAGGGACTCAAATTCAAGGAATTGGCCGATTTGGTGAAGCCTAAGAAAACGGTTACATCTGCCACTTTCCAATGCGCGGATGGATACACAACTTCGCTGACGCTCGACGATCTCTTGCATGACGATGTCTTATTGGCCTACACACTTAATGGGGAACCCCTTGAAGAAGGCTATGGATTTCCATTGCGACTGGTCGTTCCTGACAAGTATGGATACAAGAGCGCTCTTTGGGTTACTAGAATAAAATTCACTTCTATGAAAGAGAAGGGCTATTGGGAAAAAAGAGGTTATAGCGACACGGCAGACGTGTGGGAAGGCGATCGATTCTCAAGATGAGCAAACTGCCTGATGGCCTTTCACACCAGAAGCGTCTTAAAGTTAAACGGAGGACTAACGTCGGTGAGACAAGCATCAAATCGGGGCGCGTGCTGATCGGTGGAAACAATTCAACGAACCGCCAAGAAAATCAGAGACATGGAAATTCAAGGTGCAAGAAACGTAGCCATATGCGCGATTAAGGCCATTGAAAATGTAGCCGCACAGACAAGGGCGAAGAACAGGAGTAAGTTCATCACAGAGATTTCAGAAGCAAAAAAAATTCTTTTCGATACCAGAGAAACGGAACCGCTTATGAGGAACGCCGTTCGTTGGATAACTAGTCAAGTCAAGGGAAGCAAGAGTTCTAGCGTTGAGAAGCTCGCCGAGATCGTCTCATTGTCTTCGCGGCAATTTCTCGATAGCCTTGAGGCTTCAAAGGAGAGAATAGCTGAAATCGGCGCCAAGAGAATAAAGTCTGATTCTATAGTTTTTACCCATTGTCATTCTTCAACTGTGACCTGTCTACTTAAGAAAGCTGCCCAAGATGGGAAAACCTTTGAGGTCATCTGTACCGAAACGAGGCCTCTTTTCCAAGGAAGAAGGACGGCGAAAGAAATGCTGGGATTCGGAATAAAAACGATGATGATCGTGGATTCGGCTGCGCGGTACCTGATGAATCGGGTTGACTTGGCTATCACTGGTGCCGACGCCATAACCTCTGAAGGAAACGTGATAAACAAAATTGGAACAAGTATGATGGCGTTGGTCGCTCATGAAGCTCGTACACCGTTTTATGTCGTTTCGGAGCTTCTGAAGTTTGACCCGGCAACCGCGCTGGGCGATTATGAAAAGATAGAAGAAAGAAGCCCTGCTGAAGTCTGGAAAGACGCACCAGCAAAGCTTGCGATTCGCAACCCGGCTTTCGATGTGACTAGGCGGGACTACATTCATGGAGTAATATGTGAAGAGGGAATAGTCTCTCCTCACTCGATCATGGAAGTCGTTCGCAGGAAATACCCTTGGGTCTTCGAGCAGAATTCGTAGCGGCTTACGTCCAAGTCTGTAAGGCCCGTCTCAGCTCTTCGTGATCACGTGCGTACTCTTCCAAAGTTGCTCCCCTCAAGGTGGCGTCTACTGCTTGCCTCATTGCCTTTGCCCCTGCCCGCGTTCCACCAGGGTGCCCGTGAATGCCGCCGCCCGCCTGTATGACGAAGTCTCTCCCGAAAAGCTTGATCAAGGCTGGAACCAGTCCAGGATGTAATCCGCCTGACGCCACAGGCAGGACAGGTTTCAGTTTACCCATCTTCATCTTCAGTGCCTCGCAGTTTTGAATTACTTCGGCATACGTCTCGGACATCTTTCCTACGACCGCGCCGACATGAAGCTGATCAACGCCTATGATTCTGGCAGTCTTGGCTATTACCTTCATGGACACCCCATGTTCGACGTTCTTCGTGAATGCCGCGTGGCCGGCCCTGTGTGCGTGGATTACAAGGTTGAAATCCCGTTCTCGAAGAGTCTGTAGAGAGGCAAAACCGCAAGTTAGAATGTCAATCATGACGTACTCACCACCCTGGTCAGCGACGAACTCTGCCCTTTTTAGCATCTCCTCCGTCTCCGCGGTTATGTTGGCCATGTAGACCTTCTTTTCGGATGTTTCATACTGTGCCTTGTCGCGTTTCTCCAGAGTCCTCACTATACGGTCTTGGAAGGGGTTGAACGTTTGGCTGCTCAAATTCTCGTCATCCTTGACTATGTCACATCCTCCAACCCAAGCCTCGTAGGCCACCTGGGCATGGTCAGTCGTCTTCAAGCCAAGCTTGGGCTTGATTATCGTTCCTACCAGCGGACGATCATACACTTTCAAAATTCTGCGGACACCTTCAACCCCGAATCTTGGACCTTTGAAGCTGCTCACTATTCTTTCGGGATAGTCAACGTCTTCAAGTCTAAGGTTCTTTAAGGCTTTGAGACCAAAGACGTTTCCTGAAATGCTACTGAGTATATTGGCCATGTTTCCTGGCTCAAAAAGCTCAATTGGGTAGGCTACTTTCACGTTGTTTCCGTCAATGCTGAAGACATGTGCCGCAAGCTTTTCAACATATGACTTCGACGTGGTGAGTTCTGTCCATGTTCCTACCGAGCTTTCAGCCGCAACTGCACCTGCGGCTTCCTCTAAACTCATGCCCTGCGGTTCAACCCGAAAAAGGCAAACAAGATCCGATTTCCGAGGCTCATACTTGAGGTTTACAAAGTCTAAGTATTTCATTCCTGTCGACGCTCCAAGATTCTGGTCGTTACGTCAGGTGGCTTAAAAGACTTGGCCAACAACTACTCTTTGTTGTCAATCGGCTTTCTCATGCTTTTGTGAACGCTGACACATTCTTTTCGCAGACAGTCGCACTCCAAGCCGATGGACTGGGTTTCTCTTATATCTGCAGAGAGTGACGCTTTTCGTGTGCAAAAGGGAACCGTATCTAGAAATTGCAGATTCTCTTATCAGTTCAGCAGATCGTTTGTCTTCTCTTCTTTTCCCAGACTGACAAGAACACTAGCGCAGTTGCGCCCGTTATTATTGCAATGCCGACGAGCAGACCGATCAACACAATCGACGGTGTCTGCAGAATGACCGGCTGGGTCGGTGTTATCGGTTCCATCCTGTTCACCATGCTCTCTGTTTGGCAGATCTAGAATAACCCTGTGAGAAATAGTATAAAAAGGCTTATAGAAGATGATTCTATACCCGAGAGTACGCACAGTCCTGCAGTGAGTGCTGTATTTCTCCAATTGCTTCTTGAACCTTTTGGCTCTCATGCCTGATTTTCATTCTTTTGCGCAAGTCAGTAACGTGGTCGTGATTGGTTAAGAGTAAATAGGAGATTGGTGATTCTATTTACTATATGAAAGCGGGCATAACTGTCTCAATCAGTGAAGACTTGCTGCAGTCGGTTTTCGAAGGAGCAAGGAGGCTTCATCCGAAGGAGACTATCTTGCTTCTTAGAGGCAAAGAGATGAAGAACACGATTTTCATTTCCGACCTTCTTATCCCACCCCTTGCCACATATGGACACGGCTTTGCTGGAATCCGGACCCACATGCTACCTATGGATTTCTCCATCGTTGGAACACTTCATTCTCATCCCTCTGGTAACACGACGCCTTCTTCAGCGGACTTGAACCATTCATTCGGACGGATATTGATCATCACAGGCTATCCATACCAAAACGAGAATGACATAGCCGCATACGATCATAATGGGGAAAGACTTATTCTTCAGATAACAAAAACTCACGCTCTAGTATAGGCGAGAATATTCCACTTGTTGTGGAAAGTCGAAGTCTCTCCCTCTTGATCTTCATCCCATAGGAGCTTCTCCCCGTTTAGAATGATTTTTCATAAACTTTACTTCATCTTACCTTTCGGCCTGTGTTTCTGCATGCTATTATCAATGCTTATGTATGTTGGTCTTCGAATCTTGTCCAGGAGCACTCAGCCTTGAGTGCTCCAGACGCAAAGGTTTTCAAACCCAAAAGCTTTGGTAAGTTCTACAAAGCAAGAGTGAGGGCACTTGTCCAAAGACGAGATAAGAATTCACTATTCTGGTCTAATCATATTTGGCGCTCAGATCATCGGTATCGTAACAGGCTTCATCTTCACGTTCTTGCTAACCAGGAATATGCCGCCTACAGAGTACGGCATATGGTCGAACATTTTTGACTGGATGGGGTACTTCACGCTTCTGAGCGGTATGTTCCCCTTTTGGGTGACCCGCTTCATTGCCCGTGGACAAAAAGGGGTCGTCAGAACTGCGCTATTGGCCAACCTGAGCATAGGTTTAGTTTCTGTAGCGTTCTATTTTCCTTTGATCTCGGTAATTACAAGAACGTTATCCCTCAGTGGCATCTACGTGCTTGTTTACTTAGTTGGGTCCGTGCAGGTGATCAACGTGTACTTGATAGGCTTATTTGAAAGTTGTTTGCGGGCGATAAGACCTCAGGTAATAGGGTATGGCTTTTTGTTAGAGGAGGTCTGCAAGGTCTTATTGGCCTTGTTGTTCATCGGTGTAATGCATCAAATCATCCTTGGAGCGATGCTTAGCATCATTATAGCAGGACTTGTTCAAACATTGTACTACTTGCGACTTCTAAGCTGGACCCTACGGCAGAGAATTCAGTGGAATTACCTGAAAGAGTGGCTAAAAGGCTCGACGGCAATCCTCTACAACGCAGTCGGGACCCAAGCAGCTGGCTTTACGATCATTCTGCTCTTCATCTACGGGGGGCAAACTGCAAGAGGAGATTACCAGGCGGCAGCAACGTTTGCAAACGTGGTTGGGTACTCGTCATTCCTGGCCTTTGCCCTTTACCCGCGGCTGTTGGCCCGGCACAACCTTGAGGATGTGGGCATGTCGTTGAGGATGGTGCTGATGTTTTCTATACCCATCGTATCGGTTGTCATGAGCATGGCGCGATCGCTCCTGACCATCGAAAAAGTGGCCTACGACGTGGCCACGCCTGTGCTTATCTTGCTCACTCTGGACACATTTGTAGTTTTGCTGTCTCAATTCTACAATTCACTTGTTTTTGGAATCGAAAAATTGGACGAGGATGCAAAAATACCACTTAGAAAGTTGGTCAGAAGCAGAATATTCAGGGTTTTCACGTTGCCCTACGTTCAGGCAGCTATTGCGATCCCCACAGTATATTATGTTTTGACAAGATTAGTAACAGGTCAGTCTGTTCAAGCTGCGGTATGGGTGATAGGTATAAATTTAGTTGTTCACCTGGGCACCTTTCTCGGGCTGTATGCGATCTTGCGAGAGTCGGTGAAGATGCCGATCCGGTGGAGAAGCGTAGCAAGATACTTGCTGGCTTCAGCAGCACCTGCGATTGTACTATATTTTGCTCCACATCCAACCACGCTGATTCCGACTTTTATCATGTCAGTAGGTGGGTTGGCATTCTATGCTATTCTTCTCCTGGCCATAGACACAGAAGCAAGACATCTGACCGCTTTGATACTGCAAGAAATGAGGAAGATTCTAAGCGGTTCAGTACCAAAGACAGGCACAGGCTAAATTCATACTGTGCAATATACTAGCATGCTGTGGCTTTACTTTTTGAAATTGTCAACTGGCAAGAAAATGGCATCTGAATATGAGAAAGGCACCTTGAGACCGTGGTGCTCAGTTTAAATATTGGATTTGTGATTAGACGTAGCGAGAGGAAACTGGTCCATGGGTTCAAAGTCGTCAAGAGGCGAATTCGCGGCTAGAAAACTACTGAATAGAAGAAAAAAGTTTCGCTGGAGCAACAGGTACTATAACCGCCGCATTTTGGGGCTAGATGTTAAGGCTGACCCGCTTCAGGGAGCACCCATGGGCAGAGGAATAGTCTTGGAAAAAGTAGGCGTGGAGAGCAAGCAGCCGAATAGCGCAATCAGAAAATGTGTTAGAATACAACTGATCAAGAACGGCAGGTCCATAACGGCTTTTCTCCCAGGAGACGGAGCCCTGAACGTTGTGGATGAGCATGACGAAGTGCTCGTTGAGGGAATTGGAGGTTCACGTGGAAGAAGCATGGGCGACATTCCAGGAGTGAGATGGAAAGTCGTGACCGTCAACGGCGTATCATTAAACGAGCTGGTCTACGGAAGAAAGCAGAAGCCAGCACGGTGAGAACTTTGAGTCAGAAACAAGAAGAAAAACCGGACGTAAAACTTTTCGGAAAATGGGGCTTCAAAGATATCAAAGTCCAAGACATAGGCCTCGAAAGGTACATTTCACTGAGACCAGTCGTGGCGCCGCACAGCATGGGCAGACATGAACACAAGCGTTTCCGCAAGGCAAACGTCAGCATAGTTGAAAGGGTGGTCAACAACCTCATGCGACCGGGAAAAAACGCTGGCAAGAAAGCCAAGGCCACGAACATAGTCAAGCAGGCCTTTGAAATCGTCAACCTGCGAACTGGGAAAAATCCGGTTGAGGTTCTCGTGAAAGCAGTCGAAAACTGCTCACCATGTGAGGATACGACGAGAATCAGCTACGGAGGAATAGTCTACCATCTGTCAGTCGACGTGGCCCCTCAGAGAAGAGTCGATCTAGCCATCAGAAACATATGCGAGGGAGCGAGACAAGCGGCCGTAAACAACCCTCGTTCGATAGAAGAATGCTTAGCAGACGAACTCGTCCTGGCTGGAAGTCACGACATGAAAAGCTATGCCGTCGCAAAACGTCATGAAATAGAAAGAATCGCCCAAGCGTCAAGATAAGAACTGTGTCCAAGTTTATTTCAAATGGATCTCCACTATGTCGCCGTCTGCCAAGGCAAATGTTGGTCCAACTTTCTGCGGGCTGAAGACAAGACGATCAGACCAAACCTTCGCGAAGCCGAACCTCCGCTTGAAGTCGCTGTGAATGTCCTTGGCTAAATCGTAGACTGTGGCGCCGCTTTTCAGGATGAAAGGCTTTTTAGAGTACTCTCTCTGACCGGGCTCCTTCGTGTAAATCCTCATAATCGACAACGATTGGAAAAGAGCAGGACCGATGTTCTCTAGTCCGACGCTTTTTTCGCATGATACAGCGATAATGGGCAGTCTGTTGCCCACGTAGGCCTCCAGTTGGCTCAACGATAGTTTGGAAAGCGCCAAATCAGCTTTGTTCGCCACGACGGTGGCAGGCTTGTATATCGTGATCTCGAAGATCGCATCCTCAACGTCGTCAAGCGTAACTTCGCCCGAAATCTTCACGACTGCATCTACAATTCGATAACTCCTAAGGAGCTGCTCAACGTCCTTCATGCTGCAGTCAACGAGCACTCCGACCAAGATTGTTCGCAACCCAGCACCCATGAACTTCCGCTCGATTTCTACACGTCCCCGAGGCTTGCTCACCAAGATTCTGGCCTTCTCAAGCTCGCTCAAGATCAGCGAAAGCTGCTGAACAGCATCCTTCGAAAGGTCCAACATTAAGATCAACCCGTCAGCGTTGCGGGCCGTTGCCAGAATCTGAGGTCCCCACGCCCTTCCGTCAGCTGACCCTTCCATAATTGCGGGTGCCTCTACGATCTGAAACTGAAGATCCTCAAAGATCAATATACCAGGAACGAGCTTCTTTGTGGTATAGGGATTTGGCGAGACCTCAACCTTCGCATTTGTCAGAGCTGTCAACAAACTGCTTTTCCCAACGCCAGTCACGCCTAGTAATGCCACTTGGGCGGCACCTTCTTTCTGAATGAAAAGCTTCGGCCCACTTCTTCCAGCTTTCTTCCTCTTCTTTTCTTCCAGCTCCCGGCGAATGACGGACATTTGCTTCTTGACTTGTCCCCTGAGTTTCAAAGTGCCCTTATGCTTGGGCACAACACTAAGAAATTCCTCCATTCGTTGAAGTCTTTCCCCAGGGTTTCTAGTCGCCTCAACTTCGGCCCACTTCTTTCTGGCATCAGGAGGCAGATTTGCCGGCATAACCCAAACGCGTCCAACCTGTGAATTCGAAATTCTCTTCTAATATCTGTTTCCACTCTAACAGATCCTCGTCGCGTTCTGGTCATAATAAACTTTGAACGCTAGAACGATGGCGATTTCTCCCGAACAATTCCCTTTTTTCTTTTAATCCTGAAGTTCTGAGCAACCGCTTGAAGAAGATGCCGAAGACAATCTCATGCAAAGTCTGCGCGACAGCTGAGAATCGTCGTTGACCCGTAGCGCGCGCTAGGTGAAGTGTGCTTCAGCTACTGTCAAAGGCCTAAGAGGTTTTCTTCGTAGGTATCATAAACGCAGAACAATGGTCGTCATAATGATGATAAACTTAAAATAACTGAATCGACAGTTGTGTAAGCGAAATCACTAAAATTCGGAGAACATTTGGAAAAAGAAGGAGGAAAATGGATGAGTAAAAGCGCCAAGCCACACCTGAATCTAGTGATAATGGGACACGTAGACCATGGAAAATCGACGACTACTGGACACTTGCTGTACCTCGCTGGAGCAGTTGATGAGAGGACGATCAAGGGCTATGAGGAAGAAGCGAAGAAGGCTGGAAAAGAAAGTTTCAAGTTCGCATGGGTTCTCGACAACCTAAAGGAAGAGCGTGAAAGAGGAGTAACCATAGACCTTCGATTCCTAAAGTTTGAGACTAAGAAGTACTATTATACGGTTATAGACGCGCCTGGCCACAGGGACTTCGTCAAAAACATGATCACTGGAGCAAGCCAAGCTGACGGCGCCATACTGTTCGTCTCGGCTAGGAGAGGAGAATTCGAAGCAGGCATCGGCCCCGGCGGTCAAACAAGGGAGCATGCCTTCCTGGCCTTCACACTAGGAGTACGCCAGCTGATCGTCGCAGTAAACAAAATGGACGACGTTTCAGTAAACTGGAGCCAGGACAGATACAACGAGATCAAGAACGAAGTCGGCCGGATGCTGAAAATGGTCGGCTACAAGGTCGAGAAGATCCCGTTTGTTCCAACTTCAGGATGGACGGGTGACAACTTGGTAAAGAAAAGCGAACACATGCCATGGTACACTGGACCGCCACTGATAGAAGCTCTTGACGTGTTCGAGGTGCCTTCAAAACCCACGAACAAACCGCTGCGAATTCCCATACAAGACATTTACAGCATCACAGGCGTCGGCACAGTTCCGGTCGGCAGAGTCGAAACTGGAACAGTCAAGGAGAATGACATTCTCATTTTCATGCCATCCAACAAGCAGGGTGAAGTAAAATCGTTGGAGATGCACCACGAGAGAATCGCGAAAGCGGAACCTGGAGACAACATCGGCTTCAACATCAGAGGCGTGGCCAAAACCGACATTCACAGAGGAGACGTTGCCGGCCACGTTACAAACCCGCCGACCGTCGCCAAAGAGTTCGTCGGACAAATAATCGTGATCTATCACCCAACAGCCGTTGCGGCAGGGTACACGCCGGTACTTCACTACCACACAGGGCAAGTGGCATGCAAGTTCACCGAGCTGACGAGAAAAATTGACCCACGATCAGGAACGGTTGTTGAGGAGAAACCAACCTTCCTGAAGACCGGAGACGCGGCAATAGTGAAGATGGAGCCTTTGCACCCGATTGCACTCGAAACATTCGCGGAGTTTGAAGAGCTTGGACGATTCGCGGTCCGAGACATGGGAACCACAGTGGCAGCTGGCATCGTAAAGGAGATCACAAAGAAAGGACCATAGACTCCCATCTATCATTTTCGCCGTCACCACCAAATTCTCGATATTTGTGTTTTCGACACTTATTTCTATGAGCGAACAGCATAGTTCCAGAAGACGCGACTCTGAAGTATGGAGCTGAAAGTTTGTCAGGAATTGAAACTCTAATTCCTTATCTGAAAGAAAAGAAGGGAAACGAGCAGGAGCAACCTACTATAATTATCGACAGTCGTGAGGCTAACTCGGCCCCGAAGATTTGCAAGGGTCTCAGGGAACGCGGCGTTAACATCAAGACCGAGCGGCTTGAAAAGGGTGACTATATCCTATCAGATGTCTGTGCCGTCGAACGAAAAACCGTTCAAGACTTCGTCTACACGCTTACACGGCGGTTCCTCTTCGAGCAACTGTTCAAATTGAAGGAGGTCTACCCTAAATCCCTGATCCTACTAGAAGGTTATCTGCCCGTAATCTACAAGTACAGCAGGATCCAACCTGCCTCGGTGTGGGGAGCCATGTTCAGCTTGGCAAGAAACGGCATAGCTATAGTAAACACGACCTCGTACAAGGAAACTGTGGACTTCCTCTACGTTGCCGCACATCAGGAGCAAATCGTCGAGAAACGCTCACCCATGGTTCATGCATTCAAGAAAGTGGACAGCATATCTGACGCCCAAGTGTACTTCATGGCAAGCTTGCCTAACATCGGAAGAGAAAAAGCAATAGCAATACTCAAATCCTACCAAACTCCTATAAACGCCCTGATGAGCATCGACGATTGGCATGAAACCGTCTACGGTCTCGGTCCGATCATAAGCAACAAGGCAAAAGAGGTGCTCAACAGTCCGTTCAAAGGATGAGGAAAAATGGACGTGGACATCTCTCCGACGAGAAAAATCACAATCCTAGGCTTGGACAAACGATCAGTGAACAACATTGCCTATTGCGCCGCGACATACGGCGTAAACAGACTATACTGGATAGACGGCCATCTACTATGCATAGAGGTCTACGAAAAATCCTTCGAACACGAAATAAAAACAAAAGAGTTTCCCGTAAGCCAGGTCTGCTACGCTGAGTACCCGAAGTACGAGAAGATTCTGGAGATCGACAAGAGCTTCCAGATTCCAATCGTGGACGTTTCGGACATGGGAGTTTTTCAATGCATACTAAAGACGATTCTCGAAAACGAAAAAAAGCAAGGTGCGAAAGCTAGAACGGCTTAGCTTTTTGCTTCACGTATTCATAGCCTAGTGTGAATGCTTTTAGATTAGCCTCCACATGTTTTGCAGGAACTAGCTCCGTCAAGGCTTCCCTAAGGCTTTCGGTTTTTATCGGAAATCTTTCCGCGGTTGCTAGGGCTCCTAGCAAAATGACGTTACGAGTTAGACTGCTCCCGGCTTTTTTGGCCAACTTCCCTGTTTGTACGATTGTCAGTTTTTTCGTGAAAAGATATATTTTCTCGACAATTTCATGAAAACGAGGATATTCAATCTTTTTGGCTGCGAGCTCGGTCGGCGAAACTCTTTCATCACTCATAATCACAAGTGTCCTTTCTGAGACAAATTTCAAGTTCCGTATTGTTTCGAGGGGTTCAAACCCGACAAGCACATCAGCCTGGCCCTCCAGAACAGTTGACGAGAGGACTTTCCTGCCGATTCGAACATTAGACGTAACGGCTCCTCCTCGCTGTGCCATGCCATGAATCTCGCTCACTCTGACGTTCAAGCCATCTTTGACAGCGGCAACGCCAAGAATCTCAGCTGCAAGAATCGTTCCTTGGCCTCCGACGCCGACCAAGACGATGTTAAATTCGTCCAAGACGGCTAGCTCCGCGAATCGATAGCGGCGTACGGGCATACTGAGGCACATAAGCCGCAACCCGTGCAAAGGGCTTCATCGATGCACACTTTTTCACCGACAAGAACCAAAGCTGGGCAGCCCAGAAGCTTGATGCAAGCCATGCAGTTCGTGCATTTCTCCGATACTTTGCATGGCACTACTCTGATGCCTTTGTGTCTTTTTTCTCTTGCATCTATCATGGTGCATGGCGCGCGAAGAACCACTACCGAGGGCCCCTCTTGCTTCAGCGCCTCTTTGAGTGTCACTGTGGCCTCTTTGATGTTGAACGGATCGACAACCCTCACGAATTTGACGCCGCATCCCTCAGCAACCTTCGCCATGTCAACCTTCTCTGAGGGTTGGCCCATGCCAGTCGTACCTGTTCCAGGATGAGGCTGATGACCTGTCATGGCCGTTGTGAGGTTATCCAAGATAGCTACGGTGATCTTGTGTTTGTTGTACACAGCGTTAATCAGTCCTGGGATTCCCGCATGTAAAAAGGTTGAATCTCCGATAATTGCCAGCGTGTTTGCGCCTGTTGCTTTCCATATTCCTTCTGCGGTGCCTATACTGGCTCCCATGCATATCATGATGTCTCCCACGCGTAGCGGTGGGGCAATCCCGAGTGCATAGCAGCCGATGTCAGTGGAGTAAATCGCCTTTTCTCCCGCAGCCTTCCTTATGACATAAAATGATGCTCGATGCGGGCAACCAGCGCACAGAATCGGTGGTCTCGGGGGCAGATCTTCAGCTACTCTGCGATATTTTTCGTCAATTTTCCTAAAATCTATCGGCAGTTTCCTACCGGCTATTTCGGCCAAGGCTGTTGCAACTTTCCGTGTTGAGAGTTCTCCTTCTTTTGGAAGATATGTTTTCGTGGTCTTGCCATATATCTCAACTTTAGGCGCATAGTCCTTTGCGATAGCTTTGATCTGCATCTCTAAGTAGGGTTCCAGTTCTTCAACGATTACGATCTTCTTTTGCTTGATCAGAAATTCTCCGATTAATTTTTCCGGGAGCGGATGGGTCATTCCGAGCTTCAGGACACTTGGGTCCAAACTCAGCAGGTTCGCGGCTTCCACAGCATAGTTGTAAGCTGAGCTTGAGGATATGATGCCCAAATCGTTTCTTCCTTCATGGGCGATCCTGTTGTAAAGAGACTTTTCGCTGATCTCTCTAGCCTTTTCTGCATTCATTAAGAGTACTTCATGTTTTGGTCGGGAGTTAGCTGGAACCATCACCAAGCGTTTCACGTCTCGGAGGAATTCTCCTTCCAAATTAGGCTTCATAAGTTTGCCATAAGACACTGGCCCCCGCGTGTGGCTCACCCGTGTTGTAGTCCTCAAAAGCACGGGCAATTCCAGCTTTTCCGAGATCTCGATAGCCGAAACGGTCATTTCTTTGGCTTCTTGAGGGTCTGAGGGCTCCAGGCAGGGCAGGTTCGAAAGCAGGGCGTAAAACCGATTGTCCTGCTCATTCTGCGAACTGTAGCATTCTGGATCATCTGCGGTGACGATGACATAGCCGCCTCTGACACCGGCATAGGCCAGCGTCATGAGCAGGTCTGCGGCCACATTTAGGCCAACATGTTTCATGGCCGTGAGTGCTCTGACGCCGCAGTTTGCGGCTCCAGCCGCAACTTCTGTGGCAACGATTTCATTCGTCGAATACTCCATGTAGATGCCGGCTTCTGAAGCAATGGCTGAGATTGAATCTCCTACCTCGGATGCTGGGGTTCCCGGATAAGTAGTAACAACGCCTATCCCACTCTCCAAGATGCCTCTTGCGATAGCCTCGTTGCCGAGCAGAAGGACACGCTTGCCAGGCTCGTCTGACAACAGTACGCGCATATCAGGCAATAATTTTCTCTCCGGCTTTCGGGAAGTTTTTCATAACTTATCCTTTCACATATAACTTTTGGTGGTTCGTGGCGAAAAGAAATCGTGTACCGAAAGTATTATTACAACCGCGCTCCGATAGAGGCAACAAAAAATTCGAGGATGTTACATGTCTATAAAACTATCGAACGGAAAAGAAATACCCATAGAGATGCACAAGACGAGGATGGTACAGAAGATCACGCTGCAGCCCGTGGAACGCCGGCTGAAAGCCATGGAAGAAGCAGGTTATAACACTTTCCAGCTTAAGACTAAGGATGTGTTCCTCGACATGCTTACTGACAGTGGCGTCAACGCCATGAGTGACAATCAATTCGCCGCTATGATGAAAGTGGATGATGCCTACGCGGGCAGCATGACTTTCTACGATTTCGCTGATTCAGTGAAGGAAGTCTTAGGGTACAAGCACGTGATGAACGTTCATCAAGGCAGGGCCGCAGAACACCTAATAGCGAAAGTATTCGCCAAACCAGGCGATGTGGTCCCAACAAACTATCATTTCACAACAACCAAAGTGCACATTGAAGTCACGGGCGGAGCAACATGCCTGGAGATCTACGCTGATGAAGCGCTGAAGACGGCAAGCACTCATCCGTTCAAGGGCAACATGGACCCGCAGAAGTTGAAGAACACTATCAAGAAGCATGGCAGGTCGAAGATACCGTTTGTCCGAATGGAAGCCACCACGAACCTGCTCGGTGGACAACCGTTTTCGATGAAAAACCTGAAAGAGATCAAGGCAATCTGCGTCGAACATCGCATTCCACTCGTGCTCGATGGAAGCCTCATATGCGAAAACGCTTATCTCATAAACCAAAGGGAAAAAGGATACGAGAACAAGACCGTTGCAGAAATAGTGAAAGAGATGGCCAGCCTCGCCGACATATTCTACATGAGCGGCAGAAAGAACACCTGCGTCAGAGGCGGCTGTATAGCCACGAACAACAAGAAATATTTCGGAATGATATCACCCTGGCTCCCGGTCTATGAAGGCTTCTACACCTACGGCGGCATGTCTCAGAGAGAAGTTGCAGCCATGGCGGTCGGAATGCGAGAAATGGTAGACCCAGACGTTGCAGGCTGCTCAGTGGAGCAGATAAAATACTTCGTCAACAAACTCTGCGAAGTAGGAATTCCCGCCCTTACTCCGCCAGGCGGTTTAGCCTGCCACTTAGATGCAAAGAAATTCGTCCCTCAAATTCCACAATTAGAGTATCCAGCAGGAGCTTTGACAGCCGCGTTGTACATAGTTTCAGGAATCAGAGCCATGGAAAGAGGTACAATCTCGATGGAAAGAGACAAAGACGGAAAAGAAGTCTGCGCCGACTTGGAACTGAGCAGGCTCGCACTGCCTAGAAGAGTCTACTCCGTATCACACATCGAATATGCAATCGACCGGATACAGTGGCTTTACAAGCACAGAGACTTGATAAAAGGCCTGAAATTCGTTGACGAACCCCCAGTGTTGAGGTTCTTCATCGGAAAACTAGAAGCAATAGACAATTGGGGACAAGACCTCGCTGAAACCTTCAAGAAGGAAATGGGCGATCACTAGACGCTTCGCCAAATGCGCCAGGGGCAACCAGACACTCAGGGTCTTATATTCTCAAACCCACTCTTTTCTTTTCGCAACTACATAGAAGTTTAGATTTCTCGATTGCCTGCTTCTAAGAGAAAAACTCCAAGCTACGCAAATCATTCAAGTTGTAATGTGGCGAGTACAATCTTTCTCTTTTTCAGGCAAGCTTCAATTTTGTTAGTCCTTTCATGATTTCTTCGACAGCTTTTTCAGGAGGCGTGTCCACCCGTTCACATTTGAACTCTAGTAGGGCTGTCTTCTTCTTCGCGTAATGCTGCAGTATCGGTTGGGTTTGGCGTTCGTAGACTAGGATTCTGTCTTTTATGACTTTGGCAGTATCATCTGAACGTTGGTAGAGTTGTCCGCCGCATTTGTCGCAGGTGTCTTCAACCTTCGGTTTCAAGTATCGTATGTTGTAGACTTCTCCGCAGTTTTTGCATATTCTACGCGTGGATAGGCGTTCGATTATTATCCAGTCTGGCACAGTGAGCAGAATTATGGCGTCAATCTTTGCAATTTTATCCAGAGCATTGGCCTGTTCAATAGTGCGTGGAAAGCCGTCCAGTATGAAGCCTCTCGTGGAAGAAGGCTTGGCCAGGTACTGCTTCAGCACTTCGATCACGACATCGTCTGGTACGAGTGACCCTTTTTCTACGAAGCTCTTGACTTTCTTGCCCAACAGGGTGCTTTCCTTCATGATTTGTCTGAAGATGTCTCCCATGGCGACTACGTCTACGCCGAGCTTGTCGTGCAACCGCGATGCGTAAGTGCCCTTGCCTGACCCTGGCGGACCGAAAATTATTGCTTTCATTTGCTATCCAATCCTTACATAACTTGTTGAATGCCAGATGTTCTCGGAGTCTGATCTGCGTTCATATAAATGCTTTGAGGGAGGTTTGAGAAAATGGAGCGTACGAAAAGGGCTATGGCATCGTGCGAGCTATCTACCTCTGAACAGGGGCTTTCTCTTTTCTGTGAAAGCTTTGACGCCTTCCTGCAAGTCTTCTGTGGAGGCCACGACGGAGAAACCCTCACGTTCCAACGCTAGTGCAGAGTCCAAGCCTATGTCTGCACCTTTGTTTATCAGTGATTTAGCTACTTTTATGGCCACAGGAGGCTTTGCGGCTAGGTCCATGGCGAATTTCATCACTGTTTCTTTGAATTTGTCAGCTGGAATGACCATGTTCAATATGCCCAGCTGTTCTGCGGTCTTTGCATCGATCATTCTTCCCGTAAACACAAGTTCCTTCGCCTTCGTTGCACCTATTAGACGAGTGAGCCTCTGAGTCCCTCCCCACCCCGGAATTAGGCCGAAGTTAACCTCGGTCTGCCCCATTCGAGCGTTCTCTGAAGCGATCCTCAGGTCGCAGGCCATGGCGACTTCGAGGCCGCCGCCGAGGGCGTACCCGTTCAGCGCGGCAATAACAGGCTTCTCGAAGTTCTCGAAGGCCAGGCATAGTTTCTCGCCCATGAGCGACAATTCTCTTGCCCTGAGGGCATTCATCCCTATCATCGTCTTTATGTCTGCGCCTGCTGAGAACGCTTTTTCTCCGGCACCTGTTAGTATGACGACGCGGATGCTTTCATCGTCCTTTGCATCTCCGAGGGCTTGTAAGACTTCCTCGACAACTTCCTTGCTGAAGGCGTTCATGGCTTCAGGTCTGTTCAGTGTGATTGTGGCTACACCTTCGCTTTTTTCGTAGATTATGAGTTTGAAGGTCACCGGTTATCACCTTTCATTATTTCTGTGTCCAGTCGTAGAAGCCTTTTCCCGTTTTTCTTCCGAGCAGTTGAGCCTTGACCATCTGCTTCAGGCCAGTGCTTGCATGGAACTTTGGATCCAACTCCTTCGTTAGTACGTCTGCGATGGCCAAAGTGGTATCCGAGCCTATGTAGTCCAAAAGCATAAGTGGTCCCATGGGCCAATTCAGGCCAAGCTTGATGGCCTTGTCGATGTCATCTCTGTCGGCTATGCCTTCCCAATAAAGTTCAGCCGCTTCGTTCAAGGCTGGGACAAGTATGCGGTTCACGATGAAGCCTGGGCAATCCTTTTTGACGAGCACCGTTTCTTTCTCCATTCTCCGCGACACTTCCTGGACAGACTGCACCGTTTCGTCGGAGGTCTTTGCGCCTTTTATTAGTTCGATGAGTTTCATCAGTTGTGGCGGGTTGAAGAAATGCATCCCGCAGACTTTTTCAGGCCTCTTTGTTGCTGACCCGAGCTCCGTAATACTCACAGATGATGTGTTAGAGGCCAATATAGCATGTGGCGGTGCATAACTGTCAACTTCGCGGAATATGCCTTTTTTCAACTCAACGTTTTCTGGTGCGGCCTCAATTATCAGATCAGCCCTCGAAACTGCTTCTTTCAGGTCAAGCATAGGATGAATTCTCTCCAAGATTTCCTTCACTTGGGCTTCAGTTAGCTGGCTTTTCTTGACGAACCGTTGAAGGCTGTCGCGGATCATATTCATCCCGCTGTCGACGAATTTTTGGTCGATGTCGCGCATGCACACTTCATATTTGCCTACCTGGGCGGCGACTTGAGTGATTCCGTGGCCCATCAAGCCCGCGCCTAGGACCGTGATTCGCTTAATTTCAGTCAATGCTTACACCCTTTTCAAGTGAGAAACTAGTAAGTCGGCAATATTGCTAAAAAGGTTTTCCAAATCCAACATGATTTTCGGCGTGAATTGAGTGTTCCCGATTTGCCGCGTGACCCGCGCTGGAAGACTAAATATAGTGTAGATGTGTCCGAAAAACCATTATTTCAGCCTTTCTAGCGGACAGAATGGGACAAAAAAGGACAAAACGTTATGAAAAACCATTGATCTAGCTTTGAATGCTTCCAAGTCGTTCAAGAACCAGCCATAAATACATCTTGTTGTTATCCTTATATTTGGTGCGCTCTGACTTGCACTATGTATGATTTTCTGAAAGATACCAAGCTTCTATATACTAGTCCTTAACCTGTTACCTCTTGAAGCTTTTAAGTTTGTAGTGTATAGTTTATGTTTTGGGTTATTGCTTTTGGAGTCCATTGTGAAATGTAAAGGTTTAACGAAGAGGTTTGGAAGGATACTGGCTTTGGACAACCTTGACTTGGAGATGAGAGGCAAAGTCTTAGGCTTGATCGGACCGAACGGAGCTGGAAAAACGACTCTCATCAACATCCTCTTGGGTTACACGAGGGCGGATGCTGGTGAGGTTAGCGTTTTGGGCTACGATGTGAAGCATGATTTGATGGAGATCAAGAAGAGGGTCGGTGTTCTGCCCGAGAAACCGGGGTTTCCAGCATCCTTTTCAGGCGTGGAATTCTTAACCCGCGTGGCCAGGCTGCGGGGCATTTCAAGTCCGGAAGAGGAAGTGAGGGGAACTCTGGAAGAGGTTGGGCTGAGTCGAGTGGCACAGAGAGCCATTCGGACCTATTCGTCTGGAATGTACCAGCGGCTCGGTCTGGCTCAGGCCCTGGTGGGAGAGCCCGACCTGGTCATCCTTGATGAGCCCGCGGCAAACCTTGACCCATTAGGAAGGATGGATGTACTCGAACTTGTCTCAAGGTTCAGCCGAGACAGGAACGTGAGTTTCTTGATTTCTACGCATATACTCTATGACGTGGAGAGGACGTGCGACTGGATCGGAATAATGGACGCTGGAAAGGTGGGGGCGCAGGGGTCTGTTGAGGAGCTCATCCGGAAGTATTCCGGGGCTACTTATAGGATAGCTGTTTCAGACCCTAAGACGTTCGGAGCTGAGCTGGTTAAGACGAGCTACGTTCGTTCGGTGGAGTTTCATGACGACGCTGTAACCGTCACCGTCGAAGGAGACGTCAACGTGTACGAGAAGACGATGGAACTCGCTAAACGTGTGAACGTCACGGTTCATGAGGTGAGACCGGCTCTGGGTTCTCTGGACGACGTGTTCAGGGCGGTGGTGAGGCCAGAATGAGCGGCAAACTGCGTGAGCTCATATCCTGGGAGCTTCAGGACAACTGGGCTTTTCCGATCCTGGAAATCGTGATCGCCATCACCATAATCCAAGTAATGTCCATCATAAGTTTTCAAAGGGGTCTTAACGATATCGCGGTACCCTTCTTTGGGTCAATGGTGTTTGTGATCGTCATTTCAGTGGCCATAGTTTTCGGGAGGAGTTTTGGAGAGGGCATAGAAAAGAGGAAACTCGTCGTTTTGCTCTCTTACCCCGCGAGCAGGACGAAGGTCTTTGCCGCCAAGTACCTTGCAAACCTTCTTGCAACATTCCTGATCTTTGGCTCAGTCTTATTCGCAGAAGGCTTATCCATGTACATGTTTGATGGCCTTCTTCCACTCGGCGTATGGGGCTTCATGTTCGTCTACCTGTTCATGGCCGTTTTCTTCGCAAGCTCCCTCATAACGATCATATCCATAGCCGTCAAACGTTTCGGGCTCTCTATCCTGATCTTTCTCATCTACGTCCTCGGATTGGAGTATTGGCTTGCTCCGGAACGAGGAAACGTGGGCACAAATAACCCGCTCGCCTATTTATCGCTCAACTTGGGGCCCTATGGTTTAGTTAATTATTCTTATACGTGGTATTATAACACGCTCAACATTGGCCGGCAATTTACTGGTATAACACAGACTATGTTTCTGACGGCGCTGTGTTACTTTATGATAGGCGGACTAGTGCTCTTCTTGGCCTCGCTGTTTCTCATGAACAAAATAGACCTTGACTGAAAAGGATGGTCATGACATGAAACTCTTAAGAATCGGCGTGATCCTCTTCGTCGTCGGTGTTTCTTTACTGGTTGCAACCCAGCTGAGAGCCAAATCAGTAATGTTGCAGGATGGTTATGTAGGCGGATTTCAGCGTGCGTTAGGTCCGTATCTGTTTGAGCCGAGAGAAACAATCATAGTGTTGCAGGACTCAAGTCCGCAGAATGTGACGGTGGCTGTGGTGCGTACCCAAGCCTGGCTTGGCACTCAAGAGGAAGGTGGGAGCGCCGCTCAAAATGTCAGCAGGGTCGCTCCCGTGTTCAACGTCAGTGGAATGATGGACCTGGACCGCGTAACGTTCAAGATGCCCTCGCGGGGAGTGTATTACATTCTGGTATTGACTAGTGCCGGCAAACCTGTCGACAGCGTAGATTTGGCTGTGGAACAAGAGGGGGTTGCCGAAGACCTGCTCACAATTTCCGCCATAATCCTAGGCGTCGGCGTCGCCATAATCATAGTTGACCGAGTGAGGCCATTAAGACGCCATGGACACTGAAGGATTTCTTTGCAAAAGATACATTACAACCCTTATTCATCGATGACCGCAAAACTTAAGTATGTAATATGAATAAATTGTACGAGGATATTTGTGAAGAAAGATGTTGTATCTGTTGGAACAGCTCTGGTGCTGACTCTAATAGTCTTCGCTGGCTTCGCGACCGTTATGGCTTTGATTGACTATAATTATAACTACAGTCCAGACGGTACGGCCTATGCACAAGCTTCGGGAGCCTACTCCTACAACCCTCCGTCCAATGGTTATTATAACCAGGAACACGAAGCATCCATCACAGAGGGCAACGTGTGGCGTTCCGCTTGGTGTGAATTCCTGGCTTACTACAAAGACCGTGCAGTGGCATATGCCAGTCCTTATTCTCTCGCAAATAACACCGGTGTACGAGGACTTGCCGGTTACAGTGGCATCTACGCAATAGAGACGTATACGGACAGCGGATACTCTGCTAGCCCACCGCTTTCACAAGTTGACGTGCAAATCGGTCCGCCAGGAAGTCAGTAGAGGAGCCGCCTTGCTTTACGAGTGGAAAACCTTCCTCGCTCTTTTTCTTTTTCTGCTACTGTCCTCTTTGCTGGTTACGGTGCCCGTTCGCTCCGAAGTCATACACCCCTACGATTGGGTTAAAGTCGGAGCCTACGCAAAGTACGTAAATTTGGTTTGGGGGATGGCAGTTAAATTTCCGAACGGTACAAGACTTAAGTTTGATCATTACACTCCATCCGTTCTGGAGTGGACTATCGTTGAAAAGCAGGGAGATACTGCGCGCCTAAACGTAACCCTGTTTATTAATGGAACGGCAACCATATATCCTCCAGGAGTCACGACTTATGAAGCAGAGCAAGTTACTTATCTAAAAACCCTGATTTTCGACGTTAACGTAAGCACTAGGGAAGCATCTCTGGATGGGCAGCCTGTTGGAAAGACGTTCTTCTGGGCGGAGCCATACGCCACAGCCGGCGAAGAATTTACAGTTGCTTCGCCACCCTCTGATCTAATCGTTGGCAACGTCACCTATGTTAAGGCTATGAATCATCCCGCTGTAGGAAAGGAAATAACGGTTTACGGCGTGCAGGCACTTCAGCGTGACCCCTTTGCAACGGGTAGTTACGTTTTCTCCTGGTACACAGGCGTGGCGATAGATTTTACACTTTTGAGTCCATGGACGGTCCCGCCAGATATGGTGGGGCCACGCTTCCAGTACCATTTCCAGAATGGAACGGCATTTAACATTACGCGTTATGCAGGCGAGCCCTTGGGAACGAATCTTGGACTAGATGCAGGCAGCGGGTCTCTTAGTGTTCTTTTCGACTTGAACGAGACCAACATAGATTTAAGTGCGCAGACCAGTCCGGAACCGGCGGCAACAGACTCTGGCATCTGGAGATACTTACCGTACGCTCTCGTCGCCACATTTGTCGGTTTAGCGGTAGCCTTTATAGTTGTCAGAAGACGAAAAAAGCGGATTCGAACAGCATCTACCGCAAGCTCTTCCAATTTCAGCTCCTGCTTGATGTTCCCTCGGCACACAAAAGCTTTCTCCTACTGTCTTTTCAGCAAATAAAGAGAACAATAAGCTTGTATCCCAAATTCGGCTTTATGCTAAAATGTTTTTCCTAGTTAGCTTGCCTCCATAGAGAAGAACATTTCATGAATGGTTTAATGGAAAGACATTTTTGAATGGTTTCTAAGCCTTAAATAAAAAGCCGGTGAGTCCTGTTTTTTTGTTCGGCGCAACATACTTGTTGCCAAGAGATGCAGTGTCATGGGAAACGACAATAAGGTAGCTTGCGGGGAAAACACGTATGGCATCGCAAGATGATCGCAAACGCGTTTACGTGCTTGTGGCGATTCAATCTGGGAAGGAGAAAGAGTTCTGCGACGAGGTCTTGTCAAAGGGGTTGATTCTTGACTCTAGCGCGCGAATGGCGATCGCTCATGCTTTTGGATGCGATTGGCTTTGAGGATGATTGAAATCTTAGAAGATGAATTCTTTGCTGAGCCAGCTGGGATACCACTTATACTGCTCAAGCGGTCCTGCTTTGCGTAGTCCCTTGTATGTAGCTTTGACGAGTGTTATTGCTCCATGTGGATCACGGTAGAGTTTGACCAGTCTCTTTTCTTCAAGGGTCAAGAGAAGCTTGTCGACTCTTCCGTCGTCGGGGTTTGTCAATCTATCTTTTATGTCTTCTCGGCTCATGAAGAGGCCTGGGTTCACCTGATAGTCTTCAGCCAAGGCTTTCAGGACGTTTTCTTCGTTTGTTTCCAGTTTCGGCAGCGGCTCGACCGTTGATATTGGAATGCCCAGTTTTTTATGTATCTGTCTGTGGGGCATCTTGAGGTCTTTACCTAAAGCTTTCTGTCCCCCTCTGAATATGACCAGCTTCATGATGTCATTGGTTCCGGCTCCTATCTGATTCACTTTTGCATCTCTCAAGTAGCTTTCTACGGGGTAGAAGCGGGTCCATCCATCGCCTCCCATCACTTGGATAGCATCGCTGATCAGTTTCTCATACATTTCAGACGTGAACAATTTGGCTGTTGCAGCCTCAACCATCGCGTCCTTATGCTCATCCAGTAGGTGGGCTGCATGGTAAACGAGCAAACGTGACGCGTATAAGCCTGCAAGCATGTCAGCGATTTTGAACTGGTTTGTTGGAATGTCGATTGTTGGTTTGCCGAATTGCATTCGTCTCTGCGCGTAGGATGATGCGTAGCGGATTGATTCTAGAATGGGGCCCAGCATTCCGGCAGAATATACCGTGCGTTCAAAGTTCAAGCCTGCCATCATGACTTTCCAGCCTTCGCCTTCTTTGCCTATTGTGTTTTCAGCTGGAACTTTGACGTCGTCGAAATCCAGAAACCCGTTTGGCAGGCCAAACCATCCTGAGAGCTCGTTGATTTTCTCGACCGAGAAACCTTTGGTTCCCTTCTCTACGAGGAATGCTGTAAGGTGCTGGTACTTGCTCTTGTCCTCGGGTTTTTCGCTCGTTTTGGCGTATACTACGTAAATGTCAGCTAACCCAGCATTTGTTATGAAACGTTTCTTTCCGTTCAGCAAGTAATCACTATTTTCTCGTCCAGCTGTTGTCTCGATACCTGCCGCATCAGAGCCGACAAACGGTTCGGTTATGCAGACTGCGCCTATGATTTCGCCCTTGGCTATTTTCGGTAGCCACTTCTTTTTCTGATCCTCAGTGCCGAATGCTAGAAGTTGCTCAACGCCACCAAACATTGAGACCGAATAGGCTTCACCTAGCGCTGAGCCTACTCGACTCAGTTCTTCAGCAACGATGGCCACGCCAGTTACTCCAGCGTTCATGCCACCGTAATTTTCCGGAATAACTGCTCCGAACCATCCTTTGCGTTCGACTTGACGAAGGAGGTCCGACGGGAACTTCTTGGTCCAGAAGACTTCCTCGCCTTTAGGCAGGTTCTCGTCCGCAAAAGCCTTTGCGTCGGCCATCAGGTTTTTCTGTTTCTCATTCCACCACGAAAAGGGTTCCATGTTAGACACCGGAGTTAGTATTGCCTAAGGACCTATTCGATTTTAAACTTTCGATATGCGCGCGCCCAGGGCAATGTTGACGCATCAGAAGATGCTGGAACATGAGAGGTTTTCGAAATGAAGCAGACCATCGAAGCATTGAATAATATCGGGCATGGCAACTCCAAGATCCTCAGGGAGCGAGTTTTTCTCTTTTGCCAGTCGTTATTTTTTGTTAGATCTAGAGGTTTGAAAGCACAAGTCGTGTAGAGTTTACATCAACTTCTGCGATTCTGCAGTTCTTGAACACTTTGAGTTCGCCAAGCACGTCTTTAACAGTCACATTATTGTTTTCACTCTTAGCGTAAACCGCATCTTTGAACACTGTCTTTCCGTCAAGGATAACGTTAAATTCACACATTCTTGGTTCCACCGAAACAATGGAGAATAAACTCGGTTATAAAATTTCTTTTTAGAGTTCAAGGGGCTTAGACTATTTCACGTTTCTTGTGATTTTCTGTGCGATCTCTTGAGCTTTTATGGCATCTTCCACGGTTACCAAAGGTTCCTTGTCGTGAAGGAGGCAATCGATGAAATGAGTGTCTATTTGGCGGTGTCCCCAAACGCTTGCTCCTTTGACCTGGATATCTAGTTCCTGAGGCTCCTGATCAAGTCTGTAGAGGACTATCTTGTTGTTCCAAACAGCATGAAGGACGTTTGTGTTGTCTCCGTAAACTTCTAGCCTGCTTGTACTTGCTGAGGAGTTCACAGAAGCGCTGTAATGTAGTGAACCTACGAGGGCGTTTGAGAGTTTTATTAGGCCCATGGTGTTGTAACCCAATATTCCTCCGTACTTCTCAAGCTTGGGGTAGTTGGTCATCCATTCAACGTTGTCTATTTCGCATTTGAACATCCATCTGATCATGTCGATGGACCAGACGGATAGAGTAAAATCAGGATAGCCGCCGCTTCTCTCGATGTTCCAAGCCCAAGATCCGGCGGGCCACTGTTCTGCAAGGCTTGCTGCAGGGATGAACTCTCGGAAGTGTAGTGCTATGGGCTTGCCGATCGCTCCAGATTCTATCATTTCCTTTGTTTTAGTGTATATTGGTGCAAACCTGAACTGGAGATCAGGCATCAAAAGCACTTGAGCTTTTTCAGCAGCCTTCTGGAGTTCCCTCACTCGATCTATTGTCGGGGCCAGTGGCATCTCGCACAGAACGTTTTTACCCCTCTTGATGGCTTTCATGGCCAAATCGAAGTGGAAAGGCGTAGGAATTGCCAAGACCACTGCCTCAACCTTTGGGTCTTCCAGAAGCTTGTCAAAATCCAAATAGTATTTCACGCCGTACTTCTCGGAGAAAGGCTTCACTCTCGGCTCTATCGTATCGCACAAAGCCACAAGGTCAGAACCTTCAATCTTCTTGAAGCTAGGAACATGCACTTGTCCGCCTACGAAACCAACTCCTACTACAGCCATTCCGACTTTATCGGACACCATACTCACCCGCGCTGTCTATTAGATCCACATGTATATTTGTGCTTCGTTATGTTTCCTGAGAGTCAATGGACGTGCACTTGTCACCATCGCATTTCTGTTTTCTCAACTAACACGAATTTGACTAGGTCATTGAGTGTCAACGAGAATGCGGCAGAGCAGGATACTGTGAAGAGTTTCAGTCAGTGGTAGGGGTTTTAGTCCTGAAAGCCCAGTTGTGGTTACCATTATCGCGGAAATCATGACGGACGTTTAACTATAAAGTGTATAGTTAAATAGAACCTTAATCCATGGACTTTTTGATGGCTTCTAGGAGATTTGATAAGTCAAGAGATGGCAAACGGCCTATCCTCTGAAACAAATAGGTTTATCATTAAGAAAGCTGATAGGTAAATAGGAGAACTTGTGGAGACAGCAGAACTTAGACCCGCGCTAGTTACTATTTAAAATCTACTATTCGACAGAGATGTCTTATGGACGATTGTTATGATGAGAAGGTAAACTTAGCTCCGAGACGCTAGACTTTTCTTCTCTGTTTTCCTTTCGGAAAGGCCTCAGTCATTTGACGCTCTGAGATCTAGGCATATGTGGTTGTTCATCTCTTCTATACTTCAAACAAACAAACAAGGAGGCGATAAATACGGCAGAAGGAAAGAAGAGGAAGAGCAAGGACGAAGATAAGAAACAGCACCTCAAGATTCGGGATTCGCAAAGGAGGAAGAAGGCTTCGCAGAGGAAAAGAAATCCAAACAGACCAAGACCGAGCCGACTTACCCAGAACCAGTTAAGAGAGATCTCACCGAAGAGAACTTTTTGGCAGCTCTCGAAGAACTCGGTGGATCCGCGTCCACAAAAGCTATCAGGGCACAGCTAATCCTTCCAGACTGGCACACAATCAACGACTCCGAGATTCGCAAGATTGCGGACAAACTAGCCAAGGACGGCAAGGTTATCGTGGACAAGTCCAAGCGCATCTGGCTCTTGAAACTCAAGAACGACTAGCCGAGTTTCTTCATACCCTCGGCCCATCTCCCAGACCAAAGAGAAAAGTGAAATCTAAATTAGAATATTGTCAGGCTTTGCTCAAGTATCTGAACAGACATTTCTATCTATGAAATATCAACAGTTCTTAGCGCGCTGGACTATGATAGATATATCTAACGTTAAGGCTAGTAAAGTAATTATAATTCACGAAAGTTATAGATTTCAATGGCACATTGTGATCTAAAGAGGTACTAAATGGCAAAGGAAACCAAGTCCGGCAAGCCTTCGGACACAGACATATTTCAAATTCTGACGGAAACAGCGGAACAGGAGAAAAAGAGGCAGAGGGAAAAGATTCTTTCGCCGCTTGGTGTGAAAGAATTCTTCACAGATGGAAGTATAACTATTAACAAGAGGACTTGCAAGGGGCTTGAGTGCAAGCTTTGCATAAAGGCCTGTCCGACCAACGCTCTGTTCTGGAAGACTGGAGAAGTCGGTTTGACACGGGAGCTCTGCATCTACTGCGGAGCATGCGTTCTAAACTGCATCGTGGACGATTGCATAAGAATCTCAAGGAAAAGGACTGGTGGAAGAGTTGAGATTTTCAGCAGTCCAAGGGGTTTTGTGGCTCTTCAGCATAGCATTGATACTAACAAGCGTCTTGAGAGGATTTCTGAAGTCTTTCCAACTCCTGAAGACTACGTTAGGCCGCAGCGCAAGTCAAAAGCGCATTATACTAAAAAGAAGAATGAAGGTTAATTCTGGCTTTGCCATTTTTCCTTCAAATACTTGCTTATGTCTGATGAGTCACGGGGTCCGACTAGGACTTGCCAGCCGCTGAGTTCCTCGATTTCGCCGCTCAAGCGTGCGGCTTTCCCTGGAATAAGGAGTTTCTTGTGTTTCACTTTGTTTTCGATTCCTGAGGTTTTTATGGCTTCGGCGACTTTTTCCGCCGTGAGTTTTCTTCCTGCGACGGCGCTGTCCACGGCTATTCCCTCTGTGTCGATGACGAGGAGGTAAGTGTTCAGTTTTTGGGATTCTATGTCTGATTCTACCGTGTAGTATGTGAGGGCAAAGTTTGTCGTGAACATGACTGGAGAGTTTTCATCAGGGGTTCCGAAAGTCTTCAGTCCAGCTTGAACTGCTACGGGTTTTCGCGGGTCCGTGTAGATGTTCTGCCGCAGCACGACAGGTGGCAGAAGCGCCCATCCATCAACATCATGCATTATCAGCACGTCTGCATAGCGAACGATGAGCATCGATGCCAAGTAGGCTTCTCGCCACTTTGCAATCTCGTCTGGCGCATCGCCTTTTTCTGCCCAGACTGTCAGCGGCACTCCTACTAGGGGGAAACCGGACAGTGTGTCTCCTTTTTTGCAGGCGGAGCGTCGAATCATAGTGAAGTTGCTCAACGTGTCAGCTAAGCCATCGCTTGGGAACGTGCCTGGATCCAACAGTAGGTCTTCGATGCCGTAGTCGAGTAGGGTCTTGGTTAAAGATCTCAGCAGATTCAGGTCGCCTGGCGCGAAAACTGTCAATGGGCAATTGTATGTTTGAGCGAGTTCAGCCATCTTGTTCCAATTTTCTTTAGTAGCCGCATACAATAGCGGTCTGGAACTCGACGCGACGGTTAGTCCTGCCTCGAGGACGGTTGGATCGAGCGAGCAGAGTATGAGTGGAAGCTTCGTGCCTTCAACTACTTTTTTGACCGTGTTTTTGAATTTGTTTGGATCGTTTGAGGTGGAGCGGACGGCGATCATGTCCAGTTTTAATGTTTGTCCAATATATCCGAAGCTGAATTGTTCAGTCTTCTTTACCCTGTTCGAGATTTCATCCTCACTCATTTCATCGGTGACATCGACGGCGATGGCTGTCGGGTTGAAATATGCAAACTCGTGGCGGTACATGACCAGTTTTCCGCCGATCTTACGGGCATGATCCCCGACGCCCACGACGACTTCCTTCACGGGAGGTTTCAGCATTTCTTTAAGTTGTCTGTACATTTTCTCGTCGGTTTTCGTCAAAAGCGGGGGACAGCTCTCGAGGACTACTTCCCGGTTGACGAGTTTCGTTGCAAAGGCCATGCAGTTTTCTTCGCCACACTCTTTACAGTTTGTTCTCGGAAGAAGCTTGTAAACGTCAAGTGGGCTCAGTTCTCTTATGCCTGACTTGCTTTTTGTTTCCCTTTCACTCATATCTGTTCACTCCAAGTTCAGACTTTAGCTGTAACCCATTCGGCCAGCTTGCCTGCGTCACCAGAGCTTCCGCCCAAGAGCTGGTTAGTTACGTCTTTCAGCGTTTTTACAGCAGCCGGGTGCATCATCATGAACAAATCTACTCCCGCAAGCAGGAGAGTTAGGGCAGTTGTAATTTCCCAGAGGGGTCCTCTGAGCTCGCGGGGTTCCCATTCCGGGGCCATCTGCATCCACGCTTCCCTAGCTGCCCAGGCGTTAGTCGTGCCAGAAGACATCGGATGCGCGAGTTCTGGGTCCCCCATCAAAGCAGCCAGCCTGGCTCTTTCCATGTTGGTGAACGCATAATCAAGGCCGTAGCCTAATGCGGCTGTAGTTAAGTCCATGACTATGTCTTCCTTGGGCAAGTAATCGTACAGTTTGCGGTTAAGCTCTCTAGCCATGTTCATGTCCATCGGAGTGAAGGACAATGCAACATGCCCGTTTTTCTTGACATACTTCGCACATCTTTCGACGTCCATGTCTCGCGTGAGCGAGTTTATCAGGAGCCTTTCTCCCTTGAAGGCTTCAGCGACCGCCTCGAAGACGTTCGCGTCTTTCACGGGGTCTCCGCATCCGCCGATCATGAGGGGAACGTCTACGGCTTGAACAACTTTCTCCACGGTTTTTACTGCTTCTTTGGGTGAAGCATCCTTGATGAGAGGATCAATGCTTATCAAATGCAGTGTCAGCATGTCTGCTCCGAACTTCTCAACTGCAAGCTTGGCCCAAGCAGCTGGGTCCTCCATAACGTCTTTTACGTGCATTTTGACGGCTTTTGCCAGTGGTACCTTCATGTCGAATATGTCCAAGGCCACGACAGGAGGGTGTGGCATGGGCATCTCAAAATTGTAGAAGGCCGGTGCGGTTTCCCCTCCAATCGTCAGAGATTTTCCTCGTGTTCCGCCTTCGCTCTTCGTCGCTCCAAGCTTGACCTCGACGATCTTGCTGGGGTAGGTTTCGACTGGCGGCACGAATTCTGCTTCGACTAGCTCCGTGGGCTTGAGCTTTGTTTGCGGGGCCAGTTTTGGCTGTGCAAGAATTGGGCTGGCTCCTTGTTGTATCCATATTTCCAGGTCGCCGACGTCCATTCTGAAGTCTTCAAGCTCTATCTCGTGAAGTTTGGCGAGCAATTCTATGATTTGAGGGCTAAGCTTGAATCCTGAGGCTTCATGTTTCTTTTCTTCTTTTCTTGGCAATGCTTTCACCTTTTCTCGGTTTTTTCGCGTTTTTCTGAACGGATGATGACTTTCTTAGCGTATATCTTTGCGTCTTTAAGTATTATCTTGAAACCGCCTGCCATTAGGGGCAGGGTTGCCGCTGTGGCAACAGGGACCATCTGCTCTCCTTCCACCGTTTCCGTCGCTTCAGGTTCTTCAGCAGGCACTGGTTCTTCTTTCCATCGTCCAATGACTGGGTGACCGCGCTCTTTTAGGAAGCTCTTCAGCTCGTCAACGTTTTTCGCATTCTCTTCTGTGGCGATCTTGTCGACAACTTCGGGCGGGATGTAGGTCTTCACTCTTTCTTTTACCTCTTTGGGCAACCAAACGATTCTTTTCCACCCTCCGTCTGCCTGTAGGAACTTTGGAGAGCGCATATATTCTATGGACAAACCGTGGAACCCGTCTACTTGTCGTCCTCCAGCCGTGGAATCGGCGATAGTTGAGAAGCCTAGTCCGTTCACTGTTACGTCTTTGTGTCCTCTGTGTACGATGCCGAACCCGTCCACTTCTGGGATGTAGAAGGCAACTGCCTCGAAGCAGCCGCATGATGTGTGCGGATAGCCGAAAGCCGTGTACAGGTGCACCTTCGTGATTTCGCCTAGGGACTTTTTCTTTACGGCTTCGTTTACTCCTGAGAATTCTCCTTTGATGGGGTCAATTAGTTCTCCTCTCTCGATCGTGAACACTGGTCCTTTGGGGTCTATGCTTGCGGCGGCTCTGCCGTCGAACCAGCTTATGGCTCCGCAGTTTGAGTATCTCTGAGGTGTGATTACGCAGACGTGCGACGGAGCGAAAGACTGGCATAGGACGCATCCGTAGAACTTGTCGACTTCCTCGTCTTTCAGTCCCCTGGCTCGGGCGTCTCTTGCCTCATAAATCTTCAGGGCCTGATCATAAAGCTCCTTTACTTTGTCTGGGTCCGTGACGAAGGTCACCTGCATCTTCTCGATTATTGGCAGTTCGCTCTTGAACAATCTTTGCAGGACCTTGCCGATGTGCTCGAACGAGTTTAACCCTTTCTGGAAGCTTTTCTTGCTAACTCTGAGCCATATGTCATAGCGCTGGTTGAGGTGCATGAACCCTTCGATGTAGTTTGAGTATGCGTGTATTCGTCTCTCTATCACGCCTTCTAGTTCTGGCTCCAGTTTGCCTCCTGCGACTTCGATGAGTATGCCCACCGGGTAGGCTTTGCCCTGTTCCATGTCCTTCAGATCTGGTCCTACAATCGTTACTTTTCCGTCTTCGATTTCGTTTGGCTTCTTGACTCTTGTGAGCTCGAATTTCTCTTTGACGTCTGGTCCGCCCAGCTCTAGGTACATGTCGTTTCTTCTGATTCTTTGGCCTTCGTAGATCACGCCGACGTCGACGGGTATGTCTTTGAACATTGACACTTCATTTTCCTCCAATCTTCTCAATGATTACTGTGAGGAATTCTGCCCAACTCTTCACGTCAGTGTTCGAAAGAGACCAGTTTGCATTGGGTTGATAGCTGTTGTCCAAAGTTATGGTTTTCAGGTTCGGAGCGAAGTTCTTCAAGCCTGAGAGAATGGTCCACTCCATATAGTATGGAAGGCCCACGAACAGGGCCAAGTCGTAAATGCCTTTTCCGTCGAGTCCGCACCAGTCTTGATCGGCCAGTCTGTTGCCTATGTCTACAGCGGGCATCCAGCCGGCAGGTTTGTGTCCCCTTTTCACGAACTCGCCTACGATGTGAGCAGTTGCGACAATAGGGGCGTTGGCCTTTTCAGCCAGTTCGATCATGTAGTCGATCAGCATCTTCTTGTCCTTTAGTTTGATTTCAGCCGCCTTGTGTCCAACTACTAGAATGGGTCTTTTGGCTTGCTTTATCATTGCTGCGGCTACTTCTGGCTTTGTGATGACCATGGCTTTTCTTGGTCCGGCGATCTCTGCTGTCTGCCAGGGTTCGGCTGTTGCCATGTTAGTCACTCTTTTCTCTTCCTGATCATCCGCGGCAGAAGCGTGGGATCGGGGATGAGTGTTTCTTTCCAGTCTCTGTCTTCGAGGATCTTGATGATTTCGTCTTTCATCGTTACCGGTATGTCCGTTATCGTGCGTACGAACAAGTGAATGTCTTCAGGCATGATGCCGTAGAGCCTCTTGTGTAGGTCAATGTAGTGAGTGAGCTTTATTGCTCTCCCCTTTGACGTGTCGTTGGGTCGCATGCAGAGCTTGCCTATCATAACCATCGCCTCTTCCTTCGTTTCTGCAGCTTGGAACAAATGTTCAGGGGTCGGCCCGACGTAGGCCTTCTCCCCGGTTCGGGCATCGTAAACGTACCAGTCCTCTTCTCGGTCAGCCCTTCCTAGAAGCATGCGCCTATATTTGGTCCCGTGAGGACCGACGATCACAGGAACGCCTAAGCGCCAGAATCCTGCTCCAATTGCGGCTGCCTTCTGAGAGTAAGCTCCCCACGCAACGCCGACCGCTCCCACGCGGTTGAGCACGTAATCAGCGATCTCCTCGTAATTACCCCTCAAGTTGCGCTTCGCAAATATGTTTGCGATCTTTATCACGGCACCGGCAATGTGCGAGTTTGCAACGCATGAACCGACGTTGACGATTCCTCCGGCAGCAAATTCGCCTGTATACTTCTCGTACGGCGACTTTCCATCTTCATCTTTATGCATTCCGAGGGACATCGCCGCGCATCCTGAAGTCACAACTATGTAACGCCTGTTGGCAAACTCCATGGCCATCTCTGCGACGTCTGCTCCACCTTTCGGATAGTTGGCACACCCAACAAAGGCGACTACACCAGGAATTTCGCCTAGGACAAGTGGGCTGCCAACGTTCCTTATCTCGACGTCTTGTATTGCTCCCCTTCCGACTCTCAGCTTGTAAGTTTCATCTTTCATTTTGTTTTCTGCAGCGGACACGATGAAACTGTGAATTTTGAGGCCGTTTGGGCATGAGCTCTCGCATCGGCCGCATCCGACGCACATGGCGTACAAGTCTGTGAGTTTCTCCAGGTTTCCTTCAGTCGCTGCCTTCATCGCCTCTGGAATGAGCAGGTCTTGTGGGCATGCTCGTCTGCAAGCGTTGCACAGTGTACACTCTTTTGCCTGTTCTAGCACTTCCGCAGCTTCAGGCAGGGCTTTGAACTTCTTCCGATGAGGTGCAACCCGCAAGGCCAGTTTGGTGGCGACTTCTCCGACTTTTTCTGGGTCAAGGATCAAAGCGCCAGGTGTTTTTCCCGCTGCCAAGTCTTCGACGATCTCGTCTGCGGGGTCGTTTGTGCGATCCGGCAGGCCCATGCAGTTCTTTTCTGATGCAACGATGACAGGTGCTTTTATGGCTTGGGCCTCTTGGAATGAGTCTGCTCTGACGCACTGCTCGTCTAGCACGACGACGTCTGGGACGCCGCTCCTTATGAACCGCAGTTGCCACGAAATCGGACCTACAACCTTGGCGCGTTTGTTATATCTCGTTATGTCGTGGGCCGTGCAACATAATCCACAGATTTCGATTTTGTCGTCGAACCCGTTTTCTTTCATGTAATCTATTATTCCCACGGAAGGAACAACGTTGTGACCTATGACTAGAATTACGGGTTTTTCGGTGCTTATGGTGCCATAACCCAAATCAACAATAGGAGCATCAGGGTCTGCTTTCGGAAACCCGTAAGCTGCAACCTGGGCGATGTCTGCAACCTCCATACCGAGATGATCTATCATGCCAGCGTGGAAAACCTTTGACTCGAAGTCGAGGTTGTTTCCCTCCATCCCAGTGTGCACCACGGAAAGGAGATGCGTCACTTGAGTCTCAGCATAATCTAGAACCTCCTCCAGGTCAGCCAGGGTTTTCGGTCTCAGACCGCAGACTAGGCGGATCGTGGGGGCCTCGACTTGAACGCTCAGTCCTCCAACATCCAGTGGATGGTCTTCCCCGAATTTTTTGATTAAATGTTCAACCATATGCCTTGCATGACCGACGTGAGTTGATGTGCCGATGCAGGCTGCCAAGAGGACTGTCCTCGATTGTTGAGCCTGCATGCTGATTCCGCATGCTCCTCGCTTGTTCCTCGTTAGGTCGCACTTTCCATAAGTGCAAAGGCAGCACAGGTCACAGAAAGGCATGTAGAACGGTTTGTAGCGTTGGAGAAGCTTCATGTCCCAGTTTCTCAGGCTTGTCAACGATGGGAAGGGCGTAGGTCCCATCGGTTCCTCCCAGGTTCGATCAACAATCTTGCCTATGGAAAATTCAAGGTTCTTTGCAAATCCAACATCAGTCTCTAATTCGCCAATCTTTACATTAAGACCTTTTCTACTCAAATACAACACTGCCTATCGGCCAAGAAGACGAAACCTAATGAAGACTTCTCTCATAAGCATTTCTGGAACTTCCTAATATTATGATCAATACAAACACCAGATGAGCGATTGCACAGGTTCAGTAGGCTAAACGCTGAAAGATGCCGAAAAGTGAAGTTTAGTCATTTCTTTGTATGCTCTGCCTTGTTCATTATTTTTTTTACAGAAAGGTACGCTGAGGAGTCAGAGGGTAGATTTAGCAGGGATTCTCCTGCAAGAACGAGTTCTTCAACTTTTTCGTCGCGTGCGATCTTGCCTAGGAATTCAAACTTCAGAGTGCTTTTGGCCTTATCCTCCAAGCTTTCTGGGAATCTGAAACCGCCAACGACGTAGAAATTCTTGAATTCAATCTTCACTTCCGTAGCTATGCGATAGGCGCGATCGATATGATCGAATGATTTCTTTGAGGGGTCCATGACGTCGAAGATGTCGTCCACCTTTGATGTGATTCTCCTGTTCAGATGTTCCAGACCGGCGGGTGAGTCGATCAGGACATACTTGTAATTCTTGGTCACAGCTTCTAGGGCTCCTTTGAGAGCCGCGTTTGGCAAGCAGTAGCACCCCTCGACCCACTTTGTGCCTACAGATATGAAGTCAAACAGGTCGCCTTCGTGCATTCCCTGAGCCCAGATCCTATTTTCGATTCGTTCAGTAGGCGCAACGCCCACGGTTGTTCCACCTTCTTTCAAGAAGGTTTCCATGAGTAGCTCCGAAATCGTCATCTTTCCCTCCTCCTTCAAGTCTACGCCGACCATTTCTCCGAGGTTCTGATCAGGATCAGCATCTACTAGCAGCAGAGGCGTTGATCTTTCTTCGATGAAGTATTTTGTCTGCAGGGCCACAAAACTTGTCTTTCCTGTTCCGCCGCGGCCAATGGTTACAAGCTTCTTCAAAGTGGCTTTCTCCATCAAGACTGTTTCTTGCGGTAACCTGCTTGTTGGTTCGGTGTTGAGGTTAGCTCCTCGCAAAGTTTTCTTATGGCCTCCATTGCCTTGGACCCGTTATCCTTGATCGGAGTTTCTCCTCGCATTTCTGATTCTGCAACTTTCTGGTCGAATGGCACAAAATCTAGGATTTTCAAGCTATTCTTTTCGGCAAAATTGTTGATTGTCTCTTCTTGGGTTTTATCTGCAACCTTGTTTCCGACGAGGAGAACTTCCTTCATTCCTGCGCCAGTGGCCAATTCCTGAATGTGTTTTGCGATTTCGAGCGCCTTCATGTTTGCATCTGCGACTATCAGCAGTTTGTCGACGTTTTTTGCTGTTCCTCTGCCCATGTGTTCCACGCCGGCTTCCATATCTAAGACTATGGCCTCGTCTCTTTCAACGATCAAATGTCGGAGCAAAGCGCGGAGCACGGCGTTAGCTGGGCAGGTGCATCCAGACCCAACGGATTTGACGGTTCCCATAACGATTAGGTCCACGCCTAAGGGTGTGCTGACAGAGTATTTTCGAATTACATCATCCACGGTAAACGATAGCCGATAGATGCCTGGGTACTCCGTGGTAGTTTTTGATTCGATGAGCTCCTTGTTTTCTGAAATGGGCAGTATTTTCCTTGCATCTTCAGGACCGATGCCTAGTGTTAGGGCAAGATTCGGGGAAGAATCTGCATCGATCGCCAGAGTCTTCAGCCCTTTTTCAGCAAATGAACACGCGAGACCTGCAGCAATCAGTGTTTTGCCGACACCACCCTTCCCTGAAACTGCGACTTTCACAATTTTTCCCGTTTTGGTTATGTGTTGCGCGTCTATTTACGTTTTCTGAAGTATGCGAATAATCTCTTTAGCAGATCAAAGGATTCAGGAGAAAGAGCAAGAATCATGGATCTGGACTGTTTCCTTCGGGTACTGTTAAGTTAGCGCGCGCGAATAGATATATATGTGAAAACCAACGGTTTTCCGAGGGAGTTAAGTTATGTTACATTTGGATCATGTGAGACTGTTAGTCGTCGATTTTGAGGCTTGCTTCCGCTTCTACAGAGAGGTCATGGGCTTGAGGGTGACGTGGGGAGAAGAGAGGGATGCGTATGCAAGCTACGTTTCAGAAGGAGGAGCCTCACTTTCACTTTTTAAGAGAGAAGTCCAAGCAAAAGCCTTAGGCACGTCCAACCTTCCTGAGAGTGCAGTTGCCCAGGACAGAATGGCGCTGATATTCACCGTGGATGACCTTGACACTACCGTCAAAAGATTGAAAGAAAGGAATGCTGTGTTCATTACTGAACCTCGAGAACATTCCGAATGGGGTATACGAGTGGTTTACCTGAGAGACCCTGACGGAAACCTCATCGAAATCAACAGTCCGATGCCTACTAACAATTGGACGAAAGAACTCCAAGAAGAAAAAGAGAAATACAGAACGAAAAAGTGATGCTTGGTTAGAAGACTTCTGGGCTCCCAACCAGTTTTTCTACATCTTCCCTTTCTTTGTCTTCCAAGAGAAAAAGCCTTAGAACTGTAGCGTCACTAATTTGACAGCTTCATATTTCACAAGAATCTGAGCTACCACCAAAAATAACTTAACAGTATCTTTCTTTCGAAAAGTTGATAAAGCCAGAGAGAAGTCAAGCTGTATAAGGTGTCCAATCATTGACGACTGCGTATGTGTTAGCAAAAGTTGAGGCGGGAAAAGACCAAGAAGTACTAAAGGAAGTCAAGAAGAAACCCGGCGTCACGCAAGCAACTCCTACTTACGGCGTCTACGACCTCCATGTCGAGGTCTCCTTCAATACTATGGAAGAACTCGACAAGTTCATATTCGACGAAATCCGCCGCATCCCTGGAATAAAGGAAACAGTGACGTTGATAGCTTTCAAAAGGGATATGAATGTCTAAGATTGGTTGCAGAGAAATTTACTTTATTAATGCAATGCAACCACGTCAAGTCGATTTCTTAATTGATAGAGTTAAATCAGTCGTGAAAGAAATGGGTTTTCCCTCCGAGTATGACATACGAATCTACAAAAATGTATATTCATGTTGTGGGGTCGGAGGTGTCGGCGTGATCATTGAAGTCGTTGGGCCAGAAGAAGAGAAAATAAAGGCAATCGACTTGAGGGCCGTGTCGAAAATTCTTGAGCTGTGCGAGAAAGAAGGCTACGAGGTAGGACACCATTCTGTAGGGCAATACGAATCCTTGTAGGTGCGTCAGCGTATGATCAGAGGTCTCTTGTCTTTTCACCCAATCGGCTAGACAGGTCTTCCCATGTGAACATTTCGAAGCAGATTAGGGTTTCTGTCTTCCGAACGAATGAAGACTTCCTCAATTCTATGAGCCTTTGGTCTATGCTCTTGATTGTTCCGCGAAGTGTAAGGACAAAGTCAAAAGAACCATGAACAAAATCCATCCTCTCAACGTCAGAGTCCAAGATTAGTCCTTTAGATAGGATTTCGTCGCAGAACTCTTTCTCTTTGCCTGGGCGAAGGGCTACGAGAACGTAGGCGCGTGCGCGATTATCCTGAGCTCCCAAATGTGCTTTCCCCTTGCCACTTTGTTACGCTCAAGATTCTAGACCCTCAATGAGGCAACGACAGATGTCATTGCGCCTTCTATTCCTGGAACATTTTTGTGAATGTGCGCTATCGCCCGTTCCAAATGCTGTCTGTCATTCGATCTTATTGCGCAAATCAGATCATAGGGTCCAAACACAGTGTCAGCGGATATTACTTCTGGAACTGCTAGAAGCGCCTTCTGCAGTTTCTCTAGGTTTCGTGGTTGAGTATTCAAGAATAGAAAGGCAAACGGTTCTTCAGCATATGATGGACCTTCGTGAATCACGATCAGCGTCATTGATCTTTTGACCAGCGCATCTTCAGCACCGATCATCCGTATTGGGTCAAACCATTTTTCGATGAACTCATCTAGGCTTCTTACCCCGTTAAATTGAACAAGTACGTCCATAGGGCCAAGAAGCAGGAATACGTCTCCAGCAGGAATGCTCAGTTTTAGAAGATCCCCCAGTACGGTGTTGTAGACACCTGGCTTGCAACTTAAGCACATATACGCTTTCATCGTTTTCACCGAACATTCCTTAGGCACTGGAAATACGGAACTTGAACGTGGCTTGGTTTTAAGAAGGCCTAGCTCTTTACCTATGGCTGAGAATTAGACTATTTTTCTAAGACATGTGCTCTTGGCGTTTGCCTTCTTCAAGTTCTCTAGATACGCTTTTTCGCCGGCCGTTTTTATGAATTGTTCTTGGCCATCAACAAAGTTTATAGTGTGATACAGTGATTCCTCTCCCGTTAGCTGTTGATCGAAGTAACACCCTTTCTTGACCTCCGTCAAACCCTTCAAGTGATCTAAGGCGTACCTGCAATGGCCAACGATTTCACACGCGCTGCATTTCCCCCAGTCTTCGGGATAAAGACAAGGACCGCATGTCACATGGCATGCTCTTTTCCCTGGATACAAGTTTGTCTTAGCGTCACCTTCGCAGCGGCAACACTTGTTCTCCCATGATTCTAGCTCAACCATAACCATTCAACCTTCCGAAAGGCTTATGCAATACAATGAGGAAACTTAATTATAAGCGTTTCCATTATAGATTATAACTTGGCAAGCTTAATTGCTTATGAAACAGAAGCATTATATAATAGAAGTACAAACTAGACCCATTGGGGAGTGACCCTTTGGTGGTGATGCAGAGCCTTGGCTAATGCAATCGATGACGTTGACAAGAAGATTCTGTGTCTGTTGTCTAATGATCCCCAAATGTCTCAAGCTGGGATTTCTGAACGTTTGAAGATCTCTCAGCCAGCCGTAAGTGCTAGAATACGCAAGCTTGAAGAAAAGGGGATACTAGCTCGCCAGGTTGGGACTGATGTCAAAAAGGCTCAACTTTTTCTGGCAAAAGTCGATATCACAACAAACCAGGTAGAGCAATTTCTGAAATCTGTGGAGAATTGTCCCCTCTACCTAAATTGCTTCCTGACGTCTGGAACACATAATATGACCTGCTTTTTGATGGGAGAAGACATGAGGTCTGTGATGTCATGCGTTGACTCTCGTTTCAGACAGAACGAGGCGATCAAGAGCATGGAATGCGACCTTGTAATGAGCCCGACTCGACCCTTGATAGTGCCACTCAAACCCAGCATGGAGAAGAAGAAGGTAAACCCGTGCGGCAAAGATTGTAGCGCCTGCGCCTTCTACACGAGCGAGAGATGCCTAGGCTGTCCGTCTTCAATCTATTACAAAGGAAAGATACTGTAAGAAAACACCTTATCATTTTATTCGTCTTTTTAATGCAGGACTATCTGGCACGTTTCAGTGCTTTTTGAACTTCTTCCCGTATTATGTAACCTGCCATATGAAGGATTGGTTCCTTTCCCTCGGGGTCTATTGCCATCGTCGCCGTGCATGGATAACTGTGGTGAGCTTTTGCCACGGCGTCGTGCAGTGTCTCGGTTTTCGTTTCAATGCCCAAGAGTCTTTTTGTGATGTACCACGTGGAGCCGCATGGTGCACTCCGTTTCACTGTTGTGCACTCTATGAATTTGGAGCCTCTATTGTCCATGGTTGAGATTTCTAGTGAGGGCCTTCCGACTTTGAGCTCAGTGACGAATCTTGAAATCGTAGGCTTGTCTTTTGACGGTTCGAGTGAACAGAAAGGTTTCGGAAATGCGCTTTCTAAGCCTAGTTCCCTACATTCTTCTTCAAGCTGCTTCGTTAGGCCCAAGGGAACCTCAGCGAAGTCTTCTATGGGTACGATCAATCCTTTTGCTCCTGCCTTCTCTATACGGTTTGGAAGCTCGAGCAGTAGGTCCTTATGCAAACCCGAGGCTATGCATAAATCAGCCTTAGGAATGCTCTTCGGAACGTACTTTGCCGGCTCGTCTATGAATGCTGGAAGTTCAGTGGGACTTGGAAGTTCTATAGCTGCCCGGACATTGCGAACGCACGTGTACACGCCGTATTTGCAGGAGTCACAGTAGAGCCCACAGGACTTGCAGTAGCTCGGGTCATTTATCAGGTTCCTTATCACCCGTTCTGCAAATTCTCCACTGTAAATGAAAACTAGTTCCAATGGCACTTCGTCAGAGCGGTCGCGTCTTCTGGGCGATAGGGCTGTTTCAGGTGTCTCCATTAGTGTTGCCGCTTTAATCATCTGCGTAGAGGAAAGTTGAAATTAAGCATTTCTTTGCGGATCTACTATTACGTCAAGAGATAGATGGTTTCCAATGATTGGCGTTTTAGTCACGACTAACCAAAAGGCTGATATGAATTGTAAGGATATTGAACTTGCATCCTGGATTTGTTTGCATAAGTGATGTTTAGTATGACAGAAAGAAAATTAACGATGTCGTACTTTGTTTTGTTGTATTGTGGCTTGATGCTTATAGTATTCGGAGTTTGGTTGCTGCTTTTTCAGTATGGCGATCCAGGTCTGGAGGGATTCAAGGCGGCAGGGACTCTCGGAGATGCACTACTTATCGTCGGAATACTGACCTGTATCGCTTCTACACTTTTGATTGAAAGAAAATGGTCATCAACAAAAGGATAAGCCACAAAAATGGTTGCAAAGAATCAAAGACCATTGCTGAGACTTATTGTCTGTAAGGTTTATGGGTTCTGTCAACTCTTAGGGTCTTGTATAGCGCGCATGCGGGTTCCTAAGTCCGTGTTTCGGTCGTAATAGGCGAGTCGCGTATCTCTTTCTTCAGGGGGTAATCTACGAAGCGCACGCCTTTTTTTTCTCGAGTATCTATAAACCCTCTTCGTAAGCTTAGATTAGTTAGAATACCAGTTTCAGGGTCATGGAGAGAGTCGCGTTTGCGGTAGTGCGCTAACAATATCCTTCCACTTGAGCGTGTTCTGATTCTGAACTTTGACGTAGCACGAAAAGTATAAGTTGAGTCAACTTACACTGCTACTGCTAGGGAGGCATTGGCGATGAAACGTAGTATTAAGATCGCGTCGATTGTCTTGGCAGTTATTTTCGCGCTTACGATTGGAATCGTCTTGTACGATGCTGGGGCGTTTGTTTCTACTGAACGATTACAGACAGAAGGGTTCAAAGAACTGGCTATTGACTCTGAGACCCACATCGCCAGCTTTTACAGCGACAAGGTTGAGGTAGCAGATGTTAGCGTAGATGTTGGCCTTGTCATGCCTCAGCAAGGCCTTGCTTACATGCAGTTTTATATTGGGCATGAGGTCGGGATGCTTGATTCGCTTTATCTCGAGTTTACGCCAACGGGTGCTCCTATCCAAGTATACCTGGAAAAGCCTGGGGCTCAGCTTTGGCCACCCATGGTTTTTCAGACTAGTAGCGACGGCATAAGCACAATCGTGGGAGTTGATGATTTAGGGCTTCTTGGAACGGGAACTATACCTCTCAATTTCTATCTGGGGTCTTACCAGACAAATGAAAGTTTTTGGTTTGAAGTGAATTTCACGATGCACGCAACTGGTTCCTTATTGACCCGCCAAGTGGGATCAGCGCAGATAGAGCTTCCAATCGCGTTTGCAAACGCCACCTGATCTTTCCATTATACATACACGGGGTTCTATCCTGTTATTAGTCCACCGAAAAATCCTGCTATGGCAGATATGATTGCTCCCACGAAGGAGAAGATGAAGGTTACTATTCCCAGGGCCAGACCTGCTAGTATGCCGATGAATCCGCCTAGAATTCCGCCTATTACCCCGCCTAATAACGCAAAACCTAAGACTGCGAGTATCGTGATCACGATCGCACTGAATATTCCTGCAAGGAACCCGGCTAAGGCGCCCCTTCCCATGCCTCCAGCTATGAGTCCAGCCACGAACCCGCCGATCAGATTGCCAATCAAGGGAACGCTGACATTTGCGATGATCGGAAACATCGACTTCCCTACTATGGGAAACGCCCAACCAACCAACGCTGTGACAAGGAAGCCCACGAATGCGCCGAGGACTATGCTTCCCAAATTTTCACCTGGCACTGCTTAGATCGAGGCATTCCGCATAAAAGACTTGTCACTCTGCTGTCGCGTCCCAAAATCTTCGATTGATGCTCAGACTATCAAGGTTTGCCTGGATGCTTTCCTTGTTCGAACGACGCGAAAGCTGCCGTCCGTTTGGTCTCCATTTCCTTCGGGCTCATCTTTATCCGTCTTGAGATTGACCAATGGTGACCGAAGGGGTCGGTCAATTGTCCATAGCGCTCTCCCCAGAACTGATCTTCCATGGGCATCGTCATTTTTGCTCCTGACGAAAGTGCCCGTTCCCATAGTTTTTCTGCATCTTTTGAATAGACGTGAAGTGTCACTGTGCTTGCTCCAATCGACGCGGGTGATTTGACATCGGAACCTGGAAACTCTTCTGACAACATCACGATGGAATCACCAATTTTGATTTGCGCATTGAGAATCCTTCCATCCGGCAACATGTTTCGACTAAGCTCCTTCGCTCCAAAGGCCTTTTTGTAGAACTCAATAGCCTCTGCTGCTCCCTTGATCACGAGATACGGGGTGACCGTACAAAACCCAGAAGGAACTGGCGTAATCGGCTTGGACTTACTCATAAGAATCGCCAAGTCTACAGTGGAAAATATCGGTTCATAAGATTTTGGGTCTGTCCAATTCAGTTATTTGGCTGTCCCTAACTAGACCCCATCGCGGGTGTCAGCGACCTGTATGAGGATGCTAACGCAAACTGCTTAAGAAAGAGGCGCATGCGCACGCGGGCACTCAACGCATGCTTTTGCTGTAGCCCTGCAGTAACACACATATAACTAGTACTAGGCCATTCTGTTAACCAAAACTAAGGTGGAAAGAATGGACCACACAGTCGTTCATTTCGAAATTCCGGCAAACGACACTGAGAAACTGAAGAAGTTCTATTCTGGGGTCTTCGGATGGAAAATCGAAGAAGGCGGCGAGGACATGAGCGGACCGATGGAATACTGGCTTCTCGGCACTGTACCAACGGACAAACAGATGAGACCCTTGCGACCAGGAGTCAACGGTGGCCTGTACAAGAAGACGAACAAAGAGATGAAGCCCGTCGTCTACATCTCAGTCGAGTCGGCCGACGAATTCATCGGAAAAATCAAGAAGCTCGGCGGAAAGATCATAGTTCCGAAGCAAGAAGTCCCACAAGTAGGCTGGACAGCAATAGCCGCGGACCCGGAAGGAAACCAATTCGCAATTCTGCAGCCAATGAATCCGTAACTACACCATTTTCCTTCTTCTTTTTTGTGAAAGTAAGAAAACATGTAATCTGCAGATGCACAGGATGATGAGTCAGTCAGGGCTCTAAATCGGATTCTGTTAACTCTCAGGGGTATTGGAAAATGTTAAATACAACTTTTGAGTGAACAACCGATTGAAGGAGAAAGAAAAATGAAGAAGATTCTGCATATAAACTTTAAGTTCAAGGTGACAAGATCGGAGCTTGAGAAAGCCTTTCTACAGGTTGCCCCTAGATTTAGTCCTAGTGGCGATGTCAAGGGACTTCTATGGAAGATCTGGTGCGTGAATGAGGCTGAAAAATCAGCAGCTGGAATCTACCTGTTTAAAGACGAAGCCTCAGTAGAGACGTTCCTAAAAGGAGATATCGTTGCAGGAATAAAAAGCAATCCAGCCCTAAGTAATATGGAAGCAAAAGTATTCGACATACTACTTGAACTCACAAAGATTTCTCGTGGTCCTGTAGACTGACATAACTCTAAGAAACAACATCCTTCCTTTTTTCATAGCAAGTCTTTGTTCTTCCATTTTGAGTTGTGCTAGTAATTCAGGAAAATCTTCCGTCATTCAAGTCCCTGAGAGTTAACAGAACCCTAAATCGGATAAGATTTGAATTACGAGAACAGTAGATTGATGCTTAGTCTTCGGTCTAGCTTGCGGTTCAGCGCGTTATCCCGTGCCTAGCAAAGTGGTTGGAGAAATGCATTCGTCTGGATCTGCTCTTATCGTTTTTTCAATGCTTTAGTAAGGCGCAGATCAGGTTTGAACCTAGTACTGCATGGGTGTCCCTCTGCCCTAAGTATTTGTGGCTCGTTCAGGGTTGCGACGATAGACCAAATGGTTCCCAACCTTATTTTTTGCTGGTGTGAACACACGTACCCTGTGTGGTTTGCCAGAATTCTCTGCGCGTCACTTATGTTGATGCTGTCTTTCTGTTGCTTGATTGCAACGCAAATCGACGCGTATCTTGGTAGTGTGTCCCAATTTGATTTCTGTCGTTCTTGCTGGTTTTCCATGCCTTGCATTTCTGGGTGTACGAAATGGTTTGTGCAGACTATGAAGTTGCTGTCTTCTTCAGGTTGCCTGACTCTGTTTTTGTCTGGGGAAGTTTCAACCACTGCTAGTTTTGCATTTTTGTCTGCGAGAAGATAATTGCATGCCCCTGATCCATGCGCGGCCATGAGCAATTTCTCGGCTTCATCTGTGGTACTACATTTGTCGAGAACACATCTCAATGCAAGACAGAAGCTTATCCCCGGTTTGATCACATTTCCTTCTACACCCGTCATAGCCACAGCCAAGCCTTTTTCGTTGATGCCATCTTCTCTTCCGATGAATACGTCCGAGTGGCCCAGGCTCCAATAGCCTTCCGTGGGACATGTCAAGTAGCCTTCCGAATATTTCTTGAAACTGTAGAAAAAGTCATAGTTGCGCCCAAAAACCACGTCAGAGGCATTTGAAGCCGCGAACACGCTGCACTCGGGTACAGGTTTGAAGGCGCCTATGCCAAACATGAATGTCGAGGCTTGCTCATAGGAGCCGTGGCAGGCATCAGCGAAACCCTTGATTTCTTCCAGTATGTCTGGAAAAACACGCTTAACCTCGTTTTCGCTTTTTCTCCCAAATTCCAGTTTCTCGTCAGTCTGGACTGGGATTTTGTAGCCATGCTTATACAGGACGGCTCCATATCGATGTCCCATCTCATAATAATCGCCTCTGACAACAGGATGATACACTCATATCACTCTCCTGAGTCTATGATTGCATTCATCAGGATAATCATTTCCGAAGCTTGCGGCAACTTTAATTTCTTTTCAGAATCTTTTTGTTCTGGTGAGCAAACTTATTTGCCCAACAGCAACATGATGAGTGGTCGTGACGTTTGAAATGAAGAGCGTTGAGAAGACCGAGAGAGTATTGAAGGCTTTTGCAGACAAATCTCGGCTGCAAATACTCGAATGCATACAGAACGGGGTTTCCAATCCGGGCGAGATAGCTAAGAAACTGGACAGGCACAGGTCAACTATTGAAAAGCATCTCAGGGCGCTTCGGGCAGCGAAAATTGTGGAGAAAGTTCCTTCACTATCGAAGACTGGCCAGCTTTCAATTCGGTACAAGATAACAGACGATGCGAACACGCTTTTCATTGCAATTCGCGAAGCATGCGACAGATTCTGAGGGACTTTGCCCGACGTTTGAGCCAACGCATCCTTATTTTCTTTTTCAAGTTCGAACAACTGCACATAGCCATGAGAAGCACCACAACGCTATGACGTGTGAACTGAGAAGACGGAAACCAAGCGCTTTCAAAAGGATAAATCTGCGACATTGTGATCCCGGCGCAAAACCTTAGAAGCACTAGTAAACTTAATCAACATGGCTCGTTGGGAGGATATATTTATGGCTCCTAAGAAGGCCGAGGCCCCTTCAAAAGTCCAAGTTGACATGGAGAAATGTCTCAGGGTTTCTAAAAAGATAATGGACCTACTGCGAAAGAGGACTAAGAGCGCGGCAGAGGCATATTTTGCAGTTCGCCTCGTCGGCATTTTTCTCGAAGAGAAGCTGGGGTTTGACATGACACAAGAGCAGGAAGAAGAGCTTCGGAAACTCTGGAACAAGGCGGGACCGGCTCCGGACAAAGGTTTCTGATTCCCGATGCGAGTGGAATTGAGAGAGCTCGGTTTCGTGACCTTGAGCAAGTGGAAACTCATTTGAGCGAGTTTCGGTCATTCGACAGACATAACAGAGAATTTCAATTGCGTAACGTGCCTGTTTGCTTTTAGGCCGTCGATCATGTCTTTCAAGCGTTTGGACGGACCTTTGACTACCATGACTTCCAAGCAGCTTTTTTCTGTCAAGTGGGTGTGAAGATAGGTGGTCATCACATCCCCAAATTCGTGTTGCAACTGGGTCAATTCCTCGTTCTTGTCCCTCTTCTCATACAATGCAGTTATGGTGGCAACGATGTTTCCCTTCATGTTTTCAAGCTCTTTGTATTCGGAGATGTACTTTCGCAGAGCTTGTCTCACCACTTCGGATCTGCTGGCGTACCACTCTTCGCCCAAGATCCTATCCAATTCATTCCGGAGTTCATCAGGAATGGACAGGCTAATGATCACCATGCTCAGTCACCTTTGTCCATGAACTGATTGCTCAGGAGATTATAAAAACACACTTGTCAGATAACCGAAACAGCGTTTAAACTTGATCCCGGACAAAGATGAGCGCGAAGGCCACTACAGCAGACTTGAGTGATTAGGACACGCGTTCTTCATTTTGATCTCCATTTAAAGAGCACGCTTGCCACGAAAATTGCCATCCCCGAGAAGACGACCATGGGTCCGGATAGGACGTTCAGATAGTTTGCTAACAGAACCCCTGATGATGCGCTGACGGCGCCGAATACCGAGCTCATCAACGCGTACCTGAGTAGGTTAGGGCTCACGTTCTTCGCTGATGCCGCTGGAACCGCGACCAAGAAGCCGACGAGCAGGCCTCCGACGATTTTTATGCCTATTGCGACCACCATCGAGACTAGCAGCAAGTACAGGAGATCTGTCTTGGAGACGCTGATTCCCTTTGAAACCGCCAGGTCCTCCGAAATCATTGCGAGCACAAGCCTCTGATAAATCATTCTCGTAAGAACAATCGCCACAACCGAAATGACTACGGCTATTATCGTATCCAAGAGAGTAACGCTGGTTATGTCGCCGAAGAGAGATTCCAGTAGTTCAAGCCTGTCGTGTATCAGATATATCCCTATGGCCAAGGCTAAGGTGAAAATTGCTCCAACTATAGTCTCGAACGATAACTTGGTGACTCTTCCCAAGTGCCAGATGATGATTGCAGAAACGAAGAGGACCCCGAATGCCCCAAGGAATGCGGGGAACTGCAACAGGATTCCTAGTGCAAGTCCCAGCAAAGCAACATGCGACATTGCATCGCCGACGAGCGCCATCTTCTTCAAGACCATGAGGGAGCCGAGATAGCCGGCTGAAACCCCCACTCCGACTCCGATGAGCAGACTATAGACGAGCGTCTCTAACGTGAGATATCGCCTCTATCTTTGCGGTGCTCCGACGCAGACCATCTCGCCGTAAACTGTTCTCTGGACGGTCGGATTCATGATTTCTTTCGATTCCCCAAAAAAAGTCACACACTTGTTTAAAGCCAGTAAATTGTCTGAATACTCGTTAACGATGTGCACGTCATGCGTTATCAGGAGTATAGTTATTTTCTTCTTCTTTTTCAATTCGTTGAGCATGACCAGAATAGGCTCTTCACCGCCGACGTCCACGCCGGTCGTAGGCTCATCCAAAAGCAACACGTTTGGGCTGTCGATCAAAGCCCAAGCAATCAACACCCTCCTCAACTGTCCGCCGGACAGAATGCCTAAGCGCTTCTGCGACACACTTTTCTCGTCGAGTCTGACGGCTTCAAGGCAGCTTGCAACGTTTATCCCGTTCCTAAACGACAAGAACTCTTTCACGGAAAGGGGGATGTCACTCACGGCAATGTTTTGAGGAACATAACCTATCTTCACTTTCTCTCCCCATTCAATCTTCCCTTCATGAGGGACCAGATTCAAGAGTGTCCTGAACAGCATCGTTTTCCCCGCACCGTTCGGCCCGAGCACGGCCAAGGTCGTTCCAGTCTTTACTTTAAAGCTCACGTTCTCGAGAATCGTCTGATTCTGAAGCCTTACGGTCAGGTTCGACACACTCAGTATGTAGCCATCAGCATTTTCCATGATCAACAAACTCGTTTCAAAACAGGTTGAGGCTCAGGATATTATTAATCTTTCGATGTTTTTTAATAACGCCCTCATTGAGTCTCTGCAATTATCCATCAGTCAGCTCACGAGTTGATCTATTCAATCTTGTTAGCGCCCGCCTGAAAGCAAACAAGCCGGTCAAACAGATAAAATTCTCTGTCACGGCGACCAAGGAGAACCGACTGGTTTAGGTCAAAGAAACACGTATTTCTTGGCGCGCTACTCTGATTACTCAATCTTCAGAGAACGAGTGATTTCATACTATTTACGAAAGCGCGTGCTAAGCGACTTTTTGGTTATTGGAAAAGAGGGGGAAATGAGATGTTCCTTTGCCAATGGACTACAGTATTATTCCGCGCTGGCGAACATAGATTGCAGTGACAGTCCAATCTTGAGCCAGGTATACGCTTCGGGGGTTTGCTGTTGAGCCGTCAGACCAACGCGTGAAAAGGTACACGTAGTAGTAATCGCCTCCTCCTCCAGGTATGAGGAATCCAAAGTCGGCAGTCACGTTATTCAAGCCAGTGTGCACGATGACAGTTTTTGGAGAGTTCTTAAACACTGTGTAGGTCTGCCCATCTATGGTAATATTGACTCCCTCGGGTGGAGATGCGCTGACTCCGACAGTTAAGTGGACTTGCAGGTTGACGGACAAGCTGAGGGCATACTGCCCATATGTGTAGTCATTGAGAAGTATGGCAATGGTCCAAGTTCCGCTGACAGTAGCATTCATGTCAATGGGACTTGTGAAAATCGGCGTGTAGCCTGGGCTGCCATCGGGCTTGTACAGTATCAAGCCGCAGTTGAAGTTTGTGAGCGGTGTCAATGCCACATGAATCCAGTCTCCAGCTGATACTGTGAAGTTGTAGTAATCTGCTCCATCGCTGATGTTGTAGTACAGCGTGCCCGTAGAAGAGAAGGGTGTGCCATTATACGAGTTCTGGTTAAGGACATAAGCAGTTGTGAACGTGTTTCCAGCATCTCCTCCGTTGCCTCCATCGTTCTGGCTCATGTTAAGGTTGAATGTTGGGGAATAGCCGCTTGAATTTCCGTACTGGTCGGTTGCCTGCACGCTAACGGCGTATTGGCTTGGTTGCGACCAGAAATGGGCCACTGTCACATTCTGGCCCGATGCGTACAAACCGGTGGCGTTGTTGGTGCCATCTCCCCAGTAGAATGTGTAAGAAATGTTGTCACCTTCGGGGTCAGTCGTTGAGGCGGTGAAATAATAGGGGGTGTACACGTACCACGGGCCGGATGGACCGGATGGGGCCGATGGGGTTATCGGTGGAAAGTTCAACGGGGCTATGTTTAAAGTATAGTTTCCTGGAGCGACGGAATTCCTGTACACTTCAATACAATAGTTGCCTGGCACAGTCACAGTGTAGGTGAAGTTGTTAGGGCCTATGCCTGGCGGTTGAAGGGCACTAGAGCTGCCAGGCCCATAGAGCATAGTGAGCCAGTAGGAGTCGTCGGTTGTCAAGATTATGCTTATTGTATGGTTGAAGTAGCCACTAACATTGTAATAACATCCGTAATTGGTTCCGTTTGGGAGAGTGCCATTGTATGTTCCGCCTCCGATCGGGACGAGAATAGGATTACTCGGCGATTCGCCTTGTGCTTGCACAGCGACAACGATCATTGCAGACATCAGTGTTGCAATTATCGCCAGCGTCACAAATTTGGTTTTTCTCATTTTTTACTCCTCCAGGTCATATCTGGTTGAATTCAATTTAAATCTTGGCAACACGCTGCTGTATATTCCAGGATAACACGCACGCTTAATTTCAACTTTTCTTTTCCTTGATGGTGCTTTTGTTAGCGCGCGCTAACTCGATGGTTCGACCTTCGACTTGGACTCTGCGCGGCAGAAGGGAAGGGTTATATGGCTGGATCATCCAACCATACCATATGCGAAAACTCGGCGTTCGTCATCTTACGCTCTTCGTCGTTCTGACTGCCCTCTGCACTTGTATACAGTTGACGCCGCGCCCACCGAACGTTGAATTTACGTCTTTGATTACCTTCTTGACGGGGGCTGTTTTGGGAGTTTCTTTCGGCGCTGGGCTCGGAAGTCTAGTGATGTTCGTTAACGGCTTTCTCTCGCCTTCGGGATTTGCTGGGCTTCTTTTGCCATTTCAAATGCTTGGAATGGCATTGGTCGGCGTGGGCGGTGGCCTATATGGGCGTTCAAGAAGCGGCTCTTATGATTCGGCTTCGCATGTTGAAACAGCGGTTCTAGGAGCCTCTCTCACCTTAAGTTTTGACGTTTTGACGAATTTGGGGTGGGCCGTCCCTCTGATGTTGGCGGGTCAACCTGTTTTCTTGGCCGTTGTCAGCGTGCTTGTGACTGGTGCTGTTCCATCTTTAGTGCACGTTGTTTCTAACACTGCCTTCTTTGGGGCCGCTTTCGTCCCAGCCACGAATGCTGTGCAGAAACTTCTTGGAGGTGGACAGATTTGGAAAAAAGACTCTTCACATATGTGACTTTGGCTCTTCTGGTTTGGGGAATTCTTGGCACTGCTACGGCTGGTTACTATCTAACGCAGTACACGACTTACAGAAGCGAATACAAGAACCTCCTGAGCGATTTGAACGTGCTTTCCACCGCGCTAGGTAACTTCTCAGACGTAATGAATACTCTTTCTTTGCGGGCAAACATCCTTGTGAGCTACGGTAACGGAACAAGAACATGGTTCAACGACACTGCCTTGCCTATTGGTTCAACGGCCTTCACAGCAATACTCGCAATTTCGAACGTGAAGTACAAAGAAGGAAGCGGAGGAGTCTCGGGAATACTAGTCACATCCATAAACGGCGTCGCGGGCGATTCCACGCGCGGATGGTTCTGGTGGTATGAAGCTACCGAAAACTCAACATGGTCATTTCCGAGTTACTCTTGCGATCAATACATACTGCATCGAGGGGCCACTATAGCCTTTTCTTACGAGAGCTACATTACGTGGCCGCCACCCTCGCCTTAATAAAAGACCCTCTCGCTTCGAAACATCATCTTTGCTTCCTTTTTCATATAGCGCTCGCCTAGACACTTTAAAAGTGAAAGCTGCAATTATGAGTCCGAAGTTTAAATAGATCAATTTGTCAAGGGAAATCATGCGAGGTGAATTCACGTGGACTGCCTTGAGACTGTTAGCAAAGTTGCAGAGAAAATAGCGCCTGGCCGCTTGCCTTCGTTTGCTGAGGCTCATGTCATCAAGGCTTTGGAACAGATCAGTCTACAAAAAAGCGTCGGTCGATTAAAACTCTCGGAAGATCTACATTTGGGAGAAGGTGAGGTCAGGACTCTTGTTAAGCATCTGAAGAATGAAGGGCTGATTGAAGTTTCAAAAACTGGAATCTCATTATCTGCAAACGGAAAAAGATTGCTTTCCAGCCTGAGAACCGTCGTTAGTGAACCAGTAGACATTCCTTCTACGCCTCTGACAGTCGGACCCTTCAACGTTGCCGTTAGAATAGCAGGAATGAAGGATTTCATAAAAAAGGGACTAGAACAGAGAGACGCCGCCATAAAGGCCGGAGCAAAAGGAGCCACAACTCTAGTTTTCACTGGCCACAGATTGATAATGCCAGGCACGGAGGAAGACGTGTCAAAGAACGATCCATCGATCCTTGCTTCGCTGTCAGAACTGAGCCTGAAAGAAGGCGACGTCATAATAATCGGAAGCGCCGAAGAAAAAATAAAAGCAGAACTCGGAGCAAAAACAGCGGCCCTCGAACTACTCAAACTCAAACATTGATTTAGTCACGAAAAAAAGTCAATTTCCAAACTTGATTTATAGCAAGCGCGCGTGGCCTCGCGCACTCAGCATTTGGAAAATGGTTGCGCATGCTATGAAGTCAGAGAGGGGTAGGCATAGGTATGCCGTTTCTTGCTTCCTCAGCTAATGGGAGCGCTTGTTTCAGTTCTCTGAAGTACTTGAGCACGGTTATGCCTCTTGGAGTTATGGCGAATACTGTTCTGCTTTTTCCAACGGTCCTTTCCTCAATCAGGTTTTGCTTAGTCAGAAAGCCCAAGTATTCTTTCAGCACGCTACAGTTAACGTTAGCTTTGTACATTATATGCGTCAGTTTTAATGGTCCACGACGGGATAGCACTTGGAGTATGTCTACATACATCTCGAGTTTGGAACGTCTCATAATTCAACCCTTCGCGTATGTACCCTCCACCAGTTGGAACAAGGGGTATAAACCGTTTATGAATTAGAAACTATGATCCATATCCACATATTGACGCACCAACAGAAGTTTTCGTCGCATCTTTGCAACATGTTTCTGTTCATATTGAACCCTTGGACAACCTGAACTTGGAATAGTTATTGCAAATATGTATTTCGAAACCGTATTTTGAAAGCGTGTGCTTCATTCACACACTCACTCCGTGTGCGTGTGCGTGATGGTATAGGTGTACGTAGGTATAGGTAGGTGTAGAAGGAGTGGTAGTAGAAGTGGTGGAGGTAGTCAGTGGTAGTGTGGTTGGTTGGATTAAACTTTACCCCCCAAACCCAAACCCACTTCTTCCAAACACCCTCTTACTCTTACTCTCTCTCTACACCTATAATCTCTCTCTAACAATTACACTCTCTCTCTATTACACAGACACACACAGACAGAAAAAGACAGAAAACAATAGCGCGCGCGGTATAAGCCCTCAGACCTACATTGTTTTAGGTGAAGAGAGCGCGCTTTCCCTCCAATTTGCGCAACGCTTAAGTTGCGTGCGCTCAAAACTATCTTGAACTACTTGCGGGAGTATTTTGAATATCATGCAACACACTGAAGAGACTTTTGAAGGAAAGAATGGTATCAAGTTGTTCAGCCAGAGTTGGACTCCAGACGGCAAGAAGAAAGCAACGCTGATAATTGTTGCCACGTTACATGACCACAGTGGTAGGTACGCATGGATGGCGAAAGAACTTGCAAGACAGGGTTACGCCGTCTATGGATTCGACCCAAGGGGTATCGGGAAGTCTGAAGGAAAGCCACAGTGGGTCGAATCGTTTAACGATTATCTGGAAGACCTCGATAGGTTCGTAAAACTCGTGCAAAGCAAAGAAACAAGCATACCACTTTTCATCTTCGGCTGGTGCATGAGCGGAAATATCGTAGCCTCTTATGCACTTGGCAACAAAACTGGAATCACTGGCGTAATTCTAAGCTCGCCAAGCCTAAAGTATCACAATAATACAACAGCAAGCATTATCAAGTTTTTTGGGACCGTCTTACCAAATCTGGGCATACCACATCCACCTTACAAGTATTTTTCAAGAGACACAAAAGCAGTAGCTGAAGTGGAAAACGACCCTCTCATCTCGAAAAAACGTGTTCCTGCCAAGACGCTACTGGGGATTGTACGGACACGTGAAAAGCTCTTGGCAGAAGCTGAGAAGTTTGATATTCCGCTCCTTCTGATGCAGGGAACTGCCGATAAGATTGTAGACCCCGAAGGGACTAGATTGTTCTATGAACACGCTGGTTCGGCTGACAAGACCTTGAAGCTCTATGAAGGCTTCTATCACGCCCTTTTCCTTGAACCAGAAAAGCAAACCGTCTTGAACGATATGTCGGAGTGGCTCAAAAAACATTCGTAAACCTGCTTCCTAGCGCGCACGGAGAAGCAGACAAATCAATGGTCAAATCTACGACAAACGTTTCGAAACCTATTGAGAACCATCCTTTTTTCTTCTATAGAAACTTGTAAAGACTCTCACCAGTGATTCTTGCGAACCAGTTGAGAACGTTGAGAGTGTCGATGACGTAGATTTTGTCATGGAATTTGTCCCAGAGGTCACCCCCAACCAGATTGACACCCGTCGGCGGCAACTCTAGTCGCCCTATACCTTGATGGACAAAATAGCTTCTGAACCTTGAATAGATGTAATCAAGGGCTTCCTCAAAAGAGGCATCGCCATATGATGATGCACCCAGATAGCATTTGACAGGAGGAGTCCTCAAGCTTGAAGGGCAATAATCCACGTAGAACTTTTGAAATTGAAGTGCGAACCCTTTGAACTATCGACTTTGATGACTTCGGCACATGAGCAGAGAAGCACCATTGCTACATTTGGTCCACAATCCTTACACTTCAACGCTTGTTGAAAAAGAAGACCCGCTCTCACGAATTTCCATTTCTTTTTGGTGCTTAAGGCTTCAACTTTAGTTTTGAAGTCTTCAAATGTTAAGCGGTCCTTGAAAATCTCATATGTTTGCTCTACAGGTTCAGTTTCGCCGAACAAATGAATCGCCCCCTTCTTGGCGTATCAGCATTTGTATTTATTAATTTTAACCAGCCCTTTCTGGTCACGCGGACTAGTGGCGTTGCATTTTGGGGTAGAGTTCTATCCCCAAACCCAAGTCAGGTCTACGTTCAATAGCGCGCGCTCTGGTCTTGCTTGCCGTATCGGTACACGATTCGCGAGCGCTATAGGCGAGTTTTTTTAGGAGAAATAAGCATAGGAGGAAATGGGGAAACATGAAAGATTCGAAAGAAGGTGCAAAAGTGCCTGCAGCCCAACCGACCATGATTATAAGACAGATGCAGAAGAAAGACTACGAATCGATCAAGAGACTATTCGATGAAGCCTATGATGAATATCTCGAATTTCTCCAGGTGAATGTTCCGCAAAGATACACCCGAGAGAGACGAGAAAGGAAAGCAGTGGCTCAAGAATCCTTCGACTTCTTCCTCAAGACCGAAAGCAGTTTCGTCGTAGAGAAAAAACGCGAGGTCATCGGTTATGTTATTAGCCAAACGATCTCTGGCCTGCATGGGATAAACAATGTGCTGGTGGTTGAATACATTGTTGTTAGGGCAGAACACAGGAGACGAGGAGTGGCCACAGCTTTGTTCCAGAAGCTAATAGACTTCGCAGAACGCCATCACATGGAGCAGATTTACGAAACGATTAATCCAGATAATGAGGCCTCCATAAAGCTCGCTCAGAAAGTGGGCTTCAACGTTGAAGATTGGAAAATCGCTGTCCTGAATTTGAGGTGACCAGTCACGTCGCGTGAAGACAAGCGCGCGTTACGAGAACTTGAGAATGTACCGAACAATCATTTTATAGGATACCGTGCCTATCGTTTACTTTGAAGTCATTTGTGGAGGGGTCTGAATGGGAAATGTCAGAGAATTTGGGAACGAGTTTTGCAGGTTGGGTGTCCTCCCGAGACTTGCCTGCGATGACTGAACTCTGCAGACGTTTTAATCGAGGCAGGATCTACGAAATATTCGGAGAGTATTGTGGTCTAACTTCCCATATTCTAAGGGAAAAAGACGCCCATTGTTGGCTTAATTATGAAAACGGTAGACTTAAGGGGTTTGCTCTGGGCAGAAATAGAAAAAGGTCTTTGCGAATGTGTGATACTTTTGTCTTTGAGGAGATATGGGGACAGTTCGATGGAATCTCGACCGAACTCGGCCAGCTAAATCGAAATGACATAAAGAGAGTGAATCGATTTAAGGAACTGATCGCTTCGTTAGAAAGGTTCCCCATCGTATTACGCGCATCTGTCGACAATCGTTTTGCGCATTTGATAGTACGGTCATTGAAAGCCAATTGGGTGAACGGGTTGATCCTAGCAGAGAAAACTATGAATAGGAAGGTTAGATTTTCAGCCCCAACTGGGTATAAGTTTAGAATGTTTGAAGGCGGCGACGAGTACTACATGTCAAGAATCCATAGAAGGGCGTTTGAAGAAGACCTTTCTCCTGAAGATTACAAGTCCTGGGCAACAAAAGCAAACTGCCACACTGTTGTGGCTACAGAGCATCGGAATCCAGTCGGTTTCATTATTGCTGAAAAGAGACGATACGGTTCTATCGGAGATTTCAATATAGCGGTTCAACCTGTCCATCAGCGCAAGGGAATCGGCTCAGCCTTGCTCAGAGCAGCCTTCAATATTTTTGTAGAGGTAAAAGTGAAGAGAGTGATTGCAGACTACTGGACCCTCAATACCGCTGCTCATTATCTTTATCAAAAACACGGGTTTGAGCCAAAGCGAATCTACAACTATTTCCTGTATGACCAGTGTGGGCGCGCGCTAATCAAGATTTCTGCCCTTAGAGGTCTAGCAAGCGCGCGCTAACTGATAGAAACATGCGCCCCATATTTGTTGAATATCAGACGCTAAAAGGTAATGCATTTACAATATCATTAATAAATCTAACGTCACCCCTTCGCATTTAAGGTCACACTTTCGTGGCATCTGGAAAAACAGAGAGAAAGAGCGCGCTTAAAATCTTATATCTGCACAGCGCCAAACCAAACAGGGTCTGAAGATGAAATCCAAACGTGCCCTGTTTTTGATTCTAGTGCTTGTAACCTCGACATTAGCAACTCAAGCCATTTCACTTGCTCACGCTCAAGCGGGTGCGGTTACGCTCAACCCAAAAGATAACACTTATGTTGATTCCCTTAACCCAGACTTAAACTATGGAGGGCAAAACTATCTTGAAATTTCAAATTGGAATTTTCTCTCTGATACGTATGAAGATATAGTGTGGTTGAAATTCGATTTGTCTACCGTTCCAGACGGAGCAGTCGTTGATATGGCTACTCTTCAGCTATATACATCCATGGTTGATGAAACGTTCAATGTTCATGCCTACTCCTGCTCTAACAACTCTTGGACTGAGTTAACATTGACCTATTCTAATATGCCGAGTTACAACACTACTTCAATGGACTCAGTGCCTGTTGCAACTAATAATCAATGGTACAATTGGAGTGTAGTTGATGCTGTTAGAAATGCTTTGAATAATAATCCTAAATCGGTTACGATAGTCATGCAAGAACCAACTCGTCATAGTTCTTCCACAAGCGTTTGGTTCACGTCTAAAGAAAGCTCAACAGACTACGTTCCAAAACTAACTATTCATTGGAAAAGCGTTATGCCCGGGTTTCCCACATTCCTAGCGGGCGCGCTTCTGGTATCACTGTTTATTATAATAATATTAGTTGCATCCATTTACTACAGAAAAAAGCACATTTCTCAATCCAACCAACGAAGCAGGGACAAACGCACCTATGTGAAGTAGTAAGCGCACGCTATCATCTCCTATTATTTTCTTTAATCTCAATTACGGAGTGACATCGTGGACATTGTTTAGGTACTCCCTCACTCTTGAATTCTAGACTACATGATGGACATCTGTAGTTTCTACTTCTGATGTATCTTCTCTCACTCATCTTTTCTCACCTTCTTTTTCTACAAACTTAATGGTTGATTTTCCAAAATGACTTTGAGTTCTCTTGAATCATTCAACTAGACCGATCTTATTCAACTTCTGTAATAGAAGTATCGCTTGAAGCCTAGTCAAATGGTCATCATGATATCCATAAACTACCGCGCGCGCTTCCAATGAGAATTAATGTACGATAATTCAGACATCTGTGTCCCTCAAGTTAACACTATCCAATGAAAGAAACGTATAAGAGAAAGGAAGCATTTGAGGGTGGATTCGGTGAAAACAGTGCCCACATGTCCAAAATACGATGCGTTAGTTGATGATTACGCCGTTTTCTGCAACAAGTGTGGCAACGTTCTGAGACCGCAAGATCCCATTGCGTCCCCATCGCCCTCATCATCGCCAACAAAGGATAAGACAAGAACGTATGCCATCATAGGATTCATCAGTGCCATTCTCAGTTTGTTTACCGTCGTTGAGATATTTGGTCCGGCGGCGATAATTCTAGGAGCCTACACATGGAAAAATAGACAAGGAAAACTTGGGCCCATCGTTTTGATTCTCGGAATCATTTGTATGTACGTGGGATTTTACGAGGCCTATATTTAGGCGCGCGCTGTATTGTTGTCTTCTAGGTATAAGCTTCTAGATGGTTACCATAGCTTCTTTAGTGGCTTTAACGTTTCTTGCCCTTGGGAGGAAGTTGCTGTCTCAACTGTTTCTTTTTCGCTTCTTTATC